>Ga0247844_1000071_pt1 | contig 197181 bp, 169 predicted proteins | sample LaCtaG_FD_192421 | JGI IMG/M metagenome (GOLD analysis project Ga0247844, IMG submission 192421) | Freshwater microbial communities from meromictic Lake La Cruz, Castile-La Mancha, Spain - LaCruzMarch201714.5m_1 | ecosystem: Environmental > Aquatic > Freshwater > Lake | place: Spain...
ATCGGCTTCCTTGAGTATCGAGACAATCTGGGTCTCGGTGAATCGACTTTTCTTCATGGTGGTTGGGGTGAACCCCGCAACCCTCTTACTCTATTTTTGAACTGTCGCGCAATCAGGGAAGCCGACAGAGTAATTCCCTATAATTTGAGTAATCATCATATTGTTGATCTTTTGAGACCTTGCAGGGCAAAAAATTCGCCCCAGAAATCCCTTCAGATTCCATTGCGGATCGCAGTTTTTTCGTGATAACAAATGCTGGATACGCCTGAATAAGTTCAGATTCAGGAAAATTGATCAAACATACATGGTAAAATGTAATTTTTCGTGGATAATCTTCAGACGCGCTCGCCTCATCTCCGATCTCTGCTTCTGCCGCTGGTTGAACAAAGTAATATTTCATGATTCATCGGACTGGATTTGTATACAAATGACCATACATGTCATCAACTTCAGTGATTTGCTCGGGAGCGACTTCGGACATGGGTAAGGATGGTTCCACTCTGGCCAACTTCCATCATGCCGCCGAAAGCGTGGCCTGATTCCAACAGATTTTCGGAAGGACGCAAGTGCGCCCGTTGATCACAGGCCGACGCTACAGGTTCGGTGCCGCAGGAAGGCTCGCTAACGCACTTCCTTTGCGTTTGCGTAACCAGAATTTTCAAAAAACGGCGATTTGTAATCGTTTTGAAAGTTCTGTAATCGTTTTTTCAGCAATTTGGTCATTCGTAATCGTTTTGAAAGGTTTTTGGCGAAATCGAATGAAACCCGGGCATGGCGCTTGCAAAGCGCCGCCACGGATCAGTCGCCGCTTTTGAGCACCTTGATGAAGGCGTCTTGCGGGATATTGACCTTTCCGAACATCTTCATCTTCTTCTTGCCTTCTTTCTGCTTCTCAAGCAGTTTGCGTTTTCGCGTAATATCGCCACCGTAGCACTTGGCGGTGACGTTTTTGCGCATGGCGGAGATGGATTCGCGGGCGACAATCTTGCCACCGACAGCCGCTTGGATGGCGACGACGAAAAGGTGGGACGGAATGACTTCCTTGAGTTTTCCGGCGAGCAAACGGCCGTAGGACTCCGCTTTGTCGCGGTGGACGATGGTGGAAAATGCTTCCACCGGATCGCCGGCGATGAGCATGTCCATCTTGACCATTTTCGCAGCGCGGTAGCCGGAGTGCTCATAGTCCATCGAGCCATAACCGCGAGTCATGGATTTGAGCTTGTCGTTGAAATCGACGAGGATTTCGGAGAGCGGAAGCACGCAGGAAAGCATCACGCGCGAGTCGTCGATGGTTTCGGTGTTGCTGACTTCGCCACGTTTTTCGAGCACGAGCTGCATCATGTCGCCGATGTATTCGCCGGGGACCATGATGTAGACATTCACGATCGGCTCGCGGATTTCCTGGATGCCTTGGGGATCGGGGAAAAGCGTCGGGTTATCGATGATGCGCTCGGTGCCATCGGTCATCGTGACCTGATAGATCACGGACGGATAGGTGGAGATCACATCCATGTCAAACTCGCGGCGCAAGCGTTCCTGAATGATTTCCATGTGGAGCAGGCCGAGGAATCCGCAGCGGAAACCAAAACCGAGCGCAGTCGAACTCTCTTGCTGATAGGTGAAGGCAGGGTCGTTGATTTGGAGTTTTCCCATCGCCATTTTCAGCGCTTCGTAGTCCGACGAATCGACCGGATAGATTCCGGAAAACACCATGGGTTGAATTTCCTTGTAGCCGGGCAATGGCTCGGCGCAGGGGTGGGTGTTATCGGTCATTGTGTCACCGATTTTCACTTCGGTGGCGGACTTCATGTTGGCGATGACGTAGCCGACGTCGCCTGCAGAGAGGACATCGCGGGCACTCATTTTCGGGGTGAAAACGCCGACTTCTTTAACCTCGTAGGTTTTATCCGTTGCGAAGAGTCGCACGCGCTGGCCGCGTTTCACGGTGCCGGAAAAGACGCGGACATAGGAAACCACGCCGCGGTATGTGTCGTAGAGCGAATCGAAAACCGAGCAGCGCAAGAGCTTGTCCGGGTTTTCCTTGGGCGCGGGAACGCGGGCGATGATGGCTTCGAGGATTTCCTCAATGCCGATGCCCGCCTTGGCGGATGCGGGGATGCAATCTTCTGACGGGATGCAGAGAATGTCTTCGAGTTGTTTTTTGCACTTCGGCACATCTGCGGCCGGCAGGTCGATTTTATTGAGGACCGGGATGATCGTGAGGTTCTGCTCGGTGGCGAGATGCAGGTTCGCCACGGTTTGCGCTTCCACGCCTTGCGCGGCATCAACCATCAGGATCGCCCCTTCACACGCGGCGAGGGCACGAGAGACCTCGTAGGAGAAATCGACGTGGCCGGGGGTGTCGAGCAGGTTGAGTTTATAGGTTTTCCCGTCGCGGGCCCTGTATTCCATGGCGACCGGGTGGGACTTGATGGTGATGCCTTTTTCGCGCTCTAGGTCCATCGAATCGAGCTGCTGGGCACTGCTTTCACGCATCGTTACCGTGTTCGTAGCCTCCATCAGGCGGTCGGAAAGCGTGGTCTTCCCATGGTCGATGTGGGCAATGATGGAGAAATTTCGTGTCAGCTCAGTGGACATGGGCAATGGGGAAATCAGCAGGGCGCGGCGAGAGAAAGCAGGAATGTGCCGACAAGGCACTAAAAATCAAGGGCAGGACGTGGTGCGCTCGAATCCAGGCGACATCCACAACGCCCGAGCCACGCCCGATTTGACGCGGGCGATCCCGGCTGACGACGGTATTGTGGACGCCGGGATTACTTTAAACTACATTCCCTGAGGCTGGGAATTTATTCTTTCGCAGAGGGTGGAATAAAGCGCTGATAAAGGAATGAGGCGATGAAGGCGATGACGCCCACGCAGAGCAAGGCGACGACACGGAAGATGTTTTCGATGTTCGCGAGGTCGTGGAGGAAGAGTTTAATCAGTGCCGCCGCCAGCAATCCAATGGCGGCGAAGCGTGCGCCTTTGGCTTTGAGGACGATGCCAATGACCAACAGCGCGAGGGCAAACAGCGACCAACCGATGGTGTAAGTCATGTCGCGCGCGAAGTTTCCTGCGAATTGGAAATTGATGAAGGTATTTCCGGGTTCGGTAAAGGAATCGGCAATTTCGATGTTGAGCAGGAGGAAAAGCAGGATGCCACCGAGGCTGCAAAGCAGGCCCCGCACGGATTTGCTGTCGATACCAGAGTGATCGCGTGGCAAGCCAAGAGCCCCGATCAAGTGCGAGGCCACGACCACGCCATAAGTATACAAGTGCCAGTTAAAAATCAGGGTGCCTCCCCGTTCATATTCAAGGAACACGGCGGGATTGAGCGTGAGCCGGATGAATGAAATGCAGAGCAACGTCACACCGGTGACGATCAGTCCTGGATGGGGAACCCGGCGGAACAACCAGATCAGGCATGCCCCTTCAAGCGCCCATGTCACGGTGAGCCACTGACGATCAAATTGAATCGGGAAAATCAGCGTGATGAACAACAGGGCCACCGCGCCGAACCAGGCAAGACGAGTTTTGGTTAGTTCGTCCATCTCTCGCATTTTCCGATATTCGATAGCCAGTGCAGCGAGTGCTGGCACGGCAAATGCGGCGGGCAACAGACCCATCATTTCGTTCGGAAACGCGCGATCCACCAGATCATGGACCAATAGGAAATGACCCACACCAGCTAGCGCGCTGGCAGTCCATGGTGCGCCTTGCGACAAACACGCTTTGCGGAAAACAAAGGGAAACACGGTGAACACGGCGTAAAACGCGAGATACCAGATCAAAGCGGTCTTCGGACTCTCCGGCACAAACCATGACGCGTGCCAAACTCCCTGAAGCGCGAGGCAGCACACGAGTGACCCCAGGTGTAGTAATGGCAATTTGCCTAACAAAGAAACACCGAGCAATAGCGCCGCCAGTAACAATCCGGCTGCGAATACCGGAGATGGGTTTACCAATGGCACTCGGATGATCATCAGGTTCAGCAAGGCAAAGGGCATCGCTCCCGCAAGGATGGGAATCAACTTTTCCAAGGCATATGGGCTTTCGATTCCACGCCTTACAAACCGCTTTGCCAACCAAAGGCTGACTCCGGTGAAGAAGAAGGAGAATGACAGAATCACTCCAAGTAGCGGATGGATCGCTGATGTCACCGGCGGCATGCGGAAAATCCAGATGGCGGCGCTTGCCATGGTCAGCGCCACCGATGCGAGCACCGGCAGCACGGCACCGCGATGCGCAGAAATGGCGATCGCGAGAAGATTGGCTAACAGAATCGCCGGCCAGAGTATCATCGATACCCCGGGCAGCACTAATAAGGTCATCGACATCAGGCTGATGATCGCCGGGGGCAGCCACAGCGCGAGGGCGTCGGAGACGCCGGGAGGTGCCACGGAATCGGCGAGTTTAAGCCGTTGAACCACAGCAGACCAGACCGTGTGCATGGTGCCGAAAACAAGATAGACTACTAGCGCTGGCCCGAGCATTTCGGGTTTTAAAGCATTAAGCGTCCATACGATCAGATGCAGGAGAGTGATGCCCACAAGAATATGGAATGGCCCGGTAAGTTTCGGGTGAAGCATCGCCAATAGAATGGCGGCGAGATTGATCAGAAGAACATAACCATAGAGAAGCGAAACGCGTTCGGTGATGCTCGAATATTCCAAAAAGAAGAATGCGAAACCCATCGCTGCAGCCAGCAACACCAGGCAACTCGCGGGAACGTGCAGATCTTCGTTTTTCTCGCGTGACGTTTTCCATGCCGCGGCAAGAAACATGACCCCGAATCCAAGGAAAATTCCCATCGGCAACAGCGTGGCGCTTCCTTCAAAGTAGCGCCCAGAGTCAAAAAATCGGGAGGTCCAATAGATGAGCATTAGAATCGTGCCGGCAGCGGCACCCGACGCGAGGAAGGCCCAGCGCCCACGACTTGCAAGTGCAAGCAGGCCCATATCCAACAACGCGATGTAGCCGAAAAGCGCCAAAGGATGGTCCTGCACGAGCGGAAGAAGCAACGGTGTGAGGAATCCGCCCAGCATGCCGAGCACCGCCACCACCAGTGCGTTGAGCCGGACGGCGGTGACAAACGCCGCCACTGTCACCACTGCCATCAGCGCGAAGGTGAAGCTCTGGTTAAAAGCAGGAAATTGATAGACCGCGTGGGCTGCGAAACTGACACCGTAAAGAACCAATACGCCGGTCGCGCAAAAAGCATGCGCAAGCACCTGATAGTTCGCCCGCCGATGCGTCCACAAGCCGCCGAGCAAAAGGCAAAGCCCCATGACAAACCCGATGGTGATCCGCATGACGGGCGAGATCAAGTTATGCTCGAAAGCATATTTAACGAAGAAGATAACACCAAAGAACAAAGCGATGCCACCGAGCCACGCGAACATCTTCACGCCGAGAAACTGCTCGATGGAGAAGGATGGCAACGAAGATTCGGGTTCATGATCATGTGAAGCTTCGGACCTTTCTTCGATTTGGATCCTGCTCATCGGCGGAGGCGGTTCTTCATCTTCCCATTCGGGTAGCGGCGGAGGTAGCGGGGAAAAAGCGGGAACAGGAACCGCAGGGATCGGTTTGTCTTCTGGTGGCTCGGGCCGCTCTGGTGCGGGTATCGGGGCATGGCGAGGCGTTGCTTGGCTCATCCATGCCTCAAATTTTCGTTGCTGATCACGAATGCGATTTTCCAACTCGAGGAGCTTTTCATGCGTCTCATCCGCCTTCCGGTCAGCGCTCCTCGCCGCAAGTAACGCCAAAATCGGCATGATGAATACGAAAAAACCCAGCAGGAGAATAATAACAATTGTTCCCATGGTTTGATACGGTTCTGAAGGCCTTTACTAGCAGAATCTTCCCAAGAAGTTTCAACTTCTCTAGAAAGTGGAGTTTGCGGAGTTCAAAAGCAAGGATGCAAACGGGACGTGTTGTTATTGCGCAGGATTCACCCGCCCGCGTGCTGCTGGTCAGGCGGGAAAACGTAGCGCCGCTGTGTGCCGGGAGCCATCAGGAGATGACACAAAAATATCTGTGACTCCGCGTTTTACATAACCGAGAGCATGCCGTTTGCCATGCAGTTCCCGGGGCGAAATACTCGTTAACTCCCCAGCGGATCGTCCTTCGGCATCGATTAGATGGTTGCAATCCATGGGCACTGAGGCTTCCAGAATAAGCCTTTCCAGCCGTTTGTTCACCTTGCCGGCGGACTTGATGCGGGAAATCACCTCCTGGCCGATATAACAACCTTTTTGATAAGATATGTCCGTGACCTCTAGCCCAGCCTCTGGCGGCAGAATGCCTTCGTATAGTTCCTTGCTCCATGCCGGAACGCCTAGCTCAATGCGGAACACCTCCAGCGCATCACCCTCAAGTTGAGGAATCTCCTCCGGCAAAGCGACATCAAGCCCTACGGGAATCCACCAATCCGTGCCCGGCAGGCCGAATCTAGCGCTTGCACGCACCAACACTCCTTCAGGCGGAGTTTCGATCATCGGGCCGGTGAAATGCACTAATGACCATTTGCCTGTTAGTTGACATACCTCGACATCATCAGCGATAAGATAACGAGTTAAACGCGGTTCCAGCATTTCCGCAGAATCCGCGGGCCCCTCTACCCAAATTGCACCATTTGCTCCTTCCATGATCCAAATTCGGCACTGAAGCCGTCCCTTCGCATCCGTCACACAAGAAGGCAGGGCGATGGTGCTGCCCGCGATGAGGCGGACGTCCTGCGTGATTTGACCGTTAATAAAGCGGACCGTGTCTGGCCCGTGAAATTCCAACAACGTGGGAAAACAAAAATCAATACGGTGCATGGATAGGATCACGGATCGGCGCGGCGGTTATTGGCTACGTTGTAGTGCGAGCACCACCAGTTTCGCCGCTTGTTCACGGATTTCCGCCATCTTTTCCCGCGTGGGTTGCTCGCCCTCAATGAGAGTCATCTCTGTGCGCATGCCGGCTAGCAAATCGCGCATTTGCAGATAATTCGGACGCTCGGAAATCTTTGGCTCCAGTCCGGCCACGGATTCGGTATAATAGTCCGCAATGTCTTCCCGCATGACTTTGCGCGCCCGTTCTTCCGAAAACTGCTTGTCCACCGCGACAGTGGAAACTGCCAGCGCGCGGATCCACCCGCCGAGCGAAATCAAATGTGCTAGATCCGCATCCCTCAGAATCACCAACTCGGCCTCCACATCGCGCTGGGTGGAGGCGAGTTCTTTCTTCAACATCACCACGTCCTTTTTCTTCGCAGCGTCCAATAAACCCGCAGCATGCCGATTGACCCGGTCACCGGCTCCCAACGCCTTGCCGTAGCGTGTCAATTCTTTGGCTAAAACCTCAACTTTTTCCAGTTGCTCGGCTTGCACGACCAAAAATCCATCCGCAATCAAAAACCCCAATTCGATCGCCAAATCCGCCCGGTCCGGTGGCATCCGCTCGGGCAACTTCAACTCGGTTTCCAACAACGGCAGTGGCATCAGAAATTGCAGAGTGTCGAAGAGCTTCGCAATCGAGGGTGCCGTAAATTCGTTCACCGCAAGTTCCTCACGAATGTGCGGGTCATCCAGCAAGTCCGCCGGGATGCCTTCGCGCACATCCGCAGCTGCCTTCGGAACCGCCACTTCAACTTCCACCGGAATCACCACCTCTTCCTGCGCAGATAATGGCAACGCAAAGGCGGCAAAACCACCTAACAGGCATGCGAAACGAATCTTCATGACGTATGATAGTCACTCCTTGCCCGATTCCGCAACCGACAAAACACCGCCGACTGGCTTTCCAGTCCCAGTTTCAGGCGAAAATTTGAGATTGCAAAGTCATTCCGATTACCGCAGCTTCTCTCCGTTGGAACGACGGAGCGGCGGTTTGTGTTGAAACTCCGAATTCGCCTCTCAGTTTGACGTCACCCCGCACAACCGGGTTCAGTTTGCCACTTAGGCACCTCTTCCGGTTGACGTGTCGGATCGCATTCCCACCCCGCCTGCGGAACTCCGAGTGATTTTCCGCTCCCGCGCCCACCCTTCCATTCCCATTCGAATCCCCATTCCATTCCTTTCCCATGGCCGGTCATAACAAGTGGTCCAAGGTCAAGCATATCAAGGCTAGAGTCGATGCCATCAAAGGCAGAGTATTCAGCAAATGCGCCCATGAGATCGCCCTCGCTGCCCGCGCCGGTGGCGGTGATACGGCCGCAAATGCTCGCCTTCGCACCGCCATCGACAATGCCAAGTCCGTCTCCATGCCCAAGGACAACATCGACCGCGCCGTCAAAAAAGGCACCGGCGAACTCGGCGGCGACGCCATCCAGGAAGTCGCCTACGAAGGCTACGGCCCCGCCGGCATTGCCTTCATCGTCGAAATGGCCACCGATAACCTCAATCGCTCGGCAGCCGACATTCGCTCGATTTTCACCAAAAACGGCGGCAGTGTCGCCACCCAAGGCAGCGTTTCCTACCAATTCGATCGCAAAGGTGAAATCCGCGTCCCCGCCGGTGCGATCAGCGAGGAAAAGCTCATGGAACTCGCCATTGAAGCCGGAGCCGATGACGTTCAGAGCGACGAAGATGAACACACGGTGCACACCGCGCCCAACGAACTTGGCACCGTCGCTAACGCACTTCGCGCCGCCCAACTCCCGATTATTTCCGAAAAACACGTCTCCATTTCCCAAAACCCGAGCGTCGTCACCGACCTTGCGATCGCCAGGCAAATCCTCAAACTTCACGACCATCTCGACGACTACCAAGACACCGTCAACGTCTTCACCAACTTTGAAGTTGCAGATGAAATTCTCGACCTACTCGATGCGTGAGCCGCATATCGCGCCACACACCCCCAGCCACTTTCCACTGATTTCCGGATGAGCGATAACACCCAAGAGCCAAAACTCCCGCATTTCTCTGCGGCCACCGATAGCGATTCCCTGCCCGCCCGCAAACGCGCAGCTAAAAAATCCGCAGCTAAAAAATCCGCAGCTAAAAAAGTTGCGGCCAAAAAAGTCGCAGTTAAAAAAATAGCCGCGAAAAAATCCGCACCCGCGCCGGAGGTCATCGCTGCAGCTCCTGCCCAAATCAACGAAGCCGCAGTCCCCAAAAAACGGGCGAGCCGCACTAAAAAAACGCTGGATGCAGCTCCCGCTGCGCCGGAAACCATCCGCCACGAATCCCCGTCCACGCAAGCCGACTCTCATCAGGAACCCCGACGCTTCGGCCGCGTTCCCGGAGGCGGCCCGCGCGTCGCTCGCGAATCCTCGTCCGCAATCTCCGCAGCGCCAAATCCAGTGGCCCAGACCGAGATCCCGCCCGAGCCCCACGATACCGAAGGCCACCCGCAACACGACGGCCAACAACGAAATTTCCAAAACCGTGAGAACCAAAATCGCGACGGCCAGCAACCCGTAAGCCGCAGCAAGCGCCGCCGCGACAAACGTAAGCGCCGCAACAATGAGCGCCCACCGCAAGGCAATGGTCAAACCCAACCGCAAGGCCAAAGCGGCCACCGCCCAGATCCTCAAGCCGGACGCCGCGAAGGCCCGGTTTACCAAGAGCGCGAACCACGCGAATTTCGCGAGTCACGCGAGCGTCCGCCCCAACAACCGACCGGCCCTAAAATCGAAGCAACTGGCATGCTCGAACTCGCACCCAAAGGCTTCGGTTTCCTCCGCGTTCCTGGCAAGAATTTTGAACAAGCACGCGACGATGTCTTTGTCACTCCGGAGTCGATCCGAAAGTATAACTTGCGCGTCGGCCAGTGGATTCACGGACTCTATCAGGAAGGCGTGCGCGGCCCGCAGATGGTCGAAATCACCTCGATCAATGGCATGACTCCCGAGGAGGCATCCAAACTGCCGCACTTCGATGAGCTCAAGGCGATCAATCCCGCCAAACGCATCAGCTTTGAGACCACGCCCGAACGCTTCACCACCCGCGTCGTGGACATCATGGCACCCGTCGGCCGCGGCCAGCGCGGACTCATCGTCTCACCCCCGCGCTCTGGAAAAACCACGTTGCTCCTGCACATGGCCGAAGCCATCCGCGAGAAATACGACGAGGCGATCCATCTGATGGTTTTGCTGGTTGATGAGCGCCCCGAAGAAGTCACCGAATTCCGCCGCGCCCTGCCCGGTGCGGAAATTTATGCCAGCTCGAATGACGAGCAACCGCGCAACCATTGCCGCATCGCCGAGCTCGCCATCGAGCGCGCCAAACGCCTTGTCGAAGCCGGTCAGGATGTCTTCCTACTGATGGATTCCATCACCCGCCTCGCCCGTGCCTATAACAACAATATGGGCAATTCCCGTGGTCGCGGCACCGGCTCCGGCGGCATCACCATCGGCGCTCTCGAAGTTCCGCGCCGCCTCTTCGCCGCCGCTCGCAACACCCGCGGCGGAGGCTCACTCACCATCCTCGCAACCGCCCTCATCCAAACCAACTCCCGCGCCGACGAAGCGATTTATATGGAGTTCAAAGGCACCGGCAACATGGAGCTCGTGCTCGATCGCAAGATCGCGGAAAATTATATCTATCCGGCCGTGGATATTTTCAAATCCGGCACCCGTCGTGAAGAGATCCTTCTCCCCGAGCACATGCTCCACAAAATCCATCTCATCCGCCGCGGACTCTCCGGCCACCGACCGGTCGAGGCCATGGAACGTCTGCTGTTTTTCCTCAAGAAATTCTCGAACAACCCGCAGATGCTGCTTGAAATCAAGGGTTGATCCCAGCCCCACCCGTTTCCCGCCATGCAACCGAAATCGCTGCGCAAATACCACGCATTCCCACCCGTTCACCTGCCTGACCGCTCCTGGCCGGACCAAGTGCTCGACCATGCACCCGAGTGGTGCTCCGTCGATCTGCGCGATGGCAACCAAGCGCTGCCGCAGCCGATGTCGATCGAAGAAAAATTGGAGTTTTTCGACCTGCTGGTGCGTGTGGGATTCAAACAAATCGAAGTCGGCTTTCCATCCGCAGCAGATACGGAGTTTAATTTTTTACGGCGCTTGATCGATGAACACCGCATCCCGGACGACGTCACGGTGCAGGTGTTAGTGCAAACCCGCGATCACTTGATCCGCCGCACCTTCGAGGCGATCCAAGGCGCAAAACGAGCGATTGTTCATATCTATAACTCGACTTCCCCGTTGCAACGCCGGATCACCTTCTCGGACGCTTCGCGCGAGTCGATCCGAGACATCGCCGTGGAAGGTGCGCGCTTGGTTCAGGAACTAGTGCCAACGGTGCCCGAAACTGAAGTCGTGCTCCAATATTCGCCCGAATCATTCTCGGATACCGAACTGGATTTTTCGTTAGAATGTTGCCACGCTGTGATGAATGTCTGGCATCCAACGCCCGAGAAAAAAATCATTCTCAACCTGCCGGCCACTGTCGAGTGGGCAACTCCAAACGTCCATGCCGACCAAATCGAATGGATGTGCCGGAACTTGAAAAACCGGGAATCCGCCCTTATTTCATTGCACACCCACAACGACCGCGGCACCGGCGTAGCCGCCACCGAACTGGGCTTGATGGCGGGCGCTGATCGTGTGGAAGGCACGCTCTTCGGCAATGGCGAACGCACCGGAAATCTCGATATCGTCACCGTCGCCCTCAACCTCAACAGCCACGGCGTTCCCACCGGACTGGATTTTTCCGACCTGCAATCGATCCGTGAAGTGTACGAGCGGGTCACCCGTCTCAACGTGCCGGAGCGCCAACCGTATGCTGGCGAACTCGTCTTCACCGCTTTTTCCGGCTCACACCAGGATGCGATCAAAAAAGGCCTCGACCGCCGCACTCAGGAAACCGCCGAGAATCCCGATCTGCAATGGGGCGTGCCCTATTTGTCGATCGATCCACAGGACATCGGCCGCTCGTATGAGGCGATCATTCGGATCAACTCGCAATCCGGCAAAGGCGGAGTCGCCTATGTGCTCGACCGCGAACATGGCTTCGATTTGCCGAAAACCATGCACCCGCAAGTTGGTAAACGGATTTACGATCTAGCAGACGAACTCGGCCGTGAACTAACACCCGATGAAATTCGCGATGCGTTTTTCCGCGAATTTGTCAATGTGGCGAGCCCGCTGGATGTGGTCGATTACGAGCTCATTCACCAAGTCGGCGAGCGCGGCCGAGTGAAATGTCAGGCGAGCATCCTCAATCACGGCACACAGCAAAACATCGAAGGCTTCGGCAATGGTCCCATCAACGCTTTTGTCCACGCCCTCGAAAGCAGCGGACTGAAAGACTTCAAAGTCACCGACTACCGCTCCCACGCTGTGCGCGGCGGATCAGACGCCAGCGCCGCCGCTTATGTGCAAGTCCAACACGAGAATGGCCGTCTGCTCTGGGGAGCGGGCGTCGATCCTTCGATCGAAATGGCCGGTCTCAAAGCGCTCGTCACCGCATGGAATCTACTGCGAACTACAGCTCCATGCCTTTAACGATTCGCTTTCTGGATCATTGTCACTCCTTGAAACGTGTTTCTCTGGCAACCGATCTAATGAGCGTGGTCTGTTCGCTTGACCCACTGGCCATCATGCGCCAGCTTCCGCAGCATATGAAGATATTGAATTCGCCCATCTTCCGGTTGTCGGCGTTGCTCACGGGAGCATTTGCCATCAATTCCTGCGGACCCGGCGGCCCCGAGCGCTCCGGTTACATGGCCGGTGTGGGCGGACCGATCCATCAACAGGTTTCCAACGGTCCACATCATCCAGCGCCTGCAATTCCCGACGATATTTCCTATTGGGACGGCGACGGAGTCAACGGCAGTCCGTTGATCAAAATTCAAAGCAAGGAGCAAAAAGCCTCGTTTTATAAGGGCGGCTTACTCGTCGGTGTGTCGAAAATTTCCAGTGGCAGCGAGGACCATGCCACCCCCCCGGGGCGATATAAAATCACCCAAAAGAGCAAAGACCACAAATCCTCGATTTACGGGGTGTTCAAAGATAAGGCAACCGGCCAGATGCTCAATGACAACGTCGATATTCGCGTCGATAAAATTCCTCCCGGAGCCGTCTATTATGCCGCGCCAATGCCAAATTTCATGCGTTTCACGGGTGGCATCGGGATGCACACCGGCTATCTACCAGGCTACGCGGCATCCCATGGCTGCATCCGCATGCCACACCAAATGTCCGAGAAGTTTTTTGAGAACGTCGAAGTTGGAACCCCAGTGATCGTCGAATGAGCGACGGATTTCCATCGCTCCCGGATGCGGAATCCACGCTCGAAATCAGCCCCGGCGCGGTGGCGGAGTGGGTTCACTTGCCGACTAACCAACGCCCACGCTTGATCGACTGCCGCGAGCGCGATGAGCTCGCTATTTGCCGGATCGACGGCCATGAGTGGTTTCCGTTAGGGACCTTCCCGGAAGTTCTGGATCGACTCACAGCCGAATCACAACGCGGAATCGTGGTCTATTGCCACCATGGTATGCGTTCCCTGCGCGCTGCTACATTTCTGCGCGCACACGGTGTGCCCCATTCCTTCTCCATGAGCGGCGGAATCAATGCATGGTCGGAGTTGATCGATGCTTCGGTGCCACGTTATTGAAGTTTGCCTCCGTCAATTATGTCAAGATTTGCACACTGACCCCATTTGGTGCCCCCCCTAGCATTCATGCAGGCGCGCGCTCTGCGGCCAATGCATCCTCTTCACGATTGAACAGCCAGTAGGAGAAATCGGGTGCCGTGATCCCGGCGCCCGGCCCCTTCTCGTAGTTACTGGGGACCAGGTTGACTTGTCGTGCGCCGTGCAAGACACGGATGTCATAGATTTCCTCGACTCCTCCCGTGAACTCGAAGACTCCGGTCAATTGCCCCGTCCGAAGATCGACAACAGCAATGCCGCACTTACGCTTCACCAACTGCCGTTCGATGGGCAAGCCCCCGAAAATCCGTTTCTCACGGATCTTGCAAAGTCCCACAATCGCATGGTCTCCGGCAAAAGTCAGCCCGCGCAAGTACCCGGGAAGAACCGAAACCACTTCACTCTTTCCCGCTGCATCGACGCGTAACAATTCACCTGCTCCCGAATTGAGCACCCACAAGGAACCGCGGTACCATCGTGGCGAATGGGGCATTGCCAAGTTATCGAGGATAATCTCGCCAGTCGGGACATCAATCACCACCCCGCCGCTCGCCTTGTTCTTCCGCCACCCACGGGGTTGATCTCCTGTTCCGAGGGCCGTCACCGTCCGCGGCTTCCCGTCGAGCATCGCCATACCATTGAGGTGACAACGGTCTTCGGGTGTGAGTTCTCCGATGAACGGCGGGTGCCAGCGCGGCAAGAAACTGAACTCGTCGCTGGTGGTGGCCAGGCAGGAAAAACGAGTATTGACGAACCATAAGTCCCCCTCCCCGTCGAAAGCAAGATCGTGAGCGAATACCGGCCCAGTAAAGCGACTTGATCGGTGAAGGTAAACCGCATCGTATTTGCCTGGCTGCTCCGGCGTGAAGTCCGCTGCCAGTAACGGCGCGTTAGCGAACCACTGGATCTCTGAGGAGGTGGCGACAACCAACTTGTCCCCGAGGATATCGATCCCCATCGCATTGTCGAAATTCCGGGCATTGAGAGTGATCTGCCGGCCATTCCAGCCGATGGCCATGAGCTTGCCTGCCTGATAAGTGGAAACCAAAAGCGAAAAACCGCTCGCCGCGATCCATTCGAGGAAGCCGCGCGTAGCCTTACACTCGACCACGTCCGAAGGAGCGTCGATTGACAGGTTCTCATCCATCGATTCTTGAATTCGGTCGCAAAACCCTATCGGAACGGACCTTCATTTCTTCATCTTCACGGGATAAGTCTTAGCCCAGAATTCACTCGTGTAGCTGGCTGTGTCAGGACTGCCCTTGAACCATGAAACACCGAGATCGCCTTCGGAACCCATGGTAACCGATGGAGATAAGTTGAAAGGAAGCAACTTCGTCGAGGCGCTGATGTTCAGTTTTCCGGCCGACTTGCCATCCGGTTTGAATTTCTGCGCCTGTATCGCGGACGAGTAAGTATCGATGTTCTCACAATACTTATAGCCATAGCTGGTGTAGCATTTCTTTTTCCTACTGGTCTTTTCATTCACCCAAGCCACGGTAAAATCGCCGTCCCGATCCATGGCAATCGAGGGTGCGCCAAGCAAGGAGAACGAAGCAAACTGAACATCTGTATCATTTTCGTCGAAATTCCCCGTCGAAGTGACAGTGGCGGCTTCAGTTTCCAGCGCGGAAACAGGCAAACCCGTCGCCGCGAAGCGACGGAACCGAATCGTACTTTTCGTGGTTAATTTATAAACCTGAAGATCATACGCATCATTGCAATAAGTATATCCGTAACTCCGGTAGCACTTCTTGGGAATTCGCTTGATACTTCTCTTGGTTGTTTTCTCTTCGCGATCCCATGCAATCGCGAAATCGCCCGTTTCATCCATGGCGATCACGGGTTCCGCAAGGATCGACTCGACCGTCACATTATCCGGGTCGAAATCATAGTCATCCTCGCGAGTCAGATCCGCACGGACGCCCGATCCCAAGGGAGATCCAGTCGAACTGAATCGCCGTACGAGGACACGACCTCCGCTCAACCAAGTTGCGGCAAAATTGCCATTCTCGTCCATCGCCACGTCGGCCGAAATGTTTTCGTCCAGATCCTGATCGTTCAGAGTGATCTCACCTGACAGGGCATTCCCATCCGCCCCGAACAAGCGCCCGCGGAGGATGCCACCTGCGGTGCTCCAGACCACCACAAATTTGCCGCTGCCGTCGATCGCAACCCGGGGAGCGTACGACGTCTCATCGGCCACGGTCTCATTCACCGTGATCTCGGGGCCGTCGGGTGCCCCGCCAATACCGAGCCGCCGCGCCAGAACGCTCGTACCGGAGAACCAAACAATCACAACCTTTCCCGCCTTATTGCAGGCGGTTGAGGGAGCGGGCTCATACCCTTCGTCCACATTCAAGCTAGCGACGGCAGGTGCCCCGAGCGCGATGCCGGCACGGTCGTAGCGGCGGAAGACCAGCGCTGCTTGAGGATTCCCGCCCACATAGTAAGCTTGGGTGGCCCACACGAGAACGGAGTTTCCTGCACCGTCGATGGCGATTCGCTTGCCTCCCGCGCCACTTGTTGGATTTGTCTGATCCACGCGAAACGGCTTGATGGCGGCTTCGGTGGCGGATGACATGCTCAATCCTATCAACAGCGCGGCGGTGACAGGAGTCAGCTGGAACTGCCCGTTGGCAATCGATTCGTCTTTCGTAGAGAGGTCTTTCATAGAGAGAAATGGATGGTCGGATTTAATCTAAAATCTATTTGCAACTTTGGGATCTTCAAAATGAAGACATGGCCGTCAAGCATCGATTTAGCCCTCGCAAAACGCAAGATGGCTTGGTTTTGTTTTACTTCACGCCACTCTTTGTCAGCAAAAGGGTTAGGCAATTATTTCCAGTCGGGAAACTCGGCTTTGAGTTGGCGGCGGTATTTTTCTGCCTCGGCCTTGTCGCCCTGGGCTTCGAGTGCCTTGATGAGTTTATCGAGGGCGAGAGGTTTGAGATTTTTGTCATCGAGGAAACCGACGACGATGAGATATTCGGCGGAGGCTTTTTTGGGATCATTGGCCTTTATTTCGAGATCGCCGATGAGGATTCGGAGGCCGCCGCTGGTGCGGCCTTGTGGACGCAAAGCGAGTGCTTCATCAGCTGCGGTGCGGGCCTCTGCGGCGCGATCCAAGGCGAGAAGCGCGCGGCCGCGATCGAGCAATCCATCGGCTTTCCAGGCTGGGTTATCTTCAACGAGGAGGACGTTGGAGGCGGCGAGGAGAGCACCCTCGGCATTGGCGGTTTCGAGGCGGGCTTTAGCCAAGTAGCGCCAGACCTCCTTGGGAGTGGCGCGGGGTTCGTCAGGAGTGGCGATGAGGTTCAGGAACTTGGCGGCCTGAGCATATTGTCCGGAGTTGTAGGCTTGCATGCCCGCCCACTGGAGCGCTTGGTCCGGGATGTCTTCATCATATTTTCCCTCGATGGCGAGATTGATTTCGGCCGCAAGTTTCTCGGCGTCTTGTGAGGCGAAATAACCGAGAGCGAGCAGGATGCCGGCATGTTTGCGGTAAGCATCCGGGCGCAGGGAGCGGGCTTTTTCCAGATAAGGAATCGAGTCTTTGGCGACATTCGTTTTGATGAGTCCCCAGCCGATCCAGTAATTTGCTTCAGACTGAAGGTTGTCGCTGAGATTGCTGACATTCTGAAGCAGGCCCTGATAGCGGGCGATCATGTCCGGGATGTTATTTTCGCCGCGGCGCATGCGGGCGGATTCGAGCCAAGCGAACGAAGAGAGATCAGCAGGAATGTTAGGGGCGGTGAGGCGGTCGAAATCAGCGATGGCTTTTTGAGGTTCGGCGCTGTTCGCATAGGCTTTGGCTCGCTTGGCAAGTGCCGAAGGAATGCGGGATTCTTCCGGGTAGCGGGTGATGAATTCGCTGAGCGAGCGGATCGCGCCCTGATGATCACCCGCTTCGGCAAGGCACCAACCGCGTTGATAGAGAAGACCAGGACGATTTTTATCGCTGATGATCGAGGCGCTGACCTCGCTGTAAACCTGAGCTGCCTCGACGACTTTCTTGTTTGAAAACAGAGTTTCCGCCTTCATCATCAGGGCGGTGTGGATGCGTGGGTCTTCGGGACGAGCTTTGCGATAGAGCTGGAGGAAGGCGTCCACCTGATCCGGGAGATGCCGGCCCTCGATTTGAAAAAAGCAGAGTAGGCGGTAATAAGAAGCTTGGAAGGCGAGGTCGGTCTCAGCTTTCACAAGTCGCTCGACTTCGCGGAATAAGCCCAGTGCCTCGTTCGGTTGTTTGAGGCGCATGTGAGAGCGAGCGACGATCATCAGGCGGGCGGCTTCTTTCTCACCGGCGGCTTTGGCGGTGCTGCTGCGGAAGACGGAAATCACCTCTTTGTATTCCTTTTTCGCGAAATGATTTCCCATCATGGCAGTCTGCGCATCGAGGCGAAAATCCTCCATGCCGGGGCTTGTCATGATGAGATCGAGATAGCGTTCCGCGAGATCGGCGCGGTCAAGCTTAGTGGCGGTGAGGGCACCGTGGAGAGCGGCCTCGCCGCGGATTTTTGCGGCGTAGGGCGCGGTGATGACTTCTTCAAATTGCTCGAGTGCTTCCAGCAATTTTCCGGAGTTCAAGGCCAAGTGACCGAGTGCGACTTTTGCTTGCGGGGCGAATGAGCCACCGGCGGGGTCCGCAACGACACTTTTGAATGAGGCGATGGCTTGGCGATCACGGCCTAACTGGCGATAGCAATTCCCTGCGAAGTAATTCCCGCGCGGTCGCTCTTCGGGTTTCTCGGTATTCGCGGCGTAACGCTCGAACATCGGGGCCGCGAACGCATATTCCGACTTATTGTAATGGTCGGCGGCGAGCGTGTAGGCAGCGGCGGCGGCCCACTTGCCCTTGCCGTAACGATTCAATAAAGTGCTGAAGCAGCGCTTTCCATCCTCCGTGCTGCCGGATTGATAATAACTGTTGCCGAGATACCACCAGGCCATTTCGGTATTCGGATGATTCGGGAATTCGACGATATAATCGTTAAAAATTCCCGCCGCACGTTGGTAAAGATCCAGGCGGGTCGCGGCATCGGTGGCAACTTGGGCGGAATCATAAAGATTTTTGCCGCGCAGGAAAAAATCGTTCGAGGCATCCGGAGCGAGTGCGGGGTCCACCACCCCGGCCCGTGGTGCTTGAGCGAGCACGGGACTGGCGGCGAAGACTAAAAATGCGAGCGTACGTTTCAAGATATTGCGGAATTTACAATCACTCGGCGGGTGACGGGCGTTGGGTGGCGAAGGAAATATTCCAGATTCCTGCTTTCTGGCAGGTGTCGATGACTTCTACGATCCGTTGGTAGGCGACTTTTCCATCGCCACGAATACGGACGGGCTGATTTTCAAATTGCTTGGCGATGGCGGCGAGTTTTTCGTGGAGTTGTAATAAATCCACGGTGATTCCTTCGACGCGGATGACGCCATCTTTCAAAACATTAATGATGATTTCACCCTTGGGGCGGTTCAGTTCCGAGCCTTCTTCGGCCGTGGGGACCGAGACGTTGAGCTCGGTTTCCGAGCGGCTGAATTGCCAGGTCACAATAAAAAAAATCAACAACAAGAACACGATGTCGATCATCGGTGCTAATTGCATGCCCGCAGGCTCCGGTTGTCGGCTCGAAAATTTCATGGGCGAAAAATTTCAGACTCCTTGAATATCTCGGCGTTCCCCGCCGATGGGCGAATAAACAGGCATGCCGTAATCCTCACGGGTCCGTTGGTCCGGGGTGTTGTAGGCGGCGGAAGTTTGTTGACGCTCCACTTGTGAATGGAGCAGAGCCATGAGGTGAGTGGCGGCGGCTTCCAGCTCGGCGATGTATTTCTGCACCCGACCTCGGAAAAGCGAGTAAAACACCAAAGCTGGAATCCCGACCATCAGGCCGGCCGCTGTGGTGATGAGCGCCTCGGAAACTCCCTCGGCAAGCTCCATCTGGCGCACGCCGGCGACATCTCCAGAGGAAATTTGCAGGAACGATTTGATCATTCCTAAGACGGTTCCAAGCAGGCCGACCATCGGAGCGATCGCGCCGATATCCGCGAGGTAGGTGATCCGCGAGCTCAGCAGACCGGCTTGGCGCGAGCCCTCGGCCTCCGCCACTTCACGCACTCCACCGAACGAAGCCATCGGGTATTTGGTCATGAAATCCAAGGTTTTTTGAGTCACCCGTGCCATGCATTCGTTTTGGCGGTGGCAATACGCGATGAGTCCGAGGTAGTCGCGCTTGCGGATCATCGCCTCGGCGGCATCCATGAAGCGATCGCTGACCACCGCATTGCGACGGATCGTGAGCAAGTAAATCAGGATCAGCACCACCCCAATGACGGACAACAAGGCAAGCGGATACATCATGATTCCACCCGCATAGACGATTTCCACAAAGTTCAATTGCTTGGAAACCGGTTCTGGAAGCACGTCAGCAGCTGGGGCGGCGGACGCAAGGGATGCGGAGAGGAATAATCCCGCAATGAAAAAGTGGCGGCAATTCATGAACGTGGCGCGAGTTTAACTAGCTTCCGGAGCAACGCAAGTCTCACGGCAAGTCGCTCCAAAGATCGCCAAACACCATAAATCCAGCAATTCATCACGCGTTCACTTGAATAATTTTTTGATCCTCGATTCAAATTCGGTGCCGGCTTTTTGGTAATATTCGTCGGCCACTTGGGTGTCGCCGCTGAGTTCCAAGTAGAGTCCGGCGGTGGCGTGTGCCTCGGCATTATCCGGGCGCAACTTCGCGATGAGGCGTGCCAGAAGGGCGTGATCTGCGGCGTTGAGCTCGCTCAACGCGAATGACGCTTGCTGGTCACCGGTGGTGGCCTGGAAGGTTAGTTTCCCATCACTCTCCACTTTCGCGAGCCATACTTTCGCGCTCGCCTTGGAGAGACTCATCGGAAGAGGTTTGAGTTCGCCGGTTTGTCCGAGCGCGGCCAACGAGGAGAGTAATGACTGATCGAACTTCGCTTGTTTCTCCGGGGCGAGCGTGCGCGCCGGGCGCCCGGCAGGCACCAGTGCCGTGGTCGATGCCAAGGCGGTCTGGTCCACTTGATCCGCCGATCCATTCCGGCGTGGGGCCCCGGTGATTTGCAGCCGTTTCTCCTTGAGTGATAGGATCAGGGCGGCACAGGCAGTGGGGAAATTGCGCGTCGCGTAGACGTGGTCGGTGGAGGCATAATCCCGCCCCGGCATGACTGCAAACCCGCCGTCATGAGCCTGCGCCATGATGAACCACCACTTGATGCCCTCCATGTATTCCTGGAAATCTTTTTTGTTCGCCATTGCCGCGCCGAGGCTGCCCCACAGAACGTGCATGTGGGTGGAAGCGTGGCCGTCTAAAAGGCTGTTAGGGCTTTTGGCGCAACCGGTCGCCATGAAATCTGCTAGATGGTTCCATGATTCGTTGCCGCCATTGCCGATGGAATGAGCAAGGGCGCCGGTGCCGCTGCGCGCATAGTGATCGCATGACTTGCCGTTGTGATCGTAAGGTTTGCGTGGCTCGGGCACCGGTGTGGTGCGGACGACCAACCGCAGCGCGCCCCCCATATCGAAGACCCGCTTGGTTTCAGAATCCTGGGTGATCCAGTCGGTCGGCCGGTAGCGTGGATCTGTTTTAGTCGGCCAATTGATTTTATAGTCGCCGATGTCCTTCAAGCCATTCGGGCAGATAAAGCCGATGCCTTGTGGACTACCATTTTTCTTACCCTCCGGACCGGTGAGCTCGATCACCGCGTGGTCCAAGCCATTGAAACCGTAATCGATGGCTCCATTCGGAGAAACCGAGCGGAGAAATGCTTGGTGAGCCCGTTCATAAGCAGGTGCCGCGTGATCCAACCCGGCTTCTTTGAACAGGCTCATTGCGACCATCGCCAACCCGCCCGGCAGCGCCATGGCTCCGTAGCCTTTCGGGCCACCTTCGGCGATGCGCCGCTGGATGGCGGGAAACGGTTTGTGAGAATAACCACCGGATTCGGGCGTTTGGCCATCGACTAGGCATGCGGTCAGCGACTCGATGGCGGGGAGTAGGCTGCGGTCTTTGGTTAGTAAGTAGTATTCGCCCATGACGATGCCATCGTGGCCATAGTTCCACGTCGGAAATCCATTGCCATCCGTTGCCTCATATCTTTTCCCACCGTAGCCGGACATGATTTGCTTCACCAGGCTTTCATGCTTTTTCTCACCGCTGGCCATCAACGCGAGCAACGCAGCGGAATGGGTGTGCACCCGACTTTCAAATTTTCCCGCGCGTTTGTATTCATCTGCTAGAAAGTCGCAGAGATTCAGCATCAACTTGTCTGAGCGCGGGCAGTCGTAGGGCCAAGTGGGGGAAAACCGGCCGATCGGCTCGATTTGCAAGATTACGGTTTTCTCTTTCGATTTATCTCCACCCGGCCAGACGATGAGTTCGAGCTTGCCGTCTTTGCCTTGGCTATCCTCGATGAGTTTCGACATGTCGAGCATCGGGCCTTCCCATCCTCCGCGGCCGCGACTACCGCGGCCAAAGGTATGCGGAACGGTCAGGTGCTTGCCATTGGCACCGACGACGATGTCGTTGATTTGGATCAGCCCGTGGGCGGGGGATTTTTTGAAAACGTATTTAATAGTTAGATATTCAGGATGTTCATGGGTGATGCGGGCGCGCAGGCCGGTGGGACCGACGTTCAAGAACCAACCAGTGCCGAGGTCTTCGGCGACTTCGCGGTCGTGCCAGCCATGCAGTTTGAGATTCCATGGCCAATCGCCTTTTTCGTTCACGGCCGATGTCGGGATGAGCGATAAAAGCCACAGGCAACACAAAGCGGGAAGGAGCTTGAGAGTATTCATGTTCAAGTAATGGGGTTTAGGCCTTTAACTGATCTAGAAACTCTACGCAGCAAGGAGAATGAGACTTCCAGATACCTGCACACTAGTCGGTGGTCTGGGGGAAGCCAACCAATTGATCAGGCTTCAGGCGGAGAGGCGTGTTTCGGCCGCGAGGGGTTGGAGGAAGTGGCTCCAGCTTTCATCGGCGAGGCCGTTTTCATGCAGGCCGAAGAGTGGCCGCCAGCGCGGGGCGAGCGGTTTGCTGTTGGGGTGCATGCCGACTTCGTGGGGCATTTTGTTTGCCTTGCGGGTATTGCAGCGGAAGCACGAGGTGACGATATTTTCCCATGTGGTGAGGCCGCCTTTGTCGCGTGGGGTGACGTGATCGAGATTGAGTTGGGTTTCCGGCAAGGTCTTAGCGCAATACTGGCACGTGAACTTATCGCGCAGGAAAACATTGTGCCTGGAGAACTTCACCTCCCGGCGCGGGACTCGCTCATAGCTGGAAAGCACGACGATTTTGGGAATCCGGATGGCAATTCTCGAACTGTGAATCATTTCATCGCCGGTGATGGCATCTGAATATCCGATCCATGACATCAAGTCGTGAGTGTTGAATCGATCATCGCCTTCAACCTGCACCACTTGGGCATGGCCGATGCAAAGCAGGTGCAGGGAGCGCCGGACCGAACAGGTGTGGACCGGTTGCCAGAACCGATTCAACACGAGCACGGGGCGTTCAAGTAATGAAATCATCGATGTTTCCCAAATAATGCTCTGGAAGCTAGCAAAGCCCGGCGCATGGGCAACCGAAAAGGTCGCGCCGCCTTAATGCGCGGCGAGCCAGTTCGCGCCGATGCCGTGTTCGACTTCGATCGGGACGCCGTGCGGGAGTGGCAGGGCGGTTTTCATGGCTTCTAAAATTTTTGGGACGAGCTCGTCTTGTTCGTCGAGAGCGAGGTCGAAAACGAGTTCGTCGTGGACCTGAAGCAGCATTTTGGTTTTCCGCTTTTCTTCACGCAGCATGGAATCGATGCGGATCATCGCGAGTTTGATCATGTCTGCGGCGGTGCCTTGGATGGGCGTGTTGATGGCGGCGCGCTCGGCGTTGCCTCGAAGGTTCTGGTTTCCTGAGTTGAGATCCGGGAAATACCGGCGGCGACCGGAGAGAGTCTCGACGTATCCGGCTTCACGCGCCTCGGCGATGGTGCGGTCCATGAACTCGCGGATGGTCGGGTATTCGCGGAAATAGGCTTCGATGATGGCGGTGGCTTCGGCGCGCGGGATGGCGAGGCGTTGCGAGAGGCCGAAAGCGGAGATGCCATAGATGATGCCGAAATTCACCATTTTCGCAGTGCGGCGCATGTCGGAGGTGACGTCTTCCGGATCGACAACAAACACCTTGGAGGCGGTGACAGTGTGAACGTCGATGTTGTTGCGGAAGGCCTCGATCATGGTGGCATCATTGGCGATGGCGGCCATGACGCGGAGTTCGATTTGCGAGTAGTCGCAAGAGAGGATTTGAAATTTCAGATTTGAAATTTCAGATTTTCTCGGGACGAAGGCTTTGCGGATTTTGCGGCCGGCTTCGGATCTAACGGGTATGTTTTGGAGGTTGGGATCGGACGAGGCGAGGCGGCCGGTGGCGGCGACGAGTTGATGAAAATGGGTGTGAATGCGGCCGGTTTCCGGGACGATGTGGGTTGGCAACGCGTCGAGATAAGTGGACTTGAGTTTAGTGGCCTCACGCCATGACAGGATGTCTGAAATGATCGGGTGTTTGCCTTCGAGAGTGGAAAGCGTTTGTTCGTCGGTTTTGTATTGGCCGGTTTTGGTTTTCTTCGCTTTGTCGGCGAGGCCGAGGTGATCGAAGAGAATCTCGCCGAGTTGCTTGGGTGAGGCGATGTTGAATGATCGGTCGGCGTGTTGGTGGATGGATTTTGCAAGTTCGTCGATTTGGATTTGGAGTTCCACGCCGATGGCGTCGAGGGCATTGGGATCCACTGAAATGCCTTCCATTTCCATGCGGACGAGCACGGGCAAAAGCGGGCTTTCGATTTCATGGAGGATTTTTTCCTGGCCTGCTTCAGCTAACAGAATTCGCAGTTTGGCGGCGAGTTGGAAGGTGACATCGGCATCTTCGGCGGCGTATTCAGCGAGTTTTTCCATTGAAATGGCGGAGACGTCCAGTTCCTTGGAAGTCTTCGTTTTCTCGGCAAAATCAAAGAGATCATCGGATGCTTGGACCTGGCGGTTGGAAACCGCCGCCACTAGATCATGGAGCTTGACCGGCGTGTAGCCGAGCAAAATTTCTGATAGATAGTCCATCGAATGCCGCCGCTCGGGGGCGACAAGGATATCGGCGAGCATAGTATCGAAAAACGGGCCGGACACATCGATGCCGTGATGGTGCAGGATGGAGAGATCGTATTTCAGGTTGTGGCCGATCTTTTCTGCGGGGGATGAGAGAATGGATTGGAGATTGGAGATGAGGGATTCGGAATATGGGAGATACCATGCTTCGTGGTTTTTCCACGAAAAGGCAACTCCTAGCAGCTTTGCACCAAAACGATCAAGCGAAGTGGTTTCGATGTCGAAGCAAAAGGACGGTTGTTTGACGAGTTCGGCGAAGAGTTGTTGCTGGAGCTCCGGGGTATCGGCGAGATGATAGGTATGCGCAACGTCGCGGATGGTTTTGAAGGTTTCGAAAATCGTTGGGTTTTCGGATTCTTGTTTTTCCGATGTCGAAGAAGCGGGCGGGACGCCCACGCTCACTTCACCAAAGAGGCGTTTGGTGAGCGTGCGGAATTCAAATTCGTTGAAGAGGGTTTTGACAGCTTCTTTGTCGCGCGGTGATAGCACGAGGTCGTCCCAGGTGACTGCGACGGGAACATCGATGATGATAGTGGCGAGCTCTTTGGAGAGCAGGGCTTGGTCCGAGTGGGTTTCAACGAGTTCTTTCTGGCGGCCTTTGATTTTCGCGCTGTTGGCGATGAGGTTTTCGATCGATCCAAATTCGGCGATGAGTTTCTGAGCGGTTTTCGGGCCGATGCCGGGGATGCCGGGGATGTTGTCCGATGCGTCGCCCATCAATCCTAACAAATCGATGATGTGATCCGGCTCCGAAACACCCCAGATTTCCGGAAGTTGATTGAGAGTGATGATTTCGTGGTCATTGCCCTTGCGGCCGGGTTTCCACATGAAGGTTTGTTTGGAGATGAGTTGGGCGAAATCCTTGTCCGGGGTGACCATAAAGGATTCGAAGCCGGCGGTTTCAGCACGTTTGACGAGTGTGCCGATAATGTCATCCGCTTCAAAGCCGTCGATTTCGAGGACCGGAATATGGAAGGCGCGGCAGAGTGCTTTGACATGCGGGATGGCGGCGGCGAGCTCTTCGGGCATCTCGTCGCGCTGGGCTTTGTAGGCCGGGTATTTGATGTGGCGCGGAGTGGGCGCGGAGGTATCGAAGGCCACGCCGATGTGGCTGGGGTTTTCTTTTTCGAGGATGGCGAGCAGCGTGTTGATGAATCCGTAAAGCGCGGAGGTGTTCACGCCTTTCGAGTTGCGAATGGGCGATTGGATCAGCGCGAAATGGGCGCGATAGACCAGGGCCATGCCATCGAGCAGGAAAAGACGGTTCATGGCGGGAGGTTGCGCAGCGGCAGCACGGGAGTCCAGCGAATGTCGGGCGGGTTGACGTCCGCGTTTTCCGCAAATCGTCAAAGCCCATATCATCGGCTGTAATCCAGATGATATTGAGTCTGGAAGTTGCATGTGAGGCGCAGGCTAATGAACTTACGACAAGCACCAGCAAGGCGATGAACAAGGGGGCAGGCACATGAGGATCGTGAATTGGCGGATTGAGCGAAAGATGGAAACCATCCATGCCAACGGAGCCCGCATCAGACCTGGAAAAAACTTACCCAGCTGGCAATTAAAAAGAGATAAAGTACGAGGACTGGGACTCGAACCCAGGACCAATTGGTTAAAAGCCAACTGCTCTACCAACTGAGCTATCCTCGCGTTGATGCTCCGGCAAGCCGGGCGGCACGATTAGGCGGCTGTTGAAATGGATGCAAGCAGATATTTGAATTTTTTGGATTTCGGTCCGCTAACACCCCACTCAGGGGTGATTTCGCAGACGAGATGAATTCCGGGGCGGGTGATCAAGCTTGTACCAAGTTGTGAACCAATGGCTTTGGAAGGGGCTTTTCCTTCTTCCGGAGGGCACGGCGCATTTTAGTAAGCGCTGAATTTTGAAGTTGACGGATGCGCTCACGAGTCACCCCAAATTCGCGGCCAACCTCTTCGAGTGTTAGAGCTTTGCGACCTCCGAGGCCAAAGCGTTCATCGATGATCCTGCGCTCGCGTTCGTCGAGAACGGCTAGCAGGCCATCAAGCTCGCCATGCAGATTTTTGTCTGACAACATATCGAGTGGATTTTCCGCACGATCATCGCTGATGACCTCGCTATATTCCGTGGCTTCACCTTCATTGATGGGTGCATCCAGCGAGGTAGGCCGGTGCGACGCTTGGCGCAACATCGCGAGTTTCCTACGCGGAACGCCGATTTCGTCAGCGAGTTCCTCGTCCGTGGGTTCGCGGCCCATCACTTCGGTCAGCATGGCGGCAATTCGACGCATTTTGGCGATTTTGTCCACCATGTGGACGGGCAGGCGGATGGTCTTCGATTGGTTGGCCAGCGCGCGCTTGATGGATTGTTTGATCCACCAGGCGGCGTAGGTCGAAAGTTTACCGCCTTTTTCGGGGTCGAAACGTTCGACCGCTTTCATGAGGCCGATGTTGCCTTCGGAAATGAGGTCGGTCACGGGCATGCCGTAATTCGAGTAGTCTTGGGCGATTTTCACGACCAAACGCAGATTGGCGCGGATCATGTGAGAACGTGCCTCTTGATCCCCATTTTTGATGCGCTCTGCGAGAGTCACTTCTTCTTCTGCGGTGAGCAGGGGGGTTTTTGAGATCTCTCTCAAGTAGAGTTTCAAACTGCTTTCTGATTCGTATGCCATGGTCGTATTGAGTTGTAAGTTAAACGCCGTTGGATGAGATTTATTCCTATTAATTGGAAAATATACTCATTTTGTATGTCGTTTGTAAATACCCAAATTGCCATATTGACGACAAAGTGAATTACCTCAGCCTGTGAGCATGCCGTGTGCCTTGTGCAAATTTTTAGATAACTCACTAATAATTAATTACTTAAGTTTTTGTGGTTCGCGCCAAAAGTGATCTCTATGCCAATCTGGCCTGCTATTTTTGGGACAAATTGGCACACATGCCTTATGCACTCGCATGGCGGTATCATTAAGGACCTCTTTAATTTCTTGAAACCCGCATTCGACAAAAAGCGCTGGGTATCTCAATTTTTCAGCTGTGTTCGATGCGCTGTATCCATTTTTCCGCTCTGGTCTATTCCGTCTTGACCCGGAAAATGCTCACCATTTCAGCATGGGGGCCCTCAAAGCCGCCGAAAAATGTGGCGTTCTCGGATTGATTTACCCTACTGATGAGTTGGTTGCCCCAGTCGAGGTGATGGGTTTGAAATTTCCCAATCGCATTGGTCTTGCGGCGGGCTTGGACAAGGATGGCGACGTGATTGATGCGCTGGGTCGATTAGGATTCGGTTGCATCGAAATCGGCACCATCACCCCGCGCCCGCAAGCTGGCAATCCAAAGCCGAGATTGTTTCGGCTCATCCCGCAAGAGGCCATCATCAACCGCATGGGTTTCAATAATCCGGGAATCGACATTGGTGTGGAGAACGTCCGGAAATCGAGGGCATTTCAGGGCGTGATTGGTTTCAATATCGGGAAAAACAAGGACACGCCGAATGAAAACGCGGCGGATGATTATCTTGCCTGCCTGCGCAAAGCTTATTCGGTGGCGGGTTACATCGCGGTGAACTTGTCATCGCCGAATACTCCGGGCCTGCGTGATTTGCAGGGAGCCGAGGCCAGTGCGCGATTGCTGGATACTTTGAAAAATGAGCAGCAAAAACTCGCTGCAGAACATGGCAAACACGTTCCGTTGCTTTTTAAAGTGGCTCCCGATCTCGAAGAATCGCAGATTCGTGATCTTTCGCAGGTTTTTCTCAATGGCGGTTTGGATGGATTGATCGCCACCAACACCACGCTCGACCGGCACGCCGTGGCGGAGCACCCGCGTGCGGGCGAGGCTGGCGGCCTTTCCGGGCGGCCGGTGTTTGAAAAAAGCACCGAGGTTTTACGGGCGTTTTCAAGCCATCTTGGCGGAAAAATTCCAATCATCGGCGTCGGCGGGATTTCTTCATTGGAGGATGCCCGCGAGAAAATTCTGGCTGGAGCCGCGCTGGTGCAAATCTACACATCATTCATCTATCAGGGGCCGAAACTGGTGCGGGAAATCGCCCGCAATCTATGAACCGAAATTCGCCCCATTCCATTCTTTCCCAGTTCGAGGGCCGGAACGTTTCCAACTTGACCGATAGAGGACAGTGGAGAGTTTCTCGCTAACCTCATACAGCCTCGCTGAATCTAATCCGGAACAATTTGGCTTTGTATGGCAACGGCGGACCGATTCCGCAGCCTCACGTGACGCTTCGCTCTTTCATTCGCGCCACTATAATCTGAATCCTAGGATGAATTGCGCGTGATCCGTTAGTTTTTCAACACGACCCGGTGCCTCGCCTTCCCGGCGCGCAAGTGATCGAGCGCGGCGTTCACATCGTTCATCGCGAAGGTCTCGGTGACCGGCGCGATTTGGTGACGTGAACAAAAATCTAACATTTTTGCCACCGTCGCCGGCGAACCAAGCGGCGAACCGGAGAGCGACTTGCGTCCGCCGATCAGCGAAAACGCCGCCACGGGCACAGGTTCCAGCACCGCTCCCACAAAGTGCAACCGCCCGTCCGGGGCGAGCGCGGCGATATAGGAATCCCAGTCCAGCGCGACATTTGCCGTGACAAGGATGAAATCGAAAGTGCCCGCCAGTTTCGCAAGCGCCGCCTGATCACGGGTGCCCACGACATGATGTGCGCCGAGTATGCGGGCCTCATCCGCTTTGGACGCGCTCGACGTGAAGGCCGTGACTTCGCAGCCCCACTTGTTCAAAAACTGCAATGCCAAGTGGCCCAGTCCGCCGATCCCAATTACCCCAACGCGGTCGGTTGGTTTCACACCGAAATCCATGATCGGCGCGAACACCGTAATGCCGCCGCAAAACAACGGCCCCGCGCTATCAGGATTAAGCGCTGGTGGCAGCTTGATCGCCCATTCCCAATCCGCTCGCACCCGATCAGCAAATCCACCATGGCGGCCGACGATAATTTGCTCCGTACTGGAACAAAGCTGATGCCTGCCGGATAGACACGGCTGGCAGGAAAGGCAGCTACCGGAAAACCAGCCAAGACCGACGCGATCTCCGATGGCCAACCCCTTCACCTGATCGCCGGTTTTCTCGATGATGCCGATGACTTCATGTCCGGGCACAAGCGGATAGACCGAATTTCCCCAATCGTTGTTCAACATCGATAGATCTGAGTGGCAAATCCCGCAGGATTCGATTTTCACCTGCACCTGTTCCGGCCGTAATTCACCGGGATCGAATGCGAGTTCTGTGAGTGCTTGTCCTGGTTTTGTGGCGGCCCAGCCATAGAATGTTTCGGTCATGGTGTGAAGATGCCGAGAAAACTCCCGAAAGCAAACTCTGATCGCAATTTGAGCGCCACAACAGAGCCGTCGATGGTTTCAGTCTGCAGCCAAGCCTTTGCGCATCTTCCGTTCGTGAAGCCAGAGGAAGATCACCGGCGTGACGATCAGGATATGGATCAAACTGGAAATCATCCCGCCGATGACAGGGGTGGCAAGAGGTTTCATGATTTCCGCACCTTGGCGGCTGCTCCACATGATCGGTAATAAGCTGGCGACCGTGGTGGCAACGGTCATGACTTTCGGCCGCAAGCGGAGTTTGGCACCGTCCTTGACGGCTTGAACGAGATCCGCCGATGAAAATGCCGCACCGAGTTTTGCCATGCTGGTCTTTACGGATTCCTCCAGATAGACGACCATCACAACACCGGTTTGCACGGCGGTGCCGAAGAGCGCGATGTAGCCTACCCAAACGGCACCGTTGAAGTTATAGCCAAGCAGTTTTTGCAAAATCACGCCACCACTCAGTGCGAACGGCACGGCGAGCATGACATGAGCAGCCTCCATGCCGCTGCGGAATACCATGAACAACAAGACGAAGATCACCATCATCACCATCGGGAAAATCAGCCACATGGTTTTGACAAAGCGGCGTTGGTTTTCATACTCCCCGGTCATCTTGTAGGTCATGCCTTCCCAGTTAATCGTCTTTAGCTTCTGTTCGATCTCCTCGACAAATCCGCCAAGGTCACGGTTCTGGACGTTCGCTTGCACATAACTTCGCAGTTTACCGTTTTCCGAAGCGATCTCATTCGCGCCGATGCTGCGTGTGATTTTCGCGACCATGCCAAGCGGGATGTAGGGAGAAGCATCGGAGGTGTCTGATGTGGCAGAGCTGGCAGGGGACGAATTCATGGAACCGATAGAACTCATGGGACTTATGGAACTCATACCGGTTTTAGCCGCGATGAGAATGCGGCTGAGTTTTTCGATGTCGTTCCTCTCACCACGCTCAACGCGGATTTGGATTGGAAACCGCTGCCGCCCTTCAATGGTTGTGCTGACATTTTTCCCGCCTATGGAGATTTCCACAGCGTCCAAAACGTCCTTTGCGCTCAGGCCGTAGCGCGCCATAGCAATACGATCGACTTCAATATTGAGATAGGGTTTTCCCTGCACACGGGATGGAGAAACGCCCGCCGCACCGGGAATTTCGTTGATGATTTTCTCGATTTCGAAGGCTTTGCGCTGAATCGCATCGAGATTATCGCCATAGATCTTCACGCCTACCTGGGCACGGATGCCGGTGTAGAGCATGAGGATCCGGTTCTCGATGGGCTGGAGAAATGCGGGCACATAGCCGGGCACGTCTTTCATCTTCTCGGTGAGCTCGGCTTTGAGCTTTTCCATGGTCATGCCCTCGCGCCATGCGGGGTTTCGTTTCACTCCGAATTTCCCGTTAGGGATGTATTCAGGTTTGAGCATGATGGTAGTTTCCAGCATTTCCGTCGGCGCGGGGTCGGTAGCCGTTTCGAAACGCCCGAGTTTCCCTGCGACCGTTTCCACCTCGGGAGTGGCGGCAATGATTTTATCCTGCCATGACATGACTCGCTGGATTTCCTTAAGGCCGGTTTTCGGCATTAGCACTGGCATGTGCAGCAGACTGCCTTCATTGAGTGGCGGCATGAACTCCTTGCCGAAACCCGCAAGCCATGACGCCGTGCGAGTGTACCCGGCATCGGCGAGCTGTTTGGTGGTGGCCCGTGGCAAGCCAAATGCAAGCAGTATGCAAAAAACTAACAGAATAACCGCAAAGCCTACGATCATCTTGCGATGATTCAGCGCCCATGACAGTGCAGGCTCGTAAATTCGCATGAGAAAACTCATCACGATATTACGGTCTTCTTCATGATAGGGCCCACGCACGAGAAATGAGCAGAGCACGGGCACCAGCGTCACACCCAACAGTGTTGCTCCAAGCATCGCGAAGGTCTTGGTGAAGGCCAGCGGGTGGAACAATTTTCCCTCCTGCCCACCGAGCGCGAACACGGGAAGAAAGGCGAGCAGGATGATGCCCATCGCGAAAAAGATAGGCCGACCCACCTGTTGGGATGCGGCGAGCGTCGTCTGCCAACGCTCGACTGCTGTGAGCGGGCGACCTTTTTCTTTTTCCTCCGCTTCGCAGTGGCGGATGACGTTTTCGGTCACCACGATCGCCGCATCCACCAGCACGCCGATGGCGATGGCAATCCCGGTTAATGACATGATATTGCTGGTGATGCCGAACGCTTTCATCATCAGGAATGAAACGAGGATCGAGATCGGCAGGGGCAGCGTGACAATGAGAATGCTGCGGAAATGCCACAGGAAAATGATGTGGGCGAGAGTGACCAGTATGATTTCCTCAATCAGTGCGTGCTTGAGCGTGTCGATCGTTCGATCAATCAACTCGCTGCGATCGTAAAACGGCCGAATCGTCACGCCCGACGGCAAGCTTGAAGAGATTTCATCGATCTTTTGTTTCACCCGTTCGATGACGGCCTTGGCGTTCTCACCGGTGCGCATCACGACGGTGCCACCTACCGCTTCATGGCCATTCAGATCGAGTGTGCCACGCCGGTAATCGCCGCCGATCTGAACGGTGGCGATGTCTTTCAGATAGATCGGTGTGCCTTCCACCGCTTTGATGGTCACCAGTTCGAGGTCTTCCGGGCTGGTCACCAGTCCGACGCCGCGCAAGACGAATTCCGCACCGTTTTCCTCCACCGTTTTCCCGCCGACATTGAGGTTGGCATTTTGCACCGCAGTCATCACTTCCATCAACGTGACGTTGGTGGCGCGCATCTTGGTGGATGAAAGCTCGACTTGGTATTGCTTCACAAATCCGCCGATGCTGGCGACCTCGGCGACGCCTTGGACGCTTGCGAGGTCATAGCGGATTTTCCAATCTTGGAGCGAACGGAGTTGTGCGAGGTCGTAGCCGCCATCCTTGGCTTTTTCCGGATCGACATGCAGATAATACTGATAGATCCAGCCGAGACCCGACGCATCCGGGCCGAGCTGGGGAGTCACGCCTTCGGGCATCTGGCCTTGAAGGAAATTGAGGCGTTCCAGGACGCGGGCACGTGCGAAATAGGTATCGACCTTATCTTCGAAGATAATCGTCGCGAGTGAAAACCCGAACATCGAAGTCGCGCGCACTTCCTTTACGCCGGCGAGTCCCTGAAGGCCGGTGGAGAGCGGGAATGTCACCTGATCTTCAACCTCCTGCGGGCTGCGGCCCATCCAATCCGCATAAACGAGCACTTGGTTTTCCGTGAGATCCGGAATGGCATCCACCGGCGTGAGATAAAGAGCGCGGACGCCGAGCGCGATGATCAGCAGTGACCCACAGAGCACAAGGAACCGGTTTTTCAGGCTCCATTCGATGATTTTTTCGATCATAAAATTCTAACGTTTGATTTCCTTGCCACACTCAAGCATTTCACTGCCGAAAAACGGATTGGCCAGATTGCGCCCGCCAGTTTGGATCCAACGGGCTTTTTTAGGCACGCCGGAAATCGCTTCATCTACCATGCCGCATTCATAGAGTTGAAAATCCGGTGTTTGCCCGGCCTTTCGCAAATGTTCAAGGACGGCGGTGGCGGCCAGCGAGAATTTGTGAAACGCAATGCGTGCGCTCTTGAGGTCCTCGAAGCCATGAAAGTGGCGGGCCTTATCGAGCGCATCGAGGTTTTCCACTTCCGGGCTCAGGATTTTCACCAGATCACCCGTGGTTTTCATCGCGGGTTCGCTGGCAAGATTAAATTTTGTTAGATCATCCGCAGAGAGCGCTGCGGCCATCGCGTCGGCGAGCTTGATGAAATCCGCGATGGATTTTTTTTGCTCATCGTTGAGGCCGGTTTGCGCCGTGACAGGCACGACGGCTTCCGGCGGACTCATGAACGCGCGGTTCATTTCCGCCTGCCCGTCAATTAACAGGTTGCCATTGGTGACGATCGCATCATGCTCCTTCACTCCTGATAGAACCTCAATATGCGTATCGCCCCGGCGGCCGGTTTTCAGCACCGCATGTTCGTAGGCACCGCCGCCTTGATCGATATAAACCACCGCCTCAGGTCCGGTTTCGATCACTGCGGAACGCGGAACGGTGAGCACGGCGGGGGCATCTAACTCGACCATGCCATCGGCGTAAATCCGGTGGAGCAATTCACGCCGACCATTGACCAGCGGGTTTGGCAGCTCGACACGCACCTTGGTGGAACGGGTGGCTTCATCGAAGTTGGGATCGATGAAGGTGATTTTCCCAGTGAATTCTTTGTTAGGAATAGATGGAGTTGATACTTTGACCGTGAGTCCGATTTTGATCCACGGCATATCCTGTTCGTAAGCACGGAACATGAACCACATGGTGGAGAAGTCGGCGATTTCGAACAATTGTTGTCCGGTGGTGACATATTGGCCTTCGTAGATCGATTGTGAAACGACGGTTCCGCTGATGGGAGAAAGAATCTGCGTGGTGAGAGAGTCGGCGGGTTTTTGTTTGAGCGCGTCGATTTGATCCGGGGTGAGGCCCATTTGGCGGAGTCGGAGCGCAGTGTTTTTCTTGAGTTCGCCGCCAAGTTGTCGGTATTCGCGTTCGGCTTGGAGCAGCGATGGACTGTAGAATTCCGCGAGCGGCTGACCTTCGGAAACCTCGGCACCGACATAATTCACATGCAGTCTATCAATGCGTCCGTCCACATACGCGGAGAGGATGCGATGGCGCATGGCATTATCATCGATCACGCCGGCTACGCGCAATGTGCGGATGAGCGGACGGGTTTTCGCCTCGACGGTTTGCACGTGCAGCACCTGGATTTGGTTTTGTGTGAGCGCTATGACATTTCCGCCGCCGGATTCGTCGAAGCCTTTTTCGCCCTCATAAACGGGTGTGAGTTCCATGCCGCAGATCGTGCAGCGTCCGGGTTTTTCGCTCTTAATCCACGGGTGCATCGCGCTCTGATAGAATAGCGGTTCGCGATCGCCACTGGCGGCGGCTGGCTTGGATGATGGAGTGGTTTGATTCAGGTAAAACCATGTTCCGGCGACGGCCAGCAGGGCGGTGATAAGGATGGTTAGAAATGTTTTCATGAGGTTATTGGTTGGGAACGAGGGTTTGGAGTTCTTCAAGCGCCGCAAGTTGCATGGCAATCATGCGGCGTTGTTCGAGACGGACGGCGAAGAGCGCGCGGGATGAATCGAGCAGCGCGGACAACGGGGCTTTCGAGCTGATCCATGCGGCTTCGGTCACTTGGGCAGCTTGGCGGGTGTTTTCGTGGATTTTCCCGGAAAATGCGCGGGCTTGGGCTGCGGCGTTGGCGGCCTCGGTGGCTGCGTTGAGAACCATCGCCGATACCTCGCGACGCATGGTTTCCACGTCACCTTCGGCAGCAAGCTCACGGCTTTTTGCAGCATCAATTTTCGCTCGATAGGAACGGTCATTAAACCACGGAAGACTCATCTTGATGCCGAGCGTTGTGCTGCGAACGTCGCGCGTATCCGAGTAGATTTTGGTATCAATTCCGACGGCGATTTCCGGCAGGCGCTCGCGATCGGCAATACGGATATCCGCGTTAGCAGCACCCGCCATTTCGCGCATGGCCAGAACTTTGGGATTGGCGTGGGGAATGCGGGCGATTTCCGCCTTGGCGAGTGGGACTGGCAGAGGAGCGACGGGAAGTTTCAACACCGGCCAAGGCGAATCCAATGACCGGCCTAGAATGAGGTTCAGCTTTTGGGCAAAACCCACACGGCTGCGTCGGGCGGCATCGAGCATTTGTTGCTCCTTCTCCAACTCGACGGACATGCGCAGCGCATCGGCACTGGAACCCATGGGATCGGCGGCCATTTGTCGAGCGTTCTCGGTCATGGCCGCGAGCCATGTTATTTGCGATTGTTGGAGGCTGATCCATTCATCGGTGAGGGCAAGTTCGATGGCGGCGCGGGCGGCATCCGCGCCTGCGGCAAGCGCGGAAAAGCGCGCATTTTCGTTTTCCGCGCGGCGCATTGCTTCCATTTTCCGGCGTTCCGCATCGAACATGCCAGGTTTCGGCAACGCTTGCTCGATGCCAAACATGAGATCGCCATCGTCCATTTGCATCATTTCATCGGCCTCCATATACCCGAAATCGATTATCGAGTCGTTCCAGAGGCGAACGGCGCGGACGTCATGGGATGCCGCGTCTGCTTTATGTTTGCCCGCAGCGGCAGATGGATGAGCGCGGGCGGCTTCGGATCTTACACGGGCAAGAAATCCGTCATTGAGGTCTTGTGTTTCGCCGGCATGGAGCAGGCTTCCGGCCACAAGAATGCCGGTAAATAGTGGATAAATGGAATGCATGAGTCATGAGAGTTTAGAGTTGGAAAAACGGGTTCCAAATCACCCGATCAGTCATCGCGGCGAAAAGCAGCGGAGATGAACGGGCACAATTCGCCTGGGAAGGCGCATTCTCAAATGACGAAGCTACAGAATGCCACCGACAAACGGACGCCGGTGTAGCCGACGATGGGGGCCGTCGGTGAGGGGATTTCCACGTTGGAAAACGAGGTGATTTTGCGGTCGGAAACCACGAAGATGAGCGTATTCCTGAATTTCACCATCGGGATTTTGACCTCATTGCCGCTCTGAATCGGAGGAGGAGTGGGCTTTTGGTTCGGCTCTCCATCATCCATGCAAGGGCAGGATTGGGTGTCCGGGCAGCAACATGATTGCGCAACTGCATGGCATGAAGAACTGAGCGCGGCGGCAACCGGCATAATTTGGGCTAGCTGGAGAGCTAGCCCAAAGATCAGCACGATTGCTAATTTCACGTTCCTCACGATGGTAAGAGTAATTTAGAATGCAACTTGTTCCAACTTATTTTCGGTGCTGCTTCCAAGTTGCACAAGTTGGATGAATTCACCATGGCGAACGCCAGCCGTGCTGCCACGCTTGTTTGTGAGGAAATTGGGGATTTAAATTTGAGAGGTTAGGTTCTCATTTTCAATCACTTGGCTATTCGAATCGACTCATCCCTAAAGTGAGTTTGCATTTCCTGCTAAGTCATTGAATCTAAATCCCCAATATCAAATATCCAATCTCCCTTTTAGGATTATGGCTCATACAAGACTCGCAACCTGAAAAACCGTTTCGCCGGGACTGGGTTTGCCGGATCTGTCACTTCGAATGTCCCGGCTTGGTTGTCATAGGCCGTGCGGCGGACGAGTTCGGTCCAGTCGAGTGCGTTCAATTCGCTGGAGGCTTCCACGATGTATGTTAGATGGGGATCGCCGGTGTTGTTGTAGATGAATTTCGCGGGTTGATCGGGATAGATTTGCACACGAGGAAGGGCGCGGTCCACCGCCAATGGATTGCCACCCAATGCGTATTCCAGGAGGTTATTCACCCCATCCTTGTCGGCATCGTCGAGCGCGTCATTCGGCGCGCCGTTCCATGGCAAGGATTGTTGTAGGAGGTTGAAGCTCCGGGGGGTATTGGCCGGCAAGGTTTCCGATACCTTGAAACCGATGATGGACGAGCGGTGTCCATATTGGCTGCCATAAGGATAAAAGCGGAACACTAACGGATTGCCTACATTTTCATAGGCAATGGTGTCCGGCAAGGTGAACACAAATTCCACCGATTCAGCCATGGTGGTGGTGCGGGGCGAAGTGAAAACCTGTTGGCCGGCGGAGAATCCACCCACGCTGGTGAAGACGGCCCAATTTCGAGGCGCATGATACTCGTCGCGATAAATGGTGAAGCGGACTTCGGCATTCCGCAATTGCAGGGATTGTCCGGAAGGAGGAGCGATGGTCAGCAACCAGTATTCATCATCGGCCAGTGCGCTGGCCAAGGTGGAATCGGACTCGTTCTGGCTTCCTTGGTAAACTCTGAAAGACAATACGTTATCGCCCGCCTGAAGTTGGATGCCGCGCCCACCCAAAGTGCCGCCGGATGACGAATAGGCTTGTCCTGCCTGCCAACCCGAAAAGGTAGCGCCCGTGCGCAACGAGAGAGTCTTTGCCCAAGGCAGATTCAAGGCTGGATTGACCCCAGCCAAATCACTTTCCACCAACAGTCCCGGTCCCCCCGCTATTTGAAATCTGAAAATCCGCCATGCGGGGTCACCATCGCCATCCACCACCCGAACGTAGAGGTAATTCGGTCCTCCTTCGGTGGGGATTCCCCTCACCCGCAGGCGCGTGGGTTGGTCTGGAAGAGATGTTATAGTCAACCCTTGGCTGAGGAGGCTTCCGATCACCTCGAGTTGCAGGTGGCTGCCTGCCGGTGTGTCGCCACCGGATGCCTCGATATCCGCCGAGTAGAATTGCAACCAGGTGCCGCTCGGGAGAACGGACGGGGTGACAAACCCGGGACGCGAACCTAACAAGTCGTCGATATGGCGGAGGGAATTCGAATCGGTTTCGGAATCCCTCATGGCCTGCCATTTCACGGCTTGGGATGGATTTTGGTCCGGATATTCGAGGTGCCCCCATTGGCCGTATTTGCCCCACCCGCTGTTGTCCACAAAGATAGAATGTGTCCGAAGGCCCTTGGCCCGTGCCATGTTGATTTGAGTGCGGTAAATCTCGGCGAACTCCGGACAACGGTTGAGGGTTTCCATAAACATCGTGGTTCCATCATCACGGGAATCGCCGCCATCTATGTAGTCGGTATAAAGCGAGGGGCCGCCTTCATAACTAACAAGCGGCACATTGCGTCCGAAAATGTTTTGGACACTGGTCCGCAATGCGACATCGAAGCCACCTCCCAGACCGTTGCTATCAAACCCGCCGCCCTGACTGGCGGCGCCGGACAGGATGCGGCGTTTCCACTCGCGGAAGGCGGCAGACTGGTGGGACTTCAACAAATTCGATGTCCAGTAGGGATCGGAAGCCGGCAAGGAAACCGGGCGCATGTTTCCGCCGCCCGAGTCAAAATCCTGGTTGATGTAATACCATGCGTTGGATGTGTTGCGAAGGTTGGAAGCCGTCTGGTGCGACCAATCCTGGATGCCGTTGCCAAAATACGTGGTTGGCGCGACGATATCGGGCACGACGGATGGCGTGAGGGTGGGTCCGTAGTTATGAATTTCCTGAAGAAACGGATCGGTATAATTGGAACTCCCGGTCCAGACTGCTGCCACCCGGACGATTCTTTGTGAACCACCGAAGGTTTCCTGAAACATACGCCAGATCTGGCAGAATCGGCGGGCGTTGAACTGGGGTTTGGTGATTCCCGCTGCGGTGGCCTGATCCTGAGCCCAATTGCCTTGCGGGAAGGAATTGCCATTCGACCAGATTTCGTTAGAATATTCTACATAGAGGCGAAGTGAAGGATTCAGCGGCGGGTAAACCGGGTTGGCCTGTGGCAAAGAATACGGCTCCGTTCCGTCCGAGCCATAGCGCATCAGACGTGCCAAGCGGGTCACATAGTCGTCGTTTGCCATGTGTGGCACGCAAATCCAGAGATCGCGCTGCAATGTGTTGGCGAGCTGGATCATGTATTCCCAGGCCATTCCGGTATCGCGTTCCCCGGCAAAGCCATTGGCTGGCGCGCGCTGGTTGAGGATCCCTCCCATACCACGGTGCGAGGGCCATCGCCGGTCGGCCCAATCCATCTGGGGACTCTGGTTGGTATCACCCCAATCCATGGTGCGGATGTGATTGAGATCGAAATCACGCAGGCGTTCGAGAAAAGTCGGGTGCCAGAACTGCCCTTCGAGTGTGCGGTTCTGCGGATCTGCGGGATCCGGAAGCCAGACGTTGATGTCGGTGACCGGGCTCACGATTTCCTCAACCGTCAGCATGACTCCGCCCGTCGTCGTGCGATAGACCCGGCGTCCGTCGAGTAAGGAACCCGTGGCAGCGCCGCTGGATTCCGCCGCGAGATACACGCCGTTGTTAAGGCGCAGATCGGCATTGCCTTTCCATGTCAGGACGATCTTGCCAACCCCTTGCCCGTCGCGGTTTGGCCAAGCGCTCGGGCGTTGGTAGTAATTGGCTCCGTATGGCCACAGGAGCAAGCGCAGGCGACGGTCGGGGTTGAGGTATCTCGGGAAGCCGTTAAAATCAAATTGGGGATTGTTTGAATCGAGGATGGGGCTGCCCCATTCGAAGGGAGCGTATTCGATCCACTCGCGAGATGAGTGGATAGTGTCTGCGAATGGACTACACGCATAATAGTTGTAGCCGCCCAACCCCATCCCCATTGGTTTCAGAACCGGGGGAGCATCCCCTCGCGCCATGGGAATTATGGCGCAAAGCACAAAAAAGCAGAAACAAATGATATTCGGCAGGCAACGATGTCTCATAGAGGGTGATGGTTATTACCAACACATGCCGGAATTCCGCAGGCGCTTCAATAATTAATTGCATCTACCACGACTTCCGCACACCGCACACCTCAGCCTCGATGAGGTGATCCATCTCGTTCGCGGAATTGCCCGGGCGTAAGGCCTTTCACATCGCGGAAGACGCGGGTGAAATAGCTTTGATCGCAGAAGCCGCAGCGGTCGGCGATGATGGCCAGCGGATCTTGGGAATGCAGTAGCATTTCGCAGGCGAGGTCCACGCGACACTGGCGCAACAGTTCGGTGAAGGATCGGCCGGTGCGTTCTTTGAGCAGATGCGAGAAATGACTCGGTGATATGCCGGCGTGCTGCGCGGTTTCATCACGTGTGATGTCGCGGTGTAGGTTGGTGCGCATGAAATCCAACGCCTTGCCAATCAGCAGCGGAGGCGTGAAATTCAGTTGCCGCTGGATGGTGGAAAACAGGTGATCGAAGGCCTTGCGCAACCAGGCAGCAAGCTGCTCGTCGTCCTCGATCTCCGCGAGTTCGGTGAGAATGCGGAAGTTGGTGCCGAGCACCTCGTGTTGCATCGCCCCGGCCTCGATGGCTGCTCGTGAGATCATCACCACTAATTCTAGCAGCAAGCCCTTGAGCAAATCACTGCGTTCCTCTCCTGCGCTATAGATGTGGACCAGCACGTGGTTGATGATGCGCATCGCATCACTGCGGTCGCCACGGCGCATGGCGGCCAGCAACCCCGGTTCCTGATAGAGATAAAACTCGCGGATTCGGTCGTATGGCCGGTGGTCGAGCAAGGGCACAGCGGGGTAATCGTTCATGGCAACATCAGGTGCTCGATGTAACGGTCTTCAAATCCTTCGGCCAGGTTGAGTTCAATCACTTGCACTTGTTCTCGCAGTGCATCCATTTCAGCGAGAGTGGTGCGGTCGATCAGCGCGAGCAAGGCGCCGGCCAGCGAGGTGTTACCGACCACGCGGACCTGCTCCGGCTTGAATCCCGGTAACAGTCCGATGGCGATGGCGTTTGTCACATTGAGATGCATGCCGAAACCTCCCGCCAGATAGACCCGTGAAATTTCCTCCGCACGGATGCCGGCGGTTTCGAGCAAAGTTTCGATGCCCGCGCCGATGGCGGCCTTGGCCTGGAGCAGCACGGCGACGTCCACCTCGCTGATGCGCGGCGAGCCGGGACCCGCCAGCGACAAAGCGCGTTCGTCGTCGTCCGTGAGACGGAATGTTTCAGACAGCGCAGCCCATGCCTCGGCGTCGAAGCGCCCTGCATAACCTAACAAACCACAGCCGCGGGCGCTGGCGAGAAAATCGATGTAAGCCGAGCCACAAATCCCGGTGGCTCGTTCTGGCGGGATGCCGCCGATGGTTTGTATGCGGATTTCAAAGGGATCGTGCGTTATGGCCAGATCACTCACGGCACCTTCGCGGGCACGGGTGCCGCAACGCAAACCGCAGCCTTCAAAAGCCGGGCCGGCGGCGGTGGCGCAGGCCGTGAGAGCCCCACCGTGTTGCAAGACGATTTCCCCATTGGTGCCGATGTCCACCAATAAGCTGGGTTTTTCATCAAAAACCATGCCGGTGGCGTAAACCCCGGCAGTGATGTCCGCGCCAATATAACCCGCGATAAATGGTAGTAGTTGAACTGGAGTTTTCGGTGCGATCCCTTCCGCCGTGAGATGGATGTCTTCGGCTGTCATCAACCTACTGGTTAGAAAGCGCGCGGTGAAGGGCGCGATGCCAAGCGATGTCGGATCCTCTCCCGCAAGGAGATGTAGCATTGTGGTGTTACCGGCGATGGTTCCACCAACGATGCGTGAAGGATCGCGGTCGGCACGCTCGCAGGCTTGGAGTAGCAGAGGCACGAGGGTTTCACTCACCACGGCCTGTTGCATGGCGGCGATGGCCTCAGGTGTGCGCGCCGTGTCGATGCGCGTCAGCACATTGTCGCCGAAGCGGATTTGGGCGTTGAAACCACCGGCGCGTGAGAGAATTTCACCGTTTGTTAGGTCAATAAGGAGCACGACGACAGTGGTGGTGCCGATATCTGCGGCGAAAGCAATGTCACGCGTGCCGTTTGCGGGGAAAAGCGGATCATGGGCGCAGGGCACGGCGATTTCAAATGTCTCGCCGACCTGCGGTTTGTGCTCAATGCGCGAGCGGGCGGGGATGACGATGAACACTGAACCTTGCAACCGTGCGCGGCAGGCGCGCAGCTTGGCGGGCGCGATGACCTCGGAATCACCTATCATCAGCGAGCCTTGTTGGAGCATCACCTCACAACCATGGCAAAGCCCGCGCTCGCCGCAACGGGTGTTGAGCGGAAAACCCTGTTCGGCGAGCACCTGAGATAATAGATTCGAGCCCGGCGTGGTGTGGAGAGTCGTCCGCTCGTCATGCTCAGGATCCACCGTGATGGTTATTCGCCCACTCATGATCGGGTGATAGCGGTTTCCGCGCGCAGAACCTGGTCATCGGGCGAATGGCCGAGCATTTCGCCAGGCTTGATGATTTGAAATCGCTCGTCACCCCAACGACCTTCTAACAGATCACGCAGCAGTGTGGGATCGCCATGAATGCGCTCGTATTTCCATCCCAGCGAATCGGCGCATTGTTTTGCATAGTCCGCCTCGGTTTCTGCCTCGGCGGTGCCAAGGTCGATGTAAGTCGCAGTGTCATGCATCGACCAAGCAGCTTTTTCGGATTCGATGAGAAACTCGACATCATCCTCATCGAATTGAACGGAGTATTCTTTCTGCATCGCGGCGAGCTTATCCGGTCCAGGCACCCGCCGCGCTCGGTTCCAGCCGGGCGTGTAGTAATAGCAGGTTGGGCAGCCCCGCTGATGTGCGGCGTAGTGCTCCTTACTGCCAAGAAACACGGTGATGCAATCGTGCGCTCGCGGCAGGACGAAAGGATGCCGACCCGCATGCAGCCCCGCCGTACCCCTGCCGCAGAGGCCGTACGCAAGCACGATGGCATCGATGTCATCACGCGCATCAAGCTCCAGGATCTCGTTTTGCAGTTTTTCGCGCAGCATGTCAGGGTGATCGTGCAGGGCGATTTCGTAAAACCGTGTCTCCTTGATATGCTCCGCGTCTCCGGCCAATAGCTCGATTTCGCGTTCGAAAACCGCGCAGGCCAAAAGGGCGATGTTGCAAGACATGAGGAAAGGATTTGGAGCGGACGCATTCATCCATCTTCCGCGCGATGCTGTAAAGGGCCGATCACACACTCATAACGAAAACACCTCAGGTTTCGTCGATGGATAACGTTGACGAAAGCAATATGTGCGCGATACGCTCCCTCGGCAAGCAAACCCGTTTTCACAGGTCAGCGTGCCGTCATAAATCCAAGCTCCTGACGACGATGAAACCCATGACTTCTCGCGAGCGCGTGCGCGCCGCCATCGATCACCGCCAACCTGATCGTGTGCCGGTCGATTTTGGCAGCACCTTCATCACCGGCATCCATTGCAGCGTGGTCGCCGCACTGCGCGATCATTACGGATTGGAGAAGCGGCCGGTCAAGGTATGCGAACCATATCAAATGCTTGGGTTGGTGGAAGACGACCTGCTGGACGTGCTCGGTGTGGATGTCGTAAGTATATTTCCGCGCTACACGATCTTCGGATTTCCCAACGAAAACTGGAAGATGTGGCGCACTCCGTGGGGGCAGGAAGTGCTGGTTTCCGAACATTTCCGCACATTTGAAAACGATCATGGGACTTTCATTTATCCCAAAGGCGACACCAGCGCGCCGCCCAGCGGCCACTTGCCGAAGACCGGGTATTTTTTCGATACGATCATACGCCAGGAACCGATCGACGAGGACAATCTCGATCCCGCCGATAATCTGGAAGAGTTCAAGGTGATGAGTGAGGAAGATCTGCAATACTGGCGCGACGAAGCAGCGCGCTTGCGCGGAAACGAGCGGGCGGTGGTAACTCATCTCAACGGCACCTGTCTCGGCGACATCGCATTGGTGCCCGCCCCATTCCTCACCCACCCCAAAGGCATCCGAGACGTGGCCGAGTGGTATATGGCCACTGCGGTGAACCAAGAATACATTGATGAGGTGTTTGAGCGCCAGTCAGAGATTGCCATTCGCAACCTCGAACTCCTGCACAGGGCTGCGGGCGATGTGCTCGATGTGGTGGTTGTTTGCGGCACGGACTTCGGCACTCAGGAATCGAGTTTCTGTTCGACAGATACCTTTGATCACTTGTGGCTGCCGCATTACCGACGGATGAACGATTGGATTCACGAGCACACCCACTGGAAAACTTTCAAACATTCGTGCGGTGCGGTGGAGGAGTTCATTCCACACTTCGTCGATGCAGGCTTTGACATCCTAAATCCGGTGCAATGCTCGGCGCGTGGCATGAACGAAGAGATCATCAAAGCGAAACACGGCGATCGCATCACATTCTGGGGCGGCGGGGTGAATACGCAGAAAACCTTACCCTTCGGTACGCCCGACGAGGTGCGCACGGAAGTGACACGGCGTTGCGAGGTATTCTCGAAGGGCGGAGGATTCGTGTTCAACACCATTCATAATATCCAAGCTCTCACCCCGGTGGCGAATGTGGTGGCGATGGTCGAGGCAATCCGTGATTTTAACGACAAACATAGCTCATGATGAAAACAGCAACTGGGTCCAGCAAAAGTTATCTTTTTCTAGCAGCTGGCGTGGCGACCTTGGGGGGCCTGTTGTTCGGTTACGACACCGCAGTCATCAGCGGCGCGATCGAACCACTGCGCGGACACTTCGGGCTCGATGCCACGATGAAAGGCTGGGCCCCGCCGGTTGTGCGCTCGTGGGCTGCATCGGCGGTGTGATGATGGCCGGACCGATGAATGACCACCTCGGCCGCAAAATCACGCTGCTGGCGGCGGCAGTTTTCTTCTTGATTTCCGCCCTTGGCACCGCACTACCGAGTCAGTTCAGCTGGTTTGTCTTCTATCGCATTGTGGGCGGCGTGGGCGTCGGCATCGCCTCGATGACAAGTCCAATGTACATTGCAGAAATTAGCCCGGCTCGGGTGCGCGGGCGGATGGTTTCACTCAACCAATTTGCCATCATCTTCGGCATGCTGGCGGTTTATTTCGTCAATTACTTCATCTCGTTGCAAGGCGACGACGCTTGGATGCAATCCGTCGGTTGGCGCTGGATGTTCGGCTCGGAGGCCGTGCCAGCGGTGATTCTGTTAGCTGCTTTGTTTTTTGTGCCGGAAAGCCCGCGCTTTCTCTGCCAAATCGGGAAAACCGAGCGGGCAAGGGAAATTCTCGCACGCATCGACGGCCCCGAGCACGCCGGGCGCGAGATCGCCGAAATCGAGTCCGCCTTGCAGCAAAAACACGGCGATTTCCGCGAGTTGCTGCGCCCGGGACTGCGCGGTGTTCTGTTGATAGGAATCGCGCTGGCGGTGCTCCAACAAATTACCGGAATCAACGTATTTCTTTACTACGCGCCTGACATCTTTCGCTCGGTAGCCGGTGCTGGCACCGATATCGCGTTGTTGCAAACCGTGGTCGTAGGGGTGGTGAACTTGCTATTCACTGTGATCGCAATCCTCACCGTGGACCGCATCGGCCGACGCCCCTTGATGATCGCTGGAGCCGTGGGCATGGGAATCTCGTTGGCGGCCATCGGCTTCGCTTCGATGACCCAATCCATCGGCAGTTGGCTACTATTCTTTGTACTCGGATATATCGCCAGCTTCGCACTCTCGGTGGGGCCGGCAACTTGGGTGATTCTATCAGAAATTTTCCCAAATCAATTGCGTGCCCGAGCGCTTGGCATCGCCACGTTTTTCCTGTGGTCGGGCAATTTCATCGTTTCCCAGACGTTTCCGATGATGGACGAGAACCCATGGCTTCTCGATAAGTTCCACCACGGTTTTCCATTCTTGGTATATGCCTTCTTCTGCGGCGTGCTCGTTTGGGTAGTGATGCGATACGTGCCAGAAACAAAGGGGCGTTCACTGGAGGAAATTGAACGCGACTGGGGAAGCTGAGCTTGAACTCCATGCTGGAAACTGCATGAATCTCGCTTGCTTTGAATCGGTCACCAGTAAGATTTGCATGGAAACACCTAAAGAAACGAATAACAACTCGCCCGCGCGCAAGTGGACCAGAGCTCGCCGTGTTTCCGCCATCGCCACCGGGCTCATCATTCTGATTTATGGTGGCTTCTTTCGTTGGGCCTTTACTACACCATGGCTGGAGCACGCCGGTGGTGTGGTTTCTTTGGCGTTCATCTTTAGCGTGCCTTTTGCATGCGGGGTGATCGGCGTGGCAATCGGCCGCATGGCAGGCAGTGACCGATGGGCTTTGTATGCCTTGGGAATCCCGTTCCTTGCGCTGATGATCGGACTGATCATTTCCATGGTGACCGGATTCGAAGCGGCGATCTGTGTGATCATGGCATTACCGATTCTTATGGGCGGTGCCGCGCTCGGCGGATTGCTGGCACATGCACTTTTGCCTAAAAACCGACCCAACCCGCATTTGTATGTCACACTGGCCGTATTCATCCCATTCGTCGCCGCGTGGATCGAAGGCTCGATGAATTGGCCAAGCGAGATGAAATCGATCACCAATACCATCGTCATCGAAGCCTCCGCCGAGAACATCTGGCCGGAAATCGCCAGCGTGGATGCCATCCCTGCCACCAAAATCCGCGATAGCTGGATCTACTGGATCGGATTTCCCAAACCAATCGCAGCCACACTCGACCACGATGGTCTGGGTGGCGTCCGAATTGCGAGATTCGAGCGCGATGTTTCATTCTTCGAAGAGGTTACGGAATGGGACAAACCGCGCAAATTGTCGTTCACCATTCACGCCGATCCGGAATTCATTCCGCAGTCGGCTTTCGATCAACACATCATCGTCGGCGGACGCTTTTACGATGTGTTAGACGGCACCTACCAAATCGAGTCGCTCGGGCCAAACCGCTGTCGCCTCCACCTGACTAGCAATCACCGCTTGAGCACCCGATTCAACGCCTATGCGGCATGGTGGAGCGAAAAAATCATGGATCAAATTCAAGGATCGATCCTCAATGTGATCCGCGCCCGTGCCGAAGCAAAGTAAACGCGCTGCGATCCACAGAACAGCAAGGAATGCGGAGTCGCTTTGAAAATTAAAAGTTTTGAGTGACCCGAATTACAGGGGTCTTGACAAGAATTCCTTTCTGGTGAAAGAGTCATTCTTAATATCCATGCATCCGGTCTCCCCAATACAGCGCATGACGGCACTTGCCGCGATCGTTCCGTGGATGGTTTTTACCACCCTGCACGGAGAAATCGACGACAACGTCAACGGCCTGAGTGATGTATGGGAAAACGCGCACCCCGGTGGGAGAATGCCCGATGCAGATGATGATGGCGACGGTTTCAAAAATCGCTCGGAAGCTGCTGCTGGAACCAATCCTAACGATTCCATGTCGTTTCCAAAAGTCCGTGAACTATCTCTCGATCCCGCAAACCGCATCACTCAAAGTTGGCCGACCGTCGCGGGCATTTACTACCAACCGATGGTTTCGCTCGACTTGACCTCATGGAGTCCCGTCGGTTCTGCAATGATCGGCAGTGGCGAGGAACTCCAGCAGGTGGTGGACACGTCGTCGTTCATCTCATCCGGCATCATCCGCCGCACGCGTTGGACTACCAGCAATTGGGGACTGAGCGATGTGAAAAGCTATGCGTCATCGCCGAATCCACCTACGCCAATCATCGACGACACACTCGCGCGCCTCGAAATTCCGCAGAGCAATCCGGATCTCAATACTTATAGCCAATGGCTGCGTGGTTGGATCAACGTGCCACAAACAGGCACCTATACTTTCTGGATTGCCAGCGACGACAACTCGGAGTTCTGGCTTTCCATGAACAAGGAGCCGTCCGGGAAAACCCTGCGCTGTTCGGTGAGTGGTTATACCAGCGCTGGGCAGTGGACCAAATATCCAAGCCAACAATCTGCAACTGTCCAACTCACCGTCGGGCAATCTTATTACTTTGAAATATTCCATCAGGAGGGAGGTGGCGGCGATCACATCGCCGTGGCATGGACCCGCCCAGGCATGGCCGCAGATCAAAGGGAAATCATTTCAGGCAACGCGCTTGCCTCTTCAGGTGAGACGCTAGGCGACCTAATGGCCAGCGGCGAGCGCCTGTTCTTCCGATTTGAGGTCAAGCACACGGATTCCGACGGCGACGGTGTGACTGACTACGAGGAACATTTGCTCGGAATGAATCCATTAAGCTCTACCAGCACGCCGCGCGTGGCAGATGGAACCGCAGCGCGACGAACGCTAGAAAGCCCGAGTGAAGTCACACTGGGAGTTTCCGTCCCGCGTGCATACGAGGAAGGTGAACGCGCGGCGCGTTTCATCGCATTCCGCTCCGGCGGCATTGGTCCTCTCACAGTCCCATTTCTGGTTTCAGGCTCGGCGGCTCAGGGTGTTGACTACCAAGTGCTTTCCGGAACTGTAGATTTTCCGCCCGGAGCGCGCGCCGTACCGATACCCGTAGTCCCGATCGCTGATGGCAGTCTTGAAACGCAAGAAACCGTCACGCTCACCCTGCAATCGGGTAGTGGATATACACTGGGAAATCCCACTGAGGCCTCGCTCACAATCGATGACGCGGCAGATATTCTCTATGTTGCCCAACTCCGGAGCTCTCCCGGCTTGAAATCCGCCGGCAAAGGAGTTGCTTCAGTTAGAAAATCGGGCAACGCACTAACAAGCCGCACTTCACTCAGCTTCGGCGGTTTGAGTGCCGCGCAAACCGTGGCTGAAATCTATCATTCGACCAACCAAGGCCTTGGCGGACCAACAGTTTTCACCTTCCCACCCGGTCAGGTGCCTGCACTGAATTGGGACTTCGCGGCATCGGCCGACATGGACCGCGAAGAGATCCTACAAGCGCTCGCCGGTGGCATGTTATGGGTGCGTGTCACCACTGCCAGCGCAGTTGGAGCGGAAATCACCGGCCAGCTACTTGCAACACCCGGTTGGCAAACCATGCCGCCAGTCGAGCCGGTGCCACCATCACCGACCCATGCCAGTACTGCGGGAGAAGCCGCGCGTTTCCTCACTCAAGCGACTTATGGACCCACAGAAGCGAGTCTCGTATATCTAACTGGAAATGCTTACGCCACATGGATCGACGCCCAAATTGCTACACCACCAAGTTATCACCACGCCGCTGTCAACGCCCGCGCCGCCGAGTGGATCGCGAGAGGTGACGAAGGCGGCGGCTGGCAAGGCCCGCGCAATGAAACATGGTGGCAGCACGCGCTCACCGCGCCCGACCAACTCCGCCAGCGCATGGCCTTCACCCTCAGCCAGATCTTTGTCATCTCCCAGTTTGGCGCGCTCGATGGCTACCACGAAGGAGTCACGATTTATTATGACATGCTGCTTGAGCACTCCTTCGGCAACTACCGCAATCTCCTCGAAGACGTTACGCTCAGCCCGATGATGGGCACATACCTGAGCATGATGCGAAACCGCAAGCCAGACCCCATTACCGGCCACGAACCGGACGAAAACTACGCCCGCGAGGTCATGCAGCTGTTTTCTGTGGGACTCAGCAAAACCCATATTGATGGCACGCACATGTTAGACGACGAGGGCATGCCGATCCCCACCTACAGGCAGGAGGAAACCATTGGACTCGCCCACATTTTCACCGGTTGGGGACCGCATTACGACGATGCAAACCCACCGCGCTGGAGCAATAACAGCATCGCTTCGAAAGACGACTGGTTTCGCTACGGCTACGATGCACTACGTGAAATGACTTACAATCCTGAGTTCCATGACAACCAACAGCGTGTAATTCTTGGCGGTCATCTCATCCCCGCCGGCACTGATGGTGTTGACCGCCTGCGCCAGGCGCTGGATGCTATTTTCCAGCATCCCAACACCGGGCCATTCATCGCAAAACAACTCATCCAAAAATTTGTCACTAGCAATCCCAGTCCTGGCTACGTCGCCCGCACGGCCGCCGTCTTCAACGACAACGGTTCTGGCACGCGTGGTGATCTCGGTGCCACCATCAAGGCGGTGCTGCTGGATTACGAAGCCCGCGCCATCGCTCCCCGCCAGTCTTACAGTCACGGCAAGCCATCCGAACCGCTTTTACGGATTGCCCGAGCGCTGCGCGTGCTGCCGGGCAATTTGCCGAAAGCTGATAATCCGAATTATTACATCAACCTCCAATGGGGTATGCCGGAGCAGGCACCACTGCTCTCCTCATCCGTATTCAATTTCTATCAACCCGGCTATTCCAATCCCGGTCCAATCGCCCGTGCGGGACTGTTGTCGCCCGAATTCCAAATATTTGCCGAAACCAACGCGCTGCGTCAAGCCAACCAAAACTTGGGAATTCTCTCATGGGGGATCGGGACATCCGAGGTGATGCCATCCGGCACTGATAACTATCGCTTCAGTTTCAACTACTCTCCGCTCATCGCCATCCTCAACACGCCGGGACTCACGACGTTGCAGGCACAAGAAGAATTGATCAATTATCTCGACGAGCGTTTCCTATTCGGAGCGATGAGCCTCGAACTTCGATCCCAAATCAAGGCCGCTTTTTCCGCACTGCCGCGATGGTTTGATTTCACCGCCGAACGCCAAACCGCACGCGCCCAAGCAGCTCTCTATCTTGTCCTTAACTCGCCCGAATTTTTTGTGCTGAAGTAATATGAAAACCGACCCATCCACTACGTCGCGCCGCCGCTTCATCGGCCAATCCGCCTGTGCCGGGCTCGGCCTAACTGGGTTGCTTTCCACACTCGGGACTTTGCGACTGTTTAACGCCACGCTCGCCGCACAGGGAGTTCCTGATCCGGATGATTCAAAAGTCCTGATTTGCTTATTCTTATTTGGGGGCAATGATTCTAACAACACTCTTGTTCCACGTGACACGCCGTCCTACAACGCCTACGCATCAGATCGAGGTATCCTCGCGCTGCAACGTGACACACTCCTCCCTATCGCAAATCCAGGCGGTGACGGACGTGAATACGGTCTGCATCCCGCCATGGCCCCGCTGCTCCCGGCATACAACGCGGGCGACATGGCCATCCTTTGCAATGTCGGCACACTCGTAGCTCCAATCACCAAAGCGGAATATCAATCGGGCGGTGCCGCCATTCCTCCGCACTTGTTTTCCCACAACGATCAGCAAGTTCAGTGGCAGACCTCCGTTCCGGATTCACCGAGAAAAGTCGGCTGGGGCGGACGCATTGCCGACCTCCTTCAAGACCTCAACGCTGGTTCTGACATCTCGATGAATGTCTCGATCGCTGGTTCCAACTTTTTTCAAGTGGGCGAGCAGGTGTTGCAATATCATGTCACGCCGCAGGGCAGCATTGGGTTGGATGGAACGAACTGGAATTGGTCGCCATGGCCAGAAACATTTGCCCAGAACACCCAAATGCTCGGTCGTAGCTACGGCCATATCTTCGAACAGGAATATGCGAACATCATGAAGCGCGGCATCTCCAACGACGCGTTGCTCAAATCCGCAATCGCCGCCAATCCGCTGCCCCAAAGCATCGGCACTTTTCCTAACAGCCAAAATGCACAGGGCGGCCTCAACCGTGTTGCCTCGCAACTCCGCATGATTCTGCGCATGATCCACGCCCGCAAAACGCTCGGGATGAAACGCCAGATTTTCTTCGCCGCGCTCGGCGGATTCGATACCCACGACACCCAACTCGAAGATCACGCCGCACTATTGTTAGAGCTGTCATCCGCAGTCGCCGATTTCCACACGCACACCGGACAACTGGACATCGCCGACAAAGTCACCCTTTTCACCGCCTCCGACTTCAATCGCACGTATAACAGCAACGGCAAAGGCTCCGACCATGCATGGGGTGGCCATCACCTCATCGTTGGAGGCGGGGTCAACGGCGGCCGACTCTATGGTGACATGCCAATTCTGCAAATCCAAGGGCCCGACGACACCGGCACCCGCGGAAGCTGGATTCCCAAAGTCTCAACCGATGAGATGTCCGCCACGCTCGCCCGATGGTTTGGCGTTGCCGAAAATGACTTGCCGCTTGTGCTTCCTAACATAAACCGGTTCGCTCGCACCGATCTCGGATTCATGCAGGTATGAAGAGGAAAACTCACATCGCGTTGCTCGTCTCAGCATTGGTCATTGCGTTGATTCTGTTGCTTCGCTTAGCGAATCCGAAAAACGGCATGGGAGCAGAAAGTATCATAAGAACTTCGCCTCTCGCAAAGCAGGAAAGCCATGCATCCAGCGCTGTGGCCACTTGCCCAACCGATCCGCATGATCTCCAACAAGTTTCGGCGCATCCACTAGCGATTTCCTTCGGTAAAAATCCTGACCACGCATCATCGGAACCGATGACCCTGCTAGAAATTCTCCAATTTTATCGAATGGAGTTCGGCAGCTTTCCGGCAGGACAAGAAAATCGTGATATCATGAACGCTTTAACCGGAAAAAATACGGAAAAAATGCCCGTTTTTCCGCGCAAACACCCACGGATCGATGCCTCGGGTAATCTCCTCGATGCTTGGGGAACCCCGTTTAACTTCCACCCGATCAGCAGCCAGTATTTAGAAATCCGCTCCAGCGGTCCTGACCGCGAAATTTTCACCGATGACGACATCCTCGTCCCAGCACCACGTGCACAACATCAATGATACCGTTACTTCACTCGCCTTGCCCGTGCCATCCTTGGCGCAAAATATCTACGTGTGGTAAATGCCTTTGTGCGCTCTCACAATCATTCAAACCCGCACTCGCAAATCCCGCATGCTCCACAGCAATCCTTTCGCGCCGCTGCCGCTACCTCGCATCGCCCGCGCTCCGTCCCTACGCTTTGGTCCAAAACGCTCGCGCGCAGTCGCAAACGCCTCGTTCACAAATTCCTTGCTGCCGATCACCGCGCCATCCGTGAAATACCGCACCCGGCACCGCAGCATCTTGGCCATTCCCAGATCTTTGAGCACGGTGCCATTGTCCTTGCTTTCTAACATCTCCGCCGTGTTCATCGTGCTCTGACCAAGCCCGTTTCCTTTCCCCGCCACCTCGGCGCGTCCCGGTTTTCGACCCAGCGCCATTCCCATCAACCGCCGATACAATCGCGATACTTCCTGCCATTTCCCGGAATCAAATCCTACTCCCTGATCGCAAAAATACGCTCGCACCAAGCCTTCCCGCGCTTTTTTTCCATTCCCCTTCTTCCCACCGCCCACCGCCTCGCCATAGCTACTCCAGCGATAATCCGCCGGATCACACGCGATCCCCGCCCGAACCGGATTTAGATCAATATAAGCTGCGATCGTCCGCGCCGCGATCCCGCTTTCCGCAATCACGCTCTTGAACCGGTCTTCCCACAGCGTGCCGGTGCGCGAATGCATGCGGTTGAACCATTTGGTGAAGCGCTCCAGCAAGGATTTCATGAACTCACTCAGGTCGTGCATCCGCCGGGTGAAGCGGTTGCGGATTTCTTGCCTTCTTCCCGCCGCCTGTTGTTGTGCCAGCAACATCTCCTCAGCAGCGCTCAATGGCATCCCGTTTTCATCCACTGGCGGCATTTCAAACTCACCCCGCACACGCAAGACTGCGGCATCCTCCATTTCCTTCGCGATCTCCGCCACCTGCACTTCGCTGTAGAAAACGCCCAGCCGTTCCAGCAATTCCTGATCCGAGATCCCGCCCTCCGGCATCGGCGGCACTTCCAGCAATATGTGGAAGTGATTGGACATCAGACAGTAAGACAACACCCGACAGCCCGTGAACTTCTCACACATCCGCATCAGCATCCGGAAATGTTCGCGTTCATCCACCTCCAGCACAAAGTCCCGCCCGACTACTCGCGAGATGCAGTGATAAATCACCGGCTTTGTCCGAGAATCCTTCCATGGCACAATCCATCGCTTTCGGTTGTTCACGGTGAAGATTGAATAGCGGTCTGAAAGCATTTGCAAGAATATTCTGATTAAAAGTCATTCTTATTAATTGATTAATATCAAATAAGCATTTTATGCCATATTCATTTTAAAAGTGACAGAAATGTCACAATCGCCGATTTCACATCACCACCACTGGCACCTAGGCACTGCTGGTGTTCGGCAGCAATCAGGTGGGTAAAGAAGAAGGATTTACGGGCGTAAGTCCGCTAATGAAGCGGGACAGTTTGGACCGCAAAGTGGCCTTGTTGCTGCTGATCATATTGCTCATCCGCGCTGGATGGCATGCATTTTCACCCGTCGGAGTCGCGGGTGATGAGGCTTATTATTGGGACTGGAGCAGGAGGCTCAGTTGGGGGTATTTTAGCAAGCCACCAGGGATTGCTTGGATCCATGCATTGGCCGGTTGGCTGAGTGGGCAAAGCGCTTTTGGAATGAAGTTGGTGGCATCGGCGCTCTCCATTGTGAGTGTCTGGTTTTTCTATCGGGCGATACGAGCGATCGCTGGAGATCAAGCGGCAGCGATTGCCGCGTTGGCGGGGGTGTTGATTCCTGGAAACCTGTTGCTTGGCAGCTTTTTGACCACGGACTCGCCGTTGTTTTTCTTTTGGAACCTGGGCTTCTGGATGTCCTGCAGGATTATTTCGGAAAGGCGGGCACCAGTGAATGCTTTCGTGGTTCTGGGATTGGCAATCGGTGCTGGTGCACTTTGCAAGCAAATGATGCTGGTGCAGATACCGCTGGTGTTCATAGGCGTGTTATGGCTGCGTCGTGATGTTTTGCTCAGATGGGAATTGCCTGTAGCCACACTCGGTTCTTTGTTGTTTTTGATTCCCACTCTTGTTTGGAACATTTCCAACGATTGGATCACGGTTGAGCATACTGCGCATCATTTCCAAACCGCACGATTGGGAGTAATGATCACACTGGAACGCATTGGGTTTTTCTATGTTGTTCTCGCATTTCTGCTTTCCCCTGCGATTTTCATGATGATTCTATTGTCAGTATGGAAAGTGTCGGTGCGCCTGATGCAACAATCACTGGCAGTAAAATGGTTGTGGCTCTGGGGCGTTGTCCCGTTTTTGGTGATAAGCCTGATGACACTTCGACAAGCAGTGAATCCAAATTGGCCTGCTGTTTTTCTAGCGATGCTCATAGGACTCGTTGCGGTGTTCTATCAAGGCAGGCACGGTCTGTGGAAAGTTGCTTTGGGAACCGGCGCGGTGTTTTCGCTGTTCTTGCTTGCTCTTCCCTTCGGGATGGACCACCTCTATCGCATGGGAATCCTCGAAGTTCAAAAGAGAGGATGGACGGGATACGAAGAATTAGCTGAAGAAGTTGATAAAATAAGGAAATCAGGAGAGAATGTTATTGTTATAGGTCATCGTCATACGACCTCCCATCTGGCGTTTCACATGCAAGGCCAGCCAAAGGTATGGCACTGGCATCAAAAAAAGGAAATTCATTCACAATATGATTTATGGCCAGGACCAGAAATGGACAAAGCTTGCATCCTGGTTGTTGAATCCATGAAGGACGGGAAACCAAGAGCAATCGTTGCTCATGTATCGCCCTCCGCAGAATTCATCAAAGGGGTGCCTTTGCACAAGACTCAACCCAAGACGGTTTTTCATATTTACCGGGCAAACGGACTAAAATCCTGGCCAACCAGAGCGGGCGCTTCGCTATAAGTGCATCTCCGAAAAGTAATCATGCCTTACACGATTGTCATACCGTTTTATAATGAGGAGGAGACAGCGAGCTTCGTTCTGGAAGAGGTGATTCAAACCAATCCGGAAGCGGAAATCATCGTCGTGGATGATGGTTCTAGCGACGGAACTTTGGCAATTTTGAGGAGTTTCAATGCGAGAGTAAGAGTGCTGGCTTCAGAAAAGAATGGTGGACAGTCCTCGGCAATGTATGCAGGCATGAGGGCCGCAAGCAGACAAGTGGTGGGGCTGATGGATGGCGATGGGCAGAATGACCCGGCAGAACTCCGGCGATTATTCGATGAGCTTGCAAGAAGTGGCAAGGACTTTGTATGTGGCTATCGAGCCAACAGGAAAGACACGTTTTCAAAGCGGTATGCTTCAAAGGTTGCTAACACGATCCGAAGAATGTTCCTGCAGGATGGGATTCGGGATACAGGTTGTTCACTGAAGATGCTGAAGCGCGAGTGTATCGAGCACTTGGTTCCTTTCAATGGCATGCATCGATACATTCCTGCATTATTGCTACAAGCTGGATACGAGTTTGCTGAGTTGCCCGTCAATCATAGGAAGCGGGTGGCAGGCATCAGCAAATATACCAATTGGGATCGAGCTTTACGGGGGCTTTATGATCTTGTTGGCATATCCTGGTTGCTTAGGAGAAAAGTTCGGTGGAACACGAAAGAAGAAAACAGAACGTCATGACAGCTGGTTATATGGATTTCTACCAAAGTTGGGTTGTTGCCTCCTTCATGCATCGGCCGTTATTTCAGGGGGAGTTGTTCGGTTTTCCGCTGTTGATCGTTCCGTGGAAGTTGCTTGGATACTTGGGAGTTTTGATGTTCGGGTGCCGCTGGTTTCCGCAAATGCTGGCATCCAGAAAAGCCAAGCAAGTGAAAATGCCCAGAGTTTTTTGGGTGATGTCTGTTATTGGATCTTTTTGCCTGCTTACCTATTTTATTTTTGGCAAGAACGATTCTGTGGGAATTTTATCAAACTTGCTACCTGCATTCGTGGCAGCGTACAATCTCATTCTCGATTTCAAACATGAAAAGAGGATGAATGTTACAAGCGGGAGCTCAGAAAAATGACCGGGAGTGCTTGTTCTTGATTGGACTCGCGGATTCGGCGTTTTTTTTGCCCAGAATCTTTGCCACTTCCGGATCTCCCTCTTGAGCCCCGCGAGACCTGCGGAGGAGATGCGTGAATGGCAATATCGATTGATTCACCCCTTGGATGGCAGCATCTCGAATGTGTCAATAATGACACATAAACTTGTTTCTTTTCTAAATATCATCGATTTTACGGTGTGAAGATGTTGTCTTCTTCGTTGTTGCGTGGTTTTTTATTACCCCTCGGCTTGCTCGTATTGATCACATTTTTTGTCCGTCTGCTGGATTTGGACATGGCATTTCAAAATCTATTGTGGAATCAAGCGACGGGAGGATGGACGTTCGAGAAGTCGTTTTGGGTCCAGTGGGCGTATGGGGCTGGGGTTGTGCCCGCGCTGATCGTCGGTGTTGCGTCATTGTGTATTCTGTTGTTCGGCATTGGAAGACCTGAACTGGCAATTTATCGCAAATTATCCGGTTATCTTCTCAGCGTGTTGCTTCTTGGGAATGGATTGATGGTGAATGTTCTATTCAAAGGATTTTGGGGACGGCCGAGACCCAGTCAGGTGTCTCAGTTTGGCGGTGAATATACGTTTGAGCCGGTTCTTGTAATAGACACCTTAAGCAGCGGCAAAAGTTTTGTGTGCGGGCATGCCACAATGGGGTTTTTCTTCTTCGCCGTGGCTTTAGCCATACCCAGGAATTTTCTTCGGTGGAGAATCGCGATGATGATCTTCGCGATGGTTTACGGCCTGTTTCTGGGATGGGTCCGAATGGCGCATGGCGGGCATTTCTTTTCTGACGTTATATGGTCAGGATTTTTGATGTGGGTAGTGGCTTTGGGCCTTTTCTATGTCTTCAAGCTGCATAAAGGCCGCCTATTTCTTCAAACTCACGTTTTCAAATACAAAGTGCCCATTTGGGGTATGGCTTGCTATGCTCCTATCATCGCTTTCGGTGCTTTCTTGGGCTTACTGGGGACACCTTACGAAAAAAGTGTAACGATCAGCGAAAAGCGCGGACCAATATCCAAGATTCTCATCAACGTTGAGGGGCAGGTTGATATTAAGCAGGGAAATTCCCTTGAATTGCGTTCCGTGGTAAAAGGCTTCGGCATGCCGAACAGTTCATTCCGTTACCACAGCAAGCTGATGAGTGACGGCACATTGGAGATTTTTTCAAAACGCAAAGGATTCTTTACCGAACTGCGGCCCAAGCTTGAAGTATTCGTTCGGGATGACATGAATGTGCCGGTGATTGTCATGAACCGGGGAGAGGTCTTGCCCACCGCCCTTCAAAGGATCCGTGAATGAAACGCTTGGCTTCTAAAAAATGTGAGCCCTCCGGCGGCTTCGTTGATGGCGCGGAGGCGGACTCCAATGAGCTCACCTCCCGCGCTGGAAACGTGCACTCCGGTTCTTTTTTGCGTTTGTCTATGAAGCGCGATTGGAAGCTGGTATGGTTTTCCATGCTGCATTCCGGCGGCAAATTCCCGCGCGGATTCTTGTTTGGCTGGCTGTTGTTCCTGATCGTGTCGGCCTTGGTCATCGTGCCATACGATTTTGCGTTGTTCGAAGTGATTCGCCGCGAGTCACCGGCGGGCACCCGTAATTTCGTCAAGTTCCTGTCCCAAGCGGGTAAATTCGAATATCTCAATCTCATTGGCACTTTTATCCTGCTGGGGTTAGCTCATCTGAAAAACGACCGCTGGCTGCGCAGAGTGGCCATGAGCTTTTTTGTCGCCAGCGCGCTAGCTGGAATTTCCGTTCAGATCGTCAAGCCACTCGTCGGACGCCCTCGGCCCACCCAGTGCATCGAGCAACAGATCGAGTCCACCGATCTCAATGGCCCCACGCTGAAAAAGAGGTTTCACAGTTACCCCTCCGGGCACACCGCCACCACGGTGGCCGCCGTCTCGGTGCTGGCCATCGCGTTTCCCAGATTCATCCTCGCTTGCATTCTCGCCGGCCTGATCACGGCGTGGGCCCGGATCAGCGGCAAGAGCCATTTTCCGATCGACACGCTTCATGGCGCGGTGCTCGGGTATCTGTGCGCCTATCTATCCACGCGCTGGCTCAGGAAATCCCGCCTGAGGATACGGTCAAGGTGCTCATGAGTTTGGTAGGTGTTTTAAAAAGAGCTACTCTTACTCTATTTTTGAATTGTCGCGCAATCAGGGAAGCCGACAAATCGTCAATCCATCCCTCTTCCGCTAATGAAATCGAAATGGCGGGCTAACGAGGTGCGCGCGTCGTTTCCGGTGCCGACGCGTGGAAGAGGGCGCTTGGTTGATCCTTGAGCCGCTCAATCTCTCTCCACGCTCGCGTCTCTGCGCTTCTTCTTTCCATCAACTCTTAATCTCTGGGGAGACTAGCTTCGAGAACTCGTCGATGATCCAAGCGAAGAGCTCTTCCGCGAGGACGAGGGCATGACTCGCCTCGACGGCAGACGGTTCGAAAACATCACCCGGATAGCGGAATTCCGTGGCAAGGGGTGTAAGCTCCATGGCATGGGAAATATATCGATTAAAACCCGGCGCAGATGGAATACACAGGCGAACGAGAATTTCCAGCGAATGAGTTTTGATGAAAGATACTTCATTCGCTGTAAGCCAAGCTTTGATGGCTTTTTCGGCAGCCTGCTGGCAATGATAGCTCCCGGTGTCCAAATAGCGCTCTTCTCCTTTGATCAACAGTCTGGCCGTAGCCAAGTCCGACTGAGCCTTTGCCAACCAGTTTTTCGCAAGCTCAAAGGATTCAGGACTCATGTCAAAGAACGACTCCCTCCCTAGCAACGGTGCTGGCGAGAGAACTAGGGGCTTTCATCTGCTTTTCCCATTCATCATGTGTGAGAACCACAATGTCCATGGGTACATTGAAGTCGGATAGCTCTCGACGGGCGGCCACCGCCCTTTGATAGCGCGACACAGAAGAGTGGGGAATCACCACAAGCAGATCGATGTCACTATCTACTCCAGCAGTTCCACGTGCTTGCGATCCAAAGAGCCAAACCCGCTCAGCGTGTATTCCACTTTTGAGTCGAGTGGCCATTTGACGGGTGGTCTGATCAATTAACATGCAAAACATCGTTCCACAAATATACGGAATTGAAAGCCGAAAGCGGCAACTACTAAATTTAGTTTTGAACAGGAGCACGCAGAGGGGTGTCCATTGGAGGGATCTGCGAGCGGATCATGGGCACCCATTTCTCATCTCTTTGGCGCTGAAGAATTTCGACAGAATCATTTTTTGGCAGAATCATGGAAGAGGGTGGATGAAGAGGGATGGATTGACGATTGATGAATGTTGATTTTTGAATGAAAGAGGACGGCGCGGTCAGCGTCTAATCACGGGGAGCCTACGCGTCCTCGCGTGGGGTTTTTCGCGTCCTCGCGGAAAACATGCCGTGCGTGCGGGGTGTGTGCGTCGATCCCGGTAGCGACGTCGCCATGCCGCGAGGACGCGCCATGGAACACGCGAGGACGCGTGTGCTCCCCAAAGAAAAAGCCCCATCACAGCGAACCGAACGGGGCTTTTTTAATTTTGAATTTTGAATGTTGGATTTTGAATGATCAAAAGTGTCAATTCTTCCTCTTTCCTAATAACCCATAACTTATAACCGATAACTGCCGCGTCAGCGGCTCAATTACGGCGACGACGGAGGAGGGCCAGCATCCCAAGGCTGCCGAGCAGGGCGGCTCCAGGCTCGGGGATGGCAACGGTCACTTGAGAACACGCGCGATGAAATCGCTTGGCTTGATCGGTTGTGGTTTGAAGCCGCTACCGATCAATGCATTAAAATGCGAGTCTTCCGTCACAATCCAATCCGCGTGTGCGGTGATGGCACAATCCGCGAACTTGTCATCATCCCGGTCTGCGGTAATGGTCCGAAAGTAATACGACGGCGAAATATGATGCAGGTTTCCCCGATAGATTGCCGCCAAACGTAACAACCTGTCAAAAGCATCCCACCGTGATGATCCGGAATGGCGGACGATCACCTCTCGATATTCCATAAGAATATCCGTGGACAAGGCCCAGACAAAGCGCCCGGCATACCATTCATCCATGATGCAGGCATACTCGTGACGAGGATTGAGCGCTTGGAGCACCACATTCGTGTCCAGCACCACCATCATGCCGCATGCGATTTGAGACTTTCTCGCGCCTCACGGATCACTTCGTCAATTTTTTCATACCGACCGGCCGCCCAGTCAGCGTCAAAACCCTCCCGCACCTCTTTCCAGAGCCGATCCATCTCCAACCGGGCAAGCACCATCTCTACGATCAGCAACTCCTCAGCGGGAAGATCATCGATCATGCGATGTAAAGCCGGTAGTCTTTGCTCTGGTGATATCACTGGCGGTTGGCTCATGACGGAGAGAGTAGCATCTAATACGAAGCCCTTCAACCTAGAATCCGTGGCTGACTTGATATTGTGAAGCTTGACCGCTTTTTTCTCACACGAAGACGCGAAGAAAAAGGTAGTGCGTGCGATGATCTGCGAGAGGATCATGGGCACCCATTTCTCATCTCTTCACGGGGAGAATTCAGACAGAATCATTTTTGGACAGAATCATTTTTCAAGAATGATGACCGTTTTTCTCGCGCAAAGACGCCAAGTCGCAAAGGACGAATCGACGATTCTACGACGCTTCTCCAATTTACTTTTCTTCTCTTGGTTCTGGATTCTTGATTCTGAAGTCGGAATCCCAACCGTCAGGGCACGAGGATGGTGAGTTCGGGGAAATTTTTTCTGAAATCGGCGGGATTACGGGTAATGAGACCGCGTCGATTGGACGCAAAGGCACCAATGAGGAGATCCGCAATCGGACGTTTGGGGTGAACTCCAGCACGCCGAGCTACAATGTGCTGGTGCCATGCGAAATGGGCTGCCTCGGTATCCGCCAAGGTCCAACCGAGGTGATGAGCAATGCCTGCTTGGGTGAGAAAGCGCTTCTGCTCGACCAAATCGCCCTCGAATGCGGGCGCAAGCTCGATATGCGTGACCGGAGAAACCGCCAACCCTTCGCTCAAACGCTCTTCCAGCAGGCGTGCGGAACGGAGACCAAAATCGGGGTCGTTCTCAAAAACATCGATCACGACACAAGTATCGACAATCCAAGTCATTCGCCTTCACGGAGTTGGCTCATCCAGTCGGCGGTGCGGCGGGGTGGTGTGTTGCGGATTTGACGCGCGTAACCGAGCATAGCCTGCGGCCCAGGCGTCTTTTCGATCGGAACAGAGACGCGAATTTCACGATCAGAGATTTGCTCCCAATGTAGGTTTTGACCCGCACGCAAACCCATAGCCTTGCGCAACCCGGCAGGCACAGAAACCTGACCACGTGTGGTAATGACGGAATCGTTCATGGAGAAAGATTATCATGTAATTTCATCATGTCAACGGCTTTTTCGACCGCTCAAGATCCGCGGTTCTTGGACTTGCCCGCTGAAATCGAAGAGATTTTTTGAACAGGAAACGGAGTGGCTCCATTGGAGGGATCTGCGAGCGGATCATGGGGAGCCTACGCGTCCTCGCGTGGGGTTTTTCGCGCCCTCATGGAAAACATGCCGTGCGTGCGGGGTGCGGGCGAAGAAGTCGAAGGTCTTAAGGTCTAAAAGTCGAAGGTCGGTTCAGAATTCGCGGTTCTTCGACTTTTAGACCGAAGTCTTCCTCTTCCGTTTCGAATTTCATGCTCAGAATTTAGCGCTTTCTTCCTCTTCCCTGATGACCGCTGACCATTGACCGATCAACTTCTTCTACGCCGGAGAAGTGCGAGCAACCCAAGGCTGCCGATCACCGCGGCTCCGGGCTCGGGGATGATGCGATGCCGAGAACGCCGGATGGTTCCTAATTAGCGACGTCCTCGCCGGCAAGTCGCACGATCTCCTGGATGAGCTCGTCTTTAAGAAAGAATCGTGCTTTTTGCCGCAATTCGATCAAGGCATCTCGCGCAGTTGGAATCAATCCCTGTGTTTTCGCCCATAGGACGATTCCCACGGTGCCCGTAACTTTGAGACCCATCTCATGGGCCACCTGCCGTCCCTCCCTCTCGTCCATGAGCAACCATCCCGCTTGCAATTCTTTGGCAAGCGCGAGAGCTTCGCGTTCTCCGGCATGGAGATCGTCAGCCGCAGGTGGGAGCGAAGAAAAGTCGGATACCACCAAGACGCGCAGCCAGCCTTGGCAACGGGCATCCTCCAAATGCTCCCAGTCTGTGGCGTTACTGCGTCGGCGCAATTCCTCCCACACCATTTCCGGCACATGCACCACCTGCCAGCGCCGCCGCAACCAATGCAGCCATCCCATATTGCAACCAAGGCCGAAACCGGCGATGTGTCACTCACCACGAGCGAAAGCGAAGTCATTCTGCAAATCCTCTCGGGTATAATGAAGCGGGATCTCCCGTTTGGTCAGTTCGTGTTGGAAACCAAAGCGATCCAGGCCCAGTAAACGTGCCGCTCTACCGCTGCTGATCCTCCCACGTGAGTACAATCCGCACACCGTTTCCAAGATCAGAGCCCGATCCTCGGACTCTTCCAACTCATGGAGCACGCCCGCCAGTTCTGCGGACACATTAACCATCACTTGCATGCTGGGACAGTAATCCTTCTATTGCGGAGATCAAGGTCGGATTTTTTGAACAGGAGCACGCAGAGGGCCATTGGAGGGATCTACGAGCGGGTCATCGGCCAATTGCTCATTCCTTTAGCGCGGAAGAATTTAGTCTAAATGTCTTAAGGTCTAAAAGTCGAAGGTCCGTTCAGAATTCGCGGTTCTTCGACTTTTAGACTTTTAGACCGAAGTCTTCCTCTTCCGTTTCGAATTTCATGCTTAGAATTTAGCGCTTTCTTCCTCTTCCCCGATGACCAATGACCAATGACCGTTGACCTCTTCAGTTCCTTCTCCGCCGGAGCAGAGCCAAAAGTCCAAGGCTGCCGATCAGGGCGGCTCCGGGCTCGCCACCATGAAATTTCCGACTGGATCTGCACTCACGGGCAGAGCATGCTCGGAACGGAACAAGTAATATCCTCTCACCACGCTCACGCCGTCACATGGCGTCGCTCCGTGGTTGCCGGACTCCGATGCTGCAACTGATCACCGTCTCCCAAAAACTACAACCGTCAGCCCTTTTCAAAACTCAAATCCATTCATAAATGCACTGCCTCACTATCGCGGAAGCTAAAAGCGTTCTGGAGACCCACAATGATGCCCCAAGCGAATTGAAGGGGTTGTCAACAGAGGAGCTCACCATGGCATGGCCAGATTGGGTTGCACGTCGTGACGCGCAAGTGCGAGCTCGGATCATAAAGGGCGAGGAAGACTCACTCGCCAACCTCCTTCTCAACGGAACCAGTTTTACAAAAATACCACAAGTCACTGATGTTTACAGGGCAACCCTGATTCATCAACTCGGCAGCGAGGAATCTGCGGATCGCAACATTCATGCTGTAATCACAGATCGCTCAATCGATCTCGCACGCGCCATCTCAGCTCCTGGAGAAGACGAACGTCGTTTGATTATGTTGGATGCGGCCAACAGAATTGGATGCGGCGCAGCTAGGAATCAAGAAGAGCAACACAAGTTAGCACAATGCCTATTCGACAACCTTGTTCGATATCTCAACGAACAACGCGCTTATGCCACGGTGTTTGCCTCGGCAAAGACGACAAGCTCGCCAGGAATTCCGATCACACTCGCAAATCTTTATCAAACACGTGGCCTTTCAACTGATACGTCAATTCTTGTGGATTACGCTCTGGCGCAAGCATTGCAGGATCTCTATCATACCGGCCTTCTCAAACAAGATTCCGTCCGCCGCGCAGGCGTTATTGGGCCGGGACTGGATCTCATCGACAAGCAAGGAGGTTCCGATTTGTATCCACCGCAGATCACTCAGCCTTTTGTCCTGATGGATACACTGCTGCGGCTGAAATTGGCCAAAGTGGAGGATCTAAGGATAAGCACTTTCGACGTCAACGCCCGGATCAACCAACATCTTGAAGGCGCAGTCAAGAGGGCGCGGGACAATCAAGCTTACATCATGCATTTGGTTTACAATGATTCGTTGGGTTGGTCACCTGGAGCAGTCGGTTTCTGGAAGACCTGCGGAGACCTTATCGGGGAAAGCTCGACTCCAGTATCGCAACCTGATCTCTCCGGAGCGATCACCAGGACCATTCACATGCGTCCGGAGTGGACCGCGATGATTCACCCCGTCAATCTAAATATAGTATCCCAGCAGCTACCTCTCCCAATCAATGAACGTTTCGATCTGCTCATTGCAACCAACATGCTGTGCTACTACAATCCTTTCGAGCAAAGTCTGGCCATGCACAACGCGGCTCGCATGCTGCGTCCTGGCGGCATACTCTTGTCTACTGAAATACTTCCTGAGTCCCATAATTCCGATATTCATCAGGCTAATTCCACTTCCGTCACAACTTCAAAATCAGGCGGCTACGTGATTCAGTGTTATCAACGAAGCTCTAGCAGCCAATGAGCATTGACGATAGATGATTGCCAATTTTGATTTGTAGGCCCGGTCCGCCTTCTTGGCCTCCATAGTCTCGGCGGCGAAGACGGATCATCAATCGTCAATCAATTCCTCTTCCACAAAAAACAAGCCCCGCCACGGCAAACCGGACGGAGTTTTTTTGATTTCGAGTGATCAGAGTCGTCGATTCTTCATCTTCCCTGATGGCCGTCGACTGATCAACTTCTCCTACGCCGGAGGAGTGCAAGCAGTCCGAGGCTGCCGATCAGAGCGGCTCCGGGCTCGGGGATGGCGACGGTCATGGTGACGAAGCTGCCGCTGGAATCTGTGGTGTAGTTCGTTCCCTCGAAAGTGTCGTCGTAGTTGAACGTCCATTCAACTCCATTGAGAGTGAAGTTAGAGTCATCTGCAAGCGTGCCACCGAGATAGGTGAAGAGGTTGTTGTTCCACGCACCGGTGTAGCTGATGAGGGTGAGTTTTTCACCGACACTCCATGCACCGGGTGTGCCGAGCTCACTGATGGAGAGCAACGAACCTGACAAGGTGGCCAGATTCAGATCACCCGTGACATAGGTGAGATCGCCGGCGACGGTCGCTGCGGCATTACTATTGATTTCGTAGGCAAATGTGGAACCGGTGTTCAAGTTGAGAGTTCCCGTACCGATGCTCTCGATGCTGTTACCTGGAGCGAGCGTGCCACCGAATTGGATGGTCACGGAACCGCCGATGGTGCCGCTGCCTTGGAGGATGGCACCGTGTTGGACGGTGGTCGCGGTGTTGAGCAGCGAGCCATTCACCGCCAGAGTGCCTGCGGCAACCGTGGTGGCACCGGTGTAGGTGTTGCTGCCGGAGAGAATCCATTTGCCCGCGCCGTTCTTAGTGAGGGTGGCTGCTCCTGCGCCGTTGTTAACCCATGCGCCCGCGAGGATGTTATCCCCCGCGTTGGTTCCGGATAGGACGAGTTTTTTGACTAATGCGCCCGTCGAGCCGAGACTTGCGGTATTGGAGTAGTTGACGGCTCCGGAGCCTGAGGCAACGAGGTTGACCGTGCCGGAGGTGACCGTGCCGGCATTGATCGCACCGCTCATTTCTTTGGCGGCACCGATGTAGGTGAGGGTGGCACTACCGTTGGTATTGGTGAAGCTGATGCCATTGGCTCCACCCGCCGAAGCGTAGGCGAGGGTGCCGGCATTCACGGCAATCGTTCCGGTGAATGTGTTGCTGGCATTGGTGATGCTCCAGTCGCCGACTCCGGTTTTGGTCACGCCTATGGTTCCCCCGCCTGAGCCGTTGGTGATAGTGCCAGAGTACACGTTGGACGGTCCTGCGACCGCGCCGAGTCCAAGGATCTTCGTGCCTGCGCCTGTTGCGACGAGGTTGCCGCCGATGGAAATGGCCTGGCTCGTGTTGTTGTTCTGGATGGTTCCTGTCAACGCCCCTGCGCTGTTGATTTCAATGGCCCGGGTGGACAAGCTCAACGGTGCGATCGCACCGCTTCCATAAGAAATCGTCGCTGCACCGCTTGCTGCGGTAAAGGCGATATTGTTTGCGCTATCCGCGAGGCTGTTGATATTGAGAGCTATGCCAGCCGCGCCGCTCACGATGATGCCGCCCGTGAAGTCGTTTTCGAGGGAGTTGAAGTTGAACGTCTTTCCGCCAGCACCGCCGGGGTCGACTAGGGTGAGCGTACCAGAACCCGTCAGCTTGCCTGTGGTGGTGAAGGAGTTGTTGCCGCTGGCCGAAATGAGACCACCGCCCGATCCCACTGAAACCTGACTGGCGGAAGAAGGATTGACACTGCTGATGGTCAGTCGTCCACCGCCACTGAGAGTGAGCGGGCCGGCATTAATAGCGCCCACGGAGGTTGCATTGATGGAAATGACGCCCCCGTTGATGGCGGTGCCGCCGGTGTAGGTGGTGGCTCCGGTAAGGTTCAGCGTTCCGCCGCCGGCCTTGGTGAGGACGTAGCCGCCGTTGAAGTCCGAGATCGCGCCGCTGACGCCGAGAGTGCCTCCTGTGGCCACGGTCCAAGTCTGGCTGGCCGCGAGGCCGACATTGGAGCTGATGGTGTGGGTGCCAGAGGTATTACTCAGGGTGATGCCCGTTGCCTGCGGCGTTGCCGTTGGCGGCGCCTGCCTCGATGACGAGCATGCTGGCATTCGTCTGTGCGGAGGCGGTGCCCGGTGAAATGGTAACCGCCGTCGTAGCGGAAGTCCCAAAGGTCAGACTGTTGATGTTCGTGCTGCCATTGAGCGGGGTCGTTCCCACAGCAGAATTGATAATGACGTTGGATTGATAGTCCGGCACAGCGGCACCGGTGAAACTGCCCGTAGCCTGCCACGAGCCGCTCACAACGTTATGGATTGTATTGGCCGCAACAGCGCCAGTCACGTTGGTGGCGACGAGTTGAAGGTCATCGCCGGTGTTGGTAAGCGAGTAGGTTTGACCGAAGGCCTTGGTGGTGGCTAGGGAGAACTTCGCGAAATCCGTGGCACCGAGGGTTCCTGCGCCGCCGATGAGGGTGTAGGTGGTCGCACTACGACCCGCCGAGCCGCCGAGTTGGTTGACGTTGATGACCGCCGCGCCGGTGGTGGTGACGGTGGTAGCACCAGCTACAACGAGGCTGTCTGAGGTGCTGGTGGTATTGCCGAGGTCGAAGGTGAGGCTGTTCGCCCCCAACGCACCGGTAATGTTCAGCGTGCTGCCGAGGGTCAGGTTGCCGACCGAGCCGTCGGCGAGATTGATGCCGCCGGTGCTGCTGACCGTGACCGCGCCGCCGAGGCTGCCGCCGTTACCGCCGAGGGCACCGCCAGTTACTGACACGTTGCCGGTGGCGGCGCTGGAGTCTCCAGTAATCCGGAGGCGGCCACCGCTAACGGTTGTGGTGCCGGTGTAGGTGTTGGTGCCGGAAAGGTTCCAAGTGCTGGTGCTGGATTTGACGAGATTTACAGGACGAAGCGTTGTGCCAACATCCGACGCATTCGAGATGGCGCCAGTGATCCGGTTGTCAGACGAGGTGCCGTCGAGCACGAGATTTGGAATGGCGCCCGACACAGTATTCCCGGACGCCATCGTGACGGTGCCGAGAGTGACATTGGCACTGGTGGGATAGAAAGTGGTGTTGTTGATTTGCGCAGCAGCCATCGAGCTACCATTATACAGGACCACGTTATTGATTTGCAGGCGGTATCCATTGACTCCCTGAATGGGAATCTCACCAACTTTTGTTGTCCCGGCCGCCACGGTATTCCAGTTCAGGGTGCCAATGGTAAGAGTGCTGCCGGTGGTCGTGCCGGTGCTGGTGCCGCCGTTGGCCGTGTTGTTGTTGCCAACAAAGAAAGTGTTGGTAACGCCAGCCGTATTGTTGCTTTGAAGTCTGTATGTGCCCGCAAAAGTGGCGGTGCCGCCGTTCACGTTGCCCGTGTCATCCAGAAACCTGATGAGGCTGCTCGCGGAACTGGCACTCGTGTTCATAAAGAAACTCGTGTTTGCCGAAGCTGCCTGACTGCCCGCAAGGATAAGCTGCGCACCAACCCCGGTAAAATTCGTGTTTCCAGAGTAAGTATTGGTGCCGGAAAGCGTAAGCGCGCCGCCGTTGTTGACGGTGAGTCCGCCAGTGTTGCTCATGTCGCCGGAGATATGCCAGGTGCCGGCGCCAGACTTGGTGACACTGACTGCCGACCCACCATTGTTGGTGATGTCGCCGTTGAAGGCATTCGCACCGATGTTGCTTCCTCCGAGTTCTAGGTTCCTGGTGCCTACGCCGGAAAACCCGAGATTCGTGTTGATGATGATGGTGTTCGAAGCTGAGCCATTGTTGTTGGTAATCTCCCCGCCGTTGGTGTGAGCCAGCACGATTTGGCGACCGCCGATGTCAAAAAGCAGCGAACTTGCGGTGCCGGCCCCCAATGACAATGCGCCGGTATTGCCATTGAAGGTGATCGCGTTGGCACTATCCGCCAGGCTGTTCACGACGAGGCCACCCGTGCCAGCACCCAAGCTGATCGCTCCGGTGAAGGTGTTTGCAGCATTCGAAAAGGTAAGGATGCCATTGCCGTCATTTTTGACGAGGGTTCCTGCGCCGGACAATACACCAGAAAAGGTCTCATGGTAATACTGGGTGGACTGTTGAAAAGTCGTGGTGCCCGAGCTAATGTTGACGTTCTTGTTATACGCCCCGACTAAATCGCGCTGGGGATTGTAGAAAGATGTGCCGGTGAAGGTGATGGTCCCACCAGCGGCCCCAAGGGTGCCTGGGCCCACTGCAGTTCCGCCACTGGTAAGAGTGGCTCCATTGACCGTGATATCGCCAAATAAATTGTTCCCACTGAGTTGAAGAGTGCCACCATTGACGACGGCATTGCCACTGATGATGTTGTTGCCCCCAAAAATCAGTATGCCGGCACCACTCTTGATCAAACCATCATTGCCAGCGATCTGGCTGCTGATGGTGAGCGTGCGCCCGGACTGGGTGACGTTGATGGTGGGAGCCGTCGCATCGGTGCGATCCAAGGTAAGGAGGTTCGCGCCGGAGATGGTGAGATCGTGTGAGGAAGTAGTGCTGTCGGTGAACGTGATGTTGCCGATGGTCTTGGCAGCGCTGAGGTTGACCACCTGGGCAGCCGTGATGTTGGCCGTAAAGTTGGCCGTGAAGTCCGCGCCGTCAGCGATGGGACCCGCGCCACTACTCCAGTTGGCGAGGTCGTCCCAGTTGAACGGGCCGGCGGTGGTCTGCGTCCATGTGCCGGTGGCAGCGTGGGCATGCGTGATTGTTAGAGCAACAGAGCCAGCGATGGCGAGGAAGCGGCGGAGGAATGGGGTGGGTTTCATGGAGGTGGAAGGGAAAACAGAGATTAGAAAACAGAGATTAGAAATTAGAGATTAGAAATTGGGGAGGTAGAGGATTAGAGGAACATTGAACGTTGAAGTTGAGAGAGAGTGGAAGGGAGCGGAAAGTTGAAGACCGTTGCGAGAGGGAGGGCGTAGCATTTTCCATTCTTTACTTCGAAGTTGGATTTTTAGCGTTCGATGTTCGACGTTCGACGAGAGGGCGGGATTGAATGTGAAAATTTGGTTACGAAATATAGCTTGCTAGGGAAAATTGCGAAAAAATTTGAATGAAATTTCTGATGATTATTGGTCCGAGTTAGGATAGGAGAATGGACGCGGGATGGGTTACGCGACATGGGTTTCGCGAGCTTACGGGATGGTTTTAGCCAATAAATGAGGGGGGCGGCAAGGATTTTTTTGAAAATATTTTTAAAAAGAAACCCTTTTTTGGGGGGGAAGAAGTAAGCATCTGCCTAAATCTTCGGTTTTTTAGCCGCGAAAGAGCGCAAGGAGAAGAGGAAGAATTACTCGCGCAAAGCCGCCAGGACGCAAAGGGAAGAGGGTTTTTCAACCGCGAATGAACGCGAGTGGACGCGAATAAAACATTGAAGATGAAAGAGTTGTGTATTTTTTTAGCCGCAAAAGAACGCAAGGAGCGCAAAGAGAAGAATTGAAGAGTCTGAAAGTCGCAGGTCTAAAGGTCGAAGGTCGGCACAGAATTTGCGATTCTTTGACTTTTAGACTTTCGACTTTTAGACTTTTAGACTTTTAGACCCCTCTTCCCTTCCACAGCCCTCTGCGTGCTCCTGTTCAGAATTCTTAATATTCAGATTTTTGAACAGGAGGAAACAGAGGGTTAACATCAAAATCCCGGTCTGGACAAAACCTGATTGCTGGCTAAGATAAGCACATGACTGTCACACTTCCGCCTGCGCTAAACCAGCTTGTGAATCGACTGGTCCACACCGGTCGTTATACCGACGAAAGCGATGTGGTCCGTGAGGCCTTGCGTGTGCTCGAACGGCAGGAGTTCGATGAATCTCCCGCACTCGAAGCGGCCATCCTCGAAGGTGTTACTTCCCCGCATCGTCGCTATGATACCTCCGTCATGGATCACGTCCGACAAAACGCCCGCCCCATGGCATGAGTCTGGAAGTTTCCATTGCCCAGCGGGCGGAACAAGATTTGCTCGTGCAATACCGCTGGTATCTCGAAAACGCCGATTTCGACGTGGCTGAACGCTACCTGCTCGCCGTTCATGAAACTATTCTCCGGGTCGCTGAGTGGCCAGGCGTTGGGTGCCGTCGCCACTTTCGAGCCCCAGAACTTGCTCACATTCGTAGTATTCAGGTGAAGAGACCATTCGGCTGCCACCTGCTCTTTTACATGGAAAGCGACACCCTTCGTATCGAACGAGTTATGCACGGGGCACGGGATCTTCCAAACCGTCTGCTCGAAGACCCGGAAGGATAAGTGGCTGGTTTAAATTTCTTATTCTTTCGTGGTTCCTTCTTCGGAATCCAGGCTAATTGGATAAGACGGATAAGAAGCGGATATTTACCTCACCTCAATCAATCTTTCCCCTTCAAGAATGAGCGCTTCCAACTGGGGCAGTAGCGGCTCAAACCATTCAAGAAGCGCGCGACGGCTAGTATTGCCGATACGCAGCCACACAATCACCGGGCCCACTTTACTCTGACGCATTCGATGCGGAAAATCCTCATCTTTGGTCAAAATCACGGCCCGCTGCTCAAGAGCGTAAGCCCAGATGGGGGAACAGGGCGATCAAGCTAGGGAGAAATCACAGATATTGCTATGATAATGGCACCACGAATCTCACGAATCTCACGAATTTTCAGAACTGAATGCTCAGAATCAGAGATTTGATTCAAAAAATTCATCTTCATTCGAGAGATTCGTGAGATTCGTGGTTTAAAGAATCCCTAGCTTGATCGCCCAGATGGGGGAATCGTCGGCGTCACGCAGGCCGATGTCCGCCACATGTTCAGCCGTATGACCTCTTCGGATCAGAAGGCGAACCAACGCGGGCGGTAATTGCGCATCAATAACGAAACGCATGACTCAACCCGCCACCAGCACGGGGTGATCCACTCCGGCGGCCGCGTAATCAAGGCAGGCTTTGATGTCTTCCGCTTCCAAATACGGAAAATCTTCCAGAATCTCCGCCTGTGGGATTCCCGCAGCCAGCAACTCGAGTATATCCTTTACGCGAATCCGCATACCGCGGATGCAAGGCCTTCCGCTACATTGGTTCGGATTGAAAGTGATACGCTCTTCCATGAGCGCAACCTATTGCATAGAGCACTTCCAGTAAAGTGATTTTCTTGCGTCTTGAGTCTTGAAGTCTTGAGTCTTTCCCCATGATTTTGCCTAAATTCTTCGAGATTTTTTAGCCGCGAATGAACGCAAGGAGCGCAAAGAGGAAAGTCCAAGCGCGTAGCTCCTCCCTTCCACAGCCCTCTGCGTGCTCCTGTTCAAAAAATCTGAATATTAAGAATTTGAACAGAAGCACGCAGAGAATGACCATTGGAGGGCTTTTTAAACGAGCCATGGACCCGCCATTTCGCCTATTTTAGGGATCGAAGATTGAAAAGCCCGGGCGCGGTCAGGGCATTTATCCACGATCCATGATCCATGATCCGGAAATTCGGGAGGAGAGCTGGTGCGTGTGGATTTCGCTTTTTCAGTTGGCGATCCCGCGCTCGGGCGGCAAGTGGGCGCGCCCGGCGGTCACGCCCTACCGGGCTTGGAATTGAATGACGATTGTTGATTGAATTTTCGATTAGCATCATTATGCTTCACACATGCGCACCACTTTGATGATCCATGATGAATTGTATGCCGGGGTGAAGCGTCTTGCCACGGGACGCCATACGAGCGTGAGCCAGGTGGTGAATGACGCATTGCGACGGGAACTGAGCCGGGCCGCATCGCGTGGGAGTCAGGCGCGTGTAACAATTCCGGTGTTTGGAAGTGTTCCGCAGCAAGTGACGGACACGAGTCCGGCGGCGTTTGATGCGATGCTGAACGACGAAATCGAAGCGCGATGAAACTTTTCGACGTTAATATCCTGATCTACGCGCATCGGAGTGATCAGCAGCATCACGTTTTTTACCGAAACCGGTTGGAAGAAGTGTTGGCGGGCCAGGAGACCTGCGGACTGACGACGGCCGTGGCGACAGGTTTCCTGCGCATCGTGACCCAAGCGAATTTCCCAAATGGTCCGACACCGCTGCCGCAAGCGTTGGCGGTGATTGAGACCCTCGTTGCGCCGGGTTGTTGCCAGTGGGTGCACCCCGGTTCACGCCATTGGAGCCTGACGGCTGAACTCTGTCGAGGAACAGGCAACAGCGGTAAAGGAGTGTCCGATGCGTCCCATGCCGCCATCGCCATCGAGCATGGCTGCACTTGGGTAAGCCGGGACTCCGACTTCGGCCGCTTCACCATCCACGGCCTGCGCTGGGAACGCTGGGAACCAGCTTAAAAATCCCTCTGATGGCATTCTCTGAGTGCTATTGGAGGGATCTGCGAGCGGATCATTGCCACCCGTGATCTCTTCGCCGAGCTGGGGCTCAGCGCTCCCGGGAAAACCGCCCAGACGCAAAGGGAAGATGGTTTTTAGCCCGGATTCCGAAGAAGGAACCACGAAAGGCACTAAAAAACACGAAATGAGAAGTCCCACAGTGATATTCCGGCTTCCCGTTATGGTGAAACAGACAAGGCTCGAATTTCCATGCCTTTCGAGAGGTTTCGTGTGTTTCGTGGTTTCAACTTCTGTTTTCGGGTTCGAGAAACCACTGGATGGCGGGGATGATTTCGACGGTTTCAGGGACGGAGGTGCCAGGTGGCAGTGGATCGAGCAGGATGAGCAGGGTTCTGATGGCCGGATACAGGGCTCTGGCTTCCAGTAGAGAACGGACTTCACGCTGGAGGGTGGCAGGGTCGCTGGCGTCGGCGCACACTTGGATGAGCTGGGTATTTCCCGAAGCATCCACGGCGTGGAAATCCACTTCATTTCCTTGGGGCGAGCGGAAGTAATGCACTTCGCAACCACGACGGAGGAGTTCAATCAACACAGCGGATTCGAGAGCGTGACCCAGGTTCTCCCGACCGACGCGTTCATAGGTGGGGATGAGTCCCGGATCGATGGGATAGGCCTTGCGGGGATTGACCATGCGCTGGCGCTCGGAAGCGGTGAACAACGAGGTCGTGCGGATCAGGAACGCATCTTCAAAATACGCAAGGAATGCGTGAAGACTGTCCTTCGAAATGGGGAGACCTTGCGATTTCAGGGCGTCGTAGAATTTCTGGATGCTGAAGGGCGATGTCGGGTTTCCGAGCAAATGGCGCTGAAGCCAGCGCAAAGCCACCGGATTGGAAATACGATGGCGCTCGATGACATCCCGTAGGACCGCCACATCGACGTAGCCCTGCAAAAGGGGTCGGCGATCACGGGTATCGAGATTCTGGGCATCCGGGAAACCGCCTTTGACAAGGTAGGTGCGAAAAGCCTTTTCGAGGGTGGAGCGACTGGCCTTGGGGAGCGTGGCCCAGTCCTTTTCCGGCAACAGATGGCGGTGACTGAGGGCTTCTCTAAAACTGAATGGAAACACGGTGACTTCCATCGCTCGTCCGCGCATGCTGGTGTGGACTTCCCTACTGAGCATGGATGCGGACGAACCGGAGAGAAAAAGCCGGATCTTCTCGCTATCGAGGATGCGTCTGGCAAAGGTTTCCCAACCCGTAACGAGCTGGATTTCGTCGAGCAAAAGCGTGACTTGGGTGTGATCCCTGAACTCGGGGTGGCGCTGATAGTAGGACTCCAACAGGAAAGATAAGTCCGAGGCGTCCATCCCGGCGAGGCGATCATCCTCGAAATTCATGAGCAGCAGGGATTCACGCGGAATCCCGGCGGCAAGGAGGTCCGCCATGCATTGGGAAAGAAAACAGGTCTTGCCGCTCCGACGCATGCCGATCACCGCCAGCGCTTTGCCCGGTACCGCCGGCAGGCGAATCTCCCGGCGCGTAAGACTCGGGATCTCTGCCGCCAGGGAATCGTTGAGTTTCTGAATCAGCGTATTTCGAATTTCTCCCTTCACAAAAGAGAGAATCGACTCATTCCATACTTTTTGAAAGGATAAATTTAAAAATCTTCATCTTCCCCACCCCCTCCTGCTGACTGCTGATCATTGACTCTGCTGTCCATAATTCTGCCTAAACTCTTCAGTTTTTTAGCCGCGAGAGAACGCAAAGAGGAGAATTGAAGAGCAGGGCGATCAAGCTAGGGAGAAATCACAGATATTGCTATGATAATGGCACCACGAATCTCACGAATCTCACGAATTTTCAGAACTGAATGCTCAGAATCAGAGATTTGATTCAAAAAATTCATCTTCATTCGTGAGATTCGTGAGATTCGTGAGATTCGTGGTTTAAAGAATCCCTAGCTTGATCGCCGTAAATTGAAGAGTCTGATTTGAATATTGACATTGATCCATAAACCCATATCATGACCCATATGAAAACTACGCTTGAGTTGCCGGATGCATTGCTGGCTGAGGCGAAGTCGATGGCGCTGCGACGCCGGACGACTTTGAAGGCATTGTTCACGCGGGCATTGGAGCGGGAATTGCGCGGTGAGGCAGATGCGCCGCAGCAGCGGTTTGTGGTGGACGAGAGCGGTTGGCCGGTCTTGAGACGTGCGGGGCAAAACACGGCCGTGGTGACTGATCGGTTCATCCAGGATTTACGAGAATCTGAAGGGGTTTGAGTCATGGCATTTTTACTCGACATCAATGTGCTCATCGCGCGGGTGGATCCTTGTCACGAGCATCACAAGCGAGCGCGGCGCTGGCTTAAAGAGCAAACCGGTGCCGATCTGGTGACCTGTCCGCTCACGGAAAATGGATTTGTGAGGATCTATGGCCATCCATCCTACCCGGGTGGCCCAGGCTCGCCGGCGCTGGCATTGGAAGAACTGCGCGTCATCCGGTCCATGTCTTGCCATCGTTTTATCGCCGATACATTGAGCCTGGATGATCCCCACGCCTTTCATTCGCTCGAAGGGATCAGTCCCAAACAATTGACGGATCTCTATTTGTTGGCTTTGGCGGCCCGTCACCAGATATCGTTTGCGACTTTGGACGGCAGCATTCCATCCGGACGGGTGGTCGGCGGCCCGGCGACGTTGGTGGTGATTGCTTAAGAGTCGCGGGAACGATGAATTGTGACTTACAAAGGTCTAAAGGCCGAAGGTCGGCACAGAATTTGCGATTCTATGACTTTTAGACATTCTTCATCTTCCGAATTTTAGCGCATTTTGACAAATGATTTGACGGAATGCTTATGATTCTGGACTAACTGCTCTTCTGTTAGCAGGTTTTCTGATGAGCATCAACCGTATTCTTGAACTTCACCAACCAGGGCGGTCAAGCGAGGGAGAGATCACAGATGTTTGATGATGATGGCACCACGAATCTCACGAATCTCACGAATTTTCAGAACTGAATGCTCAGAACCAGAGATTTGATTCAAAAAAATCATCTTCATTCGTGAGAAAGAATCCCTAGCTTGATCGCCCTGTGGAAGAGGGTGGAAGAAGAGGATTGACGATTGATGAATGACGATTGTTGATTTTTGATATGGAAGAAATTTCCAAGCCACCCGTGAAATTTCGTGTATTTCGTGGTTTCAACTTCTGTTTTCGGGTTCGAGAAACCACTGGATGGCGTGGATGATTTCGATGGTTTCAGCATGTTGAACTGGCATCGACCCTCGGCAGTATCGCAATTGGCGGCGTATTTGCGTGTGGAATTGGGGCAGTGGCGCTGATCGATCTGGAGCGGGAAGGAGAATGGGGGGAACCGTGGGGCGGGCAAAAACCATGCTTCACTGAAATCAATCGAGAGTCTTTTTTTCAAGCGCCTCGTCGAGGTGTTTGAGAAAGTCTTCGGTTTTGGGAAATTGAGAGGCGAAGAAGCGGGTGAATTCCTTGCCGTCGGCACCGAGCAGCACCACGGTCGGGAATCCTTCGATTTTGTATTGCTCTGCAAACGGTTGGTTTTTCTCACTCAATGCTTTGTCGCCTTTCGGGAAATCCAGCTCGACGAGGATGAATTTTTTGGAGGCGGCCGTGACAAATTCTTTTTTGGAAAAGACATTTTTGCGCATCGCGATGCAAGGTGGACACCAATCCGAGCCGGTAAACTCGACGAGCACGGATTTGTTTTCGGCCTTGGCTTTGGTGAGAGCTTGTTCGAGATTCGTGGACCAACCTTCGAGGGTGTTGGCAAAGGCGGAGGCGGAAAGGGAGGCGACCCCTAGGGTGAGTGAGGCGAGCCAAGTAATTGCTTTCATGGACTTATTCAGCGTCGTCTGGGGCTAAATTATTCAAAAAAAATAGCCATCATGGGGATTTTTCATTAACCGGAGCCATGCCAGCACTGCCGAGACTCATCATTGCCACCCGCAACGCTCACAAGACGGCGGAAATCCGCGCGATGATCGGTGAGTCATTCGAAGTCCTGGATGTCTCGGCATTTCCAGGATGTCCGGAGATCGAGGAAACCGGCACGACTTTTTTAGAAAATGCGTGTCTCAAAGCGGAGGGCATCAGCCGCGTGTTGGAAGGCTGGGTGCTTTCCGATGACTCGGGCTTGGAGGTGGATGCGCTGGACGGCGCGCCGGGGGTTTGGTCGTCGAGCTACGGCGGGGAAGAGGGAAATCACGCGAAAAACAACGCCCGGTTGATCGAAGAAATGGCCGGAAAAACCGAGCGCCGCGCCCGGTTTCAATGCACCATGGTGTTGGCGAAAAATGGCTGTGCACGGGCGAACTTCCGAGGCAGCGTCGATGGTAAAATCACCGATGCTGCCAGTGGCGGACACGGCTTTGGCTATGACCCGCTGTTTATCCCGGATGGTTATGAGGAAACGTTCGGCCAATTGGGAGACGCGGTGAAGGGTCGGCTGAGCCATCGGTCCAGGGCGCTTAACAAGGCCATCGAATTCCTGCAAAACGTTGAAAATGAATGATGATCGATGATTTCTACTCAAATTTTCCGGGGCTCCCGCGCATCAGATTTCTCCACTGCTAACTGGATGGCGATCTCAAATCTGGTGGCCGCCAGAGACTTGAAAAAGTCGATGAAATTTTGGATTGCGGAGGTCGATCAAGAATTCTTATTCTGCCGCAACGCAACATTTCAAAGTGTCGTTTTTTTCAAAAATTTACTCTTGAACCCATGGCCAACGTTTTCGGAATTCTCACTACGATCGTTCTGCTCCTCGCGGGATTCGTCACCTACAAAAACCAGGCGGCCTACGAACTCGAAATTGAGAATCGCAAAAAGCGACAGGTCGAACTCGACATCAGCGAAGCGCGCCTGAAAGCCGCGCAAGAAGCCCTGGCCGCGACCATCGCTGAACGCACCGAGGTGGATGCCGAGGTCGTCAAGCTGACCGAAGAAGAGAGCCAGCAGATGAAGGCCAATACCGACATGAAATCGGATTTTGAACGGAAAACCGCCGAAACCGTATCGAATAAGGAAAAGCTCGACGAAATCCGCCAAAAAACCGCGAAGGTCGGAGACCTCAAGGAACTGGCTCCGAAAATGCGGGCCCTGAATGCCGAGCTTGAGGAATTGGCCGTGTTAATTTCTAACACGGAAAAGACCAACGAAGAACTTACCGTCACCAACACCCAGACGGAAGCCCAGGTCAACGGGATGAAGAAAAAATTCGAGACGATCAGCAACAGCCAATCGTTACCGGTTTTAAAGACTCAAATTCGTGCGATCTATCCGACATGGGGATTTGTGACTCTCGGCACAGGCAACATCGGCGGTGTCGTCTCCAACTCCAAGCTGGCGGTGGTGCGTGATGGCGCGATCATAGCGAAGCTGTTGGTGACATCCGTGGAAAGAAGCTCAGCTTCCGCCAGCATCATCCCCGATTCCGTCAGCCAGGACGTGACTCTAATGGTCGGTGACAGCGTCGTCCCGGAACAGAATGCCATCCAAAAATAAATCCTCTGAAAATCCTTCGTTCGATTTAAAAAAACTCCATGAAAGCCATTTTTTACGTTCTTGCCCTGCTTGTTGCAGGTGGCGCTTGTTATTACTCCATCGATGACGCGAGGTTGTTTGAGGAGCTTCAAACGATCCGCCTCAAGACGATCAAAACCAACAAGGCGGTTTCAGCAAATGCGGATGTGAAGGAAAAAGAACTCAAGGACGAGCGGACGGTTCTTGCGGCATCCAAACAAAAGCGTGAGGAATTGACCCAAAGTATCATTGCGTTGAAATCTACCGCATCCATCCTAGAGCGTGATCTCGCGGAAGTGAACAACACACTGAAAGGCCAGGAGGAAGAATTTGCGGAACTCGAAAAAACTCTCATTGAGGTGAACAACATCCTCAAGGATCTTGGAGGCGGCGTAACGCTCGAAAATCTGCACGAAAAAATCGAGCAAATCGAAGAGGATAAAAAAGCTCGTGTCGTAAAAAGCGATGAGTTGCTCAAGATCATGGAAGACAAGCAAAAGCTGTTAGCGAACACGCGTGCAGAGCTTGACCGCCTGAACAAGCGCGATATGGAGCGCAGCGCCCGAATTCACCGCAATTCGATGGAATCGGTGATTGCCGCAGTGAATCAGGATTGGGGATTCTTGATCATCGGTGCGGGTTCAAACTCGGGATTCAGTCCGCAAACGAGTTTGATCGTTCAGCGCGACGGACGCATGATCGCGCGCATCGTGCCATCTGCGATTGGGCCGACGCAAACGATTGCGGAGATCGACTTCAAGAGTCTGGCTCCTGGGGTGCGTTTGCAAATCGGTGACCGTGTGATGCTTGCGGAACCTGTGACGAATTGATCGTTGCGGTTGGTCGTTTTAATCGTTCCGCAAGTTTGCAATGCCCATCACTTGCTCTATTTTCATCTCATGAAACCAAATGTTTCCCTCATGCTCGCCGTCCTTATCACGGGATTTACTTTTTCATCTTGTGCCAAAGACGCCGAAAAAAAACCGATTGGGCCGGGTTCTGACACAAGCAATATTCCATGGAACACACCGGTGGCGGGCCAAGGCCAAGGGCAGCTCGGCATGATCCCGCAGAATCAATACCGCAGATAACGGGGCCGCCGGGTGTTAATCCCGGTGGTAGGGAGAGCCGCTCTTCATGGCGGCCACACGGTAAAGTTGTTCCAATAGAACCAGCAAGGCGAGTTCGTGTTGGAGTGTGAAGGGTGAAAGCGTGAGCAAGAGATCCACCTCGGAGCGCAGTGTCTCATTGTGCCCATCTGCCGCGCCGATCAGGAACGCAGCGGTTTTCAGATCGCCGCGCAGGGTGAGGGAATCCAGAGTCGCGGCAAATGCACGGGTGTTGAGTTGCACGCCGCGTTCATCCAAGGCAATGCGGTAACACCCCTCAGAACGCTCTAATAACCGAGCTGAGACTTCGTCGCGTGTCCCGGCCTTGACGGTGATTAATTCATAGCCGCCGAAACGTGAGAGGCGTTTCAAATATTCTTCGGTGCCCAGCCTGGCATAGGCGAGCGCGGGTTTTCCAGCGACGATCAAGCGGATGTGCATGTAGTGGATCAAAGCTTGCCTGATTCCTGAAGCTCAGCCAGTGTCAATTTCTCATGAAACATTGTCTCATCTTATCAGCCATCGTTGTCCTCAGCGCCGCCTGCAACACCGGCTTGGGTCCGGTAGTCCCTAAAACTCCGGAAGAACGCAAAATGCTCGGTTTGCTCGAAAAATTTGATCGTTGGGATTACAACGGCGATGGTCAGCTGGACCAGAAGGAACTGGACGCAGGACTTAAAAGCAGAGGTTCGATTTACAGCGCCGATTATGTAATCAGTTTCTACGATACGAGCGGTGACAAGAAGATTAGCCTGCGTGAAGCCCAAGATGCTTACGGCCGTGCCAATGAGTTAGACAACAAACCTCAGTCATGATTTTCACGGCGATGAATTCCATCTATGAATCCGACAAGCTCCTCGCGGAGTATTTGCTATTTCATTTCGGCACGGCGGATGAAATTCTACCACCTGACCGGACATGGCCGGCGGGGATGCGTGAGGCGCTAGAGTTTCCGGTTCGCACGGTGGCACATTTTTCGTTAGGCGATGTTGCTACTGGATTGGATCTTGGCTGTGCCGTCGGGCGCTCCGCGTTTGAAATGTCTCGCACCTGCGCACAGGTGATCGGTGTAGATTTTTCCCACGCCTTTATCAACGCCGCCGAGAAGTTGAGGACGGGAGGAACCTTGGCCTATCAGCGCAGCGAGGAAGCCACTCTGCGCACTCTCCTAACCGCCCGCCGCCCTGCGGAAATGAATGGGGAACATCTTCGTTTCATCCAAGGCGATGCGATGAATCTGCCACCTGATCTCGGGCTGTTTGATCGCGTACACGCCGCCAATCTTCTTTGTCGATTGCCTGAGCCCAAGCGATTATTGGAACGCCTCCCCGGATTGGTGAAAGCCGGTGGCGAATTGGTCCTGGCGACTCCTTGCACATGGCTTGAAGAATTCACACCTGCGGGAAACTGGCCGACGGCTAGAACCTTTGATTGGTTGGTTGAAATGCTGACGCCGGAATTTTCACTGATTCACCAAACCGATGAGCCATTTTTGATTCGCGAAACCGCGCGGAAATTCCAGTGGACGAGTTCCCTCGTGACCGTTTGGCAAAAGGTCTAGCCGAGATTGGAGATCGTTTGGAAGATCGCGGAGATCATTAGATAATCCATAGTGCCATCATGGCCGATCATGTCGCAACCTTGTCAAGGGCTCCAAAATAGCGGTGAGTTTTATATCAGGGGTAGCCAACTCACGGACGGCAAAAACTGAGTTTTACGCAAATCTGCATCTGAATAAGGCTGTGATAGCGCTTTCTGAAGCTGCGGATTTCAGAATCTGCGCGTCAGAGAGATGCGGCAGGTGCGAGGCTCCGCCGGATGGAGGTGGGTGTCTTCCACCCCGACGAGTTCGGTGTTTAGTCGGGATTCGTAGTAGTATTCGATGTCGTTGTCCTTGCGGTCCAGCAGGTTTAGGCAATCCACGGCGATCTCCCAATCATTTTTCCGGTAACCGATCCGGGCGTTCATTTGCCAACTCTGACGGGAATCCACACTGCCATCCTCGATGAGCGGACGTGGGCTGAAATAGCGGGAACGCAAGCTGCAGAAGAATCCCTTGTCTTTTCCGATCGTGATGCCCGTATCCATCGTGAACGGCACTGCGCCCGGAATTTTATTATCGCCGCCGACATCTAGCAATCGACCTTCGCTCAGCGTGATCTCGTGATCGAACGTCAGCCAATCGTTGGTTCGCCAGTAAGTGGCCCACTCGATGCCGAAGCGTTCGGTGGCGGGTCCGGCCTCGGAGCTGCCCGCATCACCGACGTACAGTAGTTCGGAATCGCTGTGCAGATAGAACAGGGCGAGGGTGCTGACTACATCCGGAATCGCCTCGGTTCTCGCACCTAGTTCGAAGCCATAGGTGCGGACCAGTGGATCCACGGCGTCCATGCCAAGCGTCACGCCACGCGCGTCGTTACTGTGGAAACCCATGCCGGCGTTTGCATAGAACTCGGTGTCCGCCCACGGTCCGAAGATGAGGCTTAACTTCGGCGAAACGATAGCATCGTTCTTGGTTCCGGAGTTTGCGGAATCATCGCTTTCCACATCAAAACGGAAGCCATCCGCACGCAGACCGGGCTGGACGCGGAACCACTCGTTCACCTGATAGTTCGCCATGGCGTAGAGGCCGATTGTGCTTTCATAAACATCGTCCACGCGCACGGTGCTGGTCCGCACGGTGTCGGTGGTGTTATATAAACCGACGCCATCGATGATGTCATGGCGCGTTTGCAAACCGATAGTGAGCTTGTTCTTGTCCCCGAAGTCCCACTCGCGACGCACTTCTCCGCCGAGAAACCAGCGTCCGTCCTCCTGCTCGAACTGGTCGCCATTGACCGGATCGCTCAGGAAGTAGGTAAAGTTCGAAAACAGATCGAGATCGTATTTTCCAACATAGAAATCCGCGTGCAACTGTCCGTCTGATAGATCGCGATCCCATGCGCCCATCAGGCTGTATCGACTGGACTCGCCGCGCACGGTGTTGTCGATGTTGTCGAGACGGCCAATCTCCCCGCTGTCGATGAGGCGTTTGGGAATCTGGTCGGTGGAATCCCAATCACCATCGTAGCCCATGGCCGTCAGGCTAAAAGTGTCCAGGCCAGACTGTTGGAAGTATTTGAGGAAGCCGTTGAAGCGTTGGGAGTTCCCCTCCCGCTCCCATGGGCCGTCGTAGTAGTTGTATTCCAGTGCGTAAGTAAGGCCGGAGCGGTCTGTCGAGGGCGCTGAACCCTTCGCGGATGACTGCGGCGCGCTGAGATCGATGGTGTCAGCTAACAGTCCTCGGAAGTAGTTGTTTTCCCCGATGCCGATACTGGCGATGCCCTGCGGCAACGTGTCGTAGAAGCGGAACTTCGCGCCGCCCGCTGTGCTGAGATCGCCGAGTTGGCCGTAAAACGGGCCTTTCCAGTAATCGAGGCTTTCCACGAGTTCCGGGATGACCGGATTGAGATCTGCGTATCCTTGGCCGTGCGCGTGTGTGACGAAGTTGATTGGCTGGCCGTCCATGGAGACCGAGAAATCCGTGCCGTGGTCGAGATTGAAGCCACGGACGAAATACTGGTTCGCTTTTCCATCGCCGGAGTGCTGGGTGATGATGACGCCGGGCACGACTTCCAGTAATTCGCCGCGCCGGAGATAAGGACGATCTTCAAGTTCCTTGGAGTTGGCCTGGCCCTTTGAGGCGCTTGGCGCTTCGCCGATGAGGCTTTCCGCCTTGCCGGTGACCACGAGGGGTTTGAGTTGCGGTGGGGCGGTAGTTTCGGTCTGCGCGGAGAGAGAGGCAGAGACGGCAATAGTTAGAAATGAAAGGCAGAATGGTGTGAAATCGATTGGTTTCATGGTGTTTTGAAATAGAATGAATGTCAGAAGAATGCCACGACGGAGGCACGCTGGGGGGAAATTTAGCGGAGCGCAAGCAAGCGTTCGCGTCGGATATGTTACGAAATGACCGAAAAAAGCCGCGCCTTTTTTGCTATGGGGTTGCGTCCTCCGTCACACGGGTATACTCACAGCCGATGTCGAAGTGGGTCCGTTGCATCAGCCATTACCTTTTGATTGGGACGTTATTCGTTTCCTTAGGAGGGCACTTGGTTTTGCTTCAGACTTTCGCGTGGGGAAATATGCTCAGGAATTTCTCACGTACTGCGTCACTCACGGAGGCGGCGAAAAAAACCTTTGATGGGGAGCATCCGTGCGCTTTGTGCAAAGTCGTCAAGGAAAGCAAAAAGCAGGAGGAACGAAAACCCCTGCTGAAAGTGGAATCCAAAATGGATGTGGTCCTTCCGGTGACAATCTATCTCAAAACGCAACGGGGCGTTCCTGTGGTGATTGAGGTTCCGGACTATTTTGGAATTGATTTCAAAATAGCCTTCAGCGTGCCACTGCAGCCGCCTCGTAGCGTTTGATCGGTATTTAACGGAGTAAGAAAGGCAGGGCGGGCAGAATACCCGCGCCATTTGGCTTGGGCATCGTGTCCGGTGCCTTCTTGCCTGCATTCTTCAGAAGGTTTCAGGGGAATCACCTCTGCGTTTCCAGCTGCATGCGCCATTGCGGCCATGCGATGCCACTGCGTCATCGCTCTCCCATTTCATTTTAAACCAATTATTTACTATTATGATCATTCATCGTTCCATTTTTATTTCTATCAGTATCGTCGGCATCGCTGGCGCTCAATCCGTCCCACTCAAACCACTCGTCGTTGAGGGCGATCGTGACCGCGTTTCCAAGACGGTGCCGACCGCCGCCGAAAGCCGCGAAGAACTCGCGAAAACTCCCGGTGGCACAGAAGTTGTGGAGGCTGACCGCTATCTTCGCGGGCGCGCCAGTACCATGGCGGACACCTTCGCACTCTCTCCCGGTGTGATCGCCCAGCCGCGATTCGGTTCGGACGAGGCGCGAATTTCGATCCGCGGTTCCGGCATGCAACGCACGTTCCACGGACGTGGCATCCGAGTGCTTCAAGACGGCGTGCCGCTGAATCTCGCAGATGGCGGTTTCGACATGCAGGCCGTTGATCCACTGGCCGTCGATCATATCAACATCTTGCGTGGCGGCAACGCGTTGACGCTCGGCGCATCCACGCTGGGTGGGGCCATCGATTACATTTCCGCTACGGGGTTGAATGCGCCCGGCGGTTCCGCACGGCTCGAAGGCGGCTCATTCGATTATCTCCGCGCCCGCGTTTCTCAAGGGGTTTCCGAAGGAAATGCCGACGCGTATTTTAGCCTTTCTGAACAATATCAAGAGGGCTTTCGTGATCATGCGGAACAGAATAACCAGAGGATTTTCAGCAACTTTGGCTGGCAGATCTCCGACGACGCGGAAACCCGTCTCTTCATCACCGCCGTGCGCTCGCGCTCCGAATTGCCCGGCAGCTTGACAAAGGCCGAACTCGAGGATGATCCATCGCAGGCGGACGGTTCGTTGTTTGGGGCATCCGCTTACGATAACCGCCGGGATTTTGAATTCTATCGAATCTCCGACAAGACGACGGTTAGAAACGGAAACGATACATTCGAGTTCATCGCTGCTTACACCTACAAAGACTTGGATCATCCCATCACTCCATTTGTAGGAGTGATTGACCAACTCTCGAACGACGCACTTCTGGGTATGACGTTCACGCGCGAGGGGCAGGCCTTCGGTCGTGACAATCGCCTGCGTGCCGGTGCGTTTTTCACCCGTGGCACCATCAATGCCGCCACGTTTCAAAACGTCTTTGGCGAACGCGGTGATCTCACATCGAGTGCGGATCAGACGGCGACCAATATCGAGGGATTCATCGAGAACCAGCTTGCACTTGGAAATGGGTTTACCGGTATCCTCGGGGCGACCGCCGCGAAGAACTGGCGGGAGAATGATCAATCGCTCGGTGCCGCAGCGAGTTATGATCGCTCGTATGATAACTTCTCGCCCAAGGCCGGGTTGCGCTGGGATGCGGGGGATTTCCAGGTTTTCGGCAATGTCAGCAGCAGTTATGAGCCGCCATCCTTTTCAGAAACCAACGGTTCACTCACACCCAACAAGGCGCAGACCGCGAATACTCTCGAGTTTGGGACCCGCGGCCATCATGACAACTTCCGCTGGGATGCCGTGATTTACACGTCACAAGTTGAGAACGAACTCCTTGCCCTCAACGATCCTGCCGGAACGCCGCTCGGCACCACCAACGCCGACGAGACGATTCATCAGGGTGTCGAACTGTTCGGCGAAGTGGATCTGCTAGGGTGCTCCTTAATCGATGTCCCGGAAAACCGTTTTTATCTCCGTGGTGCCTGGACCTATGGCCGTTTCGAATTCGACGATGATAAAACCTATGGCGACAACACCATCGCCGGGCTACCGCCACATTTGATTCGTGCCGAATTGATATGGGAAACCAAAGCGGGCTATTACGCCGGGCCAACCGTTGAGTGGGCACCTTCGAAGACCTATGTCGATCACGCAAATACACTCAGCGCCGATCCTTATACCTTGCTTGGTTTTAAAATCGGACGCAGCGTGGAGCAGGGTTTCTCCTGGTTTATCGAGGCAAAGAACCTGACTGACGAGCGATACGCAGCTACTACAGGAGTCGTCGCAAATGCCGGCGTGGATCCTGAAAACCGATCCCGCAATTTCCTCCCCGGTGACGGTCGCGGAGTCTTCGCTGGTATTGAGTGGAAGTGGTAATCATCCAACGACGGTCATAGAGCGACGCTACATTCGGTTCATTCGCAGATTGTAGCGGCGCGTCTATGACCGCCGCTAACTGGCCCTGAGGCCGGGATGTGAAGGGGCCGAAAATGAAGAGGCTTCGCGCGGTTCATTGGCGTCGACACTCATAGAGTGACGCTACATGCGGTTCATTCGCAGAATGTAGCGGCGCGTCTATGACCGCCGCTAACTGGCCCTGAGGCCGGGATGTGAAGGGGCCGAAAATGAAGAGGCTTCGCGCGGTTCATTGGCGTCGACGCTCATAGAGCAACGCTACATGCGGTCCTTTTTTGTTTAGCCGAGATTGGAGATGGTTTGGAAGATCGCGGTGATCATCAGATAGGCCATGGTGCCGATCAAGCCGGCCATGATGATGAGCACGGTAGGCATGATGAGTGCCATGATGCGCTGCAAATCTTTGTCGAGCTCCTTGTCATAGCGCTCGGCCGCGCGACGCAAGGATTGGTCAATTTTTCCGGTTTGTTCGCCCACGGAAATCATGTCGATGAGCAAGGGCGGGAACGCACCATTGCGGATCAGCGCCTTGGAAAACGAGCGACCATCGCCGACTTGATCGATGACTTGATTGAGATGGCCGCGAAGCGAGCGATTCTGAGTGGCGTCCCGAGAGAGTTCGAGAGCGCGGAGCAGGGGCAGGCCGTTGCCTACCAGATTGGCCATGGTTTCCAAAAATTGGACATAGAAGCGGCTGGTGATCACCCGGCCGATGAGCGGGATTTTGAGTTTCATCCGGTCCCATGTCGGCTTGTTCGCATCATTGTCGCGCCACGCCTTGAAGAAAATCGCCCCGGCAATGAGCGTGAGGAGAATCACGATCCACCATTTGCTGAGGAAATCCGAGATGGCGATTAGGATAGCGGCTCCTAACGGGATTTTGCCGCCCGGCGTGCTTTCGATGAGTTGCGTGAGTTGGGGGATCAGAGTGGTGATGAAAACGATCGACACCCCGATGCCGGCGAGCACCAAAAAAGCCGGATAAATCATCGCAAGCACCAGCCGGGCCTGCAACTCGGCGAGCGTCTTGAGATAGTGCGCCTGGCGTTTTAAAATCGTGTCCAAGGCACCGGAAGCTTCACCCGCCGCTGCGAGAGAACAATAAAGCGCACCGAAACTCGGGCTCACTTTTTTCAGGGCGACGGAGAAGTTGACGCCATCGCGGACGATCTGACGGATTTTGAACGAAACTGCCTTGAGATTGCCGAGTTCCTGACGGTTTTCCATCGATTTCAAGGCCGGCTCAAGCTGGAGACCAGCGCTGAGCATGTCAGAGAGCTCCTCGGTAAACAAAACGACCTCCGCGCGTTTCAATTTGATCGGGCCATCGGGAATGACGTCTTCCTTGGTGTCGGTTTTTGCATCGCTCTTGGCATTTTGTTTCGGAGAATCTTCAGTTTTCCCTTTGGCCGCAGGTTTCCGGGCTGCGCGCATGGGCGTGGAACTTTCCTTGAGATTGACCGGCTGCAAACCCTTGCGATCCAACATCCGGAGAGCCTCCGGCCGATCGGCCGCGTCGAGCTCGCCAGTGGTGACAGAGCCGTTGGAAGAGAGAGCTTTGTATGCGAAAACGGGCATCTTATTTGTGGGGAAAGGCGACTCAGTCGGCACTCATGCCTTTGAGGATTTTTTTGGCGAGGTTCTCCTTGATTTCGTTATGTCGCGGCACGGTTTCCGTGATGCCGGTTTTCGGATTGACCCAGATGGAATGGGCCGCGCCCTCACGTTTGAGGTAACAGCCCGCGAATCGCAGTTTGCGCTCGAGGTCACGTCGTTTCATCCGATGAGAACTTTTTCGCGAATCACGTTTTCCGGGAGACCGCGCATGATGTCGGCGCTGCGATCCTCGATCAACAGTTCAATGGCCTGCCTGAGGCTTTGCTTGGTTTCTTCGATGGTTTCGCCTTGTCCATTGGCACCCGGGATTTCCGGGCAGATCGCCCAATAACCTCCGGATGGATCGGTTTCGATAATTGCGGTGAATTCAGCTTTCATGCGGTCGAGTGTAGCTTCGATATTCGCGGAACAAAGGACTATTCGCCGCCGCCGATGTCGGATGAGGTGACGGAAATGACTTCTTCGATGGTGGTGACGCCTTGCAGCGCCTTATACCAGCCGTAGGTCCGCATCGGCACGTAGCCATCGCGGAATGCTTGCTCGCGCAGTTTCGGGGCTTGGGCGCTGTGGGCGACGAGTTCCTGCATCGCCGGAGTGACTAGCACCACCTCGTAAATCGCGAGTCGTCCGGAGAACCCGGTGCCGCGGCAGCGATCGCAGCCATTGGCGGCGTAGGGCTTGCCCGGGATATCGAGTGGGATGCCGAGTCCGATCTTATCTTGATCGTTGATTTCGCGGGGTGTTTTGCAGTGCGGGCAGAGTTTGCGAACCAAGCGTTGGGCGAGGAAGGCGCGTACGGCGGCGGAAACGAGGAAGGGTTCCACGCCCATATCGACGAGCCGGCTGATGCCGCCCATGGCGTCGTTGGTGTGCAGCGTGGAGAACACCAAGTGGCCGGTGAGCGATGCGCGGATGGCGATCTCTGCGGTTTCCAAGTCCCGGATTTCCCCGATCATCACGATGTTTGGGTCCGCGCGGAGGATCGATCGCAAGGCGGTGGCGAAGGTCAGGCCGATCTCAGATTTGACCGCGATTTGCATGACGCCGACCAGCTTGTTTTCCACGGGATCTTCGACCGTGACGATCCGCCGTTCCGGGCTGTTCACCTCGCTGAGGAAGGAGTAAAGGCTGGTCGATTTTCCGGAACCGGTGGGGCCGGTGATCAGGATGATGCCGTTGGGCAAATGCAGCAGTTGCTCGATTTTGCGCTGCACGAAAGGCTCCATCTGGAGTTTCGCGAGATTGAATTTCTCTTGGTTGAGGAGACGCAATGAGACGCTTTCCCCTTCGACGGTGGGCACGGTGGCCACCCGGACGTCGATGGTTTGACCTTCAAACTGGAGGTTGATCCGGCCGTCCTGGGGCACCCGGCGCTCGGCGATGTCGAGGCGGGCCATGATTTTCAAACGGGCGATGACTGAGCTTTGCAGTGCTTTGATGTTTTCCGGAACAGCGATCTCGATTAGGCGACCGTCGATCCGGTAGCGGATGCGCAGATTTGTACTGAGCGGCTCGACGTGAATATCGGTCGCCCGTTGGTCGAGGGCTTCGCGGATGATCTGATTGACGAATTTGACGACGCTGGCCTCTTCGTCATCGTCTTGGTCGATAATGTTGGCCTCGTCTTCACCCGATTCGATTTGCTCGTAATCGAAATCCCGGCCTTCCAGGATTTGCTCGAAGGTGTCCGCGCCGACGCCGTAAAGCCGGCGGAGTGCTTCGTGCAGGCGCTTGCGCGAGGCCATGCACCAATCGATGGGCAACGCGAGTTCTTGCGCCGCCGCTTGGCGGGCCACCAGATTGAAAGGATCAAAGGTCGCGAGTTTCAGCCGTTTGTGATCGCCCTCGCCGGTGATTTCGACGGGCAGCAAACGATGGCGTAGCGCGATCCGCGGGCCGCATGCCTCGCGTAAGGGCAGGGGAACGTCTGGCATTGGAATGCTTTCCAGCCACTCTAGTCCGAGGTCGTGCGCCAATTCCCGCATGTAACGTTCTTCATCGACGATTCCCGCATCGAGCACGTCATCGATGGGTGAGCGCTGGCGCTGGGCGGCAGCTTGCAGCACCTCAGTGAGCGCGGAAATGTCCTCGCATCCGGTGCGGCGAGCGGGTTCAATCAAAAGCTGGGTCATGGGAAAATCTCGGAAGGCTGACGTCTTGTCGCTTAAAACCTCCGAGAGCGCAATCTGTCTCTTGAAAATGCGTCGAGCGGCAAATCGGGTGTTTTGCCCAGCCAGATTTTCCGGAGATTACCCGCGATTGCTGCGATCTTCTCCGGTGAGGCCTTTTTGGGAGCGCTTGCGGGCGCTGGCGTCGAGGATACGCTTGCGGAGACGGATGTTCTGGGGAGTGGCTTCGACGAGTTCGTCGGCATCGATGTATTCGATGGCGCGTTCCAGCGAGAAACGAACAGCAGGCGTGAGCTTGGAGGTTTTGTCCTTGCCGGCCGAGCGCATGTTGTCGAGGTGCTTTTCCTTGACCGGATTGACCGGCAGATCGCCGACGCGTGGGTTTTCACCAATCAGCATGCCGCCATAGACCGCATCGCCAGGAGCGACGAACAGAACGCCGCGGTCCTCGAGCAATTGCAGCGAGTATGGAGTGGCGGTGCCGGAATCCATCGAGACGAGCGTGCCAGTCGTGCGGTTTTGAATTTCACCGGCGTGTGGCGCGTATTCCTTGAACAAGTGGCTCATGATGCCATGGCCGGATGTCAGGTTGACCAATTCGGTTTCAAAACCAATCAGGCCGCGGGTCGGAATGAGAGCTTGAATGAAGGTGCGGCCTGAAGGCTCGGTGTCCATGTGTTCCATCAGACCCTTGCGGTTCATGAGGATTTTGAGGATGCCTTGGGTGTAATCACCGGGGGCCTCGACGTAGAGGGTTTCGAACGGTTCAAGCAACTTGCCGGCCTCATCGCGGCGGTAAATCACCACCGGACGGGAAACGAGCACCTCGAATCCTTCGCGGCGCATTTGCTCGACGAGCACGGCGATCTGCATGGCTCCGCGGGCGGAAACATTGAAGACGCCCGAGAGATCGGTGTCCTCCACGGTGATGGAGATGTTCGTTTTCAACTCGCGCATCAGGCGGTCCCGAATGGCGCGCGAAGTGACGTGCTTGCCTTCTTTGCCGGCCAGTGGACCATCGTTGATCGAAAACTGCATCGAAACGGTCGGCGGATCGATGGCGACAAATGGCAAAGGCTCCATGTCGCTGGTGGCAGCGACGGTTTCACCGATATCGATGTTTTCAATGCCAGCCGCGATGCCGACGATGCCGCCCGCGCCGCAACCTTCGGAGTCGGCGGTGGCGAGGCCGGAGTAGGTGAAGGTTTTCATGACCTTCGATTGTTGTTTGGTGCCGTCTTTGCGGAGCAGCCAAATGGTGTCGCCCTTGGTCACGCTGCCGCCGAGCACCTTGCCGATAGCAACGCGGCCGACGTAGTCGTCCCACTCGATGTTAGAAACGAGCATGTGAAACGGTGCTGCTGGATCGGCCTTGGGCTCGGGGATGAATTTAACGATTTTTTCGAGCAGCGGGATGCAATCTTTCCGTTCGTCGTCCGGATGATCCATGAAATAACCGTCGCGGGCGGAACCATAACAGAACGGGGCGTTGAATTGTTCTTCATCGGCATCGAGGTCAAGGAAGAGCTCGAGCACTTGGTCGTGAACTTTGAGAGGATCGGCGAGCGGGCGGTCGATCTTGTTGATGACAACGATCGGCTTGAGGCCTTCTTGCATCGCTTTGCGCAACACGAAGCGGGTTTGCGCCTGCGGGCCGCCGGAGGCATCGACGACGAGCAATACGCCATCGACCATTTTCATCACGCGTTCCACCTCGGCACCGAAGTCGGCGTGGCCTGGGGTATCGACGATGTTGATGGTGTAGCCGTTCCAGAGAATGGCGGTGTTTTTCGCCTTGATGGTGATGCCTTTTTCTTTTTCGAGGTCCATCGAGTCCATGGCGCGTTCGGTTTGCGCTTGGTTTTCACGATACGTGCCGCCGGCTTGGAGAAGCTGGTCCACGAGTGTGGTTTTCCCATGGTCAACGTGGGCGATAATGGCGAGATTTCTGATTTTCAATGACATGGGAAATAATGGGAAGAGTGCCTGCGATGCGGACGGGGCGGGGCTATGCACCCTTTTCCCCCGGGTGGCAAGGCGCGATTCGGCATGATTCGGCGATTGTGCGCGGAAATGGACCAATTTGGCATTTTGACATCATTCTGAAAGACAATCAGCTGTATCACGGAGCGGCGGTCTCCGATCCGCCGATGATCATGAGGTGCAAATAAGTGATGGCGGAGCGCTTTTCATTGGCTTCCCATGGTCAGGGCGAATCGGAGTATCGCCCTTCCTTGTCCTTCCTTGTGGGAAGAGTGCTAGGGATTGCGGCGGGGCGTGGCCCAATGGACGACTGAGCTGTTGACGAGAAACTCGGTGCCGAGGGCTTCGCGGCCAAGTAACATGCGGTGGATCATGCTTTTCCGGCAAACGAGGCTGACGACGATTCGTTTTTCTACGGCTGCAAGGCGCAGAGTGGTTTCAATGAAAATCCGGTTGACCTGGTGGCCGGTGCTGCTGCGGACATATTTGCGGAGTTTGATCGGTTCTTCCAGCGTCAGGAACTTTTTGTCCTTGCGGTCCAGGCGCACGGTGAAACGCACGCGGTTATCCGGCAATTCGAGGATTTCCGCGCAATCGATCGCACTGCTGCGTGCGCCGGTGTCCACCTTGGCGCGCATTCTCAGCGACCACTCCGGGAATTCGACCCACTCCCGCCAGCCGATGATTTGTTTGGAGTCATGCATCGCGGGTTTGCGGTTAGGGAGCGAGAATGACTTGGCCGATTTCGAGGCCGTTGAGGATCTCGGTGTCGTCACCGGAAACCCGGCCGCGCTTGACGGGGCGGCGTTCGGTTTTGCCATCGGCGAGTTTAATCTCGGCGGTCCAACCACGCGAGTCATGGGTGAGCGCCTTGTTAGGGATGACGATGGCGGCGGGCTTCTGATAGGAAATGAGGCGGATTTGCACGGTGGCACCGGCGGCAGGTTTGGGGTCGGTAGGCCATGTGGCGGAAAGCTGGGCGCGGTAGCTGCCATCCGGCTCGGGAATGTTCGAAAGCTGGGTGAGTTTCACCGGGAATTCGCTGTCCTCACGGCCCGTGAAAGTGGCGGTGCCGGTGAGATCGAGTGCTAACAGGCGGGCAGTGGTTTCCGACGGAAACGCGACGATGGCGAGCGGGGCGCTGGCTGGAATGAAGGTGGCGAATGGCCGACGAACGGTGGGACGGCCGTTTTTAACGAGATTTTTGATGGCGTCGCCCGTGGTCCAGCGACCGTTTTGGATCGACCCATGATAGAACCAGCCATCGGCGGGGGCTTTGAATTCGCAGAGTTTGCGATCGAGTTCGAGATCGGCGAGGGCTTGTTGTTCGCGTGCTTGGGTGGTTTTAAGCGCTTCGAGTTCCAGTTTTTTGCGTTCGATGGCGCGGGGGATTTCCTTTTCGGCGGAGCTGAAAGCGATGGCGGTATCACGCTCACCATCGGCAAGGGTGAGGGCTTCGCGGGGAAGAGCGACTTTTAGGGTGCGCTGGTTGTTGAGAGTTTCCATGCGCAGGGCGAACTCGGCGGAGATCACGCTGTCTTTTTGGCGGGTGAGAATGATTTCCTCGGTTTCTTCGGTCGCGTCGGTGAGATCATCCGCCTGATACATTCTGCTGAGTTGGCGGAGTTCTTCCTGTTGGTTAGAGAGTTGTTGTTTGCTACGCTCTAGCCGGTGGTTGGCGGTTTCCTCTTCAGCCTTGCGGCGGGCCGTGGTGAAATACGCGTTCTCTTCTTTGGCGATTTGGGCGGCGCGGCGAGCGGCTTCGAGGCGATGGGTCGCAGTTTCCACCAGCGACTTCAACTCTTGTTCCGCATGCGCCAGTGCCAGACTGCCGGCCGCGATGGCGCGGCGGGTGTCCTCGAGCTTGTGGTCGATTCCAAGGGTATCGAAACCCGCGAGCAAGCCACCTTTTGAGACCATCGCACCGTGCGGAGCGAGATGAACGAGCCTGAAATCCTCCCAGGCTTTGGCGTCGATCTCAAGCAGCATCACCTCGCCTTCGGGCATGATCGTGGCATTGAAAGTGGCCTCGATGACGAAGGGGCGGTGCTCAATCGTGATCTCCCCTGCGAGCAGGGTGACGGTGGCCAGCAAAATAGGGAAACAAGACGCAAGATAAGGGCGAAACACGGACCGAACTTACGGTTTCGGCCGCTGATGAAAAGAGGAAATAAAGCGGTGAACGATCATTCAACCGCGCGGCCTTTGCGGGCCAACCAGATCGGCATGAGGCGGGTTTTTTTGGCATCCGGAGAGGCGGGCACGGTGAATTCCGCCACCTCGAACCCTGAGCGTTGAAGATTGCGGGTGAGATTGGTCAGGTGGCGAGAGCCGGCGATGGCAAGCAGACCGCCTGCTTGCAGCGCTTCATAGGCCGCGGAAACCCAGCGGCGGTCATCAACCCATGGGCGATTGCGCGGGCCGGTGGGCGAGGCGTCCAGATGGAGTAAAATGGCGTGCAACAACCCTGCTTGGCGGATCAGGGCCGACGGGCCACAATCGTTTTCCAACACCACGCGCGAATCGCTGAATAGCGCGCTTTCCGGCATATGCTGGCGGTGCCATTCGGGCAGGGCGGCAAGTGGCTCCGCGACGATGAAGGTGCCGCGCTTTTGTTTCAATTCCGCCGATGCGGCGGCGAGCGAATGGCCGAGCCCGAGGCCGACGAAAAACAGGTTAGGCTGACGGGCGGGACGAAACGGCGCACAGGCAAGGCGGGCGAGTTCCTCTTCAGCGGCACGAGTGGCGGGACCGCAGATCTGCTGGCCATGGATGAGCAATGATTTCCGGCCATCGTGTTCCTGAAGGGCGAGCGTGCTTCCATCGGGAAGCTGGGTTTCTGCGAGAGTAATTCTTGGTTTCATGAAGCTTGAGGCTTGTCTTGCCGGGACGGATGTATTAGATCCAGTTCACTATGTCCACAGAACCTATGACTCCTCCGCCCGCAGGGGCCGAAAAAAAACTCATCGCCGGCCTTCTTGGGATTCTTCTCGGATGGACGGGAGCCCATAAATTCATCCTTGGCTACACTAAGGAAGGTGTGATCCAACTCATCGCAAGCCTAGCGACCTGCGGATTGTTCGGGATCGTCGGTTTGATCGAAGGCATCATCTATCTCACCAAGAGCGATCAAGAATTCGTAGCAACTTATATCACCGGCCGTAAGGGCTGGTTCTGATCTGCCTCCCGGTCTTCCCTTTTTTCATGAAAAAACCCCGGCCGTTCAAGGCCGAGGTTTTTCGAGTTTGTTATAGAAAGAGAGGAAACCGAAGTTTCCGCTCGATCAGAGCGAGCCCTTGAGGACGGAGGATGGCTTGAAGCCCACCGACTTGGAGGCGGCGATCTTCATGGATTCTCCGGTTTTCGGATTGCGGCCGGTACGGGCTGCGCGCTTTTTCACCTCGAAAGTTCCAAATCCGATGATTTGGACTTTCTGGTCTTTTTTAACGCCTTTGGCGATGGAGGAGAGCACTGCGTCGAGTGACTCTTCTGCTGCGCGTTTGGTAACGTCTTTTCCGAGGGCGGTTTGGATGGCTTCGATAAGTTCGGCTTTATTCATGGCAAGAGAAACTTGAGCGGATAGCGGATGGGGTTGGCAAGCGAAAATCCATTGAATTCACGGGGATTTTTCCAAACTGGCGGCTTGACTCTGTGTTGCGTCCGGTGTTGAGGTGCCGAACTTTATGGGTGCCCTCGGGGAGAGCATAGCTATTTGTTAGAAAATGTTAGGTCGCGTTCATGGCTGGCGGTGTTTGTCAGGGAGGTTGACGCGGCGGGAAAAAAATTGGATAAACATGAGCTTTGGAACAAGGTCATGTTCGGTTTTTTCGAGGTCTCCGGGCGTGCGGTGGCGGAGCTACGGCAGCCAGGCATCAAGTCGTCCGGTGCACTAAAACGGCTTTCAGCGGAACCGCGTAAGGGGCTGCTTGCGCGGTGAAACCCGGCGATGGATTGATGCGATCTTGCGAAATTTTCATTAATTCATTAAAAGACCTTGCAGTCGTTCCGGGAGCTCATTAAAGACCCCGCGCCCGCAGCACGCAGGTATTTTCCGGCATGATCCGTCGTCATCTCACTCTCGCTTTGCTCACTTGGCTCTCATGCCTTGGTTCCGTCTTCGCGTCTGAGGAGGGCGGCCATCATGCCTTGCCGTTGGACGCCCAGCAGCTGTTCGGCCCGTTCACCAACTCGACGATCATGGTCTGGCTGACGGTGGGCGTGATCGTCTTGTTTTGCCAAGCGGCGACCCGCAAAATGGCGCTGATTCCTTCGGGTTTCCAAAACTTCGCCGAGTGGGTGTTCGAGTCGCTCTATGATTTCCTCGGCGGCCTGATGGGCGCGCACCTGACCAAACGGGTGTTCTGGTTCTTCGGATCGATTTTCTTCTTCATCCTGGTGAACAACTACATGGGCCTGATCCCGGGTGTGGGCACGGTGGGTTGGAACACGGTCGACAGTCATGGGACACACGGATTCACGCCGTTTCTACGTGGTGCCAATGCGGACATCAACATGACCGCAGCGATGGCATTTTCCTTCGCGATTCTCTGGTTTTATTGGGCCATCACCGAAAGCGGTTTAAAAGCCTTCCTCGCCCACATTTTCGCGCCGAAGGGACATTTCCACGGCATCATGCTGGCGATGATGGTGCCGATTTTCCTGTTTGTCGGGGTTTTGGAAATGATCTCGATCGCGATTCGTCCGGTCGCTCTCACATTCCGTTTGTTCGGTAACATTTACGGCGGCGAACAAACACTTGAGGCGCTGATGGCGCTGATCCCGAAGGCTTTGCAACCGTTTCTGTCCTGGCTTCCGGCCTTGCCATTTTATTTCATGGAATTGCTCGTCGGTTTCGTGCAAGCCCTCGTTTTCACCTTGCTATGCGCCATTTTCCTCAAACTGATCTGCGATCACGGAGAAGAAGAGCACCATTGACCCCTTTCTGCGTTCTGACCATGGCATGACCGTGGGGGGCGCTGAAAAAACCACAAACAACTAAACACAACAGACCATGGGATTTACTAAAGCATTTGCAGTCGCCCTCGCCGCTCTCGGCGGTGGCATTGGTATCGGCCTCCTCGGCGCCAAAGCCGCTGAAGCCACCGGACGCAATCCGGGTGCCGCCACTCCGATTCTGGTGATTTCGATCATTCTCGCAGCGCTCATCGAGGGTATTTTCATCCTCTCTGCGTTCGCTGTGCCGTTCAACTGATTCACTCGCCACCGCATGCGTCGGCTGACGTGTGCGGTGGCTTTTTCCGCCAATATCTCCAGCCATGATCTCCTTGCTTGCCACCGCCACCGCCGAAGCCGTTACCGCTGACCCCGGCATCCTTGAAACGATCCAGAAGACCTTTGGTCTCAACGGGCCGTTTTTCATCGCGCAGGTGATCAACTTCTTTGTCGTCATCTTCGTGCTCAAAAAATTCGCCTTCGGACCGATCCAAGCGATGCTCGAACAACGCCGCATCCGCATCGCTGAGGGCGAGGAAAAGCTCAAGCGCATCGAGAAACAACTCGCCGAATCCGAGCAAACGACCGCCGCCGCGATCGCCAAGGCCAACGACGAAGCCGTTCGCCTGATCAACGAGGCGAAAGAAGGTGCCCACGCCTTCAGCGAACAAAAATCCCAAGAGGCCATCGCCATGGCTCAAAACATTCTTGCGAAAGCCGAGACCGCCGCCAAAGCGGACCGCGACCGCCTCAGCTCCGAACTCAAACGCGAATTTGGCCGCCTCGTCGCCGCCACCACTGCCCAAGTCACCGGCAAAGTGCTCACTGCGGATGACCAAAAGCGCATCAACGAGGACGCGCTCTCCAAGGTCGAAGCTTGATTTGCAGCCTTCATTTTCCGCCTCATGAAAATCTCCAAAGTCGCCGCCACCACCGCACGCCGCTTGTTCGGGCTCTGCCAGACCAACGGCCGCTTGGATGATGCGAAATTGCGCACGGTGGTTTCCCGATTGGTGGAGTCCAAACCGCGTGATTACGCCGGCATTCTTTCCGCGCTCCAACGCCTGACACGCCTTGACCTCGAGCGCCGCAAGGTGACCGTCGAGAGCGCGGTGGAACTCGATGAAGCCACCCGCCAGCGCGTCGTCGCCGGCCTCGCAAAACAATACGGCCCCGATCTCGTCGCCCAATATCAAGTCAATCCCGCCCTCCTCGGCGGCCTACGCATCCGCGTCGGCAACGATGTGTTCGACGGCTCGGTCCAAGGCCGCCTCGACCGCCTCACCGCCGCCTTCTGATTTATTCTTTGCTGAAAACTTAACACTGAAAACTAGCAAACCCCTTTCCCCATGAGCAGCATCCTCCAGGAACTCGAACAACAAATCGCCGGAATCACTTCCTCGGTCGAAAAATCAAACGTCGGCACTGTCCGTCAGGTCGGCGACGGCGTCTGCAAAGTCGAAGGACTTTCCGACGTCATGCTCAACGAAATGATCGACTTCGGCGGTGGCGTCACCGGCATGGCCCTCAACCTTGAGGAAAGCGAAGTCGGCGTCGTGCTGCTCGGCGATTATGCCGCCGTGAAGGAAGGCTCCGAGTGCCGCACCACCGGCAAGTTGCTCTCAGTGCCCGTCGGCGAAGCACTGCTTGGCCGCGTCGTCAACGCACTTGGCGCACCGATCGATGGCAAGGGCGAGATCACTTCCGCCGCGAACTATCCGATGGAGAAAATCGCTCCGGGCATCATCAAACGGAAGTCGGTTTCCGTCCCTGTGCAAACCGGCATCATGTCGATCGACGCCATGATCCCCGTCGGCCGCGGCCAACGCGAACTCATCATCGGCGACCGCGCCACCGGCAAGACCACCATCGCGGTGGACACCATCATTTCCCAAGCACAGCAAAACAAAGCCGCTGAGCAAGGCAAACTCCAGAACCACAAGCCGCTCTATTGCATCTACGTCGCCATCGGCCAGAAGCTCTCGAACGTCGCCCGGATCCACAAGATCCTCGAAGACGCCGGCGCGATGGAATACACCACCATCGTTTCCGCCTCCGCTTCGGACGCCGCGGCCATGCAATACCTTGCGCCCTATGCCGGTTGCGCCATCGCTGAATATCTCATGGACAAGGGCCAGGATTGCTTGATCGTTTTCGACGACCTTTCCAAACACGCCGTCGCTTACCGCCAAGTTTCGCTCATTCTTCGCCGCCCCTCCGGCCGCGAAGCCTATCCCGGCGATGTGTTCTACCTCCACAGCCGCTTGCTCGAACGTTCCGCCCGCCTTTCCGAAGCTGCGGGTGGCGGATCGCTCACCGCGCTGCCGATCATTGAAACCCAGGCTGGCGACGTTTCCGCCTATATTCCGACCAACGTGATCTCCATCACCGACGGCCAGATCTACCTGGAAACCGACCTCTTCTATCAAGGTGTCCGTCCCGCCATCTCGGTCGGTCTTTCAGTGTCCCGCGTCGGTTCCGCCGCGCAAACCAAGACCATCAAGTCCGTCGCCGGCACCACCAAGCTCGACCTCGCCCAATACCGCGAGCTCCAAGCCTTCGCGCAGTTCGGCTCCGATCTCGACGCCTCCACCAAGAAGAAACTCGATCGCGGTGCTCGCATCGTCGAGCTCTTCAAACAAAATCAATACAGCCCGCTCGGCATGGAAAACGAAGCGATCTATCTCTTCGCGATGCAAAACGGCTACTTCGATGATGTCGCCGTCTCCGATGTGAAACGTTTCCAAGCCGCCCTCGGTGAATTCTTCACCACCCGCAAGGCCGATCTCCTCGACAAGATCCGCAACGAAAAACCGGACCTCAAAAAGGACACCGCCATGGTCGATGCCGTGAAACAAGGCATCGAAGACTTCAAGAAGAGTTGGAAGTGACAAACAGACATTGGGGATTAGACATTCGATATTGGGTCAATGCCCGCCTCGTCTTCCCCTAATTATCCAATCTCCAATTATCCAATCTCCAATTATCCAATCTCCAATTATCCAATCTCCAATTATCCAATCTCCTAAATCTTAAAACAGTGGCCAACCTACGCGACATCCGCCGGCGCATCAAATCCGTCAAGAACACCGCGCAAATCACCCGCGCGATGCAGCTTGTGGCCGCCGCGAAGATGAAAAAAGCGCAGGACCAGGCGCTCGCCGGCCGGGAATACGCCGCGCATCTCACGCAGGTGTTGTTTGATATCCGCGAGAACTTCACGGAAGAATCCCACCCATTCCTCGTGCACCGCGATGGCGGCCGCGAGTTGGTGTTGGTGATCTCCACCGACAAAGGCCTTTGCGGCGCGCTCAACACCAACCTGGCGAAAGCCATCAAGGCGCGCACCTCGCCGGACGCCCACTTCGTCACCGTCGGCCGCAAGCTTCGCACCTTGTGCGAAAAACTTGGCAAAAAAGTCATCGCGGATTTTACGGTTAAAGATCCGGTCCCATTCTCCCAAACCCGGCCGATCGCAAAGTTCATCAGCCAACAGTTTCTCGATGGAAACTACGAAAAGGTCTCTATCGCCTTCACCAGCTTCGTCAACACGATGCGCCAAGAACCGGAAGTGGTGACACTGCTGCCGATTCAAGGCCACCGCGAAGGCGAAGAGCAGGCCTTCGAATCCATCGGTAGCGGCTTTTCCGTGGAAGAACACATCAAGGATGCATTCCGCGATTACACTTTCGAGCCGGACGCTGCCGAGGTTCTTGCCTCGATCCTGCCGCTTTACATCAATTACGAGGTCTTCCAAGCCCACGTCGAATCCCGCGCCTCCGAACACTCCGCTCGAATGGTCGCCATGAAGTCCGCCACCGACAACGCCAAGAAGTTCATCAAGGAACTCACCCTCGAATACAACAAACTCCGCCAAGGTGCCATCACCGCCGAACTCCTCGAAATCACCACCGCCATGAAGGCAATGGAGTGATCGGCACCAATAACTTCTAACTAATAACCTCGAACTTTTTCCCCATGAGCAACCAAGGAACCATCGTCCAGATCATCGGCGCCGTCATCGACGCCGACTTCTCCAAGGCCACCAAACTGCCTGAAATCTACAATGCATTGGAAATCCAATACGTCCTCAACGGCGTGGATACCAAGCTGGTGCTCGAAGTGCAGCAACACCTCGGCGACGGCTGGTTGCGCGCGGTCGCCATGTCCACCACGGACGGCCTCAAGCGCGGCATGACTCTTGTCGATACCGGCAAGCCAATCGCCGTGCCTGTCGGCAAACAAGTCCTTGGCCGTATCTTTAACGTCACCGGTGACCTCGTGGACGAAAACGTGCCGATCGCCGATGCGACTTTCCGCTCCCCGATCCATCGCCCGGCTCCTACTCTAACCGAGCAATCCGCCAACACGGAAGTGCTAGTCACCGGCATCAAGGTCATCGACCTGATTTGCCCGCTCCTCAAAGGCGGCAAAGGCGGTATGTTCGGTGGTGCCGGCGTCGGCAAGACCGTCGTCATCATGGAGCTCATCAACAACATCGCGAAAGCGCACGGCGGGTTCTCCGTCTTCGCCGGCGTGGGTGAGCGGACCCGTGAAGGAAACGACCTCTACTGGGAAATGATCGAGTCCGGCGTTATCGCCACCGAGAAGGACGAAAAAGGCCACCCGAAACTCCACCCCGAAGGCACTCCCGTCCTCGCGGAAGGCTCCAAGGTCGCCCTTTGCTACGGCCAGATGAACGAGCCTCCAGGTGCCCGTCTCCGCGTCGCGCTCTCCGCCCTCACCATGGCCGAACATTTCCGCGATGAAGACAACCAGGACGTGCTGCTCTTCGTGGACAATATCTTCCGTTTCTCCCAAGCCGGCTCCGAAGTGTCCGCGCTGCTCGGCCGGACGCCTTCCGCCGTGGGTTATCAGCCAACCCTCTCCGAGGAAATGGCCGGTCTCCAAGAGCGGATCACCTCCACTAACAAAGGCTCGATCACCTCGATCCAAGCCGTTTACGTGCCTGCGGATGACTTGACCGACCCCGCTCCCGCCAACACCTTCGCCCACCTTGACGCGACCGTCGTGCTCGAGCGTTCGCTCGCCGAGCAAGCGCTCTTCCCTGCCGTCGATCCACTCGCATCGACCTCGAAAGCACTTGCTCCGGAAATCGTCGGCGAAGAACATTACCGCGTCGCCCGCGGCGTGCAACAAGTGCTCCAACGCTACAAAGACCTCCAAGACATCATCGCCATTCTCGGCATGGACGAACTGTCAGACGAAGACAAGATGACCGTCTTCCGCGCCCGGAAAATCCAGCGCTTCCTCACCCAGCCCTTCCACGTTGCCGAAGTCTTCACCAACGTCTCCGGCGTCCTCTGCTCGATCGAAGAAACCGTCCGCGGCTTCGCCGAAATTCTCGATGGCAAACTCGACAGCGTGCCCGAAGGTAACTTCTACATGAAGGGCGGAATCGATTCAGTCTCAAGAGACTGAATTCTCTGAATTTTATTATTTCAGCTTTTCAGCATTTCAGCTTTTACCACCCATGCCTCTCCAACTTGATATCGTCACCCCCGAGAAAAAGGTTTTCTCGGATAACGTGGACAACGTCTATCTCCCCGGAGCGGATGGTGAAATCGGCGTCTTGCCGATGCACGCCGGCCTCGTGACCGCACTCAAACCCGGGGAACTGCGCTACCTCCACAACGGACAAGTCGTCACCCTTGCCATTGGCTCCGGCTTCGCCGAAGTCACACAAACCAAAGTCGTCGTCCTCACCGACATGGCCTTGGGCGAAGCGGAGATTGACGAACAAAGCGCCGAAGAAGCCATCAAACGCGCCCAGGAAAAACTCGCCGTCGTCGAGCACAGTATGGACGCCGAAGAAGTCGCCTACCTGCAAGGCGTCATCTCGAAGTCCACGGCTGCGCTGAGCTTCAAGCGCAAGTTCCGCGGTTGAGTGATCGGCTTTCCTTCCGCCTTTCCCTGTCCTGCTCCATGCGCTCGCTCCTATGGCTCGCCTGTGTTGTCGGTCTGCCTCTCTGGCTCTCGGCACGATCTCCGGCGCTCGAAGTGCTGGCGAAGCTGACTCCCGAGGAGTTTGCCGGGAAATTAGCCGAATCGCGAAAGGAAGCACTGCGCCTCTATCCGGACCTGAATAATCCAGATTCAATTTTCGCCCGAACCGCCAAGTTCGGTGAGGATCATGAGCGCCGTCTCGATCCATACGATTTTGAGGATCGCTGGAACTATCCGCTCAGCATCGCCAACTCGACCTCCAAGCACCTTCGGGCCTTCTCACCGCACGATCCCGTTTTCAGCGAAGTGGTGCCGGTTTTCACCACAAAAAATGGCATCGTCTATTTGCAACTGCGGGTGACGAAGATGAATCGCGATGGCATCAGCTTTGTCCACGAGGGCGGCACGGGCTTCATCCACCGCGATGATCTGACCGATCCTCAGCGCGACAAATACCGGACTCGCTGGAGCACGGAAGTGCTCGTTCCCGAACAACTCATTTGGGAAGTGGATTCCGCAATGAAGGAGCGGGATCGAGAACTAAAATTATTTGCTTATATCCACGCCTCACAAAAAGACGAAAAGCTGGCCAATCCCAAATCCGATCTTGATCGTGAAGCGGCGGAGAATCATGAGTTGGGTGAGTTACCGGGGATGTTTTACCGGATTGATAAGTTCACGCTGAGGCTTTTCGAACTGGCTTATGCCGCTCAGGAAGCCGGGCAGCGAGAGGCCTTGGAGCGGATCGAACACGAGTTGAAAAACCCGGTGCCAGAACCTTACAAAACCCGGCTTAAGGAACTGGAGGAGAAGACCAAGCAACGCGACTTGCGATACCAGGAAATCAGGCTTCTGCTACGCGGCAAGCATTGCGAACTTCGCCGGGACGGCCGCGCAGTGTTGGAGGGAATCCCCAATCGTGGTTTACTGAATAGCACAGAGATTGGAATCGTCTCGCCGGAACACATCCGCATCAGGAGCTGGAAAAACAACATTCCCAGTCATTGGGTTTTCAAGGTCAATCTGAAAAACGGAGAGGCGACTCTAGTGCCTGAAGCCAGCAAGGATGAGGAAAAGGGTGAGGTCACCTTCCACATCGTGAGATAGTGTCCGCCTTCTAATGTGACGGCGACTGGCCGTGGATTGAAGAGAGCTCCACCAAGCTGCCTTGACCATCCATGCATAGACCGGCTTTTCCCCGTGCACACGATGAAGACACCCGGATAGACCACACCATTCGTGATTCGGCCCAGGCCCCTCCGCATTTTCTGGCAAATTTCGGGCATTCCCTTCTTCTGATTGCCAAGTTGCAAGTGGCCCGCTCCATTAGTCACGCTATGAGCAAACCACACACATCCCACGCCGCTCTTCAGAAATGGGTGGCAGATATGACCGCCCTCTGCACGCCCGACTCCGTCGAGTGGTGCGACGGCTCGCAAGCCGAATGGGACCGCCTTACCTCCTTGATGGTTGAAAAAGGCACCTTCACCCGCCTCAACCCCGAGAAACGCCCCAACTCGTTCCTCGCCCGTTCGACTCCTTCGGACGTCGCGCGTGTCGAAGACCGGACCTTCATCTGTTCCAAGCGCCCCGATCAGGCTGGCCCCACCAATCACTGGGCCGACCCCGCCGAAATGCGCGTCAAGCTGAATGAAAAATTCAAGGGCTGCATGAAGGGCCGTACGATGTATGTCATCCCATTCTGCATGGGTCCTATCGATTCACCGCTCGCCAAGATCGGTATCGAACTCACCGATAGCGCTTACGTGGTGGTCAACATGCGCATTATGACCCACATGGGCTCGCATGTTCTTGATCGTCTGGATGCTGAGGCCGCCGGCACCGCCACGAACAAGCGTGATGGCTACGGAAACTTCATCCCGTGCCTTCACTCGGTGGGTGCTCCGTTAGAGCCAGGCCAACAGGATGTCACCTGGCCGTGCAGCGATGACAAATACATCGTGCATTTCCCTGAAACCCGCGAGATCATGTCATTTGGTTCCGGTTACGGTGGCAACGCCCTGCTCGGCAAGAAGTGCCTCGCTTTGCGCATCGCTTCCAACATTGCCCGCGAACACAAATGGATGGCCGAGCACATGCTCATCGTCGGCGTGGAAAACCCCGAGGGCGAGAAGACCTATCTATCAGTTGCTTTCCCGTCCGCTTGCGGCAAGACCAACCTGGCCATGCTCATTCCACCTCAGGCCTATCAGGATGCCGGTTGGAAAACCACCATCATCGGCGATGACATCGCCTGGCTCTGGCCGCACGAAGATGGCAAACTCCACGCCATCAACCCGGAAACCGGCTACTTCGGTGTAGCCCCCGGCACCGCCATGACCACCAACCCGCGGGCCATGCAATCGATCACAGCCAACACCATTTTCACCAACGTCGGCCTCACCGATGACGGCGACATCTGGTGGGAAGGCATGGACGGAGCTCCTCCCGCTCACGCCATCGACTGGACCGGCCAAGATTGGACACCTGATTGCGGCCGCGTTTGTGCCCACGCCAACGCTCGTTTCACCGCTCCTGCCGAGCAATGCCCGTCGATTGATGCCAACTGGCAGAACCCCGATGGTGTGCCGATCGACGGAATCGTTTTCGGCGGCCGCCGCGCCACCACCATGCCGCTCGTGTTCCAAGCCTTCAACTGGAGTCACGGTGTCTATCTTGGAGCCACCATGGGCTCGGAAATGACCGCCGCTGCCTTCGGCCAAATCGGCAAGGTCCGCCGCGATCCAATGGCCATGCTGCCATTCTGCGGTTACAACATGGGTGCCTATTTTGGTCACTGGCTGGAAATGCGCCGCTACCTCACCCACCTGCCGCGCTTCTTCCACGTCAACTGGTTCCGCAAGTCCGAGGAAGGCAAGTTCCTCTGGCCCGGATTCGGCGAAAACATGCGCGTCATCGAGTGGATCGTGAAACGCTGCCATGGCGCCGCCGCCGGCCACGAGACGCAGATCGGCTGGACCCCGGCTTTCGATGATTTCAACATCGAAGGACTGGATGGTTTCACCGAAGAGAACTTCAACAAGGTGATGGCCTTCAACCGTACTGAGTGGAAAGCAGAGCTGGTCAGCCAAGGCGAGTTCTTCATCGATCTCTACGACCACATGCCCAAGGAACTTATCTTCCAACGTGAGTTGCTTGCCGCTCGGATGTCCTGATTCCTCTAAAATCCTAAAACCCAAATCATAACATCGCCGCACGCATGTTCGCCATGCGTGCGGTTTTGTGCTATCTAAAACCAACACCCAGCACACGATCCCCTCTCATGAAAGACCGTCTGGAACTCGAACTGCGTGATCGCACGCCCGTCATCGTCCGGCCATTGCTCGAAAGTGATCGACCGCTCGTCGCCGAAGCCTACCGCAGACTCTCGCCCGAAGCCCGCTACCAACGCTTCTGGACGCGCACCGGCGAGATGCTCGGCGATGCCATGTTGGATCGTCTCGTGCGGCAAAATCCAATCGACCACATGACATGGTCCGTCCTCGATCCAGCCCGCTCCTTTCCGGGTGTCGGCGGTGCCAGTTGGTGGAGAAATCCTACGAAACCCCACGAAGCGGAGATTTCCGCCATGGTCCTGGATGAAGATCAGATGCGCGGCATCGGCACACTTCTACTCGCCATCATGTGGCTCACTGCCTTCCGTGCCGGATTGGAAGAGATGGTCGGCTACACCTTGGTGGAAAATCGCCGCGCCGCCAACTGGATGCGCGATTGCGGCGCCAAAGGCGATTGGGATGGCTACAAACTGGTCTTCCGTTGGCAACTCGCCGATCTCGATAGCCTCCCGGAAACCCCGGCCGCCACCGATCTCGCCGCCTGGCTCGCCGAGTTGTCACCGCGTCTGCTCTGAAGCAAAATGATAGCGACCACTGCGGACGGTGACATCGGGCGGCACCTTCCGTGTTTCAAACAAATCATACCCCTCCTTGAGGTTTTTCCAAAAATCCTCCCACTTGCCTCCTGCCGCTTGTTGCATGCGCCCGGCGGTCATCCGGAAAGGAAATACATGTACCCGGAAATATCCCTGACCGCCCGCGTGCGCCCCACTGCACACGGTGTAGATCTCTTCAATTTTTTCATCTGTCATTGCCAAGCATCCGATCGATACCTGATTGCCGTGAACCATGATCAAACTCCCCGTCCGGCTTTGCGCTCGGTCATACGCATTGGGATATCCAATGTTAAAAGCCAAATGATACCGACTGTCCGGTTTCATAGCTTTGGGTCCCACGGCATAGAACCCCTCCGGCACTTGGCCATCGCCTTCCAAGAGTTTCGGGCCGAGCCCGCCGGAAGCTGCGACGATCGGATAAGTGCGGAACAGCTGGAATTTGCCATTTCGGCGGTTTAGGAGAAAGAGTTCGAGTTGACGTTCCTCCTTGAAGGCGCGGATGAAGACGGGATCGCCGAGTTTCAGTCCGGATTTTTCAAGATCGCGTTCGAGGGCGGGGCGGACTCTAGCCGCAGCGGCGGCAGCCCGTGGGTGGAGGCTGGAGCGCGTGAGCGGGGATGCCGTTTGGCACGTCGCGTTCCCGACCAATGCGATTCCGAGAATGAGCGCGATCCGTTTCATCTTAGAAGTAGAAGATGGCAAGCCATGGAATCCACGGAATTCACGGAGCCGCCGCATGCCGGTTAGTTGGCAACGATGTTGAAGATTTTGCCGGGGATGAAGATGATTTTGCGGATGGTTTTGCCGTTGAGTTGTTCGCTCACCTTGCTGCTGGCGAAGGCGGCGGCTTTGGCACCCTCTTCGTCGATGTCTTTGGAGACCATCAGACGGTCACGGAGTTTTCCATTCACTTGGACGACGAGTTCGATCTGGGTGCGGATGAGGGCTTCGGGATCGTAAACTGGCCAGGTGGATTCGGAAAGCAGAGTGGTGCCGCCAAGACGCGAGTTGATTTCCTCCGTCAAGTGCGGGGCGAAGGGGTTGAGGATCGTTAGCAACTGTGTGAATTCCTTCAATGGCACAACTTCGGCGTGAGTGAAGGGTTTCGTGCAAGTCATCATGAATGAGATTGCGGTGTTGAAGCTGAGTTTTTCAATTTCTTCGCCGACCTTCTTAATCGTATCATGGACAACACGCGTGAGTTCTTGGTCGGCGCAAGGAACGTCTTGGATTTTCGGAGAAACTTGAAATGAGCCATCGACTTGCTCTTCGAAGGCGACACGCCAAACTTTAGCCAAGAAACGTGAAACGCCTTCGACGCCCTTCATTTGCCAGGGTTTCACTTGTTCGAGCGGGCCCATGAACATTTCGTAGAGGCGGAGTGCGTCGGCACCGTATTCGGAAACGACGTCGTCCGGGTTGACTACGTTGCCGCGGGACTTGGACATTTTCTGGCCGTCTTCCCCGAGGATGAGGCCTTGATTGACGAGTTTTTGGAATGGTTCGGGCGTGGTGAGGTGGCCGAGGTCGAAGAGGACTTTATGCCAAAACCGCGCATAAAGCAGGTGGAGCACGGCGTGTTCGGTGCCGCCGACGTACAAGTCAACCATGCCGGGTTTGTCGCTAATCCAATAAGATTCGGCTTCAGTGGAGATGAAACGTTTGACGTTTCCTGGGTCGCAGTAGCGGAGGTAATACCAGCAGGAGCCGGCCCATTGCGGCATGGTGTTGGTTTCGCGGGTGGAGCCGTCGGGGAGATGGACCCACTCGGTGGCCTTGGTGAGGATGGGCTCGGGAGAACCGCTGGGTTTGTAGTCGTCGAGCGGTGGCGCGAGCAATGGCAGTTCGCTTTCGGCAATAGCCTGGTGTTTGCCGTCTTTCCAGATGATCGGGAAGGGCTCGCCCCAGTAGCGTTGGCGGGAAAACAGCCAGTCGCGGAGTTTGTATTGGATGCGGCGTTTGCCGAGCTGGTTGGAATCCAACCACTCGATCATCTTCGCCTTGGCTTCGACGGTCGGCAGGCCGTCAAGGAAGCCGGAGTTGATGGCGATGCCGTGATCGCAATAGGGGAGCGTGGGCGTCTCGCCCGCTTGGTTAGACGAGGATGCGGGCGAGACTCCCACGCTCCCCTGCCCGCTCCACACATCAAACTCATCTTCCTTCAAACACGCCTTTTCTGGATTCTCACCAATGTATCCAAGCACCTTGCAAAAATGCCGCTCACTGCGGATCAACCGATCATAATACTCAGGCTGCCAAAACTTTCCCTCCTCACCAGTGATCTTGCCGATCTGCTTTGAGGTGAAACTTTTCCACGAATGAAGGATGTCCGCCATCTGATGTCCCTCTGTGGGGGAAAACAGGACATGCACATGGTTTGGCATAACCACGAACGCATGCAGGTGGTAGCGCTCGCCATCAAAATGTCTGAGCGCTTGCGAGACGATTTCACGAATCTCCGGACGATTGAGCACACAAGCACCGGAACCTGCATCCAGCCATTCGTCGAGGCGGTCCGAGAACCGTTGATGATAGTCTATCTCGGTTTCCTCGTTCCATGGCTTTGGATTGGTGTTCAGCCATGCATTGCGTTCGGTTTGCCACTGTTCAATTTTTTCCTTGGGTAGGCTGTCGTCGAGACGCCATGTGACAAAGCATGCGGTTCCACCCTGTTGCCAGTGGGGTAGTTTGTGACGAGTGATGGAAACTTCTTGGGATGCGGAGAAGAGGCGGGCGGGACGCCCACGCTCCCCTTTTCCAACCACCGCCTTGATCGGAAGGTCAAACCGGTTCGCAAACTCAAAATCCCGATCGTCATGCGCGGGTACGGCCATGATCGCACCGGTGCCGTAGCCCATCATGACGTAGTCAGCGATCCAGATGGGGATGGGTTCGTGATTGACTGGATTGATGGCATATGCGCCTGTGAAGACGCCGGACTTGTCTTTGTTAAGGTCCCCGCGGTCCATGTCGGACTTGGAGGCGATGGATTTCTGATAGGTTTCCACGGAGTCTTTTTGATCGGCCGTGGTGATTTCCGCAACGAGGGGATGTTCGGGAGCGAGCACCATGTAGGTGGCGCCGAAGAGCGTGTCCGGACGGGTGGTGAAAACCTCAATTTCAGATTTGAAATTGGAGATTTGAAATAGGACTGACGCTCCTTCGCTTCTCCCGATCCAATTTTTTTGGAGCAATTTGATGCCTTCCGGCCAATCGAGTGTTTCGAGTTCATCGATCAGGCGTTGGGCGTATTTCGTGATGCGCAGCATCCATTGGCGGAGCGGGCGGCGCTCGACGGTGTGGCCTTTGGATTTCCATTCTTCGACTTCTTCGTTGGCGAGAACGGTGCCGAGGTCGGGCGACCACCAGACGGGTGTGTCGGCAACAAAGGCGAGGCGGACATCGTCGATTTGATCGCGGGTCCAGCCCTTGGCTTCAAGTTCACTAACCGGTTTGGCTTTATTCGTTTCCTCGCAGAAATACGAGTTGTAGATTTGCAGGAAGATCCACTGCGTCCAACGCACGTATTCGGGATCGGTGGTGGCGATTTCGCGGTCCCAATCGTAGGCGAAACCGAGTGATTTCAGCTGTCGGCGGAAGGTTTCGATGTTGGCCGCGGTGGTGATCGCCGGGTGTTGGCCGGTCTTGATGGCGTATTGCTCGGCGGGCAGGCCGAACGAATCGTAACCCATCGGATGCAGCACGTTGTGGCCGGTCATGCGTTTGTAGCGGCCGATGATGTCGGTGGCGGTGTAACCCTCCGGGTGGCCGACGTGGAGGCCGGCACCACTCGGGTAGGGAAACATGTCGAGCACGTAATATTTCGGCTTGGCGGGATCGAAGTCCGCATCGCCCGGGCCGGGGGTGCGAAAGGTTTTTTCGGACTCCCAGCGTTGCTGCCATTGGGGCTCGAACTCGCGGAAAGGAAATGGTTTGCGTGCGTCGGACATGATCGGGAAAGGGGCGGATTGTGGGGAATGGGTGAGGAATTGAAAAGAAAAACCCCCTCGTTTGACGCGATGCGGGCACTCCACAGAAAGACCAGATCGATTCATTCCGCGACCCGGAAAATTCACAGGCCATGGCGCGTAATTGCCGCTTTTAGGGATGATGAAGAGGAATCTTCATTCCAGTTCCCAACCCTTGCGGCGTGGGCGGCGAATGAGAGCTGAGGCTTCGGGGCGATTGGTAGCTATGCCTGCGGCGGCGTCCCAATCGATTTTCCCGCCCAAGTGGATCGCAATATTGCCGAGGTGAGTGAGTTCGGTGAGTGCTGCGGCGTATTCAAAACCGGAGGAAACCGGGCCCTCACCCTTGCAAGCGGCGACCCAGACGGCTTCGTGGCTGCCTTTCGTTTCGGGCATCGTTTCGGCCACTTGGCGGACTTCTTCTTTCAAGGATAACGGGTGCAGTGCTAGGTTGGCGGATGGATAAGTGCCATGACTGATCATGCCGCGCGTGCCGATAATGAGCGCGCCGCCTTGATCGTCACCCGCTTTTTGGTCTTTGGTGAGCTCATCGACTTCGGGCGGGCGTTGGCCGGAAAACCAATCGAGCTCCATCGCGGGGAATTTGCCGCGAGCGGGAAATTGGTAGCGCACGTGTGCTTTGTCCGGGTGGACAAATTCGTTGGCTCCCTCGATGGACAAGCGTTCGATGGAAGAAGGTTTTCCAAGGTCCAGCGCTTGGCATGAGGCATCCAACGTGTGGACGCCGCGGTCACCCATCATACCGCAGCCAAAATCCCACCAAGCACGCCAGCGGGCCGGGTGATACGTGGGATGATACGGGCGCTCTTTCGCATGACCAAGCCACAGATCCCAGTCGAGAGTATCCGGGATGGCGGGATTTTCGGTGGGCGGCCGATCCGTTAGGGTGGACCAGTAGGCGTTGCCAAACGGGCGGTAGTTGAGCGAGCACCAAGCGATGACACGTGTCACATCGCCGATCACGCCGCCACGGACCCAGTCAGACACCCGGCGCAAGCCCGCGGACGAGTGATGCTGGTTGCCCATGACGGCCACGCTACCCTTGGCGGCTGCCGCAGCCTTGGCGAGCAAGCGGGCTTCGTAAATGTCGTGGGTGAGCGGTTTTTGGCAATAAACGTGTTTACCGGCCCTGAGCGCGGCGAGGACTATGGAAGCGTGAGTGTGATCGGGGGTGGCGACCATCACCGCTTCGATCTCCGGTTGTTTTTCGAGCATTTCGCGGAAATTGCCCCAGCGCTTGGCTTGTGGAAACTTGTTGAAGGTTTTCGCGGCGTGGCGTTGGTCCACATCGCAGAGGGCGACGATCTCCTCGCCGGCGAGGTTGGTCATGTTGTTACCGCCCATGCCGCCGATGCCGATGCCCGCGATGCGGAGTTTGCGGGCTGGCGTTGGGGTTTGCGCAAAGAGTGGGTGGCAGCCTGCCATGGCGGCGAGGCTGGTTTTGAGGAAGAGGCGGCGATGTGGGTTCATGAATTTTAATCTAACAAATCAATGCAAGCGTAGACTACAAAGCAGATTGCGAATGATCCAAATAATCCGATTAGCTCTTAAATTGATATGATTCAATTGTTGATTTTGGAGTTTTGAAGTCAAGGAGGAAGGCGCAAGACCCGTTAGCGCGAATCGTCAAAGAACTGCGGAAGCCAAGCGCGTCAGACCATCTTTTCCCTCTTCTTCAGAGGGGTGCCCTGTGTCTCCATGTCTTGTATTTCCCGACGCGTTTGCCCGACTTGCGCAATGCCATGTCAATGCTAGGATGGTGCATGCTTGCTGGGTTGGCCGTGTTATCTGCGCTTTCTTTTTTCGGATATGGTCTGAGTTGTATTTTATCCCCTCACATGGTGGCTGAGTTCAATCGCTTTGGCTTGAACCGGTTTCGGGTGCTGAACGGATTCTTACAAATCGCGGGCGCATCGGGTGTGTTACTCGGCTTAGCTGGATTTCCCCAGATTGGCTTTTTAGCGGCGGCCGGGCTGAGTCTTCAGATGGTTGCGGGACTGATCGTGCGCTTGCGCATTCGCGACAGTTTACTCCAATGCACCCCGGCATTCATCTACCTGTGCTTGAACGCTTTGCTTGCTTACCTTTTTCTGGAACACTAAGCGGGCAGAAATGCGATCAAGAGCGAAATGATCAACAAACTGAGTGCGGGGACCGACTTTTTAAAAGGATCGCCAACTTTCACATGCATCGCAAGTGCTCCGGCCATTAAAGTGGCCAGCAGAATGGCGGACGGCATGACCAGAAGTGGAAGAAAGATGCCTGCTAACAAGCCCGTGGCTGCGGTCAGTTTCAGGAAACCGATGACGTAAACGCTCCATTCCGGCAATCCGTAGTAGGCGAATTCCTCTTTGAGATTGCCTGCATTCCCGCCGCGGTATGCGGTGCGGATTTTAAAACGCAGCAGCCAAACATTGTAAATACCAAGCCCTGCCACGAGTTGTAGGATATCCTGAAAATAGCTCATGACTTATCGTTTCCCAGTCCTTGGCGGATGTCAAACTGCATCCCGGTGATGCGATGAGTCTCCATCACCAGCGAACCCCAGATGCTCCATGCAGTCGCGACTCCTGCCATTTTTTCGACCTTCCGACCATCCATTCGTAAAGAGAGCGCAGATCCGCTATTGAGCTTCTGTCCGGGTCTGCTTGAATCCGCTTCCCGGCTTGTCGCCGGAAATCCAAACCACCACTGAATCATGGGAAGAGCTTTTGAATGCCGCCGCCGGGCCAAGGAATCGCGATGGGCCACGATGTCCAAAGTGTTTCCGAAGCTCGCCAAGTCGATCACGATGGCCGCGAAAAATGGCGGGCCGGACCCGGAATCGAACGCGCCTTTGCGGGTGGCGATCAACAACGCCAAGGCGCAAAACCTCTCGCGTGAAAACATCGAAGCCGCGATCAAGCGCGCGGCTGGCAAGGACGCGGCGGATATTTCCGAAATCACCTATGAAGGCAAAGGTCCGCACGGATCCCAATTTTTCATCGAGTGTGCGACGGATAATTCCAATCGCTCCGTCACGAACATCAAAACGATCTTCAACAAAAACAGTTGTCAATTGCTCAACTCCGGGGCTCTGGATTTCATGTTTTCGCGAAAGTCGGTGATCGAGTTTCCGGTGCCTCAGGGCAAAGATCTAGAGGAACTTGAGCTCGCACTCATCGACGCCGGACTTGAAGAATTGTCGGTCGATGAGGGCATTGTCTCGGTGATCGGCGATTATACTGCCTTCGCCCAGCTTTGCCAAGCGGTCGAAGAGCTGGGCATTGCCGCGACCAAGTCGAGTTTGCAGCGTCTGTCGAATCAACCGATCGAACTCACCGAAGAGCAGATGGAAGAAGTGGAAACCATCATCGATAAATTGGAGGACGATGACGACGTGCAGGCGGTTTACACCAATCTCGCATGAGGTTGGTGTTTAGCGTGGCGCGGCACTTTGCTGGGCGATTTTTTGTTTCACGCGTTCGAGATCCGCGGGCTTGATGTTGAATGTTCCGGGGATTTGCATTTCATCGAGTGCCTGCTGATAGGCTCCGGCCGCTTCGAGAATTTGAGCCTTGGCGTGATGGAAATATCCCCAATGAATGCGGTGCATCACTGGGTCCATGCCGAGACTGCGCATGTGTGATTCCAGCCGCTGAATTTCTACAAGCCCGGCAGTGGGACCTTCCAGATGCGTGAGCGCGATGGCGTAGCGCCCTTTGCAAGCCACGTCTGCTAAGGCGAAATGCCCGGATGGAAGTTCGCGTTTGGGGGCAAGGCGGCGGTTCTCAGCCATGAAGTTTTGGAAAACCTGCGGCCAGACATCGCGTTGGCGGGTGATGACCTTCTGCCAGTCGCCAGCGGCAATATCACGATCGTGTAGTTCCCAGACGGCCCGTGCCTGCGCCGGGTATTGTTCTAACACATCCGCTGTCAAACGATCGAGATCATGCCATACGAACGAACGCTTTGCAGATAGAAATGCCAACCCGGCTACTAACAAAGCCGCTGGTAAATTAGGCGAAATTTTTCCCGGCATCCGGCGCCAGGCCCAGCCGAGGAAGATGGCAGCGCCGAGACAAAACCATGGCATGCCGGGATAGATCCGGTATTCCGGCATGAACTCGGGAATCAGATAGGTCACGCGAAACAGGATCGTGGCGACAAAGAGAAAGACGCACAGGCCGAATAAACGAGAAGTTTTCCTCCATGCCAGCAGCAAGCTAAATGCGGTTAGAAACAACATCGCCGCCGCCGCCCACATGGCGGTCTTGTCAGGGATGTTGAGCCACCCGGCACCGGGCGGCACCAGCGATTCCGCGATGTGGTGGTCCGAGGAGAGTGAGAGTGGAATAATCGCGCGCCATGCGAATTCCCAGAACACTCGTGCCAGTGTGTATGCATGCCCGATAAAGCGTGGCTCACTCCACAGTTGTGTCGCATGATACCAGTGGACCAAGATTCCAGCCCACCACAAGCCGCCGATGCCGATTGATATTATAATGGCTGGAATCCATGCCCGACGGCGCAGCAGGCACCAATGAGCGGGTGTCATGAAAGCAATGCCAATGGTGCCCACCATCATCGACGCGTGAAACAATCCGGGACCTTTTGATAAGGTTGCGCCGACGATACCCAGCACCATCCAGACCAATTTCATGGACCCACCGTCGCGCAGGAAGCGTAGCAACGCCCACGATGCGAGCAGCGAAAATAAGGTCACCCACGCGAGATCTTGCGTCCGCGCATAGTTGGGGATTTCGCTCGCCAGCGGATGCACGGCGAATAAGACCGCGCCGAACAAAGCCACTCCTACCGGTGCGCGCCCGCGAACAAAATCCCGGCCAAAAGCAAACAACACGCACGCAACCGCCGTGTGCAGCAGCCAATTCACGGCGTGAAATCCAACGGGCGACATGCCGAAGATTCGGTATTGGATGATATAACCGATTCGCGTCCACGTCATTCCCAAGTCATTCCAGATTTTGCCATCCAAGATAATCGGATTGTCCCGGATGGCGGTCATGTCATCCATGTAAAACTGCGCCCCAAGACACCACAAATGCGCCAGACCACTCGCAGCGATGATCAATAGAAAGCATCGCCACTGGCTTCTTAGTGAGAGCTGATCCGGTGAATTTTCCTGCGGTTCCATCGACATTCGCCTATTTGAAGCTATCACGGCGGAATCACCCGACCTAACCATTCATGATTCCGTGCGATGGAATTCACGCCGTGCATATTTGCAACGGTAAGGTTCAGCGGTTTCATTCGGAGTCCAACCATTGGCGTTCGCAAAATCGATGGCGTCGGTGACCATGGTCCAGCTTACCACCCGTGGCAGTTCGGCGATGAGGACTTGGCCATTGACGGGCGCGCTAGCCTCAATCAGCAGCTCGTTGACGCCGCGGGTATTGCGCATGATCCAGCGGTACTGAGTGTCGTGGTGATTGATGGCTTTGTAGCCTTTTTGAGGAGCGGGCATGAGAAGTTTTCGGATAGAAATGCGGTGGATGGAGACAATTATTCGATACGGAACCCCGCGCAGTTTTTCAGCAGCGGGACAGTCTCGCTGGTGTGGTTCTTGATGTGGTGTGCGACCGGGGATTCCACGACGATCTCGCGAATGAAGGAGTCAAGTTCCGTGGGTTCACCCATGGCGATCAGTTCGACGCTGCCATCGGCTAGATTTTTCACGTTGCCGCAGACGTCGAATCCGCGGGCCAGGTCTTTAACGGTGTAACGGAAACCGACACCTTGGACGAGGCCTTCGAAAATGATGCGTTTGGCGATCATCGGTGAGGCGGACGGGCGTTGGGGTTCCCATTGCCTTCGGGCGCGCCCTCGTGGAAGGGGTTGGTCTCGAGCGCGGAGGATTTCACGCCGAAGACTTCTTCGAAGGTTTTACCGGGAAGCAAGTTGTAAACGATGGGCGCGCTGCGATTTCCTTGGGCGTCAAATACGTAGCGGACGATCTGCACGGGCGTTTCCTTCCCGGTCTTGGGATCCTTGCGGAAAAGGCGGGCATCAAACATCCGCTCTTCGACGAGTTGACCGTCGGTCTTGCGGTAGCCGTAGCTGACCTTGAAAAGCAGTTTGTTTTGACCATCGAAAATCTTGCATCCGATGGGGTTTGCATTGGCGTCCATCCGATAGACCGTGAGCATCTGAAGGCGGCCGTTGGGAGAAAACTTCTTTTTGACGAGCGTCCGGTTGTCGGGCGTGCGGGTGAAATAAGTGCGGGCTCCATCCTCATGGCGCATGACGCGGACGTTCGGGCCGTCAACGGCATTGAAATCATCATCCGGTGCAGCCTGACACACGGCGACCAATAACCCTGAGATCAGGGCGAGAATTTTCCAGATTGCCAGCGGGTGCATGAGACGCAAACTAGGCACACTCGGCGGACGCTGCAAGCCGCCAATTCCTACAGATTCCGGATGATTTGGAAAACACGACGTGGAACGCTGGATCTCACTCGGCGCGGACAGATGATGGGGATTCTCAACGTCACCCCGGATTCGTTTTCGGATGGTGGCCACCATTTGAGTCTTGAGCAGGCGCTTTCCCATGCCCGGTTGATGATCGCAGAGGGCGCGGCGTTGATCGATATCGGCGGGGAATCCACGAGGCCGGGAGCGGTTCCGGTTTCCGCCGTGGATGAAATCCAGCGCACGGTGCCGGTGGTGCGGGCATTACGGGCCGAGTGGGACGGACTGATTTCCATCGACACTTCGAAGGCCGCAGTGGCGGAATCCGCCTTAGCGGCCGGGGCAGACATCGTGAATGATGTTACCGGTCTGCGGGGTGATCCGGCAATGGTGGAAGTCTGTGTGTCGAGTAGCTGTGGAGTGGTGGTGATGCACATGCGCGGCGAGCCGAGAACGATGCAGATGGCGCCGGAATACGCCGACGTGGTGGCAGAAGTGCGAGAGTTTTTCAGGGAACGGATGGAGGCTCTGATCGGTGCCGGAATGCACCTAGAGGCGCTGTGTTTTGATCCGGGCATTGGTTTTGGCAAGGCGCTGGATCACAATCTGGCCTTACTGCGAGCATTGGGGGAGCTCAGTCCAGTGGGACGGCCACTATTATTGGGGGTTTCCCGGAAATCCTTCATCGGAGCAGTGCTGGGAACGAATGATTTGGGCTTGCGGGATTGGCCAACGGTGGCGGTCACGTCTAGGGCCCGCGAACAGGGAGTGATGCTGCACCGCGTGCATGACATCCGTCCGAACTTGGAGGCCTTGCGGATGACCGAGGCGATCCTCCCCAAAACTTAATTTGGCGCTTTGACGGGAGGCTTGGCACCCACGGCGAAACGGTATTTGGCAATGGCTTCGACGATGCCGGTGGCAAGCGATTTTTGGTAAGCCTCGTTATCGATCAAGCGCGCTTCATAGGAATGCGACATGAATCCACCTTCTAGCAGAATGGCCGGATGGCAAACGCCAGACAGCACACTGAAACGCGCGCGCTTGATGCCACGATCAAAGGTGTGGGTCTGGAGGCGGCGAAGAATGGAACCGTGAACAGAAGTGGCGAGCGCGATGTTCGCGGAGTCGTGCTCATTTCCGCTGCGCTGCTGGTTGTCCGCAGGAATGAAATCCCGACCGTAATGGGCGACTCCGGGAGGCGAAAGGGTGAAAGTTTCGATGCCGCGCGCGGCCGGGCCACCCGAGTTGAAATGGATGCTGATGTAAATCGCTTTTTCCTTCACGGCATTCGCGAGATTGACGCGTTCTTGGAGGGAGAGGAAGCGGTCGCTCTCGCGGGTCATGACGACCTTGAAACCCTGCGCCTGAAGCTGGGATTTCACCCGCCCCGCGAGTTTGAGATTGTAGGCGGCCTCGGTGCCTAGGGAATTCGTGGCTCCGGGATCTTTGCCGCCGTGGCCGGGATCGAGAATCACGGTGCGGAAATCACCGGCGTTTTTGATGAAATTTGGCCGCAAGACGGGATCGATCAACTTCGCCAAGTCCATTCGTGAAACGTAAGCGGAATCACCCGATGACACTACCGGATTGCTGAAGACGAATTTGACGCCGTTCATGAGGCACTCGTGGCCACCTACTTGCAGCTTCATCTCGATCTTGGTATTCTCAAGAATGATGGATTTCCCGGAGCGCGTGAGTTTGGTGAAGTGATAAAAGCTCTTCATGCTCTGCACCGAGACGTAGTCGTGACCCTCGATCTTGGCGATCTCCCAACCGGATTGAGTCGCGGCGGGCGCAAAGGATGCCATGGCCGCCAAACCTAACAACACCAGCGCACTCACACGACGGGCGAGTGAGTGTGGAAGGACGGCAATTTGAAGTGGGTGAGACACAAGGTTTCCCCAGATGATGCCATTCTTCGAATCCACTGACAATCAGATTTCTCGGTAAATTCAGGGGAACGAAATGGCGGTTTCACAATTGGTGATGGGCCCCGCCGAGGATGCTGCGGGCATCGAAGCCATGATTGGCGAGAATGCGGGCGGCGAAGTAGCTGGTTTTTCCCATTTGGCAGATCGTGAACACCGGCTGGCTGTGATCGAGTTCATCGAGGCGGCCACGGAGCTCGGCCAACGGAATGTTTTTCGCGCCAGGTACCGGGCGTTTCGCCGCAACGGCGGCCGGGCGGACATCGACGATCTGTGCGCCAGCACTTTGAAGATCCGGCACGGGGACAAGCATGCCATCACGGATGTTGCCGGCGGCAAATCCAGCGACGTTGATGACGTCCTTTGCATTGCCAAAAGGCGGCGCGTAGGCGAGTTCAAGGTGGGCCAGATCGTCAATGGTGAGTCGGCCGCGCAAGGCGGTGGCGATCACATCGAGGCGCTTGTCCACGCCATCCTTGCCGCTGGCCTGCGCGCCAAGCACGCGGCCGTCCTCTGGCGACCACAACAACTTGAGGGTGATGGTTTCCGCGCCGGGAAAATAACTGGCGTGCGACGAGCCATTCACCGTAACGGTCTGATAAGGCACCCCTTCCATTTTCAATCGAGTCTCCGAATAGCCGGCGATGCCTGCGGCTTGATCAAAGACGCGGACGATGGCGGTGCCAATACTGCCGGGGTAAGTCAGGGCTCTATCTCCGAGGAAAATGTGATCCGCCGCAGTGCGGCCCTGGCGGTTTGCGGGTCCGCCGAGCGGGATGGCGGTGCGCTTGCCGAGGATCGGATCTTCGGTTTCACAAACATCACCTACGGCATAAATGGTGGGATCGGAAGTGCGTTGCCATGAGTCCACTTGGATGTGGCCGCGCGGCCCGAGTGCGAGACCGGCGTCCTTGGCAAGGCCGCTTTCCGGGCGCACCCCGATGGATAGAATAACGAGGCCAGTGCTGAGATTTCTCCCGGATTTGAGTTTCGCGTCGATGCCGGTGCTGGTGGTTTCAAAGCCATCGATACCATCGCCGAGAATCAACTCGATGCCTTTTTCACGCAACGTGGTTTCGAGTGGGCGGACCATTTCCGGTTCGAGCTGAGGAAGCACTTGTGATTGCAGCTCGATCACACTGACGTGCTTGCCGATGGCGTGGAGTTGCTCAGCCATTTCGAGGCCAATGAAGCCCGCACCGATGATGGCGATGTTTTCCACGGCGGCAGCGGCAGCTTTGATCCGATCCATGTCCTCGAGGTTGCGCAGGGTGTGGACCAGTGGGCTGTCGATGCCCGGTAAGGGCGGCCGCAGAGGGCTGGCTCCGGGGGCGAGGATGAGCTTGTCGTAATGGAGCAAAGACTCGGCACCGTCGCTCAGCGAGCGGATGCGGACTTGCTGGTTCTCCCGATCGATCGACACCGCTTCGGTGAGGGTGCGAACGTCGAGGTTGAGGAGCGCGCGCAGGCTGTCCGGGGTTTGGATCGCGAGATCAGCGCGATCCGGGATATCGCCGCCGATGTGATAGGGCAGGCCGCAGTTGGCAAAGGAAACATCTGGACCGCGCTCCAGCACAATGATGTGGGTGGTCTCGGAATGGCGGCGGGCACGGGCGGCGGCAGATGCCCCACCCGCAACACCTCCGATGATGAGCAGGGTCGTAACGTTGTTTTTCATAATGTTTCTAACTAAATTTAAACGTGCGGGATTTCAAAAATTTTCAAAAAGCTCGGTTGATTTCCGTCGCAAGTCGAGCAAGTGCTTCATTCATGGCGGCGATTCGTCCGGAAAGATCTGTTGGCGTCTCAGTGGGTGAGATCTGGACCGTGGTTCGAAATGGTCGGGTATTCGCCACGCCACCGACGACCGGCTGAAGTTTCCATGTGCATTCCAGCACGAGGGCATTCGATAAATCCGGCTCGAAACGCGAGACACGGATTTCCAGCAACGTTTGGTAGTCGAGCGTCACAAAATTCTCGACCGGTTGAATATTGAGTGAATTCATCAATCGTCCGAGATTCAGGGCGGTGACGCGTGAGATCGCGGCATCCAGTGGCTCGGCCCAGAGGTGGTAGCTATTCATTTGGAGTTTGCCGTTTCCGCTGCGGCTCACCAGTTGTTGGCGATCCAAATAACTCGGCAACGATGGCCGGGAAATCGCGATGGCCGGGCTGACACCGGTGATCCGCCGCTCTGAAATGCCAGCATCCAACAAGTGGTGAACCGAGGTGTCCTTGACGGGTTTGAGAGCTCCGCAGGAAATCAATAACAACGGAGTGGTGAAAGCGAGGAGTAGGGATTTCATTCGGGTGTGGCTTTGCCGCGGATTAAGGTGTCGGGATCGCGTTTCAAATCGTTAGTCAATTCCTTGAGTGCCCGCGATGCACGCTCGGTTTCCTGAAGCACATTCTGCAACCGCATCATGACAGGAGAGCGGGGATTTGAGAAATTGGAAATCTCTTTAGCCGCCTCATCAACCTGACCAATGCCGTCATCGGTCTTGGCGATGACAGCGTTGAGATCTTCTAATAAAGGATCAAATCCGGCATTCGCCTTGGTGGCGAGTTCGTCGATCTGGACCAGCGCGGCATCAAGATTTTCCACGGCGCGGGCAAGCTTTTGATCACTCGTGATTTTGCGCACGTCTTTGGTAATAGCGATGATATTGTCGTTAATTTCTTTCATGTTCAAACCGGCGATTTGATCCCTAGCGCTGACTAGCACAACCCGCAGGTCGGTCATCACGCCGTCCAAATCAAGCGCATTGAATTTTTTCAATCCATCGGCAATGCCTGCTATCAGTTCATCCATCTCCGTCCCGATCGTCGGAATGACCGGATATGGATGGCCTTCTGATGATTGATAGACAAAACCGGGTTCAGTGGGCACGATATCGAACTCGATGTAAAGCTGGCCTGTTAGCAAACTTTGTTGTTTCATCCCGGCACGAAGACCCGCGCTGACGGCTTTCTCCACGCCTTCAAATGAGGAAAAATCCATGCCGCCTCCTTCCTCGGTGCTGATCAGGCTTAGTTCCTTGTCGCCGAGTTCGACGATCACCGGAATGATTTTGCGATTCTCTTTGCGGTCCACCAGCACACTGATTGACGTCACTCGGCCGATGCGCACGCCGCCAAAGCGCACGTCTGATCCCACCTGAAGCCCGTAAACGCTCTTATCGAAGTAGAGGAGAATTTCATGAGTGCTTTTAAAATATTTACCTGCACCGAAAAGCACGATGGCGGCCCCGGCGAGGATCATGCCGACGAGAGTGAAAACTCCGATGACGGTGGGACTGGCTTTTTTGCTCATGACCTTGTTTGGGATGGCGGATCCGTCACTTTCCCGCGATGCAGGAAGAGACGAACGGCGGGGTTTTCGGAGTGGTCGCGAAGTTCGTTGGGATTGCCGGTGGCTCCTTGGGTCCGTGTGGCAGTATCGAGGAAGATCGAGTGATTAGCGACCGCAAAAATGCTGGCCAGTTCGTGGGTGACGATGACGATGGTGGAACCAAGGCTATCTCGCAGGCGAAGGATGAGGTCATCAAGGCGGCATGAACTGAGTGGATCCAGGCCGGCACCCGGTTCGTCAAGAAAGAGGATATCCGGATCGAGAGCCATGGCGCGGGCGATGCCGGCGCGTTTATTCATGCCGCCGCTGATTTGCGCCGGGTAATAGTCCTCATATCCTGAAAGCCCGACGAGTGAGAGTTTGTAGGAAACGAGATCACTGATGGCCTTGGGCGCAAGATTCGTGTTTTCCTCAAGCGGCAATGCGATGTTTTCAGCCAGAGTCATGGAAGACCACAAGGCACCGGATTGATACATCACACCAAAGCGGCGGATGAATTTCCCGCGCTCCTCGGGTCCCGCAGCAGTGAAATCCTCGCCTTCATAAAAAATGCTCCCTTGAGTAGGTTCCTGCAAGCCGATGAGATGGCGCAAGAGCGTGCTCTTGCCGCATCCACTGCCGCCCATGATGATGAAGATATCCTTATCGGCGACTTCGAAACTGAGATCCCGCATCACCACGAAAGAACCGTAAGCCATCGTTAGATCGCGAACGGTGATCTTGGCCTGGGGAGTTTCCTGAGAAGCTGGCATACGTTAAATATCAAGCACGGTGAAAACAGCGGCGAATGCGGAGTCGATCACGATGATGGCGGTGATGGATGCAACTACCGCACGGGTAGTCGCCTCACCGACGGCAGCAGAGGAATTTCCCGCATGCATTCCTTGCAAGCAACCGCTCATGGCAATCACCGCACCGAAGAAAACGCTTTTGAACACCCCGAGCGAAGCGGTTGTCAGGGTGATGGCGGTGAGGGTCTCGTTCCAATAGAGGACCGGCGGAATGCCAACGGCCGCGCCGACTAACATGCCGCCGAGGATCCCTACGAAGTTTGCGTAGAGCGTGAGCAACGGCATCATTAAAATTAACGCCAGCAATCGGGGTAGAACGAGAAAATCGAAGGGATCGAAGCCGAATGTGCGCAGCGCGTCGATCTCCTCATTGGCCTTCATGCTGCCAAGGTGGGCGGCAAAAGCGGCTCCGGTTCGGCCGCTCATAATGATAGCGGTCATGACCACGCCCATTTCCCGGACCATGGCGATTCCCACCAAATCCGCGACATAAAGACTGGCCCCGAAGCTGGCGAGCTGAACGTTCCCGACAAATGCAAGTATCAGCCCGATGAGAAAACTGATGAGCGAAACTATCGGCAAAGCCTGCGCACCGCATTCCTGGACAACCATCCAAAAATCGCGCGAACGAAAGCGTGCCCTGCCAGTGACGAAGCGTCCAAGCGCAAGCACGGAATGACCGGTAAATTCCGCAACTGAAAGAACACTGGCCCAGACCGCGATCGAGATGATTCCTAACTTTTTAATTTCAGACGGAGATTCAGATTTTTGGTTGGCATCACTTTGCTCCGGAACAGCGAGTGCCAATTTCATAAGACCCATCAGATTGGGCGGTAAGCCTTCGAGCGATAGCTTCGATTCGGCGGCACCTTCTACCGGATTTCCCACGCTCCTCAGGTGCGAGAGAATGAAAGCGGGCAGCGTGGAATCGAACTCACCAAGATTTTCTGTGACATATCTCGATGGAGCCTGATCGGGTGGCTCACCTTCAGTCTCGGGAGCCACCCCATCACGCAGCCAATCGCCGCACAGCTCCAACACCACCTGCTTGCCATCCCGCTTCCAGCGAGCGCATGGGAGTGGAGATTCGCTCATTGTCATGGCTGAGTCTGCCCTAAATTTCTTCTAATAACAAGTCCCTTTCATTAATGATCAGGGGGGGAGGGTTACACCCCATGGACGCCTCCGCAAGAATTAACAAAGATGTATGTATTCGTCGAATGCGGAGAACACCCCATGTCACGTTGAATGCAAACTAAAGATAATATTATGAAACCAATTAGAGAGTAGTTACTGTCATAATTTACGAATTCAAAGAATTCGTTAGTTTTGCTTCTCCTGATCTTCCATGGGCGGGATGGCTATGGGCGGAGTGGTGGCCGTGCTGCGGGATGGTGGCGTTGCGATGATGCCACCGGGGAGCTGTTGCATCGAACCATTGCCCGTTCCAGCGGCGGGAGATGGGGTGGGCGCGGTGATCAGTTGAGAACGTTCTTTCAGCAATGGATCGATCGTGCTCTTGCTGACTTCAAAGGTGCGGCCGACGAAGAGTTTGGCCTTGTCGAGTTTTTCGGTAAGCGTTTTGACCCGTTGCGTGAACGCTTCATCCTTAGCTTTCGCATCCTCGGGTTTTTCGCCCTCTTCTTTTTTTCGTTCTTTGGGCAACTCGGCTGCGACGGTGACCGTCATGAGTAATTTGTCCTCTGCACCTTTCACTGGGGCGATCGTTAGATTGTAAGTAAATCCTTCGAAGGTCTCGATGGTCGCATTGCGCTTACCATCGGCGACTGTGCGTTCGGCGATTTTTCCGGCGGGAACGACATCGTCGAATCGGGCGTAAGAGAAGAGGCTTTTGAGCGGCGAGGTAACCGTCGTGTCCAACACTTCGGTGGGTGCGGCTCCATCGAGCTTGAACTCTGCTTCTTCAGTCTCACGAGTGAGTTTCCATGCATTGTCGCTTTTATCTTTCTCGCTGAGGGTGATCGCTTTGATTTTCTCAGGGCTGATGAAATCATCCGCCAGCCAACGGGCTGCCTCAGTACTGACTGCGGGGAACATTTCGCTGATGGCATAGAAGCCGGATTCATCCGCATGATTGCGGATGTAGCGGCCGACGGACATGGCCCCGCCCATCGGGCCGGCGTCGGCTCCGCTTTCGATGTTCTTTCCAAGGGAAACCTTGGCGAGTTGTTTGCCTCCGGCGTCTTTGAAGGTGGCGGTTAGACCATGATCAGCGGGATTGGAAGAGCTCTCATCCATGCCGAAGCGTGGGGCGAATGATAGGCCGGCCTCCATGCCACGCGTGACTTTCAACTCGGATAGGGTGCGGATGAATTCATTCACGGAGGTGGCATTGGCAGGATAACCATCGCGCTCGACTACGGCCCAGACTCCTTCTTTTTTGGTGAGCGTCACCGACACGGCTGCTCCTTGGATTTCCACGTTGGTGACATCGACGGCGGGGAAGGATTCAAAGAGTGTTTCCCCCGGGGCGCGGTTGGTGGCGCTTTTTGAAGTATCTTTTTGTGTGAGTTTCACGGTGGTCACGGCCGCACCGAGAGCGATAGCAATGACCCAGAGAATAATAACCTGACGTTTGTTCATGTTAGGAAGGATTTGAGAGTTGAGTATTGAGATCCGAATCAGCGAGCACGGGTAGAGCGGCGGCGCTGGATGAATAGTAAAATTCCGAAGAGGATTACGAGAGCCGGCATGAGCGCGACGTTCATAAGGATAATCTTGCCGGCGAGTTTGTCTTTTTGGCGGCGAAGGTCCTTTTCTTGTTCGCGAATTAGCTTGGCGTATTCGACTTGTTCTTGCCGCAGCTTGCGAATTTCCGCTTCCTGTTGAGGTGATAGATAGAGCTCGCTGCCGCGCGCCTTCTGTGATTGAAGGTCGTTGAGTTTTTGTTGTGCGGCTTTTTGTTTCGCCTGAAACTCCTCGATTTTGCTGCCGACTTGTTTGTTGAAATCCGCCTCCATTTTTTGGACCACGGTGAACGGACGGCGGATTGCAGAGCGGGACCGCGATCCAATCAGATATTTTGATCCCACCGCTTGATCCATCAAGTTAAAGAGTAGCGAAGCGTTGCCATTGATGGGTGAGGCCATCTGCATGCCGCCAAAATCTTGCACATTGTAGGCGAAGTTATCATAAAAAGCATCCACGTCGGCAATGAGGAAAACATTACCAGGGCTGGCGGCTTCTTTTAGTGACGCGGGCTTGGGTTCGGCTTTCTCCTTATCGGTGGCAGCCTCATCGGCTCCGGGTTTGCCGTCCGGGAAGGCGGATTTGAATGAACCTTGCAAGTGGGTGACCAGATCATAAGCGGTGCCGGAGGGGCGGAAACTGAAGTTAAGGGTTTCATCCAAGCGCGAAGCGCGCATGGCATCGACCAGCCCGGCCCCTGAGGTGGATTTAATGAGGGTGTTTGCGGAAATTCCACCGCCACCCGTATTGGTGAATGCACCGGGAAGAAATAGCGTGACCGAGTCGAGGTCCTTGGTGATGACGTTGTCCAACTGCGGCATGGCGGCTTTGGTAAGAGTGAGCACGGCGAGTCCGTTGCGGTTACCCGCGAGCTTAGTGGCGTAGGCAGGATCTCCGAGGACAAGACCGGATTCGAAGGACATGCCCCATGCTTTGAGCAGTGTCGGTAGGGTAGAGGTGGTGGGTGCGCCTTGCTGGCCCATCATCGGGTTTCCCCCGGCTGTCATCTGGGCGGCGACGGAATAGGCATCAAGACAAGCAACTACCGTGCCGCCGTTGAGGAGGTATTGATCCACCGCAAACTCGGCTTCGGGAGTGATGCCCGCCGGATGAAAGAGTAGCAGGACTTTGATTTCCTTGGGGTCGATCACTGGGGATTCCATCGCGATATCGACGAGGTCGAAGGATTCTTTGAGTTGTTGATAGATGACCCAAGGTCTGGCCGGCCGCTGGCCTGGCATCATGGCAGGGCTGCCCTTGAGATCGAGGGCGGACATCATGCCAATTTTTGGTTTGGTGGGCGTGCTGACTTCGGCGATTGCTTTGGAAAGGTGGTATTCCAGCATCGTCTCATCGCGTGGATCGAGGAACGGAATGACGCTGGTTTTATCGATGCAGGCAATGGCCAATCCGAAATAGAGATTTTGATCATCCATGCGCTGGCCGTTGATGCCATCAAGATTAGCAGAATCTTCGGCATCGGTATCAGGTTGAGGATCGAGGTTTTCAATTCTGAGTTTCCCCTCCGAGAGCGATGAGTATTCCTTGAGCAGGTCATCGACACGGCGCATGTGTAATTTCATCTGTTCCGGCATGTAATCCGTATTCCGAGAAGCGTAGTAGCGGATGACCACGGGGGTGTCCAAATCACGGAGAATCGAGCGGGTGCCGTCCGAGAGCGTGTGAATTTGTTTCTCAGTAAAGTCGGCACCGCGGTTGCCGATGGGGGTGAGGGTGACGAGCCAGTTCGCGAGCACGGCGATGGCGAGAAGCGCAGCGACTCCGAAGGCCGCACGGGTGACGGGATGGGTGATTTTCATGTCGATCTGAAAGTTAAAATTTGAAATTTGAAATCCGGCTCAGGCACGTTTGGCGGAGAGAATGGCGCTGGTTCCTAATAGGCAGACTAAGACGAACGAGGCGAACCAGACGAGGTCCTGCATGCGGAACAAGCCGCGGTTCAGCGAGCGGAAATGGTCCCAGACGCCGAAGGAAATGATGGCTTCCACAGCAGTCGGCGAAGTGGCTTTGGCGAGTTCACGCGTGAAATCATCATAGCCACAAAGCACCATCGTGACGCAGATGGCGACGGAAACAATCAAGCAGACGACTTGGTCCCGCGTGCAAGCGGAGACGAGCATGGTGATGGAAAGGAACGTGCAGCAGACGAGGAAACTGCCGAGGTAGCCGGCTAGGATCGCGCCGTTGTCTGGGTCGCCGAGGTAGTTTACGGTGATGACAATGGGGAAGGTGAGCAACAGCGCGACCAACCAGACGGTGGCGGCGGCAAGGAATTTGCCAACGATGGCGCTCCAAGTTGATACCGGGAAGGTGCCGAGCAATTCGATGGTGCCGGTGCGTTGTTCGTCCGCCCAGAGTTTCATGCCTACGGCGGGTGCCAACAGCATGAAAATCCATGGATGCCAGAAAAAGAATGTCCACTCGAGCGAGGCATCGCCGACGCGCATGAAGTTTCCGAAGCTGAACGTCAGTCCCATCGAAAGGGCGAGGAAGATGACGATGATCGCGTAGGCGGTGGGCTGGGCGAAGTAGCTGGTAAGCTCCCGTTTATAGATAGTTAGAGATGACATGGTGGTAGATGCTGAAATTCTGAAAAACTGAGAAGCTGAAATCTAAAATTGAAGAAGAGCGAAGATCTTGTCTCAGCATTTCAGATTTTCAGCGTTGATTCTCAGGCGGCTTCTTCGGTGTCGCGGGTGGTGAGGCTGCGGAACAGGTCGGTGAGGGAACCGGACCCGGATTGTGCATGGAGCTCGGCGGGGGTGCCGTCGGCGACGATTCTTCCGCGGTCCACGATGACGGCACGGGTGCAGGCGGCATCGACTTCCTCGAGAATGTGCGTTGAAAACAGGATAGCCTTGTCCTTGCCGAGGCGTTTGATGAGCTGACGGACTTCGTATTTTTGGTTGGGATCGAGGCCGTCGGTGGGCTCGTCGAGAATGAGAACCTCGGGATCGTGGAGTAGGGCTTGGGCGAGGCAGGTGCGGTGGCGGTAGCCTTTCGAAAGGGTGTCGATCGATTGTTTGGCAACGCCGCTTAGGAAACAGGTTTCAATGGCGCGCTCGACGGCATCATTTCGATCAGAGCCGGATAGGCCGCGGATGCTGGCGCAGAATTTCAAGAAACCCATGACCGTCATATCCAGATAAAGCGGAGCGGATTCCGGCAGGTAGCCGACCTTGGTTTTGGCGGCCATTGGGTTGTCGATCACCGAAATTCCGCAGACCTTGGCGTCGCCGGAGGTAGGTGGCAGAAAGCCGGTGATCATGCGCATGGTGGTGGATTTACCGGCTCCGTTGGGGCCCAGGAATCCTAGGACTTCGCCCTTTTTGACGGTGAACGAGAGATTGTCCACGGCGACTTTGGATCCAAACTGTTTGGTGAGATTTTCGACTTCGATCATGGGATGAAATTTCGAGTAGGTTCGCTGGCTAGAAGCGACATGAGCGAAGCCTCTTGTTTTAAAAATATTGCCACAAGAAAAAATCTTACCTGAGAAACCCGCACGGATATGAGATCGCTGCATTCACCGCTGCATCGATCCACTTTCAGCGAAATTCTCTAACCGTCTTGCAACGGCATGCGTCGCGTGTATGGATTTTAAAGAATGTCAGCCATCCACCTACCCGAACGCTGCGGCGTGATGTTGTTGCCGGACTGCTCGTTGTTTCCGCATGGCGGACTGCCTCTGCATATTTTCGAACCGAGGTATCGAAAAATGCTCGAGGACGCACTTGAGAGTGATTGTATTTTCGCGGTAGGGCGGTTGCTGAATGACGATCCATCCGATCTTGCGGAGTGCGTGGCGGAGGTGGGCACCATTGGTTTAGTGCGAGTCTCCAGGGAGCGTGAAGATGGCACATCGCAATTGCTACTGCATGGGGTGATGCGCGTGCGTTTTACCGAGTGGCATGATGACCGTGAATATCCGTATGCCAGCATCGAGCCATTGATCTCGGTCTTCACTCCGGAAAACCAATCTGCAGCGGCGATGAAAACGCTGCGCGGAGCCGTGGAGGACGCCATCCGATCTTTGCCCGACGAGGTGCAAGCGAATGTTTTTTCATTATTGGACAGGGCGGACGATCCCGGGTTGCTGACGGACATCGTCAGTCAGCAATTCATACATGAACCTGATCTCCGGCAACAATTGCTCGAAATGGACTCAGTCGGCGCGCGGATTCCATTAATCTGTGAATTTCTCCGAAAAGTCAGCGCAGCCGCCGAGAGTTGAGCCCGCCATGTGGCTCAAGGATTTTCGGATACGAACTTGAGAACATCTGCTGCTTGTTGATCGGTCGCTGCCGCGAGATCTCGCCAGACGAGTTTTCCATCCTTGAAAAGAAACGCCTGCCGCTTGGCAAAACCCATCGTCTTGGGAACTCCGAAGCCCGCAACAATGACGCCCTCCTTATCGGCGAGGAGATCAAAGGGTAACTTGTATTTATCCTTGAAGGCCTTCTGCGTTGCCACCGAATCCATGCTCACTCCGAAGGTTTTGACGCCTTTTTCCGTCAGGGTCGCATAGGAATCCCGGAGACTGCATGCTTGTTTGGTGCAGCCCGGGGTGTCCGATTTTGGATAAAAATAGACGAGCAGGTAACCGGTGCAACCGGCTTCAGCGATATTCACGGTCACACCGTTCTGGTTATTTTGCGCTACCGATGGGATGGCGGAACCCAGCCCCAGCGGTTCGGCGGCGGCGTTGGCCGTGAAAACCCCGCTTGTGATTGCGCTCAAGATTTTAGTGATCGATGTCATGGGGTTTGAGGTTCGCACTGGAATCCAGCTTGGCAAGCAGGCATCCACCATTCGTTAAATATCCCACACGGGGGCTTGAAATGCGGACCAAATCGCGCCACAGCAGGCACGTGACACAGGCATTTATTCTCGGAGCCGGACTCGGAACTCGCTTGCGCCCGCTCACCGATCGGCTGCCGAAACCACTCGTCCCTTTGTTTCACCAATCCCTCGCCGAACGAGCGATGGCCGCCTGTGCGAAAGTCGGCATCTCCCGCTTCGCTATCAACACCCACCACCTGCCTGATGTCTGGCAAGATTTTTCAACCCAGCTCGTGGGTCCGGGGCGGGATGTCACATGGTTCCACGAACCCGTCTTGCTGGAAACCGGCGGAGGTCTCAAAAACATCGCCTCATGGATCGGCGAAACGCCGGTTCTTGTTCATAATGGCGACATTTTCTCAACTCTTCCCCTCGAAAAACTCATCGTCGCCCATAAAACATCCGGCCTACCCGTGACCCTCGCGCTCCGCTCGCACGGCGAGGCAAAGCACATCGCACTCGATGATTCCTTGTCGCATGTCACCGACATCCGTCGCCTCCTAGCCCGCGCGGACGGCACCCATGTGTTTTCCGGCATCTATTGCGTAAACCCCAGCTTTCTGGAATTGCTGCCAGCTGATCAAAAAGTCTCCATCATTCCTGCATTCTTGGAACTCGCACGTAACGCCCAACTCGGGACCGTGGTACTCGATGAAGGCGTTTGGCTCGATCTGGGCGACCGCAATTCCTACCTGCAAGCCCACCGCGAACTCAATCTCGGCCCAGCCATTCACCCACTCGCGAACGTCCAACCCGGCGCAATCGTCGAAAATTCCGTCATCGGCCCCGGCGTGATTATCGCTCCTGGAGCCATCGTCAGAAACTCCGTAGTCTGGCCCGGCAGTCGTGTTTTAAACCCCGCAAACCTTGATCATTGCATTGTTTGCTCGGGAAACCCCATCGCCGGTTCCCATCAACATGCCGATCTTTGATGTTAAATCCATCATCCGAGTGGAATTTTCAAACGATTTTTCGCTTGCGACATGGCAAATCGAGCGGTCCACTGGGGTAGTGTTTCACCTTAGGACAACCTGGCAACTGCGATTTGCCGCTTGGATACTGTTGCTCGCCTGCGGTTTTTTCATGCACGCATCCGCCGCAGACGCCAAGGTGAATCTGGCGGACGGCTTTGATTATCCCGTTGGAAAACCCAATGCGGACGGCTACTATAAATCACGCGGCCTTCGCCTGCGAGCTCCCCGGCACTTTGGTGAGGACTGGAACGGCCGCAATGGCGGCAATTCCGACCTTGGAGATCCCGTTTACGCAGTCGCCGATGGCATCGTCACATTGGCCCACAACGTCCACACCGGTTGGGGAAATGTCGTCCTCACCCGCCACGCCTACCGCGATCCCGCCACCAGCCAGATCAAATACATCGATACCCTCAACGGCCACCTCGATAAAATGACGGTCAAGACCGGACAAATCATCAAACGTGGCCAGCAAATCGGCACGATTGGCACCAATTTTGGAATGTATCCTGCCCACCTGCATTTCGAAATGCGCCACGACATCACCATCGGCATGCAACGCAACGGTGTGCCCGCCGACATGACTCACTGGGCAGATCCCACCCAGTTTATCAACAAGCACCGCCGCCTTAACCGAGAGTGGCGCCCCGTTGCCGTCGCGACCGGGACCTACAAAGACTATAACGGCGTTCGCGGATATTAGTTAGTATCTCCGCATGAATGAAATGCCCGGGCGGCGTCAACCCTGCCGCGGCATCTGACGGGCTCTCTTTTACGGACCGCCCATCGCCAGGTTTCGCTCTTGCGACTGCCAACCAATCCCTCCAGAATTCCCCCCAGATTTTTTGATGACACTCCCAAAGCTCCTTCTCTTCCTCACTCTGCCGCTCTACGTGCTCGATCAGATCACGAAGTTCTGGACCATCAACACCTTCCAACCGCCATGGGCCGAACCCGGCGCGAACATCATGGTCGTGGAAAATTTTTTCTACTTGGTGCGCGTCCATAACCAAGGTGTGGCCTTTGGTTTCGGAAATGGCACCAGCTGGGCCCCCATCGTCTTCCTGCTCGTGCCTCTCATCGCTCTCACCCTAATTCGGATTTTTTGGAAAAAGGGAGTGTTCAATCACCCGCTCTCGAGAATCGCCGTAGCTCTGCTGCTGTGTGGAATCCTTGGCAATCTAACCGATCGCCTGATTCAAGGATTTTTGCTAGAGGAATTCAAAGACGCCTCGTTCTGGCAGCGCTTGTCGAAAGGATATGTAGTGGACTTTCTGGATTTCACCATTCCATGGGTGAATTACCGCTGGCCAGCTTTCAATGTTGCGGATTCATGTATCTGCGTAGCCGCTACCCTCCTCTTCATCGGCGGGATTCGCGAAGAAGCACATAGCAAAAATCCTGATAACTAACGCCAATCAAGTGGCTCGTATTAGTTAACGACACTCACTGTTTTTTAAAAATAAGTATTTCAGAATACTCGATTGTTTGCGATAAACTACTAAATATACCGTACTTTTCCATTTGACGACACAAGAGAGCTGCGCAAAATCACCTATGTAACTAGGTTACTTTCACCAATTGATTTTATGCGTTGCGTCCAATGCGGTTCACTCAAAGACAAAGTCCTCGATTCGAGATCCTCGAAAGATGGAACGACGATTCGTCGTCGTCGCGAGTGCCTTCATTGCAGCTATCGCTACACCACTTACGAACAAATCGAGCGCACCGAGTTGCGCGTCGTGAAACGTGATGGCACCCGCGAAGCCCTCAATCGTGAAAAGCTGATGAGCGGACTCATCAAAGCCTGCGAAAAACGCCCGGTGCCGATGGACCGGTTGGATCGCGCAGTGGAAGAAATTCTAACGGAACTACACAAGGACCACCTCAGCGAAGTACCCTCCAACATCATCGGCACGAAGGTCATGGATAAACTCCACCAGATTGATCCGGTGGCTTATGTGCGGTACGTTTCAGTGTATCGTCAATTCGACGACGTCAACGAATTCATCCAGGAAATCCAGTCGCTCTCTCGCCGGGCGGCGCGTGATCCGTTCCAACGCCGACTCTTCAAAGATTAATTTTCACCCCATCAGAAGTTTCCCCCGTCACCGTCCACCCCACCCCAAAACCCACCCCACCCCGTGATTTCCCTCATTGGTAACCGCCCCGCACTCCAAATCGGCCGCTATCAGGTGATCGACTACGACACCGCATGGTTGGATAACGCACTGATCCGCGCCGCACGCGCTGCGGATCGTGAAGATTTCCCCTTCGTGGAAGACATCCGCAGCGGGGTTGTGAAATATCTGGAAACGAAGTGCTCACTCAAACTTCTGCCCCTAGCGGATCTCTTTGAACGAATGCGCAAAATGTTGGTGAAAATCGGTTGCGAACAAATCGCCGGAAAACTCATGCCACTGGCCCCGCCGGTGACCGTCTCGCTGGTCCGCACCGCGATCGATGCCGGTAACGGTTTTGAACTCGCGTTTTTCGAAAAACTCCGCACGGAACTCGGCGATCTCCGTGCAGCCGGTGCCGAGGAAATCCGCTTCACGGACTTGCGTGAAAGCGCGCTCATTCTCCGTGGAAGTGCCAAGTGGAATAAGCAATGCGATGACATCCTCGCGGAAATCCATGCCTTCCTTGGCGTTTGGGACCACGAGCACGCGCAGGCCATACTTCCGCTGACACGTTTTCAAGAAAGGGGCTGAGCCTCACTTTTCAGCCCGTTCGTTCCCCGACAAGAATACGTTCGCCGCCCCGGGGCTTGACCCGCGCGTTTTGCCGTGCAACCTCCGCGCCCGATGATTTCCGTCCAATCACTGCGCGTTGAGTTCGGCGCCCGCGTCCTTTTCAACGACCTTTCGTTCTCCGTCCAACCTCGCGAGCGCATCGCCTTCGCTGGCCACAACGGCGCGGGAAAATCCACGCTCATGAAATGCGTCGCCGGCATCATCAAACCCACCGCCGGCCAAATCAGCGCTCCCAGGGGCACTCGCGTCGGCTACCTGCCCCAAGAAGGCATCCACGTGAAAGGCCGCACCCTGTGGCAGGAAACCGAATCGGCCTTCGGTGAAACGATGGCCCTCGCGGAAAAAATCGACCGCCTCTCACACGAACTCACCAAGCTCGACCCGCGATCATCCCCCTACGGCGATCTGCTCGAAGAAATCGGCGAACTCGAACTCTTGCTCGACTCCACAGACCCGGCGCGCATGAAGCCAAAAATCGAATCCGTGCTCAAAGGCCTCGGTTTCCAATCCAAAGATTTCATCCGCGATTGCTCTGAGTTTTCCGGCGGCTGGCAAATGCGGATCGCGATGGCGAAACTTTTCCTCCAAGAACCTGAAGTCCTTCTGCTCGACGAACCAACGAACCACTTGGACATCGGCACCCAAATCTGGGTCGAGCAATACCTCGTCAACTACCCCGGCGCAATTTTGCTAATCTCCCACGACCGCGCCCTACTCGACACGCTCTGCACCCGCACCATCGCTTTCTCCCACGGCCGCGCCGAGGAGTACGCTGGAAATTTCTCATACTTCGAACGCGAATCGGTCCTCCGCAAAGAAATCCGACTCAAACAATACACCGCCCAACAACGCGAAATCGCCGAAACCCAGCGGTTCATCGACCGCTTCCGCGCCTCAGCTAACAAAGCGACGCTCGTCCAATCCCGCATCAAGCTGCTCGCCAAAGTCGAACGCATTCCGGCTCCCGAACAAGACGATGCGGTGATGAATTTCAAGTTCCCGCCGCCACCCAACTCCGGCCACATGGTCGCCAAACTCGATGGGGTCTCGAAATCCTACGGCCCGCTCAATATCTTCAACGGTTTCGATTTCGAAATCAACAAAGGCGAAAAATTTGCCATCGTCGGCCCGAACGGCGCGGGTAAATCCACCTTCTGCCGGCTCATCACCGGACAAGAGGAAGCGGACGCCGGCACTCACACCTTCGGCCACAAAGTCGCGACGTCATTCTTCTCGCAAAACCACGCCGACGAACTCGATCCCAATCTATCTGTTCTCGAAACTGTCGAAGCCGCCGCCTCACGCGAGTCCGCACCGCAAGCCCGGAATGTGTTAGGATGCTTTTTGTTCCGCGGCGATGACGTCTTTAAAAAAATCGGAGTGCTCTCCGGTGGCGAACGTTCTCGCGTCGCCCTCGTCTGCATGTTGCTGCGCCCCGCCAATTTCCTGATCCTCGACGAGCCAACGAACCACCTCGACATGCAATCGCAAGACGTGCTCCAGCGAGCACTGATCGACTACCCAGGCAGCGTGATGATCGTTTCCCACAACCGCGATTTCCTCGATGCATTGGTGACTAAAACCCTCGAATTCCAGCCCGGTCGGCCGCCGATTCAATACGCCGGAAACATCACCTACTATCTGGAAAAATCCGCCGAAGACGAAGCCGCCAAAAAAGGCGCGCCCAAGCTCGCGACCCTCGGCACCGCCGTCTCTACCAATTCATCCCGCCAATCCATCCCCGGCGTCAACCGCAAGGAACAACGCCGCATCGAAGCCGAACAACGCGAAATCCGCTCGAAAGTCCTCAAGCCGTTAGAAACCGAGTTTGCCGCGCTCGAAATCAAGATCGCCGAACTCGAAGGTGCTCAAGCCACACTCACTCAACAACTCTCCAGCGAGGAAGTCGGCAACAACCCGGGCAAACTTCGCGAAGTCACCAATGCCGTGGACAAACTCGCCAAGGCCCTTGAAACCAGCTACTCGCGCTGGGGCGCACTTTCCGAAGAAATCGAACGCCTCCGCGCCAAACTCGGAATCGAGACCTGACCGATCCGCGTGTTTCACGGTTGTTTCATATCCTTATCGTGACAGTATTGGCCGCCCCGCCAATTCATCCTAGAATCCGCAGTTGAAAGGTAAAAACCTGCCAATTGACCACAACCGGTGCGCAGCGGAGATAGCCGGAGGCAAATTACGCAGATTTCACAGAGATTTTTAATTGGTCTATCAGGTTCTTGGCTCACCTATTGGGTGAAATTCTACATATTCAGAACTCTTTGAAAATCTGTGTGTTCTGTGACGGCATGAAGTCATTCAGCAACCGGCGCTGGGCAGACCGCAAGGTTTGGTTCAACGTCCCTCGCGGAACCTGTGAGTGCTGCAACACGCACGGGCGGCCGAAGGTCCAAAGGTTCGATCACAAAAAATCACAAAAAATGACAGATAAATAAACAGAAAAACTTCTTGAGGGCTGATGCTGCGATGATAAGATACCTGACGTGAGAAGAGCGAGATGGCTGGCGGAGTGGGGGGATTCGGTTTCGAAGCCGGCGATTTACCATTGTATCTCGCGGGTGGTGGATCGGCGGTTTGTTTTTGAGGAACGGGAATGTGAGGCGTTCCGGATGTATTTGCGAATGTATGAGAACTTTTCAGGGTGTCGGGTGCTGTCTTATTGCTTGATGTCCAATCACTTCCATCTGCTCTTGGAAGTGCCGCCGATGGCGGCGGGTGGGCTGTCTGACAAGGAACTGTTGCAGCGCCTATCCGCGCTTTATTCCGAGGCTTTTGTGGCGGAAGTGGCGGAGGAATTGTTGGAGGCGAGAAGAACCCAGAATGAGACTTGGGCGACGGAGGTGCATGGGCGGTTTTGCTATCGAATGCACAGTTTGAGTCAGTTCATGAAGGGTTTGTTGATCCGTTTTACGCGCTGGTTTAACCGGATGCATGCGCGGACGGGGACGCTGTGGGAAGAGCGGTTTAAGAGTGTGATCGTAGAAAGTGGAATTGCGGCGCGAACGATGGCGGCATATATCGATCTCAATCCGGTTCGGGCCGGGATGGTCAAAGATCCGGCGGACTATCGCTGGAGCAGTTATGGCGAAGCGGTGGGCGGTGGAAAGAAAGGGAATGGAAAAAAGGCGCGCGAAGGCTTGGTACGAGCGTATTTTTGCGATCAGGGAGTGGGATTTGATTCCGGGAAATGGCAGGAAGTATCGCACTTGTATCGGAGGTTGATGGGGCTTGCGTTAGGCAGGAAACCGGGGCACGCCAAGGTGAAGGGAAAAGGAAACGGTTTGGGTCAGAGCACGATGAACACGGCGGAGATGTTGGAGAGTAAGGACAACGAGACCGTGCTCAAAGATCTTCGAATGGCGAAGATGCTGCGGTGTCGCGTGAGGTATTTTACGGACGGCGCGGTGATTGGCAGCAAAGAGTTTGTGAACGAGGCGTTTGCGAAAGCGCGAGAGAGATTTGGTCCGAAGCGCAAGGACGGGGCGCGTGCGATGCGCGGGAGCGGCAGCGGCGCGAAAGGGTTGTTGTGGAGCATGAGAGATTTGCGAGTGAGGCTTCAGGCAACTGATTTTCCGCACAAGTCAGGTCTGGGAATATAAGTTATGAGATTTTGATTCGTTTATCGGCGAAATACCTTTGAAGGAAAATCCTCTCGGTTGGTGTGGTTTTGCACATCCGGCTTGTGTGATGAGAGTTGAGGAGGCATTTCACGGGTATGGCGATTTTGGCGGTGCTTTTTGATTTTGACGGGGTCCTGGTGGATACCGAGTGGGCGATTTATCAATCGTGGAAACGGGTGTTTGAGGGGCATGGACAGCACTTGCCGTTGGAGATTTACACGCGCTGCATTGGTTCGGATTTTGCAACTTGGTCACCGAAGACGCACCTTGAGGAATTGACCGGGTTGGCCTTTGATTGGCATGATTTGGATGCACGACGGCAAGAGGAAATTTTGAAGGACTTAACTTATGAGGGTCCTATGCATGGCGCGGCCACCCTTGTTGAGAAACTCAGCGTTATCGGAATGCCGCAGGCGGTGGTTTCGAGTTCATCGCACCGGTGGGTGGATGGTTGGTTGGAGAAAATCGAGCTCGCCGCGCATTTTCAGACGACGGTTTGTCGGGGTGACGCGCCACGCATCAAGCCGGCTCCAGATTTGTTTTTGGAAGCGGCGAGCCGACTTGCGATTGCGCCGGAGTGTTGCCTCGTCATCGAGGATTCGCTCAACGGCCTGAAGGCGGCGAAGGCTGCTGGGATGATGGTTTGGGTGGTGCCGAACCGAGTAACGGCAAGCTTGGATTTCTCGCCTGCCGATCAGCTTTTCCGTTCGTTAGCGGAGTGCGCGGAGGAGTTTTAGGCACTTACAGTCCGGGCGGGTGGCGCATGACGTGGCCGACACCTTGGCGGGTTTGAGGTTTCCAGCCAGGTCCTGAACGATTTTCAGGTCCCCCGGTATCAAGGCGCAGGCCGGCGATGGTCATAAAGACATGGCCTTTGCGTGTGTAGATGGTGATCCATTTTCCTTCGCCCTTTTTGCCGTATTTGAAGTAGCTGCGGGATGGCATCGAGCCCTTGAGCAGGCCGGCTTCGCGGAGCACGTACGAGACAGTGCCGGAGCAATCGTAGCCAGTATCGTGGGGCCGGGCATGGCCACCGCCCCATTTGTAAGGCTTGCCTTGCAGGCGATTGCCGGCGGCGATGGCGATCTTTACGGCGGCGGGCGCGCTTTTCGGGGCGTAAGCGATTCCATCTTTCAAGAGGGCAGTGCGGCCATATTCAAACCGATACGAAACCGGCTGGCGGGCTTTCACCTGATTTGAGCACGAAATCATGCCTCCGGCCCATGGCAGCAACGCAAGCAATAGCAACAATCGAGAATTCATGGCGGAGAAAATGCCAAGTTCTCTAAGCAATGTAAATTATTTTGATATCGGTGGTTTAAGTGGGTTCAAAAAGAATTTCGACCTGCGATCTGCGATGAGCGTGCGAGCTTGGCTTTACAACAAATCCATTGGCAGCCAACCGTCGGGCCTTCCGATGAAGTCCATTCTCCGAGTTTTTTCTTATTTGCGCCATTATCCCGGCTTGGCCGCAGCGCAATTGCTATGCGCCGTCGGGATGACGATTGCGGTGTTCGTGTTCCCGAAGGCGACCGGTCATGTGATTGACCAAATCATACCGAATCCCGGCCGTCACGCGGAGTTTGGGTTTTGGATCGTGTTGGCGTTGCTCGGGTTTCTAACCAAAGACGGACTGAATTCCCTGCGGATTTTCATCAACAACATTTTCGAGCAAAAGGTGATCTTCGATATCCGCTCGGATCTTTACGCGAAGATCCAACGGCTGCCATTGCGCTGGTTCGATACCCGCCGGACGGGCGATATCATGACGCGGGTGGTCGAGGATGTGACCAACATGGAGCGCGTGCTCATTGATGGTGTCGAGCAAGGATTGATCGCCGCGTTGCAAGTCGTGGGAATCGGAATCTATCTGTTTTTCCTGAACCCGACGGTGGCAGCGTGGGCGACATTGCCGGTGCCGGTGTTGGCGCTTGGTGCGTGGCTTTACTCGACGCGTGGGCGCGACCGCTATCGCAACCAGCGCGATGCCGCGTCCGATCTAAATGCGTTGCTTCACGACAACATTTCCGGGGTGCGTCAGATCAAGGCGTATGCGGCTGAGACCGCCGAGCACGCACGCTTCAACCGCTTTTCTAACCAACTACGCGATACCACGTTGCGAATGATGAAATGGTGGGCAATCTACGCGCCGGGGATGTCGTTTTTACGGATGACCGGCTACGTGTTGGTGCTCGCTTTCGGCGGTGCGGCGGTGATGAGAGGCGATCTGACGATCGGAAAATTCACCGAGTTTCTGTTGTTTTTGTCATTGTTTTACGAACCGATCGACCGCCTGAACTCGCTCAACCAGATGCTTCTATCAGGACGTGCGGCGGCAGACCGGGTTTTTGAAATTCTCGATTCGGGCGACGAGCCGAATGCGCTTGAGGGGGCTGCGCTGCCGGAAAAAATCGCGGGGCATGTGCGCTTCGAGCGGGTGTCTTTTTCCTATCAGGAACAACCGACCTTGCACGAGATCACGCTTGATGCGTTGCCCGGCCAGACCATTGCGCTGGTTGGCTCGACGGGAGCCGGGAAAACCACGGTGCTTTCGTTGTTGGCACGGTTTTATGAGGCCACTTCCGGATCGATCACCATCGACGGCGTGGCCATTGATACCTTGGAGAAATCCTCATTGCGCGAGCGCTTGGCTTACGTGACCCAGGAGCCATTTCTCTTCAATGGCACCGTCCGGGAAAACCTGCTGCTGGCAAAGCGCGATGCCACCGATGCCGAGCTTTGGGCGGCACTCAGCGCGGCCTACGCGGAAAGTTTCGTCCGCGAGCTTCCAGAGCTTCTCGATACCAACGTCGGAGAGCGCGGGGTAAAACTTTCGGGTGGTGAAAAACAACGGCTGTCGATTGCGCGTGCGTTGCTCAAAAACGCGCCGATTCTCTTGCTAGACGAGGCCACCGCATCGGTTGATTCCGAGACGGAGCGGCAGATTCAGCAAGCGCTCGACCGCCTGATGCAAAACCGCACCGCGTTTGTCATCGCCCACCGGCTTTCCACTATTCAAAATGCGGATCGCATTTATGTGTTAGAAAAAGGTGAGGTCATCGAGCAAGGCTCACACGCTACTTTGCTTGCCCAAAGTGGAAAATACGCCGAGCTCTGCCGGAAATCGTTTCTCAGTGCTGAGGAGTGAATTTACTGAAACTGCCCGCCGATCATTGACTGATAGATCGGATTTGTTGCGCGGAGTTGTTCATGATTTCCATCCGCCACGATGCGTCCGGCTTGGAAAACGAGAATGCGGTCGGCAATGGTGATGGTGCTGAAACGATGGGCAATGATGAAAGTGGTGCGGCCTTTGACGAGTTCCGCGAGTGCCAATTGCACCATGGCCTCGCTTTCGGAATCGAGCGCGCTGGTCGCCTCGTCGAGAATCAAAATCGGGGCATCGCGAAGAAACGCGCGGGCGATTGCGATGCGTTGGCGTTGGCCGCCTGAGAGTTGATCGCCTCGTTCGCCGACTTCCGTCTGGTATCCGCGCGACAAGTTGAGGATAAATTTGTCTGCATACGCTTTTTTGGCGGCATCGATAATTTGTTCTTCGGTCGCATCCAGTCGGCCGATACGGATATTTTCAGCGATGGTGCCGGAGAAAAGCGAAGGCATTTGCGGTACTACGGCGATGTGCTCGCGCAGGTTTTTTTTGGTAAAAGCGGAGAGGTCGATGCCATCGATGGTGATGCGGCCGGACTGTGGATCGTAGAAACGTGGGATGAGGCTGGCGAAGGTGGATTTCCCGGCACCGCTGGGACCGACAAGGGCGATGACTTGGCCGATCGGGATCTCGACATCCACCTCGCGCAACACGGGCTCGGTTTCATAAGCGAATGAGAGATTTTCGAACCGGATGGACTGAGACGGGATGGTGAACGGTTGTGGGGTGAGCGGATCTGGCAAGGTATCCGGTTGATGCAAGATGTATTCCATGCGCTCGAGGGCAGCGCCGCCCTGGCGGAAGCGCGAGTGAATGGCTCCGAGTTTTTTGATGGGTTCGTAAGACATGTAGAGCGCCATGCCGAGCGTCATGAAACCTTCGAGAGTCATGCCACTGCGCACGCCGAAAAACAACGCGGCGGCGAATCCACCAGAGGCGACCACCTCGATGGCTGGGGAGATCGCCTGGCGGTATTTGACGACTTTTAGCGAGAGGTTGAGGATGTCGCGGATGCGTTTCCGGAATTGAGAAATCTGGCGTTCCTCGAGGTTATAGGCGCGGATTTCCAATGATGACTGGAGGCTTTCGGCCAAGGTGGCGGTGAGGTTACCTCCCTGTTTTTGGAGGCTGCGGGCTCGTGCCGCCAAGCGTTTTCCAGCGGCGCGGATCACCGTCACGCAGATTGGCACCGTTATCAGGGCGATCATCGCAATAAAAAAGCTGTGATCCTTGAACGCCATGTAAATCAACACGGCAAAGGCGGAGATCAGTGTGATTGGTTGCTTGATCAAGTCGCTCGACGCATTGGCCAGCACTTGGCGGAGGATTTCGGTATCACTCATCAGCCGCGCCAGCAGGTCACCCGAGCGGTTTTTTTTGTAAAACGAGAGTGGCAAGCTCTGCAATTTCACGAACATGTCGGTCCGGATGGACTCCAACACGCGAAGCCCTGAAAGCTGGATCAGGTAGCTATTGGCGTAGCCCGCAATCGCGCGAATCAGGAAAATGAGGGGAATCCAAAGACAGGTGACCATGAGCAAGGTCTCATGGGAAACTCCACCGATCAGTCCTCGGAGCCATGTTTCGTAGGGTTTTGTCTCTGCCGCCTCAGCGCTGAAAAGCACGGGAAACACCAATTTGGTCATCAACGGCAGGCCCGCGCCGCTCGCCACCGCGTAGGCGATGCCACACAAGACCCCGGCGATGAACTGCCATTTTACGGTCAGCAGGTGGCGGTAATAAGGAAAAAACTGTTTCACGGGACAGGCGTGAGGTTCTGCGGGCCAAGCCGCTGGAGCAAGCTTGATTCTTGAGGCGGAAATCGGCACGCCCCAGGCAAGCGCCGCTCCCTCATCGTCGATGTTGGTTTCTCTGCGCTGCTTCTTCCCTTGCCTATTCCCTACCTCCGATGAAGAGAATACAGATTGGATTCGGAGTGGAAACCGTGTGGGTGGGTTTCCCTAGCAGCCCACTCGCCGGATCAAGGGCCAACACACTGATTGTGTTAGAATCTTGATGGGCGCAAAGCAGCCATTTGCCACTTGGGTCGATCTTGAAATGGCGCGGGGTTTTGCCGCCGCATGGTGCGTGTTGCAGGAATTTCAACGCGCCTGATTTGGAATCGCGTTGGAATACGGTGATGGAATCATGGCCGCGATTCGAAGCATAAACCCAATTTCCGTTTGCATGCACTTCAATTTCAGCCGTAGTGTTTTTTCCGGTAAAATCGGCGGGCAAAGTCGGCACGCTGCCGAGCGGAGTGAGTTTTCCGGTTCCTGCTAGATGGCTTGCGGCGAGCACGGTGTTGTCCAGTTCGTTGATCACATAGGCGTGTTTTTCGTCTGGGGAAAAAGCCATGTGGCGTGGTCCGGCTCCGGGCGCGGTGGCCAGCGACGTCAGCGGCGCGCCCAGTTTGGAAGTCGCCGCGTCGAACGGATAGATTAGGATTTGGTCCAACCCGAGATCCGGCACAAACAGATGACGGTTCGCCTTGTCGAAATAAACGCCGTGCGCATGTGGCCCGTTTTGGCGGGGTAGGCTCGGGCCACTGCCCTGGTTGCTGATTACAGAAACCACTTCCTTCGCGATGCCCTGCTCGTTGAGGCGGACCGTGGAAATCCGACCATCGCCGTAGTTGGCAATCGCCAATGTGCTGCCGGAGGCATCCAACGCAAGATGGCAGGCCCCCTTCCCGCCCGCCGAAACCTCGCCGAAAAACTCCAGTATCCCATCCTTACCGATGCTGAAGGTAGCGACCGAATTCATGCCATCGGGAAAAGCAATTTTCGGCTGACCGATTGCATAGAAAAGCGGTCGGGTCGGGTGTTGTGCGAGGAATCCAGGATTTTTGTATTCTGCGGCAAGCGTTGGGGCGGTGAGTTTGCCCGTGGCCGGATCAAAATCCGCCTGATAGATCCCACGGCTTTCGCCGTTGCTGTTGGTGCCGATGAAGATGGGTGCCGCCTGCGACAGCATGGACATGAGCAAGCACGGGGCGATAAAAACTCGGAGCATGCCGAGAGAACGGAACTAGGCTGGGATTTCATTCAGTTTTATCTTTAAGCTTGCATTCTTGTGGCTTGACCCAGCGGCGATGGGTAGGCAGGGTGCCGCCCCGCCGCAGCCCTGATGGCAGCGGCATGTCCCACTCGAACCAACCTCACCGTTCCGTCATGGCCGCTAAGATCTATACTACCAAGGATGCGTCGATCGCTCCGCTCAAAAAGAAAACCCTCGCCGTGATTGGCTTTGGCTCACAAGGCCACGCCCACGCGCTCAACCTCAAGGACAGCGGCCTCAAGGTCATCATCGGCCTTTACAAGAAGTCGAAGTCCCGCGAAGTCGCCAAGAGCCTCGGCTTCGAGGTCATGGACACTGCGGATGCTGTCAAGGCGGCTGACGTAATTTTCGTCGCCACCCCGGACACGGTGATCCCATCGGTTTACGAAAAGGACATCGCGCCGAACCTCACCAAGGGCAAAACCCTGTTGTTCTCCCACGGTTTTGCCGTGCATTTCAAGACCATCACTCCGCCGAAAGACATCGACGTGATTCTCGTCGCGCCGAAAGGCCCGGGCCACACGGTGCGCTCGCAATTTGTTGCCGGCAAAGGCGTTCCTGGCCTGATCGCCATCCATCAGGACGTGTCCGGCAAAGCCAAACAAACCGCGCTCGCATGGGCCGGTGGCATCGGCTGTGCACGCGCCGGGGTGTTTGAAACCAACTTCCGCGAGGAAACCGTGACCGACCTGTTCGGCGAGCAGTGTGTGCTTTGCGGCGGTGCATCCGCCTTGGTGAAGGCCGGATTTGAAGTGCTCGTCGAGGCGGGTTATCAGCCCGAGATGGCCTACTTCGAGTGCCTTCACGAGCTCAAGCTCATCGTCGATCTCATGAACGAACAAGGCATCGCCGGCATGCGATTCTCGGTTTCCGAAACCGCCGAATACGGTGACGTCACCGTTGGTCCGAAGATCATCGATGCCTCGGTCAAGAAACGCATGCAAAAGCAGCTCAAGGAGATCGAAAACGGCAAGTTCGCCAAAGAGTGGACCGCTGAATTCGCTGGCGGTAACAAGAACTTCAACGCCATCCGCAAAACTGAGGCCGCCCACCAAATCGAAAAAGTCGGAGCCAAGCTGCGCTCGACGATGAGCTGGATCAAACAAAGCAAGATCAAGAAGGGTGCCAGCCAGGCGAGCTTCACTTCGAGCTCGAAGTAATCCGCAGGATTGATAAAAACCGCCCGTTTCCCGATTCCGGGAGGCGGGCGTTTTTCGTTTTAAAGCCCAATCCTTTTCCCGGTCTGGCGGCTCGCTCCGACGCGGGACGCACGCAATTTCTGCCATCTTGGCGAGATCCACCCGGTGTGACACTCTAGCCATCCGACTAACTTGAAAGTTTCCGGAAGGCTAATTGGCTGGAGCGAGCGTGAGGTGGCTCATCGTGAGGCCGCGGCTGCCGGCGGAGCGGGTGAAACGGAGGGTGTTTTTCCCTTGGGTGAGTGAGATGGTGATCGGTGGGGTGTCCTGCCATTGGCCGATGGTGTAGGGCAATTTGATTTCAACGGGCTCAGAGGAGCCATTGGCAGTGAGTTTGAGGACTTGGTCGGACTGCACGGTGACGACGCCAGCGGTGAGTGTGTAGGAGCCGGGCTTGGGTGCCTCGAAGGTGTATTCGAAGTGTTGTTCGGCGTTCATATCGCGGCTGCAGTGGAGGCGTTTTGCACCGTCTGCGGCGGCCATGGCAAAGAAGGCGCTGGGTTTCTCCGCCGTGGTCGTGAAGGCGATGGCGGGGATGGTGATGACGCCGTTTGCAGCCACGGTGGTTTGTTTGTCGGCGCTGGTGAGTTCGACTTTTTCAATGAAGTCGGGTTGTTTGGAGTGGTTGGATTCGCCAAGGTCTTCACCGACCGCGCCAAGGTCCCTGGCTTTAAGCGCCGCAGCGATGGCACGGGATTGGTAGTGGGCGAAGTTGCTCCAGTAGCCGCCATTGGTGCCGGCGCGGTCGTTGTAGGCGGGTTCGCCGAGGATTATGGAAATCCATTGGGCTCGCAGGACGGTTAGGAAGTTGTCAGAGTCTTTGCGGGCTTGGGTTTCGAGCAGGAAATTGGCACCGCTGCGGGGGCTTTCATCCTTGTCCCACCAACTCCATTGGAACGAGGCACCTAGGTTGGTGACCCAACCGTCAGGTGTCCAGCGGCCGATGGCGGCGTGGCCTTTTTGGGTGACGCCCCAGGAAGGAATGCCGAAGCTGCGAAGAAGAAAGCGGCCGACAAAAGCGCGTCTGCCGCAAACGCCGCCAGTCTTGATGATGTTCTGGTATTGTTGGAGTGAGGGGAGATCGTTTACTTGATCTTTAGAGCCGTAAAGGACGTCGGTTTTGATGAGCTTGGTGTAGCGCCAGCCGGGGTTGGAGGCGACTAGGTGATCGGGGCGGTAATTGCGCAGCATTTCGCGGCCCCAGGTAAGGATGTGGTCTGGCGCGTCGCAATTGACGACCATGCGGAGATCCCAAACGGAAAGGTTTTTGAAATGGGGATCGAGTTCACCGGCGAGGAAGGCTTTTTCGTAATGAAGGTAACGTTTTACGGGATCGACGGTGGCGGGAGCGCTGGGTTGATCAGCGGGGTTGCTTTGCTTGATGGGGACGGCGTGTTCAAGCGCGGTGGCGAGGGCAAGAGTTTGCAGGAACCCTTCCTTGGCCTTGGGGCTGGCGCTTTGAATCGCGGTGTAGATCTCCATGGCTTCGCCGAATTTGCCGAATTTGGCTCCGCCTGCGATGAGCATTTGTTTCATCAATGCGTCGTCGCCTAACAGTTTCTTGATTGAAGCTGCTTGTGCGGCACCTTGTTGGGAAAAGCTGTCGAGGGTAGCCGGTGTGGCGTTTGCGATGAGGGCGGCTTTGGCGAGTCGGGCGTCCAGCTTGTCGGAGGTGAGGAAGGGGGAAAGCTTGGCTTGGAGATCAGTGGCGGTTGCGAGCGCGGTGGCCTTGGCCGATTCGAGCGCATTGTCTGCATCCTCACTGGATTTTTGGGCGGCGGCTTTATCGGCCACTTTTTTGTCAGAAGCCGCGAGGCGAGCTTTGGTCGCGGTTTGTTCGGCTTGGAACTCAGCTTCGGTAGCGGCGATGAATTTGGCCTTCAGAGACTCATCAATGCTGGGCAGCGCTTGTTGGACTTCCTGGGTGAGCGAGGCGAGGCTGGTGGCGTATTCGTTGGCGGAGGTGTGGCCGACTGAAAGTGCGAATGGCGTTGCAGCCAATGCATACGTGATGCGGAGATGATGAAGTGATTTCATGGGCTTGTTCGATTTGTGAGTTATTTGCGTTTAAGCACCATCAGTTGGGACTGCCATCCGGCAGGATTTTTGGGACCGAAACCACCGGCTTCGATGAAAAGGAAGTCGGTGCCGCCGATGGTCTGCGGGGTAATTTTAAGGGCTTGGGAGCGATCGAGATCCATCAGTGTATCGCCGGACCAGATCCAGTTGGGAGAATGGGTGGCCCCTTTGTCTTGGAAGGTGATTTCCTTGAGTGGACTGCGGCCGGAATTGGGATTGGTCTTGGGATCGAATTTGTCAATGGAATCGACCAAGGCAACGGTGGTCCATGCTCCGAGAACTTTGGAGTTGGCGATGAATGTGCCGTCATATTGGAAGGCGTCCTCAGCGGAGGGTGCCTTACCATTTTCCGGGTCGTTCTGCATCTGCCATTCGGCGCTGAGCATGGGAACGAATGTCGCGGCTTTGGCCAGCACGGCTTCATCGAGCGGTGGAAGTTTTCTCTCCTCCAGCCACATGCTGAAGGTCCCTTGGGGCACGGGTGGCATCTGGACGATGGCGCGGTCGCCATAGCGTAGGAACGAGGTGGCGGCGAGAGTAACCGGGCCTTTGGCGAATTCCTCGTGGAGTTCCTTGGTGATCCAGCCGCCTCGGATGGTGTCGCCACCGCGGCGCCCAAGACCTTCTTTGCTTTCCACCAGAGGCTTGCCGTTGATGAACACTTTGAAACCATCGCCGGCGCCCACGCCTTGGCCGGTTTGAACGCGGAGACGGTATTCATGTCCAGCTTTGAGAACAGGAAATTCAAACTTGCCGTTAACGAGCAGTACTTCCTTTTCCCACAGGGTGCGCGGAGTTTCATTCCATGGATTGCGGGTGTCGTTGTCGGACAATTTGCCCTTGTATTGACCGATGGGGAAACGGCCTTTTTTCCAATCGACTTTGGTGGAGTCGAAGTCTTTGGCGAACCAGTTTTCCATGCCTTTCGGGTAGGTGACGGGGCGGTAGCGCCAGGGGGAGAGGTCGTATTTCTGTGTTTCTGTCGGATCGAAGGTGAAATAATTCCACTCGGCGTTTTTCAGGTCGGGACCGAAGGGTTTCCAGTCGTGATCGTGGACGCCAATTTTTTGATAGAGCGAGACCAGGCCGTCGATGGAGTTGGTTACGGCACCTCTCTGGGAGGGTCGGGCAAGGTCGTTGAAAATGGTGCGGCGGTTCACGCCGATGTATTGATAGATAAGTTTCTCGCGGATGAGTGGCTGGATGGCTTTTTTGAGTTCCGGGCCGAATTTTTCCGAATCGGCGGAGAGGAACAGATCGTCGTGTGGCAGCGGTTCGTTGGGGTATTGTGTTTTTGAAACCTGATAGAGGACGTCATAGCCGCCGGGGATGCTGGTGAGGGTATCGGCGAGGCGTTCAATGGTATCCTTGCGATGGCCGGTCAGGTTCTGCCCGCCGGTCCAGGCATTGGTGCCGCTGTAGTTTTGGTAGGCTCCGCCCATGGCCTTGAGCGCGAGACTGCGGACTTTGTCACTGGCGGCGGGGAGTTTTTCGCGCAGGGCATTGAGTGGTCCGCCGGTGGTGCTTTGGCGCATCGTTTTGCTGAACATTTCGCCCATGGGCGGCAGGACTTTTTCATAACAGCGCTCGTCGATGGCAACTTGAGTGAGTGCCATGAGCGCACCTTGTTGGAGCCATTGTTCGGGGTGATTGAGGTAGGAGAGCAAGAGATCGACGTGAGGGACAATCATGTCCGGAGTGCCGCATTGGACGAGCGAGAGGCAGGCGTCTTTGACGAACCAGGATTCCTTGTCGTCTTTGAGGCGCTCGATGGCAAAATCGAAGAGCCGCTTGGACCAATCGGCTTGTGGATCGAAGGCCTTGGTGGCGGCACGAAGGCCAGCGTTACGGATGCGGGGATCGCTGTGGCGGGCGAATTCTTCCAACAACTCGGGGCGCACGCGCTTGCCGGGTTTTGGAAACATGTAGTCACAGGAAAGTCCGGCTGCGTTGAGCGAGATCATGTTGCGAATGAGATAATCCGGGTGATGGAGGTAACGGCGGATCTCATCGTCGCTGAGTTCCTTGGCATTGAGGCGGATGATGAGGGGTTTGGACGAGTCCTTGGTTAGAACTTCACTGGAGACATCAATGCGTTGGCCGTCCTTGTCGGCGATGGGGTCGAGGGACATGAACACATCGTCCGCTTCGATGCCCCAGGGGCGTTTTGGGAGTTGATAGGATTTTGAGAACTTGGTGGGAGGTGCGCCGGTGATGCGGAGTGTCTTGCGGGGCACGGTGTAGGTGAGCGCGTATCCGGTGCCCCATTCCTCGTTGTCATATCCGGCACCGCCGAGGATGGCGAAGGAACCGTTGAAGCGGCGGGACATGTCATAGTGCCACTTTCGGTGATCCAGAAATTCGCGGTATTGCAGTGGTTTTTTATCGGGCAGCAAAGCCATGGCAGCGCTGCGCCAGATCTCGCCGATGCCGCCGCCGGTGTGGCCGTGGAGCATGAAAGTGGTGGTGTAGAAACTCGTCATCGCCACATGATCGCGAGCTTTGGCGTAGATGGAATTTTCGCCCTCGGGCGTGAGCGAAGCGGCTGCGGCCATGGCGAAGGCGAGTTTGCCGTTTTTTCCATTGTCCACGAAGGATGTCTCTGGGCGGTCATCGCCGTAGGGGTTGATTCCACGTCCGGCATAGCGGAAAAAGTGGACGAGCGTGCGTTGGAGCAAACTTTCGTTGACGTTTGCGCCGCATTGTTTGGCGAGCAGGAGGAAGGTGACGACGTGAGTGCCGCCGGCGTTGAGGTGGCCGTTGCCATAGCCGAGTTTGACCACGCCGCCGCGTCCGGCCCAGGCATCGAGATATTCGCCCTTGGCGGCGGCATCGACCCACGCTTGGATGATGGGGAGTGCTTCGGCATCGCCGGTGCGGAGATAATATTCGCAGACGGCGAGGCCGCCATAGCCGATATGCCAAGCATAGCCGCTGGTGTTTTTGCCTTTCAGGGTGTGGACCCAGTCGCGGACGGTGGCGAGATCGCTTTCATCGCCTGTAGAAAGGAGGAACAGCATGCCGATATCGGCGAAACCTTTGTCGGATTTAGGCTGCTTCAGGTGGTCGGCGAAATTGCGGACGATTTTGTCGGATTTCGGGCAATCGAGCGGCCATGTTTTGCTGTAAGCCCCTAGGACGGGGATTTTGACGATGATGGGAGCGGATTCGCCTTGGATCGCGAATTTGATGATGCCATCGGTGGCTTCGGCAGCTTCGAGGATCTGGCCGAGCTGGATGCGGGGGTCGATCCCCTTGAGGGTTTGGCCATTGATGGACCCGATGATCTGGCCTTTTTTAAGTTTGCCGCTGGCTTCGGCGGGAGAACCGGGCTCGATATCGCCCACTTGCATGATGAATGCCGGCTGGTGCAGTTCGACGGCCATCCCAACCGGGCCAAAGCGGCCGATGATATTGACGGAGGTGGCTTCGTTCGGTGCCGTGGAGAAAAGTGGAGCTTCCTTATAGAAGCTGTCTGCGGTGGCGGCACAAGCCAATGCGAGGAGGAAAAACGTGGTAATTTTCATGGAATGAGATGGAAGTCGTTTTTGAGTTGCCGACTAGTTTAGCCATACTGCCGGGCCGGGAGCGAACTTGCATGAATTTTCCAGACCAAAACGCCTCCTTTGCGGGAAAGAGGCTGTTGGAATGGGTTACGGGATGCGCTGAAGCATCGATCTTTAGGATTCCGATTCCTTTAACCAAGCATCGATTCCGCCCACGACGTTTTTGACGTGAGTGAATCCGTGATCCAGCAGTAGACTAACAGCTTTAGCGGAACGTCCTCCCATTTTGCAATGCACGAGGATTTCGCGGTCTTTCGGTAGTTCTGCTAGATGATCCGCAAGCTTACCTAAAGGAATGAGGGTGGATCCCGGAATGCTTGCGATGGCGTGTTCGGCGGGTTCACGAACGTCGATGAGCAATCCTTGGAAATCGTTGGCTAACCGAAGACGAAGTTCACGGGTGGTGATGGTTTCCATAGGATTGTGGTTAGGGGCGCAACTGGCACGGGCGGTGGTTTCCGAGTTGAAAACACTGAAAATGTCCGGATGGTCACCACATAGTCGGCATTGCGGATCGCGATGAAGTTTTAATATGCGGAAAGTGCTATTCAATGCGTCGTAAACGGTAAGCTTGCCGAGTGGAATGCTGCCGATACCAAGAATGAGCTTGAGTGCTTCCATCGCCTGAATCGAGCCAATGATGCCGGGAAGCACGCCGAGCACGCCTGCTTCTTGGCATGATGGCACGCTGCCGGGCGCGGGCATGACAGGAAGTAAACAACGGTAGCACGGCCCGCCGAAATGCGGAGCAAAGACCGAGCATTGGCCATCGAAGCGGTGAATCGCGCCGTAAACGAGCGGCTTACGCAGGAAATATGCCGTGTCACTCGTGAGAAATCGGGTGGGAAAATTGTCAGAACCATCGACGATCACATCATAATTTTCAGCGATCTCCATCGCGTTGTCCGGTGTGAAGCGCAGCGGGTGAAGTTCCAGCACGACATGCGGGTTCACCTCACGCAATCGCGCGGCCGCGCTCTCAAGCTTCGGTTTTCCAATCCATGATTCGCCATGGAGGATCTGTCGTTGGAGATTTGACGCATCGACCACATCATCATCCACAAGGCCTAGCCGCCCGACACCCGCCGCCGCCAAATACAACGCTGCCGGTGAACCCAGCGCCCCGCTGCCAATCAACAACACCGAAGATTCTTTCAGCTGCAACTGACCTTCTATCCCAATTTGTGGAATCAACAAATGACGCGAGTAGCGTTCAAGTTCGGCTTGTGAAAGCGTGGCGGACATGATTTCCACAGCATGTGCCGATTTCCTGACGTGTCCAATGTGGAAATGAGAGGAAAATTCATCGGTCATGGCTAAGACCACCTGCCCGTCCTTCGTGACTCCAACCCCATTCCGATGAAGTCTCGAAATGGATGTCGCATTGAAACTTGGATGAATTTTGCCCTGTCGTAAAAGCAATGGACCAGATTGCACGGCATACTTCACGTCCACTTCCTTCAATGGATACTCATCCGTCCGAATGACGGCCGCGCCCTTTGACCCGACGAGGAAGATGCCATTTGGCATCAGGAAAAAGTTTCCGTTGCCGTTATTTCGGTTCACCGGCCTGAGCATCCTGCTGTCCTGAACCAGAAGCCCGCTCGGCACGCCTCCCGGCTCAAAGATCCCACCGTTCATCAAGCTGTCCACCTTGACGTTTTCGCCTGCAAGGTAGCGTGCCACTTCGGGAAATGTCCTGAATTGGTTGCCGTCGTTGTCTTTCCAGATGATCCTTACGGAGCTCGCCGTGGTGGTTAGCACATGGTAAGTGATTCCATCGATAATCTTCTTTTCGGGAGCGGAAACCGCACGACCGCAGAAGAATAATGTTAGAACAAGGAGTGTGAATCGAAGGATCATTTCCCGATGACGAAAGCGGTAGTAATGAACTGGCTTTTTGCTCCACGGATTGGAACCTGGACGAGGCCGCACCCGGTAATGTTGCCCCATCTTTCTTCCTGAACGAGAACGCCGCTGGCGGCGGCGGTTCCGCCGGGCACATCCGTTGCAAACCCGGTCGGAAGAGTGAGGGTGCCGGTGAAGGAGCCATCGGTTTTCACCGCCTTGCCCTTCCATACGACCAGCGGCGTGGTGCCGGGTGCCGAGGTGATGAGATTGAACTTGCCATCCAAGGTGAACTCGGTGGGAAGTGCGGCTGTAGTGGCTTGAGGGTCTTCGTTGCTGAGCCCGCCACCATCGATGATTACCTCGGCGCTGCGGTTGTCGCGCCAACCAAGGGATTCACCCAATGCGGTGGCAGTCGCGGGAGCAGACCAGCGGCTGGTGCCGACGGTGACTGGTATGCCGGGGAAGCCATTCGGATAGCTGAGGGTCGTGGCATCTGCGGTTTTGGTCCACCAGACTTCATCGGTGAGCGGCGGCTCGCCGGATGTTGTTTGCCCGAGATTTCCGAGTGTGACGATGCCGCCGATATAAGAGGTCTTCTTCTTGTAGGGCTGCGACCAGAGAACCGCTTGGCCGAAAGCGGATAGACCCAGCGTGATATTGGCGGAGGTGGCATCTCCGAGCAGTCCTTTGAAGGTGCCTATGCCTTTATTGCTGACTTTTCCTTTCATCCAACCAAGGCCCGCCGGAACGGTAATGCCATCCTGATCTCCGGCATCGAGGACCAAGCTGTAGGGCACGGTCGTGGGCGGCATCTCGCCAACTTTGGCTAGGCGGAATCCGCGCAGTGTTCCGCCATCATAGGTGCCGGTGATGGCGGGAGTGGATCCATCGATCAGGATATTGACGGTGACCTCTGGAACTTCGGCGACAGATGACGAAGCCTTGATGGCGGGGAAAGGTGCAGTGATCGGGGCAATGGGTGAACCTTTGGCAAGAATGAAACTGCCTTTCGCGCTACGCTTCTTGCTTGCGCCTGAGGATTCCAAGGTCGCGCTCCATTGATTAGCTCCGGTGATGGTGATTTTGCAGACCCCGCTGGGGACCGAGTTGGCATCTTCCATGAGGAAGTCGAATTCTCCAATGAGTGTGGCAGGGAACTCAAGCACGGTGATTGGGAAGGCGATCGTGCGCACGACCGTCTTGCCTTGGAGCACCTGCACGCTGGCCTGATAGGTTCCAGCTTTGCCAGAGAGTGTGCCGGAGAGCAGGCCGGTGGTGGCGTTGAACTTGAGTCCGGACGGGAGCTTGCCGGAGAGTTTGAGTGTTTGCCCGGTGGTGATGAGTTTACTCAGGTCGAACGTGATTTCATTTCCGACCGTTGGATTGAAGGGATCCCCGGCGACACAGAATGCATAAACGTCGGAAAAACCGTCGGCATTGCTATCAGCAAGCAGCGGATTGGTATAGCTCACATTAACTTCGATACCATCGAGGATTCCGTCACCGTCCGTGTCAGCGCGAGCGGGATTGGTGTCGGTCACTGTGGTCTCCTCAAAGTCGCTGAGGCCATCTCCGTCGGAGTCCGCCGCAAGGGCTGAAAACGTGGCACCAATCACCTTGTTCGCAGTCATGACGAAGGTGAGCGGATTCGTCGTCCCCGATGCATCACCCGTCCACCCGGTAAACACATAACCGGCATTCGGTGTGGCGGTGATCGTGACTGAAGAGCCGGCCTGATAGGTTCCGCCACCTGTGATGGTGCCGTTGGCTCCGCTTGCGGATAGAATATATTCGATGGCCGCAATGCTGGCCGTTGCCGTGGCCGAATCCACATGACCGGCAGAGTTGCTGATGCGCACCCAATAACTGCTGTTAGCCGTAAGCGCCGGGGTGGTATAAGTCGCACTGGTCGCGCCGGAGATCGGACTGGTGGTCACTCCGGATGCGCCCTGATACCATTGGAACGATGGCGCTGGTGAACCCGAGGCCGCGACCGTTAGAGTGGCGGTGCCGCCACTGTTCATCGTGACGGATCCCGGCTGCGAGGTGATGGTGGGCGGGGTTTCTAAAGGGGGCGGGCCTGTCACGCTGATCGTAAAATTCTTGGCATAGGATTTTCCACTGTAGTTCGCTTTTTCCCAAGCCTTGATGGTGACCAGAAACGATCCGGACTGCGCGGGAATACCCTGAATCGCATCGGTCGAGCTGTTGGTGGCGTTCGCATGCACGAGACCGGTGGGAAGCTCGCCAATCACCTGCCAACTGGCAGGTTTTCCCGGAGTCCCTACGCACTGGAACACGAAACTAAGATTGTTTCCGACCGTTGCGGGAACAGTGTAGGAACCGGAGACCGGCGACACTTGAGTGAGCGTGGTGGCTCCGGCGACCGAGTCAAAAACACCAAGTCCTGCCACGGTCGCTACGGACCATTTTGTCATTTCAGCGAGCGCCGAACCACCGATGATACGGACTTCGGGAAACAACATCTGGACCAACGGCGAGCGCTGGAACAGAAGCAATAGGGAGCCGATTCGTGAGGAAATCACCCGAAGTCGTAGTGGCTTGCATTGTTTGAGAAACATAAGGAAACCTTTCAATTGGGTTGTAAACGGGAGGGCGATATCGACACAAGCACAGATATGGTCAGTTGCAACCACAACCGCCGCCGCCCACGCCGCCGCCGCCGGAGCTGGCCTCACGCGAGAAATATCCGTGCTCGGTCATGGCTTGGAGGAGCGGATCCATGCTCCCGGCCATCACCGGTTTGGCAAGGTTGCCACGCTCGTAGGGTTTCACCCTCACGAGTGATTCGGCACACGAGTTCAGCAGCGGAATAGCGAGAAAAACCAGGGCAAGGGTGGCGGAACGCTTCATGTGCACGGATGGCAAGGAATTTTGAGTTAGGGTTTTTCAGCGAGAAGCGCTTCGATTTCTACCGTGTATTCGGCTTCGGTTTTCTCACCCCGGAAGCCGGTGTGGACGCTGTGGATCACGCCCTTGCGATCGATGAGATAACTCGTCGGCATCATCGAAGGACCAAAGAACTCGGCCGCCTTGTGGGCGGAGTCATGGGCCAACGGGAATTTGGCAGCCATCTTCTCGGCGAAGGATTTGTATTTCGCCGCATCGTCATCGACGCCGATGCCAATGATGACGAGGCCTTTGGAAGAATATTTGTCATGCAGGCGGTTAAGACAGGGAAACGAGATCTTGCACGGCCCGCACCAGGACGCCCAGAAATCGACGAGCACGACTTTTCCCGAGGTGTTGGGAATCTTTGCTTCGGGTAGGAGTTGGGCGAGTTTTGGCATCGATTGACCGGCTTTCGCGGGGGCGGCCGATGACATGAGGGTGGTGGCGGCGAGAAAGCAGGCGACAAGGATGGGTTTCATGGGAATAACTGGGATATGGGTAGGTTGTGGGTGGGTTGTGGGAAACAGAAATTCATGCGGCTTTGACCAGGAAACGGCTAAACCCCCGACTTCCCTCAATTCCGGATTCGCTTTGAGCGCAGACCTCGACACCACGGGCGAGCGAGGCGAGGTGAAGACCCTTGCGCGGGCCGAGCACAAACACCGCCGTGCTGTAAACCCCGGCTTCCAAACAGGAGCGGGCGATGACCGTGACGGCACGCATGCCGTTGGCCACCGGCCAACCGGTCCGTGGATCGAGGATGTGACCATAGCGGATCCCGCCGTGGACAAAGTAGCGGGCATAGTCGCCTGACGCAGAAACCGCGTGATCTGCGACGGCGACACCGCCCCAGCAGTTCCCTGGCGTGTTGCCGTCTTCGATGCCGACGTGCCAGAACGGATGCTTGCCATTTCCGCCGAGCGCGAAGATATCGCGCCCGAGGTCCACGAGCGCGTCGGTGATGCCGTTGCGGCGGGCGATCTCTGTAAGGAAATCCACAGCGTATTCCTTGCCAAAACCGCCGAAATCCAGCCCCATGCCAGCTTCGGGCAAGCGCACGGCACCCGGGCGGCGTTGGACTTTTTTCCACCCAGTTAGAGCAAGCGCGGCCCTGACCTCCGCGGCATCGGGGAGCTTGTCATGGACCTTCTTCCAGTCCCAAACCCGCAGCAAGGGCAGGATGGTGGGATCAAGGATGCCATCGGTCCGCTGATAGAGATCACCGGCAAGATCGAGCAGGTGATCCATTTCATCGTCCACAGGAACCCACTCGCCACCGGCCGCGGCGTTGATGCGCGTTATCAGAGAAGCCGGGCGGAACCGTGAAAACTTCGCCTCGAAGCCGTCGATCCACGCGAGGGCGTCTGCCGCAAAGCTGAGGGCCTTGTGCTCGTCATCCAGCCTGAACTTGATGAGGCACTTGGTTCCCAAGGCGTTGAACTCCACCCGCCGTACGCCGGACGTGTCCGGAGGAATGACTGAGGGTGTCGCGATGGCTGGCATGGTCAATGATGTTGGAAAATCAAAACTCCGCACGGACGCCGATCGTCCAAATGTCGGCGCTTGGATAGGACGCGTCCGGAGAAGTCTCCGAAGAATTTCCGTTTGAAGACATCACGTAACGTTCGTAGCACGCGTTCGCGGTGAAGGTGTCGTTGAACTGGTATCGCAGGCGGAGGCCACCACTGATGGCATCGAGAGAGGACAAGCGGTAGTCGGCCGACCAGTTCGGGTCACTGGTGCTGGGATTCGACGGATCGCTGATATTCATCCCGTTGAGCGTATTGACGAAAAAATCCGCTGCGCTCTGGTGATAGTAACGGAAGAACGGAGTGACCGTGAAACGCTCCCCCACCTCTTGCCTCCATTCGATCTGCAAGGTCTGCGAGAAAACGCCGAAGTCGTCTTGTGCGAGGCGCAGCACGCCGTCGAGCGCGGCGTGGGCACCCTCGAAGTAATGTTTGCCTTCCGCCTGAAGCACCTGCCTGAAACGATGGCTCGGCCGGTTTTCCGGATAAATGTTCACTACCGAGATTCCGAATTCAACTTCGTCGCGCTGAACCCACTTGTAGGGGTCGCTCAGGTAGCCATCACTATAGCCCAGCGTGAGATTGAGCGAGACCACCGTATTCTTATCGATGATCTGGCTGACACCTGTGAACAGATCGTAGGCATTCTTGTCCTCTTCTCCCCCGACGGGCAAGGACACGAGATCGTTGAGGTAATTGATCCCGTAAGAGAACGTGGTGTTCTTCTGGTTCAACTCCCAAGTGTCGCTCAGCGCGATGCCGTCCGAGAGGTAGTCGCTCTCCTTGCTGCGCGAAACCTCAAGTTCGACCCTGTGATCCCCGAACTGGTGGGCTAGAGCGGCGAGTATGCCGTAGCGGGTGTCCGGGGTTACTTTGGAAAGATAAGGCTGGCTGGTGCCCGGCAGGGACCCCGTCGGCGAAGCTCCGCTGATCGCGTCGCTGAGTGCTTGAAAACGAAAGGACGTGACATCATCGATCTCGATCTGGCCGCGGATGTAATGAGACTCGATTCGCATGCGATCATCGTCTTCCTGATAAAGCTGGAAGCTGTAATCGTAATGTTGCGCGGAAATTTCACCTTTTGCCTGAATGCCGGGGCACAAAAGAGCAGCGAGAACAATGGGTTGACGTGGTTTCATGGGGAGCAGGATGCACTTCCACAAGTGGATCTACACCAAATGCCCGATCACTCTACTACGTCAACGCATATTTTGCTGTTTGGGGCACATCCGCATAAAAAAAATTTAATGTCCCGCGGCCGAATTTGGTTCTGTTGGCAGCAATTTGCCACATCGGCTTGAAAAATTCCAGACTGCGCACGCAAACTTCCGGCACGCTCAGCATCCCATCAGATGACGACGCACGGTCTCCAACGCCGCTTGGCTGACGGCGAGTTTGAAGTCGTGGCGATTGCGCGGGTGAAAAACTTTGAATGCGGTGGCTTCAGCGCCATTTGTGGCGATGCCGATCCACGCCGTGCCGACGGGTTTATCCGGCGTTCCACCATCTGGACCCGCGATGCCAGTGACGGCCACCGCAATATCCGCGCCGCTGGCATGCAACGCTCCAACCGCCATCTGGCTGGCGACGGTTTCGCTCACCGCACCATGCGTTTCAAGATCGTTGGGTGAAACTCCGAGAAGGGATATTTTAGCAGCGTTTGCATAAGTCACAAAGCCATGGGTGAAAACGGCACTCGCTCCAGGAACATCAGTGATGCGGTTGGAAATAAGCCCGCCGGTGCAACTTTCCGCCGTGGCGATAGCCATGCGTTTTTCACACAACAATCGAACCACCATGGCCTCCAATGAGGAACCATCATCGCTGATGAGATAATCCCCGAAGCTCCCGAGCGCGATGGATCTCCCCGCTTCCAGCGCAGTGGCTGGCCCGATCAAACGCAGATCAACCTCGCCGATGTGGGCGCAATAGCCAAATTCAAGGTCCGGGATTTCCGCCAGCGCGGCATCGATGCCTTGATGAAAATCGCTCTCGCCGATGCCTGTGAATTTAAGTTCTAGCACTGAGGGTTGTGTTTCCAAACCGGAAAGCGCTCGCAGTCTTGGGACGACTTCGGCGTGAAACATCGGATAGAGTTCGCGTGGCGGGCCGGGCAGCAGAATGACCGCGCACGGCGCACGGCCATTGAGGCGGGGTGGAATGTAAACTCCCGGCGCGGTGCCGTTGGCATTCGGCAAAACGTCCGCGCCCACGGGGATGAGCGCTTGTTTCAAATTTGCCGCAGCCATCGGTCGGCCACGCAAGGCAAAAAATCCTTCTAACGATCGGAGCGCCGCCTCATCTGTCATCAACTCCAAGCCGAGCACCTCAGCGGTGATTTCACGCGTAAGATCGTCGCTGGTCGGCCCGAGACCGCCCGTCACAATCAAAACATCCGCGCGGGCGAGCGACTCGGTGATGGCCTCGCGGATGGCTTCGCCATCGGGCACAGTCGTTTGGCGGGCGATGCGCAAGCCGAGCAGGAACAACTCGCGCCCGAACCAAGCAGCGTGAGTGTTCACGGTATTGCCGAGCAAGAGTTCGGTTCCGGTGTTGAGGATCTCGATTCGCATGGGCGGATGCTCCCGTCCCCAGCGCTGCGACACAAGAACGGATAGGCGAAATCAACACAAAAAAGCGCCGCTCTGTGGACTCAGAGCGGCGCATAAAATCTCATATGGAATCAAACGCACTTACTCTTTGGCAGCGGGTTCAGCCTTTTTCTTCGCGGCCTTTTCTTCCGCTCTTTTCAAGCCTGCTTCGACACGTTTGCGGAATTCCTTGATGCCCGGAATAACCGCACTTTCCGGAGCAAACGCAATGGCTTCATCAATCGCTTTGAGCGTCTCCGTCAGTTTCGCTTGTTGCGCATAAATAGACGCGCGGGTCATCATGATCTGTTGCGTCTCTTCGGTTTCGAAACCGCCTGCCTTGAGAGTGTCATCCACCAGTTTCAGGGCGCCGTCCATGTCTTGTTTCTCAGCAAGTCCCTCCAGGGCTGTTCGAAAATCCGTAAGCCGTTTTTTTGTTGCGGCTTTCTTGCCGAAACCGGTCTCATCTTTCGGATCTGCGGCGATGATTTGTTCGGCGATGTCGCCATAACAATTTGCCACCATTTCATCATCCAACTCCAGAGCATCAAGTGCGGAGATCAATGCTTTCGCTTTTTCGGCACCCGGACGTTTTTGGGCGGTGGCAAATGCTTCGTCACGGACGGCCTTTTTCTTCCGGAGCTCATTGAGGTGCGCCACATAACTTACTGGTCCACCTTCCTCATAACCTGTTTGCGCGTATGGCCGACCTTTAGCATCACACAAAAGGATCGTTGGATAACCCTTCACGGCATACTTCGCACCAAGTTCCTTGTTTTGTTGGTGAGTGGCTTCGGAAATTATGGATTTGTCCTTCGGAGAATCGATTTCGACGAGGACGAAAGTGTCTTTCACGCCGGCCTTGAACGCATCGTGTTTGAAAACCTCGTCAACGAGCTTGATGCACCAACCACACCAGTCTGAACCGGTGAAATCGATCAGCAGGTCTTTTTTGGATTCGGCGGCTTGCTTTTTCGCAGCCGCGAAATCCGAGGTCCAGCCTTCGCCACCCGCGAAGGCAGCTCCGTGAAGCGCCATAAGCGTGGCACAAAGTGTTGATGTGAATTTGATAAGTTTCATCGCGGCGGGCAGCGTATTAGTCCTATTCTCTCACGTCGAGATGAATCAGAACCATTTCACGAGCTATAACCCAACCAAGGACCAAGCCATTTTTCGGCTTCTTCAAGGCACATGCCCTTGCGTTTGGCATAGTCCGCGACTTGATCTTTTTGAAGATCCGAGATCACGAAGTAATGACTTTCCGGGTGCGAGAAATATAACCCGCAAACTGCCGCGCCGGGGTGCATCGCACAGCTTTCGGTGAGGGTGACGCCAGTTGACTCCGGCGCACCTAGCAAATCAAAGAGGATCGGCTTCTCCGTATGGTCCGGCTGCGCGGGATATCCCGGAGCGGGCCGGATGCCACGGTAGTTCTCATGAATCAACTGCGCGGTAGTGAGCTCCATTTCCGTCTCATACCCCCACTCGATGCGGGCGCGATGATGCAACAACTCCGCAAAGGCCTCGGCAAAACGGTCAGCGATGGCTTTGACCATGATCGAGCCATAGGGATCATGCTCCTTCTCCAACTCCGCCGCGAATTCATCCGCGCCATGGATACCAACGACAAATCCGCCGACGTAATCCTGAATTTTCCCTCCTGCCACCCAATCCGCGAGAGCTACATTGGGTTTTCCTGAGTCTTTTTTGATCTGTTGGCGCAGAGTGTGGAAACGAGTGCGCACGATGCTACGGCTCTCATCGGTCCAGACGATGATGTCGTCGCCCTCGGCATTGGCGGGGAAAAAGCCATACGTGCCATGCACCTGAAAGCGGTCTTCCGCGATGATGCGGTCAATCCATGTGAGCGCATCCTGATAGAGTTTCGCAGCTTCGCCAGCACCTTCGATGTTTTTGGTTTTGAGGATTTTCTTCTCCCGGTCCCATACGCCACGAAGTTCCCATGCATGGAAGAAGGGCGTCCAGTCGATATATTCCGCAAGCTCGCGAAGGCTCTGACTATCAATCACGCGCGTGCCGTCACACGAGGGAACCGGCGGCGTGTAGTTTTCCCAATCGAATTGCGGTGCTGCGGCACGCGCTTGCTCAAGGGTTAGAGTTTCCTTTTTCGGTCCGCCGATAAAGTTATCACGCAGAACTTGCTGCTTGGCGCGGTTTTCCGCCGCGAACTTTTCGCGTTGGTCTTTGGAAATCAGCGAGGTCGTGACCGGCACTGAACGGGAGGCATCGAGCACGTGAACGACCGGACCCGAGTAATGCTCGGCAATCTTAATAGCGGTGTGCGCGGCCGAAGTCGTAGCGCCGCCGACGAGCAACGGAACTTTGAATCCCCGACGTTCCATTTCCTTGGCAACGTGCACCATCTCGTCGAGCGAGGGTGTGATCAAACCGGATAGACCAACGACGTCCGCGCCGATCTCAATGGCCTTGGCGAGAATTTTATCGCATGAAACCATCACTCCCATGTCGGTGACTTCAAAGCCATTGCAAGCAAGCACCACGCCGACGATATTCTTGCCTATGTCATGCACATCGCCCTTCACGGTGGCAATTAGAAAGCGCCCGGCGGAACGGCCACGCTCAGCGAGTCGTAGGGCTTCTTCGTCAGTTAGAGATGGATCGCTCTCCTTGATTTCTGCTATATCTCCGGCAAGAAACTCGGCTTTTTCCGCTTCCATGAACGGCGTCAGCCAAGCGACCGCCTTTTTCATCACACGGGCCGACTTCACCACTTGCGGCAGGAACATTTTCCCCGCGCCGAAGAGGTCACCGACGATGCCCATGCCATCCATCAACGGGCCTTCGATGACTTTGAGCGGGCGACCGTATTTTGCGAGCGCGGCTTCGGTGTCCTCGTCGATGAATTTGTCGATGCCTTTGAGCAATGCGTGTTCGAGACGTTTTTCGACCGAATCTTCACGCCACGAAAGGTCTTCCTCAATTTTTTTCCCGCCATGGCCCTTGAAGCTTTCGGCGAGTTCGAGCAGTCGTTCCGTGGCGTCCGGGCGGCGGTTGAGCAGGACGTCTTCAACACAATCTAGCAAGTCTTTTGGGATTTCATCATAAACTTCGAGCATCCCGGCATTGACGATTCCCATGTCCATGCCGGCCTTACCGGCGTGATAGAGAAAGGCGGAGTGCATCGCCTCACGCACTTTGTTGTTGCCGCGAAACGAGAATGAAATGTTGGAAACGCCGCCGGACACTTTGGCTCCGGGCAGGTTCTCTTTGATCCAGCGCGTGGCGTTGATGAAGTCCAACGCATAGTTGTTGTGCTCTTCAATGCCGGTCGCGACGGTTAGGATATTGGGATCGAAGATGATATCATCCGGATTGAAACCGACTTCATCGACAAGGATGCGGTAAGCGCGCTCGCAGATGCGGATTTTCTCATCATAGGAGGCAGCCTGGCCGTTTTCATCGAAGGCCATGACGACTACCGCCGCGCCGTAACGCATGATGTGGCGCGCTTGTTGGTTGAAATTTTCCTCACCCTCCTTGAGCGAGATCGAATTCACGATACCTTTCCCCTGAAGGTGTTTGAGCCCTTCTTCCAGGATTTCCCACTTCGAAGAATCCACCATGATCGGGACCTTCGCAACATCGGGCTCGCCTTGCAGGAGTTGCAGGAAACGACTCATCATCGCCTTTCCGTCGATCAATCCGTCATCGAAACAAATGTCGATGACATTGGCACCGTTGGCTACTTGCTGGCGGGCGACCTCTACGGCGGCCTCTAGATCGCCGGCGCGAACTAGCTTCGCGAATTGTGGCGAGCCCGCGACGTTAGCGCGCTCGCCGATCATCAGGAAGCGTTTGTCGGAAGTGTGGTTGTAAGCCTCGGTGCCGGATAGGCGGAGTGCGCGGGGAATGGTATTCATTTTAGTCCTAACATACCACCGGAATTTTCCGTGGTGTTTTGTTCGCCACGCCATTGGCGATGGCTGCGATGTGTTCGGGGGTGTTGCCGCAGCAGCCGCCGGCCAGGTTGAGCAGTCCGGCATCGGCAAATTCGGCCATGAATTTTTCCATGTGGTGGGGTTCGAGATCGAAGCCTGTTGGAGCCAGCGGGTTGGGCAGTCCGGCGTTAGGGTAGCAGGAAACGTGGGTGGTGGCGCAGTCAGATAATTCTTCCAAATGGGGCCGCATCAGATCCGGGCCAAGAGAGCAATTCAGACCGATCGCGAGCGGATGAGTGTGAGCGAAAGCATTCCAAAATGCCTCTACTTTCTGGGCGGAGATCATCGTTTCGCCTCCAAGTCCGACGGCGGCAGAGATGATGATCGGAAGATGAATCTGTTGTTCGGCATAGACTTCCTGCACGGCGACGGCGGCAGCTTTGGCGTTGAGGGAGTCGAAGATGGTCTCGATCATCAGGATGTCACAGCCGCCCTCGATGAGCGCGCGGACCTGATGTTTGTAGGCTTCTAGCACTTGATCGAATTTCACCACTCGAAAACCGGGATCGTTTGCATCCGGAGAATTGGTTAGAGAAACCGTCAGCGGGCCGATCGCGCCAGCAACATAACGTTTGCGGCCAGTATCTGAGCCAACATTGTCCGCCCATTTCCGGCAGAGCCGTGAGGACTCGACGTTCATGTCCCAAGCGAGCTCGTTGAGGAAGGGGTTCTCGATGATTTTCTGGAAAAACTCCGGATCCTTGCGGCCACCGTGTTCCCGTGGGTCATCCACGAAAAACTCGCTCTGGGCGATGTTCGTGGCCGAAAACGTGTTGGTCTCGCAGATGTCAGAACCCGCCTCGTAGAAGCGTTTGTGAATGTCCCCGATGACTTCCGGCCGAGTGAGACTGAGGATGTCGCCGTTATTGAGCAAATCCTTTTCACTGCCTACGAAACGGCTGCCACGGGCGTCCGCCTCGCTGAGTCCGTAGCTGCGGATCGTAGTCCCCATCGCGCCATCCAGCACGAAGATTCGCTCGGTCAGGGCTTTTTGGAGTTCAAAGGTGGGGTCGGCTTGCGGCATGCGTGAAGTCTTAAACGAGCATTCATAGGGGCTCAAGCATCAAATCTTCATATCTTGATATGATGATGTGATTATCTCGCCGATTTTCAGGAATATGTGGCAACTCTGCTGATTTTTTGGTTTAAAAATGCCGTATTCTTTCCGATCCATGCATTACAACGCCTCCGTCACCGACTTTTTTAAAAGCCCGAAGTGGGGAATGAATTTGCTGTTGGGGGCAGTGGCAGTTCTGATTCCGGTTATTGGGCCACTGGTGTTGGGCGGGTGGCATGTCACGGGTTTTTGGGCACGTGGTCATGAACCAGACCCCGCGAAGTTTCCACCTTTTGATTTCCAATATTTCGGGAAATATTTAGAACGCGGGTTGTGTCCGTTTCTAGTCAATCTGGCAGCCGCGTTGGTCCTGATTCCGTTGATAATGTGTCTGATGATTCCGCTTTTTGTCTTCATCGGCATCTTAGGTCCTGGAATTCATCAGGATGATCATGCGCTTACGTTCGGTCTGCTTTTGACCGGAATGATTATCCTCCAGTTCGGGCTCATGCTTATCTATCAATTGATCATCACGCCCTTGATGATCCGGGCCACACTCACACAGGATTTCAAATCCACTTTCAGCGTGCGTTTCGTGATCGATTTTCTGTCGCTTGTTTGGAAGGAGCAGGTTGTCACAATGTTTTATATGTTTGGCCTGGGTTTGTGCTTGATGCTGATTTCCATCGTCACTTGTTACATCGGGATGTTTTTTGCGGCCTCTATCTCTATTTTCAGTTGGCATCATCTCCAGAAACAAGTCTATCAACTCTACCTCAGCCGTGGCGGCTTACCCATCGCGCTGAGTCCAAAACTTCAAGATGTCCCGCCGCAATTACCGGCAGCTTCATTTCTGTGATGATGAAGTCCATCAAAATTTAGGAAATTGGCTCTGTATGCTGATTCGCCCTTCTTCCGGCCTTTCAATCAAAAACCTATGACAATTCATCTGCCTTCTCTCATAACCGCCCTAGCCTTGTCTTCTCTAACATCAGGTCAAGTCTTGCAACCCGATGCCGGCCAGAAAGCTCTCATAGAGCGCGGTTACGGCATGTTCATCCACTTCGGGGTCAATACCTTCAACCAAATTGAATGGTCGGACGGCAAGTTGCCCGCGTCCAGTTTCAATCCCACCCAACTCGATTGCGACCAGTGGATCAGCACGGCGAAGGAAGCCGGATTCCGCCATGTGATCCTGATCACCAAACACCATGATGGATTCTGCCTGTGGGATTCCAAATTCACTGAATACGATGTGGCTTCGGCACCGGTGAAAACCGACATCGTCGCGGAGGTCGCCAAAGCCTGCAAAAAACATGGGGTTAAACTCGGTCTCTACTATTCGCTTTGGGACCGCAAAGAACCCACCCACAACGACAAGGATCCCTCCAAATACGTCGGGTACATGAAAAACCAACTCACCGAGCTCCTAACCAATTACGGCGACATCTGTGAGCTGTGGTTCGATGGTGGGTGGGGCAAGCCCGACGCGGAGTGGAACATCCCCGAGGTTTACGCCCTCATCAAAAAACTGCAACCGGACTGCCAAGTCACCGTCAACCACACTATCAGTGTCCCAGGAAAACCGCGATCCGTGCAAGCGCCGGAAAATTACAAAATGGGCGATCCAATCCGGTTTTGGCCCGTGGATTTCCGCACCAAGGATCCGAACCTTTGCCGCATGGACGACCCCAAGGAATACACCGGTCCCGATGGCAAGCTCCATTATCTTCCGTTAGAGCACACCATTTGTATTTCCGACCGCTGGAACTGGTTCCAGAAAAAAGACGTCATCCCCGCTCGCACGCCGGACGAACTCGAAGATCTCTTCTACTGGTGTACGGCCAATGACAATGTTCTGCTGGTCAACCTGCCACCCGATCAAACTGGCCGCATCCTCGAAAACGAACGCGAGGCGATTTTCAAAACGGCAGATTTGTTAGGAATTCGCGGTGGCAAGACCCCTCTGCCGAAAGCGCCGATCAATCAGGCGGCCGGCGTGGCAGCCGAAGCGGATAGTATTTTGAGCGAGGAGTTTGATGCGTCCAAGGCCGTTGACGGCAGCTTGGAAAAAACCCGCTGGGTCGCCCAAACCAACACCGCCAGTCTCACGCTCAGTCCAGAAAAACCCTTTCTGTTTGATCGGATTTCCATCCACGAATTCTCGAAAATGAAAGACTTGGGCGACAAGTTTTCCCAACTCCGTATCTTCCGCATCCAAGAGTTTTCCATCGATGCACTGCAAAATGGCAAGTGGAACACCATCCACAGCGGAACAGAAATCGGCGCCACAAAAGTGCTGCGCTTCCCTAAGAAAATCAAAGCCGAGAAGTTACGCGTCCGCATCACCAAAGCCAGCGAACCACCCGGCATTCACTTGATCACCGTGGCGGACAGCGACACGAGAACGGATCGATAGAATTCCTCAAGGAGCAAACGGCGGAGCGTGTCCACCGCTGCCAATGAAGTGAGCGAAACGCGTTCAATTGTCACTTCATGGGCAGGGCGGATACGTTTCGCCCCTATGAAATTTCTCCTGTTGGTATTTGCTTCTGCCGTTCTACCCTGTCGCCATGTCCGAAGTAAAATCCACATTCCGCCTGCAGCCGGGTGATCATGGCCCGGATTTTTGTTTACCTGACGCCAATGGAATTCCCATCACGTTGTCAGAAATCCGCGGTTTCGCCGGCACCTTGGTGGTTTTTGCCTGCAACCATTGCCCTTACGTCATCCACCTTGCGAAACCACTGGCCATGCTCACCGATGAACTCCGCACTCAAGGCATTCAGGCCGTAGTCATCAATTCGAACGACACCGAAAAATACCCGCAGGACGGGCCGGAGTGGATGAAATCCTTCGCCCGCGATTCCGGTTGGAATTTTCCCTATCTCATCGATGCCTCCCAGCAGATAGCCCTCGCATACGGTGCCGCGTGCACTCCCGATTTCTTTCTCTTCGATGGTGAGGGTCGCTTGTTCTACGCTGGCCAATTCGATGACTCGCGTCCCAAGAACGGTCAAGTGGCCGATGGACGCGACTTGCGGGATGCCGCACGCCGGATGCTCGCCGGTGAATCCCCTCCGTCCCTGCCATACCCCAGCAGCGGCTGCAATATCAAATGGAAGCCAGACAACACACCTGCCTGGTGGAGCAGCGGAGCTTAAGATGCTGGCACCGCACAAACCGGACTCGCAGTCCGGATCATCCGCACCTATGATAGACCCCATGTCCGGTGCGCTCTCGCTCGTTTTTGAAACCTCCACTCCGCTCGCTTCTCTCGCACTTGCCGGGCCGAGTGGGATTTTAGCGCAGCAGAAATTCTCCAGCGACCGAAATCACAACGCGATGTTGTTCGCTCCATTGTCGGAATTGATGAAAGGAGAAAACCGGCAAAATATCGGCTTGGTTTTAGTGGGCAGTGGGCCGGGAAGTTATAGCGGCACCCGCGTAGGAATCGCCGCCGCCCAGGGAGTGGCGATCACGCTCGGTTGTCCGGCCGTGGCCATGCCTTCAATCCTTGCGGTCCCCTCCGCAGATGGTGGTGCGCCCTGCCTTGCCATCGGCGATGCGCGCCGCGGAAGCTATTGGTGGGCGCATTTGGAACATTCCAATCTCGTGAGCGAACCCGCACTCTGCGAGGCAACGGAATTGTTAGACCTCGTAGCGGCCGCAGTCGCAGATGGGCACACGGTTTTTTCTTTTGAAACCGCAGATCGGTTCTCACTGCCTGAAACGCTCGCCGACAAAGTGGTTTTGGAAGTTCCGGATGCGGGGCGCTTGTGGAAAACCTGGCTGGCCGTTGATCCGGAAACCCGTCTCGCATGGGCTGCGCAAATCCCACAGCCAGTCTATCTGAAACCTCCTCACATCACGCCATCCAAGCGCGCCCCGTTGCTACGGCCTTGAAGGAGCGGAGGAACCTGTCCGCCGCTGTCATGGGGGCTGAGGAAACCCTGCAATGCCTCGCATCCAGAAACATCATAAAATGCCATAGAAAACACGGCAACCGCTTTGCATCAAGGGGCGATCCGAAGTATATTGCCTAGTTGGGTATTGCAGCTCTCCAAGCAAATGAATGCTCTTGTCCAAGCCAACTGGCACGAACTTCCGTCGGAGCAAGCCGCCGAACTTCTAGAGAGTACCCCGGCCACTGGCTTGCAACAGTCCGATGTCGAAGAGCAGTTGCGGCAGTTTGGCCCGAACCAGATGACCGCGCAAACGCGGCTCAGCGAATGGAAGCGCTTCCTTTTGCAGTTTCATCAACCGCTCATTTACATCCTGCTCGCAGCCACAGGCATCACGGCGGCGCTAGGGGAATGGATAGACGCGGCGGTCATTTTTGGAGTCGTGTTTATCAACGCCATCATCGGTTATCTCCAAGAGGCGAAGGCGGAAAAGACCATCGATGCGTTGGCGAAAATGGTCGTCACCGAGGCCACGGTGCGACGCGGCGGCGAAAAACTGCGGATTTCCTCGGCTCAACTCGTGCCCGGCGACATTGTGCTGCTGCAATCCGGCGACCGTGTGCCCGCCGACCTGCGCCTGTTGCACCTGCGCAATTTACAAGTTGAAGAAGCCGCACTGACCGGCGAATCCGTCCCGGTCGAAAAGCAGACCGAACCGCTTCCCGCCGGATCCATTCTCGCCGAGCGCACAAATCTCGCTTTCACCGGGACACTGGTCACTTACGGTCAGGGCGAGGGCGTCGTCTTCGCCACCGGCGACCAGACGGAGATGGGCCGTATCGCGGGGCTGATCCACACGGCGGAGAATTTACAGACGCCTCTCACCCGCAAGATCGCGCAGTTCAGCCGACTCCTGCTCTATGTGATCCTCGGGCTGGCGGCGCTCACGTTCATCGTCGGAATTCTGCGGGGCGAATCGTGGGTGGACATGTTCATGGCCGCCGTCGCGCTGGCCGTCGGAGCGATTCCCGAGGGACTGCCTGCGGCGCTCACCATCACGCTGGCCATCGGTGTCTCGCGCATGGCGAAACAGCGTGCGATCATCCGGAAATTGCCCGCCGTCGAGACGCTCGGCAGCACCACCGTCATTTGCTCGGATAAAACCGGCACTCTCACGCAAAATCAGATGACCGTGCAGGAAATCCACGCGGGCGGACGCCACTACCACGTCACAGGCAGTGGTTACGAAGCGTCCGGCGAAATTCATTTTGAACAGACCCCGGTGGTCATCGGTGAAAACGTGGCGCTCATCGAAACCCTCGGTGCCGGGATGTTATGCAACGATTCACGCCTCGTGCGCGATGACGATGGCCGCACCGGCGTCCAGGGTGATCCGACCGAGGCAGCCCTGATCGTCTCTGCGCAAAAGGCGGGGCTGACCGAGGAGGAAATGAGCGGACGGCTGCCGCGGATTGAGAGCATTCCCTTCGAGTCGGAATATCAATACATGGCCACTCTCCACGGCAGCGGCAGCAACCCGAAGATGATCTATATCAAAGGAGCGGTGGTAGCGATCATCGAGCGCTGTGCCCACACCCTCAGTGAAGCGGGCGAGCGCTTAGCTCTGGACAAACCGTCTGTGCTTCAACACGCCGAGGCGATGGCCGCACGGGGATTGCGCGTGCTCGCCTTTGCCCGGCGGGAAATGCCCGCCTCGCAGCGCGATCTCGAACACGAACACGTCGCTGCCGAACTCACCTTCCTCGGGCTCCAGGGCAAGCTCGACCCGCCCCGCCCCGAAGTCATCGCCGCCGTGGCAAAATGCCGAACCGCGGGCATCAGCGTGAAGATGATCACCGGCGACCATGTCCTAACCGCCAAGGCCATTGGCGAGCAAATCGGCTTGGACACGGGCGCGGGGATTATCGCGCTCACCGGCCGTGATCTGGATCAACTCAACGATGACGAACTCGCCGACGCTGCAGAACGCGCGTCGGTTTTCGCCCGCGTCGCGCCCGAGCAAAAACTGCGGCTCGTCAAGGCATTGCAATCCCGTGGCCACGTCGTCGCCATGACCGGCGACGGGGTGAACGACGCGCCCGCGCTCAAGCAGGCCGACATTGGCACCGCGATGGGCATCACCGGCACCGACGTTTCGAAAGAAGCCGCCGACATGATATTGACCGATGACAATTTCGCCTCGATCGAGGCTGCCGTCGAGGAAGGCCGCGGGGTCTTCGACAATCTAACGAAATTTATCGTCTGGACGCTGCCCACGAACTTCGGCGAGGGCCTCGTCATTCTCGCCGCAGTCTTCGCTGGCACCACGCTGCCGATCCTGCCCGTGCAAATCCTCTGGATCAACATGACCACCGCGATTCTGCTCGGTCTGATGCTCGTCTTCGAGCCGAAGGAGTCGCAAATCATGAGCCGTCAGCCGCGCGATCCGAAGATGCCGATTCTCACCGGCTGGCTGCAATTCAGAATCCTGTTAGTCGCGCTGGTCATGCTCGTCGGCTGCTTCACGCTCTTTCATTGGGAGCAACAGCGCGGCGCGAGCGTGGCCGAGGCGCGCACCGTCGCGGTGAATCTCTTCGTCATGGTCGAGGTGTTCTATCTGTTCAACTGCCGCAGCTTCACCCGTTCCATGTTTGCCATCGGTCTCTTCTCCAACCCGTGGGTCATCTTCGGTTCGCTCGCAATGGTCGCGCTGCAACTCGCCTTCACCTACCTGCCTGCGATGAACACGCTCTTCCACTCCGCGCCCATCAGCCTCGACGCCTGGTGGCGCATCCTCGCCTTCGCCACCTTCGCCTACTTCCTCGTCGGTGTGGAGAAACGAATCACCAACTGGATGAAGAGAACTAGACCATAAGAAAGGATACTCACCATGATTGAAACTGCTGTATTCGACACCAAGCCCTACGACCGTGAGTATTTCAAGCAAGCACCCAGCGCGGAGCACGTGACGTGGCGCTTTCATGAATTCCGGCTCTGCTCCGATACGGCGGCCGCCGCCAAAGGAGCGCAGGCAGTATGCATTTTTGTGAATGATCAGATCGACCGCGCTTGCCTGGAGATTCTTGCCAAGCTCGGAGTGAAGTTGATCGCGCTGCGCTGTGCGGGATTCAACAACGTGGACATGGTCGCCGCCCGTGAACACGGTCTCGTCGTGGTGCGGGTGCCAGCCTATTCGCCGCATGCGGTGGCCGAGCACACGGTGGCCCTGCTGCTCACGCTGAACCGTAAAATCCACCGGGCCTTCAATCGCGTGCGCGAACTGAACTTTTCGCTCAGCGGCCTCGTGGGGTTCGATCTTCATGGAAAAACCATCGGCATCATCGGAACGGGAAAGATCGGCCGGATCACCGCCCAGATTTTTCGTGGATTCGGGACGGAAGTGCTCGCCCACGATCCGTTTCCAGAAACGGACTGGGCTGCCTCGCAAGGCGTCCGCTATGTCGATTTGGATACGCTGCTGGCAGCGTGCGACATCATCTCACTGCACGTCCCGCTGTTGCCGGAAACCTATCATTTGCTCAATGAGCAGACACTTGCCCGGATGAAACCAGGCGTATTCATCATCAACACCAGCCGTGGCAAGCTCATCGATACCCACGCACTCATCTCAGCACTCAAGAATGGCCACGTAAGCGGCGTGGCACTCGATGTTTATGAGGAGGAGCAAGGGGTATTCTTTGAAGATCTTTCCGGGCAAGTGCTGCAAGACGACGAACTCTCACGTCTTCTAACATTTCCCAACGTTTTGATCACCGCGCATCAAGCATTCCTCACTCGTGAAGCGCTCGGTGAGATCGCACGCGTGACAACCGCAAACATTCTCAATTTCGAAACCGGTGAGCCACTTATTGCCGGGACCACCCTATGAGTATCGCAATGTCCTGTAAACTTGCTGCCGCGTCGTGATTAAATAACACAACACCTGTGATGTGACACCTCCAACCAGCCAAACCATGAAAACAAAAACGTTAGATAAAACCAATCCTTTCGTCCTCTGCGGAACCGATTTCACTCCCGCCGCCGGTCATGCGGCGGATACGGCGGCGGCCTTGGCAAGGCGCATGGACTGTCCGTTAGATCTGGTGCATGCCAGCGCGCTTCCTTCCTATTCGCCGACGCTTGAGCAATTGAGGGCGGAGGCGGATCGATTGCGGCGACAAGGTGCGGATGTTCACGAATCCATCGCGGAAGGCAATGCCGACGAGGAGTTAGTGAAACTGGCGAAGCCAAAGTCCTGCCGGATGGTGGTGGTTTCCTCACTCGGCAAGCGCACGCCCAAGCGCTGGCTGCTTGGCAGTGTCTCCGAGCGCACGGCAGAACGGGCACTCGTGCCGACTCTGGTGGTGCGGGATGCCGCTCCATTCCTGAAATGGACGCGCGGAGAACGCCCGCTGCATGTTTTCGTCGCATTCAACTTCACCGAGACGTCCGAAGCTGCATTGCTCTGGATCAGGGAACTCATGGCGCTCGGCCCGTGCGTGGTGGTCGTCGGCTACGTGGATCATCCGCCGGAACAACGCGCCCGTCTGGGTGGCACCGGACCACTTGATTTGGTAGGCAATCCACCGGATGTGCAGGCAATTCTGGAGCGCGACCTGACAGCTAGAGTCACGGAATTGCTTGGCACCAGCGATTTTCAAATCTGTGTTGAAGCCAATTGGGGCCGCCCTGATGCGGCGCTTGACGGCATGGCCATGAAAACAGGTGCCGACCTGGTGGTGATCGGCTCGCATCAGTATCAAGGCTTCGAGAGGGTTTGGAATATATCCGTATCGAGAGGTCTGCTCCACAGCACGACGATGAATGTGGTGGTGGTGCCGTTGGCCACGTTGCGGACGAAGCCCGTTCCCATCACTCGGGCGGTGGAACGAGTGCTTGTCACCACCGACTTTTCGGCCCTCGCAAATCGGGCAATTCCTCATGCCTGCTCGCTTCTCCGCAGTGGCGGCATCTTGCATCTGGTTCACGTGATGCACCCGGATGCATTGCCCGATGGCGAGTATTTGCAGGGGCCCATGGATCAGCAGTTCAAAACCCGCCACGCCAAACACGTTAGAATTTACCACAAAAAACTGGAGTCTCTGATCCCGACGGATGCGGCATCTCGCGGCATACTAACCGAGGTGGAAGTGGTCGAACACCGTGATGCGACCAAAGGGATTTGCCAGGCGGCGGAGCGATTCGGAGCCGATGCGATCTGTCTCGCCAGTCACGGCCACACCGGTTTGGCATCGGTCGTCCTCGGTTCGGTCGCCACGTCCCTGCTGGGACAAAGTCCACGCCCGCTGTATCTCGTGCGGGTGATCGAGGATTGATTGATTTCGACGAACGTCTCATCAACCCAGAGCATATCATGGAAACGAAAACATCAGTCATTCACTCCTTTTAACACCACCATGAACTCATCCACACAACACCCTTTCATCAAATGGTTTGCCGACATCACCATTGAAGATGTCCCGCTGGTCGGCGGGAAAAACGCATCGCTCGGCGAGATGGTGCGTGAACTCGCAGGCAAGGGCGTGAAGGTACCCGATGGGTTTGCCATCACCGCCGAGGCGTTCCGGCACTTCATCCGCGAGGCGGGCATCGACGAGCGCATCCGCGCGACACTCGCCGACCTCGACACGCACGACATGGCAAACCTCAGCGAGCGCGGCCACGCCGTGCGGCAGGCCATTCTAACTGCGGCGTTGCCTGCGGATTTGCAGGACCTCATCGAAGCCGCGTATCGCCGGTTGCAGGGTGGCGGCTCGGTGCCGCTCGATGTCGCGGTGCGGTCCTCGGCCACGGCCGAGGATCTGCCGGACGCGAGCTTCGCCGGTCAGCAGGAGACCTATCTGAATGTCCATGGCACGACAGCGCTGTTGGAGACGTGCAAGCGTTGCTTCGCGTCACTCTTCACCGACCGCGCCATCAGCTACCGCGTGGACAAGGGCTTCGATCATTTCAAGGTCGCGCTCAGCATCGGCGTACAGCGCATGGTGCGCTCCGATCTGGCCTGCTCGGGTGTGATGTTCACCATTGATACGGAGAGCGGCTTCCGCGAGGCGGTGATGATCAGCGCCGCCTATGGTCTGGGCGAAAACGTGGTGCAAGGTTCGGTCACGCCGGACGAATACCTGGTCTTCAAACCCACACTCAAAACAGGTCACCGGCCCGTGTTGCAAACGAAGGTGGGCAGCAAGGAATTCAAACTCATCTACGACTCGGGCGGCGGGAAGATGGTGAAGAACGTTCCCGTCGCGCCGGGCGAACGTGCGAAACTCGCGCTCACCGACGACGAGGTGCTGGAACTCGCGCGTTCGGCCTGCATCGTCGAGGACCACTACTCCGCCAAGCGCGGTCAGCATGTGCCGATGGACTTGGAGTGGGCCAAGGATGGAATCACCGGCGAGCTGTTCATCGTGCAGGCGCGGCCTGAAACAGTGCAGTCGGGCAAGGATCTGGACGTCATGGAATCCTATCGGTTACAGCGGCGCGGCAGCGTGCTCGCCAGCGGGCGAAGCGTCGGCGCAAAGATCGCCACGGGCCGCGTGCGTGTGATCAAGAGCGCCGAGTTCATCGGCCGGTTTCAGCAGGGTGAAGTTCTCGTCACCGACAAGACCGATCCCGACTGGCAGCCCATCATGAAGAAGGCCGCTGGCATCATCACGAATCGCGGCGGGCGCACCTGCCATGCCGCCATCGTCAGCCGCGAACTCGGCGTGCCGGCCATCGTCGGCACCGAACACGGCACGGAATCCCTGAAGGACGGCCAGATGGTCACCGTGAGCTGCGCGGAGGGCGACACCGGCTTTGTCTATGAAGGTGAGCTGCCCTTTGAAGTGCAGCGCACCGATCTCAAGTCCCTCGCCAGACCGCGCACGAAGGTGATGATGAATCTCGCCAATCCCGAGGAGGCCTTCGCGCTGTCTTTCATCCCGAATGATGGCGTGGGACTCGCACGCATGGAGTTCATCATCAGCACCTACATCAAAATCCATCCCCTCGCGTTGATCGACTTTGCAAACCTCTCCGACTCGCTGGCCAAGGCGGAGATTGAGAAGCTCACGGCAGATTACACCGACAAGCCGCAGTTTTTCGTCGATAAACTCGCCCAAGGCGTCGCCATGATCGCCGCCGCGTTCCATCCCAAGGACGTCATCCTGCGACTCAGTGACTTCAAAACGAACGAGTATGCCAACCTCATCGGCGGCAAAGCGTATGAGCCGGCGGAGGAGAACCCGATGCTTGGTTTCCGTGGCGCGAGCCGCTATTACCATCCGCGTTATCAGGCGGGCTTCGCGCTGGAGTGCCGCGCCGTGAGAAAAGTGCGCGATGAAATGGGCCTTACCAATCTCAAACTGATGATCCCCTTCTGCCGCACGCTCGATGAAGGCCGCAAGGTGCAGGCCGAGATGGAAAAACACGGACTCAAGCGCGGGCAGAATGGGCTGGAGATTTACGTCATGTGCGAGATCCCCAGCAACGTGATCCTTGCCGGGGAGTTCGCCGACCTTTTCGACGGCTTCAGCATCGGCTCCAACGACCTCACGCAGCTCATCCTCGGCGTGGACCGCGACAGCGAAATCGTCGCTCCCATCTTTGATGAACGAAACGCAGCCGTGAAGAAGATGATCGCACAGGTCATCGCCTCCTGCCGCGCCAAAGGCCGGAAGATCGGCATCTGCGGCCAGGCCCCGAGCGACTACCCGGAGTTCGCCGAGTTCCTCGTCGAGCAAGGCATCGACAGCATCTCGCTGAATCCCGACACCGTGCTCAGAACCACACTCGCTATCCTGGAAAAAGAAGCAACAAGCAGCCATTCCTAGCGCCAGATTCACCACATGTTCTCTCGCGGAGCGCGGGAAGATTGCCACGTCAGCAAAGCAGCAGTCCGGCGATCCCACCGAGGGCGAGCAGGCAGCCTAGGAAATACGAAGTCCGCGGGCGGGCGGCTTCAAGGCAGCGGGCAAAGGGCACGGTGAGCAGCGTGGAGCTCGCTGCGACCGTCTGCACCATCCCTGGATTGGCCACGAGGCTGATCGCCCAGAGCATGCAAGTGACGCCGAGCACTGGTCCTAACAGCGCATTGAGCGCCACCCAGACAGGTGCTGGCAACGGTGATTCGGGAAATGGCGCGGGCTGCGCATGCGGTTGTTGCCGGACCCCCGATTGTTTCCGCACGACCCCACTGATTGCATAGATCATGACCGCGACGAGGCAACCACCAAGCAGACGTTGATATGCCGCGCCAAGCGGTTGAAGGGAATCGCCCGAGTGTTTCAAAAGTGTGAAGGCATGACGCGATAGATTGAAACTCACTGCCTGGCAGAGCGCAGCGGCGGTGGCCAGCATGCAGCCCGCGACGACCGCTTCCCGCCGCAGCGCGGGAATGGGACCGGGCGTGATGCCCACCATCACCCCGGTGAGCACGAGTGCGGCGAATGCGATCTCCACCGGACGGAGGGTGGCACCCAACCAGATCCATCCGATGATGGTGGCAAACACCGCGGCCGCACATTCGACGATGAGCAGCGTCATTGTCGAGCCAACACGACGCAAGGCCTGGAACACGCACCAACCGCCAAGGCCAAAGCCAATCCCACCCGCTAACAAAAACCATGCCAGCACGCCACCGCCGAGACCCGGGCCGAACCCATGCGCCCAGATGCCGAGAATCACCAACGCGACCACGAGCCGCCATGCATTGGCGCGGCCGGCACCCAGCAGATGCGATGATTGCGCGGCACACACGCCAGTGAGGGCGAACAGAATGGCGGTTAGAATCGCAATGTGCATCGGATGAAATTGAGCAATCACCGTTGATACGCGGGGCGAGCGGCATAGTGGACGTGCAGGAGGTGGTGGGCCTTTTCTCCGAGTGGCTGTCCGAGGAATTCGTCATAGACCTTGATGATCTCGGGGTTCTCGTGGGAGAAGCGCAGTTTCATGGTTCCATCCGCGTCGAACAAGCCCTTGGTCCGGAGGGCACGCAGTTGATTGGTGACTCCATACGGTTGGCCGCCGCCGCCGATGCAACCGCCCGGACAGGCCATCACTTCGATGAAATGATAGGGCGGTGCTTCACCATTATCCCTGGCGCGCCTCACTTCCAAGAGCAGGCGTTCCACGTTGCCGAGCCCGTGGGCGACCGCCACTCGAACCTCGGTTCCATCGATATCCAGCGTGGCTCCACGGATGCCCTCCAAGCCCCGAATAGCACGGATGTTGATAGCGTCCTTTTCAAGATCCTTGCCGGTGATGCGGAAATAGGCGGTGCGCAACGCGGCCTCCATCACCCCGCCAGTGGTCCCGAAGATCAGGCCGGCACCGGAATAGGTGCCGAGCATGGAATCCGCCTCCCCGTCAGGCAGTTCGGTGAAGGCGATGCCGGATTGTTTGATCATGCGCGCCAGTTCACGCGTGGTCAGGCACAGATCGACGTCGGGATAACCCGAGGCGTGCATTTCCTCGGTGCGCTCGATTTCGTATTTCTTCGCCGTGCAAGGCATGATCGACACCTGATAGATCGATGCCGGATCGATGCCGGATTTTTCCGCAAAATACGTCTTGGCAAGCACGCCGAGCATTTGTTGCGGCGATTTGGCGGTGGAGAAATACGGCACGAAATCGCTGAATCGTTTTTCCATGTAATCGACCCACGAAGGACAGCATGAAGTGATGAGCGGAAGCTCGCCGCCTGTAGTGAAGCGGTGGACGAATTCCGCCGCCTCCTCGATGATGGTGAGGTCTGCGGAGAAGTTGGTGTCGAACACGGCCTTGAAACCAAGACGCCGCATCACCGTGTAGATCTTTCTGGTTAGATCGGTGCCCGGCGGATAGCCGAAGGCCTCGCCGAGCGCAACTCTAACCGACGGCGCGATCTGCACGGTGCAAAACTTTTCCGGGTCGCGCAAAGCCTTCCAAACAGCCGCGGTTTCATCGTTTTCCACGATGGCTCCGGTCGGGCAATGGGCAGAACACTGGCCGCAGCGGACGCAGGGCGACTCAGCCAACAGAATATCGCCGGCCGGGGCCATGCGGGTGTTGATGCCGCGCTCCAGAAACGAAAGCGCCCACACGTTCTGCACCTGCTGGCAGACCTGGATGCAGCGGCCGCATTTGATGCACTTGGTGAAGTCGATGACGATGGAGCCGGTGGAGCAATCCGGCTCGATCTCGCGCACATAACGCGGGATGCAATCCTGACGGATGCCGAATTCGCCGGCCAGCGTTTGCAACTCGCAGGTCCCATTGCGCCCGCAGGTCAAGCAGGCGTTCGGGTGGTTGGATAAGATCAGCTCGATGGTGGTGCGCCTGATTTCGGTGAGATCGGCATCGTGGGTGGTGATCACCATGCCCTGCTCGACGGCGGTGGCGCAGGCCCGCGGCATTTTGCGGCTACCCTTGATCTTGACGATGCAGAGGCCGCAGGCGGAGGTGGGCAACAAGTCCGGATGCTTGCAGAGAGCGGGGATTTTGACCTGCACGATGCGGGCGGCGTCGAGAATGGAGGTGCCGTCTGGCACTTCGACGTCCATGCCGTTGATGCGGGTTTTGACGGTGGTTCGTGTCATGATCTTGAAAATTGTTAGTGTGTGGATGAAATTTCAGACGGCGTCCTTGAGGTTGCGGCCCTCTTCCATGGCTTTTTTCAGTTTGCGGGCATAAGGGATGCCGCCCTCGATGTAGGCGAGGAATTCCTCCTCGAAGAACCGCAGCGACGAGAGCACGGGGTTGGCGGCAGTCTGGCCGAGTCCGCACAACGAGGCGCATTGCATTGCCTGACAGATGCGGCGGATCTGCGCGAGGTCTTCCGGTCTGCCTTTGCCTTTGGTGATTTTCAAAAGCAACTGTAGCATCTGATAGCCACCGACACGGCAGGGCGCGCATTTTCCGCAGGATTCATCAACGCAGAATTTCAGATAGAACGCGGCGACATCGACCATGCAGTCGTTTTCATTCATCACGAGCATGCCGCCGGAGCCCATGATGGAACCGAGTTCCAACAGATTTTCATAGGTGATGGGAGTGTCGAGGTGCTTTTCGGGAATGATGCCGCCGGACGGTCCGCCGGTTTGCACTCCCTTGATGGGCACCTCATCCTGCACTCCGCCACAGATACCGAAGATGATGTCCCGCACGCTGGTGCCCATCGGCACTTCGACCAACTGTGCGTGGCGGACCTTGCCGGTGACGGCGAAAACCTTGGTGCCACGCGATTTTCCGGTGCCGAGGCTTGCGTAGGCCTCACCGCCGTTTGCGACGATCCATGGTACGGCGGCGAGAGTCTCAACGTTGTTGATGCAGGTCGGTTTTCCCCACAGCCCCTGCACCGAGGGATAGGGCGGACGGGGTTCGGGGCTGCCGCGCCGCCCTTCGATGGAGGCGATGAGCGCAGTTTCCTCCCCGCAGACAAAGGCCCCCGCACCGAGGCGGATGGCTGCCTCAAAATCCCAGCCGGAGCCGAGGATGTCATGGCCTAACAATCCACGCTCGCGGGCCTGGCCAATCGCCAGCTCCACCCGTTTCACCGCCAGCGGGTATTCCGCCCGGATATAGAAATACCCCTTGTTCGCACCGATGGCATAAGCGGCCAGCAGCAAACCTTCGAGCACCGCGTGGGGATCTCCCTCGAGCACGCTGCGGTCCATGAACGCGCCGGGATCTCCCTCATCGGCATTGCAGATGACATATTTCCGGTCGGCTTCCGGCTCACGGGTGAGTTCCCACTTGAGTCCGGTGGGAAATCCAGCTCCACCGCGTCCGCGCAAGCCGCTGGTTTTCATCGTGGCGATGACCTGCTCCGGCGTTTGTTCGGTGAGCGCCCGGACGAACCCCTCGTAGGCTCCGTGGCGCAGTGCGTCATCGATGGACTCCGGATCGATGATTCCGCAATGGCGCAGGACGATGCGTTTCTGCGGATCGGGTCGCGACCACAGCAAATGCTCCAGCACGGTTTGTCTGGTCACCGACTCACTGACGATGCGGGAAATATCGCGGCTGAGCACGTTGGTATAAGTCACACCGGATGGCAGGAGTTGCACGGCGAGTCCCTCGTCGTAGAGCCCCAGATCGAGCGCGCGCACGACTTGCACGGAGTCCGCCCATCCATGCTCGCGCAACTCGGCCTCGAATGAGGCATGGAAAAAATCCGTTTTATCGCCGCCTTGCAAGGACGTATCGTGCACAAGAATGGCGCTCACCGGACCGTCAATATTCGTGGCCCGGCTGCGCGATCCGATGATATAATCGTCGAGCAGGCGGCCCTTGCCGAGATGCTCCGAAACGATGGCAGCGACGACCTCGTCGTCCACCCGCCCGTAGAGTGTTGGCGGAGCGCCGTTCGATTTCACTTCGATGAGCGGGTCGGCAAAGGCATAACCATAGGAACCCACGCGAAGCACGGGGATCCGCAGCCCGGCGCTGGCGACCTCGCTCGTGATGTGTTCGAACAAGCGCTCAGCCCCGGCGGCGATGCCACCGGAGTCCATGCCTACGCGGATCCATGCATCCTCCGGCGCGGGCGCGATGCCCTTGCGGAGGGTTTGCCAGGTTTGATCAAAGTTCCTGTTCATGAAGTTCCTCCTGGATTCGGATTCTCTCGATGATTCCGGCGATATCGGTGGGCGAGGCCTTGCCGATGGTCTTCTTGTCCACCACCATGGCGGGCGACATGCCGCAGCAACCGATGCAGCGCACAGTCTCCAGATGGAACTGGCGGTCATCCGTGGTCTGGCCCTCCTTGATTCCGAGGCGGCTTTCCAACTCGGAGAGCAAACGTGCAGAACCTTTGAGATAACAAGCGGTGCCATTGCAAACGGTGATGTTGTGCTTCCCCTGCGGCACCAGACGGAAATAGTGATAGAACGTCAGCACCTCATAGATGCGCGCCAGCGGCACTCCGGTTTTTTCCGCCAGCAACAGGCTGGCCTCGCGCGGCACATAGCCATGGTGGTTTTGGATCTCATGGAGGATCATGATGAGGTTTCCCTCCTGATCGCTCCAACGCTCCATGCAATCATCGATTTCCTCTTTTACTTCAGGATCAAGGTCCTTCAGCGGCGGCAGGACGGCGGTATTCATGGCTTCACGGGTTTGGATTCCCAAAACCGGTGGCACCGCCCAACTGAGCAGCTAACTCCGGCTTCTAAACACCCTTCACAACAAACCTTTTCGACTGAAAAAACAAGATAAATTCGCTGGCGGACTATGTCTGAGCCAGCGGTGTGTTAGTTCTTGCTCTGGGCATCACCTACTGGCTGTTTGGCAAAAAACACATGACTGAAGCCCCGAGAGTCTAATTCGCCACCTACCCAATGCAAAATCTAGCTATCAGATAATAGACTCAGGACTCCAGCCCGCATTTCTCCGGGAGTAGTTCCATAATTTTTCCGAAACACCCGGTGGAATTGCGAGAGCGACTGAAAGCCGGATTCGTAGGCGATTTCGGTGACGCTCCTGCCCGAGTTCAGCAATAGCGACTTGGCGCGCTCGACGCGGACCTAGGTTAGATACTCGCGGAAAGTCAGACCGGTGGCGTGGTGAAATATTCTGGATAGATGTCCTTCACTGACGCAACAATGCCGCGCCACTTCGGCGAGATTAATGTCGTCCACCAAGGCCCGTGCGCGGATATAGCTACAGGCCTTGATGACAGAGGGCGGCATTGCGACCTCGGGATCCATGAGCTGATCGGTGACCTTCAGGGCGATTTGTTTGGCGGCAAGCTGAACGATTCTTTTGTAGGCATCCAAGGTTGCCGATGGCACGACGGGAGTTTGACGGGCTGATGATTAAACTCAACACCTCGTTGAATTGCCTGATCAACCTCCAGATCTCCGAGAATGATTCGGTTAGACGACTGCTCAAGCGTGGAGAAACCTCCGGGCGTTTGGATGATAACGAAACGGTCATCCGCAACCGATTGTGCGAATATCACGAGAAAACACTGCCGGTCCTCCAGTTCTACAAAGACAAGAGCCAGCAGTTCGATGTGGACGGGACTCGTCCCGTCGAAGAAGTCCGCAGAAACATCGTCCAAATTCTCCAACAGGAACTCGATAAGAATCTCTTCAACGTCGTGCTCTTCGGTTACCCCGGCCCAGGGCGTGGCTCCCAAGGCCTGGCACTTGCGCAAAAATTTGGTCTCGAATACGTGGCCACCGGTCGTATGTTGGATGAGGAAATCCGCAATGACAGTCCGATCGGACGCACCGTCACCAAGTTATATGAGAGCGGCCAACTGGTGCCTGACGAAATCGTCGTGCGCCTGATCGAAAAGAAAATCGCTGAGGCCCACGGTGTGAAGGGTTTCATTTTCAAAGGATTTCCCCGCACCCTCGTCCAATCCTACATTCTTGACGGACTGCTCCGCAAACATGGATCCAGAATATCCAAAATCATCGACATCGAAGTTCCCACCCTCGAACTCATCCAACGCCTTGACGCTCGCAGTCGCACTGATCGTCAGATGCCCTATGATTCAAGCACCGGAAAAATCGTCAAGCGCCTGCAAGAGCATGAAATCAAAACCATTCCGGTGATCCAAAAATACAAACAACATCACGACGTTGCCACCGTGGATGGCAGAGGTAATTTTGAAGAAGTATTTCAAAAACTCTCCGCCGAACTCGAATCCGGCATTCGAAGCGTGCGGTGAAACCAGATCGGAGTCATTAGGCTGAAGACTGGGGAGGCGAGTTCCGCAGTAAGCGATTGCAAGCTGAGGGCCTCCGTGTCGGGCCAGAAACAACTCCGGCTCCGCTAGCTTAGCGCGGTCGCTGGAATTCTCTAAATCCAGATACAGGCTTGGCGAATGAGCCAGCGGGGTTAAGCTCCCAACATGAGTCCCAAAGGCAGTCAATTGTGTTTTCAGCGAACAGGCAAACCGAACGAAGTCCTCGAGTTTCACCAGTTTTCCCCGCGCCAGCCGGAAAACGGCGAAGTGCTGGTTCGAATCGCCGCCGCACCGATCAATCCGGCTGACCTCAATACGATCGAAGGCACTTATGGCGTGAAACCACCGCTCCCTGCGGTGCCCGGCATCGAAGGATGTGGCGTGGTCGAAGTCAGCGCGTCGGACGACTTTAAGCCCGGCGACTCCGTCATATTTCTCCGCCGCGCCGCAACGTGGTCCAGCCACGCGACGGTTCCCGCAGAATCGTTGTTCAAACTTCCGCCGGGCATCGATCCGGTGCAGGGCGCGATGCTCAAGGTGAATCCGGCCACTGCCTGGCAATTGCTTCATGGCTTCGAAACTCTGCATCAGGGCGATTGGATCGTCCAAAATCTGGGAAATTCCGCCGTTGGACGCTGCGTAATGCAACTCGCCCGGGACTTGGGAATTCGCACGGTTTCCTTCATCCGTCGGCCCGAGGCGGTGGAAGAACTTTTTACTCTTGGGGCCGATTACGTGTTTCTCGACGATGAGGTGGGCTACGCCGCCGCCAAGGATCTACTCCGCGGCTCAAACGCGTCGCTCGCTTTTAATGCGGTGGGTGGTGAAAGCGCGTTGCGGGTGATGAAATTATTGCGTGATGGTGGAACCCACATCACCTACGGAGCGATGGGCCGCAAGCCGCTCACCATGCCTAACGGACTGCTCATTTTCCGCGATATCCGGGTCCGCGGATTATGGGTCACCCGCTGGGTGGAAAACGCCCCGGCCGCGGAAGTAGCTGCTGTCTATCAGGAACTCGCCCGCCGTGTCAGTGAAGGCAGACTTGTCCAACAGGTGGACAGCACGTTTTTACTAGAAGCGTTTCAAGACGCGCTGCTCAGGCTGGATTCGCCGGAGCGCAACGGCAAAGTGTTATTTTCGGCCAAGTAGTCCCGGTGTCATTACTCGTTAGATCATCGAAGTGAGCACCAGCGCGGACGATACTCATCAGCTTGAGCAAGATGTTGAGCGATGAACCGGATGTGTCCTTGAATGGATCGCCGACAACGGCAGCCTTGTGGGCATCGTTGCTTTTGCGGAGCATGACGCCGTTCACCTCAATACCTTTATCGATCATTTTTCCTGGCATTGTTGGGTTGCGTCGCGCAATCCGTTGTCCGAGAATCACGCAGAGCGAAGATCGAATGTCCGTTGCGCTCCGAGTCCCATGTATCTTAGATTGCAAATCATCACCATGATGCGTGCCGTGCTCGTTCTTGCATGGCTTGCGCCATTTGCTCAGGCACAACCTGCCGACTCGGCACCGGTTCCCGAGTTTTCCGCTGCGGCCCTTGAAACCGCCATCACACGTGGTGTGGATTTTTTGGTCGGCAAGCAAAATTCTAACGGGTCTTGGGGAAGCGCCACCCGGACCAAAGCCCTTAACATTTATTCACCGCTTCCCGGCGGCCACCATGCTTTCCGCGCCGGAGCATCTGGCCTCGCTCTTTCCGGCCTGATCGATTCCGGTGATTCACGTCCGGAGGCCGCTGCCAGCATCGCAAAGGCCGCTGCATGGTCGGCTGCGGAGTTGCCCAAACTCCGCCGCGCCGATCAGACCACCACTTACAACATTTGGGGCCATGCCTATGGCTTGCGCGCCATCACCCGTCTCCATCGGCTTGAAACCGATCCCGCGAAAAAATCCGAATGGGTACGTCTTGCTCAACAACAAATTGATCTCGCGGACCGCTATGAAGACGTCAATGGCGGTTGGGGATATCTCGATGTGTTTGATGGACTCACCACCGATAAGCCTTCAGGAACTCCCACCGCCTTCACCACCGCCACTCTGTTACTCGCCATGGCGGAAGCCCGTGATGCCATGGGCGTAAAACTCGATGAGACCATCGTCAAACGCAGCCTCGCTTCGATCAACTACCAACGCACTCCGGATTTTGCTTACACTTATTCGTTTGGCCACCGAATGCACCCGCGTCTTGACATCAATCGCCCTGCTGGCTCGCTCGCCCGTTCGCAAGCTTGCAATGCATGCCTCCGCGTCTTCGGCGAGAAGGTCGTGACCGATCAGGTTCTCACCATGTGGGCGGATCGTTTTCTCGCGCGCGAAGGGTTTCTCAGCAATGGCCGCAAACGCCCGGTTCCTCACGAAGCGCCGTTCCGCATTGCGGGATACTTCTATTATTACGGCATCTATTATTTCACCGAGTCAGTTAGACTGATGGCCAAGGAAACACACGCCAGTTATGCCAAACGCATTGCCGCCATTCTGATCGCACGTCAGGAAAAAGATGGTTCATGGTGGGATTATCCACTCTATGATTATCACCAACCGTATGGCACTGGATACGCTCTCATGACTCTCGCCTGGTGCCGGGATGTCATCGCCGCCAATCCCTGATCTAGGTTCATCCGCCTAACCGACCAAGTCCGCCAGCGCGGATTCCAACGTTGGAAAACGGAACTTGAAACCATCCGCCTCCAGCGCCGCCGGGCGCGCGTGCTGACTGGCCAATAACGCACCGCCGAACCCTCCAAGTCCGAGTTTCAACGCGAACCCCGGCACCGGAAAAATCGCCGGGCGGTGAAAAGCCGCCGCAAGCTTGCGAGTGAAATCCACGTTGCGCTCGGCCGCAGGCGCCATGCCATTGACTGGACCTGATAGATTTTCCGAAATCACCAAATGGAGAATCGCCGCGCGGAGATCGTCCAAATGAATCCACGGCATCCATTGGCGACCGTCACCCAACCTGCCGCCTATCCCCCATTTGAAAATGCGCGCAAGTTTTTCAAAGGCCTCGCCGCCATGGCCGAGCACCACGCCAATCCGCAACCGGACCACCCGGACGCCGAGCGCTTCCGCCTCAAGCGCCGCATCCTCCCACTCGCGGCAAAGCTCGGCTAAGTAACCGTCGCCCGGTGCAGAGGATTCGGTGAGTTCCTCGTCCCCGCGATCACCATAAATCCCGACAGCCGAGCCATTGACCAGCACTTTCGGCCGCGCCTCGGCAGGCAATCGCCGAATCGCCTCCATCAATTGCCGAGTCACACCCACCCGGCTTTCGTGAAACCCGCGCTTGTTTTCCTCAGTCCAGCGCTGGCTGATCGGCGAACCCGCCAAATTGATCACTGCTTGGTAGCCCGCGAAATCGAGGCGATTCGGTGTCTGCCAGCGATCCACACCCGTTACGGATCCGCCGCCAGACCGACTCACACCCGTGCTGGAAATGCCTAATTTTGCCAGTCCCTCGGGCAGCCCGCGGCCGATGAATCCGGTGACTCCAATGATTGCTGCTCGCCGTGGCTCGTCCATGTCATCACCATCGCTTGGATTTCTGATCGGTAAAATGCAATTATGGCCAAGCGCCGCCCTGGCAGGGAAAAGCAGCGGTTGATCTCCGGTTTCGCGTCAGCGAGATTGGCATACGCTGACCAACTCACTGAGAACAGGAGTTGATAAACGATCCGATTTCCATGAAAGGCGTAAAAAAACAAAAGCCTCCCACGAATTCACATCAAGCAGGTACGAAGCGCAGTTCCACTTTCCGTCCGAGAGCGGCGGCGGCTTTTCCGAGGCTGGCCACGGTGAGCGAGGGGTTTGAGGGATCGAGCATCCGGTCCAGCGAGGCCCGGCTGGTTTTCATGCGCGAGGCCAGTTCGGTCTTGGTGACCTGCTCCTGCTCAAGAATCTGCTGGAGTTGAAGGGAAACCACGCGCTTGAGAGCCAGCACTTCCGCCTCGGGTAGGATGCCTTCGCTGGCGAGGAAATCGCGGAAGTCGCTGCCACGGTGGGCGTTTTGAGATGCTTTTGTTTTCATCGGTTGATGGAATCCGCATGGCCTATTTCAAGCCGCGTGCGGCGTGACCTCGCGGCTGATCCTCTCTCCCTTCTCGCGCTCGGCCCGCATCAGTTCGTAATCCAATTGGAGACGCAGCCAAAGGCCGGGAGAAGTTCCGAAATAACGGCTCAATCGCAGATCGTATTCCGGGGTACAGCGGCGGCGGCTCTTTTTCATATCCGTCAAATGGGGCGAGGGAATCCCCGTCATTCGCGAGACTTCCGCTTGCGAGACATCCCATTCATCCAAGGTTTCGCGGAGCGTTTCTGCGAAGAAATTCATCAGCGGGATCAGTTCGGTGGTTCGTTTCATGGCGATCAATGGTAGTCGGTGATTTTAACTTCGGACGCCTTCCCGTCATTCCAACGGAAAACCAAGCGCCACTGTTGATTGATCCTCATGCTCCAGAATCCCCTGAGATCGCCGGAGAGGGATTCGAGCCGATTGCTGGGAGGGATTCGCAAATCCTCCAGAATTTCGGCAGCGTGAAGCTGCCGTAGCCTCAGAAAGGCCCGCTCCTGAATTTCTCCCGGCAGTCGTTTCGACCGACCACCGTTCCAGATCTTTTCGGTTTCCTTGCATGAGAAATCCCCAATCACTCCTGTGACGTTATCGTTTTAGGGTATGAGCGCAACCAGAAAATCTCCTCCACTTTTCACTCCGCACCAAAAAACTTTGCGCCCCTCCGCGCCCTTTGCGCCTTTGCGGTCAACTCTTCCTGCCTCAACTTCCCCCCATGTCCGCTCCGCTCAGCCGCAAGAATCTCCCCGAAAACCCCACCGCGGACGACATCCTCAACGCCTTCCTCGACTACCTCACCGCCACGGACACCGAGCCCTACGACCACCAGGAAGAAGCCATCCTCGAACTCTTCGCCGGCAACAACGTCATCCTCAACACCCCCACCGGCTCCGGAAAATCCCTCGTCGCTCTCGCCCTCCAGTTCAAGTCCCTCTGCCAAGGCCGCCGCTCTTACTACACCGTCCCGATCAAGGCCCTCGCCAACGAGAAATTCCTCTCCCTCTGCCACGTCCTCGGCCCGGAAAACGTCGGCATGATCACCGGCGATGCCACCGTCAACCACGACGCCCCGATCATCTGCTGCACCGCCGAAATCCTCGCCAACATCGCCCTCCGCGACGGTGCGAACGCTCCGTTGGACGACGTCATCATGGACGAGTTCCACTACTACTCCGACCACTCGCGCGGCGCCGCCTGGCAAATCCCGCTGCTCACCTTGCCACGCGCCCGCTTCCTCCTGATGTCCGCCACCCTCGGCGACTCGTCGTTTTTCTCCAAACAACTCACCACGCTAACAGGCGCACCCACCACCCTCGTCCAATCCGACCAACGCCCGGTCCCGCTCGAGTTCGAATACTCCACCACCCAGCTCCAGGAAAAAGTCGCCGAACTCAACGAACAAGGCCGCTCGCCCGTTTACCTCGTGCACTTCACCCAGAACGCCTGCGCCGACACCGCCCGCGACCTGCTCTCCACCAACTTCTGCACCAAGGAGGAAAAACACGCCATCGCCCGCGCCCTCGACGATGCCGATTTCCGTTCCCCCTACGGCCGCGAACTCTCGAAAATCCTCCGCCACGGCGTCGGCATCCACCACGCCGGCCTGCTGCCGAAATACCGGTTGTTAGTGGAAAAACTCACCGCCCGCGGCCTGCTCAAAGTCGTCTGCGGCACCGACACCCTCGGCGTCGGCGTCAACGTTCCCATCCGCACCGTCATGCTAACAGGTCTCTGCAAATACGACGGCCGCGGCACGAAAATTCTAGCTGTCCGCGACTTCCGCCAGATCGTCGGCCGCGCCGGCCGACGCGGGTTCGACACCACCGGCTACGTCGTCGCCCAAGCCCCCGAGCACATCATCGAAAACCTCCGCCTCGCCGCCAAGGCCACGGCTAACAAAAAGAAGTCCTTCGAAAAACGCAAACCGCCGGAAAAAGGCTTTGTGCATTGGGACGAACAAACCTTCGCCAAACTCCAGACCGCCCCGCCCGAGCCGCTCGTTTCCAGCTTCTCCGTCTATCACCACACGCTGCTCAACGTCCTCTCCCGTAGCACCGAAGATGGCTGCGCCGCGTTGAAAAAGATCATCGACGACAGCCACGAGTCGCCTGCGAAAAAGAAGGCGCTCAAAAAACGTGCCTTCCAGCTTTTCCGTGGGCTCATCGGTGCTAAAATCCTTCACATCATCCCGCCTGCCAAACGCACGGGCCCGCAGAAAGTCGTCGTCGATGTCGATCTCCCCGAAGATTTCTCCATCAATCACGCGCTCAGTCTTTTCCTGCTAGACGCCATCCCGCAGCTCGACCCAGAAGCCGAGGATTACGCCTTCAACGTCATCTCACTCATCGAGTCGATTCTGGAAGACCCGGACATCGTGCTGCGCAAACAAGTCGATCTGTTGAAATCCGAGCTCATGGGTCGGCTCAAAGACGAAGGCATGGAATTTGATGCTCGCATTGAAATGTTAGATCAGGTCGAGCATCCCAAGCCCGGCGCCGAATTCATCTACACCGTCTTCAACGCCTTCAAACTCCGCCACCCCTATCTCGGCAGCGAAAATGTCCGGCCCAAGACCATCGCTCGCGAGATGATTGAGAATTACCAATCGTTCGAAGACTATGTCAAAACCTACAAGTTAGAACGCGCCGAAGCCGTGCTCCTGCGCCACCTCGGCGAGGTGTATAAAGTCCTCGCCCAAACCGTGCCCGACACCGCTAAAACCGAGCACCTCCACGAAGCCGAGTCGTTCCTGGAACTCATCGTCCGCCACACCGACTCCAGCATGTTAGACGAATGGCAGGCCATGAGTGGGAAATCTGAAATCTTAAGCACGAAATCCGAGACGGAAGACCCGCTTGCAAAAATCGCCGCGTTCAAATCCAAGATTCCCTACACCAAGGACAAAACCGCCTTCACCCGCCACCTCCGCAATCACGTCCTCACTCTCGTCACCGCGCTCTCCCGCTACGATACCGAAGCCGCGCTCAGCCTCATCGCCCACCACGACAGCGACGGCAAGCTCTGGTCCAACGAGCGCCTCCTCCAGCAGCTCAACTCCTACCACGCCGCCCGCCACCAGATCCGTCTCGACCCCGAAGCCCGCAACGCCCGCCACACTCACATTTCCGATGACCGCCTAACGATCCACCAAACCCTCATCGATCTGGATGACCTGAATGATTGGGCGATCCATCTCACTCTGGATCTGGATAAATCCAACGAGACGAGAACGCCGGTTCTGCACCTCGAATCCATCGCTCCGATTTAAGAACATGCAGAAGCCACGACTCTCTGGTCGTAGTGGCAATGGGAAGATAAAGAGAACGCGCCGAAGGCACTAGGCTTTCTCGCCTCATTGGCAGGTGGACAGGAGTGTCCACCCTCCTTACTGCCCGCACAGTCCTATTGCCTTTTCAAGAGACTATCATACTCGGCATGAGTGCCGATCCAGAACCAAACAATCGTATCGTCATCCTTCACACCGACCGCGCGATAGTCATCCGTGATTCGTGCTGACCAATATTTCCCAACTTTCTTGAACTGGATCGAAGGATGGGATGGGTTCTCAAACCACAGGCGGTATTGCTTGTCCGCGATTTTCCGGACTCCGATGGGCAAACGATCATAGCCCGCCCAGAAACTGGCGACGGCTTTACTTTTCATCCCGTGGTAGGGAAGTGCTTTTGCCGGTTCGGTGCTCCGCCAATGCGCCCGCTGCAATTTCATCGAGCAGACCTAATTCTACATCATCGGCGAATTGCCGATCCCATGCGTCATCAAAACGGTGCTGAATCACCTCGTGAAGACGGAAGATCTCCTCTCGCGGAAGTTTCTGAATGGCTTTTTCAATTTCCTGCACCGAACTCATAGGAGCAAATTACCCAAATAGCGCCTGATCTCAAGCATGCTTTTCACAACACGCAAGGAGCCACGAAACTGCTGTCGTGGTGCCAATGGAACGAGAAAGAGAAAGCGCCGAAGGCACCCGACTTTCTCACTTCATTGGCAGGTGGACATGAGTGTCCAGCCTCCTGATTGCCGTTGCCCACATCCTGCCGTTGCCATTCACAGATGGGTGTTGCATAAACTCTGGCATGACATTTCACCGTCGTTTGTTTTTTCCATCAGTCGTCCTGCTTGGCAGCTATGCGCAGGCGGCGGATGTTTCTTTTGATCAACTGCGTGAAAAAGCGCGCACCGTAGCCGCCGCGCCTCACGCGCCATCCAAACTGGTGCTCAACGATTTTTGGAAAAACCTGAGTTACGACGAGCACCGCGACATCCGTTTCAAGATGGATTCCGGGCTGTGGGCGAAGGAGAAACTACCGTTTTCCATCGATTTTTTCCACCCCGGCTGGACAGCTAAGGAGATGGTGACGATCCATGAGGTCGTGGGCGGCAAGTCCACGCCGCTCAAATTCGACCTCAACTTGTTCGATTACGGCAAACAAAAAATCCCCGCCGCGACGCCTCCGCCGCAGGGTTATGCCGGTTGGCGCGCGCGCTGTCACTTGAACACGCCGGACTACATGGACGAGTTCCTGGTGTTTCTCGGGGCCAGCTATTTCCGCGCGATCCCAGCAAACGCGCCTTACGGGCTTTCCGCGCGTGGTTTGTCGATCAACAGCGGGATTCCGGGCGTGGCCGAGGAGTTCCCTCACTTCACCGAGTTCCACTTGAAGCGTCCGGAAAAGGATGCGAAATCGATGACTGCATGGGCGCTGTTAGACGGCGAAAGCGTGGCGGGCGCCTATCAATTCACCATCACTCCCGGCGTGGAAACCGTGATGGATATCGAAGCGGAAATCACTCTTCGGCGGCCCGTCCAACAACTCGGACTCGCACCGTTTTCATCGATGTATTGGTTCGGCGAAGGCACCCACCCAAAGCCCTTGGATTTCCGGCCGGAAGTGCATGACAACGATGGCTTGTTGATGGAGTTGGGAAGCGGAAACCTACATTATCGCCCACTGGAACACACCGACCACCAATTCCGTCATTGTGTGTTCACGATGGAAAAACCGCGTTCATGGTCGCTGCTTCAGCGCGATCGCGGGTTTTCCTCATACGAAGACAAGGAGGCGCGCTACCATGACCGCCCGAGCGTGCGCGTCGAGCCAGTGAAAGGATTCGAACAGGGGAAACTCCACCTCATCGAAATGCCGACGATTGATGAGACCGGCGACAACGTGGTCCTCGTTTGGGAGCCGCAGCCAGGCCTCGAAGTCGGTGTGCCTTTCCGTTTCCACTACCGCCTGCGGTGGATGCGTGACCCCGCGCCGTCCGGCTTGTTCGCGGTGCGCGCCACTCGCTCCGGCACTCCCGTGCAAAAACCTGAGCAGATCCTCATCGCAGTCGATTTTGCCAAACCCCTTCAGCCACAAGCCAAGGTCGGCGATCCCAAATGGGATGATATTTCCGGTTTCAAACCGGTCGTCACCCTCAATCAAAAGCAGGCCAAACTTCTCCACGTCGGCCTGGATGACATGAGCATGGCGAATGTGGATGATTTGCCCGCAGGCTTGGGCCGCAGCGACAAACTCCACATGCCGCAAGTGTTGCGCGCGTTTTTTGTCATCGATCCCACGAAAGACCTCCATCAGATCGACATGACCTGCGAACTTCAAGACGCTACCGGCAAAGCGATTTCAGAGCGCTGGGTGTATCTTTGGATGCGGCGGAATTGAGGCCCAAAAATAGGCATTGCGAAACTCGGCGTGCTGGGTTTCGCTGCCGCTGCTGTCAGGGGCCGTGGAGGTTCGGCAAGCGAACCCCGCCAGGCCTTGATCGGAGCAACGGTAGTTTGTCCGGATTTGCCGCGGATTCCCTGGCAGCACTTTTTTTGTTCAGTGCGCCAGACGTGTGACCATGGCGTAGATGATGAGGACCAGCAGCACGAGCCCGATGCCGAAGAAGGTGAATCCGATCGGCCGCGCGATTTTTTTCCACCGCTCCCATTCATCGCGGACTCGGTATTGATCGAGGCGACCCGTGGCGACGAGCCGGTCATACCAACTCTTGCGCTCATGGAGCATTTCGGTTTTCGAGATGCGTCCGGAGAAAATGACGTTGTCCATCGGGAATTTTTCCAGTCGAAAATGGGTGTTGAAAAAGTGCACGGTGAAAATGAAGCCGGCCGCCAGCAACGCTTCGTCCGAGTGGACAATCAGCGCGATGTTGATCACCCAGCCTGGCAGGAAGGCGGTGAAAAACTGCGGGAACCACATCACCATGCCTGATAGGCCGATCGCGAAAATCCCCCAGAATACGGCAAAATAATCGAATTTTTCCCAATACGTCCAACGGTCGAATTGCGGCTTCGGTCCCTTGCCGAAGAACCATTTTTGATGGGCGATGAAGTCGCGCAGATCTTGCAAGCTCGGGACCATCGAGTCCGGGCCGAAGACCACTCCGAAGAAGCGCTTGAACTCCAATTTGCCGGTTTCGGGATTCCGGAGCGCGCTGCGATTCAGCCACGACGACTTGATGAGGTCGAACAAGTGCAGGGCGAAATACAGGAAGGTGACTAAGGCTCCGAAGCGGTGGAGCGCGCGAGCGGTCTGCGCGCCGCCAATGATGTGGAACAAGGTTTTCGCCCAATCGGTGTAGTAGAACTTGAGCGGCATGCCGGTGATCACTAACAACAAGAAGCTGGTGACGACTAGGAAGTGCAGGAACCGATCGAACGGAGTGAACCGTGTGAACCATTCGTCGTCGCGCTGGGTATCAAATTTGGTCTCGCGGTAAGTCTTGGAGTCATGTCGGTAAATCCAAATCGAGCGGCCGAGCCATAACAAAGTGTGGCCGCCAAAAAAAGCGAACACGCCGACTAAAAGTCCGGTCATCAGCAAAAATGTCAGGTGCAGTGCTGGGTATTTTTTCCCATCGAGTGGATTCGCATGGGGAATGTATTTGGTGAAACCAACCGTCGCTCCGGGATGACACTTGGCGCAGGTTTCCTGAATGTTTTCTTTGGATAATTGTGATTCCGGATTCGAGACAGGCAGGATGTTGTGATGGCCATGGCAATCGTAACAAGCCGCCACATCACTGGCTATGTTAGGCTCGCCCAATGCCATCGCTTTGCCATGATAGGTGTCACGATAATGCAGCAGGCTTTCCCCGTGGCACTTGCCGCAACTGGCATCGCTAGCTTGCTTGAAGTGCACATTCGCTGGAGTTTCAATGTCATGCGCGGAATGGCAATCGGTACAGACCGGACCGAGCGAATCGCCCTTGGCGAGCAACTGACCGTGCACGCTTTTGTTATAAATTTCCTCGATGCCGAGATGACATGTTCCGCAAGTCTTGGCGACGTTGGATTTGTGGATCGGTGAGCTGCGGTCGACGCTGCGCTTGATGTCATGCACCCCGTGGCAATCATTGCACGATGGGGCGATGACCAAACCTTTTTTCATGACTCCTAGGCCGTGGATGCTATCTTGATAATGAGCGGCTACGTCTGGGTAGCGCATGCGGTATTCCTTGGTAAGACCAGCGTTGTCATGGCACTTGGCGCAGGTGCGTGATAGGTTGAGCTTAAAGGTTGGAGAATGCGGATTTTTGGCAGAAAGCATGTCGTGCGTGCCGTGACAACTGGTGCAAGTCGCAGCACCGGATGAGCCCATCGTGCGGCTGACGCCATGGATGCTGGTGGCATACACATCCGCTTGATCCTTATGACACGTGGCGCAATTGACAGGCTTGGCCGGTGCTGGGCCGTCCGGATGTTCTGTGGTTAGATCGAAATGGCACTCAGCGCACTGAAGTTTGGCATGAACCGATGATTGATGAATCCCTTGATCCACAAATAACGATACTTCTTTGCCTTCAGCAGTCTCCTTCTTCAGGTCCTTGTCATCGTGGCATTCGAGACAGGATTCATTGGAAATCATCTCGGGTTTGGCACCAGCGGCGGCGTCTTCAGCAGCGAAAATTCCTGAAGGACATGCCAAAAGCCATAACAGACCGAGCAACCGTGCCGTGCTTTCGAATGACATGCGCATAGACCATTTGCCAAAAGTCTGTGCGGCTAAGCGAGATTGACGGTGCTAACGGAACGGATTTTTTCGGGTTGGTCTAGAAGTGCTTTTACTTCCTGGTAAAGCTTCTCACAGAGTTCCCATCCTTTG
>Ga0247844_1000075_pt1 | contig 192184 bp, 210 predicted proteins | sample LaCtaG_FD_192421 | JGI IMG/M metagenome (GOLD analysis project Ga0247844, IMG submission 192421) | Freshwater microbial communities from meromictic Lake La Cruz, Castile-La Mancha, Spain - LaCruzMarch201714.5m_1 | ecosystem: Environmental > Aquatic > Freshwater > Lake | place: Spain...
CGATTCGTAGTCTTGAATGACTGCGAGTTTGAATTCTTTAGTGTATTTAGACATAAAAACTGCACCTTAATGAGTTGGATAAAGTGTCCAACTTTTGGGGTGCAGTTCATATTGGCGGTTTTTTATTTAAAAACTTAAATTAAGAAATTTTAGTAGAAATTATTTTGCTATCATACCTGAAAGTTTTCCAGAAGCCATGCCGAACAGCGCACCTATTACCACTGAAAGAATCATCAATAAGACTGGATTGCTCAAATTAGCTGCCATTAAACTAGCTAAAGGACCAACGCCGTCAGCAGTTGGTGTTTGCAGTGAATAAGCAACCGTCGCAGCGTAGCCATATACATTAGCGGGCACTACTGATAACAAGCTTTGACCTGCCACTATAACCAGAAAGAACACCGTCGCTGCTACATAAACCGCTGGTCCAGCTGCTCCTGGTAAACCTAAAGGATTTGCAACCACTAAGGATAATGCCACTCCCGCAACTACTGCACCATAACTCATGCCAACGATTGTTTTTTGGAGAGCTGCGTTATCGCCTCCTGTATGAAAATAACAACCCCATGCAAGGAAACCACCCCAAACCAATACCAAACCTGCAAGTGGTCCCAAAGCCAGAAATACCCATACACCCCCTAAAACAGCAATACTTAGTGCTAATGCAGTTAATTTCGACATACTTACTCTCCTAATTATTATAAATTGAGTAGCAAGTTAATTCGAACAGCGGCGGAATATGCAGGATTTTTTATGTCTTAAATTACCCTGTCATAAAAACGCTAAGGGAATATTGAATGATTTTTACAAAAATGTAAACTTTTATTAGCACTAATGTAGTGCGCAAGAAAAATTAAATAGAAATACATCTTATTTATTAGATGTTTTTTGATGAAGAATTTTCAGTTTTTTGTGTATTGATATTAATTTTTGGCGTGTAGTCCCAATGTTTACGCCAAGCTCCTAGCACAAGATTAGGATATTCTGGGCGGCCTAGACTACCATTATAGCGACCCAGTGCACGGTACAAATCACCACGTTCTATATCTAAATAATGCCTTAAAATTGTGCATCCATAGCGTAAATTAGTGCGTAAAAGAAATAGATTATGATCTTTTGCACCAATAACGCGCGACCAAAAAGGCATAATTTGCATAAATCCACGTGCGCCGACCGATGATACTGCATACTTTTTAAAGCCACTTTCCACATGAATCAAACCCAGTACCATTTGTGGATCTAAGCCCGCCCGCGTGGCTTCATAATGTACGGTGCGTAACAAGTCTTCACGATAAATGTCGTTGGGGATGCGCTTTTTAAGACGCTGTGACATTTCATTAAGCCACACATTGCCTTCTTCTGGTGTGGAAAAAACGAGTTTCGGCGGAGCTCTATCACTAATGCTACGTTGCATCATTGCTTTTACACTATTAGATAATGGTTCTTCAAGTTGTGAACCAGCATAGCTATTAGTTGAAGCTAAAGTTTCAAATAATACAAGAAACAGAATTTGTATGATTCTAGTCATTCTTAATTATATGGCTACTTTTTGAATAAATTCAACTATTTTTTCCAGTGAAATTGATTGTGCTTCCGCATCAGTTCTACCTTTGTACTCAATTACACCCTCAGACAAACCACGTTCACCAATCACCAAACGATGAGGTAACCCCATTAAATCAGCTTCAGCAAACATCACACCTGGGCGCTCACCTCTATCATCAAGCAAAGTCTCGATACCTGCTGCATTTAAGTCATCATATATTTTATTGGACGCCAATAAAACAGCTTCTGATTTATCATAGCCAATCGGGCAAACAACCACTGAAAAGGGTGCCATGCTCTCAGGAAAAATAATGCCTCGCGCATCATTGCCTTGTTCAATAGCTGCGCCTACGATACGTGAGACACCAATGCCATAACAACCCATTTCCATCACTTGTGTTTGACCATTTTCATCTAGATAGGTCGCATTCATCGCCTCTGAATACTTAGTCCGCAGTTGGAATATATGTCCAACTTCAATACCACGACAAAGCGAGAGCGTACCCTTTCCATCAGGACTTGCATCCCCCTCAACCACATTTCGAATATCTGCCACAAAACTTGGCTCTGGTAAGTCACGGCCAAAATTCACACTGCTTAAATGATATTTTGGTTTATTTGCACCACACACAAAATCACTCATAGAAGCAACGGTTTTATCCGCTATCACAGTAACGTTTTCAGCAACTCTGACTGGGCCTATGAAGCCTGGCGGACAACTTAAATGTGCACGTATTTCATCTTCTGTGGCTAATCGAAAATCTGCCATTCCTGCTAATTTAGCTAACTTGACTTCATTTAAATTGTGGTCACCTCGCAATAAAGCTAGGTAAAACTGGCTGGCACCACTGGCATCGTTGACAATAAGCGCAATCGCTTTAACGGTGCGCTCAACACCAATATTGAGTAACTTCGCCACATCTTCACAAGACGTTTGTTTAGGCGTTTCAACCTCTTGCATGAGTGCAGTCGGCGGATTACGCGTTTCTAGTGCAACGGCTTCTGCCAACTCCACATTTGCCGCATAATCTGACGTATCACAGTATGCCAAACCATCTTCACCGGAATCAGCCAGCACATGAAACTCATGAGAACCATCACCACCTATTGCACCTGTATCTGCTTTTACTGCACGAAACTTAAGGCCTAACCTATTAAACACATTACTGTAAGCTTGGTACATTGTTGCATACGTTTGTTCCAGCGAAGCGAAATCGGTATGAAATGAATATGCATCTTTCATCATAAACTCACGGGCACGCATGACGCCAAAACGTGGGCGAATCTCATCACGAAACTTGGTTTGGATTTGATAAAAATTAAGTGGTAACTGCTTGTAGCTACGAATTTCAGCGCGAGCGATGTCAGTAATGACTTCTTCATGCGTAGGGCCGAAGCAAAACTCACGAGAGTGTCTATCAGTGATTTTAAGCATTTGTGGACCAAATACAGCCCAACGACCGGTTTCTTCCCAAAGCTCTCTTGGCTGTACTGCTGGCATTAACAGTTCTAGCGCGCCTGCTTTATTCATTTCATCACGGACAATCGCCTCAACTTTACGCAACACTCGCAAACCCAATGGCATCCAACTGTAGAGGCCTGAACCCAAACGTTTAATTAACCCTGCTCTTACCATTAATATATGGCTTTGCAGTTCTGCATCGTTTGGAGCTTCTTTTTGTGTATTAAAGAAAAATTGTGAGGCGCGCATGGTAGGTTCAAATCTGTGCAAAAATCAAAGACCGAATTTTACATATAATCAGTGATTTAGTCAGCATTAGTTATTATGTGGATTGTAGGAATTGTTGTACATCTATGGCCATCCCAATTAAATGATATTAGGTTAATTGCCTGCTAAAGGACTATCTTCTGGAATGTATCCTGATTTCCATACCGAAAATGGCACAATAATCGCTGGTAAGCCGTTATCATAAAACCAGCTATCCACAGCATAGCGCTGACCATTAGAAATTTCATGAATCACTGCGGTTGTGTGCGGCCAGCCCGTAAAAAAGAAATTTCTTGTGCGCATATCTTCGACTTCATGCCACTGAATTAGGCCCGCTTGACGCATTAAACGTATATAGCTGGTGGTATTGATCGCCTCATCGTTGCAATCTAATTGCCCTGAAAAATTTGAGTTATCAAAAGTGCCTGCGCGATCTGTCGTGGTACCAGTTTTATCCCCTACAATAATTTCCAACACTCCCACAGCCTGTGCAATACGACCGCGCTCTTGCGTCGCCTTCGCTTGCTGGCTGATGATACCGGTCTCAGTGGTAGAAAATATGTCTACCACCAGTTGCCATTCTTCATCACTTATTTTTACATGCCATATTTCAGCACATCCACCACCAGAGCATATTTCAAAACCGTTCAAACTTGGCATTTCGTTATATATACGTGATATATCAGTCACTGCTGCTTCAACATTGAATGCTCTTAATGCCAATAACAAGCTAAAGAATAATGGGCGCATTTTTAAGCTCATTAACATTTCCACCTGCACCTACACCCTCAATTGGATAGTGTATTGCAAGTAGCTGACTAATTTGCGCAATACCATAGAGAACGCCAGCCTCAAACTGGCCTTGTTTAAACATCAATTCCATCTGCCGACAAATTTCATCCCAACCAGCTTCGCCTACATGATGATGAACACCTCTATCGGCCAAAATTTCAAAATCATGGTCAGCTAATAGCAAATAAATCAGCACGCCATTATTTTGCTCGGTATCCCACACATGGCGCTGTGAAAAAACCTCAATTGCGCGTTTTTTACCTGATTTTTTTCTAAAAATATCAAACACATGTAGATTTGTTTCAACTACAAAGCAAATCTCGCCTAGATGCGTAATTTCACTGACAGTAATTGCGGTTTCTATACGGCGCATGGCATCTTTAGTAAAATACTGACTGACCGCACCCGGCCAAATAAATAAGTGCCTAAAAAGACGTTTAATAAGTTTAAGTGACATTACCAATCTCCTGACGCGCCACCGCCACCAAAGCCGCCACCGCCACCTGAAAATGAATCACTGCCGCCAGCGCTACCACCACCAAAACCACCACCCATTTGGCCTAAGCCAGACGGGCCGATTAGCGTTATAAAAAATGCTACTATGCCAAACAACACCGCTACTAATATTCCACCACCAAGCACCCAAGCAAGTATGCCAATGGCACCTCCAGTAAGAGCACCACCAAAAAAATTACCAAACATTGCGCGCAAAATGCCACCTACTATCAATCCACCAAACAGTAGTAGGGGCAACATATTTTCAAAGTTTTTACCACTAAACGCTAGCTTCTCGGGTGCTAGCAATTGCTCTCCTGAGACTAAACCAATCAGCTTATCCGCGGCATTATTGATGCCTCCATAAAAATCTCCCTCTTTAAAGCTTGGCGCCATAATTTCGCTGACAATACGCTTTGCGGTTAAATCTGGAATTGCTCCCTCTAAGCCATAACCCACCTCAATGCGAATTTTTCGGTCATTTTTGGCAACAATAATCAAAATGCCGTCATCTTGCTTAGCACGGCCTAACCTCCAAGCATCCGTTACTCTAATGCTATATTGTGCAATGTCTTCAGGCTGAGTTGTAGGCACGATTAACACCGCAATTTGGCTGCCTTTTTCACGCTCAAAAGCCACGAGTTTAGCTTCAAGCTGGATTTGTTGGTCTGATGTGAGGCTCTGCGTTAAATCAGTCACATGTGTTTTGAGAATAGGGATTGTAACGAGCTCTGCCTGCACGTTAAACGACGCGAATATCAGAGATAAACTGATAAGCGCGACCAAACCAGTAAACTGGCAGGTCTTACTAAACAGCATCAAAAAAAGTGCGAGCAAGCTCGCTTTTAGTTGAGAAATCACTTTACCGCTGATTTTATGATCAATATTGTTGAAATTAGCGTTATTTCTTATCACCAAAATCAACTGTTGGTGCTACTGAGATGGATTTTTCATTTTCCACTGTAAATGAAGGTTTAGTTTTATACCCAAACATCATGGCAGTTAAGTTTTGTGGAAATGTGCGCACGGCAACGTTGTAACCTTTAATCGTTTCAATATAACGATTGCGTGCCACGGTGATGCGATTTTCTGTGCCTTCAAGCTGCGTTTGCAAATCTCTAAAGCCTTGGTCGGCTTTTAAATTAGGGTAGTTTTCTGAAATAGCCATCAAACGTGATAGTGCAGAAGTCATCTGACCTTGAGCGACTTGAAATTTCGCAAAGGCTTCAGAATCATTTAACACTTCAGTCGTGACTTGCATGCTACCGACTCTTGATCTGGCATCAGCTACTTGCGTGAGGACTTCTTTTTCATGCTCCGCGTAGCCTTTCACTACATTTACTAAATTAGGCACCAGATCTGCACGGCGTTGATATTGGTTCAACACTTCTGACCAACTGGCTTTTGATTCCTCATCTAGCGATTGAAAGCTATTGTAGCCACAACCCGTCAAATTTAATATTAGCAAGGCGGCTAATATTTTTATGTAAATTTTTTGCATTTTCATTCCTTATGTATCAATCTGTTGATAACTTTTATTACTGCACCAATATCAAATTACGAATAAAGTATAACCATATTAATGAAGCCTAACTCTCTAATTTCAATAGGTTACAATTGAATATCCTGTAGCGCCTGCATCGCAAAACGTAAATCATTCCATGTTTTGGCTTTATCAGGCAGATTTTTTAACAAATGTGCTAAATCATAGGTAGTCACTAGCGTAACACCCTGAAACTGATGAAGTTTACCGTTTAAATCAACTAAAGGCTCCGCTGATTGCAACATCGCTTGCGCAGTAATTTCACCCATTGCAACAATCATTTTCGGCTGAGTCGACTGAATGAAATCTAGTGTATTTACATTCAGTACTGAGGGCTTCACATTGATGCGCATGGCCTTGCATATATTATTCATCAATTGCGCTTCATCTGCCTGCAAAGCAGCATTGGGTAGAATAAACAACCAATTACCATCTTCACTCGCTATATGGGTAAATATGAGAGATTCCAAGGTCTCCGTTTTTTCAATAATAGCGCCTTCAATCACAAACTCTTTAACAACAGACTTTACAACTTCAAGTTCTATAATCTCAGTTTTTTTGTCATTAGCTTGCACTTGCGTTTGCGTTATGTTGGTCAACCCAACATCAACTGGAAAATCTTCAGCAATCTTTACTAACTGCGGCGTTCCCAGTGACGGCAAACCTACACGCAGCTGCCACATTGGCAACAACTCTAATTCTTGCAATATATCTTCACGCGTCATCATCACGTCAATCTCAACAATTTTATTTTCGCGGATTTTAACTTCAAAGCGCAAGCCCCATTAAAACTGCGTCTTCACGGCCAGACTTGAAAGACTTTGGGTCTGCTGGATAATAATTGCGACGAATGGCCATTTCGTTGAAGCCCATATTCTCGTACAAGGCAATAGCAGAAATATTACTGGAGCGTACCTCCAAAAACATATTGACTGCTTGATGATCTTTAGCAATTTGTATCATATATTCTAATAGTAACCGACCTAATCCTTGCTTTTGAAAATCCTTTGCAATACTTAAATTAAGCAAATGTGATTCATCCAACACCATCATCACTAGCGCGTAGCCAATAATAGTTTCATTGCTCATCAGCACCCATGCACTATAGCCGGAGTTTAATGAATCACTAAAATTACCGCGCGACCAAGGATATGGGTAAATAAGTGGCTCTATCATCATGACCATATCTAAATCATCAATCCGCATGGGTCGAAATTCATACTGCATTTTTAGCATCGTATTCATAGACGCAAACCCAGCTCGCGTTCTGTCGTTTTAAGCGCAACTCGGTTTCGAATGTAAATTGGTATCGCTTCACTTGCAGGTCTTGCATCGCCGTTGACAAAAACAGGCTGTGCTAGCCTTAGAATAGCATTAGCCGTTGGCAACAATTGAGGTTGCATTGACTGCAATTGCTTCGCATAAACAGCGCTTAGCTGCTCAGTATAAGTATGCCAGCCGCTGCCAGCGCCAGTCCAACCTACGCCTAATATCGCTGGTGCAGCTTCGGGCTTATACAATCCTGGCTTGATTACCGCTTTCCACTCTCCTGCGATTCTTTCATAGGCCGCGTGGTACACCTCGCCCATGCGTGCATCTAGGCAGGCGATGACCTTTTCTGCGCCGCTTGCCTCAGCCAAAGCCAATAAGGTGCAAACACTCACTACGGGCAAGTTCGCGCCGAAGCCCAAACCCTGTGCCACACCTGCCGCAATGCGCACGCCAGTAAATGAGCCGGGGCCCCCACCAAAAGCGATGCCTTGCAGATCTTTTAAGCTTAATCCAGCTTCATTCAGCAAAGCTTGAATCTGTGGTAATAAAATTTGTGAATGCGTTTGCCCTGCATTGAGGACAAACGTAAAGATTTCATCACCATTCATCAAGGCGAGTGATAAATATTCGGTAGAAGTGTCGAATGCGAGGATATTCACGTTATGTTTAATGCTCATTTTTCTCAGACGCTATTTTGCCACGCATCTGCTTAATTTGCCCGCGTTGTGTTTTACTTTCTAATCGCCGTTGCTTAGATCCATAACTCGGCCGAGTGGCGTAACGCATCGGTTTTACTTGGTTTGCAGCATTAACAATCTCATGCAAACGCTTAATCGCGCCTTTTTTATTCGCTTCTTGCGTCCTGTACTGTTGTGCTTTTAATATTAAAACACCTTCATCAGTAATACGACTATCTTTCAAATGCATTAGTTGTTCTTTTAGCCGATCACTCAATGAAGATGCTGGAATATCAAATCTCAAATGAATCGCGCTCGAAACCTTATTCACATTTTGCCCCCCCGCCCCTTGGGCTCGGATGGCAGTAAGTTCGTATTCGGTTTCAGGGATAAGAATCATCTAAGCTACTCAGAGTAATACACCATGAAAAAATTTGACAATTCTAGCCCGCAGGCATATTTTGCATTGAAAAAACTCACCAAGTCACTTAATCTCTATTAAGGCGAGTACTAGTTTGGCGGTGTATAGTTAGTTGGTGGCTGCATGGCTGGAGGTGGCGTCACCACTGTTGGTCTTGAGATGTTTGGATCAGCTAATTTTGGCTCTAGCTCATTTGGCATTAAAGACTCTAATTCAGAAAGTATTGCCGGCCGTATTGCCTGATTGGGTGTAAACGCTGACTGGCCAGGATTTACGTCTACGCAACCACCCAGATTACACACAGTAACACCACCTGATGAAACTGAAAATGTGTCACCTTTATCATTAGAAACGATGGAAAAGTCAGTCCCACGAATACCAAGTGTTGCTGCTGGCGCATTAAGTCTATAATTTTTATGGTTATTTTTACCTATCAACCCTGTTATGCTGCGTAGCCCACCTTTTAGTAAACTCACAAAACTACGTTCTTTCGCAGGGTCATTGGCATTGCGATGGTACTCATCGAAGCGAAACGTAGTATTAGGCCGTAGCGAAAAATAAGCATCATCCGACATACGCATTTGAATGCTACCCGCACCTGTTTCTATGGTATCACCGGATTCAAGCTCAACGCCCTTAGTTGCTGGCTTTATAGTGCCGATAGCCGATTGAATCGTAACACCCATGGATGAAAATACAACTTTACCAGCAGATTCTGCCGATGAAACACTTGCTAAGCATAATGAAAAAATGCCCAATGCAATCGTTGACCGTCTACGAAGATTGTAAAAAAAATATCCAAGCATATATCGCCCCTATTAACTTGCTAATAACTACAGAATTAACTGTACGCGATTACGCATCGCTTCTTTAGCTTCCTATAAAGCTCATCTACAAACCAAATAATATCAAAAACATCTTGCGCGCCTAACAGTTAAAATGCAACGTCCAGAAAATCACTAATTTGATGTTGATAAGCATAAGTAATGAATTTAAATTAATCTGAATCTGTAAAGAAATTCCTCACATCCACAATATCTCTAGTTCGCTTAAATGGTGGCAAGCTTTGCCAAATGCGTTTTCCATAAGATTTACTAATCAATCGTGGGTCGCAAATCATGAGTACGCCTCTGTCATTTTCATCGCGTATTAAGCGTCCAGCGCCTTGTTTTAAAGTAATCACCGAGTAAGGTAATTGATATTCCATGAAGGCATTTTTCCCTTCTGCATTCAATTTATCTACCCGTGCAGACAACACTGGGTCCTCTGGTGGGGCAAATGGTAGTTTGTCGATAACCACTACGCTTAATGCTTCACCACGGACATCTACACCCTCCCAAAAGCTTTGTGAACCGACTAATACTGCGTTACCTAGTTTACGAAAGCGGTCCAAGAGTTCGGTGCGCGAACTTTCACCTTGCAACAACAATGGGCTTTCAATACCATTCTCTGAAAACTCCTCTTTCAATAATGCGTGTATTTCGCGCATGGCACGCAAGCTGGTGGAAAGTACAAAAGCTCTGCCACCACTGGCTTGTAGCACGGGCAGCGCCGCAGCGACCACACATGTAGTATAACTTGGGCTATTCGGGTCGGGCATATCAGGTGGCACATACAAAAGCGCTTGTTCTTGATAATTGAAGGGGCTTTCCCAAAAGCCTGTTTTTGCAGACTGCAGGCCCATTTGCGCAATGTAGTGACTAAAATCACTTTTAACGGCCAGCGTAGCAGAGGTAAAAATCCACGCGCGAGGTTGCGCATTTAGTTGCTTGCCAAAACCTTCAGCTACACTCAGTGGTGTAGCATGTAACTGAACCGAATGTGTGAATACTTCTACCCAGCGCACCAGGTTATTATTTTCCGCAGACTGCCAACGGCTGAATAAATCGTATAAAGCTTCACTACGTTGCCAGCACTTTTCAAGCATTGGATCTCGTGCAGTCTGAGTTTCAAGCACGGCTGTCAGCATTTTCAATTGGCTTTGCATATGTTGATAGGCTTCCTCAAATCCTTTTAAAGCCAAGGCTTTTTGTACAGGTAAGCGAGAGCCTTCATAGGCGAAAATGAGCCTGAAATCTTTTGCAGCTTTTTCTAAAAGTGGAATCGCCTTGCCAAGCTCAACGCAATCTTTAGCCAGCGTTAAATGTGCTGAGGTGCAATCTAGCGCTAATTCATGCAACTGGCTGGTTGAAAAATCTTCGCCAAAGAATAAGCCAGCGACTTCAGGCAATTGATGCGCTTCATCAAAAATGATAGTATTAGCCGTAGGTAAAAGTTCAGCCACACCTTCATCTCGCAACATCACATCTGCAAAAAATAGATGATGATTCACTACCACTACATCTGCTGCAAGCGCATTTTTACGCGCTTCCATAACAAAGCAATCTTTATAATAGGCACAATCTGAGCCTAAACAATTATCCCGAGTTGAAGTGACACTGGCCCAAATCATGGCATTTTCTGGCACGGAATTAAGCTCGCTCTTGTCGCCTGTTTTAGTGTTTTCTGCAAAAGTTTTAATCACGTGTAGATATTTGGCATCTTCACGCGATCCAAAGCGACCGTCCTTTTCAGCGCGTTCTAAGTGAAAATGACACACATAGTTAGCACGGCCTTTTAGCATAGCAACGGTGACTGGTACTTTTAATGCATCGCGTATATTCGGCAAATCGCGACTATACAACTGATCCTGTAAGTTTTTAGTGCCAGTAGAAATAATGACTTTTCCGCCAGTAAGTAATGCTGGCACCAAGTAGGCAAAGGTCTTGCCCGTACCCGTACCAGCTTCAGCAACGAGTTGTGTATTGTTTTCAATCGCCTCACTAATAGCCATAGCCATTTCTAACTGCTGCGTGCGTACACTATATCCATTGATATGCTTCGCTAGAATGCCGTCTTTTTCAAAAACTTGGGTGATAGAATGTCTGCTCATAAGAACAGTAATTATCCCATGACTTAGTATTTTCTTGACAACCCATTACCTCAATAACTTGTGGCAGGAAAAATAATGACAAGTTGCATTTTTTGATTAACTTCTTATAATTGCCGTGTGATTAAATCTAAATCCAGTTATTTTTTGTGTCTTGCTTTAGCGCTAAGTAGTGCATCATGTGTTGCGATTGAGCCCGAGTCCTACACCGCTGTCACACAGACTGACACGCAAGCAGAAGCGCAAAACTCAAATGACGAGAATCCTGACAATTGGTCTGAGCGCGCTCGTGAAGTGCTTGTGAATGCGCTGAGCCTAACTGGCATAAAGTACAAATATGGCGGTAGCTCACCTGAAACTGGTTTTGATTGCAGCGGATTTGTGCGTTATGTTTTTATGCAAGCGACTAGTTTAACGTTGCCACGCAATGCACTTGCTATTAGCAAACTTGGGCAAACTGTTCCTAAAGATGAATTGCAACCTGGCGATTTGGTATTTTTTAACACGCTAAAATCAGCTTTCTCTCATGTTGGTATCTACCTAGGTAATAACCGCTTCATTCATTCACCTAGTTCTGGTGGTCAAGTGCGAGTAGAAAGCATGCAGGATGGTTATTGGGCAAAAAATTTTAACGGCGCACAGCGTATTGAAAAATCTAAAGCTCCTTAAATAGCGTTTAAGCACTTTGAAGCATTGAGTTTAATAGAGGCCCTCTGATATCAATCATTAGTAGCTGAAACTCTATCACTGTGACCTAAATCTCTAGCAGGATCAATGACGTCCCTCACTAACTGCTTAAGCTCTTTCGCCTCAGGAAAACGACCAGCAACTTTGCGTGAAAAAATGATTTGTTGGTTAAGCTTGATTTCAAAGATACCACTGCTACCAGGCGTTAAAGTGACCCCTGCTAAATCTGCCTCAAAAGTTGTAAGCAACTCCTGAGCCATCCATGCCGCTCGTAAAAGCCAACGACATTGTGTGCAATAGGTAATTTCAATATTTTGTTTAGTCAATTTAATAGTCCTTACTGTTATACTTTAAGTTGATTTGGAAATAATAGAGTAAAAATTAGCTTAATTTGAACTATTAAAATTTAGCTTGTCTTAAATTTAGTTACGCTATCTTCAGTTGGGAACAATATTACATGCAAGTTAGAAATAAATATCAAGGTTTTACTAAAGTTGGCCTCGTTTGCTCTGGTCTAGTTCTAGGCCTTATGTTGAGCTTAACATACTCTGCTGTTGCCGAAAAAATGGCGAAACCACAATTGCCACTTGAAGACCTCCGTGCCTTTGCCGAAGTTTTTGGCAAAATCAAAAGTGATTACGTTGAAACGGTTGAAGATAAAAAACTGATTTCCGAAGCTATCAGCGGGATGTTAACAGGTTTAGATCCTCACTCTACTTATATGGATGTAGATGCATTTAAAGACATGCAAGCTGCTACGCAAGGGGAGTTTGGCGGTTTAGGCATTGAAGTGGGCATGGAGGACGGATTGGTAAAAGTGATTTCACCAATTGAAGACTCTCCGGCTTATGTTGCTGGCATTAAGAGTGGCGATCTTATTATGAAGCTTGACGAAAAGCTCGTTAAAGGTATGAGCCTCAACGACGCTGTAAAAATTATGCGAGGCAAACCTGATACACCTATCGTATTGACTATATTACGTAAAAACGAAACAAAACCATTAGTTGTTACACTTGTTCGTGCCATTATTAAAAATAAAAGTGTGAAATTCAAAATGACAGAGCCAGGTTACGCCTATGCGCGCGTCACACAGTTTCAGGAACGTACGGGTGAAGATCTCGCAAAAGCGATTAAAACCATGCACGATGAAAACAAAGGACCTTTTAAAGGTTTTGTTTTAGATTTACGTAACGATCCAGGTGGCTTACTTAATGGAGCAGTCGGCGTTTCAGCTGCATTTTTACCAAAAGATACTTTAGTTGTATACACCGAAGGGCGTGCACCTGATTCTAAAATGAATCTCACTGTAAACCCAGAGAATTATGCGCGTGGTGGCGTAGCAAATGATTATATGCGTGACATTCCTGCTGACTTAAAAACAGTACCAATGGTTGTATTGATTAATGCTGGCTCTGCTTCTGCTTCCGAAATCGTGGCGGGGGCATTGCAAGACCACAAACGTGCAACATTAATTGGTGTGCGTACTTTTGGTAAGGGTTCAGTGCAAACTATCATGCCTATGAATAATGGCGCTGCAATTAAGCTTACTACTGCACGTTATTTCACGCCCAAAGGTAGGTCTATTCAAGCTAAAGGCATAGAGCCTGATTACTATGTCGAGGATGGAACTGACCAATCTTACAACATTCATGAAGCGGATTTATCTCGTCACATTAGCAACCCTGCTGATACAAAAGTTGGGTTGCCAGCAAATGCTGATGAAACAAATAAAGAAAAAAATTCTGCAAAGGCAGAGGCTGCTAAGAATAAGTTAACCGAGAAAAAATTCGCAGAACCAACAGCACCAATTGAGCCTGCAAGCAAGGAAGACTTGCAATTTGCGCAAGCCATGAACTTTCTTAAAGGCAAGCCAGTAATTAAATCTGAGCCCCCTAAAGTTGACGCGGCAATGACTAAATAATTGTTTAATCAGTTTTGTGCCCGCCTAGATTTTAGGGCGGGTTTTTTATGCCCACAAGCTCTATAATAATGCCATGAGTTTATCTATTAAAGAATTGATTTTAGAAGCAGATCGTTGCGTGGCTTGCGGCTTATGTTTACCTCACTGCCCCACATACAGAAAAACTGGCTCTGAGGCAGATTCACCACGAGGCCGCATTCAACTCATGCGCGCGGTAGCGCAAGATATTTTGCCAAACAACGCACGCTTTATGCAACATATTGATTTATGCTTAAATTGCCGCAGTTGTGAATCGTCATGTCCAAATAGCGTTAATTACGGCGCGCTAGTTGATACAACGCGTGCGCTTTTTATGCAAAAGAACAGCGTTTGGATTTCGCTCGCAAAGCTGTTTATTCGCAATCGTAACTTGACCAGCCACTTTAGTTGGTTACTTTGGTTAACACAAAAATTTAGGCTTGATGGCTTAATAAAAAATTTAGTCCCAGCTGCAAAAATTTTACCTAGCATTGATAAACCAGTGTCTTGGAAAAAACTCTACCCAGCCAGCTATCATGCATCATTTAAGCAAGAAAATTCTGTCAGTTTATTTTTAGGGTGCGCCACAAGCGCACTCGATAGCCAGTCACTAAAAGCCAGCATTTACGTATTAAATAAGCTTGGTTTTAATGTCCACATCCCTTTGCAACAAACCTGTTGCGGTAGTATTGCTAGGCAATTAGGTGACACAAATGAAGCTGAAAAACTGGCCGCTTTAAACCAGCTTAGCTTTGACACTACAATGCCAATCTTAACAACAGCTAGTGGCTGTGGTGCAGGGCTTACTGACTATTTATCCACCCATAATATCCAAGATATTAGCGCATTTTTGATGTCCTGCGATTGGTCTAATGTGAATATCAATCCACTTAATGAGCGAATTTTTGTGCAAGACCCCTGCACATTGCGCAATGTTCAGAAAAGTCATACTTCTGTTTATGCGCTTCTTAAAAAAATACCAAGTGCCGAGGTGATTGCTCTAGCGGGTAATAGTCAATGCTGTGGAGGTGCAGGTTCTTATATGCTGACCCAAAGTGATATGGCTAATCAATTGCTTAATGACAAGCTCATTGCCATTGAGTCTAGCAATGTAGCGTTTCTTGCAACTTCAAACATAGGTTGTAGCTTACATATTGCCAGTGGGATACGTAAGAAAAATCTAACAGTTTCTGTCCTTCACCCACTACAAATAATTGCACAGCAAATGGGATTCACAGGCAAAATTTAGGCGTACACTATCACTATGCTAAATAAATTAGATTCATTGATTATTGAGTTCGACAAAGGCTTACGAACGCTACTAGCAAAGCCACGAAGTACACGTTTCCACCCTGATGAATACATTGTAGAAGCGGATCTAAGCGAATTAGAAAAGAAGCATATCTGCACGCTAATGCGAATTAACCATACAGGAGAAGTCTGCGCGCAAGCACTTTATAGCGGCCAAGCCCTCACCGCAAAAAATGTTGCCACAAGCGTTGCCATGCAACAAGCTGCACGCGAAGAAACTGAACACTTGGCGTGGTGTGAAGCACGCATAAAGCAACTTAACGGACACACTAGCGTGCTGAACCCCCTTTTTTACGCAAGCTCATTTACGTTAGGCGCTATAGCTGGGGCGTTAGGTGATCAATGGAGTTTAGGTTTTTTAGCTGAAACTGAAACTCAAGTAGGCACCCACTTAGCAAGTCACCTTGAGCAACTACCTGAGACCGACAGTAAAACACGTAAAATTATTGAGCAAATGCAAATTGATGAGGCACAGCATGCAGAGGATGCGAGACAATTAGGCGCCGCTAGCTTGCCAGCACCTGCAAAATTTCTGATGAAAAAAATGTCATCCCTGATGACAACTACAGCGTATTATTTGTAAATATTAATTTATCAAGGTCAGCTTAAATGCAAAAATTTAGCGATGTATTACAAACTCTTGACGATGCCTCACATGTGCAACGTATTGAGCTTTTCAATAGCAATGGCAGTCCAGCTGGAGTGATTGAGAATAAACCTGGCAGTCAAGGTTCAGTAAAGGTTTACTATCATCTGTATCGCATGTACGGCGAAATATCTTTAGATGCTGCGGTCGAGGGTTTAAGCTTGTTTGCAGAACACACCAGCGATGCCGAAAACTGCCCTGGAAAGCACCCAAATGTAGATCGATTGCTAAATCTTTTAGAAGATGAGCAACCCCTTACTGTCAAGGTCACTGAGACTTAATAATCTAGAAAACCTAGTCTAATACTAGTGGCTTGATTTCAAAGCTATGTGTAATTTCTACGCTTTTAGCCAACATAATTGAAGCTGAACAATACTTTTCAGCAGATAACTTTACCGCTCGCTCTACTTGAGATTCTTTTAACCCATTACCAGTAATCACAAAGTGCACGTGTATTTTAGTAAATACTTTAGGAACCTCATCTGCGCGAGTTGCATCAATTTCTGCAACGCAATGTAAAATTGGCTGCCGAGCTTTTTTAAGTATGGCAACTACATCAAACGATGTACATCCACCCATACCAATAAGCAACATCTCCATTGGACGCATTCCAATATTACGCCCACCATTTTCTGGCGCACCATCCATCACCACGGCATGACCAGTTTCTGATTCACCAACGAAACTAACGCCATCTATCCATTTAACGCTAACTTCCATCTTGCACTCCAAAAAATATAAATTTCCAAATCAGACAAGGCGCGAACAAAAAATAAGACCTCAGCATATGGGCTATATGTAAGGTATTATTTTTTGTGAGCGGCGCCGTATGATAACGTAGTGAAGTACGCAGGCAATCCGTGAAGCGAATGCTAGCAAAGTTACGTTTTTTTATTTAACGTCTAACAATTCAACTTCAAAAATCAATGTAGCATTTGGCGGAATTGCACCTCCCGCACCACGTGCGCCGTAGCCCATTTCCGACGGAATAATTAATGTGCGTTTGCCGCCAATTTTCATACCTGCAAAGCCTTCGTCCCAACCTTGAATAACTTGGCCTTGGCCTAAACCAAAGTTAAATGGCTGACCGCGATCTACGCTACTATCAAACTTCTTACCTTTATTATCTTTAGCGGCGGCATCAAATAACCAGCCTGTGTAATGTACACTAACATTAAAACCAGGCTCTGCTTCGCGACCTGTGCCTACTTGTGTGTCAATTTTTTGTAATTCTGTAACGTTTGTCGTCATTGCTGGCTTTCCTTGTGTTGATTTAGTGGTATCTGCATTGCAAGCGCTTAGTGAAAATACCAATCCGCTGGCTAGTATAAGGCTTAATAATTTCATTTTTGTCCTTGGTTTTTATAAAAATAAGGGAGTATCAAAAAACTAAATTAGTATGATACCGCAAACTACTCTAAAGTTCGCCAATCAAAGCTTGTTATAGCGTTAAGGTTGCTGATGCACCCATTCTATCAGCGCATCTTGTGCATTTTTGCTTGCTCCTGCTTTCGCATGATTCACTATCATCACTAGTACATGGCGATGATTATTTGCATCTAGCACATAGCCTGCAATGGCACTTACACCATCAATCGAGCCTGTTTTTAAATGCGCACGCCCATTGGACTGGCTATTATTCATACGCTTTTTAATCGTTCCATCCTGCGCCAATATCGGTAGTGATGCCATGAGTTCTGGCATCACAGGGCTTATGTAAGCGCTTACTAACATTTGGCCTAAATGCTCTGCACTGATGCGCTCAATGCGCGACAAACCCGAGCCGTTTTCAATGACTAATTCTTCCGCATGAATTGACTTAGCTGCCAGCCAATTTTTAATTGCCTCTGCGCCTTTACCCTCAGTCGCGGGTGCGCCTAGTTTTTCTGCGCCTATGCTCAGCAATAATTGCCGCGCCATCAGGTTATTGCTCCACTTGTTAATGTCGCGCAGTACATAAGCCAATGGCTCAGAAAGTTGCTGAAACACTTTACTTGCATTGCTAGGCGAGTTTTGCAATTTGAGCTGACCGCTAAATTTACCGCCCAATTGTTTCCAAAGTTTTTTGAAAGTATAAAATGCATATTGATCATCATCTAATACGCTGAGCTCTAAATATCGTTCACCACAATCGGGTGAAAAGGTTCCATTAAAAGTAACGGTTGCACCATTTTCTTGCTGGTTTACAGTATAGCCAACACGACCACGCCACTCACCACACGCGCCTTGGCCTAGCTTCATATTGTTGATGACCTGCACTTCAGACAACTCGAAATCTTGGCTCACAGTCACAGCAGTTTCAGTTGCCACAAACTTAAAGCTGGTATTGCGCCCACTAACTAAAAACGCGCTTGGCTCGGCGTTATATGCGCGCCAAGTTTCTTCATCAAATGTTTTTCTTTCGCCTACATTTTGTAAAAAATAACTTTTGTCTATCAATAAATCCCCTTTAATTTCTTTAATCCCCGCCTGTTGCAAACTCATCAACATGCGCCAAAATTCTTGCGCCTTAAAACTCGGGTCACCGAAGCCTTTAATAATTAAGTTGCCATTTAGTCCACCATTAATTACCGAGCCATCCTGATACATTTCTGTTTTCCAACGGTAATTGGGGGTTAGTAAATCTAGCGCAGCATTCGTGGTGACGAGCTTCATCACACTGGCTGGATTCATGCTTTTATCAGAATTGTGACTAACAATTGGAGTATTACCTTCAATGGCTTGCACATAAACTGCAACGTTTTGGGTGGGAATGCCAGCGTCATTAAGAGCAACCTCAACGGTTAAAGGGAGTTCTGAATGTGCATTTATACTGACAAAAACAAGTAGTAATGCGAATAAATACTTTTTCATACGGTACTTTTTACGGCCTCTAAAGTCGCATTTATCATAAAATCCATTTCATTTTCAGTGATGGTATAAGGCGGCATCAAGTAAACCGTGTTTCCAATTGGGCGCAACAACAAACCTTGCTTTAATGCGGCTGAATAGCAATCACGTGAAAATTTGGCATTTTTAGTGGTGACATCAAACGCAAATATCATGCCTTGATGGCGTAAATGTGTGTGTGGAATATCAGTCAAAGTAGCCATTTTTTTCACAATTTTTACAGATTTCACCTTGTTATATTCAACTACGTTATCTGCTTCAAAAATAGCCAAAGTGGCCAAAGCCGCGCTACACGCCAATGGATTGCCTGTATAGCTATGGCTATGCAAAAATCCTTTTAGGGTGCTGTCATCATAAAAAGCTTGGTACACTTTGTCTGTAGTCAGCACTGCTGAAAGTGGCAAGTAACCGCCTGTGATGCCTTTAGATAAACAAATGAAATCAGGCTTAATTTCCGCCTGCTCACAAGCAAACATGGTCCCCGTTCTACCGAATCCTACAGCAATTTCATCAGCAATTAAATGTACGTCATATTGGTTGCAAATTTCACGTACACGGAGCAAGTAGGTTGGGTGATACATACCCATACCAGCAGCACATTGCACTAAAGGCTCAACAATAAGGGCTGCCAGCTCATTTGAATGCTCACTTACATGCAGCTCTAATGCATCTGCACAGCGCAAAGCAAAAGCTTCTGCACTCTCGCCCGCTTCCGCTAACCTAAAATCTGGGCTAGGCATTTGTGCAGATTGCATTAAAAGCGGTGCATAAGTATCTTTAAAAATCGCCACATCGGTCACACTCAACGCACCTAGCGTTTCACCGTGGTAACTATTTTGCAGGCTGATAAATTTGGTTTTAGCAGACTTGCCAGTGTTACGCCAATAGTGAAAACTCATTTTCAAGGAAATTTCAGTGGCACTCGCACCGTCAGATGCATAAAAAGCATGGCCTAAGCCTGTGAGTTTGGCCAACTTCTCAGACAACTCCACCACAGGCTCATGCGTAAAACCTGCAAGCATTACATGCTCCAAGGTATCGAGTTGCAATTTAATAGCCTCTTTAATACGCGAATTATTATGCCCAAACAAATTCACCCACCAAGAACTCACCGCATCTAAATAGCGTTTACCTTCCGCGTCAACTAACCAAATTCCATCACCACTTTTGATCGGGATAAGTGGATATGTTTCATGCTGCTTCATCTGAGTGTAAGGATGCCACACGGATTGTAGGGATCGAGTTAGGATAGTGCGATTAGCTGCCATGCGACCTTATGCCATTTAGCCCTTATGAACTTCGGGGCAACGTTATTTAATTTTGAAATTTCCCATATTCCATACGGGTTACGCTTGCTAGTAAAAACCTTGTTTGCCCATCATACAAAAATACTGCTGCTGGGGCAGAATTATCTCACGTTACTCAAACCAGACAATCAATGAAACTCATCTTCATGTTGATGTTTAATAGCAATGACTACCACCACATTTATCAACTTCTCAAAGGCTTAAACTGCAATATAACCTGTGTTGCCGCGCGAAATGACTAATTTGCGTTTACCCCCACCTACTAATCGCCCTATTTCAGGATGGCGTTTTAATAGCTGAATTCCATCGTCAATAATGTTAAAAGTGTTAAGAGCGGAGGCTGAATCTGAATCCATTAAGAAATCAACAATGTAATCAATATCTTGTAGCGCATTATTGGCGTACTCTAATTTTACCACTGGTTTCTTACCGCTTTGTTGGCTGAGTCTTGGCTGGATTTAAGCCATGAATTTTGCATCGCAGATAACTGTGCACTTCATCAGCATCATAGCCGATGCCTGTTTCATGATAATGCTTAAGTGAGGCTTCGGCGCGTGCCATCAGTGCGCTGTCTTCTTCTACACGTTCAGTATGCTCCGCAATAGCATCAATCATAAAAGCATGTGCGGATTTTCCTGTCTCTGCGGCAATTTTTATAACACGTTCTTTTAAGCTGTCGGGTAATTTTAAGCTGGTGGTTGCCATCATTTTCACTCATTAATTTCAATAAAGTGTTACAAAAGTAACACCTCGTTCAACCAACGTCAAATGTAATTTATATTGTCATATTGCACAAAAAAGCGCATCATTTGATGATTATTTTTATGTCAGTTGCTTAGAGGTTTCAAATGAGAACAACTATAGTATTAGATGATGACTTATTAGCCAAAGCGCAAGCTTTAACCAACTTGCAAGAAAAATCCGGTTTGGTTAAGGAGGCGTTAAAAGCCTTAATTGCGCGTGAAAGTTCGCACAGGTTAGCACTTCTGGGCGGCAGTGAACCGCAATTAAAAAATATTTCACGCAGAAAAAGTATTGAATAAACGATGATGGTGTTGCCATGATGACATTAGTAGATAGCTCTGTATGGATTGACCATTTGCGTGAAAGTGACGAAAAGTTAGTGCAGTTGCTCACGCAAAACAATGTGCAAGTTCACCCTTTTGTGCGGGGCGAGTTAGCACTTGGAGATTTACGTCAACGTGAGCAAATTTTAGCTTTGTTAGATAATTTGCCTCAAGCTTCAGTTGCTTACGCTGAAGAAGTTAATTTTTTTATAGAAATCCATGCTTTATTTGGCTTGGATATTGGTTTGATTGATGTGCATTTATTAGCTTCTACAAAATTGGCGGATAATGCCGTGCTCTGGACTCGTGATAAACATTTGCTAGCAGCAGCAATGCGTCTTAATGTAGCCGCCACTTATGATATTGAACGGCATTAGATAAATGATTAAAACCCGCAAACACCTTGAACTCCTCGCACCGGCTAAAAATGCAGACTATGGCATTGAGGCGATTAATCATGGTGCTGATGCCATTTACATTGGAGGCCCTGCGTTTGGCGCACGTGCTAAAGCACCCAATACCCTGGAGGATATTGCGCGTTTGGTAAAGCATGCGCACCGCTACCATGCTGAAGTTTTTGTGGCACTGAACACGATTTTTCACGATAACGAGCTTGATGGTGCGAGTTCGTTAGTACTTCAACTTTATGAAATTGGTGTGGATGCATTGATAGTGCAAGATATGGGTTTGCTGGAGATGGATTTACCACCAATTCAGTTACACGCAAGTACACAAACGGATATTCGCACTGTTGAAAAAGCCGCATTTTTAGACCAAGTGGGGTTTTCGCAAGTTGTATTGGCGAGAGAATTAGATTTACGCACGGTCAAGCAAATCGCTGATGCCACTACATGCAACTTGGAATACTTTATTCATGGCGCACTATGCGTGGCATTCAGCGGTCAATGTTACATCAGTCACGCGCATACAGGGCGTAGCGCGAATCGGGGGGAATGCTCGCAAGAATGCCGTTTACCATTTACTTTAGAAGACCAAAAAGGCCGCATCATTGGTAAAGATAAACACTTTTTATCTATGAAAGATAATGACCAAAGTATGAATCTTCGCGCCTTAATTGATGCAGGCGTGAGCAGCTTCAAAATTGAAGGGCGCTATAAAGATTTACCTTACGTAAAAAATGCCACTGCTCACTATCGCCAGTTGCTAGACGAAATTTTGCACGAGAGACCAGAGCTAGCGAAATCATCACACGGAAATTGCACATACACTTTTGCGCCTCAGCCAGAAAAAACTTTTAACAGAAGCGCTACTGATTACTTTGCCAATGGCCGCCAAGCAGATATTGGCGCGTTTGATACACCTAAATTCTCTGGCGAGTTGTTAGGTAAAGTAAGTAAAGTAGCAAAAGACTTTATTGAGATTGAAACGAATACAGAACTGCACAATGGCGATGGTGTGTGCTTTTTTGATGTGCATAAAGAGCTGGTGGGCTTACGCATCAACACCGTAGATGGGAAAAAGCTATACCCCAATGAAATGCCAGTAGATATTAGAAATAATATGACGGTGTATCGCAACCGTGATCACGCTTTTATGCGCTTGCTAGAAAAAGATTCTGCCACACGTAAAATCGCGCTACAAATGATTTTTGCTGAAACTAGCGATGGCTTTACGTTAAGTGTGACAGATAATGCGGGGCTGAGCGCAACCGTAAAATGCTTGGCGGAGAAACAAAGCGCTGATAACGTTGAAAAAGCTGATTTCAGCTTGCGTGAAAATTTAAGCAAACTAGGAAATACCGATTTTACTGTGAATGAAATCTATACACAGACGACGCAAGCTTGGTTTGTACCAGCTTCAATCATCAACAATTTACGACGTGATGTCATAGCGCAATTACAACAAGTGCGACAAGCGGCTTATCAACAGCCACTGCGTAAAGATGCAATTGTTCCGCCTGCGATTTTTCCTGAAGATACCCTTAGTTATTTAGCCAACGTTTACAACCAAAAAGCACGCACTTTTTACCAAAAACATGGCGTAAAACTAATTGCCAAAGCCTATGAAGCCAATGAAGAATTAGGCGAAGTACCCGTGATGATTACCAAACACTGCCTGCGTTTTAGCCACGGCCTTTGCCCAAAAGAAGCCAAAGGCATAATTGGGGTGCAAGGCACAGTAACTGCCGAACCAATGACTTTGATTAACGGTAAAGATAGATTTACCCTGAAATTTGACTGCAAACCCTGCGAGATGCACGTGATGGGTGCAATTCGTAAACCTGTGATAAAAATGGGGCCGCCACAGACTGTGCATTTCTCAACAAAAAAATAGGATTAGCACTGCTCTGCGAGCCCATGGATTTTGACCTGCAGAGCCTATTTTTATGCCTTCTTAACAAACTCGGACTTCAACTTCATTGCACCAATGCCATCGATTTTGCAATCAATGTCATGGTCGCCATCTACAAGTCGGATGTTTTTCACTTTGGTGCCGACCTTCACAACCAATGATGAACCTTTTACTTTAAGGTCTTTAATTACGGTGATTGTATCGCCATCTTGCAGAATGTTACCGTTGGAATCTTTAACAATTTTGGCAGTTTCTGAGCTGTCAACCGCGCTGTTCTTTGACCATTCATGCGCGCATTCTGGGCAAACGTAATTGTCACCATCTTCATAGGTAAATTCAGAATTACATTTTGGACAATTTGGTAAAGCGCTCATGATTATTTTCTTTTTAATTAGTGATAGGTAAATTTATTAAGGTGCTGGGTTTGTCATAGTTAAGTGCAAGGCCTCAATCTCTTGCAACACCTTTGGCGATAATGTTGTATTCCAAGCAGCTATATTTTCTTGCAACTGCGCCATGCTGGTTGCACCTATGATAGTACTTGTAACGCTCCAACGGTGCATCACAAAGCTCAATGCTAACTGCGTTGATGTTAAACCATTATCTCGTGCCAATTTAGCGTATGCGGCACTCGCGGAGGCGACATTTGGCTTGTTGTAACGTTGCGCGTAACCCAAAAACATGGTGACGCGGCCCTTAGCCTGTGGGTCATCAACATACTTAGCTGTTAAATGTCCGAAAGCTAGTGGTGAATAAGCTAACAGACTAACGTTTTCACGATATAAAATTTCGCTTATTCCAAAATCAATGGTGCGATTCATTAAGTGGTAGCTGTTTTGCAACGTAGCAACGCGCGGTAAATTGTATTCTTTGCTAATACGCAAAAACTCCATGATACCCCACGGCTGCTCATTACTTAAACCAATGGTGCGTACTTTACCTTCAGCTATTAATTCAGCCAGCGTTTCTAATTGACTATGTATGCATACCCAAGCTTTTTGATTCCCTGCGACATCCAGCTCCAATTTAGGATCAAACTGATATTGTCCAAATAACGGCACATTGCGTTCTGGCCAATGCAACTGGTAGAGGTCAATATAATCAGTTTGTAAGCGTTTTAATGAATCATGTATCGCCTTACGGATATTAGTACGGGTTAATGAGTCATCGCCGCCCCGTATCCAATTTAAGCCACGGTTACGGCCTGAAACCTTGCTACCTAAAATAATTTTATCGCGGCTCTGATTTTTCAACCAATGTCCAATAATAGTCTCTGTGCGGGTAAAGCTTTCTGCCTTAGGTGGCACTGGGTACATTTCAGCAGTATCAATAAAGTTAATACCTTGTGTTAATGCATAATCCAACTGTTCGTGCGCCTCTGCTTGTGTATTTTGGTCACCATAAGTCATGGTACCTAAACAAACTGCTGACACTTTAAGGTCAGAATTACCTAATTGGCGGTATTGCATGATTTTTTTGTAGCTCTAATGTAGCGTTTGGGTTGCAGAAATGATATTTACTTGCGTGCCATCTACTGTCATCAGTAAATCCCAGCCTGCTTCCCGCGTAGCTAATTGCATCATACTTGTAATGGCGTGTATCAACTCGTTGGTGAGTGCCATCTTTACAGATTGGCCATTCGTACATTGCAGTTCTAATTGTGGCGGCAAGCTACCAACCATTACAATTAAGCACTGCACTGCCAGCATCGGCATTTCTGAACGTGCTTGGCGGTCCGTAGTGTATTCAGACTTAAAGTCTAAATCCTCAATCTTTTTTTGATTATCTGCTTCTTGAATAAAACTCTCGACCGCTTGGCTTTTAGCATCTGGCGTAGCAATAGCAGGAACTGGAAATTGGGATGCTGTTGTAAGTAATGTATTTCCAACACTTTGTAGAGTGCTCCACATAGCCTTACACACACGCCGTGTAATCCATACAGCGACTTCAGTCTTGTCGGCAAGGCCAACTTTTAACAACAACCTATCTTCTTGTTCGTTAAAGCCAAGGTTAATTTGTTCAATTGCTGATTCATTTTGAGTCATCACCCTATTTTAATTGGGAATCAGAATGCAAAGCAAAAGTTTTTAATTAAAAACTTTTTAAATTTAATCTTGAAATATTGCTTTGCGACCCAATAACAATTCAGACTATCTAGCACTCCATGTGTTTGAGTGCTAATATCGCAATTTCTATGCATGGCTTTAAATGTCCATGTACAACACTTTAGCTTGTATTACTTACTTAGTTTTATTTATTCCTAAACATTTTGATGTTGGGGTTTTAATTTTTTAACATATTTTTGATTTAATTTTGGAGAAATTGTATGAAAATCCGCCCGTTACACGATCGCGTTATTGTAAAACGTTCAGAAGAAGAACGTACTACTGCATCTGGCATCGTTATTCCAGATAGCGCAACAGAAAAACCTGATCAAGGAGTCATCCAAGCTGTAGGCTCTGGCAAGCGTGATGAAAGCGGCAAAGTAATTGCTTTAGACGTTAAAGTTGGCGATAAAGTATTATTCGGTAAATACGCAGGCCAAACTGTAAAAGTAGATGGCGAAGAGCTATTAGTCATGCGTGAAGAAGACATTATGGCAATCGTCGAATAATTTCGACAAGGAACATTGTTGAGTAATTAAGCAGTTAAGCTTAATTAATAGTATACACATTAGAAATTTAAGAATTTAGGAGCAATCAAAATGGCTGCAAAAGACGTAAGATTCGGCGATGAAGTTCGTCACAAAATGGTAGCAGGCGTAAATGTATTAGCTAATGCAGTTAAAGTAACTTTAGGCCCAAAAGGCCGTAACGTTGTACTAGAGCGATCATACGGCGCGCCAACCATCACTAAGGATGGTGTTTCAGTGGCTAAAGAAATCGAACTTAAAGATAAGTTTGAAAACATGGGTGCCCAAATGGTAAAAGAAGTGGCTTCAAAAACTTCTGACATTGCTGGTGACGGCACAACAACTGCAACGGTTTTAGCCCAAGCGATTATTCGTGAAGGTATGAAATCAGTGGCTGCTGGCATGAATCCTATGGATTTAAAACGTGGTATCGATAAAGCAGTTGCTGCTGCTATTGCTGATTTAAAAGCACAATCAAAACCATGTACAACTAGCAAAGAAATCGCACAAGTTGGTTCTATCTCTGCAAACTCTGACGAAACTATCGGAAAGATCATTGCTGATGCAATGGATAAAGTGGGTAAAGAAGGTGTTATTACGGTTGAAGACGGTTCAGGCTTAGAGAGTGAATTAGATGTTGTTGAAGGTATGCAGTTTGACCGCGGTTACCTTTCACCATATTTCATCAACAACCAAGAGCGTCAAATTGCATTGTTAGATAATCCTTTCGTATTATTACATGACAAAAAAATCTCAAACATACGTGATTTATTACCAACGTTAGAGCAAGTCGCTAAATCAGGTCGTCCATTATTGATTATTGCTGAAGACGTTGACGGTGAAGCGTTGGCTACTTTAGTAGTGAATAACATTCGCGGCATCTTGAAAACAACCGCTGTTAAAGCACCTGGCTTCGGTGATCGTCGTAAAGCAATGTTGGAAGATATCGCCATGTTGACTGGTGGTACAGTGATTGCTGAAGAAGTTGGTTTGAAACTTGAAAACGTGACACTTGAGAATTTAGGTCAAGCAAAACGTATTGAAGTTGGCAAAGAAAATACTATCATCATTGATGGCCACGGTGTTGAAGCTAATATTAAAGCACGTATCGCGCAAATCAAAACACAAATTGATGAAGCAACTAGCGACTACGACAAAGAAAAACTGCAAGAACGCGTAGCTAAATTAGCTGGCGGTGTGGCAGTGATCAAGGTTGGCGCAACTACTGAAATCGAAATGAAAGAGAAAAAAGCCCGCGTTGAAGATGCATTACACGCAACACGTGCAGCAGTTGAAGAAGGTATCGTTGCTGGTGGTGGCGTAGCGTTGATTCGCGCACGTGCTGCAATTGCTAAAGTGAAAGGCGATAACCATGACCAAGATGCTGGCGTAAAAATTGTATTGCGCGCTGTTGAAGAGCCACTGCGTCAAATCGTACAAAACGCAGGTGTTGAGCCTTCAGTCGTTGTAAACAACGTTGAAGCAGGCAAAGGCAACTATGGCTATAATGCTGCTAACGAAACATACGGCGATATGATTGAAATGGGTATTCTTGACCCAACTAAAGTAACGCGTTCTGCCTTGCAAAATGCGGCATCAGTAGCTGGTTTAATGCTAACGACTGATTGTATGGTTGCTGAACTACCTAAAGATGACGCTCCAGCAATGGGTGGCGGCGACATGGGTGGTATGGGCGGCATGGGTGGTATGATGTAAGCCTTTTCAACATATTTCGTTGAATAAAAAAGCCTCGCAACCAAATTGCGAGGCTTTTTCGCATCTACAGATGAATGCTAATTTGGTCGTTTCAACTTTACAAAAAACTCTCATTATTTTTACAATTTTTTTGTTGTAATATTACATAAACTTTAATCAATTATTTCGAGAATTTTAGTTATGTACATGGAAAAGACTCAATGAAAGAATTTATGTATAACCAAAATAGTGTCGTCATTGCCCTAGTGCTTTTTATATGCATGCTAATTGCAATTGAAACTGGCTATCGCTTTGGTCATAAAAATAATAGCAACGAATCATACAAATCTCATGTAAACGCTGTGCAATCTTCATTGCTTGGTCTTTTAGCACTGCTCATCGCATTTACTTTTTCAATTGCAATACAGCGTTTCGATAGCCGCAGCGATGCTGTCGTTGATGAAGCCAATTCCATTGGCACAACCTATCTTCGTACAGAATTGCTGCCAAAGTCGACACGTAGTGTCATTCAACAGTCAATCCGCGATTATGTTGATTTACGTGTTCTGGCAGGTGCCACACCACTCAGTCACGCTGTGGAGCAAAGCGCACTTCGTATAAAAGCAACTCATATCCAAACCATTTTATGGAGTCAAGCGATGGCAGCTGTTGAAGAAGACCCCAGACCAGTTACTACCGGCTTATATGTTCAGGCGTTAAATGAACTTATCGATTCTTATGGAAAACGTATCGTTAGCGTAGATAGACACGTACCTGAGGCAGTATTACTTTTACTGTCATTCGTTTTTATTATCAGTATTGGCGTTACCGGATATGCTGTTGGCATCACCAATCAACGCCCCTCTTTCATCAGCTATGTCATGGTAGGGCTATTTGTACTTCTCGTGTTTCTTATTATGGATCTTGACCATCCTAGGCAGGGTCTAATAAAAGTAAATCAACAAAGTCTCATTGATTTACGTCATTCAATTGCCAACACTCAGCATACTAAGACGCACTAATCAAAGGCTATTTACCGACATTAAAAATCATACCGTTAATGCTTTATTTAGTGACATAAAAAAAGCCCCGACTCAAAGGGGTTAAAGTCGGGGCAAAATGCCTTATAATCTAAGGCTTCCGCTCAGGGAGGAAAGAAGCGGAAAGGTAACTAAAATCTAATTTAGCTATCATAAACTTAAGACATATATTATTAGGCTTTAGTTCTCGTATTTTTGTAACAGTTTGTAAGTAGATTACTTCCTGATTTTTTTATAAATCCCATGCGATAATACTGCAATGCAAACTGAATCTACACTTCTTACAGGTCTCAACAATAAACAACTCGAAGCAGTCACTTTACCGCATCAATCTGCGCTAATATTAGCGGGAGCAGGTAGCGGGAAAACGCGCGTACTTACAGCGCGAATTGCATGGTTGATTCAAACTGGGCAAGTTTCGCCCACAGGTTTATTAGCCGTTACGTTCACCAACAAGGCTGCTAAAGAAATGTTGACGCGCATCACAGCATCATTACCTATCAATACGCGCGGTATGTGGGTAGGCACGTTTCATGGATTGTGTAATCGCTTATTACGCGCGCATTATCGTGAAGCCGGCTTGCCACAAAGCTTTCAAATTTTAGATATTGCAGATCAATTGTCTGTCATTAAACGCCTGATGAAACTCATGAATATCGATGATGAAAAATTTCCACCTAAGCAAGTGCAAAACTTTATCAACGGCTGTAAAGATGAAGGGTTGCGCGCACATGCTGTAGAAGCGTATGACCCTCACTCCTCAAAAATGCGTGAGATTTTTGGTGAGTATGACAAACAATGTCAACGAGACGGAGTAGCAGATTTTGCTGAGTTATTATTACGCTGTTATGAGTTGCTGGAACGCGATACGAATATCCGCCAACATTATCAGGGCCGCTTTAAATATATTCTGGTGGATGAATTTCAAGACACTAACCGCCTGCAATATTTGTGGTTAAAGCTACTCGCTGGTGAGGGTAATTGTATGTTTGCTGTGGGTGATGATGACCAATCTATATACGGCTTTCGCGGCGCGCGCGTGGGCAACATGCGCGACTTTGAAAGAGATTTCAACGTAAAAAATATCGTTAAATTGGAAGAAAACTACCGCTCACACAGCAATATTCTAGATGCCGCCAATGCGATTATTTCGCACAATAATAATCGCCTAGGTAAAAATTTATGGACTAGTGCCGGCGCGGGTGAGCCTGTACGTGTGTACGATGCATACAACGATACTGACGAATCACAGTTTATTGTTGATGAAATTAAAATGCTACATTGCGAAGGCACATCTTTAGGTGAGATTGCCCTGCTCTACCGCTCTAACGCACAATCTCGCATCTTAGAGCATGCTTTGTTTAATGCCAATCTACCTTATCGTGTATATGGCGGTTTACGCTTTTTTGAACGTGCCGAAATTAAACATGCGCTGGCTTACATGCGTCTGATCGCCAACGCTAATGATGATACAGCGCTACTGCGCGTGATTAACTTTCCAACGCGTGGCATAGGTGCACGAAGCCTAGAGCAACTTCAAGAAGTTGCCCGCGCAGAAAACTTTAGCATTTGGCAGGCTGCGATTAACAAAGTTGGTAATGGCAAGATAGGCGGAAAAGGCTTAGAAGGCTTTGTTGCCCTGATTAGACAGATGGTAGACAATGCATATGGCATTAGTCTGCATGAGTTGACTGAACTAGCGATTACAATGTCAGGCTTAATTACCCATTATGAAAATGACAAAGAAGGCGAAGACCGCATAGAAAACTTGAAAGAATTGGTGACAGCAGCGGTATCGTTTACCAATCAAGATTTTGGTAACCACAACAATGTTGATGGTGAGACTGAACAAGATCTACTCACACAGTTTTTAAGCCATGCCAGTTTAGAAGCGGGTGAGCATCAAGCTGAAGTTGGACGTGAAGCTTTGCAATTGATGACGGTACATGCTTCTAAGGGCCTAGAATTTAAAGCAGTATTTATCAGCGGTTTAGAAGAAGGCTTATGCCCACACGAACAAAGTTTGTCTGAGAATGCTGGGTTAGAAGAAGAACGTCGCTTAATGTATGTAGCAGTAACTCGTGCCAGACAACGACTTTACTTGAGCCACGCACAAAGTAGAATGTTGCATGGCAAAGTGCGCTATGGTATTCCATCACGCTTTTTAGATGAAATACCTGAAGAATTGCTCAAACATTTAAATAGCAAACCAATCAATAAGATTGGCTTTAGACGAGATTACAACGAATTGCCTGCAATGATGAGCAAACAACAGAGTAGCAACCAAAAAAGTGCTATGCCTTGGAAAATAGGCCAGCAAGTTGCGCATAGTAAGTTTGGCAATGGTGTCGTAGTTAGTTACGAAGGTAACGCTAGTGACATGCGTATTCAAGTGAATTTTGGTCGAGAAGGCCTAAAGTGGCTCGCGATGGAATTTGCTAAACTTACTCCTATATAACTCTCACTCCAGTTTCAGTGATATTAAAAACATCCGCATAGCTAGTATATAAGCTTGTCATCATCACGGGCACAGCCACAATTAAACCTAAGCCAAACGGTATAATTGCAACAACTAAAATCGCCATAAAGATTAATCCATATAATAAAAATGGCAGCATATTTTTAAGACACGCTTTAAAACTTAATTTCATTGCATCGACTGCAGTAAGATTATGTAGTCCTGTTAGTACCGGTGCATACCAATAAGCCATAAGAATTGGCATAATAAAAAGCATGGCAATTAGGATTGGTAGCATCATTGCACTTGCTTGATCTGGGCTTAATTCTTGGCCTTTCATTAACAACTCCATCGTACCTCTATCTAAGCTAAGCACCACCAACACGGCTATCGCAAGCAAGCTCACCATATAAATACCGCCTACGGCGATCAGTTGCGCAGTATTTTTTTTAAACCCTTCAAATAAATGATTGATTTCTAAATCTTGCTTTAGCACTAGGGCTTTACAACCCCACATCATGCCCGCTGCGAACACTGGCGCAAGCAATGTGCTCACTACGGAGCCAATCACGGGAATTAGCGAGATAGGGATAATAATCGCTAGATAAATCACCAAAATAATAATCCACATGGCGGGGTTTGCTTTAAATAAGTTAAAGCCACTGACTATCCAAGCCCAAGCGTTACCTGCAGGAACTTGTCTGATTTCCAGTGGTTTTTCTAATAAATCTTCTGTCATGATTATTTCCTTATCTCACAGCACGTAATTTAAGTATATTCTTAAAATGAATCGGATCTTTAGAATGTGTCAACTCACCCGATTGAGGATAAATTTGATCATACAAACGTGATAACCAAAAACGTAATGCAGCAATACTGAGCAAGCCTGCCCAAGCACCACGCTCTGCCTCACTTAAAGGCCTAACCGCTTGATACGCGCTTAGCATTGCATTTAACCTAAGCTCATCTAAACGACCATCGGCCTCCACACACCAATCATTCACCGCAATCGCTAAATCATAAGCAAGCACATCATGACAGGCATAATAAAAATCAATTAATCCACCAATTTCATCACCATCGAACAACACATTGTCGCGGAATAAGTCCGCATGGATAACGCCCATTGGTATTTGGCTGGTATCGAATGTAGCTTGAAACGTCATGGTTTCTTGCAACAATTGCTGATCTTCTAACAGTAAATGTGGCATAACTTGTATCGCAGTTTTTGTGCGCCAATCAGCACCGCGAGGATTATGCGTATTTTGGTGACTGGGAAGCACATCAAACGACAAGCTTGCAATATGCATTTGCGCTAATACTTTACCTACTGCGCTGCATTGTGCAACATTAGGCACTTCAACATCCCGTCCTTTTAAACAGCTAATCAATGCCGCAGGCTTGCCATTAAGTGTGTGTAAACAAACACCCGATTTATCTGCTATTGGTTGCGGGCAAGGAATGCCATTTGCTGCCAGATGACTCATTAAATCAATGAAATAAGGCAATTCTTCCAACGTATTATGTTCAAATAAAGTGAGTACAAACTTATTTTGGCTACCGTTATTGTTTTTTGTCGTCACAAAATAATTAGTGTTGGTGATGCCCGATGAAATACCTTTTAACTCAATAAGTTCACCTATCGCATAATTTTGCAGCCACACTTGTAATTGTTGAATACTGACTGAGGTGAATACTGACATAAGTTAGGATATTTAAAATTTGAAACTAAATTGGATAATTAAAATAAATAAAGAGGGTGTATCACCCTCTTTATTTCACATTTTCTTTTACTTTTCTTAGTCAAGCAAGATACGCTTTAAAATCTAAACAAGGTCCATTTAGGAATACTAAGCGGCTGATTTGGGCCATCCATCAACCAACCACCATCCCTGTCTTCTTTATGCATATAATATGGCACGCCGTGCTCTGGGGTCACTTTCATCATATAGAGCTCACCGCCGATACGATACTCTTCAACTGTTTCACCATTTTTTTTAATAATCGTGATTTGTGGCTCATCTGGATTTTCTTCATTACTAATAGTTGGTGGCGGGAAATCTTCCAGTGGTTGCAGGTCTGCTGGCAAAGGCAAGGGTTGTGGTGACTCAGCTATTGCCACTAAAGGTAATTGAAAAGCAACAATTGCTAGCAACACCGCTAATTTATTATAGATTTTTTGCATCACGGACACTCACTCTCTAAAATTTGATTCACTTGAATACTGGTTTATTTTAACAAATTACTTACCCATATACTTCATTCATTATAAATAAAGCTGAACGCGCTCTTCTGCTGCTGACAATTTAAATCCACGTGCTTCATAATGCTTGAATATCGCCTCGACAATCTTCACTGGCTCATCAATTACCTGAATCAAATCCAAATCATCAACTGAAATCATTTTTTCATCAACCAGCGTTGTTTTAATCCAATCGAGTAAACCGCGCCAAAAAGGCTCGCATACAAGAATAATCGGTATTTTTAATGTTTTACCAGTTTGCACCAGTGTAATGGCCTCCATCACTTCATCTAATGTACCAAATCCACCTGGCATCACTACATATGCACTAGCATATTTAACGAACATGACCTTGCGCATAAAAAAATGTTTAAAATTTTGGCTAATATCTTGATAAGGGTTTCGCGTTTGTTCATGTGGCAACTCAATATTAAGACCTACGCTGGGCGATGTTCCAGGAAAAGCACCTTTATTGGCGGCCTCCATAATGCCAGGCCCACCCCCAGAAATTACACTAAAACCTGCATCACTGAGTAATCGAGCGATATCTTCCGTCAACTTATAATAAGGATGGTCAACTGACGTACGCGCACTACCGAAAATAGAAACGGCAGGAGTAATTTCCTTAAGCCGCTCGGTTGCATCTACAAATTCTGCCATAATCTCAAATGCACGCCATGATTCGTGGCCAGTTTGATGTATGCCTTGCGCATCAGGGTCTGAGATCTTTGGAACCTTAGAAAGTTTTTTTGTAACTATCATCATTCATATACCTGAAAAATATTGACCTAGAAAATAATTGCCTTAGAAACAATTGAAAGCATAAATACATGAAAACTTTGTTATTAGTTGACGGCTCATCCTACCTGTATCGCGCATTTCACGCCATGCCTGACTTACGAAATAGCCAAAACGAACCTACTGGTGCGATACAAGGTGTACTTAATATGTTACGCCGTTTGCACAAAGATTACCCGAGTGATTATAGCGCGTGTGTTTTTGACGCAAAAGGCAAAACCTTTCGTGATGATATTTATGCTGAATATAAAGCAAATCGCGCCAGCATGCCAGACGATTTGCGTGTACAAATAGAGCCATTATTTGAGGCTATTAAAGCCATGGGCTGGCCACTCATTGTAGAAAATGGCGTTGAGGCGGATGACGTCATCGGCGCGCTCGCCAAACAAGCCGAACGCGAAGGTGTGCGTACAATCATTTCTACAGGTGATAAAGACATCACGCAACTGGTGAACGAGAAAATCACTGTGATCAATACCATGCGCGATGCGTTTCGCAGAGTTGATGATGTGCTTGATATTGCAGGTGTAGAAAAGAAATTTGGCATTCCGCCCCGCTTAATTATTGATTATTTAGTACTGATTGGCGACACCTCAGACAACGTGCCTGGCGTTGAAAAAGTGGGGCCAAAAACTGCGGTAAAGTGGCTCACGCAATATGGCTCAATTGAGAATATTGTTGCGAATGCTGACACCATTACTGGCGTAGTGGGTGAGAATTTGCGTAAAGCCTTGCCTTGGCTGCCTATCGCACGTCAGCTGATTACCATCCGTTGCGATGTTGGCATTCAAGAGAACTTAAGCGACCTCGCACCGCAAGCAATTGATAAAACCAAATTAGCAGAATTATTTGACCGCTTTGAATTTAAAAGCTGGCGGCGCGAGCTAGATAATATGCAAGATGGTATACAAAAAATCGACAAAAATGCTGCGTTGGAGATGAGTATCCATGCGCCTTCCAGAGCACATATTTCAGACGATTTATTTGCCCCCAATCCATATGAAGCAAACACTAGTCGCAATTTTGAGACTATTTTAAACAATGAACAATTAGATACTTGGCTAGCAAAACTACAAGCCGCAGCATTGATATGCTTTGATACTGAAACCACCTCACTTGATCCAATGACAGCGAAAATTGTCGGCATGTCATTTAGCGTAGAGGCAGGTAACGCGGCCTACTTGCCATTAAAACATGATTATTTTGATGCGCCAGAGCAATTAAATTTTGCCGAATCACTAGCTAAAATTAAACCTATCTTAGAAAATCCTGACATTAAGAAAGTTGGGCAAAACTTCAAATACGATCAACACGTTTTAGCCAACCACGGCATCGCACTCAATGGCATTGCGCATGACACCATGCTGGAATCTTACGTGTTTGAATCGCACAAAAAGCATGGCATGGATGCACTAGCTGAACGGCATCTTGGCTTGCAAACCATCCATTTTGAAGATGTGGCTGGCAAAGGCGCCAAGCAGGTGAGCTTTAATCAAGTGACAGTAGAAGTGGCTGCTGAATACGCTGCTGAAGACGCTGACATTACACTGCAACTGCATCAAGCCATGTACCCCGTAATTCAAGCAGATGCTAAGCTATACTACATTTACAGCCAAATTGAAATGCCAAGCTCACAGATTTTATTCACCATAGAGCGCAACGGCGTGTTGATAGACCGCGATATGCTGAATATTCAAAGCAATGAAATTGGCGCGAAATTGGTGGCCTTAGAAAACCAGGCTTACGAGCTGGCAGGCCAGCCATTTAACTTGGCTTCACCCAAACAATTGCAAGAAATTCTGTTCGATAAACTCGGTATTAAACCGACCAAAAAAACACCCAGCGGTGCGCCGAGTACAGATGAAGATGTGTTACAAGAACTCGCACTTGACCATCCGCTACCAAAAGTTTTATTGGAATATCGCGGCTTAGCAAAACTCAAATCTACCTACACCGATAAACTACCAAAAATGATTAACATGCAAACGGGACGCGTGCATACCAGCTACAACCAAGCGGTGGCGATTACAGGGCGCCTAGCCAGTAGCGATCCCAACTTACAGAACATTCCTGTGCGTTCTGCGGAAGGCCGACGCATTCGCGAAGCGTTTATTGCACCCAAAGGCAGCCATATTGTTTCTGCCGATTACTCACAAATCGAGCTGCGCATCATGGCGCATTTGTCACAAGATGCTGGTATGTTGCAAGCTTTTGCAAATAACGAAGATATTCACCGCGCCACCGCCGCCGAGATTTTTGGCGTTGAACGAAGCGCCGTGGATAACGAGCAACGCCGTTACGCCAAAGTGATTAACTTTGGCCTCATTTACGGCATGAGCGCTTTTGGCTTAGCGCAAAACTTAAACATTGAACGTGGTGCTGCCGCGAGTTATATTGAGCGCTATTTTGCGCGCTACCCCGGAGTAAAAGACTACATGGAAAACACCCGCGCGGAAGCCAAACAAAAAGGCTATGTGGAAACCTATTTCGGCAGACGTTTATGGGTGCCAGAAATCAATAGCCCCAATGTACAAAGTCGTAACGGAGCAGAGCGCGCCGCCATTAACGCCCCTATGCAAGGCACCGCCGCCGACCTCATTAAACTAGCCATGATAGCCGTGCAAAATTGGCTAGTGAGTGAACACTTACAATCAAAATTGATTATGCAGGTACACGATGAGCTGGTGCTAGAAGTGCCAGATAATGAGCTTGAATTGGTGAAACAAAAACTGCCAAAACTAATGCAAAATGTAGCAAAACTCACCGTGCCTTTGCTGGCGGAAGTTGGTGTGGGTATTAATTGGGAAAGTGCGCACTAGTGAAGCATTAATCTAAATGGGCTCATCGCGCTGCAATGCGCGATAGCCTTGAATCATGCGCACTAGATGCCAGATCCCTGCCATGATGGCTACCATACCACCCATTGCAAGGCATTTCATAAAAAAGGGGTCAAATATCCATCCAAATATTTGTCCATACACCTCATAACCATTGCCAAGGCCACCTTTAAAACTATTTTTAATTGAAGTAAAAAAACCAGCTAGTAAAATAAGAAAGCCAACTCCTGCCCATATGGTGGCACCCCAAAATGCTTTTACTTGCCAAGCAAAATGACTATGCACCCAATTTTGTTTGCCTAGAAAGTTATGATGCTTAAACGCCATAGCGATACCAATTAAAAAAGTAATACCGCCTGTAATGCCGCCAAAAAAAATTAGAATATAAATCTGTTTAGCGATTAATTTATCTGACTTTATTCGTGCCTGCTCTTTTGGGTCGAATTTCTCGTTTTCCTGAATAAACTTAACGCGCTCTATTCTGTTTTGCAGGCTAAGTTGTGCCCGCTCTTCTTTTTCGGCTTTTTCAGCCTTAACGTAGGCAACACCACATTTGGGACAAGCCCACTCTGGGGCATTGTCTGTAGGTTGGCGCTTATAATGGCACTTGATGCAGGTTTTACCATCAAATTCAATTTTCAACTCATCTGAAATTTCAGTGGTTTGTTTATCATTCATAACAGAACTTTATTAAAGAATTACAATTATAATAACCGTCAATTTAATGATTTCCAAAGAAGTATAATCACATGCATCAATTGCAGTTCGGCATCTATATCATAGGCGATGAAATTCTTTCAGGTAAAAGAAAGGATGCGCATCTATCTAAAGTTATTGAACTTCTTTCAGAACATGGTTTGCAACTTGGCTGGGCGAACTATTTGGGGGATATTCCTGAACAGATTACTAGCTCACTTAAAGCCAGCATGGCGCGCGGTGATATTGTGTTTAGCTTTGGCGGCATCGGCGCAACGCCAGATGACTTTACACGGAAATGTGCGGCAGATGCTGCTGGTGTGCCGATTGAGCGCCATGCAGGTGCGGTGGCGGAAATTGAGGCGCAATATGGTGAAAATGCTTACCCAAAACGCGTGCTCATGGCGGACTTTCCAAAAGGTTGTGATTTAATCCCCAATCCTGTGAATCGGGTGGCGGGGTTTAGTATCAATCAGCACTATTTTGTACCTGGCTTTCCTGAAATGTCGCATCCCATGATTGAATGGGTTTTGGACACCTATTACCCACATCTGTTTCACACGAAGGATTACATTGAAGCCTCGATATTGGTGATGGAAGCAGGAGAAAGTAAATTGATTGATTTAATGAATCATATCTTGGAGAAATACCCTAACCTCAAGATTTTTAGCTTACCTAAGCTGGATAAGCATCGCACCACAGAACTTGGCGTAAAAGGTGCGGCTAGTCTTGTTAAAGCTGCTATGTATGATATTAAAGAAGCTGTCACTGCGCTTAAATTTCCTTGGAAAGAAATTTAATTGGAATGTAGAACTAATTGTGCTGCATGTTGCACGGCGCCATCAATTAACAGCGCTATTCCAGGCATGCCTAATGGCAAGCCTGCAGGGGTGCGATGCGTTCAACTGAATGAAAGCAACCTATGCATGGTTTTTGGCAAACCAGAACGCCCTAAATTTTGCACAAGCTTGCAGTCGAGTGAGGAAATGTGTGGGGATAATCGTGAGCAAGCAATAATTTGGCTAACAAATTTAGAACAACTCACTAAACCAGATTAGGCATTGTTAAAATTTATCTGCTTGGTTTCCTGCATCAGCATCACCGCAATAAAGCTCACAAATGCCAATAGTGAAACGTAATAACCCACCCATACTAAGCCACCGCTTTCTACCAGTAATTGCGATACAAATGGCGCGGTTGATGCGCCAAAAATTCCGCCTAAGTTGTATGACAAGCCCGCGCCGGTATATCGTACGGCGACAGGAAACTGCTCAGGTAAAAATGCCCCCATAGGCGCAAAAGTAGTCCCCATCAAGAGTAAGGATGTAGATAAAAATACTGTGATTAAAAAGCTTGAACCGCTAGACATTAACGGACTCAGAGTAAAACCAGCTAATATCGCTAAAAAGCAGCCCGCTAACAATACTGGTTTACGCCCGAATTTATCACTCAAACTTGCTGAAATTGGCGTAATGAATGCCATAAAAAACACCGCAATACATAGCATTTGTAGAAAATCTGCACGCGAAATATTAAGTGTTTTAGTGCCGTAACTAAGGCAAAACACCGTGGCAGTATAAAACAAATTGTAACATACGCTCATGGCGAATGCGCCTAGCAACACAGAGCGCCAATACTCAATCAGCAATGATTTGATAGGCGTTTTATGTGTTTGGTGAAGCTGCAGAACTTTCGTAAATGCCACCGTTTCCGCCAGTTTAAAACGCACATATAAACCAACCAATACCAACAATGCACTAGCAAAAAATGGTATCCGCCAACCCCACGTTTTAAATTCAGAATCAGTTAGAGACAATGTCAGCGCCAAAAAGCTTAAGGTGGCTAGCAAAAACCCAATAGAAGGCCCCATTTGCGGAAACATACCGAACCAGCCACGTTTATCTGCTGGCGCACTTTCAGTAGCTAGTAGTGCCGCTCCGCCCCATTCTCCACCCAAACCTAAACCTTGCCCAAACCTCAATATACAAAGTAGCACGGCCGCCCAAGTGCCTAGCGTGTCATAACCTGGCAAGAAGCCAATTAGCAAAGTTGAAATACCCATTACTAGCAATGATGCTGCCAAGGTTGTCTTGCGGCCGAAGCGATCGCCAAAATGACCGAAAACAATCGCCCCCAAAGGCCTTGCAAAAAAGGCAATACCAAAAGTTAAAAATGCGTTTAAAGCTTGTGCCGTTGGGTCGCTCGCTGGAAAAAACGCGTGCCCAATCACCAATGCTGACGCCATGGCGTAAATGTAAAAATCGTAAAATTCAATCGCCGTGCCAATAAAACTGGCAAAAGCGATGTGTGTAGTGGATGGTGATTTTTGGATGTTCATAGCGATACTTTCAAATGGCTTGTGCTTTATACGCAACATGATTATACAAACTTTTATTCTGATGAAGATTTAAGTTTTCTGACATCACATTTGCGTATAAAATAGGCAACTTGCGCAAAAAAATTAGATATCTATGCAAATCGGCTCACACATTTTAAAGAATAACCTGATTGTCGCACCAATGGCGGGGGTGACGGATAGACCTTTCCGCCAGCTCTGTAAAAAAATGGGCGCGGGTTTGGCTGTGAGTGAAATGGTGACGTCTAATTCTCTACTTTACGGCAGCGAGAAAACCTTACGCAGAGCTAATCACAAAGGTGAAGTTGATCCGATTTCAGTGCAAATCGCTGGTGCAGATCCACAAATGATGGCGGACGCAGCGCGACATAATGTGGATAATGGCGCGCAAATTATCGACATCAATATGGGTTGCCCTGCTAAAAAAATATGCAATGTAATGGCAGGCTCTGCTTTGCTGAAAGATGAACCGCTAGTTGCACAAATTTTAAGAGCTGTAGTGAACGCCGTTGACGTACCTGTTACCTTGAAAATTCGTACTGGTTGGGATAAAAACAACCGCAATGCAGTACAAATTGCCAAAATGGCAGAAGACTTAGGCATTCAAGCCTTAGCTATGCACGGCCGCACTCGTGCGTGCTTGTATACTGGCGATGCTGAATATGACACTATTGCATCGGTAAAACAGGCCATAAAAATACCGCTTATTGCCAATGGCGACATTACCACCCCAGAAAAAGCTAAGTTTGTTCTGGAATACACAGGCGCAGATGCTGTGATGATAGGCCGTGCAGCACAAGGTAGACCTTGGATATTCAGAGAAATTGAACACTTTATCAAAACTGGCGAGCATTTACCACCGCCTGAGGTGACTGAAATTCGTGCCGTTATGTTAGAGCACCTAAATGATTTATATGATTTTTATGGCGAGCTCACTGGCATGCGCATGGCGCGCAAGCATATCTCTTGGTACACCAAGGGCTTAAAAGACTCTGCAAACTTCCGCCATAACATGAACACACTGCAAACAATTGATTTGCAGCTTGCCGCGATTGATGAGTTCTTTGATCATCTGCAAAGTCGCGATCACCGTTTGCAATACGACTCTACAGACAATACCGACTTCAATACTCTAGCTCTAAAGGTGGCATAATGAACAAATGCGAACTCGCTAACAGCGTAACATTATCGTTAGATCAATACTTTAAAGACTTAGACGGTGAACCGCCGCACGCCTTATATGACATGGTATTAGCATGTATTGAAAAGCCATTACTTGAATACACTCTGCAATACGCGAGTGGCAATCAAAGCAAAGCAGCAGAAATACTGGGCCTAAATCGCAACACCCTTCGTAAAAAAATGCAACAATACAAGATTGAATAAACAGCACAAAATATTCAACTCCAATCACTTTCTTCTTTAGAGCTTTCAAATGGCAACTATTAAACGTGCGCTTATCAGCGTTTCAGACAAATCAGGTATATTAGAATTAGCACATGCGTTAACTAAATTAAACGTAGAAATCTTATCTACTGGCGGCACGGCAAAACTATTTCGAGACAACAACATTACAGTCATTGAAGTCAGTGATTACACTGGCTTTACTGAAATGTTAGATGGCCGCGTAAAAACGCTTCACCCTAAAGTGCATGGTGGTATTTTAGGTCGTCGCGACTTGCCTGAGCATGTTGCCGCGATGAAAGAAGCCAACATTCCAAATATTGACATGGTGGTGGTGAATCTTTATCCCTTTGAAGCGACTGTAGCTAAGCCAAACTGCACGCTGGAAGACGCCATTGAAAATATCGACATCGGCGGCCCAGCCATGGTGCGCTCAGCCGCTAAAAACTGGAAAGACGTTGCCGTGTTAACCGATGCCAGCCAATATGCTGCTGTAGTGAGCGAACTGCAAAGCACTGGTGGCGCGCTGGCAGAAGCAACAACGTTTGCGCTATCAGTTTCAGCATTTAATCGCGTATCGCAATATGATGCAGCCATTAGCAACTATCTATCTGCGATTGATTACACTGCCAGCATGGCGAGCAATCAACCTGTATGTCATCAATTTCCTGCGCAAAGCAACACTAACTTTGTCAAAGTACAAGATTTACGCTACGGCGAAAATCCGCATCAACAAGCGGCTTTTTATCGCGACTTATACCCAGCGTCCGGCTCATTAGTGACAGCGCAGCAATTGCAAGGTAAAGAATTAAGCTTTAACAATATTGCGGATGGCGATGCTGCTTGGGAGGCGGTTAAATCTTTCGATTCAACAGCATGTGTGATTGTGAAACATGCTAATCCATGTGGCGTGGCACTAGGTACCTCAGCCTTAGACGCTTACTCAAAAGCTTTCCAAACTGACCCAAGTAGCGCATTTGGCGGTATTATTGCTTTCAATACAACCGTAGATAAAGCTGCCGCAGAAGCGATAAGTAAACAATTTGTAGAAGTGCTGATTGCACCTGACTACACCACTGATGCACTAGCGATTTTTGCGGCAAAAGCTAACGTTCGCGTACTTAAAATCGCATTACCTACTGGTGGAACAACACCATGGGAACAAGGCCGCAACTCACATGAAAGCAAACGTGTCAGTTCTGGCATACTCATTCAAACAGCCGATAATCACAAAATTAGTCAATCTGACTTAAAAATTATCAGCAAAAAGCAAGCAACACCGCAACAAATGGCCGACATGTTATTTGCTTGGCGCGTAGCGAAATATGTGAAATCAAACGCGATTGTTTTCTGCGGTAATGAAATGACGTTGGGCGTTGGTGCAGGCCAAATGAGCCGCATCGACAGCACGAAGATTGCCATTATCAAAGCGCAAAATGCGGGCTTAAGTTTGCAAAATTCAGTGGTTGCATCTGACGCGTTCTTCCCATTCCGTGATGGCATTGATGCATTGGCTGAAGCTGGCGCTAGCTGCGTGATTCATCCAGGAGGCAGTATGCGTGATGAAGAAGTTATCGCTGCGGCAGATGAACATGGTTTGGTCATGGTAGTCACTGGCATTCGCCATTTTAGGCATTAAGGTAAATATAAAAATATGAAAGTAATGGTCATAGGTAGTGGTGGTCGCGAGCATGCGCTGGCTTGGAAAATTGCTCAGAATAAAGAAGTTAGCCGCGTTTACGTGGCACCAGGAAACGCAGGCACTGCACTTAACCCTGACATGATTAACGTACCAATTTCTAGTGTACAAGATTTACTTGAATTTGCTCAAAAAGAACATATCCAACTCACTATCGTTGGCCCTGAAGCACCACTTTCACAAGGTGTTGTGGATGCATTTCGTGCCAATGATTTAAAAATTTTTGGTCCAACCAAAGCTGCAGCGCAATTAGAAAGCTCTAAGGATTTCGCTAAAGCTTTCATGGTACGTCACAACATACCAACAGCCGCATACGCCACATTCACAGATGCTAAACTTGCGCACGACTATGTTACAACACATGGTGCACCCATCGTCATTAAGGCAGATGGCTTAGCTGCTGGCAAAGGCGTAGTGGTCGCCATGACTAACGATGAAGCGCATGCTGCAATCGATGCTATGCTTTCAGATAACAAACTTGGCAGCGCTGGCGCTCGTGTGGTGATTGAAGAGTTTTTAACAGGGGAAGAAGCCAGCTTCATTGTGATGGTCGATGGCAAAAACATCTTAGCTCTTGCAACCAGTCAAGACCATAAACGCTTGCAAGATGGCGACCAAGGTCCGAATACTGGAGGCATGGGAGCTTACTCGCCTGCACCAGTAGTGACGCCAGAAATTCACGCAAAAGTAATGCGAGAAATCATTCGTCCAACCGTTGATGGCATGGCGAAAGAAGGCATTCCTTACACAGGCTTTTTGTATGCGGGTTTAATGATTTCACCTGATGGTGGCGTTAAAACATTGGAATTTAACTGCCGTATGGGCGACCCAGAAACTCAGCCTATTATGCTGCGCCTAAAAAGTGACTTTGTTGCCTTAGCTGAACATGCGATAAATGGTACATTAGATCAAGCCGAAACTGAGTGGGATAGACGCACGGCGCTTGGCGTTGTCATGGCATCGGCTAATTATCCAGAGACGCCAAGATTAAGCGATGAAATTACAGGCTTACCTAAAAGCTTGGAGGATGCACATGTGTTTCATGCTGGCACCGTGTTGAAAGATGGCCAAGTACTAACAAGTGGCGGTCGCGTGCTTTGTGTTACGGCATTAGGTGAAACAGTTAAATTCGCACACCAGCAAGCTTATAAAATCATCGATGAAATTAAATTTAATGGCGCACAGTTTCGCAAAGATATTGGCTATCGCGCGATTAAAGGCAAATCATGAACGCAACCAACTCTAACCATATAAACACTAGCGACATCTACAATTACCTGCAGAAATTGCAGACAAAAATTATTGAAGCCATTGAGCTGGTTGATGGTAAAACTTTTCTGCAAGATAGTTGGCAACGTCCTGAAGGCGGTGGTGGTAACTCTTGTTTGCTTGAAGAAGGTAATGTGTTTGAACGTGCTGGTGTCGGCTTTTCTCATGTATTAGGTACAAAGTTACCACCAGCAGCAAGCGTTGCTCACCCCGAAGCGGCTGGTCGCCCGTGGGAAGCGATGGGCGTATCTTTGGTGTTTCATCCGCGCAATCCATATATTCCAACCGTACACATGAATGTGCGCTTTTTTATCGCCAAAGCCCAAAATGACAATGAGCAAGACATTTGGTGGTTTGGGGGCGGTATGGATTTAACGCCTTACTATGGTTTTGAGGAAGATGCTGAACACTTTCACCGCACCAACAAAACGGCATTAGATGCTTTTGATATAAGTTACTACCCACGATTCAAAAAAGACTGTGACGAGTATTTCTACTTAAAGCACCGCAAAGAACCGCGCGGCATAGGCGGCATTTTTTATGATGACTTTAACGAGCTAGGTTTTGAGCGTACTTTTGATTTTCATCGTGCGGTCGGAGATGCTTTTTTACTCGCATACTTACCTATCGTTCAGCGCCGCAAAGACACACTCTACGGTGAACGCGAACGTGATTTCCAAGCTTACCGTCGTGGTCGTTACGTCGAATTTAATTTAATCTATGACCGTGGCACGATTTTTGGACTTCAATCTAATGGTCGCACTGAGTCTATTTTGCTGTCTATGCCACCTATCGTTAAATGGCGTTATGACTGGAAACCAGAAGCTGGTAGCGCAGAAGCTAAGTTATACACAGACTTTTTGATTGATAAAGATTGGCTTTCAATCACTTAATTGATGACCCATGACAAAAATTTCTAAAGAAGTTAAAGCCAAAGCGCAAGATTTACTCAACTTTATTGACACCAGCCCTAGCCCTTGGCATGCGGTAGAGAGCGTTGCAAAACTATTAAAAGAAAATAGTTTTAAACCGCTCATAGAAAATCAGCCATGGCAGTTTAAAAAGAATGGTCGTTATTACGTAGTGCGTGATGGCGCTTCTATTATTGCATTTGTCATAGGCAACCAAGCATTAGCCGAGTCTGGTTTTCGTATTGTTGGCGCACATACAGATTCACCCGGCCTACGCTTAAAACCTAAAGCGGCATTTAGCAGTCAAGGTATTGCTCAACTTGGTGTTGAGGTTTATGGCGGCCCTATTTTAGCCACATTTACTGACCGCGACCTAAGCCTAGCTGGGCGCGTGATGGTGCGCGATGGCGAAGCACACGTGGCACGCCAGGTACAATTTAGCAGTTCAATTGTGCGCTTACCCAACCTTGCCATCCATATGAATCGTGAAGTGAATGACAAAGGCTTGGTTCTCAATAAACAAACTGGCTTACCGCTGATTTTTGGTTTTGCTGCCGACTCTGCTGAGGCACTAACACAACTAACGAACGCGCTTGCAAAACAATTGAACGTAGCCGCTTCGGACATTATCACGTGGGATTTAAACGTTTACGATACGCAAAAAGGCAGCCTTTGGGGCTTGAATGAAGAATTCATTGCCAATAGCCAATTAGATAATCTAGCCTCTTGTCACGCCGCGATTAGCGCTTTGTTAAGCAATAAAAAACCAGATAGCACCAGCATTTGCGCCCTGTTTGACCATGAAGAAGTAGGCAGTGAAAGCGCAACTGGCGCAAGCGGAAGCTTCATGAGTGATGTGATTACGCGCATTTGCACCTCAACTAGCACAAGCGTAGAAGACCGTTTACGCGCACTAGCCAATAGCTTTTTTATTAGCACCGATATGGCGCACGCCTATCACCCTAACCACGCAAGCAGCTTTGAGCTCTGCCACCACGCACTTATCAACCAAGGACCAGTGATTAAAACCAATGCAAATCAACGCTATAGTACCAATGCAGATACTGCAGCACGCTTTATTCAGCTTTGTAAAAATGCAGACGTGCCTTATCAACAATACGTGCACCGTACTGATCTAGGCTGTGGCAGCACAATTGGCCCGATATTAGCTACACAACTTGGAGTAGCGAGTATAGATGTGGGGAACCCCATGTGGGCAATGCACAGTATACGCGAAAGCGCTGGTGTGCTAGACCACAGCTACATGATTGCTGCATTAAAAGCACATTTCAAAAGTTAGTCTCTGGGCGGTTAACTTAAGTAACATACATAACAATAAGTTTATGACTATAATCAAGCTTAACTACATCTACTGGTAATCTGCATGCAAGCATTCGAGTCTATCATCGCTACCCTTTCTGGCTGGATATGGGGCCCACCAATGTTAACCTTGCTAGTTGGTACTGGTCTTTACCTCACCATATTGCTAAAAGGCATGCAGTTTCGTGCCCTGCCATTAGCTTTCAAACTTATCTTCCGCAAAGACTATCATCATGATGGTGACATCTCACATTTTGCTGCATTAATGACTGCGCTTGCGGCGACCGTGGGCATCGGTAATATCGTTGGTGTTGCTACTGCAATTACATTAGGCGGCCCTGGTGCAGTATTTTGGATGTGGATGACAGGTTTGGTTGGCATGGCAACTAAATATTCTGAAGCTGTATTGGCCATGAAATATAGAGAAAAAGGTCCGCACGGCATGCGCGGCGGCCCTATGTATTACCTTGCTAAAGGCGCGGGGTTACCTTGGCTGGGGACGCTGTTCGCTGTCTTTACTGCTTGCGCTGCATTTGGTATTGGCAATATGACGCAAGCCAATGCCACCGCTAAGATTTTTGAATCTACGTTTAATATCGCTCCCCATATTACTGGATGGGTACTCATGATACTTACTGGTGCGGTAATCCTTGGTGGCATTAAATCTATCGGCAAATTCACATCATTTTTAGTACCATTTATGATTGTTGGCTATGTCAGCACTTCACTGGTCGTTTTATTTATTCATGCTGATCAAATTCCACAGGCTTTTGGCTTAATTTTCTCCAGTGCATTCAGCCCAGCATCAGCCACAGGTGGCTTTGCTGGCGCCACCGTTGCCGCGGCTATGCGTTATGGTATTGCGCGCGGCGTATTCTCAAATGAGTCTGGCTTAGGTTCTGCTCCTATCGCAGCAGCGGCAGCGCGTACCAGCGACCCGGTAAAGCAGGCCTTGGTGAGCATGACGCAAACCTTTATAGACACCTTAGTTGTTTGTACAATGACTGCGTTAGTTATTCTTACGGCGAACTCTTGGACACTTGGCGTAAGTGCAAGCGAACTGACCAGTGCAAGCATGGCAGAAACATTAGGCCATACAGGTAAAATCATCGTAGCCATTTCAACTGCATTATTCGCTTACTCCACATTAATTGGCTGGAACTACTATGGTGAAAAAGCCATTGAATATCTATTTGGGTCAAAATCCATTGCTATTTATCGCGTATTCTTTACCGCGGCAGTCATTGTAGGTGCGACATTGAACCTTGAACTAGTTTGGAATTTCTCTGACCTAATGAACGGTATGATGGCAATTCCAAACCTGATTGGTTTGTTGTTATTAGCCAAAGTGGTTAAAGCTGAAACCGATCGATTCTTTAGCGAAAAACATTAACGATTTAATGCAATGAGCCATTCTCCGCACCGCAGTCATTGGAATAGTCGCTGGACTTTTATACTAGCCACGGCTGGCTCGGCGATTGGCTTGGGCAATATTTGGAAATTGCCTTATATGATAGGCGTTAATGGTGGTAGCGCATTTGTAATTGTATTTATTGCGTGTATTTTATTGGTTGGCATACCGCTAATGATGACTGAAATATTACTCGGTCGGCGTGCGCAAAAAAATCCACTGGATGGCATGCAAGCGCTCGCCTTTGAAGCAAACAAATCAGAAGCTTGGAAATATCTAGGCGGCATGGGCATGCTGACAGGATTGCTGATTTTGGGTTTCTATAGCGTGATTGGCGGCTGGGTGCTAGCTTACATTTCCGATGCTGCATCAGGAACCTTTAACCAAATCACAGCTCAACAGTCCGTCGCTAATTTTGATGCCTTGTTAGCCTCGCCGCTTAAATTATTATTTTGGCATACCGTCTTTATGTTCATGACGATGAGTGTTGTGGCACATGGCGTTAACTCTGGGTTAGAAAAAGCCAACAATATCTTAATCCCCTCTTTATTTGCTATCTTGTTGGTGTTGTTGGGTTATAGCATGTCGGTAGGTGATATGCAGGCTGCCCTTCAATTTATGTTCAAACCTGACTTTTCAAAAATTACACCTGTTGCAGTTTTGTCAGCGCTAGGCCATGCTTTCTTCTCACTCAGCTTAGGTATGGGCGCCGTAATGGTGTATGGCTCATACTTACAACGCAATGTTTCCATTGCTCGAACCACGATTTACATTGCGCTAGCAGATACCATGCTCGGGCTTTTAGTAGGATTAGCCATTTATTCTCTGGTATTTGCAAATCACCTAGCGCCTAATGCTGGTCCTGGCTTGATATTTCAAACATTACCAATTGCTTTTGGTCATATGCCAGCAGGCAGTTTTATCGGCATGCTATTTTTTTTATTGGTCGCTTTTGCCGCATGGACATCTTCGATTTCACTGGTTGAGCCAGCTATTGCTTGGATTGTAGAAAATACCAGAATAAAACGACACACCGCTTCATGGGCATTAGGGTTAGCTGTTTGGTTACTTGGTGTTGCTGTGGTGTTATCTTTTAATGAATGGAAAGAAGTAAAAATTGTATTTGGACTTAATGTTTTTGATACGCTGGACAAGCTAACATCCACTATTTTATTACCACTTGGCGGGCTATTAATGGCTATTTTTGCAGGTTATTTCATGAAAAAGAACCATGTTCAAGAAGAGTTGGATTTGCATGACAAAGCCTTTGAATTATGGCGAATCGCTAATAACATCATCGCGCCCATTGCAATCGCAGCAGTCTTTTTATATTTATTCGGCTTAGTTAAATAGCAACCTCGTTTATTGAAGATAGTGACCAATAAAAAAGCCAGTCAAATTGACTGGCTTTCTAAGTGCCTATTAACCCTATATTACAGGCTTAAAACCCATTGTACGATCGTTTTGATATCTTCATCTTTAACTTGAGCAGCCATTGCTGGCATGGGCATAGGGCCCCAAACACCACTACCACCTGCCTTAACTTTAGCAATTAATTTCGCTTCTGCAGTTTTATCACCTTTGTATTTAGCTGCAATATCTTTGTATGCTGGGCCTAATACTTTTTTATCCACACTATGGCATGCTAAACAGCCACTTTTTTGTGCCAAAGCTGTTGCGTCGGCTGCATTTGCTTGAACACCGACTAACATTGAACCTGCGGCTACGATTGCTAACAATAATGTTTTCATACTATCTCCTAGAAATTACGCTAAATAATTAGTTATGCATTTTTTGCAACGAGTTATGATACCTATAATTACACTTTTCACAAGTAGGTTAAATCAATTACATTAATAAACATCACCAATTTAAAATATAATTTTTAAACTTGGTAAATTACCAACACTCCGTGGACATATAACGACTTACTTATTCAGGCGTTGACATCCTTATAAAAATTTCTTCGGAAAGTTTTTGGTATCAATAATCGTCGGAATTAGTGATGAAAAAACCAGTATCGGCTAATTTTAAGCTAAAAAAACCTGCTAGCCAACAGTAGCATGTAAAGGTATTTTTAAAACTCCAGCGGCTATGAAAGGTTTTGCCAAGCTATAACATAACAACACTATAACAACTCTAGCGAATACTCGGTTACCATCGTATGAGACTCACCAGGGAAAATAGTCACACTATTTTCCATCGCATTGGCAGACTCGACACAAAGCATCTTGCGCCATTCATCAGGCTCGCCCATGTCCGTCATTTGTGCAACCTTCTCAGCGCCAGGTGACCAAATAACAGTAGTGTTGCTGCCAGATTTTGCTATTCGAATAGCTCGATGAAAGCCACTATCACGAATAATACAATCTTCATCGCTATTGATATAGACACGGTCAAACTCACCATCAAACTTCAGTGGGCCGTGTTGCACATTACGCACATAGCCTTCCACCTTATCAGAATAAACTAAGTTATCTAGGCCAGTCACATGCGTATTTTTAACATCACTCACATTAAAGTAAGTGTGATACGCCTCGCCAATCATGAAGGGATGATTGGCGAGATTTTTTGTCTTCATCTCCAAACGTAAATAATTACCAACCGTAATTTCTAGCGTTAATTGATAAGGATAAGAGAGTTGTTTTTTAGCAACTTCTGTTAGCGTCATTTCAAGCAATATTCTGGTGGTGCCGTTTGGCATTTTACAACTCTTCTTTACCTGCCAAGGAATAACACGTGCAAAGCCATGCGGGCAATAGCTACTATCGGTAGGATGTGCACCAAACCATGGCCAGCAAATAGGCACACCACCACGAATAGACCGACCTTGTGTGTATCGGGCATTACTAGAAAGCCAGAGTACAGGCTGTTCTGTTGTTTTGGGCTGCCACTGCATCACGTGCGCACCCTGTAGTGCTATCTTGGCCGTTGCATGGCGATTATCAATTTCCAAGTACTCTAAGCCGTCAGCATCTTTAATATGCCGCGCTTCATTTGTCGGTGCCGTATTGGCAATGTCTGGATGAGGAAGTATGCTTGTATGTGTCATATTGATTTACTTTTTAGCCAGTTCGAATTTAATTCGAGTTAATTTAGGTTATTTATTTTCTATTTGAGACACATCACGCACTGCGCCACGCGCAGCGCTGGTACTCATCGCTGCATAAGCTCTTAATGCAGGTGAAACAGCACGTACGCGATTAATGGGCTTCCAAGCATCTTTACCTTTTGCCATCATTTTCGCGCGGCGATGCGACATTTCCTCATCACTTACTGCTAAATGAATCGTTCGGTTTGGAATATCAATTTCAATGGTATCGCCTTCTTCAACTAAACCAATCGCGCCGCCTTCCGCTGCTTCTGGCGAAACGTGCCCAATACTTAAACCTGATGTGCCTCCAGAAAAACGGCCATCTGTAAGCAATGCACACACTTTACCTAAATCTTTAGACTTCAAATATGAAGTTGGATACAGCATTTCTTGCATACCCGGTCCACCACGCGGTCCTTCATAGCGAATCACCACTACATCACCCGCTACTATTTTATCGGCAAGAATCGCTTCAACTGTAGCATCTTGGCTTTCAAAAATACGTGCGCGGCCTGTAAATTTAAGAATACTGTCATCCACACCTGCGGTTTTAACAATACAACCATCTAAAGCGATATTGCCGTAAAGCACTGCAAGCCCGCCATCTTGTGAGTAAGCATGAGCTTTATCGCGAATACAACCTTCTGCACGGTCATCATCCAATGTAGGGAAAAGCATACTTTGACTGAAAGCGATGGTTGTAGAAATACCACCTGGTGCAGCGCGGAAGAATTTTTTCACTTCTTCATCTTGGGTGACTTTAATGTCCCATTTATCTAATGCATCACCCAATGTTGCACTATGTACAGTTGGCGTATCGCGATGAATCACACCCGCACGGTCTAGCTCGCCCAAAATACCCATCACGCCGCCTGCATGGTGTACATCCTCCATATGGTATTTTTGTGTCGCTGGCGCAACCTTACAAACACAAGGCACTTTGCGTGAAATATGGTCAATATCACTCATAGTAAAATCAACTTCTGCTTCATGGGCTGCAGCCAATAAATGCAATACGGTATTGGTTGAGCCACCCATTGCCACATCTAAACTCATAGCATTCTCGAAAGCTTTAATGTTGGCGATGCTTCGTGGCAATACTGAATAGTCATCTTGCTCATAATGACGTTTCGCTAATTCAACAATCAAACGACCCGCTTTTAAGAACAGTTCTTTACGTGCGCCATGTGTAGCAAGCGCAGAGCCATTGCCCGGCAGGCTTAAACCAAGCGCTTCAGTTAAACAGTTCATTGAGTTTGCGGTAAACATACCAGAACATGAGCCACAAGTTGGGCAAGCTGAGCGTTCGATTGCCTCAACTTTTGCATCACTGACTTTGTTATCAGCTGCCGCAACCATCGCATCGACCAAGTCAAGTTTTAACACTTCACCTTGCCAATTTACTTTACCTGCTTCCATTGGGCCACCTGAAACAAATACCACAGGAATATTTAAACGTAGTGCTGCCATCAACATGCCAGGCGTGATTTTGTCACAGTTTGAAATACATACTAGCGCATCTGCGCAATGTGCATTCACCATATATTCCACACTATCTGCAATCAAATCACGGCTTGGCAAGCTATACAGCATACCGCCATGACCCATAGCGATGCCGTCATCCACCGCAATTGTATTAAACTCTTTTGCAACACCGCCCGCCTTTTCAATTTCTCGTGCAACTAATTGGCCTAAATCTTTTAAATGCACATGACCAGGAACAAACTGAGTAAATGAGTTACAAACTGCAATGATTGGCTTATCAAAATCGCCATCTTTCATACCTGTGGCACGCCACAATGCGCGTGCGCCAGCCATATTGCGGCCGTGAGTTGTGGTACGTGAACGATAAACTGGCATATGTAGAATCCGTAATGTGATTAATATTGCAATAAAAGTGTAATTTTAGACTAGCTGACCCTAACATGCCAAAGAAATTTTCTATGAATATATGACGTTTTCAACGCCTTTAATGCCTCTAAAATAGTTATTAGCTATCAGTCCCACAAGTCTAAAGAAGAATAATCATCCCTAAGTATTATATTTAGCCTTAAAGCATAAAAACTTAGGTAAAATTCATTATTTATTCCATCGGCTATTTTCCTTCATGTTTGTACATCCACAATTTGATCCCATCGCAATTCACCTTGGCAACTTTGGCATTCATTGGTATGGCTTGATGTATTTAATTGGATTTTTAGCATTTTTGGGATTAGGCAAATGGCAAATTAATCATCGCGCATGGCACAACTGGACAATACCCATGCTTGATGATGCTTTGTTTTTCGGCGCGCTAGGAGTTATTTTGGGTGGCCGTTTTGGCTATGTAGTGTTTTACCAGTTCAGCTATTTTATACAACATCCATTGGAGATTTTTTACGTATGGCAAGGTGGCATGAGCTTTCATGGTGGGTTTTTAGGCGTGCTAGTTGCAATGTGGATTTTTACTAGAAAATATAAGCTTAACTGGCTGGGTGTTATGGATTTTGTAGCGCCATTAGTACCAATCGGCTTGGGTGCTGGGCGTATGGGAAATTTTATTAACGGGGAATTGTGGGGGCGTGTTACTAATGCCGAATATGGCATGGTTTTTCCCAAAGTAGACAATTTATTGCGTCACACTTCACAACTATATGAGTTCGCGCTCGAAGGTATCATACTATTCCTACTACTTTGGATATATTCTTCCAAGCCAAGAGCTACTGGCGCAATATCTGCTTTATTTCTAATAGGTTATGGAAGTTTTAGATTTCTTGTTGAATATACCCGCGAGCCTGATAGCTACTTAGGCTTATTATCCATGGGCTTTAGCATGGGCCAGTGGCTAAGTTTGCCTATGGTGTTAATTGGTATTTGGATGTGGCTAAAAGTGCGACACAAAAGATTTTCTTAGATCTTTTTAACAATCAACATTAGGCAGGTATTCATCTTTAATGTGTCAACATTTAAGATGTTTTCGATTAAAAATCGACACCTATTTAGTTATTAAATATTAAAACTTTATGCTTCAACTTATTCCCAAATAAACTATTCTTTTAATAATCAACACCCTAATTAAATTCATCTAAATCCGTCAATTTTGGTATAAGTTTTGCACACTCAACATTGTACTTAGCACTTTGAGGTGAATAAAATGAAAAACTTATTTGATAAAATCTTTAAAAAAGAACCGCAGTTAAATTACATCATTGCTGAATATCAGCCTCTAGCAGTCAATTCATTTAGCCCGGCTATAAAAGAGACAGAATATGATGCCGACGAACTGGCGGAGGTTGATGAGATGCAAATTGATAAAATTTACAAGCGCCTTTAGCTGGTTAAGTCTTATCTGTGGAGCTTGTTATGCTGTTTAGATTGATGTCGACTCACATCAAATTCTCGTAATTTAATGTGTTTAGTCTTTTGTCCATGAGTGCGCTTACGCCATAATTTGAAAGAGCTAAGCTTTAAATTAGCACGCATCACCTTAATAACACCATCTTGATTTAAGCCAAATTGTGCGTGAATCGCCTCAAAGGTGGTTCTATCTTCCCAAGCCATTTCTACAATGCGTGAAATGTCAGCCTCATTAAAATTAGCGCTTAGCAACAACGTTTAATTCCTTTCCATTTACCATCTTGCCAAAGCTTAAAAAACTCTTTACGAGATAATGCTGGCGGAGCATCTATGTTAGATTCATGAAACGCCTCATGATGTTTTAGGTACACATCATAGGCGTCATCCCCAGTAAGCTGGCGTAAAATATGCCACAAGTGTTTTGCTCTTTTTAACATGGTGGGATATTCATGTCGTCCATTATTAATCTCTAACCCAATTCTCTACTAAGCGACTAGGCTCATGCGCCACTTCAGACAACGGCAAGACGGGCTTGCCGGCGTAGCGCCTATAAGCCACATAAAGCATGTCAATAATCACCACCCATAATACGGCAACAAAAAACATCGTTAAATAAGCATCCAACTGTTGGTTGAATATTAGCTGAGGTGCTACTGCCGCTTTATCTGGTGGCAATGCTCCTGCAGCTAATTTAGCAGCTAAATCATTGGCAGCGGCGAAAAAGCCAATACGAATATCATCACTGAATATCTTCTGCCATGCAGCGGCGCTAGTCACAATCACCAGCCACACCAAAGGCAGACCTGTAATCCAAGCATATCTGGATTTTCCAGACTTGACCAAAATACCTGTTGCTACGCACAAGGCAATGGCAGCTAGCATTTGGTTCGCGATACCAAATAATGGCCATAAAAGATTCACTCCGCCATTTGGATCTATCACACCAATGTATAAAAAATAGCCCCAAGCTGCTACCACTAGCGCACTAGTAAAAATAACCGATGGCATCCAAGAAGTGCGACCAATTTTTGGCCAAATATTACCTAGCATATCTTGCAACATAAAACGACCTACGCGCGTACCTGCATCCAACGTTGTAAGAATAAAAATCGCCTCAAACATAATGGCAAAGTGATACCAAATAGCTAACATACCTTTGCCAAATGCACTGCCGAAAATACTAGCCATACCAACTGCCAAACTGGGTGCGCCGCCTGTGCGAGCAAATAAACTGCTTTCGCCCATATCTTTAGCAAGCTGATTCATTTGCTCAACTGTCACAGCAAAGCCCCAGCTATTGATTTTAGCTACGGCATCAATCGCATCTTTACCCACAACACCTGCTGGGCTGTTAATAGCGAAAAATATACCCGGCTCGAGCACTGTAGCGGCTATCATCGCCATAATCGCCACAAAGCTTTCTAGCAACATTGCACCATAACCTATCATACGAATATCACGTTCATTAGCTAAAAGCTTAGGTGTGGTACCTGATGAAATCAGCGCATGGAAGCCAGAAATAGCGCCACATGCAACAGTAATAAATACAAATGGAAATAACTTGCCGCCGAAAATGGGCCCAGTACCATCAATAAATTGCGTCATTGCTGGCATGTGAATATCTGGCTGCAAAATAACAATAGCAACAGCCAACAAAATTACTGTGCCTAGCTTCACAAATGTTGATAAATAATCGCGAGGTGCAAGTAGCAACCACACGGGCATCACCGCTGCCGCAAAACCATAAGCTATAATCGCATAAGCAAGCGGCAAACCATCGTGATTAAACAAGCCGCGCAAAGATTCACTCTGGTCTATCCAACCGCCACCAACCACGGCTAAAAGTAGCAAGGCTACCCCTAATGCAGTTGCCTCTAATACCCTGCCGGGGCGGAAATTTCGCATATAGAAACCAACAATCATGGCGATTGGAATGGTTGCCGCCACAGTTGATGTTGCCCAAGGGCTATATTTCATGGCATTTACAACGACCAAACCTAACACCGCAATGAGGATTATCATGATTAAAAACGTGCCGATAAGTGCGGCAACGCCACCAATTGGACCAATCTCATCACGCGCCATTTGCCCCAAACTGCGCGCATTACGGCGAGTTGAGAAGAATAAGGTCACCATATCTTGTACAGCACCGCCTAACACTGCGCCTATTAAAATCCATAGCGTGCCAGGTAAGTAACCGAATTGTGCGGCTAGCGTTGGCCCAATCAAAGGTCCAGGCCCTGCAATAGCCGCAAAATGATGGCCAAATACCACCCATTTATTCGTGGGAATAAAGTCGCTTCCGTTCTCCAATCGTTCTGCTGGCGTGGCACGGGTTTCATCTACCACTAACACTGAAGCGGCAATCCAAGCTGCATAGAACCTATAAGCAATTGCGTAAATACAGAGCGCCGCAGTAATGAACCACATAGCACTAATGCTTTCACCTCGATTAAGTGCAATAGCGCTTACTGCAGAAACACCTAATATAAGCACCGCAAGCCAAATAATGATCTTGAAATTTTTATGCATGATAATTATTTAAATAATTAGATTTGATAAGTATAAATCAGACCTGCCAGCATACTTAAAACTTTATGAAAATCTTATGCATATGAGATTGAATCAATATGAACCTAAATTGTTTTAAGTTGCCTAGTTATACTAGGCACAATACAATTTAACAGGCTAGGCTAGCATGCAAGCTTCTGATACAAATACTATAAGAAATAATTTACCCCCCATCACAAAATCTCCAACCAAAAAACTATCTTCTTTAGGAAATCTTTGGCCGTTTTTGTATCCTTATCGTTCACGCGTATTTTTAGCATTTATATTACTGTGTTTAGGGTCTGCCACGCTGCTCTTAGTGCCGCTGGCATTTAGAGATTTAATCGATTTTGGCTTTGTAACAAAAGCTTCCACTGCAAAATCACACAATGGCTTAATTGGCGCACTAAGTCTAAATGGTCACTTTCTTGTGATGTTTGCACTTGCCATTTTTTGGGCACTGATGATTGCATCTCGCTATTACACGGTATCCTGGGTTGGAGAACGTGTGACGGCAGATTTACGTAGCGCGGTTTATGCTCGTGTAATGACGCAGTCGCCGCAGTTCTTTGAAACCACACAAACTGGTGAAGTGCTTTCTCGCCTGACCGGCGACACTACCTTGATTCAAACTGTAGTGGGCAGTTCCATTTCTATGGGCTTGCGTAGTATGTTCCAATTTATTGGTGGCATGGTGATGTTGGCTGTGACTAATCTATATTTATTTTCACTCAATATTGGGCTAATGCTATTGCTGATATTGCCGATTATCATTATTGGTCGCTCAGTTAAAAAACTATCGCGCGAATCACAGGACCGCATCGCCGACAGCTCTGCTATGGCTGGGGAAATACTCAACGCAATGCCCACGGTACAATCATATACTCAAGAGCAACGAGAAATTGCACGCTTTAGCAAAAGCGCAGATACCAGCTTTAACACTGCCCTAAAAAGAGTACGCGTACGCGCCATGTTGACAATGCTGATGGTTACGGCTGTTTTAGGCACTATTATTTTTGTACTGTGGATAGGTGCACGCCAAGTCAGTTCTGGCACCATGACGGGTGGAGAGCTTGCTAGTTTTGTGCTTTATGCCATGATGGTTGCTGGAGGAGTAGGCACAATGGCAGAAGTTTGGGGTGATGTAATGCGGGCGGCAGGGGCGACTGAGCGCTTGCTAGAGCTTCTACATGCAGATATTTCTATTAAAGAGCCTGTAAATGCGCAAAACCTTATCAATCCAACACATGCGGCGATTGAATTCAACAATGTAGTCTTTTATTACCCATCACGCCCGAAAATTGCAGCTTTAGATAATGTTTCTCTTAGTATTGCCGCTGGCGAAACCATTGCCATAGTTGGCCCTTCTGGCTCTGGAAAAACAACATTATTTCAATGTTTACTAAGATTTTATGAAGCTAATTCTGGCCAAATAAACATTAATGGACAAAATATTGACACATTAAGCCTAAATAGTTTACGTAGAAATATTGCCATCGTGCCGCAAGATGCGGTGATATTCTCGGCAAATGCGCTGGAAAACATTCGTTATGGCAAACCAGATGCCACCGATGTCGAAGTGATTGCCGCAGCCAAAGCTGCGCAAGTTGAAGAATTTGTGCTTAAATTACCAGATGGCTACCAAACCTTTTTGGGTGAGCGTGGCACAAGGTTATCTGGTGGTCAACGCCAACGCATCGCCATAGCTCGCGCCATATTGAAAGACGCACCAATATTACTATTAGACGAAGCCACAAGTGCATTAGATGCAGAGTCAGAGATACTTGTTCAACAAGGCTTAAATGCTGCCATGCAAGGGCGCACCACACTCATGATTGCGCACCGATTAAGCACCGTGCAAAAAGCTAATAGAATCATTGTGCTAGAACAAGGCCATATTGTAGAAATTGGCAGCCCATCACAGTTGCGTGAACAAGGCGGACTCTATGCGCGTTTGGCTGCGCTACAACTTGCTTAAAATAACCACCAACCAAGCCACGTTGATGCAACCTGTATCACCAACCCTGGAATAACCTGACATGCAAAATCCTTGCCTCCACTGACTACTGCCGCAACTGCTTTTGACAAAGCATTAACCGAAAAAGCGACCAATATTGGAATGATTGCATAGTCAGTGCTCAACTGGCCAGCTGCGGCTAATGATGCTACCGAGATTGTAGAAGCATGGACATCAGCCAACCCTGCCACACCAGATGCTACGACCAAACCCGCCTGCCCAAACCAAGTTTTTAAAGCCGATGATGTTACCAGTACTATCGCAATGACTGCAGCAAGAATAAGTGCTGTTTTTATACTGAAGGCTCGACTTGGCTTTTGTAATTTTGTGTCTTTTTTATGCAAAGAGCTTAAGGTAATGACGAGGCCATATACTGCAACGGAAACTCCCCCCAAAACAAACGGTGCAATAAGCGCATTTAGCGTGGGTGGGTGGATTGCAGCTAATAATAAGGCTAGTTGTAAGATGGTAGCGAGGCAAGATAATATTGCGCCCGCGACTGCCGAACCGATTAAGGCAGGTGTTTCTTTTGCACGCTCACCCATGGCGCCCACAGTGGCTATGCTAGAAATAAACCCTGAAAAAAACCCAACAATAGGTAGCCCGATTCTGCCGCCTAACCAGCGTAACGCCAAGTGACCAAGCGCACTAATCAGCATCACTAAAATTACAATCAACCAAAGGTTTCGAGGGTTAATTGCATCAAATGGCCCTACAAATGCATCTGGTACGATAGGCAATACAATAAGCGTTGCTGCGGCAAGAATTAAAAAATCAATCATTTCATCTTTGGTAATTGCGCCCCGAACGAAGCCATGTATAGGCTCTTTAGCCGCCAGAAGTATTGCCGCAGCCACGGCAAGACCAGCCGCCAAGGATGCTGCACTCATGGCTAACCCGCCAAGAATCACAGTAAATACCAATGTGATTTCTGTTGTTAGTCCAGGGTCTTCATCTTTTCTATTGAAATAGGCAATGGCTGCAAAAATTGTCACGCAAAATATTGAAACCGCAAGCAACCAAAAATTAACTTTTGTGCTGACTGCCCCCAGAAGGGCGGCAATAGTGAATGTACGAATGCCAGCGGCTGACCTATCGCTCCCTTCTCCTTTATTACGCTCACGCTCTGCACCAATCAAAAGCCCAATACCTAAAGCTACCGCCAAATCAAGCCACAGTGCATTATCAATGATCATGAGGTTTAACCCCTATCGTTTTATGTAAATCATTTTCAGTAAAATCACAGCCATACTTAACCGCTTTAGTCTCAATCTGAATCGTTGGATGCTCGATTTCAAACGTATCATGTAATGTTTCGGCAACTTTCTCTAGAAATACATCTCCAGAGGATCCGTTGGGCATAACCAGATGCGCTGTCATGGCTATTTGTGAGGTGCCTAGCGCCCATATATGCAGATCATGTACGTGACTAACGCCTGGTAATGATTCTAGATAATTACGTACCGCAGGAAGATGAACGCTTTCGGGGACACCATCAAAAAGAAGATGTAGCGATTCTTTAAACAAACTCCAGGTTCCTATCAAAACAACAGCGGCAATCAATAGGCTCGCGATTGAATCAAGCCTATTCCAACCAAACCACAAAGCAAGCGCACCTACGACCACAACGCCTAGCGAAACTAACGCATCAGCAGCCATGTGTAAAAAGGCCGCCCGAATATTCAAATCACTACTGCGTCCTCTCATGAACAACAGTGCAGTTGCTGTATTAATGAAAATGCCAATACCAGCAACAATCATAATGGTAATGCCATGTACGGGTTCAGGCGTGCTCATTCGCCCGATTGCTTCCCATGCTAAAGAACCCATGGCAACTAATAGCAACAAGGCGTTTGCAAAGGCCGCTAAAATGGTGCCACGTTTCCAACCATAGGTATGACGTACATCTGGCCTTAAATTACTCGCCAACACACCACCCCAAGCTAATATCAAACCCAACACATCAGAAAGATTATGGCCCGCATCTGCAAGCAGTGCCAACGAGTTTATTTTTAAGCCGTAGAAAGCCTCGATAGCAACAAATACAACATTGAGCGCAATACCAATAGCGAAAGCACTATTGAAATTTGCGACTTGATGATGGTGATCATGTCCTGCATGCACATCTTTTGTTGTATGTGATCCACTCACAACAATCCTCTCTCAGAAAAAGATAAATTCATATTACCTGCCAGAATAAAATAATCCAGCACACCCACTAGCGCCTAGGCTTGTTTTAGTTGCCGTGTAATGATCTCATCTGCTTGGCTTTGCTGAGCAATGCCTAATGGATGATTGTGGGCAAGTATCACACTGGCTGCATTGTGATGCAACAAAAGTTTTACAACTCGCGCGGTTAGATGCTAGTTTGCATGAGCATGCCTCTGAACATCTCTTCGGTCATTACAATTCTATCTTGCGCATCTAAAAATAGCACCATAAAAACTTCACGCATCAGGGTCCCTAGTTTTAAGCAAAGACAATCACGGACTTGTTGAGGTGAGCTGAATATATGTTTCACATGCATTTTCTCATTCAATTCGCGGCGGCACATTTCAAAATTATCTTGTAACTGCACTTATTTACTAATACCTATAGCGTGGACTCGGGTGAGTTCGCTAAGCTGCATGCAAAAAATCCCATTCAAGCTGCCTAACTGTATAAGTAAATCGCGCGCTAAATCGACTAATCTTTTAACAGTTACGCCTACACGCAAAAAATGGCGAGCAATTCTGCATCTGATAGCGCTTCTACGCTAAGCTCCAGTGGCTTTTCCCGTCGGCTTTCAACCGCTGGCCAATCGATTATTGCCATTTATTTTTCCATTACTATTTTTGCCAATATAGTTTACTTTATCCAACCAATCTCACGCGCCGTTTTTTCTCCCACCAAAGTCTGTTTCAAGTTTTTTGGTATGTTTGCTTGCGTTTCACTCACCGGCACCCGCCCGCCCATCAGTTCGGCAAAGTTTTGTGGGTAAAGCGGCGTTTTATCTGGCTCGGCAAAACCATCTGGGTAAGCGGGTAGCGTTGTATTCAAATCATATTTATCAGTAGCGTTTAACGTGTGTAGCAATTCATGCGCCAAAATCACCAAGTTTTGTTTCGCATAACTACTATCACCAAACAAATTAACACGACCGATTCTGCCTTTATTGAGTGCAGTTGAATGGCTTAACGCTGGGTGCGTATCAGGGTCGTAATACAATAAATACAATCTAATTCTTGGCTTTACATTCACTTTTGGGCTGTTTTTCCAAGCAAAGTATCTAAACTTTAAACTCCAAACTATGGCATCTAGTTTACTGCCATTAATAGGTGGTGCTGGTGGTATGCTATCCACTTGCGCACCTAACTGCACTTCGATTGGCCTGCGCAAACCCAAATGATATGGCGCAGCTTCTTCAGCAAAATATTCTGCTACTGGCTCAAAATCATCACGCGTTAATGTGCGCAGATACGCACTCACTTTGGGGTTGCCGTCTACGTTCACGGGGTAAACCGCCACATAAAAATTGTCTTTCCAATCTAAATCGGCCTTTTCTAACCAAGTTTGTTGAATCACCGTTGCTAAAATAAGCAATAAAACAACAATTCTTAAGCTACGCCACATAGGTTATCAATCTTTCTGTATCGTTTTTTATAGAAAATCTAGGTTAAAATAAAAGTATTACATATATATTAACCTTAATTTTTCACAAATTTGCACGCCACTCTCGCAAATTTATGTAATAGCCAGGTTCACAAAATGCAAAAAAACAAATCATTAGTACCTAAATCTTTGCTACTTGGCATTACAGGTGGCATCGCTGCATACAAAGCCGCGGAATTAGTGCGCCTGCTAGTTAAAGCAGGCATTGATGTGCAAGTGGTAATGACCGCCGCCGCCTGCCAATTTATTACACCTGTGACCATGCAAGCACTTTCTGGCAAACCTGTTTTTATTGATATGTGGGATAGCAGCATTAGCAATGGCATGCCACATATTGAATTATCTCGCCATGCTGACGCTATTTTACTTGCGCCAGCCAGTGCAGACTTTATGGCTAAGTTAGTGCAAGGGCGTGCGGACGACTTACTTTCTACATTATGTTTAGCCAGAGATTGTCCGCTATTAGTTGCACCTGCCATGAACAAACAAATGTGGGATAACCCTGCAACGCAACGTAATATTAACCAACTCCAAGCAGACGGCATCAGCCTTTTTGGCCCGGACAGTGGCGAGCAAGCTTGCGGTGAAGTAGGGTTGGGCAGAATGCTAGAAGCTGAAGCCTTACTCGCGTTAGTAAACGCTCACTTTACACCTAAGCTATTAGCTGGCAAGCGCATACTCATTACCGCTGGCGCCACGCTGGAGATGATAGATCCAGTTCGCGCCATCACCAACTTAAGCAGTGGCAAAATGGGCTATGCGATAGCCCAAGTAGCTGCTGACATGGGTGCAGAAGTCACCTTAGTCAGCGGCGCAAGTTCACTTACTGCGCCAACCAGCGTTACTACAATTAAGGCCGAAAGCGCCAGTGATATGTATAGCGCAGTGATGCGCAATATCAACAAGCAAGATGTTTTTATTGCAGTGGCGGCAGTGGCAGATTACCGTCCAGTCATGCAACATCAAGAAAAAATAAAAAAGAGTACGTCCTCTTTAACAATAGAGCTCACACCCAACAAAGATATTTTAGCCGATGTTGCCAGCCTGCCAAATGCGCCATTCTGCGTAGGCTTTGCCGCAGAAACTGAAAATTTGCTGGAATTCGCTGAGGCCAAACGACAAGCAAAAAAACTGCCACTGATAGTAGCGAATTTAGCGAGCGATGCGATGGGGGGTAACGAAAATAGCGTAACACTGCTAGATAAAAATGGGGCGCATCCGATAGAACGCGCCCCAAAAATTGAAGTTGCTAAATTGCTATTACAGCATATAGCAAACATGCTATAACAATTAAACGTTATTTGAACTGATAAGCCGCATTCAAACCAAATAACCAGCCACGACCTGGCGCAGACTCATAATAGCGGCCATTCAAATCACCGACACGTATAGAGCCAACATAATTTTTATCGAATAAGTTTTCTATCCGTACAAACTCGTTAAGTTTCCAGTTGCTTACTTTTTGCGTAAAACCGCCACGCCAAGCTGCAACGGTATAGCCATCAGCTTTGCCATATTGAGACTTAAATGCCACATAAGTTTTGCTGTTTGCACGTGCTTCTAACGCGGTTGAAAAACCCATTGGTTCATATTTCCAAGATACTTCACCATACAAGGTTTGTTTGAACGTACCTGGAACATCAGCGCCTGATTTAATTAACTCACCACCAGAGTTTGTGGTACTTGGATCAACTGTAGGTAAGCAAGTAGTCTGATTGGGAAACGCTGGATTAGTACCAAATGGGCGGCAGGAGATAAAATCGGAAGTGAATTTCGCATCCAAATAGCTATAAGCTAAGTATGTGCCTAAACCACTATCAAATTTACTATCAAGCGAAAGCTCAAACCCTTTGCGTTCACTACTTTTAACATTTTGGAACACTGAGCGCCCACCTGCCTGCTGTTGCAACACAATTTCGTCATCCGTATCAATCTGAAATAATGATGCGTTGAGTAAAGTATTGCTACCTAGCATGGCTTTCATGCCTACCTCATATTGACGACTTTTGGCTGGCTTTAAGTCCAAGTTAAGACCTGAGCCAGCTGCCTTATATGCCATTTCTACAAACGTAGGGGTTTCAAAGCTTTTACCCGCATTCGCATAAACATTGATTGTGTCTGTAAGTTTGAAGATCATACCGATGACTGGTGTTGTTTCCTTAAACGTAACTGAGCCACTATCATCGACGTTCACTCTATCTTCTACAGCTTCGACAAATCCAGCTCCTGTATAAAAGTTTTTGTTAACATATTTGTCTTCATTTTTGAAGTTCACTCGGCTATGTCGTAGACCGCCGCTTACTGTCCAGCGCGGATGAAGGTCAATCGAGCCCTGCAAATATTGATCAAAGTTGTAAGCGGTATTGATTTCATCACGACGAAGATTACCCTTCACGCCACAAATAATAGGCTGCCCTCCTACGATTGTTCCACAAGTCGTACGGCTAAGTAATGGCCCTGCAGGAACTTTACCAATCGCAACATTAGCTAAAAAGTTTTCATATCCTTTGCGGTCATCTTCCATGCGGTCGTAATTCATTCCTGCAGTGACGTTATAAGCACCTTCACCAACATATCCTTTATGTGACCAACGTATATCTGCACCACCAAAGTCACGGTCAATAGTTGCCACGCCACCGCCACTGCGATCATCCCGCTGCGCAAATACGCTAACTGATTGATATTGTTCGTTTTCGCGTTGTCCGTAATAAGCCATCAAACGCACCGTGTCATCTGGAGTCAACGCATGCTCAATCGTTGCCCCTAGCTGCTCATGACTGCGAGAAACACGCGTATTGAACAATTCAGAACCTGTTCCAGCCTGCTTGCGATTGTTTTTTAGCTGAGTTGCATCCAAACCTTGCGGATCTTTGTTATCTGGCTGATCAAGCGCGGTTGCCACGATAGAAAGCTTGGTGTCATTACCAAACTTAAAGTTTATTTTTCCATGTAATGTATCACGACGTGTTTCAGATTGGTCACGATAGCCATCACTGCGATATGTGTTTGCATTGATAATATAATCGAAGCCTTCAGCGCTATCACTGAATCCTATACTTTCACGGCGCGTATTATTACTACCAAAAGTAATTCCACCTGAAAGAGTTGGGTCTTTTTCACCATCTTTGGTAAAAATCTGCACCACTCCACCTGATGAGTTTCCATAAAGTGCTGAGAATGGACCTCGTAAATACTCCACGCGTGAAGCTGTATCTAAATTAAATGTGCCAGTTTGACCTTGACCATCTGGCATAGTCATGGGGATGCCGTCGGCATACAAACGTACACCGCGCACTCCAAATGCCGAGCGTGCGCCAAAGCCCCGAATTTGTATAGCCAAATCTTGTGCAGGATTATTACGGTTATTGATAACAACGCCAGGAACACGACTAGAAGACTCAGACAAATTGACCTTGAGTTGGCCATCCTGGATGTTCTCTGCATCAGTCGCATCAATAGACATCGGCAAATCAAAACTGTTTTGCTCAACTCGCGTACCTGTCACAACTACTGGTGACATAATAATATTTTCTTGCGTTGTTGGCATGCCATCATCTGCCATTGCAACTAAGGAAATACTCATTAAACCAGCTAAAACTAGCTGATGCGGTAATGTTTTAACTTTGAAATGATGATTCATGGCGTACCTTTTTTAATATTGTGGGCATATTACTGATAAAACAAGTTATCTGCCATAGTGATTTCCATGAAATTTTAGTGTTTAATGCTAAGCTAAATATATTCAGCAGTTTATTGATTCAAATTAATGAGAATGTGATGAAAATTATCGTCGATTTAAAAATTTTAGATGATCGCCTACACCAGCAAATGCCAGCATATGCCACTTCGGGCTCAGCTGGCTTAGACTTACGCGCGTGTATTGATGCACCTATGACCCTGCAACCCGGTGAAACTACCCTCATACCCACAGGTATGGCGATTCACTTAGATAACATTTATTATGCAGCACTGATTCTACCGCGCTCAGGGCTTGGTCATAAACATGGCATTGTGTTGGGCAATTTAGTGGGTTTAATTGATTCTGACTATCAAGGTCAACTCATGGTGTCATGCTGGAACCGCGGCAACACAGTATTTGAGCTTAACCCGATGGAACGCATCGCACAACTCGTGATTGTACCAGTAGTGCAGGCAGATTTTCATATAGTGGATGATTTTGATGCCAGTGAACGTGGCGAAGGTGGCTTTGGTAGTACTGGAAAACATTAAAACTAGTCACATTGAGAGTACGAATTCGCTATCTTTGAGTTAATAGCTTAATTTAGCTAATAAAACGTAAATATTATTGATAATTACCTTGAGATAATATTAGTTTTCGTACTATAATTGCGGTCTTTCGAAAAAAGCAGAAGTTTGGAGATTTAACCATGGCACGTGTATGTATGGTAACTGGCAAAAAGCCAATGGTGGGTAACAATGTTTCTCACGCTAATAACAGAACAAAACGCCGTTTTTTACCTAATTTGCAAAACCGCAAATTTTGGGTTGAGAGCGAAAATCGCTGGGTAAGCATGCGCATTACTAATGCTGCTTTACGTACTATCGACAAAAATGGTATTGATTCCGTTCTTGCTGTTATGCGTGCTGACGGTCAAAAAATCTAGGAGCTGAATCATGCGCGAAAAAATAAAATTAGAATCAAGTGCTGGTACAGGTCATTTTTATACCACTACTAAAAACAAACGTACGATGCCAGGAAAAATGGAAATAAAGAAATTTGATCCTGTTGTTCGCCAGCACGTAATGTACAAAGAAACAAAACTTAAATAGATTGTTACCAATCCTGTATTAATTATAAAAAAACTCGCAATTTGCGAGTTTTTTTATTACGCGTGATTCAATTTAGTCTATTACTTCAATTACTCTAATGCCTTAGCAAACATAATACTATTAGCCTGAAAAGCCCGCCAAATAGCTAAATAGAGCCCAGATTGTAAGGCCGCACTGCCACTTTCTGGGTTCATAATCCATACGCCTAACTCTAAATCTACACCAAACTCAGTCAAGCCTTTTATCGTCACATCTGGCCCTGGCTTCATAATCACTCTAGCCTGTTGCATTGCTTCATTGCGCATCAATTCCATTGCGAGTTCCAAGTTACTATGATGACTGATACAGAAACTGATTTGAACACGCCCCTTATGTTCAACCAATGAGTGATTCACTACTGCCGTAGTAATTAATGTTTCATTGGGAATAATCACGTGCGTACCGTCTAATTTTTTTAATATCATATACCTTGAGCGCAAGTCACTCACTACACCATAATGCTTATCTACTGTAATAACATCACCAATCTGCATAGATTTATCCAGCAGCAGAATAAAACCGCTCACATAGTTACTTGCTATTCGTTGCAAACCTAGACCCAAACCGACGCCAAGTGCACCCCCAAAAACTGATAGCAAGGTAATATCTAAACCCACCGCAGATAATCCAATCAACGTTGCAATAGATAATAAAAATATGCGTAATAATTTTGTCATCACTACACGCAGATTCATATTTAACTGCTCTGTACGCATAAGTCTATTTTCAATGACACGACTCACCCATAGCGCGATGAATATAGTAAATAGAATGGTAAAAATTGCCTGAAAAACTAATAGCAAATCCACTGGATGCTTACCAATTTTAAACTTGACGTCTTCAAGCACTTGAAATAGCTCTGGGAGAAATCCACTTAAATGCAAGGCCAGCAATAACCAGATTAAGCCTGAGATGCTGTTTTCTAGTGTTTTGAGCAATCCTCCTGGATCCAATATAAAACGTACAGCATATACAGCCAAGCGTATGACAGCCATGGCTAATAACAAAGTACTCGCTAAATGCAATAAGCTCGTGTGTTGCCAGTGAGCCAATACAACCTTAGCAATCTGAACAAAAATAAGTGTAGTGAGTGGAAATAAAACACGATTAACCCCACCAATCCCCAACTTCCAATTTTCTGGGGCGCTACGCATCACATAAGCCCTCAGTGCGCCGTTAATTGCCCAAGCTATGCAACATGCCAAGACAATGACAAAGAGCTGCCATACGAATACAGTAGTAGATAGGTCTGAGAATAGTTCATTCCAAATTAAATTAATTCCTTTATTCATTTTTGATGACCATCTATTAACAATAAGTTAGATTATAGAAAGGAATTTTGAGAAGCTTTTGCTTACATGCATTGAAATTTAGCACTATTTTTGTAGTTGTGATTATTTCTAATTAATCAGTGTGTTTTTCTCGATGATTTTTTATTCTGCGACTTTCCATATAGCGCAAGCCAACATAGGTCATGATGCCTATACCAATCATACCTACGATGAATATCCCGTAGGCTAATGGCCAGGGGATTACTTGAGTCATCATTGAGAATTCCGACATCCCGCCAATACCTGCCAGCACGTTAATAGGCATAAATACCACACTAATTACAGTGAGTCTCTTTAAGTCTTTATTTTGATTAACATTCAAGAAACCGACTGTCGCATCCATTTGAAAGTTTATTTTATTAAACAGGAATGTAGTGTGACCATCTAATGACTCTATGTCACGCAAAATTTCGCGAACATCTTCATGCTGTGCATTTGAAAGAAACTTCCTTCGCATCAGAAAAGATAGTGCGTTCCGTGTATCCAATACGTTGCGGCGAATGCGCCCATTCAAATCTTCTTCAATAGAGATTGCCGTAAGAATTTTAGCGGCCTGTTCGTTGGTCATATGTGATTTAAATACCTGCCTACCAACCTCCTCTAGCCGAACATATTCATCTTCTAGGGCGTTCGCAGAGTACTCCACATCAGCTGCATACAAATCCAGCAAGACATCCTTAGCCTCAGACACATACCCCGCCTGTGCTCTTGCACGTAATCTCTGTAAACGAAAAACAGGCAGCTCTTCACTCCTCACCGAAAACAACGTATCTTTATTTAAGATAAAGGCAACTGCAACGTTCCTAGACTCATCTTCACGTTCAAGTAAGAAGGCTGAGTGTAAGTGAACTTCCCCATTTTCCTCTTCATAAAAACGTGCACTAGTCTCTAAATCAGTCAATTCTTTTGGATTAGGTAAATTTACACCAAAAATTTCTCTTGCCCATGCAAGTTGTTCATCCTCAGGCGTGACTAGGTCAACCCATATTGGCTTTGCTTGTGCTAGATCTTCACGATTATAAATTGGAATTTGACGCAACCTACCTTCATGCAAATCAAAAACTCGAATTACCATACTCTGATTGGCTTGCTTCGGCTCAGAGACTAACTCTACTCGAACAGAATCAGAAATAACTAATAATATTTCTTCTTTTCGCTCCTCTCCGACAAGGGGCCAAATTAACTGACAATCATCAGTGGATAAGGATTCAAGTATGTTTGCTATTGCTTGAGAATCTAGCTTTTCTAAAAATCGACGTAATTCTGAAAGATTGTTCTGACGAACCATTCCCTCAACTAGATCATGACGCTGCATATCTTGTCGATGCACTAAATCCTCAACTAATTTATGTCTTTCTATCATGCCCTTAACTTTGGCACGTGAATCTTGAATGCTTTCGAATTCACTCATTAGAGTAGCCTTTATTCCGTATCATTAGTCACAATTTAATATTAATTCTAACACGCAGGGATTTAATTAACTTCATTTAGTATAGTAAGAATAAGTTGCTAAAAGCCAGGTGTCTGTATATTGTTCTTTGACATAGCAAAATAGAATTCGCACAATCAATTATAATATTCAGAGCGCTACTTTTTATAGCGTAATTGAATAATTGATTTTCTTTAATAGTATCAATTCAGAAATTAGTTAATAAGCATAGGAATTACTTTAATGCCAGTTAAGCTTATCCTTTACTCCACTTCACATTGTCACTTATGTGAGCAGGCAGAGACACTATTAAAAATTTGTGAAATAAACAATAATCTATCTTGGGAAAGTGTAGAAATATCAGAAAATATGAAATTACTGGAACTTTATGCAACGAAGATCCCAGTAATTAAAAGAATAGATAATAATGAGGAAATTGCATGGCCATTTACTGTAAGCGAAATTTCAAATTTAATTAGACTCAGTTTATGATACCAATTAAAAAGGCCAGCAGATTGCTGGCCTTTTTAAAAAATTAAGCTGCTTATTCGGCAACTAAAATCTCAGCGCCAGTATCAGGACGGTCAACTAATTCAACTAATGCCATAGGTGCATTATCACCGTTACGGAAACCACACTTTAATACTCGTAAGTAACCGCCATTACGTGAAAGATAACGTGGACCTAATTCACCGAATAATTTACCAACAATATCACGATCACGTAAGCGACTAAACGCTAGACGGCGATTTGCTAAAGTAGGGGTTTTACCCAATGTGATTAAAGGTTCTGCAAATTTACGCAACTCTTTAGCCTTAGGCAAAGTAGTTTTAATGACTTCATGACGCAACAAAGATGCGGTCATGTTGCGGAACATAGCTGCGCGATGGCTGCTAGTACGATTTAATTTACGATTGCTATTACCGTGACGCATAGTAATTCCTTAAGGTTTCTTTATTTATGCTGGTCAATTAAGCTTTTTCAAGCCCAACTGGTGGCCAGTTTTCTAGTTTCATGCCTAATGTTAGGCCGCGAGTTGCAAGTACATCTTTAATTTCATTCAATGATTTACGACCAAGATTGGGTGCTTTTAACAACTCATTCTCTGTACGCTGAATCAAATCACCAATGTAGAATATATTTTCAGCTTTCAAGCAATTTGCTGAACGCACAGTTAGTTCCAAATCATCTACTGGACGCAGTAATACTGGATCAACTTGTGGAGCAGATTTAACTTCCACTTCGCTTGGTGCACCTTCTAGGTCAGCGAATACTGATAGCTGGCCCATCAAAATGCGTGCTGCATCACGGATAGCTTGTTCTGGCTCTATAACGCCATTTGTCTCTACATCCATAACTAGTTTATCTAAGTCTGTGCGCTGTTCAACACGAGCACTTTCAACTTGATAACTAACCTTATTGATTGGACTAAACGAAGCATCCACCATAATAAAACCAAGCACACGATCTTCTTCATTTGCTTTATGACGAGCTGGTACTGGTTGGTAACCACGCCCCATTGCAACTTTAACTTCCAAGTTAAGTTTTCCACCTTTAGTAAGATGTGCAATCACATGGTCTGGATTAACAATTTCAGCATCATGCCCTGTTTCAAAATCACCTGCAGTTACTACACCTTCAGTTGATTTATTCAAAATCAATATAGTTTCTGACTTTGTATTTAATTTAAGAGCTACGCCCTTCAGGTTTAGTAAAATATCTACCACATCTTCTTGAACACCATCGATCGTAGAATACTCATGAACAACACCATCAATTTTAACTTCCGTAATAGCAAAGCCTGGAATTGAAGACAATAGAACACGACGTAACGCATTACCAAGTGTATAACCAAAGCCACGTTCCATTGGCTCTAACGTTACACGAGCACGTAATGGTGACAATACTTCCACATCGACAACACGTGGTTTTAAGTATTCGGTAGGACTGTTTTGCATAGCGATACCTTTTAATTTATGAATGAACTCTACTAGTTATTAATAGCTAGTAGAGTAATTATTCTAGTGAGTATTACTTAACACTCACATATTTAAATATTATTTAAAGCCTACTTGCTATATTTATAGCTATTTAGAGTAAAGCTCAACTACCAAAGACTCATTGATTGTTGGCGGCAATTCATCACGCTGAGGTTTAGCCTTGAACGTGCCTGTCAATGCTTTCACATCAACTTCAATCCATGCTGGGAAACCACGTTGCTCTGCTGCAGCTAAAGCGCCTTTAATTCTCAACTGAGTTTTAGATGCCTCAGCGACACTTACAACATCACCCGCTTTAACTTGGTATGAAGGAATATTTACACGACGACCATTTACCAAAATACTATTGTGGCGAACAATTTGGCGCGCTTCCGTACGTGATCCACCTAGACCCATTCTGTAAGTTACGTTATCTAAACGACACTCAAGAAGTTGTAATAGGTTCTCACCAGTAATGCCTTTTTTACGATCAGCTTCAGCGTAGTAACTACGGAATTGAGCTTCAAGTACACCGTAAATACGGCGCACTTTTTGTTTTTCACGCAACTGCACACCATAATCTGAAAGACGCTGGTTCCGACGCTGACCATGTTGACCAGGTGGGAAGTTACGTTTTTCGATTGCACATTTGTCAGTAAAGCATTTTTCAGCTTTTAAAAATAGCTTTTCGCCTTCACGACGACACTGACGACATTTTGGGTCTAAATTTCTAGCCAAGTGATTCTCCTGTTATCTCTACTATAGCGAGCAATAAGCTCAGCTTATTAAATGCGACGTTTTTTAGGTGGACGGCAGCCATTATGTGGCACTGGCGTCACATCGGTAATGCTGGTAATTTTAAAACCTGCAGCATTAAGCGCGCGCACAGCAGATTCACGACCTGGACCTGGGCCTTTAATACGCACTTCTAAATTCTTAACGCCATTTTCTTGCGCAGACTTACCTGCTACTTCGGCAGCAACCTGTGCAGCAAATGGTGTACTTTTACGTGAACCCTTAAATCCTTGGCCACCAGAAGTTGCCCATGACAACGCATTGCCTTGGCGATCTGTAATTGTGATGATGGTGTTGTTAAAAGATGCGTGCACGTGAGCAATGCCCTCTGCAATATTCTTTTTAACTTTCTTTCTTACGCGTACATTAGCTTTTGCCATGTTGCACTTTCCTTACCAATAAATCGTACTAGAATTTATAAAACTAAAATAATTAACTTTTAGTTATTTTGATTGCTTGATTGCTTTTACCGGACCCTTACGAGTACGCGCGTTTGTTTTTGTACGTTGACCGCGAACAGGTAAACCACGACGGTGACGCACACCACGATAGCAATTCAAATCCATTAAGCGCTTAATATTCATTGAAACTTCACGACGTAAATCGCCTTCAACTTTCTCTTTTGCAACCTCATCACGCAGCTTATCTACATCTGCGTCATTTAAATCTTTCATTTTTGCAGAAGGCAAAACGCCAGCTGCAGCACATATTTTTTGTGCTGTATTCCGTCCAATACCAAAAATTGCAGTGAGTGCAATTTCAGCGTGTTTGTTATTTGGGATATTAACCCCTGCTATACGTGCCATACCTACTCCAAAATTTAGGTTTACTGAAAACGTGCAACCTTGAAAAGGTCGACGATTTTAACAGCAAAACCAATTTTTATCAATTAGCTTATCTTCTGATCAGCTTAATATCTGACCATCCTAATTAGAGTTAACTAAAGAACCTCTAATATGGTTAACATATTAAATCTATTAACCTTGGCGTTGCTTGTGACGTGGATCTGTACAAATAATACGCACAACGCCACGACGACGTACAACTTTACAATTACGACATAACGCTTTTACTGATGCACGAACTCTCATTTATAACTCCATTACTTCTTAAACTACTGTTTTTTAAATTACAACTACTAAAATTGCTAATTAAAAAAATACTATTTCGCGTTCTGACCATTCCCTTTAAAGTTAGCTTTTTTCAGCAACCCTTCATATTGATTTGACATCAAATGCGACTGCACTTGCGTCATAAAATCCATGGTAACAACAACGATAATTAACAATGACGTACCACCAAAATAAAATGGTGTATTAAATTTCAAAATCAAGAACTCAGGGAGTAAACATACCAACGTTATATACGCAGCACCAACTAATGTCAGACGACCCATAATACGATCAATATATTTTGCAGTTTGATCACCAGGACGAATTCCTGGAACAAACGCACCACTTTTCTTTAAATTATCAGCCGTATCTTTTGGATTAAACTGTAACGCAGTATAAAAAAAGCAAAAGAATACAATTGCTGACGCAAACAAAAATATGTAAATTGGTTGGCCCGGAGATAGTGCAGCAGCAACATCTTTTAACCAATACATACTTTCTTTACTACCAAACCAGCCAGCCATAGTTGCTGGAAACAAAATAATACTAGAGGCAAATATCGGTGGAATTACACCTGCCATATTTAGCTTCAACGGTAAATGTGTGGTTTGACCACCATAGACCTTATTACCTACTTGGCGTTTAGCATAATTTACTGTAATTTTACGCTGGCCTCGTTCCACAAAAACCACTAAAGCAGTTACTAATACCGTTGCAACCAGCAAGAAAAATGCCAAAGGAATGCTAAATGCACCAGTATTCACCATTTCAGCAGTCGAACCAAGCGCACTTGGTAATCCCGCAACAATACCAGCGAAAATGATAATTGAAATACCATTACCAATGCCACGTTCAGTAATTTGCTCACCCAGCCACATCAAAAACATAGTGCCACTTACAAGCGTAATGACCGCAGTCAATCTAAATGCCATACCAGGATCCAAAACAAGACCAGGCTGAGCTTCCAGAGCTATCGCAATACCTAATGCTTGAAATGTAGCTAAAACAACCGTTCCGTAACGAGTATATTTTGTAATTGTCCTACGTCCAGCTTCGCCTTCTTTTTTAAGCTGTTCCAATTTTGGAGAAACTGCCGTCATCAATTGCATAATAATTGATGCAGAAATGTATGGCATAATTCCTAAAGCGAACACTGTAAACCTTGACAATGCGCCGCCAGAGAACATGTTAAACATGCCTAAAATGCCGCCACTTTGTGATTCAAACAATTGCGCTAGCACATCAGGATCAATTCCTGGTACTGGAATATGTGCACCTAATCTAAAAACAACTAATGCACCCAAAACAAAAAATAAGCGACTTTTAAGTTCGCCCATTTTTGATGCTGTTTTTAATAAGCTATCTTGTGCCAAAACTAATGCCTTACGCAGCTTCTAAAATTTTACCACCGGCGGCTTCAACTGCGGCGCGTGCGCCTTTAGTCAAGAGCAAACCTTGGATATTAAATTTAGCAGTCACATCACCCGACAAGAATATCTTAGCATTTCTTACTGTGCCAGATACAATATTTGCCGCCTTAAGTGCTAACAAGTCTATCACCTCGTTAGGAATTAAAGACAGCTCACTTGTGCGAACATGTGCAGTTTTAGCTTTAGTCATTGACTTAAAGCCACGTTTAGGTAAGCGGCGTTGAATTGGCATTTGACCACCTTCAAAACCAACCTTATGGAAGCCGCCGGTGCGAGATTTTTGACCTTTATGGCCACGACCTGCAGTTTTACCAAAACCAGAACCGATACCACGTCCAACGCGACGACGTTCTTTCTTTGCGCCTTCAGAAGGCTTAATTGTATTTAATTGCATTATCCTTCTACCTTTAAGAGATAGCACACGGTATTTATCATGCCGCGAATTGCTGGAGTGTCTTGTAACTGAACAGTATGGTGCATACGACGCAAGCCTAAACCTTTTACAGTTGCTTTATGCGCCTCAATACGGCCAATAGTACTTTTAACTAACGTCACCTTAATAGGTGTTGTAACTTTTTGTGTTTTAGCCATGATTTAGCCTCTAATTTCTTCAACTGATTTACCGCGCTTTGCTGCAATCTCAGCTGGTGTATTCATTGACTCCAAACCGTTCAATGTTGCACGAACTAAGTTATATGGATTGGTTGAACCAATGCATTTAGCTACTACGTTAGTCACACCCATTACTTCGAAAATTGCGCGCATTGCTCCACCAGCAATAATTCCAGTACCTTCTGAAGCTGGTTGAATAAATACTTTAGCTGCTCCATGCACACCCGTTACAGCGTGATGCAATGTACCGTTTGTTAAATTAATTTTTAACATACCGCGACGCGCTTCATCCATTGCTTTTTGTACAGCAACTGGCACTTCACGCGCTTTACCTTTACCCATACCCACAGCGCCATCACCATCACCAACTACTGTAAGAGCTGCAAAACTCATAATTCGACCACCTTTTACCGTTTTACTTACACGATTAACTGCAATCATTTTTTCGCGCAAACCATCAGTCTGCTGCTGTTGCTGTTCCATTTCTCTCGCCATCATTAACCTCTTTAGCAATCAGACCAATTAGAAGGACAAGCCGTTTTCGCGAGCGGCATCAGCCAACGCTTTAATACGACCATGATATTTATAACCTGAACGGTCAAAAGCCACGACAGTAACACCTGCTTTAACTGCTTTCTCTGCAATCAACTTACCGATTACAGCTGCAGCTTCTACGTTGCCACCGTTTTTCAATTTCTTACGAACGTCTGCTTCTACCGTTGAGGCGCTAACAATAACATTACCGCCAGATGCATCAATAATTTGAGCATAAGTATGCGTATTAGTACGATGCACACTCAGACGAGTAACTTTTAGCTCTGCAATTTTGGCACGGGTTTTACGTGCACGACGCAAGCGATTATTTACGTTGTTCATTTTTTAAGCCTTATTTCTTTTTGGTTTCTTTAATTGCAACTACTTCATCAGCGTAACGAACACCCTTGCCTTTATATGGCTCTGGCGCGCGGTAGGCCCGAATCTGTGCAGCAACCTGGCCAATCACCTGCTTGTCAACACCAGTTAACAGAATTTCTGTTGGTGTAGCAGTTGCCACAGTCACGCCAGCTGGCATTTTGTGGTTGATTGGGTGTGAATAACCTAATTCTAAGTTTAATACAGCACCTTGTGCAGCAGCTTTGTAACCAACACCAACAAGTGTTAATTTACGAGTAAAGCCTTCTGAAACACCTTTAACCATATTAGCTACTAAAGCACGTAATGTACCAGACATTGCACGCGAATGACGTGCATCGCTAGATGCTTGAAACGTAATAGTTTCGCCTTCGCGCTTTAACACTACAGCACTAGTTAATGGATGAGACAATTTACCTAACGGACCGCTGACATCAATTGAATTAGCACTTAGTAGCACTTCAACTTTAGCCGGAATAGCGACTGGATTTTTAGCAACACGTGACATTTGCTTCTCCTTAAGCCACTACGCAGAGCACTTCACCACCGATACCGGCAGCTTGAGCTTTACGATCTGTCATTACACCCTTAGATGTAGACATAATTGTCACACCAAGACCATTCATTACTTTAGGAATCTCTTGAGATCCTTTGTATACACGCAAACCTGGCTTGCTAATACGCTGTATACGCTCAATTACTGGGCGACCCGCATAATATTTCAAGCTAATGGTTAAAGTAGCTTTACTACCTTCAGTTTGAACTGCAAAATCTTCTACATAACCTTCTTCTTTAAGGACGCTTGCAATAGCAGTCTTAACATTTGAAGATGGCATAGTAACAACCGATTTATTGACCATTTGCGCATTACGAATACGCGTCAACATGTCGGCAATTGGATCACTCATACTCATAGCTATTCCTCCTATTACCAGCTGGCTTTAGTGACGCCTGGCACTTGGCCACTCATCATTAAATCGCGCAATTTACTACGCCCAATACCGAATTTACTAAACACACCACGCGGGCGACCAGTTAAAGCACAACGATTACGAAGACGTACTGGGCTTGAGTTGCGTGGAAGCGCTTGGAATTTCATGCGCGCTTCGAAACGACTTTCAGCAGTAGCAGTTACATCATTCATTGCCGCTTCTAATGCAGCACGTTTTACAGCGAATTTACTTACAGTTGCGCGACGCTTGATTTCGCGTTCTGTCATACAGGTTTTAGCCATAACTTAACCTCTGAAAGGAAAACTAAACGCAGCAAGCAAAGCTTTTGCCTCTTCATCCGTTTTCGCAGTAGTTGTAATAGTGATATTCATCCCGCGAATTGCATCGATTTTATCGTATTCAATTTCAGGGAAAATGATTTGCTCTTTAACACCCATGTTGTAATTACCACGACCGTCAAATGATTTAGCAGAAATACCGCGGAAGTCACGAATACGTGGAATAGCAACAGTCACTAAACGATCCAAGAACTCGTACATGCGTTCACGACGTAAAGTAACTTTACATCCAACTGGATAATCATCGCGAATTTTAAATGCAGCCACTGATTTTTTAGCTTTAGTAACAATTGCTTTTTGACCAGCAATTTTTTCCATATCGCCTACAGCGTGATCCATTACCTTTTTATCTGCAACCGCTTCACCAACACCCATATTAAGAGTAATCTTATCAATACGAGGCACCTGCATTACTGAAGTGTAACCAAATTGCTCAGTCATAGATTTAACTACTGAGTCTTTATAAAAATCTTTTAAGCGCGCCATAATTCTTCCTATGCGTCCACTGCTTCGCCATTAGATTTGAATACGCGAATTTTGCGACCATCATCCAATGTCTTAAAGCCTACGCGATCACCTTTTTGTGTCGCACTGTTAAATAAAGCAACATTTGAAATGTCTAATGGCATTTCTTTAGCAATGATGCCGCCAGCGATACCTTTCATAGGATTAGCTTTTGCATGCTTCTTAACTAGGTTAAGACCCTCTACAACAACATGTCCAGAATCAAGAATACCAATAACCGCACCTTGCTTACCTTTATCTTTGCCGGTATTTAGGATGACCAAATCACCCTTACGAATTTTATTCATGTGAGCTCCTACAACACTTCTGGTGCTAATGAAACGATTTTCATGAATTTTTCAGTACGCAATTCACGTGTTACTGGCCCAAATATGCGGGTACCAATCGGTTCAAGTTTATTATTTAACAGAACTGCAGCATTGCTGTCGAACTTAACTAAAGAGCCGTCTGGACGACGAACGCCTTTAGCAGTACGCACAACAACCGCACTGTATACTTCGCCTTTTTTCACGCGACCACGTGGGGCAGCATCTTTGATGCTCACCTTAATGATGTCGCCGATACCGGCATAACGACGCTTAGAACCACCTAACACTTTAATGCATTGCACAGAGCGCGCACCAGTGTTGTCGGCAACTTCTAGCCGAGATTGCATTTGAATCATGAGATAAACTCCAACTTAATCCGTTAAAACCAACACCAGCCATTTTTAACTGTAAATAGAATTTACAGTTAACACGGCCGATAGACCCGGTCAGTATTGGGGTGAGAGCTATGACTTACTTATAAGAATAAGTCGCTCACCTGAATAGCCAAACATTATAACTTGCCATACCTTATTACGCAATTACTATTACTAATAATTGCGTAACATTTGAAACTTAAGCTGTCTTTACAACCCAAGCTTTAGTTTTAGACAATGGGCGACTTTCAACGATAGTCACCAAATCACCTTCTTTACAGCTATTGGTCTCATCATGCGCGTGAAACTTCTTAGATTGTCGCACTACTTTACCAATTAAAGGATGTTTAACTTTACGCTCAACCAGCACCGTAACAGTTTTATCCATTTTATCACTTGTTACGCGGCCAGTTAAGCTACGCACTACTTTAGTCGTTTCAGTCATCATTATGCCTGCTTCGCTTTCTCAGCCAATACAAGCTTTACACGCGCTACATCTTTGCGTACTTTGCCTAGCTGATCTACTTTAGATAATTGTTGAGTAGCCACTTGCATGCGGAGTGAAAATTGCGCACGTCGCAATTCAATCAACTCTGCATTTAACTCTTCAACGCTTTTTGCTCTTAAATCGGTTGCTTTCATTTCTAGCTCCCTATCTGACGTGTCATGAATGTCGTTTCAATTGGCAGCTTAGCGGCTGCCAAACGGAACGCTTCACGCGCAAGTTCTTCACTCACACCGTCCATTTCATATAACATTTTACCTGGCTGAATTTGGGCAACGTAGAACTCTGTACTACCTTTACCATTACCCATACGCACTTCAGCTGGTTTTTTAGAAATTGGTTGATCTGGGAATATACGAATCCACACACGACCGCCACGTTTAATATGACGCGTCATCACGCGGCGAGCCGCTTCAATTTGACGTGCAGTTAAACGACCACGACCGATGGCCTTTAATCCAAAATCACCAAAACTTACTTTATTACCCGTAGTTGCAATGCCTTTGTTGCGGCCTTTTTGCATCTTACGATATTTTTGTCTAGACGGTTGTAGCATCTTTAGCCCTCGGCTTTCTTACTTTTTTCTCTGGCTCAACAACTGGTGCTGCAGTAGCGCCAATAGGAGTCGGGGTATTGCCCGCGAAAATCTCACCTTTAAAAACCCAAACTTTAATACCGATAATACCGTAGGTTGTTAAAGCCTCAGCAACACCGTAATCAATGTCTGCACGCAATGTATGTAATGGCACTCTACCTTCACGGTACCATTCAGTACGCGCAATTTCGATACCATTCAAACGACCTGAACTCATAATTTTGATTCCTTGAGCACCCAGACGCATTGCATTTTGCATTGCACGCTTCATGGCACGACGGAACATCACACGTTTTTCAAGCTGTTGAGCAATCGATTGTGCAATCAACGTTGCATCAATTTCAGGCTTACGAACCTCTTCAATGTTAAGGTGAACAGGCACGCCCATTAAACCTTGTAAAGAAGCACGTAAAGACTCGATGTCTTCACCTTTTTTACCGATTACCACACCAGGACGCGCGCTGTAAATTGTGATTTTTGCGTTCTTTGCAGGACGCTCAATTAAAATACGGCTAACCGCTGCACTGGCTAATTTTTTGTTTAAGAACTCACGTACTTTAATGTCGCCTTGCAACATTGCAGGAAAGTTCTTGCTGTTGGCATACCAACGTGAGGACCAATTTTTTTGGACACTCAGACGGAAACCAATTGGATGAATTTTCTGACCCATATCTTATCCCTTAATTTCCGACTGTCACGTGAATGTGACAGGTTGGTTTAGTAATACGTCCCGCTCTACCTTTTGCGCGAGGTCGAATACGTTTAAGCACAATGCCTTTATCAACATAAATTGAAGTTACTTTCAATTCGTCAATATCAGCGCCATTGTTATGTTCAGCGTTAGCAATTGCTGAATCAAGCACCTTCTTAATTATTTCAGCACCTTTTTTAGGTGTAAACATCAAGATGTTGAGTGCGTGATCCACTTTCTTACCACGAACAAGGTCTGCCACCAATCTAGCTTTTTGCGGAGAAAGATGAACGCCTTTTAATATTGCAGATACTTGCATCATCAGCTCCTATTTCTTAGCTTTTTTGTCGGCTGCATGACCTTTGAATGTACGTGTTAACGCAAATTCTCCGAGCTTGTGACCTACCATGTTTTCAGAAATCAACACTGGAATGTGTTGCTTACCATTATGAATTGCAATAGTAAGACCAATAAAATCTGGGAAAATTGTAGAACGACGCGACCAAGTCTTAATTGGTTTACGATCGCGACTTGCAGCCGCAACTTCTACTTTTTTAGCCAAATGACCATCAATAAATGGACCTTTTTTAAGTGAACGTGCCATAAATTACCTTACGCCTCTCGGACGACGACTAATACGCATATTATCTGTACGTTTACTACTACGTGTTCGATAACCCTTAGTTTTAACACCCCATGGGCTTACTGGATTCATACCAGCTGCTGTACGGCCTTCACCACCACCGTGCGGGTGATCAACTGGGTTCATTACCACACCGCGAACGGTTGGGCGAACACCACGCCAGCGCATAGCACCAGCTTTACCGATTGAGCGCAGTGAATGCTCCTCATTACCTACTTCACCTAAAGTTGCCATACAATCAACATGTACGCGACGAACTTCACCTGAACGTAAACGCAATTGAGCATAAGAACCCTCGCGCGCTAGCAATTGTACTGATGTACCTGCTGAACGGGCAATTTGCGCACCCTTACCTGGCTGCAATTCGATACAATGAATTGTACTACCTACTGGAATGTTACGTAGTGGCATTGCGTTTCCTACTTTAATAGGCGCTTCAGAACCACTAATTAATTGCATACCAGCACTTACGCCACGTGGAGCAATTATGTAACGACGCTCACCATCAGCATAACAAAGCAAAGCAATGTGTGCTGTACGGTTTGGATCATATTCAATATGTTCAACTGTTGCTGGAATACCAATCTTATTACGACGGAAGTCAATTAAACGATAATGCTGCTTATGACCACCACCTTGGTGACGGGTTGTAATGCGACCATTATTATTACGGCCTGCATTTCTACTTTGACTCTCCAACAGCGGTGCGTGTGGTTTACCTTTATAAAGGTCAGGTGTTACCACCTTAACTACACCACGACGACCCGGGGACGTTGGCTTGACTTTAACTAATGCCATCTCATCTCTCCTTATTCGGCCGCTGCGAAGTTAATTTCTTGACCAGGCTTCAAGCTTACATAAGCTTTTTTCCAGTCTTTACGCTTGCCCATACCTTTGCCAGCGCGCTTTGTTTTGCCTTCTACATTAATTGTAGCTACCTTTTCAACTTCAACCTTAAAAACCAACTCGACGGCTGCCTTGATTTCAAGTTTAGTTGCATCAGTACGCACTTTAAAAGCAATTTGCTGATGCTTATCAGCAATATAAGTCGCTTTTTCAGTAATCTGTGGAGCTAAAATTACCTGTAATAAACGATCTTGAGTTTTAGTAATGGCGCTCATCATGCTAGCATCTCCTCAAGTTTTTTCACGGCAGCAACTGTTGCCACCACGTTTGGGAAACGCACTAGACTGACTGGGTCAGCAAATTGCGCTTCTACCACCATCACATTAATGAGGTTACGAGAAGATAGATATAAATTCTCATCGAAGCTATCAGTCAACACTAAAACGCCACCTTCATAACCTAAATTCTTGATTTTTTCAGCAAAAGCTTTAGTTTTAGGTGTTGTAACAACAAACTCTTCAACCACATTCAAACGGTCTTGACGTACCAACTCAGATAAAATCGTTTGCATACCTGCACGGTAAGCTTTACGGTTAATTTTATGACTGAAGTTCTCAAGCGGTGAACTTGGGAATGCTCGGCCGCCTCCACGCCAGATTGGGCTAGACGTCATACCTGCACGCGCATTACCCGTTCCTTTTTGTGCGTATGGCTTATGCGTAGTATGCGCAACATTACCACGACCCTTTTGTGCACGTGTTGCTGTACGGGCATTCGCCATGTAAGCTACAACCACTTGATGCACTAAAGCTTCGTTAAACTCGCGACCAAAAGTTTCCTCAGAAACAGTTACGCCTTTTTTAACAGCCTTGCCATTTTTATCTTGTAATTTCAATTCCATTATTTCATCCCCTTCTGAAGCTTAGCTTTAATAGCCGGACGAACAACAACATCGCCGCCTTTAGAACCAGGGATTGCACCTTTAATCAACAATAGGTTACGCTCAACATCAACACGAACGATTTCTAGATTTTGTGTAGTGACTTTAGTTGCACCTAAATGACCAGGCATACGCTTACCAGGGAATACTCGACCTGGATCTTGTGCCATACCAATAGAACCAGGTACGTTATGTGATTTAGAGTTACCGTGAGAAGCACGGTTAGACTTAAAGTGATGGCGCTTAATTGCACCAGCAAAGCCTTTACCTAAAGAAATACCAGTCACGTCCACTATTTGACCTGCTTGAAAAATATCAACAGTGATATTTGCACCTGCAGTGTAATTAGCTATAACATCACCAGTCACTGGGAATTCATGTATACCAGCACCTGCAGCAGAACCTGTCTTGGCATAATGCCCAGTCAGTGCACTGTTAATGCGGCTAGCACGACGTGTACCGTAAGCAACTTGAAGGCCTGTATAGCCATCGCTTGCGATCGTCTTGATCTGTGTCACACGGTTAGGCACAACTTCCAACACGGTTACTGGGACGCTTGCGCCATCCTCAGTAAACACGCGGGTCATACCCACCTTGCGACCAATAAGCCCTAAGCTCATGATCGTATCCTTATTATTTAGTTAAAAAGCCGATTACAATTGACCGACTTCTGTGAAAGAGCGCGGATTATACCGAACTCCAGATTTCTTTACAAGTACTGCTTTACAACTTGTTAAAACAAAAATTATAGTTTGATTTCAACATCAACACCAGCTGGCAAATCTAGCTTCATTAATGCATCAACTGTTTTGTCTGTTGGATCAACAATATCCATCAAGCGTTGGTGTGTACGAATCTCAAACTGATCACGTGAAGTTTTATTTACATGTGGTGAACGTAAAATATCAAAGCGCTCAATACGTGTAGGCAATGGCACTGGACCCTTTACCACTGCGCCTGTACGTTTGGCAGTTTCTACGATTTCTTGAGCAGACTGATCAATCAAACGATAATCAAAAGCTTTAAGACGGATGCGAATTTTTTGTGTTGACATTTTTTACTGCCTTTCATATTTACTGCTTTTCAAAGAGCGAAGCGGCAGAGTTCACTCTGCCGCTTAAGAAACTACAAATTACTATTAAATAATCCTTATGATGACAATCATCTATTCGATGATTTTAGCCACTACACCAGCACCCACAGTACGACCACCTTCACGAATCGCGAAGCGTAAGCCATCCTCCATCGCAATCGGTGCGATTAAAGTCACTGTGATTGATACGTTATCACCTGGCATCACCATTTCTGTACCTGCTGGTAACTCTACTGCGCCTGTTACATCCGTAGTACGGAAGTAAAATTGTGGGCGGTAGCCGTTGAAGAATGGCGTGTGACGGCCACCTTCATCTTTACCTAACACATAGATTTCTGCTGTGAATTTTGTATGTGGTTTGATAGAGCCTGATTTAGACAATACTTGACCACGTTCGATGTCTTCACGTTTAGTGCCGCGTAATAGCACACCAACGTTGTCGCCTGCCATACCTTGGTCCAGTAGTTTGCGGAACATTTCAACACCAGTACAGATGGTTTTAACCGTTGGTTTGATACCAACAATTTCAATTTCATCACCAACTTTTACAATGCCACGCTCAATACGACCTGTTACTACAGTACCGCGACCTGAGATAGAGAATACATCTTCTACTGGCATTAAGAATGTACCGTCAATAGCACGTTCTGGCATTGGGATGTAGTTATCTAATGCGTCTGCTAGTTTGAAAATCGCTGGTTCGCCATATTCTGATTGGTCACCTTCTAATGCTAATTTAGCTGAACCAATGATGACTGGTGTATCGTCACCTGGGAAGTCGTATTTGCTGAGCAATTCACGGATTTCCATTTCAACGAGTTCTAGCAATTCCTTGTCATCAACCATGTCGGCTTTGTTCATGAACACGACAATGTATGGCACGCCTACTTGGCGAGCTAACAGGATGTGTTCACGTGTTTGTGGCATTGGACCGTCAGCTGCTGAACATACTAGAATAGCGCCGTCCATTTGCGCTGCACCAGTAATCATGTTTTTTACATAGTCAGCGTGGCCTGGGCAGTCTACGTGTGCGTAGTGACGGTTTGCTGTTTCGTATTCTACGTGCGCAGTATTAATAGTAATACCACGTGCTTTTTCTTCTGGCGCTGCGTCAATTTGATCGTAAGCTTTTGCTTCACCACCGAATTTTTTAGACAGAATTGTCGTAATCGCTGCTGTTAATGTTGTTTTACCATGATCCACGTGGCCAATCGTGCCTACGTTGACGTGCGGTTTGGTACGTTCGAATTTACCTTTTGCCATTTAGTTTTCCTTTAAATTCAATATATAAAGTGCTTATTACTTTTTGTTCATAATGGCTTCAGCCACATTTCTTGGTGCTTCTGTGTAATGCTTAAATTCCATGCTATAGCTTGCACGACCTTGCGACAATGAGCGCACAGTTGTAGAGTAGCCAAACATCTCAGCTAATGGCACTTCGGCACGTAGCACTTTACCTGTTGCATTGTCTTCCATACCTTGAATCATGCCACGACGAGATGACAAGTCACCCATAATGTCGCCCATGTAATCTTCAGGTGTTTCAACTTCCACAGCCATCATTGGCTCTAGCAAGATTGGATCTGCCTTACGCATGCCATCTTTAAAACCAATTGAGGCAGCCATTTTAAATGCATTTTCGTTCGAATCAACGTCATGGTATGAACCATCGAACAAGGTCACTTTAACATCAACCACTGGGAAGCCAGCCAATACGCCAGATGGAATTGTTTCGCGCAAACCTTTTTCTACCGCAGGAATAAACTCGCGAGGCACTGTACCACCTTTAATCGCATCAATAAACTCAAATCCCTTACCTGGTTCATTTGGCTCCATTATTAGCCACACGTGACCATATTGACCTTTACCACCAGACTGCTTAACAAATTTACCTTCAACTTCAACTTTCTTTTTAATCGCTTCACGGTATGCCACTTGTGGCGCACCAACATTAGCTTCAACGTTAAATTCACGACGCATACGATCAACTAAAATTTCAAGATGCAACTCACCCATACCAGAAATAATAGTTTGGTTAGTTTCCTCATCAGTTTTAACACGGAATGAAGGATCTTCTTGCGCCAATCGATTTAAAGCAACACCCATTTTTTCTTGGTCAGCTTTTGTTTTAGGTTCAACTGCAACGTGAATTACTGGCTCAGGGAATATCATACGCTCAAGAATAATTTCTTCATTCACGCTACATAAAGTATCACCAGTAGTCGCCTCTTTCAAACCGATGGCAGCAGCAATATCACCTGCACGAACCTCGGTTAAAGGCTCACGTGTATTTGCGTGCATTTGCACGATACGGCCGATACGTTCTTTTTTACCCTTAATTGGATTGTAAACAGTATCTCCTGCATTAATAACGCCTGAATAAACTCGGAAGAAAATCAATTGACCAACAAACGGGTCCGTCATAATCTTGAAAGCCAATGCGGAGAATTTCTCGTCATCAGAAGCCTTAAGACGAATTTCATTGCCATCGCCGTCCTCAGCTTTAGTTGGCGGAATGTCTGTTGGAGCAGGCATTAACTCAACAACTTTATCCAACATCGCTTGAACACCTTTGTTTTTGAAAGCTGAACCACAGACCATCGGCACAATCTCAAAAGCAATAGTACGAATGCGCAAACCAGCCATGATTTCTTCTTCAGTTAAATCACCCTCTTCAAGGTATTTATTCATTAACTCTTCGTTAGCTTCAGCAGCAGCTTCAACCATGTTTTCACGCCACTTATCACATTCAGCTTTTAAGTCAGCTGGAATTTCACGATAATCAAACTTCATGCCCTGTGAAGCTTCATCCCAATAAATGGCTTTCATTTTGATAAGGTCGACTACACCTTCGAACTTTTCTTCTGCGCCAATAGGCACTTGCAATGGGATTGGATTTGCTTTTAGACGTGCACGCATTTGATCGTACACTTTAAAGAAGTTTGCACCAGCACGGTCCATTTTATTCACGAACGCTAAACGCGGTACCTTGTATTTATTTGCTTGACGCCATACAGTTTCAGACTGAGGTTGCACCCCACCCACAGCGCAATACACCATACATGCACCATCAAGCACACGCATTGAACGCTCTACTTCAATCGTAAAGTCAACGTGGCCTGGAGTATCAATAATATTAATACGATGTTGATCGAATTGACCAGCCATACCTTTCCAGAAGCAAGTAGTTGCTGCGGAAGTAATAGTAATACCACGCTCTTGCTCTTGTTCCATCCAGTCCATTGTTGCAGCACCATTGTGCACTTCACCAATTTTGTGGTTTACGCCTGTGTAAAACAAGATGCGTTCAGTCGTTGTAGTTTTTCCTGCATCAATGTGCGCAGAAATACCAATGTTACGATAGCGTTCAATAGGAGTTATACGAGCCACGGCTATTACCTTTACTTAATATTATTGCTTAAATTCTTAAAGAGCGATACAGATGGCCTAAGCACTAACTTAGGCCAACCAAACAACATTCAAATATTAGAATCTGAAATGTGAGAATGCTTTATTCGCTTCCGCCATACGGTGAACTTCCTCACGTTTTTTCATTGCTGAACCACGACCTTCAGAAGCTTCAGTTAATTCAGCCGCTAAACGCAAGCCCATTGACTTTTCACCACGTTTACGCGCCGCATCACGCATCCAACGCATAGCCAAAGCACTACGACGATTAGGACGCACTTCAACTGGCACTTGATAGTTAGCACCACCAACGCGTCGGCTTTTAACTTCAACTAAAGGACGTAAGTTTGTTAGCGCAAGGGTAAACACCTCCAAAGCATCTTTACCAGTTTTAGCTGTAATTTGATCAAACGCACCGTATAAAATACGCTCTGCAACAGATTTTTTACCACCTGTCATTAGTACGTTTACAAATTTTGACACTTCTTGACTTCCAAATTTAGGATCTGGAAGAATGTTGCGCTTGGGGACTTCTCTACGTCTTGGCATTATTTTCTCTATTCTTAATATGTTTTGCTAGCAACTACACGAGCAAGGCTTTTGGTAAGCCGCTGTTGATTAAATTTAACTACTAAATCCACTTAAAATTATTTTGCTTTAGCTTCTTTAGGACGCTTAGCTCCGTATTTAGAACGTGACTGCTTACGATCTTTAACACCTGCTGTATCCAAGCTACCACGCACCATATGGTAACGCACACCCGGCAAATCCTTTACACGGCCGCCACGCAATAGCACAACACTATGCTCTTGCAAGTTATGGCCTTCACCACCGATATAGCTAATAACTTCGTAGCCATTGGTCAAGCGTACTTTTGCAACTTTACGCAAAGCTGAGTTAGGCTTTTTAGGTGTAGTGGTATAAACACGCGTACAAACACCACGTTTTTGTGGGCATGATTCAAGCGCCGGCACTTTACTTTTTGTCACCACTTTAGCGCGTGGCTTACGTATTAACTGATTGATGGTTGGCATTGCCTATAACCTCTAATAATGTTTTTAAATTCTTGCACTTCTAAATACACTTGTACTTCAAAATATAAAGCACAGCCAGAATAGCCTATATCATTGATTGACAATTTAGCTATTCTGAAAAACCAAGCATTCTATTTAGCCTTGCATTTTTTGTCAAGGCTTTATATAAGATGTACCTTATTTGATTTATTCTGCTGCGACCTCACCGACTACTTCTACTACCGCTTCTTCCCCATTTGTAAATAGTGCTTCAGCTGGAATTTCTTTAACTGAGACCCCACCTGCAATCGCGGCACCCTTACGTGCATCGTGGTATGCCAAACCAGTACCTGCTGGAATTAACCGTCCAACAATCACATTTTCTTTCAACCCACGAAGTTCATCACGTTTGCCTAAAATAGCTGCTTCAGTTAGAACACGAGTTGTTTCCTGGAATGATGCCGCTGAAATAAACGAATCAGTTGATAATGATGCTTTGGTAATACCGAGCAATACATATTCAAATTCAGCAGGGCGTTGATTCAGTGCTATTACAGCCTCATTTTTAGCTAATAAATCTGCACGCTCAACTTGCTCACCCATAATGAAGCTTGTATCCCCAGCATCCGTCACACGAACACGACGCAACATTTGACGCACAATCACTTCAATATGCTTATCGTTAATTTTAACGCCTTGTAAACGGTATACATCTTGCACTTCATCGATAATGTAGCGTGCTAGCGCCTCGCGACCTTGTAAGCGTAAAATGTCTTGTGGTTCGGCTGGGCCGTCCACGATGGTTTCACCTTTAGTCACCACTTGGCCGTCATGCGCCGTTACGTGTTTATCCTTAGGAATTAAGAATTCACTGGTAATCCCATCTAAATCAGTAATCACCAAACGTTGTTTACCCTTAGTATCCTTACCAAATGAAACAGTACCAGTCACTTCAGCCAACATGCCAGCATCTTTTGGTGAACGCGCTTCGAACAACTCCGCCACGCGTGGAAGACCCCCGGTAATATCACGTGTTTTAGATGACTCTTGTGGAATACGCGCGATTACTTCACCAACACCTACCTCTTGACCATCTTTAACAGTAATAATACAACCCAATTGGAACGTAGTATTCACTGACTGTTCACTACCAGTAATTTTCACTTCAACACCGTTTGCATCCAGCAATTTAACTTGTGGACGTAAGCCTTTAGTTTGGCCAGCACGTTGTTTAGGATCAATCACCACCAATGATGACAATCCAGTAACATCATCAATTTGCTTTGCAACAGTAATGCCTTCTTCCACGTTTTCAAATTTAATTTGACCCGTGTATTCAGTAATAATTGGACGAGTATGCGGATCCCATGTTGCAATCGCTTGACCCGCCTTTACTGATTTACCGTCAGTAATTTGCAATGTTGCACCGTATGGTACTTTATGGCGCTCACGCTCACGGCCGTTTTCATCAGCAATAATCACTTCACCATTTCGTGAAATCACCACTTGCTCATTACGCGCATTCGTTACGTAACGCATCGTAGAAGTGAAGTTCAACACACCGTTAGATTTACCTTCAACCTGCGACACTGAAGCCGCACGCGACGCTGCACCACCAATGTGGAACGTGCGCATAGTTAACTGTGTACCCGGTTCTCCAATCGATTGTGCCGCGATTACACCAACTGCCTCACCCATGCTAATCAATTTACCGCGGCCTAGGTCACGACCATAACATTTAGCACAGATACCATAACGTGTGTCACATGTCAGCGCTGTACGAACTTTTACTTCATCGATGCCAAGCGCATCAATATGCTCTACTTCATCCTCAGTCAGCAAAGTTCCCGCTGAGTATATGACTTCCTGTGTTTCGGGATTAATTACATCAAGCGCTGCTGTGCGACCTAGAATACGATCATGCAACGGCTCAATCACTTCACCACCTTTTACCAGGGCTTTAGTAACCAATCCGTCTGTTGTACCGCAATCATGTTCAGTCACAACTAGGTCTTGCGTTACATCCACTAAACGACGTGTTAAATAACCTGAGTTCGCAGTTTTCAACGCAGTATCGGCTAGACCCTTACGAGCACCGTGAGTTGAAATAAAGTATTGCAACACGTTTAGGCCATCACGGAAGTTCGCTTTAATTGGTGTTTCAATAATAGAACCATCCGGTTTCGCCATTAAACCGCGCATACCAGCTAACTGACGTATTTGCGCTGCAGAACCGCGTGCACCAGAGTCGGCCATCATGTAAATCGCATTAAACGATTCTTGACGTAACACTTTACCCGCTTTGTCTTTTACTTGTTTGCCATCAGCATCCAATACATCTTCTTCTTTAAGTTGCTTCATCATGGCATCGGCAACTTTATCGCTTGCACGACCCCAGATATCGACCACTTTGTTGTAGCGTTCGCCATGAGTAACCAAACCTGAAACGTACTGATCCTCAATCTCTTTCACTTCAGATTCAGCTGCTGCAATCAACGCACCTTTTTCTTTTGGCACCAGCATGTCGTTAATACTAATAGAAATACCAGCCTTAGTTGCATATGAATAACCTGCATCTTTTAGCTTATCAGCAAAAATAACTGTTTCGCGGATTCCCACTTTACGGAATGAAGCATTGATTAACTTAGAAATCTCTTTCTTTTTCAAAGCTTTATCAAGGTTGCTGTACGCTAAACCAGCAGGAAGAATTTGTGACAATAATGAACGACCAACCGTTGTTTCATAACGATTAGTTTTTTCAGTTTTAACACCATCTAAATCCAACTCATACTCTTTAATACGCACGGTAATCTTTGCATGAATATCAATTAAACCTTGGTCAAACACCCGCTGTACTTCGCTTACATCTGCAAAGCGCATGCCTTCACCACGTGCAGCAACCCTTTCACGCGTCATGTAGTAAAGACCCAGCACGATATCTTGTGAAGGCACGATAATTGGCTCACCATTTGCAGGTGAAAGCACATTATTAGATGCCAGCATTAAAGTACGTGCTTCCATTTGCGCTTCTAGCGACAATGGAACGTGAACAGCCATTTGGTCACCATCGAAGTCGGCGTTGAATGCCGCGCAGACGAGTGGATGCAATTGGATTGCTTTACCTTCGATCAAAATAGGTTCGAACGCTTGAATACCTAAACGGTGCAATGTTGGCGCACGATTAAGTAAAACTGGGTGCTCGCGGATGACATCCTCAAGAATATCCCAAACTTCTGGTCCTTCTTCTTCTACTTTTTTCTTCGCAGCTTTAATCGTAGTTGCAATACCTAACACTTCCAATTTATGAAAAATGAATGGTTTGAATAATTCCAAAGCCATTTTTTTAGGTAATCCACATTGATGCAATTTTAGTTGTGGACCTACCACAATCACTGAACGCCCTGAATAATCTACACGCTTACCCAACAAGTTTTGACGGAAACGACCGCCTTTACCTTTAATCATGTCAGCTAATGATTTTAATGGACGCTTGTTAGCACCTGTCATCACTTTACCGCGACGACCGTTATCTAACAGTGAATCCACAGCTTCTTGCAACATCCGCTTTTCGTTGCGTACGATAATTTCAGGTGCTTTTAACTCTAGTAAGCGTTTCAAACGGTTGTTACGGTTAATCACGCGACGATATAAATCGTTCAAATCTGAAGTTGCAAATCGACCGCCATCCAATGGCACCAATGGACGTAATTCTGGCGGTAACACTGGCAATATTTCTAAAATCATCCATTCTGGTTTGATGCCAGATTTCTGGAAGGCTTCTAACACCTTTAAGCGTTTAGCAATTTTTTTAATCTTCGCCTCAGAACCCGTTGCGCCTAGATCTTGGCGTAAAGTCGTGACTTCACGCTCAATATCCATGGTACGTAATAACTCACGCACCGCTTCAGCACCCATTACCGCGTTAAATTCGTCACCGTATTCTTCCACTTTTGCCAAATAGTCATCTTCAGTCAATAGCTGACCGCGCATTAGTGGTGTCATACCTGGATCAACCACGATGAATGCCTCAAAGTACAATACACGCTCGATATCACGCAAAGCGATATCCAATACCATACCTAAACGGCTTGGTAATGATTTCAAGAACCAAATATGCGCGACCGGTGACGCTAGGTCGATATGGCCCATGCGCTCACGACGTACTTTAGATAAAGTCACTTCAACGCCACATTTTTCGCAGATAACGCCGCGATGTTTTAGGCGTTTATATTTACCGCACAAGCACTCGTAATCTTTGATAGGGCCAAAAATTTTGGCACAGAACAAACCGTCGCGCTCAGGCTTGAAGGTACGGTAGTTTATAGTTTCTGGCTTTTTAACTTCACCATATGACCATGAACGGATTTTTTCAGGTGAAGCGAGTGCAATTTTAATAGCGTCGAACTCTTCTTCTTGCGTTACCTGTTTAAATAAGTCTAATAGAGCTTTCATGTGAATTCTCCTCCTTAATTTCTGTCTAGGTCAATGTCAATGGCAAGTGAACGAATTTCTTTCACTAACACGTTAAATGATTCAGGCATGCCCGCATCAATTTTGTGTTCGCCTTTAACAATATTTTCATATACTTTTGTACGGCCAGTGACGTCATCAGACTTCACTGTCAGCATTTCTTGTAATGTATATGAAGCACCATAAGCTTCTAGCGCCCAAACCTCCATCTCACCAAAACGCTGCCCACCGAATTGCGCTTTACCGCCCAGTGGTTGCTGCGTTACTAATGAATAAGGGCCAGTTGAACGTGCATGCATTTTGTCATCAACCAAGTGATGCAATTTCAGTACGTGCATATAACCAACAGTGACTGGGCGTTCAAATGCATCACCAGTACGACCATCAAACAATGTTACTTGCGTTTTGCCTGCATGGAATTGCAACTGCTTAGTTCGTACTGCATCGTCTGGATAAGCCAAGTCTAGCATTGCTCTAATGTCAGATTCTGCAGCACCATCAAACACTGGTGTTGCAAATGGCACACCATTAGTTAGATTACGAGCAAGCTCTAGCACTTCAGCGTCACTGAATGATTTAATGTCTTCTTTTTTACCTGTGCTGTCGTTGTAGATTTGCTCAAGGAATTTACGAACTTCAGCAACTTTAGCTTCTTCACGCAACATTTCATCAATACGCAAACCTAGACCCTTAGCAGCCCAGCCCAAGTGAACCTCTAAAATCTGACCGATGTTCATACGTGAAGGAACGCCTAGCGGGTTCAACACAATGTCCATTGGCGTGCCATCTGCCATGTGTGGCATATCTTCTACTGGGCAGATTTTTGAAATAACACCCTTGTTACCATGGCGTCCAGCCATTTTATCGCCTGGTTGAATGCGACGCTTAACAGCCAAGTAAACTTTAACCATTTTTTGAACACCAGCTGGCAATTCATCGCCTTGTGTTAGTTTACGTTTTTTCTCATCAAACTTGCTATCAAATGCAACACGCGCTTGCGCTAAACTGTCTTTCAACTGCTCTAATTGACGCGCTGTTTCTTCATCACTTAGGCGAATATCAAACCAGTCATAACGTCCAACTGAAGCTAAGTATTCTGCTGACAATATGTCACCTTTTTTCAGCTTGTTGGGGCCACCAGTAGCTGCTTTACCTTCAATCAAACGACGAATACGGCCGAATGCATCATCTTCAACAATACGCATTTGATCGGCAAGATCTGTTTTATAGTGCGCTAATTGATCATCAATAATTTGTTGCGCACGTGGATCGCGCTCCAATCCTTCACGTGTAAACACTTGTACGTCAATCACTGTGCCACTCATGCCTGATGGCACGCGTAGTGATGTATCTTTAACGTCAGAAGCTTTTTCACCGAAAATCGCACGTAGCAGTTTCTCTTCAGGGGTAAGTTGTGTTTCACCTTTTGGCGTTACTTTACCGACTAAAACATCGCCTGCTTCAACATCTGCTCCGATATAAATAATACCTACTTCATCTAAACGTCCTAACATGCGCTCGCTTAGGTTTGAAATATCCTGAGTAATTTCTTCGGCACCTAGTTTAGTATCGCGTGCTACAACTGTTAACTCTTCAATGTGAATTGAAGTATAACGGTCATCTGACACTACACGCTCAGAAATAAGAATTGAATCCTCGTAGTTATAACCATTCCAAGGCATAAAGCCTACTAACATATTTTGACCTAACGCTAGTTCACCCATGTCAGTTGAAGCGCCATCGGCAATCACGTCGCCACGAGCCAATTTATCACCTACGCGAACCAATGGACGCTGGTTAATATTTGTATTTTGGTTTGAACGTGTGTATTTGGTGAGATTATAAATATCAACACCCACTTCACCATCTTTGGCTTCATCATCGTTTACGCGAACAACGATACGGCCAGAATCGACGTAATCAACAACACCGCCGCGACGCGCTTGAACTGTTGTACCAGAGTCAACTGCCACTGTACGCTCAATACCTGTACCAACCACAGCTTTTTCAGCACGTAGGCATGGCACTGCTTGACGTTGCATGTTAGCACCCATCAAGGCACGATTCGCATCATCGTGTTCTAAAAATGGAATCAATGAAGCTGCAACAGAAACAATTTGACCAGGAGCCACGTCCATATACTGAACGCGATCTGGTTGCGTCATTGTGAACTCGTTGTGATGGCGTGATGAAATCAACTCTTCAACGAACATATTTTTAGCATCTAAGTCCGTGTTTGCTTGCGCAATCATGTACTGACTCTCTTCTATCGCTGAAAGGTAGTCAATCGTGCTTGAAACTTTATTGCCTTCAACACGGCGATAAGGTGTTTCTAAGAAGCCATATTCATTAGTACGTGCATATAGAGCCAGTGAGTTAATCAAACCAATGTTTGGCCCCTCTGGCGTTTCAATCGGACACATACGACCATAGTGGGTTGAGTGAACGTCACGCACTTCAAAACCTGCACGCTCTCGTGTCAAGCCACCTGGACCTAAAGCTGAAATACGACGTTTATGCGTAATTTCAGACAATGGATTGGTTTGATCCATAAACTGTGACAATTGGCTAGAGCCAAAGAATTCACGAATTGCGCTAGATACTGGTTTAGCGTTAATCAAATCATGTGGCATTAAGTTATCTGATTCAGCTTGTGACAGACGCTCTTTTACAGCACGTTCTACACGAACTAAGCCTGTGCGGAACTGGTTCTCTGCTAACTCACCAACTGAACGAATACGTCGATTACCTAAATGATCAATATCATCAATTTCGCCACGGCCGTTACGCAATTCAAGTAGTACGCCAATAACAGCAAGAATGTCATCATTTGAAAGAATGTATGCGCCTTCAGCTCCGCGTGCACCTTTTTCTTCGTAGAACTTACGCATCCAATTTGATTGGCGCTCTTCCGCTTTAACGGGGAATGCACGGCGATTAAACTTCATACGGCCGACGCGTGATAAATCATAACGGTCTTCGTTAAAGAATAAACCATTAAATAGCGCTTCAACCGAGTCTTCAGTTGGTGGCTCGCCTGGCCTCATCATCCGGTAAATAGCAACACGTGCGCTATATTGATCAGGGATTTCATCAATACGTAAAGTTTGTGAAATGTAATCACCATGATCTAAGTCATTAGAATAAAGAGTGCTAATTTGATTTATATTTGCATCAATTAGTTTTTCTAATAATGATTCTGTTATTTCATCATTGGCATTAGCAACTACTTCGCCTGTTTCTTTATCTACAATAGTGTTAGCAATTGCACGGCCTAAAATAAAGTCTTGGGGCACAGCAATTTTGCTTACACCAGCTTTTTCCATCTCGCGAATATGCTTAACTGTAATACGTTTGTCTTTAGCAACTAATACTTCACCGTCCTTGCCCACGATGTCAAATTTTGCCACTTCACCACGCAAGCGGTCTGGCACTAAGGTAAATTCAACTCCCTTAGCACTGATATTAAATGTATCAAAATCAAAAAATGTACCAATAATTTGTTCTGGAGTGAAACCAAGTGCTTTAAGCAGAATAGTCACAGGCATTTTACGGCGACGGTCGATACGGAAATACAAATAGTCTTTAGGGTCAAACTCGAAATCTAACCATGAACCACGGTAAGGAATAATACGTGCTGAAAATAGCAATTTACCTGAGCTATGTGTTTTACCACGGTCATGCTCAAAGAATACCCCTGGGCTACGATGCAATTGAGAAACAATGACACGCTCAGTTCCATTAATGACGAATGAGCCATTTTCAGTCATCAAAGGCAATTCACCCATGTAGACTTCTTGCTCTTTAACTTCTTTAATCGTTGGCTTTGAAGCTTCTTTATCCATGATGGTTAAACGTACTTTAACGCGCAATGGTGCGGCGAAAGTTAAACCACGTTGCTGACACTCTTTCACATCAAAAGGCTCAGCGCCCAATTGGTAGCTTACATAATCTAAACGCGCATTTCCTGAGTGACTGATTATAGGGAAAACAGAAGCGAAGGTTGATTGCAAACCATCCTCAGTACGTTTATCTGCAGGAATCTCAGCTTGCAAGAATGCTTTGTATGACTCAAGCTGCATAGCAAGTAGGTAAGGAATTTCTTGAACACTTTCGCGCTTAGCGAAACTTTTACGAAGGCGTTTCTTTTCGGTGAAGGAATAGCTCATTGCATCTCCTAATGTTTGAGGGCAGAAATTAAAATGCTCAATCTTCACTTAATAGCTTGAAAGCACTTTTATTTCTAACTTCATGTGTTAAAAATTTTTAAAAATTATAAAACCAGCTTAAATCTAAATTATTTTTTGCAAAGTTACATTTATCCATAGCTATAAACGGCGAAGGCTGACGGTCTCCCGTCAGCCTAGAACCATCAATTCAAGAATAAATTATTTGATTTCGCCAGTTGCACCAGCTTCAATCAGTTTTTTCAATGCTGCATCAGCATCAGCTTTGTTTACGCCTTCTTTTACAGCTTTAGGTGCACCATCAACTAAGTCTTTAGCTTCTTTTAAGCCTAAACCTGTTAATTCACGCACTGCTTTAATTGCACTAACTTTTTGCTCACCTGCTGTTAAAAGCATTACAGTAAATTCTGTTTGCTCAGCTGCTGCTGCTGGTGCAGCTGCACCGCCACCTGCAGCCACTGCTACTGCAGCTGCTGATACGCCAAACTTTTCTTCTATTTCTTTAATGAATGCTGTTAGATCTAACACTGACATGTTGCCTACTGCATCTAAAATATCTGCATTTGAAATTGCCATTTTGAATGTTCCTTAAAATTAAACTCTAAAAATTATATGTGGTTGATGAAGCCTAAGCAGCTTCTTTAGCATCACGAATTGCCGCCATCGCGCGTGCGAATTTAGTTGGCACTTCGTTGAGTGTACGTGCAAATTTAGCAAGCAATTCTTCACGACTCAATGTAGAAGCTAACGCTTGAACGCCCGCAACATCCATCAGTTGATTTGGGATTGCACCTGCTGTAATCACAAACTTCGCATTTGCTTTAGCGAAATTATTCATTACCTTTGCCGCCGCTACTGGGTCCGTTGAAATACCAAACACCAATGGACCAATCATGCTGTCAGATAATGCAGCGAATGGCGAACCATTAACCGCACGACGCACCAATGTATTTTTTAATACACGTAAATACACACCCGCATTTCGTGCTTCTGCACGCAATACAGTCATGTCAGCTACACCCATACCACGATACTCTGCAAGAACGATGGCTTGTGCATTAGCAACTTGTGCACTAACTTCAGCAACTACTGCTTTCTTTTCTGTAAGATTTAGACTCAAAGTCTTCTCCTTCCGTTAAAATCTCTCTTTTACCAATCAAAGTGATTGCTAAAAGAGAATCTGCTTTCAGCTCCATATACTTAAAATATTGTATAGTTACTAAAAACCATTTTACGGCGACCATTCACTAGGAGTTATTTTTCCTGTTTAGGGATACGCCATCTGCGTAGGATTTAGCAAGTTTAAGACAGAGGTTAAAACTAACTTCGCCTCTTCACCCATCTTAAAGCTACTTACATTAAGCCTTTTCAAGCACCTACGGTCTTTGATAACCTCACTGATATTCTCCGATTAAGCCTTTAAAGGCAAAATTTATGAAGATATCAATGAGCCCAAAGCCCTTTGTGGTTAAGCCTATTTATTAGACTTAACCATCATTCCAATTAAGCATACTCTGTATTTAAGCTACGAGAGTCGCTTGATCAACCCGCACGCCGGCACCCATAGTGCTTGATACTGATAATTTTTTAAGATAAACACCTTTAGTTGATGCTGGTTTCGCTTTATTTAATGCATCAACAAGCGCAACTAGATTGCCTTGTAATTGCTCAATCGTAAAAGATGCACGACCAATAGTGCAATGCACAATACCACCTTTATCAGTACGATATTGCACCTGGCCTGCTTTAGCGTTTTTCACTGCAGTAGCAGCATCAGGCGTAACAGTACCAACTTTCGGATTTGGCATTAAACCACGCGGGCCCAAAATTTGACCTAAAGCACCAACAATACGCATTGCGTCTGGTGTTGCGATTACAATATCAAAATCCATAACACCAGCTTTAACTTGCTCAGCTAAATCTTCAAAACCAACAACATCAGCACCAGCAGCTTTAGCTGCCTCTGCCTGAGCGCCTTGTGCAAAAACGGCAACACGAGTCGTTTTACCAGTACCGTTAGGTAATACTAGAGCTCCACGAACTAACTGGTCTGATTTACGTGCATCAATACCTAAATTGATAACAGCATCAACAGATTCATTGAATTTTGCTTTTGCATTTTCTTTAACCATCGTTAAGCCTTCAACAACAGCATACATTTTATTGCGATCTACTTTTGCGCGTAGTGCGTCAATTCTTTTAGCCATGTTATACACCCTCCACTTCAATACCCATGCTGCGAGCACTACCAGCAATGGTACGTACAGCAGCATCCATATCTGCTGCAGATAAGTCAGCACGCTTAGTGTTTACAATTTCTTCTGCTTGTGCGCGTGTGATTTTACCTACCTTATCGGTATGTGGACGTGGAGAACCTTTAGTAATACCAGCTGCTTTTTTAATCAAAATTGTAGCTGGTGGAGATTTCATCACGAAAGTGAAGCTCTTATCAGCAAATGCTGTTATTACTACAGGGATTGGCAAGCCAGGCTCAATACTCTGTGTTGCTGCGTTAAACGCCTTACAAAATTCCATAATATTTAAACCACGTTGACCTAATGCTGGACCAACTGGTGGACTTGGGTTGGCTTTGCCTGCGGGAATCTGCAGTTTAATGTAGCCAATGACTTTCTTTGCCATGGTATAACTCCTAATGTGGGTACAATCGCTAAATAAAATTTAGCTCCCCTGTTGATTTAATTCAAACTATTACCAATACAACTACTTACTAAACTTCTTTTTCAATCTGACTAAACTCTAGTTCCACCGGTGTTGAGCGGCCAAAAATAACCACTGAAACTCGCAATTTACTCTTCTCGTAATTAATATCTTCCACATTACCCGAAAAGTCTTTAAATGGACCATCAATAATTCGAACCGACTCACCTTTCTCAAAGGTAAGTTTTTGCGTTGGATTACTTTTACTTTCATCAATACGCTGTAAGATGATATCGACTTCTTTATCTTTAATTGGCGTAGGCTTTTGCGCACTACCACCAATAAATGCAGTCACGCGCGGTGTACTTTTAACTAAATGCCAGCTTTCATCCGTCATCGCCATTTGCACTAAAACATAGCCTGGATACAACTTGCGCTCTGAGATTGTTTTTTGGCCCGCTTTCATCTCTATCACTTCTTCAATAGGCACAAGAATTTGGCCAAATTGCTCCTGAAGACCGTTGCGGACAATGCGTTCTTCCAATCCCTTTTGTACGGATTTTTCAAATCCTGAAAAGGCTTGTACGGCGTACCATTTCATGCTCATTATGCGTTCCGCCCCATTAACCACTGCACCATATAAGCAAATCCAATATCTACAACTGCCAAGAATGCAGCCATTATGACCACCAACACAAATACAACCAATGTTGTTTGTACTGTTTCTTTACGCGTTGGCCATACCACCTTGCGTGCCTCATCTACTGCCTCGCCAATAAAGCCGAGTGACTGCTGGCCTATTGGCGTAGTCCAAAGCACTGCTGTGGCAGCACCCAGACCAGCTAACACAACGAGTATACGTAAAACTGTAGCCTTATCTGCAAGCAGGTAAAAGCCAGCGATACCTGCAACAAGTAGCAAAACCGCCACCAACAACTTAATTTTGTTGATCATAATTTACTTAATTAGCATTTACTTAAAATAGCGATTCAATTTAATAATTAAGTTTTCTTTTTAAAATTAGAAAACTAGAATTAAAAAACCATCACTCCAAATTTGGCAGGCCAAGAGGGTTTCGAACCCCCAACCCTCGGTTTTGGAGACCGATACTCTACCAGTTGAGCTATTGGCCTGTCGTTTACAACTGAAAAATTTACTAATACTAACTTTAAAATACAGCAAGCTACGCTAGTTAATAGCGTAGCTTGTTCGTTACAACAAAGTACTATTCGATGATTTTAGCCACTACACCAGCACCCACAGTACGACCACCTTCACGAATCGCGAAGCGTAAGCCATCCTCCATCGCAATCGGTGCGATTAAAGTCACTGTGATTGATACGTTATCACCTGGCATCACCATTTCTGTACCTGCTGGTAACTCTACTGCGCCTGTTACATCCGTAGTACGGAAGTAAAATTGTGGGCGGTAGCCGTTGAAGAATGGCGTGTGACGGCCACCTTCATCTTTACCTAACACATAGATTTCTGCTGTGAATTTTGTATGTGGTTTGATAGAGCCTGATTTAGACAATACTTGACCACGTTCGATGTCTTCACGTTTAGTGCCGCGTAATAGCACACCAACGTTGTCGCCTGCCATACCTTGGTCCAGTAGTTTGCGGAACATTTCAACACCAGTACAGATGGTTTTAACCGTTGGTTTGATACCAACAATTTCAATTTCATCACCAACTTTTACAATGCCACGCTCAATACGACCTGTTACTACAGTACCGCGACCTGAGATAGAGAATACATCTTCTACTGGCATTAAGAATGTACCGTCAATAGCACGTTCTGGCATTGGGATGTAGTTATCTAATGCGTCTGCTAGTTTGAAAATCGCTGGTTCGCCATATTCTGATTGGTCACCTTCTAATGCTAATTTAGCTGAACCAATGATGACTGGTGTATCGTCACCTGGGAAGTCGTATTTGCTGAGCAATTCACGGATTTCCATTTCAACGAGTTCTAGCAATTCCTTGTCATCAACCATGTCGGCTTTGTTCATGAACACGACAATGTATGGCACGCCTACTTGGCGAGCTAACAGGATGTGTTCACGTGTTTGTGGCATTGGACCGTCAGCTGCTGAACATACTAGAATAGCGCCGTCCATTTGCGCTGCACCAGTAATCATGTTTTTTACATAGTCAGCGTGGCCTGGGCAGTCTACGTGTGCGTAGTGACGGTTTGCTGTTTCGTATTCTACGTGCGCAGTATTAATAGTAATACCACGTGCTTTTTCTTCTGGCGCTGCGTCAATTTGATCGTAAGCTTTTGCTTCACCACCGAATTTTTTAGACAGAATTGTCGTAATCGCTGCTGTTAATGTTGTTTTACCATGATCCACGTGGCCAATCGTGCCTACGTTGACGTGCGGTTTGGTACGTTCGAATTTACCTTTTGCCATTGCTTCAGTCCTTTACAAAATTTTATTAACTATAAGTTTTATTAGAATTAATAAAACTTGTACACATTTTAAAGAAATACTATTATTAAACAGCTTTAAAAGCAGTCATGGTGCCCATGGCGGGAATCGGACCCGCGACCTCTCCCTTACCAAGGGAGTGCTCTACCACTGAGCCACATGGGCGCTAATTATTCAAAACACGCATCACAAACCATCTTGCAACTCGCGCTTGGAGCGGGCGACGAGACTCGAACTCGCGACATTCAGTTTGGAAAACTGAAGCTCTACCAGCTGAGCTACACCCGCGTACCTTTCTAAACCAACGCCAATAGGCTCTAACCATTACTACAATTACATTATTACAGCGCATTTATATGCGTTGAAACTACTTACAGAAACTATGGTGGAGGGGGAAGGATTCGAACCTTCGTACTCTGAGAGAACGGATTTACAGTCCGTCGCCTTTAACCACTCGGCCACCCCTCCAAACCGAACCCACGATTATGCTGATAATTTGACTTGCTGTCAAATGTATAAAAGGGTAAATATTTCAGAATTTGGTGCCGGATGTCGGAATCGAACTGACGACCTTCGCATTACAAGTGCGCTGCTCTACCAACTGAGCTAATCCGGCGTTTATTTGAGTTGCGTATTATACTGATATTTTGAAAAAAGTTAAGCTACTTTACGATAGTTAACGTAGGTTTTTTGTTATTTGTTTGTTTTAACTCACCAGACTTGGGTTCAGCACCTATTTTACTTGCCCCTTTTAACTCAGTACTTGGCAATGGCGCCTCAATTTCAAAAAACATTCCCTGCCCTGTCTCACGTGAAAATATTCCTTTAACCGCACTAATTGGCACATATAAATTTTGAGAGACTCCTCCAAATCGTGCAGAAAAACTGATTGCCTCATTGTCCATGTGTAAATCTTTGGTTGCCGTATAGTTAAGATTAAGAACAATCTCACCATCTTTAACATAAGCTATCGGCACGCGTGTTTGGCTATCTACTGCCACAAGCAAATGTGGTGTATATGCATTATCTACGCACCATTCATGGATAGCACGTAACATATATGGTTTTGTGGAAGTGGCTGCAGTCATTGGGTATGCTTTCTAAATCGCAAGTAGTGGATGCAACACTCACTACTTGCAACTTACTTACTTGCGCATCACCTTTTCTGATGGGGTCATAGCTTCAGCATATAATGGTCTTGAAAATAAACGCTCAGCATATTTCAATATTGGTGCCGCATGATTTTGTAACGCAATACCATAATGATCTAAACGCCATAACAACGGCGTTACTGCAACATCTAACATTGAGTAATCGTCACCCAGTAAATAATTCTGTTTTGAGAAAATAGGTACCAACTGCGTTAAATTGTCACGAATTGTCATACGTGCTTTATCAGCCGTTTCGTCATCACCAGATTCAATATCTTTAATATAATCAAATAACTCTTTTTCAAAGTTATACAGAAACAATCTTGCGCGTGCACGCATGACTGGATCTGGCGGCATCAATTGCGGATGAGGAAAGCGTTCATCGATGTATTCATTAATGATATTAGCTTCTGATAAGACTAAATCGCGCTCAACCAATACTGGCACTTGGTTGTACGGGTTAATCACAGCTAAGTCTTCTGGCTTATTCGCAAGGTCGACATCAATTACTTGAAAATCCATACCTTTTTCATATAAAACAATGCGGCAACGGTGGCTATAGGGATCAGTTGTCCCTGAGTATAAAGTCATCATAATTAGTGTATATCTTTCCAATAAGCTTTTTTGAGTTTGTAAGTAAGTACCAACAACACTCCTAAAAATAATAATACAAACCAGCCTAGCATATTGCGCTGCTGTTTCACGGGTTCAGCCATATAGGCCATAAAGTTAGTTAAATCACCTACAAAGGCATCATATTCATCTGGCGACATCTTTCCTGGCTTGACCAGGGTCAATTGATGCGTTTCATGGTCGAGCGCTTGCTCGCCTTGCAACTCATACAGAACGTGCGGCATTGCAACTTTACAAGTAACTGGATCAAACACACAATTACTCCAGCCTGTAGAACTTGTACTATCGCGATAAAAACCTCTCATGTAGCTATAAACCCAATCAGCCCCCCTTGCGCGTACCTCTACTGACAAATCAGGAGGCGCAACACCAAACCATTTTTTTGCATCATTTTTGTTAATAGCCGAAGTCATTGGATCTCCCACTTTTCCAGCGGTAAAAAGCAGATTGTCTTTTATTTGCTTTTCAGTTAAACCAATATCTTGCAAGCGGTTGTAACGCATGTAGTTTGCACTATGACAACCTAGGCAACTATTGATAAAAGTACGTGCACCACGTTGTAAAGATTCATGGTTGCTTGCATCAATAGGCGCTTTGTCTAAATGCACCGCTGGATTAGCCAAACAGAGCGTTGGCAAAAATAACATTGCAAACAATGCTTTTTTCATTTGAGTTTTAATGTGCATGATCATTATCCTGTCACTCTAGTTGGCACGGGTTTGGTTTTGTCTTTTTTGCTATACCACGGCATTAAAATAAAGAACAAGAAATAGATAGCGCTGAAAATACGCGCTACAACTGTGGCTATATCTGCTTTACCCATCCAAGCACCGAATTGACCCCACACATTGGCAGGCACTGTACCTAAATAACCCAACACTAAGAAACTCACCACAAATGCTGCTAACCAGCCTTTATATAGATTGCCTTTGTAGCGAATAGATTTGACTGGGCTGCGATCCAACCAAGGCAGAAATGCAAATGCCATTACAGACAAACCCATAGCTGCTACGCCAGGGAATTGTGAAATGCCAATCGGTGGTACCGCACGCAATATTGAGTAATATGGGGTGAAATACCAAGTAGGCGCAATATGCGCCGGCGTCACCAAGGGGTTCGCAGGCACAAAGTTATTGGCTTCTAAGAAGTAACCACCCATTTCAGGGGCAAAGAAAATAATTGCAGAAAACACCATTAAAAACACCACAACACCTACTAAGTCTTTAACAGAATAATATGGGTGGAACGGAATACCATCTAATGGAATACCTGTTGTTTTATCTTTTACTTTTTTAATTTCGACACCATCTGGGTTATTAGAACCAACTTCGTGCAAAGCAATAATATGCGCCGCAACCAAACCAACAATCACAAGTGGTAATGCAATCACATGAAATGCAAAGAAGCGATTAAGCGTGGCATCCGATGTTAAATAATCACCACGTAACCATTCAGCAATATCTGGACCAATAAACGGCACAGTACCAAACAGGCTAGTAATCACTTGCGCACCCCAGTAAGACATTTGACCCCAAGGCAATAAGTAGCCAAAGAACGCTTCACCCATCAATGCTAAGAAAATACCCACGCCAAACAACCAAATAAGCTCACGTGGGTTACGGTATGAGCCGTAAAGCAAACCACGAAACATGTGCAGATAAATCACCACAAAAAACAATGATGCGCCTGTAGAGTGCATATAGCGAATGAGCCAACCCCAAGGCACATCGCGCATAATATATTCAACAGAAGCAAAAGCCATTGCCGCTTCTGGTTTATAGTGCATGGTTAAAAAGATACCTGTGACGATTTGCAACACTAGCACCAACAGCGCTAACGAGCCAAAAAAGTACCAAAAATTAAAGTTCTTAGGTGCGTAATACTCAGTCAGATGCGCTTTAACATTGCTAGTAAGCGGAAAGCGTGCATCTACCCAGCCCAAAAGCTCATCTGCTTTTTTAGTTAAAAAACTCATTATGCAGACTCCTTATCTTCACCAACTAGTAGGGTTGTTTCGGTTAAATACTGGTGTTTAGGCACAACCAAATTCGTTGGAGCAGGCGAGCCTTTAAAAACGCGACCCGCTAAATCAAACTTAGAGCCGTGGCAAGCACACACAAAACCGCCGTCCCAATCTGCGGTAACAGTAAAATCTTGCGCTGGAGCGCAGCCTAAATGCGTACAAGTACCAAGCATCACCGCATATTTTGGATTAATGGCACGGTCTTTATTTTTGCAATAATCAGGCTGCTGAGGAATTTCTAAATTTGGGTCAGATAACTGAGCATCATGGCTAGAAAGTTTCGCAAGCTGCTCATCTGTACGGTGAATGATCCAGAGAGGTTGCCCACGGTACTCTGAAATCATCATATCACCAGGAGCGATTTTACTTACATCCACTTCTACTGGCGCACCAGCCGACTTTGCGCGCTCACTTGGCGTCATACTTAATACAAATGGCACGGCAGCGGTTGCACAACCAACTGCACCTACGGCTGACGTGGCAATTAAAAATTTACGCTTTTCTGCGTCAATTAAAGATAGTGCGGCATCGGGTGATGAACTAGCTTGATGCTTGTCATTAGGATTGGCTGACATAGATTCCTCTTAAACTAATTTAGAATAAGCTCCACCTTTTTGAGGCTAAACTTCAAATTTAATACTAGAAAAAACAAATTGCAAATTTCATCTTCGCGCATTATACATTTTTCAACACATGAATTAAAGCTTTATTTTCTAACTTATTGATATAAAACAATTAAAAGTAAGTTTTAAGCATTCAAACAGGGTTGCTAATATCAATGAATTCATGAGTTAAATTGAATTTAACGGCTAAATGGTCGCCTAATGCTTGAACACCGTAGCGTTCTGTTACATGATGCCCAGCAGAAATATATGACACACCTGATTCAATTGACTGATGTGTAGTTTGCTCTGAAATTTCACCGCTAATATAAACATCCACGCCAAGCTCAATTGCTGCATCAAAATAACATTGCGCCGCACCAGTACACCATGCTACTTTTTGCACCATTTTTTTTGGATTGCCAATCACTAATGGCTTGCGTTTCAAAGCTGATTCAATCTGCGCAACAAACGTATTTAGCCTCACAGGTTTAGCCAAATCACCATAAGCGATGATATTAGAATCGCCAGTAAAACCATATTGGCAAATACCTAAAACCTTGCCGAGTTGTACATTGTTGCCAAATTCAGCATGTGCATCTAATGGCAAATGATAAGCCATTAAGTTCAAATCATTTTTAAGCAGAAATGCTAGTCTATTACGCCTAATGCCTACAACTCTTGGGTCTTCATTGCGCCAAAAATAGCCATGATGCACTAAAATTAAGTCCGCTTTAGCCTGCTTAGCCGCCTCTAATAATGCCATGCTAGCTGTTACACCAGTGACAATCTTCCGAATATCTGCCTTGCCTTCAACTTGTAGACCGTTGGGGCAGTAATCTTTGAAGTGCTCAACTTGCATCAGTTCTTGGGTATAATGAAGTAACTCATTGAGTTTTACCATTTTTTACGACCTTTTTTCACATCACTCTTGAATATTCGCTAGAATAGCCTGATATTAATTTGCATACATGACATTACTCAAACATTCACTACATTAATCTTAAATTTATACAATCATCATTCTAATGAACGCGGCTTTTCTAACACTATTCTAAAAATACTTTAATGAACAATCAACTTCATAAAAAACTCTGGCTCATTTTTGCGCAAACTGTCACGGTTAGTTTAGCTTTAGTTTTTGTATTACGGCTATTCTTTCCTGACCTGCTGGAAAAAGTATTAAACAAGCCGAATAACGTTGTTGTGGTAAAGCAAGCAGAGCCTAAAATTAGCGCAAATTTGGCTGGTTCTTATAGCCAAGCCGTGAAAAAAGCTGTACCTGCCGTAGTTAATATTTTTACCAGCAAAAAAGCTGCGAATAACCCTCATCAAAAATATTTAGATGATCCTATGTTCCGCCAATTTTTCGGCGACCAGTTTGATTCCCCTGATGCACAAACTCAACCTGAAAACAGCTTAGGTTCAGGTGTAATTGTAAGTGAGCAAGGATTAATTCTTACGAATAACCATGTAGTTGCACTAGCTGATGAAATTGAAATTGCACTTTCTGATGGCCGTAAAATGTCCGCCAAAGTCGTAGGTACTGACCCTGACACCGATTTAGCTTTAATTAAAATTGAGGCGGATAACTTACCTGCAATTACTTTCGCTAGTTCCGACAAACTTAATGTCGGAGATGTTGTATTGGCCATCGGCAACCCTTTTGGGGTTGGTCAAACTGTGACACAGGGTATCATTAGCGCACTAGGGCGCAGTCATTTAGGCATTAATACGTTTGAAAACTTCATTCAAACAGATGCTTCAATTAATCCTGGCAATTCAGGGGGTGCGCTCATTGATACTGATGGAAATTTAGTCGGCATTAATAGTGCAATTTACTCACGTAGTGGTGGCTCTATGGGCATAGGCTTTGCCATTCCAGCCACTTTAGCTCGCCAAGTGATGGATCAAATAGCAACGCAAGGAAATGTTACTCGCGGATGGATAGGTATCGAAGCCCAGGACATTACACCTGAACTTGCTGAATCTTTCAAGCTAAAGCTTGTACAAGGTGCGCTAGTTGCTGGAGTGCTTAGAGACAGCCCCGCTGATAGGGCTGGACTTCATGCTGGTGATGTTTTATTAACGATTGAGGATAAGCCAATATCTGACACAAGTAGCATGCTAAACTTAATTGCTGCGCTAAAACCCAATCAAAAAGCTAAACTTAAAATAGCGCGCTCTGAAACTACAATGGATGTGATAATCTTAATTGGCAAAAGACCTAAACCAGCGCCAGAAAAAGAGTAATCGGCAAACTAATAGCAGTCACATACACTGACTAATCTTGGGTTAATTTTTATTCTTGCATCTCTAATAATTCAAATGATTGTGAGCTTTCCTTGCTTGATTAAGACGGCGGCAAGATTGAATGCTCTGGGGATTTTTTAGAAAATCCAGCTACTGCAATACCAAGTTCATAGAGCATCCACATAGGCACAGCAAGCATAAACTGAGAAACAATATCGGGTGGCGTAAATATTGCACCAAGAACAAATGCGCCCACAACCACATAACTACGCGCCTCTTTTAGTTGTTTAACATCCGCCCAGCCAAATCGTACTATCATCACTACGGCAATAGGCACTTGAAATGCCAAGCCAAATGCGAAAAATAGCGCCATCACGAAATCTAGGTAATTACCAATATCAGTCATCACCGCTACGCCTTCTGGCGCCGTACCAACAATAAAACCAAAGACCACAGGAAAGACTAATAAGTAGGCAAATGCCATTCCAGTCAAAAATAGCAGGCAACTGGCTACAATCATTGGAATCATGAATTTTTTCTCATGCGCATACAAGCCGGGCGCGACAAATGCCCATACTTGGTACATCGTATTTGGCAAAGAGACAATAAATGCCGCCATCATGGCTACTTTCATTGGTACAAAAAAGGGGGTAGTTACTGCGGTGGCAATCATCTGACCACCGACAGGGAGTTGACTTAGCAGTGGCGCCGCAAGCAGTGCATATATTTTATTGGCAAAGGGAAAGAATGCGATAAAAATAATAATGAAGCCAATCACAATTCGTAGCAATCGGTCACGCAACTCAATTAAGTGAGATATAAAATTTTCGGTGGGTGTCACTATTTTTAAACTTTATTCAAATCCACTTTACTTGATTTTTCTTTAAGTACTTGTTTAGGCAATTCTTTAAAAATTTCTTTATCTTGAATGCTTGAATCTTTTACTATATCTTGCATCAGCACATCAGCTTTTTGTTGAAAGTTGGCTTGAGTTGTAGTGGCTGATTCATTAATCTCCTGCTGCAGTTGCTGCAACTCTTCAAAACGCACTTCACGATTAACCTCTTCTTTCACCTGCGCTACATATCTTTGCATGCGTCCCGTCAGGGCTCCGAGCGTTCTTGCTACTTTTGGTAGCTTCTCTGGTCCAATCACAATCAGCGCGATTACTGCGATAACGATGAGTTCAGAAAAGGAAACGTCAAACACTGGCGTACGCCTTAGTAAATTTACTTAACGCTAGCTTTTTTAACTACTGGTTCTTTTACAGCTGGCTTTTTAGTCGCCTTACTTTTCGCCTCAGAACTTGCCACTTTAGGCTTTGCTGGCGCCCTTTTTTTAGGTGCGGGCTTTACCGAGGGTACCTCAATCACATCAGCTTCAATGAGATTTCCATTTACATTATTTTTGATTGTATTAAGCACAGTATCATCAGCGTCAGTCTTTCCCTCAGCCATTGCATCTTTAAAGCTTTTTACAGCACCGCCAACATCACCACCCATATTGCGCAGCTTTTTAGTGCCGAATATCAACACAACAACCAATAATACTATTAACCAATGCCAAATACTAAATGAACCCATGATGAATCTCCCGAAATATAATCTTAGACTTTTAGTAGCTTTTCGCCACCACCCAATACATGAACATGAAGATGAAACACTTCCTGCCCTCCGTCTCGCCCAGTATTTATAAGGGTTTTAAAGCCAGCCAATCCCTGTTCTTTTGCTAGTTTTGGTACAAGTAATATCATCTTTCCTAACAAGACCTGATGTTGAGTTTCGCAACTCGCCAAACTTTCAACATGCAGTCTTGGTACTATCAAAAAATGCACTTTGGCCGATGGATTAATGTCATGAAAAGCGATGATTTCATCGTCTTCATAGATTTTTTTAGAAGGAATAGCGCCACTAACTATCTTACAAAAAATACAGTCAGCACTCATTATTTTGAACCCTCTTCAGCTCTTAAAGCTTTTTCTTCCAAGCCCGACAAGCCTTCGCGCCTTGCTAATTCATCTAATATATCTTGAGGTTTTAAGCCTGCCTGAGCCAGCATGACCAGAGTGTGAAACCACAAATCTGCCGTTTCATAAATAATATGTTCTTTAACACCATTCTTTGCTGCAATAATAGTTTCTGCTGCTTCTTCACCTACTTTTTTGAGAATACTATCCATGCCTTTGGCATAAAGCTTGGCCACATAAGAAGTCTGCGGATCAGCACTTTTGCGCTGCTCCAACAATTCTGCCAAACGGTTTAATGTATCATTCAATTTTTTTAACTTCCATATATATCTTCTGGATTCTTGATAACAGGCTGATCTATAAGCCACTCACCATTCTCTAGCTTTTTAAAAAAACAATTATGTCGCCCAGTGTGACAGGCAATGCCACCTACTTGTTCTACACTAATCAAAATGACGTCTTCATCGCAGTCTAAACGAATCTCATGCACACGCTGTACATGGCCTGACTCTTCCCCCTTACGCCATAATTTATTGCGTGACCGTGACCAATAAACAGCTTGCTTAGTGTCACCGGTCAATTGCAAAGCTTCACGGTTCATCCATGCAAACATGAGGATGCGTCCTGTGTCAAATTCTTGCGCAATGACAGGCACAAGACCATTCGCATCCCAACTAATATCATCTATCCAACTCAAAGCCTTACCTCAATACCATTCCTCTGCATATATTCCTTGGCCTGCTTAATGGTGTATTCGCCATAATGAAAAATACTTGCTGCAAGCACAGCATCAGCGCCACCTTCTTTTACGCCATCAACTAAGTGCTGTAAGTTTCCCACACCACCAGAGGCAATAATCGGCACATCAACCGCATTTGAAATGGCTTTATTTAACGGGTTATTGAAGCCAATTTTTGTACCATCTCTATCCATACTAGTGACTAGCAACTCGCCAGCACCTAGTTTAGCCATGTATGCAGCCCACTTAACAGCATCTAAACCTGTTGCCTTGCGTCCGCCATGAGTAAACACTTCCCACTCAAAATGCTGGTTATCTACTTTTTTTGCATCAATCGCAACCACAATACATTGCGAACCAAATCGACTTGCTGCATCTCTCACCATTTGCGGATTGAGCACTGCGGTGGTGTTAATGCTAACTTTATCTGCACCCGCATTTAACAATCTGCGCACATCTTCAACTTCACGCACACCACCACCTACCGTTAATGGAATAAAAACTTGAGAAGCAACTTCTTCAATAATATGCAGAATCAAGCCACGATTATCTGAGCTAGCAGTAATATCTAAAAACGTGAGTTCATCGGCACCTTGGTCGTCATAACGCTTTGCAATTTCAACTGGGTCACCCGCATCGCGCAACTCTAAAAAGTTAATCCCTTTAACTACACGACCATCGGTCACATCTAGACATGGAATAATGCGTTTAGCTAGCACTTAATTCATCCGCTAGTTTTTGTGCTGTAGTAAAATCCAAAGTACCCTCGTAAATTGCACGGCCAGTAATAGTACCGATAATGCCTTCTGCAGCTACTGCGCAAAGTTTACGTACATCCTCTAAATTCGTTACCCCGCCAGAAGCAATAACAGGAATCGTCAAAGCCTGCGCCAGTGCAACTGTCGCTTCAATATTCACACCTGTGAGCATGCCATCACGGCCAATGTCAGTGTATACGATTGAGCTTACGCCATATCCTTCGAATTTTTTAGCTAAATCAATCACATCATGCCCTGTGAGTTTAGACCAACCATCAATTGCCACCTTGCCATCCTTAGCGTCTAGACCAACCATGACCTGCCCAGGAAATGCATCGCAAGCCTCGTGTAAAAATCCAGGAACTTTTACAGCAGCTGTTCCAATAATCACAAAATCAATGCCGCTATCTAAATAACGTTCAATGGTTTCTAAATCACGAATACCGCCGCCCAATTGAATGGGAATTTCACCTTTTACAGCCGCTACGATAGATTTAATCGCACCTTCATTCACAGGTTTACCTACAAATGCACCATTTAAATCTACTAAATGTAAGCGTTTACCACCACTATCTACCCAATGGCGTGCCATGGCACCTGGGTCTTCAGAAAATACGGTGGATTCTTCCATTAAGCCTTGTTTTAGTCTTACACATTGGCCGTCTTTAAGATCAATTGCTGGGATAATTAACATAATGATTAGATATTGAGTTATTTGATAATAGTTGAAATTTAGTGATTAAAAAAATATTCTAAAAATAATAATTCCTAATTCAGGCTTATATATTTAAGGTAGCCAACCTACGAAATTACTTAGCATCTGCAATCCTGCAGCTGCACTTTTTTCTGGGTGAAACTGAACCGCAAACAAATTATCTTGTGCAATCGCACTGGTAAAAGCTTTTGGATACTCACTATAGCCTGTAATAATAAGTGCATCATCAGGTTGCACATAATAACTATGCACATAGTAAAATCTCGCACCATCTTCTATATCTTTCCATAAAACATGCGTTTGCGGATTTTTTGTCTGATAAACCTGATTCCAGCCCATATGTGGCACTTTTAATTTATCGCCATTCGTGTCGTGCATTTCAGCAGCAGCGAATCGCTTCACATTTCCTTTAAACAGACCCAATCCAGCAGCATTACCTTCTTCAGAATGTTCAAACAACATTTGCAAGCCTATGCAAATACCTAGAAATGGCTTATTACTTGCAGCGTGTAACACTGAGTCACGCAACCCGCGCACGTCAAGCTCACGAATACAATCTGGCATCGCACCTTGACCTGGGAATACAATACGTTCAGCATTTTCTATCTCTGCTGGGTTACTTGTAACCAACACGTTCTTGTTAGTCGCAACATGCTCTAGCGCTTTAGACACTGATCGCAAATTGCCCATGCCATAATCTACCACTGCTATATCTATTTTTTTCATGCTACAATTTTCATGGGGTTGCTGTTAAAGCGTTACAAGTGCTTTAAGTTTATAAACTTCCTTTAGTGGATGGCATAATACCTGCCATGCGAGAATCCAGCTCAACGGCCACACGAAGAGCTCGGCCAAAAGCTTTAAAAATTGTTTCAGCCTGGTGATGGGCGTTATGGCCTTTTAGATTGTCAATATGTAAGGTGACATTAGCGTGATTCACAAAGCCTTGAAAAAACTCGTGTATTAAATCAACATCAAATTCACCTATTGCAGCACGTGTAAAAACGCAGCCGAACTCTAATCCTGGTCGACCAGAAACATCTAAAACTACGCGTGACAAAGCCTCATCTAGAGGTACATAGGCATGACCATATCTACGTATCCCTTTTTTATCGCCAATCGCTTTTGCAAAAGCCTGACCAAGAGTAATGCCAATATCTTCAACAGTATGATGCGCATCAATGTGCAAATCACCTTTGGCATTAACGCTAATATCCATCATACCATGACGGGCGATTTGATCTAGCATATGATCAAGAAAACCCAAGCCTGTGTTGAATTGGGATATGCCTGTACCATCTAAATTAATGGAGACAATGATTTGTGTTTCTAAGGTATTTCTAACTATTTCTGCAGAGCGCATATTGAATCACTTTAAAATAAAGTGCATATTAATTGATAATTAAATATTTTAACCTAATCCAGATGCTCTATGTTTTTTTGAGCACATTAAACCGAATAACATTCAAAATCTGTAACAAATAAACTTCTTTGCCAAAAAAGAACAAAGCCTAGCAAGATGTATAAAATATCTTTACTAGGCTTTGTATTCATCAGCTTTCGCTAATTATTTATCTAAATCAAAACTGTTGGCTGAATAACGGCCAAAATTGATTAGGTAATAAAATAATTATTGAGCAGCTTCCGGTTTTACAGCTTCAACAGCAGTTGTCACAGCATCAGCTGCTACTTCTGCAGCAGGTGCAGCTTCTTCAACTACAGCGGCAGTGGCATCAACAGCTGGAGCAGCCATTTCAGACACTGCAGGAGTAGCGGAATCAACAGCTGTTTCTACAGCCTCTTTTTTGCCACTCATTAAAGCAAATAGTAATACAAGCACTGCTACGCCAATGATCCATGGTAGGAACTTCTTGATACCACCAGCACTAGCCGAACCACCGTGTGCAATTGCTGTAATTTCTGCAGCAGCAGCAGCAGGGTCAGCAGCGCCGTAGATAGCAGCACCAGCAACGATAATAGTTGCACCTGCATCTTTAACTTGTTGTGTCGTTGTAGCTTTAACGCCACCCGCAACTGAAATTTCAACGCCTAGATTTAAACCAGCAACCATTGCTAAGTCATTAAAAGGTGTTTGACCAGCAGCTTGTTGATCTAAACCAGTGTGAACGCCAATGATGTGCGCACCTAATTTAGCCACTTCTTGTGTACGTGTTTTTTTATCAGCAACGTTGATCAAATCAACTTGTGCTTTTTTGCCGTATTTATTAGCAACATCAATTACACCTTTAATTGTACCGATATCAGCAGTACCTAAAACTGTACAGATATCCGCACCAGCTTTATAGAATGGTTCAGCTTCATAGAAACCAGCATCCATTGTTTTTAAGTCAACTAAGATTTTGTTGTTTGGGAATTTAGCACGTAAAACTTCAAGTAATTTGATACCGTTATGCTTAATGCATGGTGTACCAATTTCCAAGATATCTACATGTGGGGCAACTTTAGTTGCTAAAGCGACGGTACCGTCAAAATCTAATGAATCTAATGCCATTTGGGTTTGTGCCATGCTACATCCTCCAACTAAAAAGTAAATCTGCATGAGATTTACTTAAGATTAAAAATACGAATTAAAGTAATTATTTTTGTGTATAAAAACACATTTCGCGATAATAACACGCAGTTAATGCGGAATTAAATAAAAATTTTGCTTATTTAACTGTTTTTATCATTTTTTAAGTATTTTCACTGCAAATATATGGTTTTTCAGTCATTAAAGTAAGAATTTATATAAAGCAAGTATTAGCACAAAGATAGTAGCTGAGAAAGTGTGCTAATCAGAAATTTTGACTGCTCATCTGTGCCTATAGTTATTCGTATATAAGGTGAGATTCGACTCGGTGCTTTAAAATGACGCACTATAATATTTTTTTGTCGCAGTAACGACGTGAGCTCTGCGCCATTCACAATTTTATGCTTAGCAAAAATAAAATTTGCGCCTGAAGGCAGCACGTCAAAACCCAATGTCGTTAAATCCTTCACTAAAGAGTCGCGCGTATTGAGGACTTTATTGCATGTTTCTTCGAAATAGGCCGTATCTTGCATAGCAGCAACAGCACCAGCACCAGCAAAACGATCTATAGGGTATGAGTTAAAACTATCTTTTACACGTATAAGTGCTTCGATTAAATCTACATGGCCTAAAGCATATCCAACACGCAAACCCGCTAAAGATCTCGCTTTAGATAAAGTATGTGTTACCAACAAGTTAGGGTAAGTATTGATTAACTTGACTGCAGATTCAGTGCCAAAGTCCACATAAGCCTCATCAATCACAACGACTGACTGCGTATTGGATTTTAATAATTTTTCAATTTTAGCTAGCGCTAATGGAATGCCAGTGGGCGCATTCGGATTAGGAAATATAACGCCTCCATTGGGTTGGTCATAATCATCTACATTAATTGTAAAGTCTTCTGATAATGGTACAGTTAGATAATCAATATCATATAAACCACAATATACTGGATAGAAACTATAAGTAATATCGGGAAATAGTAAAGGTCTACTATGTTTTAAAAGCGCTTGAAACACATGCGCCAACACCTCATCCGAGCCATTACCTACAAAGACTTGATTTGCACGCAAGTTATAAGTGTGTGCTATTGCTGCTTTTAGCGCATCTGAATTCGGATCTGGATATAGTCGCAAAGTATCAGCCGCTTCAAGCTTAAGCGCTTCAATCACTTTAGGGCTAGGGCCATAAGGATTTTCATTGGTATTAAGCTTGACTAAATTATCCAGCTTTGGCTGTTCGCCTGGCACATAAGGGGTTAGCTTATGGACAATATCACTCCAAAATTTACTCATTTCAATTAACTTCTCAACCGATATTCAGCTGATCTCGCGTGCGCCTGCAATCCTTCACCATAAGCTAAAGTAGCAGCCACCTTACCTAAAACTTGCGCACCTTCAGAAGAAACCATAATCAAACTCGAGCGTTTTTGAAAATCATATACGCCCAATGGGGATGAGAAGCGCGCCGTGCGTGAAGTTGGCAACACATGATTCGGACCTGCGCAATAATCGCCCAGTGCTTCACAGGTATTGCGCCCCATGAATATCGCACCGGCATGCTTAATTGTTTTGCTGAACGCTAACGGCTCATCCATAGATAATTCCAAATGTTCAGGTGCAATGTAATTACAAATTTCAGCAGCTTCAGCCAAATCGCGCACTTGAATCAAGGCTCCGCGGCCGGTCAATGAGGTTTTTATGATGTCTTTACGAGGCATTTCTTCAACAAGCCGTTGAATACTTGCTCTAACTTTATCTAAAAACTCGGCATCTGGGCTTAATAGAATAGCTTGCGCCAATTCATCATGCTCTGCTTGGCTAAATAAATCCATCGCCACCCAATCTGGATTAGTTTTTCCATCACAAATCACCAAAATTTCAGAGGGTCCTGCCACCATATCAATGCCAACTACACCAAACACGCGCCGTTTAGCTGCGGCTACATAGGCATTACCAGGTCCAACTACTTTGTCTACTTGTGGCACTGTTTCGGTTCCGTAAGCAAGTGCACCCACACCCTGTGCACCACCGATGCAAAATACACGATCCACACCAGAAATTGCCGCAGCGGCTAATACCAACTGATTGCGCTCACCGTTAGGAGTAGGCACAACCATAATTAACTCTTTAACGCCCGCAACTTTAGCTGGAATCGCATTCATCAATACACTAGATGGATATGCAGCCTTACCACCAGGCACATACAGACCCACTCGGTCTAATGATGTGACTTGCTGCCCAAGCAATGTACCATCAGCTTCAGTATAGTTCCAAGAAGTCATGAGTTGCTTTTCGTGGTACCTATGCACACGTTCTGCCGCAATTTTTAAAGCATCACGTTGATCAACTGGCAAAGTATTCAATGCGGAAGTCAGCTCGGTTTGGCTAATTTCCAACTCAAGTAAACTAGTAGCCCTAGTTTTATCAAAACGATTAGTGTATTCCAATACTGCAGCATCACCACGCTTTTTAACATCCTTAAGTATATCTGCCACAACTAGATCTATGCTGTCATCTTGCGCTGTTTCAAAGGCTAATAACGCCTTTAAGTTGATATCAAAATCTGCATCTGCGGTGGAGAAGCGTCTTATTTTCATACTGTTTGACCTATTCTTTAATCTAAATCTATGTAGTTAAAATACTTATTAATCTATAGCCTGGATGCAATCGCATTTGAAAAAGCATCCATAATTGGCTGAATCTTGGCACGATTAAGCTTCAGTGACGCTTGGTTCACTACTAATCTTGAGCTAATGTCACCAACCTCTTCTACTGCTTTGAGGTTGTTTGCGCGTAAAGTTCCACCCGTACTTACCAAATCGACAATCACATCGGCCAAGCCAACTAGTGGGCCTAATTCCATTGAGCCGTAAAGTTTAATTAAATCAACGTGCATACCTTTAGCAGCAAAGTGTTCGCGGGCTGTTTTAACATATTTAGTCACTACTTTTAACCGTGCGCCACTACGAATAGAGCCAAAATAATCAAAGTCTTCACGCACGGCTACCATCATTTTGCATTTAGCAATTTGTAAATCTATTGGTTGATACAAGCCATCTCCGCCATGCTCATCCAGCACATCTTTACCTGCAATCCCTAAATCAGCGGCACCGTATTGCACATAAGTAGGCACATCGCTTGCGCGGACGATAATCAAACGTACATCTTCACGATTTGTACCGATAATAAGTTTGCGTGAAGACTCAGGATCTTCCGCTGGATGAATGCCAGCCGCTGCCAAGAGTGGCGTGGTTTCTTCAAAAATGCGGCCTTTTGAAAGGGCAATAGTAATCATTTTTATACTCGTTTTACATTCGCACCAAGTGCGTTTAATTTAGCTTCTAAGTGCTCATAACCGCGATCTAAATGGTAGATTCGCTCAATTATGGTTTCACCACGAGCGACCAAGCCCGCTAACACTAAGCTTGCAGAAGCACGCAAGTCTGTTGCCATGACGGTCGCACCATCTAAGAACGCAATACCTTTAACTAGCGCAGTATTGCCGTCAATACTAATGTCTGCACCCATACGCTGCATTTCCTGCACGTGCATAAAACGGTTTTCAAAAATCGTCTCCGTTACTTTCGCCACACCCTCAGCCACTGTGTTAAGTGCCATAAACTGTGCTTGCATATCGGTCGGAAAAGCTGGATGTGGCGCGGTACGAATGTTTACCGCTTTAAGCTTGCCGTCACTTTTAACGGTAATGCTATTTGCATCGCTCGTTACGGTTGCGCCTGCATCTCGCAATTTTTCAATCACCGCATCTAGCAAATCAGCACGGGCATTGAGTAATTTAACCTCCCCACCTGTCATTGCGGCTGCCACCATATAAGTACCAGCTTCAATACGGTCACATACTACGTTATGTGTTGTACCATAAAGTTTTTCTACGCCAACAATGGTAATTACATCGGTACCAGCACCCATGATTTTTGCGCCCATCTTAATAAGCATCTCAGCTAAGTCGACCACTTCAGGTTCTTTAGCGGCATTTTCTAGCACAGTAGTGCCTTCAGCCAAAGCTGCTGCCATCATTAGATTTTCCGTACCAGTCACGGTTACCATGTCCATATAGTAGCGTGCACCTTGCAGGCGACGATTAGGCAGGTGTAATGTGCTGGCCTGGATATAACCATGCGTGATATGTATTGCAGCACCCATAGCTTGCAAGCCTTTAATGTGCAAATCTACTGGACGTGAACCAATAGCACAACCGCCAGGTAGTGATACGCGTGCGGTACCAAAACGTGCTAACAATGGGCCTAATACTAAAATTGACGCACGCATGGTTTTCACCATCTCGTAAGTCGCTTCAAAAGAAGTCACGTCACTGGCATCTAAAGTCACATCACTTGTATTGCGAGTGATTATTACGCCCATCATACCGAGCAATTTAATCGTGGTATCGATATCTTTTAAAGCCGCAATACTACTGAGATGCAATGGCGTTTCTGCTAGTAAAGATGCGCATAAAATAGGTAATGCTGCATTTTTTGCGCCAGAAATGGTGACTTCACCATGGAGGCGGTTGCCGCCTTGTATGATTAACTTGTCCAATTACTTAGCCACGCTGGAATTTAAAGAGCCTAGCATAGTTTGAAGTTCACCATTTTCATACATTGAACGCATGATGTCTGAACCACCAACAAACTCACCATTAATATAAAGCTGCGGAATTGTTGGCCAGTTGGCATAAACTTTAATGCCTTCACGTACTGCCTGATCAGACAGCACATCTACTGCTACATATTTTGTGTTACATGCGTCTAAAATTTGCGTCGCCATGTTAGAAAAGCCACATTGCGGTAATTTTGGGCTACCTTTCATGTAAAGCACAACTGGGTTAGTGGTGACGGTTTCTTTAATTTTTGCTTGCGTATCCATAATTGACCTTCTTTTAATATAATTTAAGTATTTGTATGATTTTCATGCCATTTTTCTGGCGTAAAAGTTTTCATTGAAAGTGCATGAATCTCCGCGCGCATTCTATCGCCTAATGCCGCATACACCAACTGATGCTGTTGCACCATGCTTTTTCCAACGAAAGCTTCACTCACTATAACTGCTTCAAAATGTGTACCATCATCGCCTAATACTTTTATGTATTCACAAGATAGATGTTGGGTAATATAGACTTCTAATTGTTGCGCGCTTAACACTTTCACTTCACCTTTTTAACTAAGACTTTAAGCCTCAGCCTCTTAATTTATGCTCTTAGCTTATATCCTGATTTTAACATTTTTAGTGTAATCAGTGCTAACACTAAGAAAGACGTACCGACAATTGTCAAACTAATCAGCGGTGAAATGTCACCTTGGCCAAAAAAACCAAACCTAAAACCATCTATCATATAAAAAAATGGGTTGAGCTGAGAAATTTTTTGCCAAAATGGCGGTAATGAATGGATAGAATAAAACACGCCAGATAAAAACGACAAAGGCATGATGATAAAGTTTTGAAATACTGCCATCTGATCAAATCGATCAGCCCATATTCCAGCAATAATGCCAAATGTACCTAAGAAAGCGCTACCCAGTAAAGCAAAGGCAATAATCATCCAAGGATGCACTACATGCAAATCAACAAACCACATAGCCACCAAATAAATACATAAGCCTACAACCAGTCCGCGAATAATGGCTGCCAATAAAAAAGCTATGAAAAACTGCAAATATGTCAATGGTGTTAGTAAAACGAAAATAAGATTACCCATCACTTTAGACTGAATTAAGCTAGACGAGCTATTTGCAAAGGCATTTTGCAAAACAGACATCATAATCAGGCCTGGTATTAAAAAGGCTGTATAAGGTACGTCTTTATACACCTGCACATGACCTTCCAACACATGTGAAAAAATTAGCAGATAGAGTAAGGCTGTTATGACTGGCGCTGCAACTGTTTGAAAACCGACTCGCCAGAAACGCAACATCTCTTTTTTTAATAGCGTCCAAGGGCCGCGCCATGAAGGGGAGATTTTGTACGCACCTATTCTAGAAACTTTAGGCATTATTGTTGACCTACTAGTGATAAAAATACGTCTTCCAAATCAGCTTCACTTAATTGCATATCTATCACTTTGATATTTTCGCTTCTCAATATAGACAAAACAAATTCGATTTGTGCCATATCACTTAACGCAAAGGTAAAAACGCCTTTATCGTGGCTACGAAGCAATGCCTGTATTGCAGCAGGCAAAACAATACTGCCTAAGGTTAATCGCAACTTTTTACCTGCAAACTTATTCAGTAAGTTAGCCGTACTATCTAAAGCAACAATTTCACCTTGCTTCATCATACCCACGCGACTACAAAGAGTTTCAGCCTCTTCTAAATAATGCGTAGTCAAAATAATAGTATGTCCTTCTCGGTTAAGTTTTTTAATAAATTCCCACAGCATTTGTCGCAACTCAACATCCACGCCAGCAGTTGGCTCATCTAACACAATTACAGGTGGCTTATGCGCCAATGCTTGGGCAATAAGAGCACGGCGCTTCATTCCACCTGAAAGCTTACGCATATTGGTATGCGCCTTATCTGCAAGTCCTAAACCCTCTAGAATTTCATCAACCCATGCATCATTTTCTGGACCTCGACCAAAGTAGCCAGCTTGAAACCGCAACATTTCACGGACATTAAAAAACGGGTCAAACACGAGTTCTTGTGGCACGATGCCCAATAATTGACGGGCTTGTTGATATTGCTTTACCACATCAAAATCCATTACAGAAATATCACCTGAACTGGGTTTGATTAGCCCAGCTAAAATACTAATTAAAGTTGATTTTCCTGCACCATTTGGACCAAGCAGAGCAAAAAACTCCCCCTGCTCTATGGTTAAATTAATGCCTTTAAGCGCATGCAGATTGCCAAAATACTTATGTGTATCATTGATTTTAATTGCGGGAGTCATGTTGCTTTGGCTAAATAATGGTGGCTTAAAATATCACTCACGTTAAATGAAATACGGCTTGTTCATGAACAAGCCGTTAGAATTTACTAGTATATGAAGCGCTATTGCAAAAAAACAATAGCAGTAATGTCGCATCAAAAATCAATACGGCTAAGACTCACTTAATGGGACAAATTCTGCCACGCCGTAAAGGCTCACTAATCGACTTAGATTGGTAGGTAAATTAGCATAACTCACTTTGGATGTTGATGCGAAGGCACGACGCTGCCACTCCATCATCAAGCTCAGAGCTGCAGTATCAATTTTTTTCACCTCAGCAAAATCAACCACAAATTCATCGCTCATGGATAAAGATTCGCTTTTAAGCAACAATACATTTGCATTATCCATTAACAAATCGCCTGAGACATGCCATTTTTTTTCTTGTTGAACTATATTAGGCGCTGTGATATTAATCATTGGAATTTTCTATAGCCTATGATTTAAGGCCAGCAGCGGTATTTTTGTCGGCCAGTTTTTTATTTAAGCTATCTAATCCATTTTGACGGATTTCATTGCTAAATTGACTGCGATAGTTGGTCACTAAGCTTACGTTCTCAATCACGATATCATATACTTTCCAACCAGCAGTGCCTTTTACCAAACTATAATCAACAGCAACTGGCTGACCACCCGACTGTAAAATCTGTGTTTTTACACTTACATTTTTTGCATCAGGCTCAGAACGCATCGGTTTATATTCAATTACCTGATCTTTATACTTACCAAGCGCACTCGCATAAGTACGCAGCAATAGGCTTCTAAACTCTTTTTGAAAAGTAGCTTGCTGCTCTGGTGTAGCTGACTTCCAATTTTTACCTAGTACCATCCGGCATACTCGATCAAAGTCAAAGTTAGGTAATATTTTCTCTTCTGCAACTGCAAATAATTTTTGTTGATTACCTGCTTGAATTTCTTTGTCATTTCTAATGATTGTTAAAACATCATCTGCAGTTTGCTTTACCAGTACGTCTGGTGCCAACTCAGCATTTGCAATAGTTACGCCCGCAAAAAAGCTCACAGACATAACAACACCTACTAAAAATTTTCCGAACGCTTTCATTTGTATCCTTTTTTACATCAATTTAATTTACATTAAATATTATCCCACTAAACTTCAGCTTAAATACTAGAACTAAAACGGCGCATCACCCAGTTCAGTTGACTTGCCATCGCCAGCGTTTTGGCTTGCGGTGCTACCAGTCAGGCTAGGTGCGGTAGTTTTAGCCTCCGTTTCAGAGGCTTTGCTAAATAAAAACTGACTAATCATTTTTTCCAGAACGATAGCGTCTTGCGTTTTAGCAATTTTATCACCATTCTTCAATACGACTTCATCACCGCCCGCTTCTAGACCAACATATTGCTCACCTAACAAACCAGCAGTATATATATTGGCGAAGGTATCTGCAGGAAAAGCAAATCGCTTATCTATATCAATATTTACGACCGCCTCATACCTTGCACCATTAAAAACAATACTTTCTACGCGACCCACCACTACACCTGCACTTTTGACTGGTGCATTTGGTTTTAAACTGCCAACGTTTTCAAACGCCGCGGTGACGCTATAGGTTTCACCAATTTTACTAGAGGTTAAATTGCCAACTTTCATCGCTAGTCCGAGCAAGGCAGCAACGCCTAATGCGACAAAAATACCTACCCATAGATCTATTGTTGTTCTATCCACTTCATTCCCCTAAAATGACAACCGCATTTAGGGGACATCTATAAATTTAATTTCTGTCGCTATACTGCGTTACTCGTAAAAAATTATTCCTTGCATATCAATCATATGCGGCGTCATAATTTTTCACTCGCCCCTTGTTTAGCTTAGTAGCTTAGATTTATAGAAGCCCCCTTTACCTTTATCCTACGCCTTACACAACCATCATAAATGACGTCAATACAAAATCTAAAGCCAATACGGTCAAGGATGAAATCACTACCGTACGAGTAGTCGCACGACTCACACCTTCAGCTGTAGGTGGTGCATCAAATCCCTCGAACAAGGCAATCATGGTACAAGCAACGCCAAATACTAGGCTCTTGATTAAACCATTCACAATATCTAACTTGAAATCTACATTAGCTTGCATTTGTGACCAAAATGCACCGTCATCTACACCAATAAGCGGAACTGCGACTAAATATCCGCCTAAAATCCCTACCATAGAAAAAATAGAGGCCAATATAGGCATAGAAATTACGCCAGCCCAAAATCTTGGTGCAACCACACGCGCTATTGGATTGACCGCCATCATCTCCATGGCTGACAGTTGCTCTGTGGCTTTCATCAGCCCTATTTCAGCAGTGATTGCAGTCCCTGCTCGTCCAGCAAACAGCAAAGCCGTCACCACGGGGCCTAATTCACGAATTAACGCCAATGCAACCAACACACCAATTGCTTCTGACGAGCCATATTTTTGTAAGGTATTATAGCCTTGCAATGCCAACACCATCCCTACAAAAAACGCAGAAACAATGATAATTAACAGTGACATCACACCAGTAAAATATATTTCGCGCAAGGTTAGGTTAAAACGTTTAAAACTTTCACCTGAGTAAATAATGGTCAAGAAAAAAAGTCGAGCGCCAGCACCTAAGCGCCATACACGCTCTATCATGCGGTGACCGATGCCCTGTAATTTATCCGTAATATTAGAAAGTAGGCTTGATTGAGTCATTCTGTTTAAACAGCCTGTCCAGACAGCAATTCTGATTGATAATTTTCTGCAGGATAATGAAATGGTACTGGTCCATCTTTTTCTCCATGCACAAATTGATGCACAAAGGGTAAGGCGGATTGTAATAAATCATGTGGAGTACCTTCAGCAGCGACTTCACCATTGGCAACAAAATAAACATAATCAGCAATTAAAAAAGTTTCTTTTACATCGTGAGACACGATAATAGAAGTCGCACCTAATGCGTCATTTAGGCTACGAATCAAATCGCAAATTACACCCATGGAGATAGGATCTAATCCTGCAAAAGGTTCATCATACATAATAATACTAGGGTCCAGCGCCACTGCACGTGCTAATGCCACGCGCCGCGCCATACCACCTGAGAGCTCAGCGGGCATCAATTGATGCGCACCACGTAGGCCAACTGCATTTAATTTCATTAGCACCAAATCTCTAATCATAGATTCAGGCAAATCAGTTAATTCACGCATTGGAAACGCAACATTATCGAATACGCTTAAATCTGTAAACAAGGCACCATGCTGAAACAACATACCCATTTTACGGCGCAACATATAAATGCCATCACGGTCTTGCTCATGCACTACTTCACTTTCAACACGCACTTGGCCTTTGGATGGCTTAATTTGCCCACCGATTAAACGCAATAAAGTAGTTTTACCGCTACCGCTACCGCCCATAATTGCCACCACCTTACCGCGTGGAAAAACCATATTGATGCCCTTATGCAGCAAGCGGCCTTTGTAACCAAAGGAAAGATTATCAATTTCTACGATATTGTTGGTCATGGAGTGACGTTAATTGGTTTTTATATGCTTCAAATTGAACCATCATTTTAAAACAATTTAGCCTGTACACAAGAAGTTAATTTTATTGAAATAATGAATATTAAAAAACCCGCAAGATGCGGGTTTTTTAATATATCTAATTATTAAATGCCATAGCAAACAATATAGGAAGCGGCAGGATCAATCGTGCCAGTATCCGCAGCCAAAGCTAGTGCTGGTGTGTTAGTTTTAGATGCTAACATAGACCCTGTTGCAGAATTACCATCATCTAAAGTCACGTCCAATTGAATAACATACTTACCTAAAACACCTTGTGAACATATAACATAAGAACCCTTAATAGCGGCGGGTGTTGCAGCACCGTCAAGCATTGCTGTCGCGGCTACATTATTTGTTCCAGCCATTATGCCAATAGGATTGCCATCTGCATTGATTGGGCGCCAATCTGGGTTCGCTACATCAGTTGGACCTGCAGCTAAATTTGCTAACCGAACATGTTGCCAAAACTGATAAGATTCAGCTGCATTGTTGGCACTTGCGGCAAACCAAGTACCGCCTAGCGCGCCATCACCGTTACCATTTGTACCTGCTGTCACATGTGCAGTGGCCTGCCTATCATCTCCTGGCAACGCCTTGAATTTATCTTGATATCCATAAATATATACTGGGATTGTTCTAAAATCATTTGCTAGATTTTTGACTTTAGCACTGTTAATTAATTCTTGGCCTTTTAATACGCCACCTAAGAGCAAGCCGATAATCACTAGCACAATCGCCAACTCGATAAGTGTGAAGCCTGTTTGTTGTTTTTTCATTTAGTTCTCCGAACTATTTCGTGTCAATGCAAGCCAGTTTAATAATTTTGGCTTAAGTTAAATTTATAATGCAATATTTATGCCAACCAATTTTTGGCTTTTTTAGCTAATATTTCATCAAAATCGGCAAAAATGCGTATGTTACCCGTCGAAAATTCAACAACTTTGTTCAAATTTAAACACTAAAAGTTCATCAAGTGAATAAATTCTGCGTTTTGGTATATGCTATGTTTACAATTAAGAGTTTGTTAAACTTAATGTCTATTTTGTTTAAGCCAGTTGAATTTGAGTCTGTTTAGTCTAAACCCATGCAGTTTTAAAATTGTAAAATTTTAATTCAATGCAATATTACTCATGTTAACCTTTTTTCACAAATTTACGAGTCAATAAGCCATGCAAACATTATTGAAACTAGCTCGCCAATTATTTAACAATTCTGATCGATTGATGGCATTAATGATTCTATCATTACATGCATTGTTGATTTGGGGCGATTCAAGCTACCTGCATAAAGCGCTTTTTTTATGCCACTACGGTTGTTTTTTAATGTGGCAACCAGTAATGCGACAAAGCAACAATCTATCATGGAAAACAGTATTACTCATTATTGCTGGCGCTGCAGCCGTCATTCTTGTTGATAGCTGGTGGATGACGGCTTTTTGGATTGCCAGTTTATTTGCGCTGATAGGTGGTCGAGTTTTTTCTAGTGAGTCAACACACTCTAGAGTTCCGAATATTTTAGCTTCCAGCTATTTGCTCGCCATATTATTGTTATGGGTTGTGCCTAAGTTACTTAATGTAACAAATGATTTAGAAGCAGCTAGGTTTTTACTGGTGTATTTTCTACCTTTATTACCACTCGCCATCTTATTCCTGTCCTCTAAAAATAAATCTGCGGCGCAAACCGCAAATATCGACTTTTTCTATTCCTTACTTATTTTTTTACTCACAACCATAATAATTCTCGGTAGTTTTGCAATTGGAGTTATTTGGGAAATTCATTACATTAAATTGTTGATTTTTGCTGTAATGGGACTGGCTGCCACCTTGGTTATTTTAAGTTGGCTTTGGAATCCTAGCGCGACTTTTTCTGGCTTGGAACTTATGATGTCGCGCTACTTATTAAGTATAGGCTTGCCATTTGAGCAATGGATTAGAAAAATTGCGATTCATGCAGACATTGAATCAACTGCAAATAACTTTTTACGGGCGGCTATGCGAGAGTTGGCTTTACTCAACTGGGTTAGCGGACTGGTGTGGGAAGTTGATAACACCAAACAACAAACTGGAGATGCAACACGCTTTATTTCCACCTTTAGCTTTCATCAATTGCATTTAACCCTTTATTCACGCTGGCAGTTTAGCCCCGCTATGTATCTACATGTGCAACTACTTACGCAAATATTAGGTGAGTTTTATGAAGCCAAGCGCCGTGAAGAAACAATTAGCCAAAATACCTATATGCAAACCTTTTATGAAACAGGCTCACGTCTGACGCATGACATTAAAAACATATTGCAATCTCTAGGCACCTTAACGGCAGCCACAGAGCAACCAAGCGATCAAGAAGGTGATGCAAGGCTGATAGCGCTAATTAAAAAACAGCTCCCTAGACTAAAACAACGTTTAGCCGCAACACTCACAAAGCTTGAGCGGCCTAGTGTTGAGAAAAAACGTCAAGCAAAAGTCGCGACATGGTGGAAAAGTTTTAGACAATTAAATACACATCAACTTATTCAGTTTGAAACACCTGCCAACTTACCGAAAACAGATATTGACCCCGAAGTTTTAGACAGCGTTGTCGATAATTTGCTACAGAATGCCTTAGAAAAAGCAAAACTAGAAGTCAATACCATCATTAAAGTCACCTTATTGCCTTCACAACACTTTTGTTTGGAAGTCACGGATACAGGCTCGGCGATGACTGCAGAAACAGCTGAACGCTTGTTTAAGTCGCACGTTAGTTCTAAAAATGGCCTAGGGGTTGGCCTATATCATGCGACTCAGCAGGCGTTGCAGGCAGGCTATCATTTAAGTTTAGTTGATAACGAAGATGGTGAAGTACGATTTAGGTTAGAAATGGTTGTTACAGATATTGATAATTAAATAGCCAACATTAAGCCGACATTTATCAACAAGAAAGGCAGCTGGTGCTACCTTTTTTGAAGATTTACATTTTAAAACTACAAATATTTCTAACGTAAACCTTGAATGTAATCAGCGACAGCAACCATTTCAGCATCAGTCATTTTAGTGGCAATCGTCATCATCATTGGTGCATTAGCACGTTCGCCTGTGCGGAAAGTTCTTAATTGCGCTAATGTGTAATCTGAATGTTGTCCAGCAACACGTGGGAACTGTTTTGGCAAACCAGCACCATTTGCACCATGGCAGGATGCACATGCCGGCACGCTAGTGGCCGCAATGCCGCCACGATAAATTTTTTCACCCAATGAGCCGACACCATTAGATTTAGCTTTGCCTAACACCAAACTTTGGCTGGAATAATAAGCCGCCACACCTTTCATATCTTCATCACTTAACATAGCAGCCATGCCAGACATCACTGCATTCGCACGCTTACCTGACTTGAATTCTGTAAGCTGTTTAACTAGATATTCGGGATGTTGGCTAGCTAGTTTTGGATTCGCCGTAATTACGCTATTACCATCAGCTCCATGACAGGCCGCACAAACAGTACCTGTAATTTGTACTACGCTACTTTTTTCTACTGGCGCAGCTTCCGCCGACTTCTCATTAGTAGGCTGAGCAGAGACACTTATGGCAAAGCTCAACATTAAGCTAGCCAAGCTAAGTCTTACAGCATTAAACTTCATTTGATGACTAAATTGCATTACCACTCCCAAATATCAAATTAACTTACGTAAACGTAATGTGTTAAAGCGACTAATCTAAATTATTCAATCAATTATCTTACAATTAACATGGTATTTTAGCGAAAATTGCCTATTCGTGATAGCATTTTTCGCTATTGTTCATTTTACTTTTATTTGATTATCTTAATATACATCGCTAAGCGCTATTCATTAAGGCAATTAGAATCGGATTTCCATGCCATTGTTTCAAAATGCTGCTTTTTACATTTCAGCACACCATTTACGCGATTTGCCCATTGCCAGTGGCATTGAAGTTGCTTTTGCAGGCCGCTCAAACGCTGGTAAATCCAGTGCGCTTAATACACTTGCCAACCATAACCGCCTAGCCTTCGTGAGTAAGCAACCTGGCCGCACTCAACTGATTAACTTCTTCACTCTAGGCAATGATAGGCACTTGGTCGATTTACCAGGTTATGGTTATGCCAAAGTACCTGAATCCATGCGCGCCCACTGGCAAAATGTGCTTGCCCGCTACTTAAGTGAACGCTCAAGCTTAGGCGGCTTGGTATTAGTCATGGATAGTCGCCACCCACTTACGCCGTTGGACCGCCAAATGCTTGATTGGTTTTGCCCAAGCGGTAAGCCTGTGCATGTCTTATTAACAAAATCTGACAAACTTTCACGTGGTGAAGCCAACCTAACACTCAACCGCGTGCGTAAAGAGCTCATTGAAACATGGGGCATCCATTATCATAGTGAATGTACGATACAGCTGTTCTCTAGCTTAAAAAAACAAGGCGTTGAAGAAGCTGAGAAAGTGATTGGTAAGTGGCTATTTTCGGAAGAACCTGAAGATTTAGTGCGCAAATCGTTTAATCTTGTAAGTGATAAAGACACAGACTAAAAAGCACAGCTTTAATGATATTTGAAGCCACTTTGCAACTTGAAATAAGTGGGATTTATTTTCGCCTAAATACCATATCCCAAACGCCATGCCCAAGTTTAATACCACGATTCTCAAACTTAGTCAGCGGCCTGTAACTCGGTTTGTTAGAGTAACCATTTGTGGTATTTTGTAATTGCTGCTCAGCATTCAATACCTCTAAAACCCACTCTGCGTACTCCAACCAATCAGTGGCTACATGCAAATAACCGCCTACTTTTAGTTTGCAACAAAGTAACTTTACAAACTCAGCTTGGATCAACCGGCGTTTGTGATGGCGGGCTTTATGCCAAGGGTCAGGAAAAAATATGTGTATGCCGTCTAAGCTCGCATCAGCCAACATGGTTTGTAGCACATCGACAACATCGTGCTGGATAATACGAATGTTAGTAAGCGCCAACTCTTCAATGAGCTTTAGTAGTGCGCCGACTCCTGGCGTATGCACTTCTGCTGCTAGAAAATCACAATCAGGCAAAGTCTGCGCGATTTTTGCGGTAGTTTCACCCATACCAAAACCAATTTCTAATATTTTTTTACTTTCTGATCGATCAAATTTTGCGTTTAAATCGATAATTCCTGGCAAATAATCAATACCAAATTTAGGTCGGCCAATTTCTAAAGCATGCGCTTGGCCTTTAGTCACTCGTCCTTGACGCAACACAAAGCTACGAATGCGGCGATTTTTTAATGCTTCTTTATCTGAAACTAAGTCGGCATCTAAAATAGAAGATTCTTTGGTTTTGTTTAATTTTTTCATAGCGCGCATTATCTGGCATTATCTTAATGCCAACAAGTTAAAGTGTGTAAGATTTATCACCTGTAACAAATCCTATCAAAGGCTCTTCAAAGCCCTTACTGATGGCAATCACCTTAAATAAATCACCCATTTCAGCAGGGGATAATAACTTCTGCGCCGCAGCCGCTAGAGGTGCATATCGCGCCAGATCATTTGGCGACACTAGCGACATGACATCTAAAATACCGCAATTCATCAAAAACTGCGCCTGTGAGGCATAGCCTGCGAGGTTTATTCCATCAGCCTCGCAGAGCATCGCTATTGAGCTGAAATTAACATGAGCGGTGATGTCTTGCAGACCGACATGAATCAGAGGCTCAGTATGCGCATAATGCTGATAATGGCACATAAGTGTACCTAGGTTGCGTTGTGGATGGTAATACTCACGGGCCGTAAAGCCATAGTCAATCATCAAAATTATTCCTCTATTTAGCATAGTTGCAAGGCTAGCAACCAAGCCTGTAGCAGCTGGGCAAAACTCAGTGATGTAACCTTGTAGTAAATTTTGATGGGTAACAAGGTCTATTAGATTTTTTTGCGTAATTTCTTTATCCTGCCATTTAAAGCCATCATCAAACCTCACACCGCGTTCACATAAACTTTGCTGCGTCACGTGCACAATGTGTGCCGGAATCGCGTCTAGCACTTCGTTACCCAATACTATGCCGTCAAATGTTGCAGGTAATTCGTTCAGCCATTCAACATGCTGCAACAAATCTGTCGTCAACTTTTTCTGCAAGGTTTCTAGCTGAATTTGGCGTAAGTGATCACTTACTTCTAATATAAAATACTTTGCTGGCAAGCATTCTAATTTAGCTAAAGTAAGTAAAATATCAGCGCCTAATTTTCCTGTTCCCGCACCAAGCTCAAGAATATTGCCATGTGTAAGCTGTAATACTTGTGCAATTTGATTTGAAACTGTTTGCGCAAATAACGGTGAAATTTCAGGAGCAGTGACAAAATCACCTGCTTTACCGAACTTTTTGCTACCGCCACTGTAATATCCTAATTCTGGCGCATAAAGCGCCAAGTGCATAAAGTCGGCAAAGCTTATCCATCCACCTGCTTCTTTAATTTTATTTTGAATGAGTGAAGAAAGTTGCTCGCTGTGTTCTTTGGCATCTGCTGATGGTTTAGGTAATGTACTCATAGAGTAGATTATAATAGAGATATTCTATGATTGAAGATTCAAATTAGATAATACGTGACCACAAACAATACAAATAAAGTAGTGCTGATTACAGGTGGAGCTAAGCGTGTGGGCGCTGCCATTTGCCGCATACTGCATGCTGAAGGCTATGCCATCATGGTGCATTACAAAAGCTCGTTGAATGAGGCGCGTGCTTTGCAAGCTGAACTCAATTTACAGCGCGCCAATTCGGTCGCAATTATTCAGGGGGATTTACTCAATATTGCCAGCATACCCAATTTAATTGCTGAAACAGTGAATCACTTTGGACACTTAGATGTACTTATTAACAATGCGTCGACTTATTATGCAAGCGAAATAGGCGATATTGATGAGACTAAATGGCATGACCTAATGGGCAGTAACTTAAAAGCGCCACTATTTCTGTCTCAGGCAGCAGCACCAGAATTACGCAAAAATCATGGCTGTATTGTCAATATTACAGATATGCATGTAGAACGTCCAAAAAAAGGCTACATTGTATATAGTGTGGCAAAAGCAGGTCTAGTCACGCTAACTAAATCACTGGCGCATGAGTTAAGCCCAGAGGTGCGTGTAAATGCCGTAGCGCCAGGACCTGTAAAATGGCCTGAGAGCAATCCACAATTTGATGAAGTTTATCGCCAAAGGGTGATTAACCAAACCTTACTTAAACGGGTCGGTGAGGCCGAAGATGTAGCAAAAGCGGTAAAATTCCTAGTGATGGATGCTCCTTTTATTACTGGCCATGTTTTGGCTGTAGACGGGGGCAGGTCAATTAATCTTTAAATTGCTATTCACTAGTAATAAACGGCTAAATAACAAAACCTGAATATTAAAAACGCCATTCAAACCTATGATTAAACATTTACCAACTAACCATTCCAACAATTTCATCAAGTTACGCAATAGTTTAATTAGCGCAACGGGCAAAGCTATTGGCGATTACAACATGATTGAAGATGGCGACACCGTGCTGGTATGCATGAGCGGTGGCAAAGATTCTCACGCCATGTTGATGATACTACTGGCTTTACAAGAGCGCGCGCCTATAAACTTTAAACTGATTGCAATGAATTTAGATCAAAAACAGCCAGGCTTTCCCTCAGATATTTTACCCACTTATTTTGAGAAACTTGGTGTTGATTACCGTATTGTTGAAGCGGATACCTACTCGATTGTTAAAGAAAAAATTCCTGAGGGTAAAACGACTTGCTCACTATGCTCTAGGCTAAGACGTGGCGTTATTTACACTACCGCAAAAGAGCTTGGCGCAAACAAGATTGCATTGGGCCATCATAGAGACGACATAGTAGAAACTCTGTTTTTAAATCTGTTTTTTGGTGCAAAAATGAAAGCAATGCCACCGAAACTTTCAACTAATGATAAACAAAATATCGTCATTCGGCCTTTAGCGTATTGTAGTGAAAAAGATATCGCCAGTTATGCGCGCCAAATGGAGTTTCCAATTATTCCTTGTGACTTATGTGGTAGTCAGGAAAATCTACAGCGCCAAAAAGTGAAAGAAATGTTGCATGCCTGGGAACTTGAACAGCCTGGTCGTGTAAATAATATATTTCGCGCCATTGGAAATGTAGAACCTTCACACTTGGCGGATTATAACTTATACGACTTCAAAAATTTAACTCAAGCCAAGCCTGAAGATGAGGATCCGCTATTTGGCGATATTGCCAACGAGGGTGCAGCTTTGAGTTTAAATAGGGCTGATGGCTCACGAATCGAATTCATTCGGAACACCTAATCTAGTAAATAATGCAATAAATTAAGGTAGTATCTTATGTAAGTTGTTGTCTTACAGCCATTTACCTTGCTATCATGCCAAGCTACTGTGTTAGCAAACCCCATTTACTTAGGCATTCATGTCAAAACTGTTAATTGTTGAGTCACCCTCAAAAGCAAAAACGCTACAGAAATATCTTGGAAGCGACTTTGAAGTACTCGCTTCTTTTGGTCACGTACGCGATCTTATTCCAAAAAATGGCGCTGTAGATACCGAAAATGGTTTTGCCATGAAGTACGATATTATTGAGCGCAACAGCAAACATGTAGATGCTATAGCCAGAGCGGTTAAAAATGCAGATAGCATCTATCTCGCAACCGACCCGGACCGTGAAGGTGAGGCGATTTCATGGCATATTGCCGAGATTCTAAAGTCTAAAAATTTACTCAAGAATAAGGTGATGAAACGTGTAGTATTTCATGAAATTACAAGAAATGCAGTAGAACTTGCGATTGCTGAACCTCGTGATATCTCTATGCCTATGGTGAATGCACAACAAGCGCGCCGTGCATTAGATTACTTGGTGGGCTTTAATTTATCACCATTATTGTGGAAAAAAATTCGTCGCGGGCTATCTGCAGGTCGCGTGCAAAGCCCCGCATTACGACTCATTGTTGAACGTGAATTAGAGATAGAAGCATTTAAATCACAAGAATATTGGTCAATTCATTTAGATGCTTTAAAACATAGCCATGGTTTTAGTGCAAAATTAATCCAGCTAAATAATCAAAAAATTGAACAATTTTCAGTGATTAATCATGATCAACACATGGATATTGTCGGCAAATTACTGTTAGCCAGTGCGGGCAAAACCACGGTATCTCGTGTAGAAAAGAAACAACGCAGTCGTAGCCCTGCTGCGCCATTTACCACATCCACCTTGCAACAAGAAGCTGTTCGCAAACTTAGCTTCACCACCGCTCGTGCGATGCGCATTGCGCAGCAATTATATGAAGGTATGGATATAGGTGGCGGTACGGTTGGTTTGATTACCTACATGCGTACGGACTCGTTCAACATGGCGACTGAAGCCATTATGCAAATTCGAGATTATGTGAAAAAGAATTTTGATGCAGATTATTTGCCAAAATCTCCTGTCATGTACAAAACAAAGTCAAAAAGTGCACAAGAAGCACATGAGGCGATACGTCCAACAGATATTAGCCGTACCCCTGCTAGCGTAAGACAATATTTAACAGACGAGCAATTTAAATTGTATGAAATGATTTGGAAGCGCACGCTGGCTTGTCAAATGGCGCCTGCAAAATTTGATGCTGTTAGTGTAGATTTAAGTGTAGGTTCGGATGCCAATTTATTCCGTGCTTCTGGTCAAACTTTAGTATTCGCGGGCTTTATCGCAGTTTACATGGAAGGTCGCGATGATATTAAACCTGGCGATGATGAGGAGGAAGGTGAAAGTAAGTTGCCGCATCTAGAAACAGGCGAAGTTTTAACAGTGGAAAAAATCTATGGGGACCAGCATTTTACCGAACCACCACCGCGCTACGGCGAGGCAAGTTTGGTGAAAATTTTAGAAGAATATGGCATCGGTCGCCCTTCAACCTACGCTAGCATTATTAGTACACTACAAGATCGTGAATACGTGCTGTTGGATAAAAAACGCTTCACACCTACAGATGTTGGGCGCGTGGTGAATAAATTTCTTACCGAACATTTCACTAAATACGTTGATTACGACTTTACCGCCAATTTAGAAAATGCACTTGATAGCGTAGCCGAAGGCGAACGTGAGTGGATTCCACTCATGGATGAATTTTGGCAAGGGTTTAACCAACAATTGCTCAGTAAAGCCAATGTTGACCGTCCAGGTAACGAACTTATCGATGAAGACTGCCCTAAATGTGGCAAACCTTTACAAAAACAACTCAGCCGCTTTGGTACATTTATAGGGTGCACTGGCTATAACGACGAACCAAAATGTGACTACAAGCGTAGCCTAAATGGTGCGGCACAAGTAGGAAGTGACCCTGTATTGATAGGTGCAGATATTGAATCTGGCAAAGAAATCCTGTTAATGAACGGGCCCTATGGACCTTATTTGCAACTCGGTTTGGCAGTAGAGGGTGAAAAAAAGAAGCCAAAACGTGTCAGCGTACCTAAAGAAATATCGCTAGCTGATATGAACTTAGAAACTGCTTCCATGGTGCTTTCTTTGCCACGTGATCTAGGCCTACACCCAGTTACGAATAAAAAGATTTTGGCTAATATTGGACGTTTTGGGCCTTATGTCAATCATGATGCTAAGTTTAAATCGATTCCAAAAACGGATAGCGTGTTCACTATAGATTTAGAAAGTGCTGTTGCATTGCTATCTGCAGCCCACACTGGCCCTGCGCCATTATGTTCACTTGGAGGCCATCCTACTGAAGATGGTCAAATTGAAGTATTTGCAGGACGATATGGTCCTTACGTGCAACATGGGAAAATTCGTGCAACCTTGCCAAAAAGCGTTGAGCCAGAGTCACTCACTTTAGATGAAGCTTTAGAGCTATTAACTGCTAAAGCAGCTAAAGGGGAACCTGCTAAGAAAACGAATGCAAGAAAAGTGCCTGCTAAGAAAGTTGTAGTGAAAAAACCGGTTACTGCCAAAACAAGTGCTAAGAAAGCGGTTATTAAGAAGCCTGTAGCTAAAAAGGTGTTGGTCAAAAAATCGGTAGCTAAAGAATAGAAATAAAAAGAGCGAATTAAAATCCGCTCTTTTTCTTCTTTAATGTCAGTTTATTCTAGAGTTGCATATTAACCGCTAACGTTCTCACCTAATGAAGCAGTATCATTATATTCAATCCATTTACGAATTCTATTGGCGTCACCAATACGGGACTGTTTACCCGCAGAATCAAGCAGTATAATAATCATTGGTTGCCCGGAAATCTCAGCTTGCATTACCAAACAACGTCCAGCTTCATTAATAAAACCCGTTTTAGACAAGCCGATAACCCAATCACTGCCTCGTACCAAAGAATTAGTATTCACGAAATTACTTGGGTTAGAGCGACCATAGAATGTCACTTCCTGTGAAGCCGCAGTCGACACTTGGCGAATCTCGGGATAATGATAAGCCGCATTCACCATTTTCACTAAGTCCTCTGCGGTAGAAACATTGCTGCTATCGAGCCCTGTAGTGTCATAGAAATGTGTGGAATTCATCCCCAGCACCACTGCTTTACGATTCATTGCATTAATAAAGGCATTGCTACCACCTGGATAATTACGCCCTAAAGCAGATGCTGCACGATTTTCAGACGACATCAACGCAAGCTGCAAAAGTTCACCACGTGTAAGCGCTGTGCCTACACCTAATCTAGAACGTGTGCCTTTAATATAATCAACATCTTGATCAGCAATAAAAAGTAAATCATCCATAGGCAAATGTGCATCTAACATCACCATTGCTGTCATTAGCTTAGTCACAGATGCGATTGGGGTAGATTGATTCGTGTTTTTTGCAAAAATTGTTTCACCAGTCAACTGGTTAATTACCAATGCTTTAGCTGAGGCAAGCTGCAACGGTCCACTGCCATCATAAGTATTCGCATAAACGAATCCTGACTTTTGACTGCGCAAACGTTGATGGACTCTAGATTTTCCAGACTTATAATTGACAAGCTTGTACTTGCTACTATTGGCAACGTGTTTATGCGACTTTTTACTCGCAGCTTGCAAAGCCATAGGCGAGATGCTAAGCATCAAAGCAATATAAAGCAGGAATAATTTACGCATGTCCAATCTCATTAGTTTGTTTTATGTCATACAGTTACAGCTGAATACTATATAAAAACTTTAGCTTTGTCACTAATAAATTTTAAAATTTATTAAAGCAATCTTTTACAATTAATTCTGCAAAATATTTTAATTTAAAAATTTCATTCCCAATAATTAGATTAAGGCTAAAATATTGACTCAATTCACTTAGATAATATTGAACAATAGCATGCATATTCCAGAATCACTACGATATAGCGCCGAACATCTTTGGACAAAAGCGGCAACTGACGGCTTATGGGAAGCAGGCATTACTGATTACGCACAAGATTTATTGGGGGATATTGTATTTATTGAGGCTCCCGCCATTACCACTAAACTCAGTGCTGGCAAGCCTTGTGGTTTAATTGAATCTGTCAAAACTGGTTCCGATTTACATGCGCCTATAGATGGTGAGGTGGTTGAAATTAATCAAGCACTCATCGATTCACCAGAACTGATTAATGACAAACCCTATCAAGCGTGGATATTTAAATATCGGCCTGTTGACAACACCGATATTGAAAATAAACTACTGACTGCCGATGCTTATCAAGCGCTAATTGATGCTCTGTAATTAGCGCCGATTCAGCATCGGGTTTTATTTATTAAAAATCAAACGCACTGAATCAAGCATCTGTTCAATTTCAGTTTTAATATTTATAGTTAATTTTTGCTCTATCTTTGGCACTTCAGCATTAAGTATCTCGTGCACTTTATTATCTAAAGCCAGCTCAACTGAAGGCAACTCTGCACCTAAGCTCTGCATAAAATCATTTTTTGTGATGTCCGCCATGCTAGCCAAGTCTAGCTTTAATTTCGCACTTAGTCCTTCTGACATTCCTTGATACAGCGCAGGGAAAGCTTCATCCACCTCTACCGCCAATTGTTGCTTAGACTTTAACTGTAAAGCATCTAAATATACATTGAGTTCAGCTTGAGATTGCTCAGTTAGCCCTTGGTAAACTGTCGATAATTCACGCGTCAAGTTTACTTGATGCTCGGTTAATAAATCTTCATGCAATCTCGTTATTTTATCTTGCAAAGCATGCGCAGCGTTTTCTGCAGTCTTGATTTCCAAAACATGCAAAGTTGTTTGCAATTGCTCAGTTAACGATTGCTGAAGGATCGGTAAGGAGCCGATAAGTTTAGCTTGCACTTCGGCAATACCCTGAGCTTGCATTTGGATAAGCGCGCTATCTAAATCAGACTTTATACTTGCAACGACAAGTGATGTTCTTTCAATAGTGGATGCTTCCAGTAATTCCAATGCTGCTTGTACTTGGCTTGTAATGGATTGTTGCATCAGCGGCAATGACTGTGCAATTGATGCGTAAGCATCAGACAACCCCTGTGCTTGCATCTGATTTAGTGTATTTTCTAAATCAGTTTTAATTGCTACCGCATTCTCTTTTAATGACTGTGTAGCGCTATCAACCATGTCTTCTTCTAAATTGACTAATGTAGCTTGTAGATTGGCTGTTACTGATTGCTCTAGATCTGGTAAGGCTTGTGTAAGTTTAGCTTGCACCTCACCTACGCCTTGCGCCTGCATTTGGCTCAATACATGCGCCAAATCTGCTTTAATAATCTCCGCATTAGCGTGCATCATTCTAGGAATTTCAGTAGCAAAGTCCGCCTTGGTTTTATCAGCAAATATAGCACTATTCTCCAACACTGCCTGCTTTGCACTAACAACGGCGTGTTCTAACTCTTGCGCCACTAAGAATTTAATTTCCTCATTGGCCTCCTGCTTTGCCTGATCAACCGAAGCGAGCATATTTTTTGTTAATATCGAATGACTAGACTCATAAGCTGATTCAACCTCTTCATCTAAATGCAGCTTCAATTCAGCGCTGACTTTCTGATAAAATTCATCTGCCTTTTTCTCAAGTTGCTCTGATTGTAGTTCATTCTGTTGCTTTAGCGCGTCTACAAGATAATCTTGGTTAGCTTTTTGAATGCTTTCGACCTCGCTCTCTAAATCAGCGTGCATTTTTTTTCTGAGCCTTTGCGACACTGTTTTCTCAATTTCATCTTCTAACAGCGGCTTTATTTGAACAAGAATCTCAGCAATTAAATCAGCAGTAATAACAAGTGGCCTAAGCGGTTGACCAGAATATGTATGCACTTCGGTCAGTAAGGGAATGTCTTCTTCTTGCATGATTTTAAGCCTATTTGAAATTAGAATGAACTCTATCAATATACCTACTTGTTCTCGGCGGTGTCCGTTGATTTTATATCGTAGCCACGGTCTCGATAAAATCTAAATCTTGATCTTGCGGCGACTTTATCAGCATCATTATTTGATACTAGCTCAACTAAATATCTGAATCGACTAAAAAATGGCGGATATTCTGTCTGCAAGTTAATTAAGATGTCGTCTTGCAACAAGTCTTTGCTATTTTCAGCAATAACAATAGCTGAGAAATGACTCATTGCTTCATCCGCTTTTGAGTTGACTAAAAAACTTGTAGCTGAATGTTGCCAAAGCTGTTGATGCAAAGCGTCATTGACTGCATCATCCTGACTAAAAATAGTTAACTGATGGCCTTTGTTTATGGCTTTTTCACAAAGCTTGGCAATTTTTTCTAACTTATCTTCAACATTAAAAAAGAATTCTACGCGCGTCATGGTGTTATCAAAATTAGGCTTTATTTAACTTGCCTAATTAATTGCCTTGTTAGCACGGTTCACCAAAAACTCAGTTAGCAATGAAACTGGACGGCCAGTGCCCCCTTTTTCTTTGCCAGATTTCCATGCTGTTCCTGCAATGTCTAAATGCGCCCAATCATATTTTTTTGCAAAACGAGATAAGAAACAAGCCGCTGTAATACTGCCTGCAGCACGCCCTCCAATATTAGCCATATCTGCAAAGTTACTATCTAACAAGGGTTGATAATCATCCCACATTGGCATGTGCCATGCACGGTCTAGTGAGACTTCACCCGCTTTTAATAACTCACTAGCTAGCGCATCGTTATTACTAAACAAGCCACTAGCATGGTGACCGAGCGCAATAACACACGCGCCAGTTAACGTTGCAATATCAACCACTGCACTTGGTTCAAATCGCTCGACGTAAGTCAATGCATCGCACAAAATCAATCGTCCTTCCGCATCAGTGTTGAGCACTTCAATAGTCAAGCCAGACATACTAGTTAACACATCACCAGGCCTTGTTGCTCGTCCATCCGGCATATTTTCACACGTTGGAATAACGCCTATTACATTGAGTTTCAAATCCATAGCTGCAATCGCCTTAAATGTGCCGAGCACACTTGCCGCACCGCACATGTCATACTTCATTTCATCCATTTCACTGCCTGGTTTTAATGAAATACCCCCTGTATCAAAGGTGATGCCTTTGCCAATCAATACGACTGGCTTTTGGCTTTTCTCACCTTTTAAATGCTGCATAATGATAAATTTAGGTGGTTCCTCACTTCCTTGAGACACACCTAAAAATGAACCCATGCCTAGTTTTTGTAATGCCTCACGCTCGAGCACTTCTACTTTAAAACCATAAGTATTTGCTAAGGCTAATGCTTGTTCAGCCAAATAAGAAGGCGTGCATACGTTAGGTGGCAAATTACCTAAATCCTTAGCTAAACTAACCCCTTCCGCTAAAGCCTGACCTTCAGCCAAACCCGACTGCGCTTCTGCTATTTCGGCAACCTGCGTCACATTTACATTCAAAGTTGCTATACTTTTTCTTGCATTCTCATTAACTTCATCTTTTTTTCTTTTTATAGCGTTAAATTTATACATTGCATCTAGCGCTGCTTCAGCCAGATATGCCACTTTACGGCGTGTACTTAATTTTTTAACAGATAGTTCTGCTAAAAAAGTCGTCCCAACATTTGCACCACTACTTGCCAAAGCCTTCACTGAAGCACGAACAGCCTTACAATATTGCTTTTCTGCAAAATCCTGCTCTTTTCCTAAGCCAACTAACAATACGCGTTCACAATTTGTACCCGGTACATGATGCAACATTAATGTTGCATCTAATTTTCCGTCCATATCACCACGTTTAATTATTTTGGCAATATATCCAGCAGAAGCATCATCAATCGCTTGCGCCGCATTTGACAGTTTTTGTGACTCATAAACGCCAACTATCACACAATCGCTAAGCTCTTTTTCCACATTAACGTTTTTTATGCTAAATTCCATGCTTGATTCCATAGTGTTGCAATCCTTTATATTATTAAGTTAAATTATCGCGTGTTTTACATGCAATGCATAGTTGTAAATAAATAGTCCGAATAATTCATTATAAATATCGTTCAATCATATGCTTTTTAGGCGCTCACTCTTACAAGAACTAATTTCAACTGCTAGTGGGGCTTTCCTCATTTTGGCCGGTGTTGTGATTGCGCAACGCGCTGGAACTTTAGTTCGGTTGGCAGCTAAAGGTATTTTGCCTAATGACGCTATCAGCACGATTCTAGCTTTTAATTTGATTAGATTTTTACCAATGTTGCTATCACTTAGCTTGTTTTTAGCCATACTCCTCACATTATCTCGCTGGTATAGAGATTCAGAAATGGTTATTTGGTTTACCTCAGGATTAAGTATTAACAGTTGGATTCGCCCTGTACTTATATTTATAACCCCTGTCGTTATAGTTATTTCTTTTCTGAGCTTATTTATCACACCATGGGCTAACAATAAAGTTGAAGAATATCGAGCCCAACTTGAAAGTAGAGACGAGCTAGCTGCGATAAGCCCTGGTGTTTTCAAAGAGTCAGCCCATGCAGACCGCGTGTTTTTTGTGGAAAGTTTTGATGAGCTCGGCAATATCGTTAAAAATATTTTTGTACAATCCATTCAGCATCAAAAACTGGGTATTATCGTTGCTTCACAGGGTAGTCGCCTAATTGAAGAAAATGGCGATAATTTTTTAGTGATGCATCATGGCCGGCGTTATCAAGGGGTCCGTGGCACTGCTGAATATTCCACTACTGAATTTGAAAAATATGCCATTAGGGTTGAAGCTATTGAAGCAAAACGAGATCCACCAACCGCACAAACAAAATCCAACCGTGAACTTCTACAAGACAATAACAATAGCAATATAGCAGAACTGCAATGGCGGATGGCAATGCCTATTTCTGCAATAATACTTGCGCTACTCGCTATTCCATTAAGCGCATTAGATCCGCGCGCTGGGCGTTCTGCTAATTTTGCACTTGCACTCATTATTTATATCCTTTACAACAATTTTCTAAGCATTTTCCAAGCATGGATTTCTCAAGGGAAGATTAACAGCTTGGTAGGCTTATGGCCCGTACATCTATTTTTTGCAGGCATTGTTGTTTATATGTTTTATCGCCGTTTACTACAACTTCCAATGCTGCCAAGTCTGGCGCTACCTCAATGGTCAAAACTCAGAAATAAAAATACAAAGTAATGCTTAAATTAGATGGCTTTAGTTAAAAAAATACATGAACATTCTCAATAAATATCTACTTAAAGAAGTCGCATTCAATGTATTGCTAGTGATGTTAGCGCTGATTGCAATGTTCTCATTTTTTGATTTAATTCAAGAGCTTGATGATCTAGGTAAAGGCCAATATGGGCTGGCTAAGGTTCTATTGTTTGTATTGCTGAGCGCGCCTGGGCATGTATATGAAGTCATGCCCGTCGCCGTACTCATAGGATGCTTGTATAGCCTTGGTCAATTCTCACGGCATTCTGAGCTTATTATATTAAGAGTCAGCGGCCTGTCAGTGTTCGATATTGCAGTTTTACTATTAAAAATAGGGCTAGTATTTACGCTCATGACTTTTTTAATAGGCGAGCTTATTACGCCCTTCAGCGAAAAAATGGCGCAACGCATGCGTATTAAAGCGACTGACTCAGTCATTGCACAAGAGTTTCGATCTGGCCTTTGGGTAAAAGATGGAAACAACTTTGTTAATGTAGAAGAAGTACTTCCTGATACTACGCTACTCAATATTCACATATACGAATTTGATAATAATGCTAAATTACTTAGAACACGGCATGCAAAGGGTGGTGAATTTGAAAACGATTATTGGAAATTAAAAGAAGTCTCAGAAACCAATTTTGGTAAGGATGCTAATCAAGTACGTCAATTAGCGGAAGAAAAGTGGTACTCCCTCATTCGCCCAGAGTTACTTAATGTATTGTTAGTGATGCCTGAAAAAATGTCCGTTTGGAACTTATATTCTTACGTCAATCATCTAACAATCAATAAACAAAAAACTACACGTTATGAAGTAGCGCTTTGGGCAAAAATTATTTATCCATTAGCCTGTTTGGTGATGGTCATTTTAGCCTTACCTTTTGGTTTTATTCAACAACGTGCAACAGGCGCTAGCAGTAAAATTTTTGTTGGCCTCATCTTGGGAGTGATGTATCAAATTTTAAATCGGGTATTTGCACATTTAGGCTTACTAAATGACTGGACACCACTATTTAGCGCCATCATGCCAACTCTGTTGTTTTTAATCGCTGGGCTGACTATGCTATTTTACGTGGAACGCAGATAACTTAGGGTATCTCTATTCCATGTTTTGAGTTTGACTAGGGCTTCCTGCTTGTTTTACTAACCAATTCGACCAATAATGACCTTAGCACTAACTAACTACGAGCCGCTCTACCACTTTACCGTTGATTAAATGACTTTCAATAATCTCGTTAATATCTTCAATATCAATAAATGTGTACCAAATGGCTTCTGGATAAATTAATAGTAGAGGTCCCTCACCACAACGGTCAAAACAACCCGCCCGATTAATGCGTATCTTGCCCTTACCGTTTAAGCCTAACTTTTTAACCTGTGCTTTCATATGGTCAAATGCGGCTTCAGCGCTTTTATCCATGCAGCATGACTCTCCGTTCTCACGCTGATTCAGGCAAAAAAATACGTGATGCTTATAATAGTGTGTCATTTACTCTCCTGTTGCAAGACTGTCTTCTTTAGTAAACGTCCAAGTCCGCGTAATACTTAATATATCAATCTCTTTTTTTACCTCATCGGGGAACCGCGCATAAGGCGCTCCAAGTTCCACAATGCGTTTTGCTGCTTCATCCAACACTTTATGGCCAGAGCTACGATTCAACTCAATCGCCTCAATACTGCCATCTGCCTTGATAGAAACCGTCATTTGTAATTGACCATACATCTTCAGGTTTTTTGCAGCCTCTGGATAATTAAGGTTACCCACTTTCTCTACTTTTTGTCGCCAAGACTCTACATATAGCGCGTATTTATATTCTTTAGCGCGCGCGCCAATAAACTTACGTTTAGGCCGTTTTTGATATTCATCCTGTTGCTTAGAAATTAACGCTTCAAGCCGGTCCATTTCAAGTGCAGCAGCAGTTAAGTCGGTCATATTAAGCACTTTGCTTGGCGTTTCTTGGCTTCCAGTTTCCACTTCTTTAGCAGCGGCTTTTTGCACCAACTCCGACTCTACCGTGTTTGTAGACTGCAATTGTGTCATTAATTCTTGCGCTTGTTTTTCAAGCGCGGCTACATGTTTTTGTGCTTTTGTTTCTTCCGCTGTTTGTTTTGCAGCTTTTCTGCCCGATTTTAACTGTGCCATAGGCTTAACAGTAAACTCTGCCTTTTGCTGTTTAATGGCAGGTAGTGCCGATTTAATTTTTCGATTTTGATCGGTATTCCCACCACGATCTAAATTAGCCTGCGCTAGAACATCCGCCTTATCAGGCTTTGTGTTAGTTTTAGTATTCACCAACATCACTTCTAGCGTTGGTAATTTATCTGTTAACTTTCTAAGTTCCGGTTCAAATTGGATACTTAGCAATACTGCATGCACTAAAATTGAACTCCAAATAGCAATAGTCATGACACTCAATGATTTTAACTTTGTCACGAGTGAAGTATAGGCAAATGCATTGATGTCCGCTTTAGCCTTAGAGTGGGATTTTTTTGACGATTTAACCAACGTTTTACTCTGTTAAAGATTTTAGTTTTAAGATTTTAATTTTAAAGCATCTATTATTTTCTGATGCACACCACCAAAACCACCGTTGCTCATTGCCAAAATATAGTCGCCAGCCTTTGCAGTATCAGCAATCGCAGTTACCATTTCCTTTAGATCTTCATATACCTTCGCTTTATTTTTAATAGGTGCTAATGCTTCTGTAGCGTCCCAACCTAAATTTGCGCCATAACAAAATACAAAATCGGCATCTTTCAGACTAGCTGGTAGTGCGCTTTTCATCACACCAAGCTTCATGGTGTTAGAACGTGGTTCCAGAACTGCCAATATACGTGCATTGCCGGCCTTGCTTCGTAAGCCTGCCACAGTAGTTTCAATGGCAGTCGGGTGATGTGCAAAGTCGTCATAAACCGTCACGCCATTCACTACTCCGCGCACTTCCATACGCCGTTTTACATTTTTGAATTCACTTAATGCTTCAACGGCAATACAAGGTGCCACACCAACATGACGCGCGGCAGCAATCACAGCCAGCGCATTCAATCTGTTGTGTTCACCTAACATCTCCCAACTGACACGCGCTTGAAGCTCACCTTTAAAGATCACATCAAAACTACCCTTTGCATCAAGGTTACTCGCTTGCCAATCTGCATCTGTGCCAAATTTTTCTACTGATGTCCAACAGCCCTTTTCAATCACACGCTGCAAACTGGCTTCTGTACCATTCGCCACCACCAAGCCTTGCTGTGGAACGGTACGCACCAAATGATGAAATTGCTTTTCAATCGCCGCTAAGTCATCAAAAATATCCGCATGGTCAAACTCTAGGTTATTCAACACGACAGTACGGGGGCGATAGTGAACGAACTTAGAACGTTTGTCGAAAAACGCCGTGTCGTATTCATCTGCTTCAATCACGAAGAAAGGCGAAATGCTGTTCGTATCTTGCTTAGGCGTTTGTGGCAAACGCGCCGAAATCCCAAAGTTCTCAGGCACACCACCTATCAAAAAGCCTGGCGCTAAACCTGCATACTCCAACACCCAAGCTAGCATAGAGCTTGTAGTGGTTTTACCATGCGTACCCGCCACAGCTAGCACCCACTTGCCTTGTAGCACAGTCTCTGCCAGCCATTGTGGACCAGAAATATAAGGTAAACCTTGGTTTAAAATCGCCTCCATCAACGGATTTCCACGCGAAATCACGTTACCAATAACATAAATGTCAGGATTCAGTTTCGTTTGCTCTGGCGAAAAACCTTCAATGAGCTCAATACCCTGCGCCTCAAGCTGTGTGCTCATCGGCGGGTAAACATTGGCGTCACAACCTGTGACTTTGTGGCCCGAGGCCTTGGCAAGCGCAGCAATGCCACCCATGAATGTGCCGCAGATACCTAATATGTGAATATGCATTTATTATTTTCTTTAGTAATAGGGTTCTTCATTAAATTCTTGTAGATAAACAGTTCTATCCACCCTTAATAGATTTCTTACTGCTTGTGGGTCAAGATGCTTAATAGTTTGTCGAAGCACCTTTAGCATTAGCTATCACCCAAAAACACTCTCCAAAATTATTCTTATAAACCCTATCTACACGAATGTCAGCAAGATGTCCTCTTATGTATATTGGCGCATCTCTCTTTAATAGTAACTTGTCCAGTTTAGAGTCAAAGCTATATCTAACATCGACACTGTGATACTTTAAAGTATCACATGATCTATTAGAATCATTAATTAACGAGTCTAATTGTGGTCAAAAAAATAAAAATTCAGCACCAAATAGAAATGGCACAATCCAGATTAACTGTTGAATCATGCGACTTCGATTAAATTTTTTTCGGTCATAAATTGAAATCTTTTCAGATTTAAACCCGTAAGTGAAAATCAAAACCATATAGACAAAAAAACCTAAACAACCAATCAGAAAATTCGCTGGTGAAATGGCGGTCATTCATTTACCCCAAATTCGGCGCCAACCAACGCTCCAAATACTCTTTAGACATATTTCTACGCTTTGCCATATCTTCCAATTGGTCTGCACCAATTTTATCAACACTAAAATATTTAGCTTCTCTGTGTGCAAAATAAAAACCTGAAACGGCGGCGGCTGGCTGCATGGCGAACGATTCAGTCAGTTTCATGCCAATTTCATCGCATTGCAACAAATTAAACATTTCAGGTTTTACCGTATGGTCTGGGCAAGCTGGGTAACCTGGAGCGGGCCTGATGCCTTGGTATTGCTCTTTAATGAGCGCATCAACGCTTAACTTTTCACCGGTTGCATAGCCCCAAAAATCTGTACGAATACGCTCGTGCATATATTCTGCAAAGGCTTCAGCTAAACGGTCTGCCAGCGATTTGAACATAATGCCACTAAAGTCATCGTGTGCATCAATGAATCGTTTTTCGATTTTCTCTGTCCCCAAACCTGCGGTAACGGCAAATAAACCGATATAGTCTTCAGTCCCTTTTGGTGCAATCAAGTCGCTTAGACATTGATTAGGGCGGGGTTTGCCATCAATCACAGGCTTAACACTCTGTTGGCGCATGCCGTAATAGGTAAACGCTACTTGGCTACGGGTTTCGTCGGTATAAACTTCAATATCGTCATCATTCGTAGTGTTAGCTGGTTGCAAAGCAATTACACCATTCGCGCTTAACCAGCGACCATCAATGATTTTTTTCAGCATGGCTTGCGCTTCGGCGAAGACTTTTGTTGCCGCTTCTCCAACAACTTTGTCGCTCAAAATAGCTGGATATGCACCCGCCAAATCCCAAGTTTGAAAGAATGGTGCCCAATCAATATATTTGGCAATTAGGCTTAAATCGATATTTTTAAACTCGCGGCGACCAATAAATTTAGGTTTCACTGGCGTAAACTCACCCGCAAAACTGAGCTGCAGTTTATTTTTACGTGCCTCTGCAATGGTTAACAATGGTATACCTTTTTTATTAGCATGTTGAGTACGCGCTTTTTCGTAATCCGCCTGAATCTCTGCTAAATAAGCACCACGCGTTTCTGGTGTGAGTAGGTTTTGCATCACAGAAACAGAACGTGAAGCGTCTGGCACATACACAATTGGGCCATCGTAATATGGGGCAATTTTTACTGCGGTATGCGCACGTGAACAAGTTGCGCCACCAATCAATAGGGGCAATTTTTTGTCTTTAAAATATGGGTCCCGCTGCATTTCTTTGGCGATATGCGTCATCTCTTCTAAGCTTGGGGTAATTAAGCCGCTTAAGCCAATAATATCGGCATTCTCTGCTTTTGCCATGGCTAAAATCTCAGCCGCGGGAACCATTACTCCCATGTTGACCACTTCAAAGTTATTACATTGCAATACAACGGAAACGATGTTTTTGCCAATGTCATGTACATCACCTTTTACAGTTGCGATGACCATTTTACCTTTAGGCTTAGCAACAATACCAGTGCGTTTTTCGTCGGCAGCTTTTTCAGCTTCAATAAATGGTATCAAGTGCGCTACGGCTTGCTTCATCACGCGGGCAGATTTCACTACTTGCGGTAGAAACATCTTCCCTTCTCCAAATAAATCGCCCACCACGTTCATGCCCGACATAAGCGGGCCTTCGATGACGTGAATGGGCCGGCCACCTTTCATTTCAACAGCAGCGCGCGCTTCTTCCGTATCTTCTAAAATAAATTCAGTAATGCCATGTACCATGGCATGACTAAGGCGCTTTTCAACTGACACAGAGCTTTCAGCTGTGCCGCGCCACTCAAGTGTTGCGGCTTCTTTTTTCCCACCTGCAACTAATGTGCCTGCAATTTCAATAAGGCGTTCAGTTGGGGCAAGCAGATTGTCAATATTTGTAATGTGATTTAGCACCACGTTTTCTACGCATTCTTTTAATTCTGGCGCAAGGTCATCATACACACCCATCATGCCCGCGTTGACAATGCCCATAGTCATCCCTGCTTTAATCGCATGGTATAAAAACACCGTGTGTATTGCTTCACGCGCAGGGTCATTCCCGCGGAAACTAAAACTTACATTTGAAACGCCACCTGAAATTTTGGCATGCGGTAAGTTTTGTTTAATCCAGCGCGTGGCTTCAATAAAATCCACCGCGTAATTGTTATGTTCTTCAATACCCGTAGCAATGGCGAAAATATTCGGGTCAAAAATAATATCTTCTGGCGGAAAATCCATGCCAACCAATAAGTCATAAGCACGTTTGCAGATTTCAACTTTACGCGCGTAAGTATCTGCTTGGCCTTTTTCATCAAACGCCATCACAATCACTGCCGCACCATAGCGGCGGCAAAGTTTAGCTTGGCGTAAAAATTCCGTCTCGCCCTCTTTCATCGAGATTGAGTTAACAATCGACTTACCTTGCACGCACTTTAAGCCAGCTTCAATCACTATCCATTTGCTTGAGTCAATCATAATCGGCACGCGCGCAATATCAGGCTCACTGGCGATTAAATTCAAGAAATGAGTCATGGCTTTAACCGCGTCTAGCATGCCTTCATCCATGTTGATGTCGATGACTTGTGCTCCATTTTCCACTTGCTGTCGAGCTACGCTCAAGGCTTCTTCATATTGCTCGTTGATAATCATGCGCGCAAAAGCTTTACTACCCGTCACGTTGGTACGCTCACCCACGTTTACAAATAGTGAGTTATCATCAATGGTAAATGGCTCTAGCCCTGCAAGGCGTGTGAAGGCGGGAATCACAGGCACTTGTCGCGGCGCAATGTCTTTAATTTCGTTATAAATGGCGTTAATGTGCGGTGGCGTGGTGCCGCAGCAACCACCTGCGATATTGATAAATCCACTGTTTGCAAATTCTTTCACCAAGCTAGAAGTCACATCTGGCGTTTCATCAAAACCAGTATCAGACATCGGGTTAGGCAAACCCGCATTGGGGTAAATGCACACAAAAGTATCGGCAATTTTTGAAAGTTCTTCAACGTACGGACGCATTAAGGTTGCACCTAGTGCACAATTTAATCCAATGGTGAGTGGCTTTGCGTGGCGCACTGAGTTCCAAAAAGCAGTGACTGTTTGACCTGACAAAATACGACCGGAAGCATCGGTCACCGTGCCAGAAATCATGATTGGCATCGTGTAGCCAACTTCTGAAAAAAACGCATCGATGGCAAACAAAGCTGCTTTGCAATTAAGTGTGTCAAAAATGGTTTCCACCATCAAAATATCTGCACCGCCTTCAACTAAGCCCCGAGCTTGCTCAAGGTAAGCGTCTACTAACTGGTCAAAACTCACATTTCGTGCTGCTGGGTCATTCACATCTGGGGAAATGCTGGCGGTTTTCGGCGTTGGACCCAATGTACCTGCCACGAAGCGTGGTTTATCTGGCGTGCTGTATTTATCGCACGAAGCTTTGGCAAGTTTGGCGGCCTGCACATTCATCTCATACACAAGATGCGCCATATGGTAATCATCTTGCGCAACACTGGTAGCACCAAAAGTATTAGTTTCAATAATATCTGCGCCTGCCGCTAAGTATTTCTCATGTATCTCTTGAATGATATGCGGTTGAGTTAAAGTGAGCAGTTCATTGTTACCTTTAACAAATAACTCGCGCTCTCCCGCTGGCGCTTGAAAATCTGCAAACTGCTCACCTCGATAATCTGCTTCGGTTAGCTTATATTGCTGAATCATCGTACCCATTGCGCCATCTAAAATTAAAATTCGTTTAGCGAGAATATCTCTCAGCTTAGGCTCTAAGGCACTTGTTGCTAAGGCGGTGGAAAAGGAATTACAAGATACAGTCATAGGATTTCTATATTATAAATTGGGCGACAACAGTAACATTTTACCATGCTAAGGTTTTCTTATTGTTGATGTAAGTGCGACTAGTCGAGAAACAATGAGTGCCATGTACATCAATCCAAAGAACATCTGGAATATTCCTACAATTTTTGTCACAGGATGCAGAATTATGATGTCGCCATAACCCGTTCCAGAGAGTATAGAAAAACTTAAAAACATTAATTCTAGCCAAGTACGCGGGTCATTCGGATTAATGGTGCCTGTAATACTGCCTGGATAAAAGAACTGACAAACTGAATATATTAAAGCAAAACCCCATGCCAACACTGTAAACGTTGCTGCGGCGGCAAATAATTCATCACGAGTAATTACATCATCATTAAACATATACATCACTAAGCCAGCCGCTGTGTAAAAATACATGGCACTTTCTAATAACTGAGCCCATACAAAGTAGTAAATATTACCTGTTAACACATAAATAGATGTGAGGAGAATAGCAGGCACAGCCAATACCCATGCTACCCAGTTTATTGCAGGACTACGATTCACTACCCAAACAGCTAAGGAGAGCGCTGCAACATTAAAACAACTTAATATCGCTTGGTTATGTTTAACGCTTTCTAACGAAGGGTAAATGATAATACTTGCTAACTGGATAAATAAAAGCAGGGCAGATGGATGGCTTGATAAGGTGTTGATGATTTTTTTCATAAATATTCTTAAAATATACTCGTGATTAGCAGTTTTACAAGTTCCAGAATAATTGAAGAGAGTTTTGGTTGTTTAGACGGCTACCTATAATGCTAAGGCTTTATTTTCTTTCATGCATTGTGCTCACTTCAATAAATACGTATTTTAAGTAATGAATTTGCATATTAAATATTGGCATCTCGCACTATCCCTGATTCTGTCGCACTATTTTGAGGCAGAATAAATGCACGCTTTTGTTGCATGTTTTTATTATTGCTTAAACTATTGCGCTTAAGTCTTGCATCATGCTAATGGTCATTGCAGCGCACTTCGAATTGAGCCTAACTTACCTGTAAAAGCAGATTCCTCAGCAAATTCAAAATTCGACTATGTGTCTGTTTATTTGCCAAGATGGGGCTAATATACTAAGCTCAATTGGCAGATCATAGCGTCCGATTTATTTTGGTAAATTTTTTAGGTGCAAGATTTATCTTAATGCGCCATGCGGGAAATTCAAACTACGCAATTTGATTTGCCGCTAACAAGCGATCTTTGCTTTCCCCCTGCCTCCAAAAGTCCTACGATAGTAAAGCTAGGCAGGTTTTGAAAAACGCATCTCAACAATCACCTCTGGCGCATCCATGCCATTTAAAGCATGGCCTTACAATACGGTCAGGTTCATTCTAAGCTATTTTTACTTGATTTTAGATGAGAGTTCAGCCAACTTTTTTTCAAGCACTTCTAACTTTTCACGCGTATGGCGTAGCACTTCTGCTTGCACATCGAATTCCTCACGTGAAACCAGCTCCATTTTGGTGAACACGCCCTTTAATAGTGCATTAATGTTTTTTTCAACATCCCCTAGCGGCGAGTCCTTTACTACATCTTTGATTTTATTAGATATTTCATTTATTTTTTCAGTATTGAACATATTATTCTCTTAGGGTTTTCTTACATTATTTACAGTTTATCAGGTTTTATTACTTAATTACATAAAGTACCAACCAATTAAAATACACTTATATTATTGATTATAAAGATATTTTATGTTGGCACGTGCTTTGCTTATAGCTAAGTAGGTATTTTTATTACTTAAGTTTGTTATCACTGGTGTTATTTCAGTTTTAACTAACAGTGTTGCAGATATTTTAATGTATTTTTCTGTCACATGACTAAACTCAACTAGGAGGCACGCATGAAATTTGTATCAGCTATTATCAAGCCATTCAAGCTTGACGAGGTTAGGGAAGCCCTGTCCGCCATTGGTGTACAGGGTATTACCGTTACGGAAGTAAAAGGCTTTGGTCGCCAAAAGGGCCACACTGAGTTATATCGCGGTGCGGAATATGTAGTTGATTTTTTACCAAAAGTTAAATTAGAAGTCGCTATTAAAGATGAATTGCTTGATCAAGTTGTGGATGCGATTGAAAAATCAGCAGCTACCGGCAAAATCGGTGATGGCAAGATTTTTGTCTTTAATCTCGAACAAGTCTATCGTATTCGTACCGGTGAAACCGGCATCGAAGCGCTATAAGGGGATCATAATGAAAAAAATATTTTCGATTTTTGCTTTAGTAGCCGCACTCGGGCTAGGTTTTACAGCAAATACGTTTGCTGAAGATGCAGCACCAGTAGCTGAAATGGCAACACCTGAAGTAGCACCTGCTGCTGAAATGGCACCTGTGGAGCCTGTAGCTGAAGTTGCTGCACCTGTTGAAGCCGCTACCGCTCCAGCTCCAACACCTAATAAAGGTGATACCGCTTGGATGCTTATAGCAACAGTACTTGTTACATTGATGGTAATTCCAGGTTTAGCTTTATTTTACGGGGGCTTAGTACGCCAGAAAAATATGCTGTCGGTCTTAATGCAAACATTCATGATTTTCTCATTTATGGGCGTATTGTGGGCTATTTATGGCTACAGCGTTGCATTCACAGCTGGCAACCCATTCTTTGGTGGTTTAGGCAAAGCTTTTCTATTAGGTATTACGCCGGATTCAATGGCAGCTACATTCAGCAAAGGTGTAGTCATTCCTGAACTAGTGTTTGTAGCCTTTCAACTGACTTTTGCAGCCATCACACCAGCGTTGATTATTGGTGCATTTGCTGAACGTATGAAGTTTTCTGCAATCTTAGCTTTCATGGTACTTTGGTTCACTTTTGCTTACTTGCCAATGGCTCACATGGTTTGGTACTGGGACGGTCCTGATGCAATCACTGATGCTGCGTCATTAGAAACAGTACTAGCTAATGCAGGTTGGTTGTGGGCAAAAGGCGCATTAGACTTTGCTGGTGGTACGGTAGTGCATATCAACGCAGGTGTTGCTGGTTTAGTTGGTGCTTACATGGTTGGCAAGCGTATTGGATACGGCAAAGAAGCAATGGCTCCTCATAGTTTGACATTAACCATGGTGGGGGCTGCTTTACTATGGGTAGGTTGGTTTGGTTTCAATGCTGGTTCAAACTTAGAAGCTAACGGCTATGCAGCCCTAGCATTAGTCAACACTATGATTGCAACTGGCGCAGCTACATTGTCATGGGCATTTGCTGAATGGTCCTTAAAAGGCAAACCTTCAATGTTAGGCGCTGCTTCTGGTGCTGTAGCTGGCTTGGTAGCCATTACACCTGCTTGCGGCTTCGTAGGCCCGATGGGTGCAATTGTTATAGGCTTGTTAGTTTCACCAATCTGCTACTTCTTTGTAGCTAAAGTTAAATACATGCTTGGTTACGATGATGCGCTAGATGTATTTGGCATACATGCCGTTGGTGGTATCTTTGGTGCGCTAGCTACTGGGGTGTTTGTAAACCCAGCGCTAGGAGGCATGGGCGTATATGATTATGTTGCAAATGCTGTAGGTGAGTACAATTTTGCCGCACAAATGACTGCGCAGGTTTACGCTGTGGTTACTGCAATAGCAGTTTCGGCAACGGTTTCATTCATTGCTTTCAAAATTGTAGATGTGGTGATTGGCTTACGTGTTTCAGAAGAATCTGAGCGTGAGGGCTTAGATACGACCGAGCATGGAGAACGTGCATACCATGCATAAGTAATATATTAGTAATAAAAAAAACGGGCGCCTAGGTGCCCGTTTTTTTATGCATCACTCTTCACACGTGATTTAATATGTCAAACTTTAGCCAAAACAACTTGACAAATAAAACTAAATAACTAATTATATAGTTATGAAAATAATCAACACTATTCCTAATGAATGGCAAAACATTGCCCAACTTTTTATTGCGCTTGGCGATGCGCATAGACAGCGCATTCTATTGGCTTTTGAAAAAGAAGAGCGGCTCAATATCATGCAAATCGCTACAACTTCGACTTTAAGCCGAACAGCTGTGACACATCATCTAAAAATTCTGCATCACAGCGGCGCGCTACAAAGTGAAAAAATTGGTAAAGAAGTGTATTTTTGGGTGAATAAAAACCTAATCTCTAGCGCCATAAAAGGTGTATTGCATTATATTGAAACTGAAATCTAAGATTTAAGCTGGGGAGAGCTCAAATGTTGGCTGAGATACTACGATTTATTTGCAAAATTCTGTTTCGCGTTCAAGTGCTCGGCTTAGAAAATATACCTGTAGAAAACAGACTGCTCATAATCGCCAATCATGAATCATTTTTAGACGGCTTTCTACTTGGATTGTTTTTACCAAAAAGAGCCACCTTTGTGGTGCATACCTCAGTGCTAAAAAGATGGGCTTTCAGACAAGCATTGCGTTTAACATCACACTTAGCGGTTGACCCTGCCAGCCCACTAGCAATGAAAAAAGTAATTAAATTACTAGAATCTGGTGAAAATGTAGTCATTTTTCCTGAAGGACGCATTACCCTAACAGGCAATCTAATGAAGGTTTATGACGGCCCAGGCTTTGTGGCAGCTAAAACGAATGCGGCCATTCTACCGGTTCGAATCGACGGCGCGGCAGAATCATACTTTGGGCGTTTATCCAATCATCACCCAAAAAGAATGTTACCGAAAGTCACGCTGACTGTAATGCCAACAACTAACATTGTCATGCCTAAAGCTACACATCATGAATTCCCTACAGGCAAACAACGTCGACGCATTGCAGGTGAAGGTATGCGTAGCGTCATGCAAAAAATGTTGTTTCAAGCACAAAAAACTCACACTTTATTTGAATCATTTTTAGACGCGATAGATAAGTTTGGTCGCAATTATGAGCTCATTGAAGATATGAATGAGACAGAAGAAACCTATCAAGACTTACTTAAAAAGAGCCTTGCGCTAGGCCGTATCGTGACTAAAGTCAGTAGCACTAACGAAACTGTTGGTGTACTCATGCCGAATATCACCAACACTGTGGCGCTCATTTTAGGTATGAGCGCCTTCAATCGCGTGCCTGCAATGATTAATTACACATCAGGCACTGCCGGCATGCAAAACGCATGCATCGCGGCTAATGTAAAAACTGTGATTACATCGCGTAAATTTATTGAAACCGCCAAATTGGAAAGCATCATTGATGGCCTCAACAATCTCAATATCCTCTATTTAGAAGATTTACGTGCTGATTTTGGTGTGGTCGACCGCGCGTGGTTGATTGGTTATGCACTGCATAACCCACGTGCCGCAATGGAAGTGAACAAGCCGAATGAGCCTGCAGTAGTCTTATTTACTTCTGGCTCAGAAGGTAAACCCAAAGGTGTAGTGCATTCACACAAAAGTATTTTGTCCAATATATCTCAAATCATGGCAGTGCTAGACTTTAACCCTACCGACAAATTCATGATGGTCTTACCTATTTTTCATGCCTTTGGTTTTACTGGCACAATGTTACCGGTATTAAACGGTATTAAAATTCATATTTTCCCATCGCCTCTTCAATACAAAATTATACCAGAAGTGATTTATGACCGTGGTTGCACCGTGTTTTTTGCTACCAGCACCTTCTTGGGTAACTACGCCAAATTTGCACATCCCTATGACTTTTATAAACTAAGAATCATTGTTGCAGGTGCAGAAAAGCTCAATGAAGAAGTACGCAAAACCTATACTGAGAAATTTGGTATTCGCATACTCGAAGGTTATGGCGCCACTGAATGTGCGCCTGTGCTCTCTGCCAATACACCAATGGCAAATTTAAACGGTAGTGTTGGCCAATTCGTGCCAGGTTTAGAACACAAAATAGAATCCGTCCCTGGCATTGATGCCGGCGGTTTGCTTTATGTACGTGGCGAAAATATCATGATGGGATATTACCTGTTCGATAGTCCAGGTGTACTTAATCCAACAGAAGATGGCTGGTACAACACTGGTGATATTGTAGAGGTTGACGCGCAAGGTTTTATCCACATTAAAGGCCGCGTAAAGCGCTTTGCAAAAGTTGCTGGTGAAATGGTGTCATTAGAGGTAGTTGAAAAGATTGCTTGCACTGCCGCACCAGAATTCATGCATGCAGCCAGCACGCAAATAGATAGCCAGCGGGGAGAAAATATCGTTTTATTCACAACAGACCCTGAATTAAAACGCGAAGATTTACAAATTGTTGCTAAAAATTTAGGCAGCCCTGAAATTTCTATCGCACGAAAAATCATTCGAATAGATGAGTTACCACTATTAGGCACTGGTAAGACTGATTATGTGACACTTAAACAAATGGCGGAAGCTGCGTAAATACATCATCGCCAAAATAAGGTGATTATTAAAAAATAATTTGAAGGGGGAATCATGGATTCATTATTTTTAATGCTGGGCTTATTAGCGTTAGTAGTTACTATCGGCGGCTTTGTAGGCTTTTTATCGCTATTCACTTCCAATAATAAAGATGAAAAATTACGAGAAATAGAACGTGAAACGAGTAGGCTTAGCTTAGAAATCACGCGATTAAGCACGCGGCTTGATGTACTTAAAAAATCTTTAGAAAATCAGCCACAACAAGCCGCATCAGCAAAAACGGCAACGCTGAAGATTGATACAGTCAGCCTGAATATTGAGGTGACACCCGTAATTGAAGAGGCAATTGCAAGGCCTGATCCAGCTATGAAAGATGCTTTACATAATACAGAAACGGCATCAACACATATAGAGTCTGCCCCAGCAATCACTCAACCAGATGAAGCAAAAACAACTAGACCGGCTTATGTGCGACCGCCTATAAAACTTGCTGAACCAAATTTTATTGAGCGCGGAATTACTTACGCCAAAAACTGGTTATTGGGCGGCAATACCTTAGTGCGCTCAGGCATCGTGATTTTATTTATAGGCATTAGTTTTTTACTCAAATATGCAGCGGATCATAGCCATGTGCCGATCGAATTCCGCTTAATGGGTATCGTGTTAGGTGGCATTGCTTTGCTAGTGCTAGGTTGGCGCCTACGTGATAAACGTCCGCAGTATTCATGGGCGCTACAAGGTGGCGGAATTGGTATTTTATATCTGACGATTTTTGCTGCGCTAAAACTTTACCAGCTTATTCCGGCTACACCTACATTTGCTTTACTGGCCGTCGTTGCATTTTTATCGGCCTTCATTGCGGTTAAACAATCCGCCATGCCGTTGGCAGTTTTGGGGTTTGCAGGCGGCTTTTTAGCGCCTGTTTTAACGTCCACCGGGCAAGGCAGTCATGTCGGTCTATTTAGCTATTATTTAGTACTAAATCTAGCGATTGCGTTTGTTGCATTTCATAAAAGCTGGCGCCCACTGAATGTATTGGGCTGGGCATTCACTTTTATTATCGGCACCTTATGGGGTGCGAAAAACTATATTCCTGAAAATTTTTCCACTACAGAACCCTTCCTGATTATTTTCTTCTTACTGTTTACTGGCATTGCAGTGTTATTTGCGCATCGCCAAGCAGCAAAAGCAAGCGATTACGTTGATGCAACGTTGGTGTTCGGCACGCCTTTAGTGGCATTTAGCCTGCAATATGCCCTGCTAAGAGACGCTACTGCTAGTTTGGGTTATGCGCACTTCGGCCTAGCCTATAGCGCACTAGCACTGGGCATCTTTTACATAGGCTTGGCTTGGTGGATATATAACCGCAAGCGCGATACGCTTCAGTTTCTTGGGGAATGCTTTATCGCTTTAGGCATTGGCTTTATTACGCTCACATTACCACTGGCTTTAGACGGTCGCTGGACTTCAGCCGTCTGGGCGGTAGAAGGCGTCGGTTTGTTATGGGTAGGGTTACGTCAAAACCGCAGCTTTCCAATACTTTCAGGCTTGATCTTGCAAATACTAGCTGCGCTCGCGTTTTCTAAAGGTTGGGGGCTGACAGGTTATTCTGAAATCACTCACCAAAATATGTACCTAGGGGTTGGCTTTATTGCACTATCAGGTTGGGCTTGCGGGGCATTGTGGAATAAATATCGTCCCCAAAAATACGCTTTATTGACTACGGCATTAGCCTTATGGGGTTGGTTGTGGTGGGTAGCATCGGGATTAACCGCAATTGATGCACTCATGCCCTATAAAGTATTTGTACATGCTGGGCTGGTCTTTGTTGCCATCACCAGCATATTGCTGCCCTTTGTTGCCAGTTTATTCAAATGGGAAAAGCTAGCAAAACTCAGTCTATTACTATTGCTCGCCATGGTTTTAGCCCTGCTATGGGATATCGTTTCAGTAGCTTTTGACCAACAACATCCATTTGCCTACTATGGTGCATACACTTGGTTGGGCACATTCGCCGCTTACATATGGCTACTCAAGCGCAATAGCATACCTAGTGGCGCAACATTACGCGCACCATTGTTATGGATAGCCTCACTAATTGGCATTATGGAGTGGCAATATCAATTGGCAAAATATGTGCACGAATCTAACGTTTGGCAAGATATTGGCTGGGCTATTGTGCCAATTTTAATCGTGCTTGGCATCACTCGCTGGCAGTTTAGCAAAAAGAATGCTTTAACCACCGAACAGTTAGTTTGCGCCCGTACTTGGGCTTGGATAGGCTGCTTTCCGCTAATGGCATTTTTAGTCTCATGGTTTATCTGGATGTCGCTAAACTCTAGCGGCAATGCGGCGCCACTGCCTTATTTACCATTCATTAATCCGCTGGATATTACACTTGCCGCTGTGATGCTGTTATTACTTATTTGGCAATGCGAAGTAAGCAAAAATCTAAATAAACTATCGGGAATCATGCCTATAGTGCCTGGTATTATGGGTTTTACTTTACTTAATGGCGTATTGTTACGCACCCTGCATCAGTGGGTAGAAACGCCTTTTGAGTGGGCATCACTATTGAGCAACTCCATTGTGCAAATGTCGTTTACATTCTTATGGGGCTTCACCGCATTTATACTTATGCTGCTTGGCCATCGTCGTGTGCATAGGCGCATATGGTTTGCTGGCGCAGGTTTGATAGGCTTAGTCGTCGTTAAAATATTCCTGCTCGATTTGGCGCAAACTGGCTCGGTAGAACGTATTATTTCATTCATCGGTGCAGGTATCTTGTTGCTAGTGATGGGTTATTTTGCACCCTTACCTCCTGCAAAAACACATTTGAATAAAGAGGTGTCAGCATGAAATTAACACAACTTATTTTTGCCACAACAATGTGCTTGCTCAACACGGCAATGGCCGCAGAGTTTCAGTTAAATACAACTGGTAGCGAACCGCTCTATCAAACCACATTACCAAAAGCGGTTTACCAATATAGTCGCAATGATAATTTGCAAGACCTCACCATCAACAATGCAGCTGGCGAGCAGGTGCCTTATGCCTTGTTGCCATATCACGAGTTGCACCAGAAAACGGCCAACAACTTAGATTCAAAATCGCTTAATTTCTTTCCACTTAAAGAAAGTAGTTTAAGCAACCCAGGCAATTTAACGGTTCAAATTGATAAAATCGCCAATAGTACATCGGTAAATATCTCCACAAAATCATTCGATATCACGCCAAATGACAACAGTGTAGGCGGACAATCTATATACCTAGTAGATGCAGGCAAAAAACATCCACCACTGCAAATGCTTAGCCTGCATTGGCAAGGTAGTGAAAACATGTTGTTAACGGTCGAAGTTTTAGCCAGTGATGACTTAAAGCAATGGACAAGCGTAGGCTATGGCGTTCTGCTCAACACATCATCAGATGGCAAAGCTTTAAGGCAAGATAGCATTCAGTTAGATAACACCACTAAAGCCCGTTACTTGCAACTGCGTGGCGCTGACAATGCCACGTTTTATGTGAGCAAAATCAACGCGGAATACAATAACCTACGAGCAGTCACGCCTGCAATTCTTTGGCAAGAAGTGACATTAAAACATCGCGAGCAAGCAGATATAAACGGCGCGGTTAACATTGATTTTGAATCGCAAGGGCGTTTCCCCACAAACTATTTGCGTGTGCAATTACCGCAAAATAACACCATGACCAGCGCCAGTATTTTTGTGCGGAATAAAAGTGATGCCGATTGGCAATATCTCACCAGCGCCTCACTCTATCGCACAGATAAAGCTGGCAAAAGCTACAGTAACCCAGATATTTTTCTTAACGCGACCACCTCCCGTTTTTGGCGGCTACAGTTTAACCAGTCTAGTGGCGGCATAGGCGCGGATAATCCAAGCTTATCATTAGGCTGGCTTCCACATACCGTCGTATGGAATGCCCGTGGACAAGCGCCCTTTTCTTTACATATAGGAGAAAATCCCAATATTGTAAATACTGTAGATATTGCCAGCTTGATTCCAAATTTTAAATTCAAAAAACTACAAGATATTGCCAGCGCCAACCTAATCACTAAAGTAAGAACCAACACCGAAGCAGCCACCAACACATGGATAGTGCCTATAGATTACAAACGCTGGTTATTGTGGGGCGGGCTGTTGCTCGGTGTATTGCTATTAGCTGGCATGGCATTTTCTTTGCTGAAAACCAAACCGAAAAAATAGACAACCCAATCCGTAAGAAATCCTAGCGTTTTAATTTGGACACTATGAATCTATGAGTCAATTTAAGTTAATGCGAGAACAACGCTTTCGCCCGTTCTTCTTTACCCAATTTTTAGGGGCTTTTAATGACAACCTATTTAAAACTGCACTCATCACTTTAGTTGCTTTTCACGCGACCGGCCTCAGCAGCATTGATGGCAGCACGCTAGCCACATTGCTTCCAGGCTTATTCATTCTGCCATTTTTTCTATTTTCCGCCACTGCTGGGCAATTAGCCGACAAGTTTGAAAAATCGCAAATTATTCGTTATGTCAAAGTATTTGAAATTGGCATCATGCTATTTGCCAGTGCAGGATTTTTTCTACATAACAGCTGGCTGTTAGCCACAGCACTATTCATGATGGGCATGCATTCAACTATCTTTGGCCCTGTAAAATATTCCTACTTACCACAACACTTGAAAGAAAATGAACTCATCGGTGGAAACGGCATGATAGAAATGGGCACTTTTGTAGCGATTTTGCTTGGGCAAGTCTTCGGCGCATGGCTATCAATGCAACAACAACATGAAATTTTAACCAGCACTGCTATTTTGCTGATTGCCACACTTGGCTACTTAACTAGTCGCAGCGTGCCAAACTCACCCGCTGCTGCACCTCAACTTAAAATCAACTGGAACCCAATCACACAAACCTACCGTAGCATTCAATTTATTTGGGGCAATCAAACCATTTGGCTCGCTATTATCGCCATTTCATGGTTTTGGTTTTATGGGGCAACGCTACTAGCGCAATTTCCTAGCCTTGCAAAGAACGTACTCAATGGTGATGAAAGCGTTTTTATTTTACTGCTTTCCATATTTTCATTAGGCATTGGCATTGGCTCACTGATGTGCGAAAAACTCTCAAAAAGCAAAGTAGAACTTGGCTTGGTGATTTTTGGCGCAATTGGGCTCACGCTATTTGGGGTAGATTTGTTTTACGTCAGCACCAGTATTCACGAAAGCTTAAACCACAAAGTATTTTATGACTATGCAACGTTTATAGCCAAACATCATGACGCGCAAGGACAGCTTATTTTCACTTACTGGCGCTTAATAGCAGACGTCGCGCTCATCGGCCTGTTTGGTGGATTTTATATCGTACCGCTCTATGCGCTTTTACAGACACGTGCAGAAAAAAGTCATCAATCACGAGTGATTGCCACCAACAACATAATAAACGCACTGTTTATGGTGATTTCAGTAGGATTTTCTATTCTTCTTTTTAAACAAGGTTTTAGCATTCCGCAGTTATTTTTTGCAACCGCCATACTCAATGTGCTGGTGATGATTTATTTAAGCGTACGCCAACCAGAATATATCAAAAGTTTTTTATCTTGGTTTTTATCTATGATTAAACATTAGTTTTAAACGTAATATTAAGCCACACCCAAGTATACATAATCGACTCAACCTCTAAAGTTATTAAAAATAATGCCGTGATTAAAATTGAAGTTCGTTTACCGCTCTTTTTTCTAAAGTGTTAGCAGTGATTAATTTCCTAATTAATTACGGTTATCTAATGCTCAATTTTCCAGTTAAAATAACACGTTAGCTGGATTTATGGCAAATCAACCAGAACCGAAAGAAACTGAAATCAACTACGGAGTGGATATATCAACACTGATTGAAATGATTGAAAGTGGCCATATTTAAACCATTTCAATCATGGAATACGAATACCCCATAAAACTAGCTAATTTCCAGCTATTCTCAACTTACTTTGTATTGTTAACAACCTTACTTCTGCACAAATTCTTTAGGTAACAACACCCAAATCTTACCTGCTTGCTTCATTGCACCTGCTTTTGCACCCGCTTCAAAACCTGCCCCCCAAAAAAAATCTGCGCGCACGCCACCCTTAATGGCGCCACCAGTATCTTGCGCCATCATCAAGCGTTTTAACGGCTTTGTACTATTGGGTTCAGTTGTAGATAAAAAAACTGGCGCGCCAAGTGGCACAAATTTAGGGTCAATAGCCACGGCACGTTCTGCCAAAATAGGCACGCCAAGCGCGCCAAGCGGTCCTGGTAGTCCTGCTGGCAATTCTCTAAAAAAGACATAACTTGGGTTGTTATTGAGCAACTCTCTCATTTTAGCTGGGTTACTTTTTACCCAATTTTTTATACCATTCATAGAAGCCTCGGCAGCTATCAATTCACCACGCTCTATTAAAAGGCGGCCAATTGAGTTATAAGTATGTCCGTTTTGGTTATCATAACCCACATGTACTTGCTCACCACTATCTAGATGAACCAAGCCTGAGCCTTGAATTTGCAGAAAGAATACATCAATAATATCGTCAATATAAACAAATTCACGGCCTTTTAAAGGTGAAACATCAGCTTCAATTTCCGCTCGGTTGTAGTAAGGAATTAATTTATTACCCACCAATCTACCTCGCACGCGCTTATATTTAAGTTCTGAGAAAAGGCTATCTAACTCAACAGTCACCAAATCAGTCGGCGTTGTATATAGCGGATTAAAATACTTAGCTGATTTTGTGCGACTGCCTTTTAATATAGGCTCATAGTAGCCGGTAATCGTACCGCTATCTGTACCATCAATATTCGTGGTTTTATAGACTGAAAAATTTTGTTTTAAATAGCCCAATATTGCTTCTGAAGAGGGTTTATTTGCAGTTTGACTATTAAGCTGAACCGCCAAGCTGCAGGTTTTTTGCCACATTGGCCTAGTAGCTAATGCTGCGCAACTTTGCATCCATGCCGGCCAAGCTAAAGTTAAATCATCTGCAGTTGAATTTTCACTATAATTAAAGTTAAGTCCATCAACATCCTCCCACTTGGCAGGCTTTAATAAACCATACTCTGCTATTATAGGTTCTAGTGGCTTAACGTCTGGTATTTTTGGTTCTAAAGTTGGTTTAGCAGGCGCTGTTATTTGAACGGAAGGCGCAGATTTTTCAGCTATTTTTTCGGCACTTTTAATTGTTTCGCAACGACATTGCGCGCTTATATCTGCCGGTACATCACGTTTTAAATTTTTACTTACGCAAGATGATAAGTTTGCGCATACCAATATAGCTAAGGAAAATAGTGTTATCTTTTTTATCAATTGAATGTCGCTATTTATTACAATAGCGCCTTTAAAATGTCACTAACTGGCATGTCTACCTAGTGTAATACTCTAGGCATATTGAGTGCAAAAGGCTGAACAATTGCATCAAACTGTGTGCCATCATCAGCCACCATTTGGTAAGTGCCGTGCATTTCACCAATAGGTGAATTTAGCACCGTGCCACTCGTATATTCAAAATACTGAGCTGGATTCAGCAAAGGTTGTACACCAACAACGCCTAAGCCTTTTACTTCATTTTGCTCACCATTCACTTCTTTAATAATCCAGTGTCGACTAATTAACTGTGCTGCAACATTGCCTGTATTGATAATTTTTACGTGGTAAGCAAATGCATAACGATTGCGCTCTAAATCGGATTGATCAGGTAAAAATTCCGCTTCTACAGTGACAGTACATTCATAATGTTTAGCGACTGCAGTCATTAGATGATGAGGCCTGACGTAGGTGAGCTTGGGCTTGCAGAATACAGTTTCTTTGGCATCCGTCCCGCTAAATATGCCTCACGTCCCGCTTCAACGGCTTTTTTCATAGCACTAGCCATGAGAATAGGGTCGCGTGCCGCTGCAATCGCCGTATTCATTAAGACTCCTTGACAGCCAAGCTCCATCGCTATGGCCGCATCAGACGCAGTGCCAACCCCAGCATCAACCAATACAGGAACATTCGCATTAGCAATAATAATTTGTAAATTCCAAGGGTTAAGTATTCCCATACCAGAGCCGATTAATGAAGCAAGTGGCATCACGGCGCAACAACCGATTTCTTCCAATTTTTTGGCGATAATCGGGTCATCTGAGCAATACACCATGACATCAAAACCATCTTTTACCAATGTTTTTGCCGCTGAGATGGTTTCTATCATGTTAGGGTAAAGTGTATTAGGATCACCTAATACTTCTAACTTCACGAGCTTGTGACCATCTAATAACTCACGCGCTAAACGCAATGTACGCACAGCGTCATCAGCAGAATAGCAACCTGCGGTATTGGGCAAATAGGTAAATTCTTCTGGTGGTAAAAAGTCAAGTAGAGAAGGTTCACCAACTGTTTGGCCAATATTAGTACGTCGGATAGCCACGGTAATAATTTCTGCGCCACTAGCATCTATAGCAGCGCGGGTTTGCGCAAAATCTTTATATTTACCCGTGCCGACCAGCAAACGTGATTGATAGGTTTTATCTGCAATTTTTAATGAATCTGCCAACTTAGTTATCCTTTAACTTACTCTCAAACATCATTTTACGACTTGATTTAACTAATTCCACTACAAACACTCTCAGCTACTAGGTTTATCCACCACCTACTGCACTTACAATTTCGAGCTTATCGCCATCCTTTAATTGTTTTTCTAAAAACTGGCTGCGCGGTACAATTTCACCATTACATTCAATGGCGAGTCGCTTACCTTCTAAAGCGAGAATCATGATTAAATGTGCCACATTGAAACTGGCTAAGTCAAAATTTCGTAAATTACCGTTAATAGTAAGTTGCATTGTAAAAATAATTACATTTAAAACACCATTTTACGAAAATAATAGGTCGCTTAGCAAACCTTATATTGTTTATTTAATTTTCTAATAAACAATAAATTGTACTAAGCCAAAAATTGGCTACACCGTTGTACAATATACGCTAATGATAATTTACAACCTGTTTTGAAAGTGGATGAAATAATGATTGTTCAAAGCCAACTTGCTGATATCTCTACCCCTACTGGCGTAATGCGTACTTACATTCACCGCCCTATAGATTCGATGGCTAGTGCCAATAAATATCCAACCATATTATTTTATTCAGAGATTTTTCAGCAAACAGGTCCAATTGAAAGCGCAGCCAAAATCATGGCGAGTCATGGTTACGTAGTGCTTGTGCCTGAAGTGTTTCATGAACTTAACCCCATTGGCACAGTATTGGGCTATGACGATGCAGGCCGCGATAAAGGCAATGCAGACAAAGCTGCTAAAGACGTGCAATGTTACGACACCGATAACGTAGCGATGATTGAATTTGTAAAACAACAAGCTTGGTATAACGGCAATATTGGCGCTATGGGCTTTTGTATTGGTGGCCACTTGGCTTTCCGCGCAGCCTTGCAACCAGAAGTTAAAGGTGCAGCTTGCTTTTATGCTACAGATTTACATGCGATGACCATTCCGAATAAACCTGGCCAACATAGCATGGAGCGCCTTGGTGACATTACAGGCGAACTGTTAATGATTTGGGGCAAGCAAGATACTCATATTCCAACGCCTGGCCGAATGGATATCTATAAGAAATTGACCAGTACGGATATTACATTTACTTGGCATGAATTTAATGCGCAGCACGCTTTTATGCGTGATGGTGATGCGCGCTATGATGCGCAAATAGCGCTGTTATGCTATCAACTTGCACTTAATTTATTTAGCAGAACACTTTGATTTTTTAAGCAATCCATACTGCACCTCATGACCTGTAATGACTGGACAGAAGATTCAAGCCCTACACATCTGAGGACTAGTCAGAAAAAACTTCTGCCGTTGCTTTTACAATCGAAACTACCGCTGGGTGTGTCAATCGACGTTCGGTTGTAATCGCATATAGTTGTTCTGTCACGGCCTCTACTTGCCCGAGTCTTTCAACCTCATACTGGCGGCATATATAGTCGGCAATAATATCAGACCCTGCAAAAAATCCTGCGCCAGCTTGGCCAAATGATTTAAGTAAGGCGCTATCATCAAATTCACCTACAACATTTGGGTAGATTTTTTTAGATTCCATCCATGAAAGCAGTTTTTTCTGGAAAGCGAAATCTTCACCAGGCATAAGAAACGGTGCGTTATGCAAAACTTTAGGAAAGGATTTTTCTGATTGAGTGTCAATTAAGTTTTTAGTGGCAAAAATTGCAAGCTTACTTTCTCCCAGCAAATGATTGTAGGCACGAACATTAAGGTTGCTAGGCATAGGGCGATCGGCAATAACTAAATCAATCTGATTGACTGACATCTCTGATAATAAGTCTGCCAGCTTTCCTTCCCTACATATTAGACGGATTGGTTCATCCATATGAAGGACCGGTTCTATCACACGATAGGCGAGAGATTTTGGAACAGAATCAGTGATGCCGATACGAAATGGGATACTTTTTCTAACTTGTTGAAGTTGTGCAACTTCTAACAATTCGTTTCCAAGTGAAAATATCTCATCAGCATAACTAAAAACTCTACGGCCCATATCAGTCAACTCAAGACCACGACCTACCTTGCGAAAAAGCTGCACGCCAAGACTGTTCTCTAAATCACCCAACTGCACGCTTATCGATTGAGGGGACAAATACAATTGCTCACTCGCACGAGCAATGCTGCCTGTCTTGCCTACCATCCAGAAATATCGTAAATGCTTAAAATTTAAGTTATTCACATACAACTCCTTTAAATAAAATACTTCTAAAAATTAGAAGTATTATTCAATTTTTAGCTGATTGTTGGATGTATATTCTAAGCGTAAAGTTCAGCATATGCTCACGAAGCTAGAAAAATAGCCCGCTAAAAACTTATCAATTTATACAGGATAATACTTACAAAATGAATCATAACGAAAAAAAGGCGATACTCACCATTGCCTTGTTTGCTGCATTTGCAGACGGGAAAAAACATGACAGTGAACGTGAACAAATTCGACAGTTAGCAGAATCTCTCGGCAGCGAAACTGGTTTTCAAGATATTGCTAAGTTGTATCAGGACGTACTGCTAAAACGTGTAAATATGAATAACACTGCTAGCTTGCTCAACGACCAGAGTCACCGACAACTGGCTTATGAAATGGCCGTTTGTGTATGTGATGCAGATGGCATACAAACCGCGCCTGAACAACGATTTTTAGATGAACTGAGAGTAGCGCTAGAGTTAAGTGCGGAGCAAATCGAGTTAGTGGGGCATGAAGCAGGTAAGCTTGCTCATTTGATTGATGGTTCAGTTTCCCCTGCAAGCACTGCGATCCTTCCATCGATGGCTCAAACCTCGAGTGAAGGCGTTTTTGCCGTTGTGGCAAACGTTTCAGAAGGTGAGGTTGATAAGTCCATTTTAAACTATTCAATTCTGAACGGCGCTTTGGAGTTGCTACCCCAATCTTGGGCATCCATGGCGATTATTCCCTTACAGATCAAAATGGTGTATCGCATAGGCAAAGCGCACGGCGTAGAACTCGATACAGGACATATCAAGGAATTCATTGCTGCCGCTGGTGTTGGTCTCACCTCACAGTATCTTGAGCAGTTTGGTCGTAAACTGCTAGGTGGATTGTTAGGAAAGATGGCGGGCAAGACTTTTGGTAAGGTCGGTTCTGCGACTACTGGTGTGGCGTTTTCCTTTGCTACGACTTATGCTTTGGGGCAAGTTGCCAAAAGATATTATGCAGGGGGGCGAGTGATGAACAGCGCCATTTTGCATGATACATTCCAGAATCTGCTTGAACCGGCCAAGCAATTGCAGGCGCAATATTTACCACAAATCCAGCAGAAAGCTAGTACTCTGGACATAACGCAGGTAGTGTCTATGGTTCGTGGGGCTTAAGGCAAGCTACAAAGGAAATATTTACCCGATCTAAAACACTGGCTGAGCAACTTACAATAAACCATATATTGAGGTGGCGTAGGTTTAGTAATTTTTCTGAGCTGACAAATTTATCATTTGAGAACAAATATTTTTATTCACTCCCCGAGTAATATTGCTAGTCTTGTCACAATCAATAATACATCTAAAAATTAGATGTATTATTCAATTTTTAGATGATTGTTAGATGTATGTTCTTGGCGTAAAGTCAATCATATGTTCAAAAGTGAGGAGTAAATTATGCAACCTAATGCGAAAAACAAGGCCCTAGCTGAAGCTCTGCGCTGGCATTCAACAAGGCAACTGCAATTTGCAATTCGACTTGGAATTTTGCCAACACCAGATAAATTAAACAGTATTATGAGTAGTAAATCCAGTTCTGAAAATGAAATTAAGTTATTGGTAAAAAATTTATCAATGATGAAGACCTGAACAAATCAAAATAATGGAATAACATCAATCAAGCTTAATCAAAAACCAAAAATACTACAGATACGACAATGAAAGATACTGAGGTTGCTAATCCAGATTAGAAAACTACGCCAGTGGACTAGCAAATAGGCATTAAGTAAACCTGAGCTGAATAATCCAAAATAGGAGAAAGCTATTATGAGCAGCAAGAAGCAGAAGACCAATTCAATCAATATTGGTATCAATGACGGAGATCGCGAAAAGATAGTAAAAGGCCTGTCAGCATTACTCGCTGATAGCTATACACTTTACCTGATGACACATAATTTTCACTGGAATGTCACTGGCCCTCAGTTCAACAGCCTTCATGTAATGTTTATGGGTCAATATACTGAGCAGTGGAATGCCCTTGATATTATCGCTGAACGTATTCGCGCGCTAGGACATCCAGCAGTCGGAACCTACAAGGAATTCGTTAAGCTAGCTTCAATCAAGGAGGTTGAAGGTGTACCCAAAGCAAATGACATGATTCGTCATCTGGTATCCGCCCAAGAGGCGACTGCCCGCACAGCACGTAAATTGTTTCCACTAGTGGATAGCGCGAACGACCAACCTACAGCCGACCTCCTGACTCAACGACTTGAAGTGCATGAGAAAACCGCCTGGATGCTACGGAGCTTGCTAGAGGAATAATTAATTACCGAAACAACACAACTAATAAAAGTTATTTTTATATTTTGGAGAACTTCATGCATTTTGATATTCAAACAAACGGCTTTTCATTAACTGATAGCATTCGCGACTATACCAAACGCCGTATACAGTTCGCACTTAACAGAAACGACAAACATATTACTCGAGTGCAAGTGCGGTTAGCAGATATTAACGGTCCGCGCGGGGGCTTAGATAAACGTTGCCAAATTGACGTGAGCTTAGCGGGCCACAATGACATTGTGATTGAAGATACTGAAACCAATCTTTATGTCGCTATAGACCGAGCATGTGACCGTTGCGCGCGGACTTTAGCCAGAAAGTTAGAACGTTTACACGAGCGTTTACACGAGCCAGTTTCAATGAAACAATTTACTGCATAATAGTGGTATAGCTTTTTAACCCTTGGCCTCGATTTAGATGTGGCCAACATCCCGTCGGAGTTTGTATGAAACGCATTATCTATTTTTTAGCCACTAACCTTGCCATTATGCTGGTGCTTTCAGTCACTATGCGCATATTGGGCGTAGAGCCTTACTTAAATGCCAATGGCTTAGACCTTAAAAACCTGCTTGCCTTTGCCGCCATCATGGGCTTTGGTGGTTCTTTTATTTCGTTAGCAATGTCTAAATGGTCAGCTAAACGCATGTCTGGCGCGGTGGTGATTGAAGAAGCAAAAACGCCAACAGAAGTTTGGTTACTTAAAACAGTACGCGCACAGGCCGATATGGCTGGCATTAAAATGCCTGAAGTGGCTGTATTTGATTCGCCTGAAGTCAACGCATTTGCAACTGGGATGACCAAAAACAGTTCTTTGGTTGCAGTTTCAACAGGCTTGCTCAACAAAATGAGTAAAGATGAGGCTGAAGCTGTGTTGGCGCACGAAGTGTCACATATCGCTAATGGAGACATGGTGACGCTAACATTAATTCAAGGTGTAGTGAATACTTTTGTGATGTTTTTATCACGTGTGATTGGCTACGCGGTAGATAAAATTATTTTCAAAACTGAAAAAGGCACTGGGCCAGCATTCTTTGTCACCATGATTGTCGCTGAATTGGTACTAGGTGTATTAGCTTCTATCATTGTGATGTGGTTTTCTCGTCAACGTGAATTTAGAGCGGATGCAGGTGCTGCTAAATTATCGAGCAGTAAAAAAATGATTGCAGCGTTAGAGCGCTTGCAAGCTGAACACGAACCTTCAGCCTTGCCTAAACAAATGGCAGCTTTTGGGATATCTGGTGCTGGATCCAGTGGTTTCAAGCGTTTGTTTTCAAGTCATCCAGACTTATCTGAACGCATTGCCGCGCTACGCAGCTATTCCTAAGAATTGAGACCAATAATGAGAGCCAAACGGATAGAATTATTCTTAGAACACTTTATGTTTGGAAGTCGCTGGCTGTTAGTGCCTTTTTACATAGGCTTAATTGCTGGCATTGCGTTGTTATTAATTAAGTTTGCTAAAGCATTCTTCGCTTTAATCCCTACGGTATTTGGTGGAGATGGTGGTGAAGCATTACTTGGCATTTTGACCTTGGTTGATATTACCTTAGTAGCTAATTTATTACTGATTATCATCTTTGCGGGCTACGAAAATTTTGTTTCTAAAATTGACACTGGCGACAATGAAGACCGCCCAGAGTGGATGGGACATGTTGGGTTTTCTGACTTAAAACTTAAACTTATTGGCTCTATCGTGGCAATTTCGGGTATTGAACTGCTTAAATACTTTATTAATGTAAAAGAAGTATTAGCAGAACCGAATGGTAATTATCAGCTTGCTTGGTTAGTCGGTATTCATTTGACGCTAGTGTTTTCAGGCGTAATGTTTGCATTGATGGACAGAATTGCTGCTGGCAACCATGGCTCTAAAAGTAAATAGGGCCTCAATTTGTGATCAATAGCAAAACTGCTTATAGTCGCCGTATTGTGCCATGGCTAGCATTCGGCGGCTTGATAGCACTCGCATTTTTAGTTGTTGCTCCATTTATGGTACCGATTGCTTGGGCAAGTGTTTTGGCTTATGCCAGCTGGCCAGTGGCTCAAAGAATACGGTGCTGGTGCAATAATAGAGATACGTTGGCCGCTTTTTTAGCGACTATTTTATTAGCGTTAACGCTATTTTTACCTTTAATTTGGTTAATTTGGCTAGCGCAGCAAGAGCTTGTGCATTTGTACCCTGCACTACAGGCATTTTTGGCTAACCCTCCGCCAGTTCCAGAAACCTTGCGTGGCCTACCTTGGATAGGTGAGTGGTTAACACAACAACAGGTGCACTTTGCAACCAATCCAGATGGCGCTTCATTAGTAGTTAAAACATGGGTTGCTGCACACACAGCAGACCTGAGCATGCTAGTGGGTGGATTAGGCAAAAGCTTGATAAAAATGATATTGGTGGTAATAATTTTATTTTTCTTCTTCCGTGATGGCATTCGCATTGTGAGAGAATTACGTCATGTATTAGAACGTTTTATTGGCGAGTATACACACGATTATTTACATGCTGCAGGCACTACTACACGCGCTGTAGTGTATGGCATATTGCTCACTGCTTTAGTACAGGGCGTAGTGGCTGGAGTAGGTTACTGGGTTGCAGGTGTATCATCACCCGTGATGTTTGGTATGTTAACCATGATATTGGCGCTCATTCCATTTGGCACACCTTTAGCGTGGGGCTCTGCTGGGCTACTGTTATTATTGCAAGGTGAAACAGGCGCAGCCATTGGAGTGTGGGTATGGGGAGCGGCTATCGTAAGCCAATTGGATAATGTGCTTAGACCGTTGTTTATTAGCAGCATTAGCCCAATACCCTTTCTGTTAGTGCTCTTTGGAGTATTAGGTGGACTGCTCGCTTTTGGTTTAGTTGGGCTGTTTATTGGACCAATTGTACTTTCAGTTGTATGGGCAGTCTGGCGTGAATGGACCGCACATTTAGATGAAGATATTATGTTAACCAGTGAAATAGTGAACACTGACACAATCAATACGGATAATTAATTAACTAGTAACGCAACAATTTAAGAAAGAGAAATCTAATGAGTGAACTTCAATCAATTGCAACATGGTGGATGTGGTCTGGCTTTGGCGTATTTGTACTCGCCATGCTTGCCATTGATATGTTTTTACTAGGTCGCCATGGCGCACAAAAAGTTAGCGTACGTGAAGCACTGAGTTGGTCACTCGTCTGGTTTTCCTTAGCCATAGTCTTTGGCGGCGCATTATGGGCTTGGCTAGATCATACTGTTGGTCGTGAGGTGGCAGATACCAAGGCTATGGAATATCTTACTGGTTATTTGCTAGAAAAAACCTTGGCAATGGACAATATTTTCGTATTCGTCATGCTGTTCTCATACTTTGCTGTGCCGATTGAATATCAAAAACGTGTGTTAGTGTATGGAGTATTAGGTGCAATTGTATTACGCGCGCTGATGATATTACTCGGGGCTTGGCTAATTGCCCAGTTCCACTGGGTGCTATATGTATTCGGAGCATTTTTACTCATCACCGGTATCAAGATGTTTATTTTTGCTGATAAAGAACCTAATCTCGCTGAAAACCCATTATTAAAATGGCTAAAAAACCACATGCGCATTACTGATACCTATCACGGCGACAAATTCTGGATAACTAAAAATGGCGTACGCTGGTTCACGCCGATGTTTTTAGTATTGATTCTGGTTGAATTCTCAGACGTTATTTTTGCCATGGACAGCATTCCAGCCATCTTTGCCATTACTAGCGACCCGTTCATTGTGTTTACCTCTAACATCTTTGCCATTCTAGGTCTGCGCGCACTGTACTTTTTATTGGCAGATATGGCAGACAGATTCCATTTACTCAAATACGGCCTAGCAGTAGTGCTAATGTTTGTTGGCACAAAAATGTTAATTGTGGAATGGTTTAAGATACCAGTTGCAGTTTCGTTAGCCGTTGTGGTTGCTGTGCTAGGCATTAGTATATTGCTGAGCCTAAAAGCAACACGCCATATTTCATCAAACGAGTCTTAGCAATAAAAAAGGGCAGAATTTCTGCCCTTTTTATATCGCTAAATTAGAATCTAAATATTAGATTTCTAACTGTGGGCGACCTGCTTCTGGCCAATCTAAGTGGTAGAACTGACCACGTGGTTGGTCTTTACGCTCATAGGTATGCGCGCCAAAGAAGTCACGTTGACCTTGTAACAAGTTTGCTGGTAAGTCTGCACTGCGGTAGCCATCGTAATACGCCATTGCCGCACTAAAACCTTGCGCAGGAATACCATTTACAACCGCTAGCGCAATCACTTTACGCCAACCTTCTTGACCGTCATTCATCGCTTTAGTGAAGTACGGGTCTAGCATCAAGTTTTTCAAACGTGAATTTAGTGCATAAGCTTCAGTGATTTTTTGCAAGAAGCGAGCGCGGATGATACAACCACCGCGCCAGATTTGCGCAATTTCACCGAAGTTTAATTTCCAGTTGTAAGCCACTTGTGCTTTATCAATCAATTGGAACCCCTGCGCATAAGCACAGATTTTCGAGCAATATAAAGCATTTTTTATTGCTTCAATCGTCGCTTTTTTATCTGTTTCATGTTTTACCACTGGGCCTTTTAAGATTTTGCTTGCTTCAACACGCTCTTCTTTTAAGCTTGAAAGTGCACGTGCATAAACTGCAGCTGCAATAGCGTTAGCTGGTGAGCCAAGTTCAAGCGCGTTTGCTGCTGTCCATTGACCTGTACCTTTTTGACCTGCGGTATCCAAAATTTGGTCTACCAAGAAGCCTTTAGTCATTGGATCTTTTTGTTGTAGAATATCAGCAGTAATTTCTATCAAGAAGCTCGATAATTCACCTTTATTCCACTCTGCAAATACCCTACCAATTTCGTCTGCTGGCATGCCGAGTAAGTTTTTCATTAACCAGTAAGCTTCACAAATCAATTGCATATCAATGTATTCAATGCCGTTGTGCACCATTTTTACATAATGACCAGCGCCATCTGGGCCAATGTATTCAGCACATGAAAAGCCGCCTTCAACTGGTTTGCCTGGTTTGCCACCTTCCATAGGCTCACCTGTTATAGCATCTACTTTAGCTGCGATGTCACGCCAGATTGGTTCTAGACTTGACCATGCTTTACGTGTACCTGATGGCATCAACGAAGGGCCGAAACGTGCACCAGTTTCACCACCTGAAACGCCAGAACCGATAAAATCGATGCCCTTAACAGCCAATTCTTTTTCACGGCGGATAGTATCTGTCCACAATGAGTTACCACCATCGATAATGATGTCACCTTGCTCTAAAAATGGTAATAAAGCATTAATAGTAACGTCTGTTGCACTTCCTGCTTTAACTAATAAGATAATTTTACGTGGACGTTTGATACTTAATACAAATGAGGCTAAATCAGCATGACCGACAACACGTTCATGTGAAGGCTCATTTTTTTTACATTCTTGAATAAAGCTCACCATTTTTTTAGAATCACGGTTGTAAACCGCAATTGTGTAGCCATGATCGGCAATATTGAGGGCTAAATTTTGGCCCATCACAGCAAGGCCAACTAGGCCAATATCAGCATTTGTAGTAGACATTTATCTTCTCTTATGGAGTTGTTTAATGGAAAGGGTGTTTTGTAAGCAAGATTATAGAACGTATAAATGGATTAGGTTATGAAAACTTGTTCGAATTCTGACTTTATTTTAACGACAACTCGATAGTCTCAAGAATTATGCTTAATGATAAAAACTAAAATTCTAGAAATCGTTACTTCTACCAGTTGAATAACCTTGAGGAATATCACTTTGCCACTCATCACATTCTGCACAGCGGTGATCATGCATCGTCAGGCTCAACACCAACTGCTCACAACCACAAAATCTACATTTTTCTGCATTATTTTTAGGTGTTTTATGGTGCACTTCATGATGTTCAGTGGCAACTTTTGCGCCACCTAATCCATATTTATTATCCATGGTTATCTCCACAGTTAATACATAATTTAAATGAATAAATTACGCCGTTTTTGTATTGTATGCAAGTATTAAATAAGGTTTAACAATGTTAGGACAACTCTATTAGAAAGAATTATTTTTTAGCCTGCGGTTTACATCCAACGTAAGCAATTTTTTCGCCGTCATTCAAGGTGGTTTCATCTCCATTAATGACGAGAGTAATTGCCCCACTAATAAAGCGATTATTACTATCACTCGTTTTTGTTAAACTCACCTCATGAGTCGGATATATCAACCAAGCTTCATTACCATTATTTTGCATGCGCACATAAAATTGCATATTACTGTCGCATAGATAGGCGGTAGCATTTTGTGGTGTGCGGGACTGCTCCGGCGAGCCTGACCCGAATGGATTAGAAATGCCAATCGAGCTACATGAAGGTAATGTGACTAATAAAGCCAACATAAGAATCCATTGAATTTTTTGGTTTATCATACTCGAGCCTAAGTGATTTAAAAATAAAAATTTGAATGCACTTATTTTGCCATTATGCGAAACATGTAGCAATCGTAAAACTAAATTGACCTCAACAGTATGATGTTGAAAATTACAGTATGTTGATATACTCCTACATGTATTCACATTAATATTATTAAAACTTCGCTAGCATAATTTCTGATTCGATCATTATGAAATAGTCTTAAGGCTAAATATGTTCAAAAAATACTTGTTTTTATTGTTAGGTTTACAGTTATCACTTATATCAAGCAGCACTTTTGCAAATGAGCTTGCTGGAGTAATTGAGCGCATGCAGGGCAACGCACAAATTATCAGCAGTGGCAGCCAAAAATTGCTTTCAGTCAAGGCGGAAGTTTTTCAAGGTGACCAGATTACCACTGGAAGTGATACCGAATTACTTATTCGCATGACAGATGGTGCGGTATTAGCGGTGCGTCCAAACTCTAACCTAGCTATTACCGAATTTCATTTTAACAACAAAGACAGCTCTAACGACAATGTGTTAATTAAGTTAGTAAAGGGCGGCTTTCGTGCCGTTACAGGGGCTATTGGCAAAAAGAGTCCGCAGAAAGTTAAATTTAATACACCAGCTGCTACCATCGGCATCAGAGGGACAGATTTTGAGGTTGCAGTATTAGAAGATGATAAAAAAGGGGCTGAGCCAGGCACTTATAACAAAGTGTTTCAGGGCGCAACTTACATAGAAAATAACCAAGGTGATCGTGTGGAAGTAGGGCCGAATCAAGCTGCATTTTCACCAGCAAATGCACTGCAGATGGCACAGCAATTTGGCTTATTGAAGCAAGTTCCCAATGTGTTTTTTAATGGCAAATACGATAATTTATTAGACTTATTGCAACAAGAAACATTAAACCGTTTAAATAGCGAACTTGCTAATAAAATACCAGGTGCTGCACTGCCAAGTGAGCTAAAAAACCTAATCCCTAAACTTAGTGATATGTTTAAGTAGCAGGTAAATTATTTGCTTTCCATATGGCCGGCGCGAGTTACCCTGTCTAATATCGCTGTCCATGCTGGCCCAATGGGTGGCAATTCAACCAATAGACGGTCTACTTTTAGCGCATCCAACTTATGGAGTGTGCTATATAATTGCTCAGCAACCTCGGCTGGTAAACTAGGTAATTGTATTGCCGTGCATTTTGGCCTTGCTCCCTCACCAATCAACAGAGCCGCACATTTCAATCCAGATTGAGTTAATGTGTCACAATATTGCAAGAGGGAAGCTTTATCTTTAAATAACAATAGCGGTGTGTGCGGCGAATAATGTAACGCATGCTGCCCTGGCACTTTAGGCGTTTCTACCTGAGCAATTTCAACTGCTTCATTTCTTTTCTGTTGAGGTAATCCAGTTATTTTTTCAATATCCGCCTCACTAATCATGCCTGGCCGTAACAATTGCCACTCTCCGCTAACAGTCACGCTTACAATGGTGGATTCAACCCCTACTTGGCATGCACCACCATCTAGAACAGGTATGCTTTCTCCCAACCCATCCTCCACATGTGCTGCTGTTGTTGGGCTGAGTTGAGTAAATAAATTTGCAGATGGCGCGGCAACACTCAAGCTACTTATTTTCAATAAAGCTAGCGCTAAAGGATGATTTGGAACACGTAGTGCGATAGTCGGCTCTCCGCCACGCACCACACGAGATACATGTTTTTTTGCTGGTAAAATCAAAGTTAGCGCACCAGGCCAAAAAGCTTTAGCTAACTTTACTGCAAGCTCAGGAAATGTTTCTGCCCAATCTGCCACCTGACTAATATCGCAAATATGAACAATCAAGGGGTGATCTGCAGGCCGTTGCTTAATCGAAAATATCTTCTGTAATGCCACATCATTAGTCGCATCTGCCGCCAAGCCATAAACCGTCTCGGTTGGGATAGCGACAACTTCACCATTTCGAAGCATTGCTGCTGCATCTTCTAAACTAACGCGCATATAAAACTAACATCTGGCTCAAAATGCTATTTTACATCTTATGCTAGTTTTCGATAGCAATTCAAAGGTGATGCGCTAAAATAGCGCATCACAACCATTTAAAGAAACCATAATGAATCAAGCGAACGTTAATCAAATAAGTGTAGAAAGCAATCCTGCACAAGCGCGTTTAGACGCACTCAATGTCAGCAAATGGCCGACTTGGCAAAAAGAAGTTTCTGTATTCCCTTGGACGTTTCTGGAGCAAGAAGTCGCATATATTTTAGAAGGTGAATGCGTCATTACTCCAACAGGTGGTGCACCTGTTAATTTTGGCAAAGGAGATTTAGTGACTTTTCCTGCTGGCATGACAGCTAACTGGGAAGTAAAAAAACCATTACATAAACATTACAAATTAGATGGCAACATCATTACTCAAACGTTTAGACGCATTAAAGCTGCCTTAAAGCTCTAATTTATTTAGACAATTTCACTTAGAGTTTTTTTATTTCGTCACGCACCAAATTTCTTGGGATTATGGTTATCATTCTAGTTATGCGATGCTAGGCGTTTCTGGTCAACTAGGAATATTTGCCAGTTTCTAATATTGCATCTATCCCGGTTACCGAATGGTTTCCGGGTAGCAAGCTTAAACTGCTATTTTTTTGCACTCTTTAGCACACGCAACACAGCTTTCACCGCAGGCTTTGCAGGCTTCATGTTTATTTGAGTGCTTCTTACATTCGTCTTCACATTTATTGCAGGCATCCATGGCAATAGTAGCCAGTTTAGGCAGGTACGCAGATTCTTGATTGGCAAGCGCTTGTAGCGAAGCGCATAACGCAAGCATTTGATTTACGCTTTTAGCGCAAGCTGCCATGTCTTTATCACCCTGACCCAACAGATATAAACAATGATTCAGGCAGACCTGACCTTTTTGTATACAATCTGCTGCCGCAGAGATCAAGCCAGCGTTGGCAGTCGTGCCATGGTGATGGTGTTCCTTTTCTGTAGCTTGTGATCTACCAACGACTGCAGCTCCAGCCAATGCAACGCCTCCTAATAAAATTTCTCTTCTATTCATAACATTACCCTCAACTAGTTTATCTACAATGTTTAAGTATAGTTCTTGTGGCAAATTACTGCCATCAGCATAGTCTAAATTTTATTTGATTACTAAACCTTGATTTACTTATTGAATCATTTCAAAGGTGAGTCATGGAAAGTCTGTTAATAAAATGGTCTAGCACATCGCTGAAGTCAATGGTTATTCAATTTCTAGTATAAATCGGACTCACTACAGCTACTGCATGTGCCAATATTTTTGAAACGTGCAATAGTTGTAGTGAGTATTATGCTGCTTATATTGCTATAAAGCTTTGTTATTTTAAGCTAACTATTTTTTTTGCATAACCCGTTAAAAATCTGCCCGCGCACCAATCATGAGTGCACGTTCACCTGCAGGTGAAATGTCTTTTAAGAATGATGCATGCTCTCGAATTTCATCATTGAGCAGGTTGCTGGCCTTTGCAAACAGTTCTACATTTAATTTTGTAGGCAGTTTGTATGCCAGCAATGCTGTGACGTTGGTGTAACCATCGGTATTTAGTTCATTGGTTGCAGTGTTGTTTTGCTTAAATGTGCGCAATACGTCTAAGCGCGCACTGAAGCCATTGAGACGATATTGCAAGCCAGCGCCAAGTCTTAACGGTGAGATGCGTGGTAAATAGGCGTTGTTGCGCTTATCTTTAGCGTGCACATAGTCACCACGTACGGTCAGATCAAGATTGTCTGTGAGGTTGAATTTACCTTCGGCTTCCAGCCCTTTAAAAGTAGCGGGAACAGCGCCAAATCTGGCTTCTGGCAAAATATCCTCGCCAGATCCATCTGCGACACCGTCATTATCTAAATCAATTGGATTAAGTTCACCATCCATTCCGCGAGAATTTCCTGTATCAAACAAGCCAATAAAATTACTGAAACGAGTGTAATACGCGCCTAAGCTGAAACTGTTTCTTGCATCTTTCCAGCGTAATTGCGCATCAATACCATTAGAGCGTTCCTCATTAAAATTGACACTACCGACTTCATATTGCCCCGTCGCCACATGCGCGCCGTTAGCATAGAGCTCGAAATAGCTTGGAGCACGTTCGTTGTGCGATAGATTGCTGGTGACTGACCAGTTTTCATTGAGTTTGTATAACCCTCCTAAGGCAAAACTATTAGGATTAAAACTGTTATTTTGTCCCACGCCAAAGTTTGAGTTCGCGCTGTCTTTTGAATCTACCTGGGTATACCCCAAGCGGCCGCCAAAAGTAATTTTATGTTCGTTAATCCCTAACTCTTCATATAGATATAGTGCCTGATTCTGCGTGTTGACAATTGGGACAAAGGCTTCATTGCCTAGTGCTTCAAAATTAGTATTGCTAAACTGGTAACCAAACACACCGCTAAGGTTACCGACTTTGGCATGCCCTGCTTCAATGCCACCTTCCAATCCGCGGTTAGTAAAAGTGGTGCCGACTTCGCTACCCTCTAACTCACTATGCTCATAATCAGTATGCGCCATACGCACCTTCACACGATTGATGATGGTGTACAAATCGGTAAACTCGGTTGCCAAGTCCCAGCGATCACTCTTCATGTCAATGGTCACGCCTTCTTCTGCGACTACACCATAATTGTTATTCAAGGTTGAGTATGAAAGCCCGATATAGCCGTTATCAAAGGTAAGCGATGCACCTAATGCGCCACCATCACCTTCTGATGCGCTATTGGCTAATTTGCCTTGATTTTCACGTAGTGTACCATCTGCTCTGTTTTTTCGGCTGGATACTGCATGTCCGGGGATGTCTAAATCACTGGTTTTGCGAGTATAAGCATCGGCGTGGATTGCAAATTGACCATTACCAATATCAATGACTGCAGCCCCATTGCGTGTGCTATCTGGGCCTCCAAAGCGCGCTTCTGCACGACCAGTAACGCCATTCAATTGTTCTTTGGGTATACGATGGTCAATGGCATTGACCACCCCACCCATAGCACTACCGCCATAAAGCAAGGCAGCCGGCCCGCGCACCACATCAATTTGTTCAATGATGAGCGGATCTATGCCTACCGCATGGTCAAAGCTCAGGCTCGAAGCATCTAAAATGCCTACGCCATTTTGCATGATGCGAACCCGTTCACCATCTAGACCTCGAATTACAGGGCGAGAAGCATTTGGGCCGAATTGTGTCGCGGTTACTCCGGGAATGCCATTAAGCGTCTCCCCTAGCGTACCTTCACGACGTAAGCTAAGTTCTCGACCGCTCAAAACTGATACTGGAATAACCAGTTCATCAGAACCAACACCGAGTGGGTTGCCAGTGACAGCTATAGAAGGCAGGTTAATGGTAGTGGCCGCTTCTTCGGCGATAGCAGGGCTAATGAATAGGTAACTGAGTGCCAACGCGATAAATTTCGGGGCGAATATGGTGCGCACATGCACTGCATGCAGCTTATCGTGCATGGGTGAGTGTTGTTTGTTTTTCATGTGGTGAATCCTCAAAAAAATAGCAGATTCCCAGCCGTGTTTTTGTTAACACTAGACTAAGAAATAAAAAGATTAAATGCTAATTTTTTGAGGTGGTGCGCGTGCTGCGTAAGCAGTTTGAAGAGGTGATTCAGCTTTAAAGTAATCGCTTGATGTTGCTTCAAAGCGTCCTTCAAAACTTGGTAATGTAAATGATGGTGATTGTAATGCACTGGCTACCTGTGAGTAGCTAATACATTTTTCACATTGCTCGGCTGGTGCGCTTTCATCTTGCTGAGTATGCTTTGCAATATCGTTTAAATGGCTTACTTCATGCGCAGAAATACCTACTTGTGTGAACACAAGTAAGAAAACTAATGCGAAATTAAGTATGAAGCGTTGCAGCATGCGCTAAATATTAGCAGACTTTATGCACAAATGCTAAGAACTATCACCAGCTTACCCAAAAGCACCATCAGCCCTAGGTTTAACTAATATTGGCGTATAGATCACAACAAAAAATGTAAAACCCAATATCCATAAAATGGCAGCTACTATTACCGAACTTGAGTAAAACTGCATAGTAAACATCGGCATCAGTACGCGAAATAACACACTGGCAATAATGCTGGAAAAAGCCATGCCTATCCATCGAGAGGGCTTTCTGATATCTCGGCCAGTATGACCCAAAGCTACTCGCGACATCATACTGATCGTCATTAGGCCAATTCCGCCAATAGTAAAGATATGTAGTGTCAAAATAGATAAACTGTTGTATTGCGCTTGCAATCCATAAAACAGAAAACCAAAATTTATCAGCCACGCTGATAAATACAAACTCCATAACAGCGGTACACGCCATATGCCAGTGGCGCACCAATTAAATAATCGATAACCATTCAATACAAATAGCAACAAAGCAAATGTTGATGTTAAGTAGGGTGTTTGTATAAAAATAGCGTTCAAGAATAATGCGATAAAGACTACTAATATACTGAGGTCTAACCATTTGTATTGTTTTAACTGAACTCGGCGTTCAGTGCCACGTGTTTACACACCACGTTCAATAAAAAATGGAATAACGCGTCGACCTATCATTAATATCAAGCTGATAAATAGCAATATTGCACCGATAACAGCATACGTCTCCCGCCAGTAATCACTCCAAAGCACCCTAAATAAAAAGTCAGGTTGCCTATCCATAACAGCGTGACTTTACTCACCACCGCAAGCTGCATCCATTGCTTAGCTTTAATAATGGGCATTGCTATTGCGACGATTAACATCAGTCCAAACAGTAAATCTGCAACTGCAACCCAAACTAACAATGTCGCTCCAAACAAGAATAGCACTCTGGCAGTGGCCCAAAATGCAAACAAAACCATCAATGGTCGCCCATATAGCGTAGGTAAACCTGTCCAGTTTTTAACAGCCGTTAGCAGAAAGCTAGCAACTACAGCCAACCCATAGCCATAAAGCATTTCTTGGGCATGCTATTGGCTGATAGAAATATTTGTGATGCTGACAGCGATGTAAGAAAATAGATTAGCATCCACGAAGCAATTGAAATAACCGAAAAAACACTCGCTCCTAAAAAGAATGGGCGAAAACCAAGATTAAATAACGCGAATTTCTGCATGTCTTTTTGATTTTATTGATTGATCTGAATTTGCATAATGACTTAATTTTTAGTGAAATTTTTAAAATTACGTCGATAATGTTAACTTCATTATTCAATCAAAATCTCGATACAGTGCAAGATTAATCAAATGAATACCCGCAAGATTAACTTTATCGAAGCTACTGACACCCTTGCCCGCTTAGATGCAGACTGGGCGTGTCTAATTAAAACTGTTGGCCCATGCACCTTTGATGCGAAACGGGAGCGTGAACCTTACGAAGCTCTAATTCGTGCAGTAGCTTACCAGCAACTTCATTCCAAAGCAGGAGATGCCAATATCAAAAGGCTGCTTGATCTTTACGGTGGTACGTTTCCAGCACCCGCCCAATTAATAGCGACTGAATTTGGCATGCTAAAAGCTTGTGGATTTTCGGCATGTAAAATTGAAACTATTCATGGTATAGCGCAAGGAGCATTAAGTGGGCTGGTGCCTTCAAGTCTTGATGCAGATACTATGACTGACAAACAGTTAATTGATCGATTAATCAAGCTAAAAGGTATCGGACAATGGACTATTGAAATGCTACTTATATTTAACTTAGCACGTTTAGACATACTTCCTGCAGACGATTTTGCTATAGTGGAAGGCTATAAACGCCTAAAAAAATTAGATGTTGCGCCTAAACGAAAAGAAATCGCTCAAATTGGCGCGTGTTGGAGCCCATATCGCACCATCGCAAGCTGGTATTTGTGGAGAGTGCCGAAATAGCGAAGTGGAATTGGATAGTGCGCCTAATATATATTGGCACTTCTACTCGTGTCAAACAATTCCACAAACCCTAGTAAATACGCGGTTTAAGCAGCAACACTCATTCATATTGTGTCATTGCATTTCACTAAATTGCGTATAATATGTGTAGCTACGTGTGTAGCTACAGATTGAAAGATAAGGTCATGGGAAAGCTTACAGACATACAAATTAAAAGCTTGATTAGAGCAGCTGCACCAGTCGCCAAAAGCGACGGTGATGGCTTAACTTTTACGCTATCAAAAAATGGCACTACTGCATGGGTATTACGTTACAGACATGGTGGCCGTCAAAAAGAACTCACAATAGGTCGCTACCCAGACATTACACTGGCAAAAGCCAGAGAATTAGCAACTGAAGCACGTGCCAACATACAGCAAGGTGAGGATGTAGCCAGAACCAAAAAACTTGTAGCTAGAGAATTAGCTGCCGCAAAAACATTGCGCGAATTGGCAAACGACTATCTTGCCAAGGCAAAATCCGTATTAGCTGCCTCAACATTTAAGCAGCGCAAACACCATATTGATGACGTGATACTACCCAAACTGGGTTCATTACTTGTGCGCGAAGTGACAACATCTGACGTTGTTTATTTGCTTGAGTCAGTAGGAAAAGTGCATGTAGCAAGTCTTGTACTAATTGCGTTATCAAGAATATTCAAACACGGCATTGCTAAACACGTTGCACTAACAAATCCATGCCTCGGCATTACCGCAACTGCAATATGTGACGCACCAAAGCCAACTAGATTACGCTTAAAGCTGACTCAAGATGAAATGCGAATAATGTTGCCAGCACTACCTTCTATTGGCATTGAGAACGCTGTAGCCATCAAGATACTTTTAACAACTTGCGTGCGCGTTAACGAATTAGTTAAGGCCAAATGGACTGACATTGATTTTATGAAGGCTGAGTGGACAATACCTGACGCCAACAGCAAGACACGCAAAGGCTTCACCATACCACTACCGCCAGCCGTTGTGAGCTGGTTTAAAGAGTTAAAGGAATATGCCTGTGGCTCTGAGTATGTACTGCCAACAAGGCGCGCAGGGGAGAGCAAACATCCTCATATATTGACACTTACTATCAATGTTGCTCTTAACAAGCTATGCAATAAACTTGAAGGCGTTAGACGCTTTACCCCTCATGATTTACGCTCTACAGCACGCTCCCATCTAACTGAACTGGGTATAAACCTCATTGTTGCTGAACGATGCTTAAATCACTCACTTGGCGGTTTAGTTAGCATCTATGATCAGCATGACTACATGACAGAACGCAGAGCTGCACTTGAACTGTGGACAGAATTCATACTAGCATGTGAGAGCGGTAGAGTTTGGCAAAAAACCGCCGACAACGTTATCCAGCTAAGAAGTGCATAACAATGTAAATATTGAGAGATTATTTAACTACAGAATAATAGTTTTAAATCACGATAGCATTTTGTAACTTTATAAGTTACAATAATTTAACGAAGAACACCACACTATGATTAAAAGTTTCTCGCATAAGGGCTTAGAGCGTTTTTTTACAAATGGCGATAAAAGTGGCATCAACGCACAATACGGCGACCGCATTAACCGAGTGCTTGATAGGCTAGACAGTGCAATAGAAGCAACCGACATGAATATTGCAGGCTTTTACTTTCATACACTTACTGGTGATAAGAAAGGGCTTTACTCAGTGCGAGTATCAGGTAATTGGCGCATCACCTTTAAATTTGAACACGGGGATGCTTACATTGTAAATTTTGAGGATTATCACTAATGGAATCACTAAGAGATAAAAACAGAAAACCTACACATGGCGGTGCGATATTGCGTGAGGATATATTGCCTACACTCAATATAACGCAAGGCGAACTAGCAGACAAACTGAAAGTTTCAAGACGTACTATTTCAGAGATACTTCACGAGAAAAGACCTATAACCCCTGACATGGCAATACGCATCGGTGTGTTTACCAACACAACACCGCAAAGCTGGTTAAACATGCAGCAAACTCTCGATATATGGCAATTACAGCAAAGCAATGCTAAAACTTATGCGGAAATTGAGCGCATAGCAGCTTAAAGTTGATTAAGCATAACTTAAGAGCGATAAATTGGCTAATGCGTGAAATAAAGTGTGAATTTTGGAAGGCTTAACTATCTTCTCACGCTTGCGTGGAAAATATCTCAGCATGCTCTTATACCTCTGGTTTACGGCAAAAAGTTAAGTCGCCAGTACCTTCAATATTAGCCTTCTCGTAAGCACTGATTATGGTGCGCGCTATTCTGCCAGCCTCTCCCTCACTTGAGCCATATCTTTCAGAGCCAAATGGATTATCTCCTAATTGAGATTTTGCTCTTACAAAAAATTCGCAAAAATCAGTTTCAGTAAACTGTCCTGCTCTTTGATTGTCGATGAATACCTTAGTAAAAACGTAAGCCTCCGCCCAGTACCATATTGACGTAAACGCTAAAGTTTTACTCAGCACTTAGGATTTTGACGACTAGCTATTGTTGCTACGTTATTGACTTGGGTGGCTTCGCCTTCCACCAATGGTTTGAGGTAATGTGGTGCGACTTTCCACTGATGCTGATCATCAGTTCTCACCACCACAGTTTTATGATTGAATTTAACGATAGCGCCGGTGCGCATTCTGCCATCCGGATCAAAGCACACGCGCTGACCAATGCGTAGCTTCACCATGGATTGTAAGGCGCGCATTTGTTCAAGGATTTTGAGGCGCTCTACAACGAGCCGATTCAAGTTAATCAGTTCTTCTTCAGATAAATGGTCAATATTCATCATGGTTTCTATTATTCTAACGTCACATTCCACGGTAGCAACTCAGCTACCCGATTCACAGGGTAATCTGCAATCACCGACAAGACATGGCGCAAATACGCCTCAGGGTTAATGTCGTTGAGTTTGGCTGAGCCAATCAAGCTATACATCGTTGCGGCACGCTCACCGCCTAAGTCAGAACCCAGAAACAGATAGTTCTTGCGCCCGATGGCAATGCCGCGCACAGACCGCTCCGCCGCGTTGTTATCAATCTCAATGCGACCGTCATCCAGGTAACGTGAGAGTGCCTGCCACTGATTGAAGGCGTAAGTGATGGCCTCCATGATCACGGATTTGCGGGATAGCGCTTTCATTTGCTCACTGAGCCACGCATGCAGTGCGGTCACAATAGGCGCTGACTCAGCTTGCCGCATGACTCTACGCTGTTCTGGCGGACTGCCACGCACGGCAGACTCCACCTGATACAGCTTAGCGATCTCCGCCAGCACATACGTCGTAATAGGCGAAGGCCGACTGACATGAATGTCATAGAACTTCCGCCGCACATGCGCCCAACAGGCAGCTTCCAGGATTCGTCCCGATGCATACAGCGCATTATAGCCAGCATAGGCATCCGCCTGCAGAATGCCCGTGTAATGCTGCAAGTGCGTTTGTGGATGAATACCTCGACGGTCTGATGAATAACGAAACCAGACTGCTGGCGCCTCGCCATCGCCACTAGGCCGATCATCTCGGACATAGGTCCATAATCGTGCTTGCCGGGTTTTACCCGTGCCCGGTGCCAATACCGCAATCGGGGTGTCGTCCGTATGCAGCTTCCCCGCACTGAACACATGCTGATGTAGCGCATCGATCAAAGGACGCAATAACTGGTGACAAGCACCGACCCAATCACCCAAGGTGCTGTCACTGAGCTCAACCCCTTCACGGGCATACATCTGTTGCTGACGATACAAAGGCAAATGATCACCATACTTAGCTACCATGATGTGTGCCAGTAAGCCAGCCCCGGCAAAGCTGCGTGCAATTGGACGGCCAGGTGCCGGGGCTTGCGCAATGCAGTTGCCGCATGCGCAAGCGAAGCGTGGGCGCACATGGCGAATGACGCGGCAGCTGGCAGGTACATACTCCAGCACTTCGCTGACGTCTTCACCTAAGATATTGGCAGCCTCCAATGATAGTCCGCAATCAGGGCAGCGATTACCTTCTGGCAAATGGGTTTGTGTCTCGCGTGGTAAATGCTCAGGCAGTGGGCGACGTTGTGGTGCTGTGCGTGGTGGTTTTACTTCAGCTTCTGCTTGCTGCGCAGGGATGCGCTCGCCCTGCGAGATATGCAAGGCTTCCAGCGCAAGTTCCATCTGATCGATCTGTCGGTTGAGTTTCTCTGACTTCTGACCGAACAGCTTGCGTCTGAGCATATCGAGTAGCAGCGTTAAGCGCTGGATTTCCTGCTTGTTGTCGCTGGCGGTGAGTTTCAATGCGTCGCGTTCTAATTTAAGCAATTCAGCTTCATCTAACAAGCAATCGTGCGCGGATTTTAAAGCGCCGACTTCCGCCCATTGCGCCGACAGTAAGGCCTGTAATTCATCAATGTTATCAGGGAGTTTAGCGCGGTTCAGCATGGGTGCTATTTTATCAAATAACGCCCATTAACACACGTAATTTATAATATATTTCACATAAAAATCAATGGGATAAGATAAATAAAAGCACTATTTACTGCTGGCATTTTAGTGGTATTTATCACTTATTTTGTATCACGCCTGTGTGGGTTGATGCGTTCTGATCGGACGTCGCCAATCAATGCCTTCGAGTAACATGGAGAGTTGCGCGGTTGTTAAATGCACCGCACCTGATGTCGCTTGCGGCCACACGAAGTGGCCATGTTCCAGCCGTTTGGCCAGTAAGCATAAACCATCACCACTCCACCACAGGACTTTAATACGGTCACCTTGGCGGCCACGGAACACGAAGACATGACCGCTAAACGGATTCTCTTCCAGCCTGGATTGCACAATGGCAGCCAGGCCATCAAAACCGCGGCGCATATCTGTGACGCCAGCCGCAATCCAGACTTGCGTACCTGCGGGTAATCCGATCATAAACGCAGGGCGTCGATGACGCTGCGTAGTGTTTGACTGTCGGGTGCGCCATGCACCAATACGCGCGTATCATTAAAAAATAGTTCAATATAGCTAGACGGCGTTGTCTCGGTGCTAATCGTTGTTGGCTGGCTGGGTTTGGCTACGGCTAATCTTGCAGGCTTAACAATTTGCACGGCCGCTAAAGTAGAGGGTTCGGCCACCGCTCCATACGCCCCATGACGATAACTCCAGCGCCATTTATGCAATAAGTTGGTATTGATACGGTGTGTGAGTGCGACGGTTGCGATCGAAGCGCCTGGTGCCAGAGATGCCTCAACAATCTGGCGTTTGAATTCACGCGAATATCGTTGCCTATCCAAAGACGGGGTTAAAGTTACGGGAAGAAAGTCAGTCATAAGATAGGTGTACACTTAATTTAGGTGGACACCTATCTTACGAGATTTAAGGAGGATAGCTAGATGGTGCTGGGCGGGTGATTACGATGATATTGGTTATGTCAGA